>Ga0210410_10000050_pt1 | contig 201180 bp, 209 predicted proteins | sample IncBWC4MmetaG_FD_161058 | JGI IMG/M metagenome (GOLD analysis project Ga0210410, IMG submission 161058) | Forest soil microbial communities from Barre Woods Harvard Forest LTER site, Petersham, Massachusetts, United States - Inc-BW-C-4-M | ecosystem: Environmental > Terrestrial > Soil >... | reverse complement strand
TGTTGATTGGCAATTATCATTTTGCCCACGATTACGGGTGTGTGCACCCCGGCATGCCTCTTGGCCGCAAGCATCTCCGTCGAAGCCGTGACGCCCCCACTGGTGGGATTGGCCGTGGAAAGAACTGCTTCCAGACTAGGGGGGAACCCAATGGAAGTCAATTGTTTTGATGTTCTTCCAGTGGAGAAGATTCAACTCTCAGGTCGAGCGTGCGAACTAAAGGTGACCGCAATAATAACCGCTCTGCGAAGACTCATATGGTAAAGTGATGGTGCATGCTATGCTATTGCAATAATGCAATGCTAATGCTATGCTTGTCGCGATGACCTACTTTTTGAGAGGAGCGATCTATGACAAAGGCAGATGTGATTCGACTGCACGGTAGAGAGAAATACGTCGCTCCCGCGCGACAACGGCAGGAAAAGCGGTTTTCCATCAGGACCGGAGATGTTCTTCGGGACCTGAAGTTGAACGGCCGTGTACCTGCGATCTGCAGTGCTCTGAAAACGCGAGAGTTTCTCGAAGAGAACGCACTGCGCTTGGTTTCGAAAACTGGTCCGCCGTCGGGCCAGAGCACGACAGTGACCTATACCTATGAGTTCGTCGACAAAGAACGAGACAACAAAGGAGGAGATCGCCAGGATGCTTGGAACCGACTCCGCGGAGCACTCAAGGATGTTTTCGCCGAGCTGGGTGGAGGTGAGAACTACCTCCGCAACGAACGCGCCAATTTCTATGGCCCAGGAAAAGACCGGTGAGCCGCGTCTACTGGGACACGATGCTCTTCATCTACTGGCTCGAAGAGAATCCCCAGTTTGGGAAAAGGGTGGATGCGGTCTGGTCACGAATGCAAGAGCGCAATGACCAACTTATTACTGGAGCTTTGGCCTTGGGGGAAGTGTTCGCGGGCGCCTACAAAAGGGGGGCTAGTAAAGAACGCATCCAGGAGGTGAAGGCAGCATTGGAAGGCTCGGTTTCCGAGATAATTCCTTTTACTGCTGAAACGGCTGATATTTTCGGACAAATTAAGGGTTCGCTGAAAATACCCCCCGCAGACGCCATTCATCTCGCCTGCGCGGCGAGCGCAGGCACCGACCTATTTCTAACCAACGATAAGAACCTTGTCGGCAAAGTGATTCCGGGAATCCAATTCATTGCCGGATTGGATACGAACATCATTTGATTTGAACATTGATTTTCGGCTCCAATTCGTCCTGTGCTTGCGGAAGAAACGCCGAGGGACATATTCGAAACCGATGCACGGCTCGCGCAAAGAGTCGTTGACAGTCTTCTAAAAAAATGCGATTGTACTTGGAACCCAAAGTGCCTAACGGGTAAGCTATTAGAATGATAAGTTCCGCCCAAGTCTCGTTGTCATCGTCGAAGCCGGTCTTCTGGTTTCGGGCGGAGCTATTTCGGGTACTGATTCTGCTGGTACTTATTATTACGGGTGTAGCTGTAACACCCGGAGCCAGCGGATGATGTAGCCCAGAAAAGAATCAAACCAGAGGCCATCATCCAAAAAGATGATGGCCTTCAGTTTTTATGCGGCTTGCAGACATTGTTGTTATCGCGAGCATCGCGAGGGATCCGGGTTCTTCCCGCCGCCGGGTAGACCCAGATTCCTCGTCGCTTCGCGCCTCGGAATGACAGGTCACTTTGGGGAGGCAGCGGATTTGACTAAAGGGCAGCTTGTGCGACGGTAGGAAAATGGAGCGTGAATGAACGAAGCAAAACTCAATAGCGCGGTCTTGACACAAGGACCCAGCCGCGCGCCCGCCCGCGCCATGTTGAAATCCGTGGGATTCACAGATGACGATCTGCGCAAGCCCCTGATTGGAGTAGCCAATACCTGGATTGAAATCGGCCCGTGCAACTATCACTTGCGCGAGCTCGCGGCGTCGGTCAAGCAAGGTATCCGGTCGGCTGGGGGTACGCCAATGGAGTTCAACACGGTTTCGATCTCCGACGGGATCACCATGGGGACCGAAGGTATGCGCACCTCGCTAGTCAGCAGGGAAGTGATTGCCGATTCGATAGAGCTGGTGGCGCGGGGCAATCAGTTTGACGGCATCGTGGCGCTGGTGGGATGCGACAAAACTATCCCTGGAGCGCTCATGGCGCTGGCGCGATTGAATATTCCCGGCCTCGTGCTCTATGGGGGGTCGATTGCCCCCGGCAGTTTCCATGGAAAGGATGTCACCATTCAGGACGTATTCGAAGCCGTGGGAGCGCACGCGCAGAAGCGTATGAGCGATGCGGACTTGTTGGCGATCGAGAACAGCGCGTGTCCGGGAGCGGGCGCGTGCGGGGGGCAATTCACAGCGAACACGATGGCGATGGTCTGTGAGTTTCTCGGGCTTTCGCTAATGGGTAGCGCCAGCGTGCCGGCGCTGGATGCAAGGAAACCGGAAGTAGCTCAAGCGGCGGGCGCGAAAGTGATGGAGTTGCTGAAGCGCGATCTGCGTCCGGGGCAGATTCTCACACGTGAAGCTTTTGAGAACGCGATTGCCAGCGTCGCGGCAACTGGCGGCTCGACGAACGCTGTGTTGCATTTGCTGGCCATTGCTTTCGAGGCTGGGGTGGCGCTTTCTATCGATGATTTCGATCGTGTTTCGGAGCGAGTACCTTTGCTGGCCGATCTCAAACCGGGGGGAAGGTTCGTCGCTACTGATCTGTATCGAGCGGGCGGCAACGGGTTAGTGGCGAAGCGCCTTAACGAGGCTGGACTACTGCATGGAAACGCTCGCACTGTCAGCGGCAAAACGATTGCCGAAGAGGCGCAAGGCGCGAGTGAAACCGCGGCGCAGGAAGTGGTGCGTCCGCTTGGTCATCCCCTGAAGCCGACCGGCGGCCTTGTCATCTTGAAAGGCAATCTCGCTCCAGAGGGTTGCGTGGTCAAGGTGGCTGGACACCAGCAGGTCCATCATCGAGGCCCAGCACGCGTTTTCGACGGCGAGGAAGCGGCATTCGCTGCGGTGCAGCAGGGACGAATTCGATCCGGGGATGTGCTGGTCATTCGCTACGAAGGTCCGCGTGGCGGACCTGGCATGCGGGAGATGTTGGGCGTGACGGCAGCGCTGGTTGGCGCAGGTCTTGGTGATTCGGTGGCATTACTCACCGACGGCCGTTTCTCCGGAGCTACACATGGATTGATGGCGGGTCACGTCGCTCCCGAAGCGGCATGCGGCGGTCCTGTTGCTGCCCTTCGCGATGGAGATATCGTTGTCTTCGATATCGGGAAGCGTGAACTACGCGTGGAGCTTTCGGACGCTGAGATCAGGAAACGGCTTGCCTCCTGGCAGCAGCCGGAAGCACGTTACCGGACCGGAGTTATGGCGAAATACGCGAGGCAGGTTTCATCGGCGGCGCTTGGTGCGGTTACGAGTTAGGAGTGAAGTTCCTTTGTGTACCTTCGTGTCCTTTGTGGTTCTAGCATTTGAACTGCATTAACCACAAAGGACACGAAGGTACACAAAGGATGGCGTTGAGCAGTGCAGCGTGGACGCCAGCGTCTACATCGAGAGGCGCGAGGAGCTTATGAAGAAAAATGGCGGAGAGATTATCTGGGAATGTCTTAAGCGGGAAGGCGTGAAGCACATTTTCGGTTATCCCGGCGGCGCGATTCTGCCTGCTTACGATGCGCTTTGCAAATATCCGGAGATCCACCACGTGCTCGTGCGCCACGAACAGGGCGCGGCTCACATGGCTGACGGTTATGCTCGCGCCGGAGGCGGAGTTGGTGTCGCCATTGCCACCTCTGGGCCGGGTGCGACGAACCTGGTCACGGGCATTGCCACGGCAATGATGGATTCGTCACCAATCGTCTGCATCACCGGGCAGGTTGGCAGCAAGCTGATCGGCTACGACGCGTTCCAGGAGACCGATATCACTGGCATCACGCTGCCGATCACGAAGCATAACTACCTCGTGACCAGAGCCGAGGAGCTTGCGGCCGCGATGCGAGAGGCTTTCTGGTTGGCGCAGTCGGGGCGGCCGGGGCCGGTGCTCATCGATGTCACCAAAGATGCCCAGCAGGCGAGTTGCGAATTCGACTGGGATGCAGCTGAACCCAGGCATCGTAATCGTTGTCTAGCAGCCAGTTCAGCCGCTCCTCAGTATGGCGATGCGCTTGAGTTGATCAACTGTGCCAAGCGGCCCGTGATCCTGGCAGGGCACGGCGTTCTGCTCTCGGGGGCGATGCGCGAAATATGTACCCTCGCCGAACGCGCTCAGATTCCAGTGGCGATGACGCTGCTCGGCATTGGTTCTTTCCCCGCGTCCCATTCGCTGAGCCTTGGGATGATGGGCATGCACGGCGAGGCTTGGGTTAACACGGCGATACAGGAGGCGGATCTGCTGCTGGCGCTTGGTATGCGCTTTGATGATCGGGTTACCGGCAATCTCAAAACCTACGCGCCCATGGCGAAAAAGATTCATTTCGAGATCGATCAAGCCGAGGTTAACAAGAACGTGAAGATTGACGTGGCGCTGATCGGAGATTTGCGCGAGGTGTTGTGTGAACTTTTGCCACGCGTGGAAGCAGGCAACCGAGAACCCTGGTTGTTTCGAATTCAGGAACTCAAGGGCGATTCGGCGGTACGCGACATTCAGAACTTGCCGGACGATGGCCATCTTTATGCCGCGCACGTGGTCAATGACCTGTGGCGTGAGACGGGTGGCGATGCGGTCGTTGTGACAGATGTCGGCCAGCACCAGATGTGGGAAGCGCAGTATTACAAACACGACAAGCCGCGGACTCTGATCACGTCTGGTGGGTTGGGCACGATGGGTTTCGCTCTGCCTGCCGCCATCGGCGCGAAGTTCGCCCGGCCTGACGCGGAAGTTTGGGTCGTCGCTGGAGATGGCGGGTTTCAGATGACGATGGCCGAGCTGGCCACGATCACGCAGGAGAAGTTGGAGATCAAAGTTGCCATCATCAACAACGGCTACCTGGGCATGGTGCGGCAGTGGCAGGAATTTTTCTATGAGCGCCGCTACAAAGCTACTCCGCTGTACAGCCCGGACTTTGTGAAGCTTGCCGAGGCTTTTGACTTGCGTGGAGTCGCGGTTCAGAAGCGCGCGGAGGTCGTGCCTGCGATTCGCGAGGCGCGTGAGCACCGCAGTACTTACGTTATCAATTTCTGCGTGGAGCAGGAAGACTCGGTCTTCCCGATGGTGCCGGCGGGGGCCGACCTGAACGCGATGATTCGCCGTCCCAGTCCGTTGGTCGAAACTGCGCAAGACTTGTGAGGAAACATGCTGATGACACTGGTGGTGCAGGTCGAAAACAAGCCCGGCGTTCTGAACCGGGTGGCATCGCTTTTTCGGCGGCGCGGTTTCAACATCGAGTCGCTGACCGTCGGGCATACGGAAAAGCTGGGAGTTTCTCGGATGACCATCGTAGTTGATACCGACGAGGCTGGCGCTCTGCGGATTGAAGCCAATTTGTACAAACTGGTGCACGTGCAGCGCGTCGAGAACGTGACCGCGACCCCGACCGTGTTTCGTGATCTAGCCATGATCAAAGTGGCGGCGACTCCTGAAACGCGGGCTGAGATTATGCAACTGGCACACGTGTTTCGCGCCCGCATCGTCGATGTGAACAGTGAGTCGCTGGTGATCGAGACCACTGGCACCGAGGACAAGATCGATGGGTTGGTTGAAATATTGCGCGGTTTCGGGATTCTGGAGATGGCGCGAACTGGCCGCGTTGCGATGACTCGCGGTCCTCGACCCGAGGCTTCGGCAACCGTACTTGGTCAAGACGATTCGTTGGAGGACGAATCGGTCTCGTATTCGGTTTAGCTAATGTTCGTAGCGCCGTAGCCGGCAAGATGCCGGCGCTACTAATGAAGAGTGGAGGTAAGTATGGAAAACCTGAAACAGAAGTTAGAGAAAACCCTGGAAGAACATCAACGCGAAAGCGGGTTGCACATGATCGGCGGCCGTGAGCGGTTAGTGGCGCGGCTTTTGAAAGTGTTGGACCCGTCGGTTCACAGCGCGGGAAATACGGATCACGTCCGGTCGGATGAAGACGGCCGCTGCTGTCAATAACTGATCGAGCGAGCCAGCCATGCTGCGCTCACCTCGATCTGACAATAAATAAGGAGAACACAATGGCAACAATGTATTACGACAACGATGCTGACCTGGCACTCATTCGTAATAAGAAAGTCGCAGTAATCGGCTACGGTTCACAGGGTCATGCGCACGCATTGAATCTTCGCGACAGCGGGGTCGAAGTGGTCGTGGCGCTGCACGAGACTAGCAAATCACGCGATCGCGCTGAGGCTGAGGGCCTGCGCGTGATATCTCCCTCCGAAGCCGCGGTTTGGGCAGATGTAATCGTGTTTCTGGCGCCCGATACAACCCAGCCAGCGCTGTACCGTGACGCAGTAGCGCCGCACCTCAATGCGAAGAAGACTCTGTTCTTCGCGCACGGGTTCAACATTCACTTTGCGACCATTCAGCCGCCAGCCGACGTGGATGTCATCATGATTGCTCCGAAGTCGCCCGGCCACCGCGTGCGCGAGGTGTTCGTCGACGGCGGCGGAACGCCCGCGTTGTTGGCCGTGTATCAGGACGCCAGCGGATCGGCAAAGGCTCTGGCTCTTTCCTATGCGAAAGCGCTAGGCAGCACACGAGCCGGCGTCATCGAGACCACCTTCGGCGAAGAAACTGAAACCGACTTGTTCGGCGAGCAGGCCGTTCTTTGCGGCGGCGTAAGCGCGCTTGTCAAAGCCGGCTTCGAAACCCTGGTCGCAGCCGGATACCAACCCGAGATCGCTTATTTCGAGTGCATGCATGAGTTGAAGCTGATTGTGGATTTGATGTACCGCGGCGGCTTGAACTACATGCGGTACTCCATCAGCGACACGGCCGAGCACGGGGATTATACGGGCGGGCCGCAGCTGATCACCGAGGAAACGCGAAAGACCATGCGTCGCATGCTGGGCGAGATTCAGCGCGGTGAGTACGCTCGCAAGTGGATCGCGGAAAACGACGCTGGGCGGCCATGGTTCAACGCAACACGCAAGAGCGAACAAACTCATCCCATCGAGCAAGTGGGAGCTGAGTTGCGTGAGCATATGTCTTTTCTGGATCCGGTGCAGATCACGCCGGAGGCAAGCCCGGAAAAGACGGCGCAGCCGGCAGCTGAATTTGCAGCCAGCGGCGCCGACTGATCGGGAGAGACTGAAACTATGCATGTCTATGACTGGAATTTGATGCAGCCTGAGGCGGTGACCGAGCTGTACCGGCGCACCGTCGCGCAGGGAGAGAAGATGAGTGTGGCTCGGCTCGAGGTCGCCAAGGGATCTTCGACTCGAGCCCACCGCCATGAGAATGAGGAAGTCATCATTCTGCTGAAAGGGTGTTGGCAGTTTCATTTCATCACTGGTGATGTCATGTTGCGCGCGAATCAGATGCTGACCATTACACCGGGTGTGGAGCATTCTTCCGAAGTGCTGGAAGATGTCGTGGCGATCGATGTGTGCAGTCCTACGCGGGAAGACTGGCTCAGCGGTGCTGACCGCACGCTTCATGACGATTCTGATCAGTGTTTGTGGGGCGTCTAATTACAGTCTGATCTGAATTGTTATGGGCACCGAACGGGCGTGATCGCCCGCGCCTACATTGAGGAAACTATGTTCGAGCAGACGCAATGGGTGTGGATGGATGGAGAGATCGTGGCATGGAACGATGCCACGGTCCACGTCTCGTCTCATGCTCTTCACTATGGCACCGGAGTGTTCGAGGGGATCCGTTGTTATGACACTGAGGATGGTCCCGCGATTTTCCGCGCGGAAGCGCACCTGAGGCGATTTTGCGCATCGGCGGGAGTGTACGGTCTGCGAATTCCGTTTTCGCCGGAAAAGCTTACGGAGGCGATGTGCGTCCTCATCCGGCTGAATGGCTTTCAAAGTTGCTACATCCGGCCAATTTGCTATTACGGTAGCAAGAGTCTTGGCCTATTGCCGGATCGCTGCCCTGTTCATGTCGGCATTCTGGTGTGGCCATGGAACACGATGCACGGAGATGCGGCGTTGACCCGGGGCGTGCATATCAGCGTGTCGCGCTGGACCAAGTTTCACTCCACCATGATGCCCACAACTGCCAAGGCTTGCGGCCAGTATATTAATTCGATTCTCGCGTTGCGTGAAGCAGTGAGCGAGGGCTTTGATGAGGCTCTCTTGCTTGATCTCAACGGAAATGTCAGCGAAGGGGCAGGCGAGAATTTGTTTCTGGTAAAAGATGGCGTTGTGCTGACCAACGATGAACGGCACTCGATCCTGATGGGCGTGACGCGCGAGGCTGTGCTCGACATTACCCGCGATCTCGGCATTCCTGTTGAGGTTCGTGACCTTCGCCTGGAAGAGATGTTTTTGGCGGATGAGGCTTTCTTCACCGGAACCGCCGCCGAAGTAACGCCCATTCGGGCCGTCGACGACAATCCGATTGGCGGCGGCAAACGTGGTCCCATCACGGAAAAGATCCAGGAGAAATTCTTTTCCGTCGTCTATGGTCGTGAACCGGCCTACAGCGCGTGGCTGCATCAGGTTCCAACCGGGATTGCTCAAGTCGGCTGACAGAACCGCGTGTGCAGGCGGAATCAGCGAGCTTCACTCACAAATAGTGACTCTGAACCACATGCGCAATGCAAGTAAAAGGGAATCAGGGAGATCCTAGATCATGATCATTAACATGCGGGAGCGGGCTACAGATGCGGAGATCCAACACGTTATTGATCGGGTGAAGGAAGCTGGATACCAGGCGCACGTCACGCGTGGAGAAGAACGCACCATTGTAGCTGCGGTCGGGAGCGGCGGGCGTCGGCACGAGCTGGAGGCGCTGGCGGCTGCGCCTGGTGTGGACGGCGTGGTTGCTATCGCGCAGCCCTTCAAGCTTGTAAGTCGTCAAGTGAAGCCGCATCGGACGACCGTCAACGTTGGTGGCGTGCAGATCGGCGACGGAAGTTTCGTGGTGATTGCCGGCCCATGTTCCGTCGAATCGCGCGAGCAACTATTTTCGACCGCTAGAGCGGTAAAGGCTGGAGGAGCTCGATTGCTTCGGGGTGGCGCTTACAAGCCGCGTACCTCTCCTTACGAATTTCAAGGGCTGGGATTGGAAGCGCTCCGGCTGCTGCATGAAGCACGGGAAGAAACCGGTCTCCCCGTAGTCACCGAGGTGATGAGCACGGAAGATGTGGATGTTATCTGCGAACACGCCGACCTGTTGCAAGTGGGGGCACGCAATATGCAGAATTTCGCGCTGCTGCGTCGCTTGGCTAAAGTGGACAAGCCGGTGCTCTTGAAGCGCGGCCCATCAGCCACAGTCAAGGAGTGGCTGCTGGCGGCGGAGTATCTGGTAGCGGGTGGGAACTCTAACGTCGTTTTATGTGAGCGTGGGATCAAGACGTTCGAGACCGAAACTCGGAACACCCTGGACCTGGCATCGATTGCGCTGGCCCGGGAGCTGACTCATCTGCCGGTGATCGCGGACCCGTCCCATGGAACCGGTCGCCCCAGCCTGATTGCTCCAATGTCGCGCGCGGCTGCGGCGCTTGGCGCCGATGGGCTCATGGTCGAGGTGCATCCCTGCCCTGAGCGTGCGCTGTCGGATGGTCCCCAGTCGCTGGATCTTCCAGGCTTTGCACGGTTGATGCAAAGTCTGGCGGAGCCTCTGCGAGCGGCTTGACGGATATATCTTTGTCCATAAACATACTCGACTTTACTCCTAGATTTGAATATAATTTCACCTGCAGTGAATTGTCTGAGGCCCGGGCCCGCGGATCTCCTCCTGAACCGGGCCTCTTTCACTTCGCGCTATCTATACCGCTGCTGCGATATGGACTTTCCGCCGCACCTCCCCGGCCCACACTCCCTCATCTCGCTCCTGATGCAACCCTTCCGCTATACTAGTGAATATGGCTATTCTTGAGAACATTGCGGCCATCGCCAAGGGCATGAGCATCACCTTCATGGAGATGTTTCAGCCCACGCAGGTGGAGAACTATCCCGATGGGCCGGGGCCGCTTCGGGGCGCCAAGTTCCAGGAGCGTTTTCGTGGCGTTCACGTCCTGCAGCGCGATGAAAACGGATTGGAAAAATGCGTAGCCTGTTTCCTGTGCGCGGCGGCCTGCCCTTCGAACTGCATCTATATCGAGGCGGCAGAGAATACGAACGAGCATCGAGTAAGCGGAGCAGAGCGTTACGCCAAGGTCTATAACATCGACTACAATCGATGTATCTTTTGTGGATACTGTGTCGAGGCGTGTCCCACGGATGCGATTACTCACGGACACGGCTTCGAAATCGCGACTTTCAACGCCAGCAACTTGATCTACCGCAAAGAACAGATGCTGGCCCCTCAGCCAGCGCACATGGGAGCGAACGCGGTGTTCAATCAAGCTGAGGTGGCAGGTGGCGAGCCGCCGGCGTCGGTACCAGGGATCTAGTTTTCCAATACACGAAAGATGGCGTGGCACCAGCCCCCGAACGACTTTCTGCGGCAGCCAGAGGAGTCCACCTCGGCAATCGTGGTGCATCATCCCCAAGCGAAGTTTTCGTGGCATAGGGAAGATACAAAGCCATCGCCACAGATCTGCACGGATCTAACATCGATCAAGGGAAGGAAAGGTTGAAAAACATACTTCTCCGGGTTGTTGCCGCCGCCGTTTTCTTGCTGCTGATCACCTACGCCGGAGACTATCTTTCCGTCCGTTACAAACTTCCGAAAGGCCGCGAACCCTTTTCTACCGTGACCGTCCAGCCCTACTACGCGATCCACGAAAAAAATGGCAGAACGGAATACGACTTTGCCCAGCCGCAAAGCCAGGTGTGCGTTCGCTCCCTGTTTCCCCACTTCGGCTACAATCCGTGCTGGTATGTCCAACGTCACACGGATAAGCGGATCGATATATAGGCGCTCGCAAAATCTGCTTGGCCTATCCTGACGCTTTCCAGGTGGTACTATCTACTGTTTTGAAAACTAACGAATACTGGAATCGCAAATGACTGCCTCATCCCGTGCAGTTGCATCTCCCCGGGTTGTATGCATCGAGGATTTTCGGCCCCTGGCGCGGCGCCGCGTCCCGAAGGCGGTTTTTGACTATCTGGACGGTGGCGCTGAAGGCGAGGTCACATTGCGCGAGAACTGCCGCGCATTTCAGGACGTCACCTTCCGGCCACGTCATGCGGTGTCGCTCGCGAATTGCGATTTGGGTGTGCGGGTTTTGGGTTTTGATCTCGCCCTTCCGTTCCTGCTTGCTCCCGTGGGATACAGCCGTCTCATGCACCCTGGAGGCGAGGTCGCAGCCGCGCGGGCAGCGGGTGCAGCGGGCACGGCTTATATTCTGTCTACGATTTCTGGACACAAGCTGGAGGACGTAAAGGCGGGCTCCAACGGGCCGGTTTTCTACCAGCTTTATCTGATGGGTGGACGCGGGGCTGCCGAGGCTGCGATCGAAAGAGCGCGAGTTGCCGGATTTTCCGCGCTGGTAGTCACGATTGATACTGCCGTGTCCGGAATTCGCGAGCGCGACTTTCGCAACGGTATGAAGGAACTGATCAGCGGCACTGTCCTCGAAAAAATTCCCTACATTCCAGAAATGCTAAGGCATCCCGGATGGCTGGTTGGTTACTTTCGCGACGGCGGTCTGCCCGGCCTGCCGAACGTTATCATTCCGGGACAAGGGCCGATGCCGCTCATCGATGTCGCCGCAGCCCTGGCTGCCGCTGCAGTCACATGGGCCGACCTGCGATGGATTCGCGCGGCCTGGAGCGGTCCGATTGTGGTGAAGGGTGTGCTCACCGGAGACGACGCTCGCCGCGCGGTTGACGAAGGCGCCGCTGCCGTCTCGGTTTCCAATCACGGAGGCCGCCAACTGGATTGCGTTCCAGCCTCGATACGCGCCTTGCCCGAGGTGGTAAAAGCCGTGAACGGCCAAGTCGAGGTACTGATGGACGGAGGCATTCGGCGCGGCACAGACGTCGTAAAAGCCCTCTGCCTCGGCGCGCGCGCGGTCTTGTGTGGGCGAGCTTATGCTTATGGCTTGGCCGCAGCCGGTGAAGCCGGAGTGACGCGTGCAATTGAAATCCTGCGAACCGATCTCGATCGCACTCTCAGACTGCTCGGCTGCCCCTCCGTTGCTGCCCTCGACCGTTCGTACGTGAACGTCCCGGCAGCCTGGGAGTAGTTTTTCCAACAATGATGGAATCCGGTGCCAGACTTTCGGCTGGTCATTGTTTCCTACCGCAGCCCTCCGCGTATGATGGTCGCTGATGTTTTCCCGCCGGACCGATTGGAAGCTTACGCCGAACCGCTTCACCCAAGCGCAGCGGGAGTTGGAGGCTGCGGGCAGGGAAGTGCTCGACCTGACGATTTCGAATCCTACGCGAGCTGAGTTGCACTACGACTCGGAAACCATTCGGGAGTCGCTGGTCGATCCTCAAGCGATGGATTACGATCCGCAGCCCAAGGGCTTGCGTAGCGCGCGCGAAGCTGTGGCCAAGTATTATCGCCAGCAGCATGACGACATCGATCCGGACGCGATCGTGCTTACCACCAGCACCAGCGAGGGGTATTCCTACGTTCTTCGTCTGCTGTGTGATGTGGACAATGAAATTCTGGTGCCCAAGCCCAGCTATCCGCTGTTTGAGTTTCTTGCCGACTTGCAGGATGTGAAGTTGGTGCCGTATCCGCTGCTCTACGATCATGGATGGCAGATCGACTTTCCGTCTTTATATAAGGCCGTGAACCATCGTACCCGGGCGGTGGTAGTCGTGCATCCTAATAACCCCACCGGATCGTTCGTCTCTGATGAGGAACGAAGGGCGCTTAACAATTTCTGCCGCGAATATAATCTAGCGCTCATTGTCGACGAAGTGTTTCTCGACTACGCGCACGATGGCGCGGTGCGGCCCACATTCGCCATCAACCGTGACGTCCTGACATTTACGCTGAGTGGCTTGTCGAAGATTGCCGGTTTGCCGCAGATGAAGTTGGCATGGATCGTGACCAGTGGCCCGGGTGAACAGGTGTCCGAGGCGCTGGCGCGTCTGGAGGTGATTGCAGATACCTATCTCTCCATGAATGCGCCGATTCAATTGGCTGCGCCGGTGCTGCTGGAGCAGCGCCAGTCCACTCAGCCTTTGTTGCTGGATCGAGTGCGAGCGAACCTAGGCGACCTCGATCGCGGATTGGCCCAGCAGAAAGGCTGCCGCCGTTTGCAGGTTGAAGGCGGATGGTACGCGGTGATACGCGTGCCGGTGATGCAATCGGATGAAGACCTTGCTATTGAAATTCTGCGTAAGCTTTCCGTGCTGGTTCACCCCGGGCATTTTTATGATTTTCCGAGCGATGGCCACCTGATCATAAGTCTGATCACACCAACACACAATTTTCGGGTGGGGATTGCGCGGGTATTGGAGCTTCTAAGCCCTTCGACATTTGTAAAATGATGGTTAAATTGCAGGGTTCCCTATTGACACCTTCCCCTGATAAGGACAGAATCCCGCTGTCCGACATTGTAGACATCGGAGCCAGCCTATGAAACCGTCCGACAAAACAGCCTCCATGCTTTTGCCGTCGACTCAGCGGCTCAACATGTACGCGCTCGCCGCTAGCGCAGCCGGAGTGAGCGTGCTGGCGTTGACGCAACCAACTGCAGCCCGGATCGTTTATACGCCTGTGCACCATGTCGTGGGAAAAAACGGACACTACAACATTGATCTTAACCACGACAAGGTTGCCGACCTGACTTTGGTAAACACTTACTCGTGCAATACGGACTTCTGCGTGGACGCTCTGTCCGCGCTTCCGGCCGCAGGAAATGGTATTGAGGGGATGCCTGGATTTCTGAGTATTCCGTATGCGTCGGCGCTGACGCGTGGGGCAGTCATCGGACCGGCACAACCCTTCCAGGGCCGGTTGATGGCCAGCTCTGAAAGTGGACAGGGCACCATCGGTCGGTGGCTTAACGTCAACAACCACTACCTCGGGTTGAAGTTCCAGATCAAAGGCAAGACTCACTTCGGATGGGCGCGGCTTAGCGTTCACGCTTTGGGCGGAGCTTTCGTCAGGGCAACACTAACCGGTTACGCCTACGAGACCGTAGCGAACAAGCGCATCATCGCAGGCCGGACGAACAGCGATTCTGATGAGACGCTTGAATCCGATCAAACAATCCCGGCTGCAGTCACGCTTCCCGCTTCCCAGTCAGCGACACTAGGTCGGTTGGCCCTGGGATCGCCAGCGCTGTCCGTCTGGAAGAGGGAAGTTCGCTGATCAATTGACGCGCTGAAATCGCCAGCCGAGCTCACGAAACAGCCCGCTGATGTCAACCAATGGGTGTGTGCAAAAGTCGGATTCCATTTCACGCCCGAATCGACTTATACTCCGCACATGGCCAAAATCTATAAAACCACGTCTTGGTGCCGCGGAAAATAAGCGGTCGCCGGTTGAAGCAAAGCGAACGACAGAAGGGACGCGACTGGCATGATCCTCACCAGAGATCACGGAGCGGTCCGCGAATTGCAGTTCAATCGCCCTCCGGCGAATGCGTTCTCGCCGGAATTCATTATCGCGTTGAAACAGGCAGTCGAATCGGCTCCGCAAGAAGGTGCCCGCGCGCTGCTTCTGTCTGGTACCTCCAGGAGATTCTCTGCCGGCCTCGACGTTCCCCTGTTGCTGAACCTTGATCGTCCCGCGATGGCTGCGCTGTGGCGTGAGTTCTACGCGCTGCTTCGCGCGCTTGCCCTTTCTCCCGTTCCAATCGCTGCCGCGATCACTGGCCACGCCACCGCTGGCGGAAGCGTGCTCCCCATATTTTGTGACTACAGGGTTGCGGCGCGCGGCGAGTGGAAGTTGGGACTCAACGAAGTGCAGGTTGGACTTCCATTGCCGCCGGTGATTTTCGCCGGACTGAGGCGGTTGCTCGGTGCGCATCAGGCTGAGAGGCTGGCCGTCGGCGGTCTTCTAATTTCCCCGGACGAGGCTCTCCGCATTGGTATGGTCGACGAGGTTGTTCCCCTCGACCACGTGGTGAGCCGGGCGATCGAATGGAGCCGTGGCCTCCTTGCGCTGCCAGTTGATGCGATGGAGGCAACGCGGCGGCGCGCTCGCGCTGACCTGTACGAACTTTTCGCGGTATCTTTCGATCGTGAACTGGAGCAAGTCAGCGCCACCTGGTGGAGCGCCGAAGCTCAGACTACGCTTAGGGTGTTGGTTGATCGCCTTGCACGGAAGAAGGCATAGCTTGGGCCGCACGGGCGAGGGCGCCCGCGTCTAGATTCACGGTTTCTAGCTTTTTAAGAATGGATTGTTCGCGCGCTCTTCGCCGATGGTCGTCTGAGGCCCGTGGCCGGGAATGACGATGGTTTCATCCGGAAGGGCCAGCAGCTTGTCGTGCAGCGAGTCGATAATCTTCTCGAAGGAACCGCCGGGCAAGTCGGTTCGGCCGATGCTTCCCGCGAAGAGTGTATCTCCGGCGATCAGTTTCTTCTCGCTGGGGAAATAGAGACAGACGCTGCCTTCGGTATGTCCTGGTGTAAAAAGCACATCCGCGGTGAGCGAACCGGCTTTTACGGTATCTGATTGGCCAATGCTTTGATCAATATCCACTTTGCCAGGAGATGGTACTCCAATCCATGAAGCCTGGACGTCGAGCATCTTGAGTAACTCGTGGTCATTCTGGTTGAGCAGGATGGGGGCCCCGGTCGCAGCTCGCAATTTCATGGCGCCGCCTACGTGGTCAATATGCGCATGGGTGATGACGATTTGCTTTACCTGCAGGTTGTGCTTCCGCACCAGCGCGAGAATACTCTGGATTTCATCGCCGGGATCGATCACCATGGCTTCGCGCGTGCTCTCGTCTCCAATAATGGAGCAGTTGCACTGCAGCGGGCCCACCGGAAGGATTTCGTGGATCATGGTGTTGGTCGTTGGTAGTGGATCGCTGGTCGTTCGTCATTGGCCAACGACCAAAGACGAACGACCAACGACTATTTCTGCGGAGCTGTAGCAGGCGGCGTCGCTGGCTTCACCGGTTGCGACTTGGCGGGGGAGGCCTTGACTCCCTGCAACACCGAGTTCGTTCCGCTATGGCGCGAGGCGAAAACCGAGAGCGTGATCGAGGTCACCATAAAGATGATGGCCGACCATGTGGTCGCTTTCGATAGAACCGTGGCCGCCCCGCGTGGACCGAAAGCGGTCTGGCTGCCCATGCCCCCGAAGGCTGCAGCAATGTCGCCGCTCTTTCCGCTCTGCAGCAACACGACAATGATGAGAAACAAACAAACTGCGATGTGGATGAGCGTAATCAGTATGACCATGAGTTGAACAGTTCCTTGACCGGCGCTTCCGCCGTTTCGTACTCAGTTAGGATCTTTGAATTCCAGGATTAATTATCTACGGCAAACTAACGTGCGATGGCGAAAAAAGGGATTTAACCAAGCTAGGGGTTCGATGACATCTAGCGGTTCATTGGCCTTGAAAGCCCAATGCCCTGACTCCATTGCACATTTATTGTACGACGCGCCCGTGGCAGAGCACAACCGATTGACTCAGGGACACGTTCTGACGAGCTCCCGGCGGGGTTAGCAGCGTTCAAATCGGAACGCAGGGGGCGACCACCGTTAAATACCCAACAATTTGCCTCGATACAGTGGAAGGAATTTACAGTGTTCGGTAACTTGCTGCGTTTGCTCAGCGCTGAGGTTGAGAAACTCAAAACCGTAGATTTTGCCCGTGTTGCGTCTTACCAGCGCCAGAACCTTCACGGCAGCAAGTGGCTCAAGTTCTACGGTGTCGTTTAGCTTCAATGGCTCAGCGATGATGGCCGAGAGACCGCTAGCACTGATTTCGATGCTGATCCCTCGCAGCATCGCACCGTCGGCAGTGCGGATGGTCAGGGGCGCGCTATGTCGATATCGTGGGTGACGCCTCCGGTCCTGTGGTACCTCTGCCATCTTCTGCGTATCCGAGTCGGTTTGCATTGGACGATTCTCGCTCGTGAATAAACATCGGCGAAAGCTGGCTTTTCTTTAGTAAGTCCACCTTTAGGTTTTGCATCTTCCCACTATGGCCCACATCTGATTTAGAACACTCGCCTGTAGAATGGGGGCGGTTGACCTAATATGAGCTTTGTCGTCCAACGCTGTCAGGAGAACTGCCCGTGAAGTCGGAGTGTTTGCCTTTCAGCCAAATCCCGCATACCACAAAGCTTTTCGCCGACTTCCTTTCCGGCTCTCCCCAGGTTCAGAAGTTTTATCCCCGATCCGCATATTTCAATCAATGGTTTAAAGACGAGGCGTCGAACCTCGCGTATGACACCGCACGTCGACAAGGTGTCTCGTCTATCCTCGAGCGCCAGAATCAGTCATGGGGCGCCTCCAAAAAAGCTCTGGAGAACGTCGCTCGCCTGCGAGCAGGCGCATCGGCGGTGGTGACCGGCCAGCAAGTAGGACTTTTTGGCGGCCCATTATTCTCGATTTTTAAAGCCTTCACGGCGGTCAAACTAGCCGATCAGGCGACACAGGCCGGCATCGATTGCGTGCCTGTGTTCTGGCTGGCCACAGAGGATCATGATCTGGCAGAAGTGAATCAAGTCTCAATTCCCGGATCTGATGGAACTTTGCAAAAGCTGATGGCCCCGACTGAGGGATTGCCAGAGGCTCCAGTTGGGACGGTGCGGTTCGCTGCAGAAATTCGGGCCGTGGTGGAAACGGTTAAGGGGCTGTTAGGGCCTTCTGCAATTTCCGATTTTCTTCCCGAAGCTTACCGGCCGGGCGATAACTTCGGCAATGCCTTTGCCCGCTTGTTCGCGAAACTGTTTGCGGACTGGGGCGTGATCCTTTTGGATGCGGCTGACCCCGAACTCCACCGGATTGCGCAACCCATTTACCAGATAGCGATTGAGCGAGCCGCCAAACTGGACGAAGACCTTTTAGCCCGAGGCAAATCGCTAGAAGCTGCAGGCTACCATCAGCAGGTTAAAGTCACACCATCGTCGACGCTGCTGTTTACGCTGCGAAATGGCGCCCGAGTGCCGGTGCATCGCCGGATCAATGGAGACGGCAGTACTGAGTTTCTGATCGAACAGGAGCGAATTTCGCAGGCGCAATTGCTGAGTTGCGTGGCCTCGTCGCCACAGGATTTCAGCGCCAATGTTTTACTGCGCCCGGTGATTCAAGATTACCTGCTGCCGACTCTCGCCTACGTCGGAGGCTCTGCCGAAGTGGCTTACTTCGCCCAAGTGGGTGTGGTCTACGAGCAAATCTTGGGGAGGATTACGCCGATTGTCCCGCGCCTATCCGCAACCATCGTGGAGCCGAAGGCGAAAGGACTACTCGAACGCTACAGGTTGCGCCTGACGGATCTCTTCCAGGGTCCAGAGAAACTTCGCGAACTCATGGCGTCCCGCACTTTGCCACAGGATCTGCAATCGGCTTTTGATCAGGCTGAAGCTTCGCTGGAAAGATCTTTGGCTGCGATTCGAGAGGCTCTGGCGCGGCTGGATACGACCCTAGTGGACTCGGCCACCAACGCGGCGTCCAAGATGCAGCACCAGCTTACGCAACTCCGCTCTCGAGCCGCGCGTGCCGAGCTCCGACAGGCCGAAATTGTAGGCCGGCATGCCGATCTGCTCTGCAATTCGCTCTATCCCAATAAAACTTTGCAGGAACGCGAGATCGCCGCCGTCTATTTCGCCGCGCGTTACGAGGCCGAATTTCTGCGCAGCCTATACGACACCATCCACACCGATTGTTTAGATCACCAGGTAATCAGCATGTAAGGCGCGAGCGTCCTCGCTCGGGCGGTGCAGCGGGAATGATGAGCGTACGAAACAGAGGCGGCTATTCGAACGAGTACTGGCGGTGGCTAACGACACAGCTAAAGCTGTGTTCTCCCGAATGCGGGCCGCAAACTGTCTACTCCGCTTCCTCGTCGCGCTTTTTGCCATAGCGCAACGCCAAGCCAACCCCGATGGTCATGAATCCAACAGGAGGAACCAGCAGAACCACGACCCCCCGCGTGATTGCGGTTTGGCCGTCTTTGTTGAGGGCGCGGGCGGTGCTATAGCACATAGCGCAACTTTGGCCGAAGACAGGGGCGGTCCAGAGCCCAACGAGCAATGCGAGTGTGGCCAGGCGCAGCTTCATCGGACTCCCAAGTGCACAATTCTAAAAGCGTCGGGAAAGAAAATGCACATCAGGCACAGACATGCAGTCACAGCCGTCATCATTACCCACTTCATGGCAGGAATCTCATACTTCAAGTGCATGAAGTAGCCAATAATCAGCGCGGACTTGATGATCGAGAGAATCATAAGAGCTTCCAGCATCTGCACCGGCTGGAAGACCTGTTTGTATGCCAGAACCACTTCGACCGCGGTGAGCAGCAGCAGTACTCCCCAGACCCAGAAGTATTGGCTCTTGCTTTCATCGTGTGTTGTGGCAACCGTGTGCATTTAACGTGTTCTCCGTTTCAAGATTCCTGATGCTTTATGTCACGCGTGTAGACATCAGATACACCAGCGGGAAAATGAACATCCACACCAAGTCCACGAAGTGCCAGTACAGTCCGGCGATTTCGACGTCATGGGCGTCGTAAACTTTCGGTTTCAGAATCAGGATCACGCTGGCAACGACAAACCCAGCCAGCAGCGCGTGGACTCCGTAGTGAAACACGTTGCCCGATGGAATCAGCCACCACGCGACCGCCCAGATTGCCAGCAGGATGGGCAAAAATGTTTTGCGCAATGCGACCACGCCCAGATAAATTACGCCGATGGTGACGTGCAACATGTGCATGCCAGTCAGCGTAAAGAATGTCCCACCAAACTGAGGCACGTTCGGCGCCCACGGATTCGTGAATGGGGTCATGCCTTCGCCGATCAGCTTGGTCCACTCCATCCCGTGAAGCACGATGAACGCTGTGCCGAATAACATCGTGAAGAGGATCCAGTTGCGGGTCCAACTGCGATCGCCACGCCGGGCCGCGAGGACTGCCAGCACCATGGTCAACGAACTGGAAAGCAGGCAACCAGTCATGATCGTGGCGTTGGTGATGCTTTCCTTGCCGAAGGGCGTAGGCCAGTCGGGATTCGAAATGCGTCCGTAGCTGTACGCAAAAAGCAACGCTCCGAACGTCAGCGTGTCGGAGAGCAGGAACAGCCACATCCCGATCTTCTTGGAGTAGGTGCCGAACAGGGATGGCTCGTAAACATCCGCCATCTCGTGTTGCACCGCGACTTCAGACATGTTTTCGGTCTCCTTAGAGTATTCGTGTCGCGCGGACACTCCTGTCCGCGCCTTCGCACTATCGGATAAACCATACCAGCCCGAAGATATAGAGCCACAACAAAAACATGAAATGCCAGTACCAGGCGGTGACATCCACCACAATGCGCCGCTCCTCGACCGGTTTATGCAAGAGGGAAACCGCAACCGCATAGAGCAACACCAGAATGCCTCCGGCCAGGTGGACGGCGTGAGTTGCGGTCAGCAAATAGACGAACGAACTGCTGGCGCTGGTGGCCAGGTAGAAACCGCGATTCGCAAGTTCTCGCCAAGCCATCCATTGCCCGGTCAGGAACCCGCCGCCGAGTACGACCGTGACACCGAGCCAGGGGAAAACTCTCTCGTCACCCAGAGAAATGCCTGGGATGGACCGAACCGGCGCCAGCGCGGCTTGCCGCGCAATCTGCCGCCGGGCCAGTTCCGCCGTGATGCTGCTCACCAGCAACAGTACGGTATTCACCAGCAGCAGCAAGAGCGGAAGATCAACCGGGATCCAATCGCGAACATAAGTGTTGGTGTGTTCATCGAGAGTGGGCAAGCCCCGCCGCACGACATACGCGCTGGTCAGGGAAACGAAAATCATGGTGACCGAAGTAAGGCCGATCGCGAGTCCCAGCCGAACCCGTCGCAGACGCTGCCCGTAATCCGGCGAACCATCGCCGGATCCATCCCCTCCACCTCCGTGAACTGGCGGACGCGTACCGCCGCCACCCTGGCCTGTTTTCGGAACGTCGATCGACACTGGAGAACTGTAAGTTGCCATGACTGATAGATGCGCTGATCGGGCAGCGCGGCGCTCTCGCCCGAAATTTCTCTAATGCGACGCCACCGTGGCGGGATCGGTTTGCATGACATAATCCCGCGGAGCCCCCGGTACGCTGTATTCATAGGGCCCGTGATTCACCACCGGAGTATGACCTCCGAAGTTGTCATGCGGAGGTGGCGTTGCCGTGGTCCACTCCAGCGTTGTCGATTCCCACGGATTGTCGCTCGCCTTCGGACCCTTCATCATGCTCCAAAACAAATTAACCACAAAGATGAACTGCGCCGCCACCGTAATGATTGCGGCGTAGGTCATGAACTCGTTGAGAGGAATCAGGTGATGCAGATAGTTCAGTTCCGTGAATTGGGAGTAACGTCGCGGCTGGCCCGCCATACCCAGATAATGCATCGGCATGAAGATGCAATAGGTCCCGATCAACGTAATGACGAAGTGAACCCTGCCCCAGGTCTCGTTCATCATGCGGCCAAACATTTTTGGGAACCAGTAGTAGGTCCCCGCGAACATGCCAAAGATAGCCGCCACGCCCATGATGAGATGGAAGTGGCCGACGACGAAAGCCGTATCATGCAACGGAATATCGAGGACCGGCTGCGCCAGGAATGGACCGCTCAATCCACCCGAGACAAACAGGGAAACGAAACCAATAGCAAACAGCATCGGAGTCTGGAAGCGCACCCGTCCGCCGTGAATTGTGCCCAGCCAGTTGAAAGTCTTAATCGCGGACGGAACGCCGATAGCCATGGTCATAAGCGAGAAAGCAAAAGCCGTGTACGGGCTCATGCCGCTCATAAACATATGGTGGCCCCACACCATGAATCCCAAAAAGCCGATAGCCATAATCGCGTAGACCATGGCCTTGTATCCGAAGATCGGCTTGCGCGAGAAAGTCGAAAGCAACTGCGACGCCACGCCCATCCCAGGCAGAATTGCAATGTAGACCTCGGGATGCCCGAAGAACCAGAACAGATGCTGCCACAACAACGGAGATCCGCCCTTGTGCCCCATAACTTGGCCATTGACCACGACCAGCGGAATGTAAAAGCTGGTTCCCAGATTGCGATCGAGTAACAGCAGAATGCCCGCAGAGAGCAGCACGCCAAAAGCCAGCAACCCCAGGATCGCGGTTACGAACCAGGCCCAGACTGTCAGCGGCATGCGCATCATGGTCATGCCCTTGGCTCGCAGGTCGAGGGTCGTAGTGATGAAGTTGAGCGCCCCCATCAGCGATGCAACGCAGAAAATTGCGATACTGGTAATCCACAAGTCCGCGCCCAGTTGTTCGCCGGGACCAGAGTTCTTGAGAGCGCTGAGCGGAGCATAACCAGTCCAACCATGCAGCGGCGCCCCGCCAGTCACGAAGAACGCTGCCAGTATCACGACGAAAGCCACGAAGGTCGTCCAGAACGAAAGCATGTTCAGGACTGGAAACGCCATATCCGGCGCGCCTATCTGGATAGGTAGAAAATAATTTCCGAATCCGCCCTGTGGCGCTGTGGTCAGCACAAAGAACACCATGATCGTGCCATGCATGGTCAGCAGGCTTAAGTAAGTTTCCGGCTTGATCTCGCCCACCAGCGGCAAAACCGCAGTCGGCCAGATCATGTGAACTCGCATCAAAATCGACAGGAACATGCCGACAAATACTGCCACCAGCGCGAGGAAGTAATATTGAAGCCCGATCACCTTGTGATCCAGGCTGAAAATGTACTTGCGGATAAATCCCTGAGGAGCGTGCGAGTGAATTGTAGCGCTAGTCGCCATTACTGTTTCTCCGCCTCCCGAGTCGCCAGCCATTTATCGAAATCTTCCTGGCTCACCACGTGAACTATGCCGTGCATTTTGTAATGCCCGAGTCCGCAAAGCTCGGCGCAGGCAATTTCATACTCGCCCACCTCGGTGGGTGTGAAATGCATATGAATCATCAGGCCAGGAACCGCATCCTGCTTGAAGCGCATTTGCGGAACAAAGAAACTGTGAATTACATCCACGGCCCGCAGAGTGAGATTAACTTGCCGGTTCACCGGAAGATACATGGTGCCGGTGACGATGTCATCCTTCGCCGCCGGGTCTGAGGTATCCAACCCAAGCGCAGCTTCATTTCCCGCCGAGGGATCCATAAGCTTGGTATCAGTCCGCCCGAATTTTCCGTCGAGCCCCGGATAGCGGAAGTACCAGGCAAACTGCATGCCGGTGACTTCAACCGGCACTGAGCCAGCCTCCGCAGGTGCAAAACGCTCAGCCGCCCAAATCGGACTGCCCATGAGGTTCAGCCCAATAAAGAGAACGGCTGTCAGAGCCGTCCAGACCGCTTCCATCGTGGTGTTGCCGTGGGAGTACGTCACCTTGGTAGCCGTTCCGCGATCGCGGTACTGCCACACAAACAACCCGAGCGCCCCCTGTGCGGCAACAAAAACGACTCCCATCAGCAGGTAGGTCACGGCAAATTGATGATCTATGCCGGCCGTCGCCAGAGACGCGCCGTGAGGCAACCACCAGGTTTTTGCCACGAAAAAGTAAGTGCTAACAAAAGTGATCAGCCAGATAATCGCGAGCAGAGCGAGGCCCATCTACGAGATCTCCAGAGGTCGTGTTTTGTGCATGGTCATTACGCGTTCAAAAAAACTCGAAGCTGCGGTTGGCCCCGAAGTTTATCACAGCCCTGTGTAATGCGTGCAAGCGCCGGTTGTGGAAGGAACCAGATTCGGGAACGTCCGAGAAACTCACTACCAAAAAAAATCAATAACCACAAAGGACACGAAGGGTTTCCTTTGTGTACCTTAGTGTCCTTCGTGGTTTAATGCTTTTGACTTATGTCTAAAAAATCCACTGCCCACGGCCATGACACTCGTTACGTCCGCTTGCAAAAAAACAGCTGCTTCGCCTGCGGCAAGGACAATCCCGAAGGCATGCACCTCAAGTTCGCTTACGACGAAGAGCGTGATTGCTTCGTCTGCCGCTTCCGGTTGGGCAAACGCTACACGGGCCCGCCCGGCCATGCGCACGGAGGAATTATCGCTACGCTTCTGGACGAGGCCATGGGCAAGGTGAACAAGTTGCGTCACGTCATCGCGCTAACCTCGCAGATCACGGTCGACTACCTCAAACCGGTGCCGTTGAACAAGCCGCTGCGCGTGGAATCCCGCGAGGTACGCGTCCGCGGCCGGCGGCATTTCAACATGGCAGAAATCCTAAATTCCCAAGACGAAGTGCTGGCCCGGAGCCGAGGCCTGTTCATTGCCATCGATCCCCAGAAAATGTTCGCCAAATTCGTAGAAAGGTAATAAAGATAAATGAGGGCGCGTCTCGCCATAGTCAACGCCGACATTCCTCGAGCGCCCGCCCCAACTGCTCAACCCCTCGCCGAATTTCCCGCGCGTCAACCGCGGCAAATCCCAGTACGATTCCATCGCGCCTCGCCCGGCCGTAAGCATATTGGCTGAGCGGAATCACCTCAACGTCATATTCTGCCGCAGCCCGTGCCGCCCGTTCAGCTAAAATTCCGCCTCGCAGCCAAGCGACTGTCCGCAATCCGGCTTCAACCTCGGGAATCTCCAGCAAGCCGCTAAGCCGTTCGCGAGCTGACTCGACCAGCACCGATAGTCGTTCCGCATAGAGCTCCCGCATCCGCCGGACGTGCCGCGCAAAGTGACCTTCGCGAATAAAATCACACAGAATGGCCTGATCGATCAGCGGCGGATGATGCGTGCTCACAGATTCAGCAGCAGCAAAAACATCCACCATGTCGGAAGGAACAACCAGATATGCAAGCCGCAGAGCAGGGAAGAGCACGTCGGTGAAGCTACCAGCGAAGATGACAACCGCGGCGCGATCCAAACCCTGCAGCGCAGGAATCGGCCGCCCCGAATATCGATATTCACTGTCGTAGTCATCCTCAAAAATAATTGTTCTCGACCGCCGCGCCCACTCCAACAGCGACAATCTGCGTCGCAAGCTCATGGTCACACCCAGAGGAAACTGGTGGGCCGGAGTCACATAAATCACTCGCGGACGCTGCTGCGGCCAACGTCGTTGCCCGGCTTCGAGATTCAGGCCTTCAGAATCCACGGGCACGGGACAGATTTTCGCACCCACAGCTCGGAACACAACCGCCGCGCCAGGATATCCGGGCTCCTCCATCCACACCGGATCGCCAGCGTCCAGCAGCAAGTGCGCCGCTCGGTCGAGCGCCTGTTGGACCCCCGAAATGATCAACACCTGATCCGCCGTACACTTCACCCCGCGCGACGTATTGAGATATTCCGCCACTGCCTCGCGGAGCGGACGGTATCCCAGGGCTTCGCCACCAGCCAATAATTGCGCCGAAACTCGCCGCAAACGCCTCGAGGCCACCTGTGCCCAAACCGCTGTGGGAAAAACATCCAGAGCGGGTAGGTTTGCTCGAAATGCCCGTGCTCGGCGAGACTCAGATCGAGGCAACGGTCGCAACCGCCGCGCATAAGCGGAAAGCGGAATGCCGCGTCTTCGCGTCGCTGCCACCAGCTTGGCGCGCGGTGTCTGAAGAAGTGCGTCGGGAAGAGTTTTGCTGACATAGGTCCCGGAACCAACTCTGCCTTCCACATAGCCTTCAGACCGCAACTGTTCGAAGGCGGTAACGATGGTCGGCCGCGAAATTCCATATTCCGCGGCCAGATCTCGAGTAGCCGGCAGCCGCGCTCCAGGATGCAGACGTCCCGCAAGAATCGTCGAACGCAATTCCTCGTAAAGCCACCGATACAAGGGCATCTCCGGCTTCGGCCCCCTGAGATTCAGCGGTAACGTACTCGATTTTTTTGCCATGGCCGGTTTTCCCCAGCCCATCCTTCATGCACTGTCATTCCGAGCGAAGCGAGGAATCTGCAGTTTGCCTGCGCTGAGAAAATTGCAGGTGACTCGCTTTCCTTGGGATGACAAATATAAAGTGGTATGGAAAGAATATAGTAAAATGGATATTCCAAGCTAACCAATAGTTTTATATCGTAGACACTGGAACCGGGATCAGGAATGTTTCTCGGAAGGGCACGGCCTCAGTCGTGCCGCTGAGAGCTTTTAATCATTGGGCTTTAGCCCCTGAGGCGTGAGGCATTCTCGCGCGAAAAGAGGAATCATGTCGAACAACAACGGAAGATCCACCAGCCTTCGCCTTAAAACCGGCCTGGCCGAAATGTTAAAAGGCGGCGTCATCATGGACGTCACCAACGCCGAGCAAGCCGTAATTGCCGAAAAGGCCGGAGCCGTCGCGGTCATGGCCCTGGAGCGCGTCCCCGCACAAATTCGCGCCGAAGGCGGAGTAGCCCGCATGGCCTCGCCCAAAAAGATTCGCGAGATCATGGCCGCCGTGTCGATCCCGGTCATGGCCAAGTGCCGCATCGGCCATTTCGCCGAAGCCCAAATCCTGCAGGAATTAGGCGTCGACTACATCGACGAGTCCGAAGTCCTCACTCCCGCCGACGAAGCCCACCACGTCGACAAACATGCCTTCACCGTCCCATTCGTTTGCGGCGCCCGCAATCTGGGTGAAGCCCTGCGCCGCATCGCCGAGGGCGCAGCCATGATTCGCACCAAGGGCGAAGCCGGCACCGGCGACGTAGTCCACGCCGTCAAACACATGCGCCAGATCGTGCAAGAGATAAAGATCCTGACCGTACTAGGCGAAGAAGAACTCTACGCCAAAGCCAAAGAACATCAAGCCCCGTATGAATTAGTGCGAATCGTCGCCAAAGAAGGGAAGCTGCCAGTCCCCAATTTCTCCGCAGGAGGCATCGCCACCCCCGCCGACGCCTCGCTGGTCATGCAACTAGGCGCCGAATCCGTCTTCGTAGGCTCCGGCATCTTCATGCAGGATTCGACCACGTTCGCCGATCCACAAGAAGCAGAAAAGCGCGCCAGAGCCATCGTGCAAGCCGCAACGCACTACAACGACCCTAAAGTGTTACTTGAAGTAAGCGAAGACCTGGTCGGCGCAATGAAAGGCCTCGCCGTAGCCGCATTGGATGAAGCTCACATGCTCCAAACACGAGGCTGGTAACACGAGGAGGCGAAGGTTTCCTTTGTGATCCTTCGCGTCTTTGTGGTTAACGGTTTCCAAATGAAGATTGGTGTCCTAGCTTTGCAAGGAGATTTCGACGCTCACCGCAAACGGCTCGAAGAGCTCGGTGCAGAAGTTGTGCTCGTCAAGAAGCCGGAGCAATTCGACGAGATCGACGCCCTCGTGATCCCTGGCGGAGAGTCAGGTACATTTCTAAAACTACTTGGCAAAGCCGGATTCGAAAAGCTAAAGCAATTCGTTCGCGTAAAGCCAACCTTCGGCACCTGCGCCGGCGCAATTCTGCTGGCAAACGAAGTGGAAAACCCGAAACAGTCCGGACTGGGCGCGCTCGACATCCGCATCCGCCGCAATGCCTACGGCCGCCAGATCGACAGTTCCATCCGCGAAGGCCGGTTGGGTAACGATCCGCTCGAAATGGTTTTCATCCGCGCCCCCAAGATAGAGCGCGTCGGCCCGGGAGTCGAAGTAATTGCCACCGAGGGTGGCTATCCAGTCGCCGTACGCCAGGGAAGAGTGATGGCAGCAACTTTCCATCCCGAACTCAGCGACGACGCTCGCGTGCATCAATCCTTTTTGGACCTGGTCGAAGAATAAAGCTACAGCCGTGTGTCACGGGCACCCCGAGCGATCCGAACTCTCTTTTTGATTGCACATCCCTTCAATGTTATCGTGTCAGTGCTCAGACATCGTCGGGCACTCGTAACGAATCTTTCCTGGCGTAAAAGTCCGCTGGTTGCCATTCTTCATGAACCTACTCGATCTCGTCGTCGGCAAACCCATCAAAACCAGCGACGAGCGCGCCGAGCAGATCGGCCCCTCTCAGGGCGTGGCCATCTTTGGTCTCGATGCACTTAGTTCAGCCGCGTACGGTCCGGAAGCCGCTCTCAGTCTTTTAATCCCCCTTGGCCTCCTCGGCGTTCGCTATATCGTGCCCATCAGCGCCGCCATTATCACTCTGCTGGTGATCGTGTACTTTTCCTATCGTCAGACCATCGCCGCTTATCCGTCCGGCGGTGGCTCCTATACGGTGGCCCGCTTCAACCTCGGCGCACCTGCCAGTCTGCTGGCCGCGGCCGCTCTCATGGCCGATTACATCCTGACGGCTGCGGTAGGCATTTCCGCAGGAGTGGGTGCCTTGGTCTCGGCAGCTCCGTCGTTGCAGCCCCACACGGTTTCTCTCTGCGTCGGCATTCTGATCGTCATCACCATCCTCAATCTTCGTGGCGTGCGCGAAGCTGGCATGGCGTTCTCGCTGCCTACCTATCTTTTTGTCGGCACCCTTCTCATCACCATCATCGCAGGAGTTCTTCGTGTTCTTTTTAGTGCAGGGCATCCCACACCGATAGTTCCACTTCCACCTGCGCCCCCGATAACGGAAGCCGTCAGCTACTGGCTGCTTCTGAAAGTGTTTGCCAGCGGTTGCACGGCCTTGACTGGCGTGGAAGCTGTCAGCAACGGCGTGAAGGCGTTCCGTGAGCCCACGGTGAAAAACGCCCAACGCACTCTCAGCGTAATTATTTTTCTTCTCGCGGTGCTGCTGGCGGGAATTTCCTTTCTAGTAAAGAGCTACGGAATCGCCGCAACGGATCCCGGCAAGCCCGGCTATCAGAGCGTTCTCTCCATGCTGACCGCCGCGGTTTTCGGCAAGGGATTCTTTTACTATCTAACCATTGGCTCCATCCTGGTCGTTCTTTCTCTCTCCGCCAACACCGCGTTCGCCGATTTTCCGCGTCTCTGCCGTGCCATCGCCCAAAATAATTATCTCCCGCACGTCTTCGCCTACCGCGGGCGGCGGCTGGTTTACACCTACGGCATCGTGGTGCTGGCGCTGCTGTGTGGCGGCGTACTTATTCTCTTCGGAGGTGTTACCGACCGGCTGATCCCCCTTTATGCTGTGGGTGCATTTCTGGCGTTCACGCTGTCCCAGGCCGGAATGGTGAGGCATTGGTGGAAGAAGCGCGGCCCCAACTGGTTGAAGAGCGCACTCGTGAACGGACTCGGCGCCTTCGTTACCGGCATCACCACCATGGTCGTGTTGGTTGCGAAATTTGCGGAAGGCGCCTGGATTACTCTGCTCTTCATTCCCTTGACCATTGTTCTCTTCACCACCGTCCACCGTCACTACCACTTCGTGAAAGTGATTACGATTTGCAAGGATCCGGTGGATGTTGCAGGTCTCAGCCAGCATCCGATTGCGGTCATTGCCATCGACCGCTGGAGCAGCGTCACCCGGCAGGGAATTGAATTTGCTGCCCGGCTCTCGCCGGAAGTGATCGCCTTGCATGTCGAGCCCTCCGAGCATTCCGAATTGCTTGAAAGCGCGTGGGAGCACTACGTGGAAAAACCCTTCCGCGCGGCAGGTAAGGAGCCGCCTTCGCTCCACATCCTGCCTTCCCCTTATCGCTTCATCATTATTCCCGTCGTTCAATTCATTCTTGATCTTTCAAAAAAGCATCCCGACCGCAACATCATCGTAGTCATCCCCGAGCTTGTGGAAGACAAATGGTACGAATACTTCCTCCACAATCAGCGCGGCCGGCTTCTTGAATGGGTTCTTCTTGCCCGCGGCAATGAACGCATCTTCACTGTAAGTGCACCCTGGTACATCGGGCGGAGAGCTGATTCCCCGTCTTAAGCCTTGCAAGAACCTCCTGAAAAAACCCAAAACAATCCTATTGACAAGTCTGAATGCGTAACCGTATAGTTACACATTATGCGAAACCGATCGGTTACATATCAAGAGACCACATTCAGCGCGTTAGCCGATCCGACTCGCCGCGCGGTGCTCGACCTTTTGCGGCAGGGAAGTCAGCCGGCTGGACAAATCGCGCGCGCCTTTCCGGTTTCACGACCCGCCATCTCGAAACATCTCCGATTGTTGCGTCGTGCCCATTTAGTGCACGAATGGCGCGACGGCCGCCACCGTTTCTACGAGCTTAATCCGGAGCCGCTAAAGGCAGTCGATTCGTGGCTGGACCAGTATCGCGTGTTCTGGCAAACCAGTTTGACCAACTTGAAGACTTTTGTTGAAGCGGAGTACGAAAAAGAAAATGCCCGCCATCGGGCAAAACCCAAATAACGTTTCAGGAGGATCGACAATGAAAGCATTATCCATCGGAGCTTGGCTATTCCTGGTGTTGTCCACAACCACCGTCTTCGCTCAGTCCGACGCGCAGAAATCATTCGGCCAACTGAAGTCCCTCACTGGCTCTTGGGAGGGTAAGAACTCGCAGGGAGAGCCGGTGCAGGTCTCCTATCGTATGACTGCTGGAGGATCCGCGTTGATGAGCGAAATCACCGGCCACGGCGAGGACATGATTTCTATGATTCACTTCGACGGTGCCAATCGCTTGCTGTTGACCCATTACTGCGCTGCCGGCAACCAGCCCCGCATGCAGGCTAAAGCCTCTTCTGACGGCAAGACCATCACGTTCAACTTTATGGACGCCACCAATCTGGACAATCCTCAATCCGGCCACATGGATCGCGTGGCGATTGCGATGCTCGACCCAAATCACCACACCGAAGAATGGACTTTTACTGATCATGGCAAGGAAATGAAGGAAGTCTTCGACCTGACGCGCAAATAAGGTTTGCGGTTCGCAGGCAACTTAATCAGAGATTCGCTAAGGAGAATCCAGTGTCCACAACCCGAATTACGCCCGATCAGGATGCGATTGTCAGTGAAATTGAGATTGCAGCTCCGCCAGAGCGCGTTTTTCAGGCGCTCATTAATCGCAGTCAGGCAATGCAGTGGGGTTCGGGCGGAAACTTCGAGATGACCGTATGGGAGATGGACGCGCGGCCGGGAGGAAAATGGCAATTCATCTCGCATGAAAAAGGCGTCAAGAATCCGGACGGCAGCGCCCGCGAATTTGAGCATCACGGCGAAGTCCTCGAAGTCGATCCGCCGCGTACGCTGGCCTACACTTGGTTTGCGAACTGGCACGAGAATCCCTTGCACAAGACGCTCGTGCGATGGGAACTGGCGCCCAGTCCAAGTGGCACGCGCGTGAAGGTCACTCACAGTGGTTTGTTGCAAATGCCCTCTGCGCGCACCGGATATAGCCAGGGCTGGCCAGGTCTGGTCGTAGCGCTCAAGAACTTTGTTGAGAAATAACCGGAAACCCGGTTCAACACTTGTACCGCCGTAGACACAACTATGTTTCAGGAGAGCTTATGACGACAGCAAGTATTCTTCCCGATCAAGACACAGTGGTCGTTGAGATATTCATCGCAGCTCCGCCGGAGCGCGTATATCAGGCAATCACCGACCCCGCGCAGACGGCGCAATGGTGGGGACAGAACGGTCTGTATCGGCTCATCGGAGGACAAGCCGACGTGCGTCCCGGGGGCAAGTGGTTCACCGACGGGATGGGGGCGGACGGCAAGTCGTTTCGAGTCGAGGGCGAATATATCGAAATCGACCCTCCGCGTTTGCTGGTCCACACCTGGCAAGGGGACTTCGCCAAACATCCCAAGAACACGGTCGTGCGGTGGGAGCTGCAGCCGCACAGTGTTCATGGCCTGCAGCACAAAGGTCCGCAAAAGGTCGGCACGGGCACAATGGTAAGGATTACGCACAGCGGATTTGCCGGCGACGTGAAAGACGCAAACGATCACGCCGAAGGCTGGAAGCGCGTGCTTGGCTGGATGCAGGCGTTCGTTGAAAAGGGAGAGACCATCGACAGCCGCACGAGCTAGCTTGAACTTAGGAAAGGCTCGTCTTGTCGGATGAGCCAAAGCCCTACCCTAACGTCGAAAGACACGACGTTAGGGTGGGCCGCTCTTCTTTTTTCACTGAGCTTGTGGCTTCTTGTGAGCGGGAGACGCCGTCGGTTCCTGGGGAAGCGGTTGGCAAGACTTTGGATGGAAGAAAAGGGTGGGGTCCTGCTGGCCCAAAACGACATTCTTGTATCGAATAGTCGGGCCATGGCCGCCGGGAAGCACAAATTCAATCTTTATGGGAAAACCTTGCAGATCTTCCGCTTCCCAAAATCTCATCTTCTGTGGGTCGGCGAACGTTGGCGACGAGACCGTAATATCTTCAACCTGGCAGGAGTGGCCGTCCATGGTCTCTTTCCCCACAGAAGCGCGCGTCACCGTGATATCCGCTTTGCCTGCGATGTGAAATGGGATGGCACGGATATAAGGATGATCATCGTGAATGCAGCCGGTTTCTAAGATTCCGTAGGTTTCGCCGGTGTTCAACTCAGTGATGAAGTAGCCGAGGCCACCTGGCTCCTCCATTCGCATTCGGTTTCCAAAACGATAGATGTGGCCCTGTGAAGTGCCTTCAGCCGGCTCCGCCCGGCTGCCGATCATTACGGCGGAAAAATCTCCCAGTGAGTCGAGCGGATATGTGGTTACCGGGGACCCAGCCGCGACCTTGCCAGCCGCGCTTTGTCCTGTTGATCCTGATTCCGCGGCATGAGCTTGCCGCGACGAATCGGGTGGCTTCGTTTGTGCGAGCGTGGGCGTTGCCATGCAGCTAAACAACAGGATCACCTTCGCCCAACGAACCATTTCACTACCCTCAGTAAAAAAGGCCGCAACAGGTTAGCGCGGCCTTTCGCAACATAACAAAACTAGTTGAACTTCAGGTCGAAAGTATTGGCTTGATTCGCGCCGTTGTTGCCCAACTGCTTGGTCGTGAAACCGAAGTTCTGGAGGGCAGCAGTACCGCCGAAGTTCGTATAGAGCGCCCAGCCAAAGACGCCAGCCTTCTTTTCCGCTGCAGTCGAGGGCCTTAGTCTGCTTACGTACATCTCCGCGCAGCCGCATGCGCCCATGTAACCCTGTTGCTGATCATAGGTGTTGTCGGCAAAGGTCGCGACCGTCCCGGTGACGGTCAGATGAGAACTGGCTGGAATATCTGCCACTACGCCAGCCAGCACGCCATTGTTTCCAAAGCAGAGACCACCCGGCGCTATCAAATGAACCCCGGTAACAACAGTGCTTTTTTCAACCGTGAGTTGCTCGAAGTCGCAGTATTGGGTTTTTTTATCGTGGCTCAGAAATCCCAGCTTGACCGTGGCCTGCCCGAAGGCAGCGGTGCAGCTGAGCACCAGAACAGCGATGATCGTTGAAGTTGTCAATTTCATGGTACTACCTCCGCAAGCATAAGATCACCCGCCATGCTTGGAGATGTCATGCCGATGTAATTTGGACGTCAAAAGTTTGAGTCTATTGACTGCGCTGATTCAGTCACAAGCAATGGCAGGGTGGGCCACCCGTTTTTAAAGTGCAGAATTTCAGTGTGCTTTGTCAGATTCATCTGGGATCCGTGTCTGATCCGTAATCCAGTTTACTTCCCAGGTTTTGCCGCCATCATCTGAAAATGACTGTTCGAAATGAGGCGTATTTGTGGTCAGGTTCGTCCAATCAAATCGAATGAGGATAGTTTTTCCATTAATCGTATCCTGGGCGAAAAACTCACCGCGTCCATTCTTGAATTCGCCGATCTGGGGAGGGTCCAGAATGCCAACCTTGCTATTCGCCCAGTAGAGCCGCCACTGGTGGGATTGAGGATTGTACACACGCAGGGTCAGACCTTCGATGTGGCCGGTTGGGCCATCGACCTCGATGGTGTCCAACTGTGCGCGGCCATCCCAAATCTTGTAGCAGACTCCAGTGCCGTCTAAATCCACCCACTCATTGGAGCCGGTCAGGGGATGCTGGCGGCGCCTTAAGTGATACTTCCATGAACCAATCAGGGGATCAAAATCGTGCTGCCCATCCCGTTCCGCTGGTTGAGATACGGTTTTCGCTGCATCTGAATTCTGCTGCGCGACTCCCTGAAGGGGGTGAAAGACAACTAAGCTGCACACCACGAGATAAGCGCAAATGCATTTGATACTCATCGCTCGGCCTCCAGATTCGGATGTGGAACAGACCGACGCAAACATAGTTCAACAGGCGAGCAGATGTGTTAATCGAAGGTAAAAACAAGTAAACAGTTGTGAACGAATTGATGTTCTTAGGATATCTGATTAGATTTCAGGGTGCCCCAGGTCTCGAGGTTTTCGAGACCTGGGATCTGCCAATGCTGCGAGCACTCGCCGCGCGAAGCCCAATTTGAGGGCTTGCATTACGGTAGAAGGACTTTCTCTCTAAGGCCGCTCAACTTTAGCGGTCGTTGTGCTTCTGTACGCTCTCGAATCCTTTTTCAAATTGCGTGACGAGGGGAGTTTCGCCTGATTGGAGACCGTCGCGTCCCATGACGCGCCAGAGAAAATTGCCTTGCATGTGCGCATCGTAAACGGCCATCAGATCTTCAGAAGGCCGGCTCGTCACCAGAATGATAATGTCCGCCTGGGAGGGCTGGTACACGAGCACCAGTTTGCCCCAATTCTGGATAGCGTTCTCTACCGTGTTGATCGCCTTCCGATCTTCGGGAAGCAGGTTCGGATTGAACTGATCTCCGTCATAGGAGGCAACGTAAATATAGCGCGCATTCGCCAGAGTGCCAGGAAAGGCTTGCGTTTTCGTGATACTCGCATTGGGTGCGGCCGTGGCCGAAATTACCGCCATCGCAACCAAGCTGATCACCGCGAGAAAAAATCGTTTCATACGATAACCTCTGCTTCGTTAGATGCCTTCAGAGAAGGCGGACCAGTTGCCGCCTTCGAATCAACACGTTACGTTAGGCGCAGTGCCCGTAACGCCCGCAAGCGATTCCCGGAATGGGAAGCGTTTCATATTTTGTTGCGCCAAACGGCATGGAGCGAACTAAGCTAGGAATTGGTAGATCAGGCGCGGCCGGGTTCTCGCGATTTTCGAGCGGGGCTTAGGTCGCGTTTTCGTTTGCCACACATTTATGAAAGGGAACTCAGGCGCAGCTTAACCGGCTGCGCCTTTGTCGTCATGCAAATTGAAAATCGCGAACCCGTTGAAGCAGCTGCGAAACCATTCGAACCAAGGTTCGACATCCACGCGCTCGGTGTCGATTCTCCAAGAAACAAGGGCGACATTGTGGAGGCCAAGTTCTTGGCCAAGGCTTCCAGCATGGGCTTTGGCGTGGCCCGCCCCTGGTCCGTGGAGCGTTATGACTTCATCCTCGACTCCGGATACGGCTTCTGGCGGGTGCAGGTAAAGTCCAACCGCGGCCTGCCCAGGGGCGGGTACATGGTCAAGGTTTCTGGCTACAAGCGGGTGGCATACACCGAGCATGACATCGATTTCCTGGTGGCCTATCTCCCGCCCGAAGATTTGTGGTACATCGTTCCGATAAAGAAGTTCATAGGGACGCACACTTTGTTCTTCTTTCCCCACGGACGAGGAACGTCGCGATGGGAGAAGTATCGCGAAGCCTGGTGCCAGATGGCCTGCCCCCACGACGAGAACGGCCCCAGCAAGATCGTAACTCCGCGCTGCTGCGACAAAGGCCCGACCCGTCTGCCAATCTGCCCCCTGAAGCTGTTGCGGTAACCCGAAACCTGAGCGGGTGCCCCAGGTCTCGCGCCTTTCGAGACCTGGAATTCTGTGTCGGGTGCCCCATCCTAACGTCGCAGAAATGGTCCGATCCCGACCTCACTCTGGTTTTGCGACGTTAGGGTGGGGATTTTGACTTTCGACAATCGGCTGGCCCACACAAGCCCGCTTTTGCCTCGACCGAGGATGCTCCGATCTCCCCCAACTCCGTCATCCCCGACCGGAACAGATCATCGCAAAGCGATCATCTGTGGAGTGGAGGGACCTGGGTGCTGCGACGTCTCCCGTCCCCACGCTTGCCTTCCCGCCTTCGGGCCAAGATCGCGCAAAAGACGGGCCAGACCACGCTCATCCCCCAACTCCATGGTGTCATCCTGAGCGGAGTAACTGGTTCGCGAAGCGAATCAGTTACGGAGTCGAAGGATCCCTACCCCTCCCCTGTCGTCCAAGCGCATCAAGTCCGGGTGCCCCGTTTCTCGCGTTCTTTGCGAGAAACGGGGCTTTTGACCTACAGCTCGCGATAAGCCCAGGCTAGCGCCAATGTTCATCCGTTGGCGGGAGTAGAAATCGGCGGAGCGCTGGCTTGATTCAGAGTTCAGTTTGAAAGAGGATGAACAAGCGGGCCTGCTTTGATTAGCGGCCTTCCAGATTCTTCAACCGGTCTGAGATAGCCTCAACCTCGGTATCCAGTGCGCGAATTGCTGCGGCGTGGCTCTTCTGACGCAATTCCACCGGGGATGCCCATTTGTGAAACTCGGTGAGAAGAGCAGTCTCCACCTTCTCTAACCGCTGGCTAATCCACTGTTTGTCTTCTTCGGTTAACACATCTTGATTATAGGACATTGCTCGAATCTGACCAGAGAGTTTTCTTATCGGGTGTGTGCCGGACGGGCCGTGACCGTCGGGTCAGCCCGAATCGCCGGGCTCGTAAGTCCTTTGTTTCAAAATGGTGTGTGGTTGCCCCATTTCTCGCGTTGTTTGCGAGAAGTGGGGCTTTTGACTTACAGCTCACGATAAGCCCAGGCTCGCGCCAATGTTCATCCGCTGGCGAGAGTGAAATCCGCAGCGCGCTGGCTAAGGGTTGGAGGGATGTCGGCGTAAAGCCCCACCTCTCGCAAAGAACGCGAGAAATGGGGCACCCGGCGAAGGTTCGTTTTCTTGGGTCACTGTTTCTGAACTTTCATTCTGCTTATCGCTGATTGGAAAAGTGCAATACCCGGCATAGTCTTCACGTTCTGTCAGAAGATTTCCGAGGCGCAATCGTTGTAATCCTTCCTTGCCGAAGTGAATTCCTCTACCTCCCCCATGTCTCTTGTCTCCCATAAGCTCCTTGAGAGGGAACCGCCGTTCAAGTTTAATTGGGGCTTTCAGATTATCCCGATCTTTCACAGCCTCGAATGCAACTAGGTCGGCTGCTTGCAGAGGAAGGACTTTCCATGTGTCTTTTTCGATAGAGCCAAATACTTCAGAGTCCAGTAAATTCCATCGGTCATAGGTGTTTATCATGTGCCCCGAGACATCCCCGTGCTCATATACGATTTTTGCCGTCGGATAGCCGTCCAATCTGCGCGCTTCTCGAACTATTTCTGGAAATAGGAGCCATGCCAGCGCCGCATAAGATTCCCCGTTGAGGCGCTTTTCCTTAATCTCTGGATAGACTTCAGACAATTCAGCCTTGTCTAAGGTCGCACCAAGAATATGAATGTGATATTTGTTGAGAATTCCTAGCAATTCCGCTACAAACGGTTTCTTCTCGTCCGCACTCCACCCCTTAAATTCATCGTAGGAATTTTGACAATCAGTTGCATGATAACGAGATATGCATTTTCTCCCAGCCCGTCTTAGTTCTCGATTCTTGCGCTCTAAACATTTTTTCCAGTCACGGCTGATCCACGTCCACTCAGTACCTTTAGCAATTACGCACCCCAGGGCAAAGGTCTTGTATTTCCCCACGCTTTCATCAATGTAGGCGCGCACCACCACAAAAGTCTCCTGCGAGAAGCCGCTCCGCCCGTCACAACCCCGGAACTCTCTGAGTGGCGAACTTTCGATCCGAACGGGAACGTTACGCCCACAATCCACCCGACTCTTGGGCAAGTCAAGCAGATAATTCCCTTTCTATTTCAACTGCCGAATCCGCTCTCGCAGGAATTTGCCGCACTGGTTCCTGTTGGGTCAACGGCAGCGCCTTCTCATAAGACGCCCGAGCCTCAACTGTCCTACCGACATGCGATACATTGGACAACTGGTCGCAAACGATACCAAAGTATCGTGCGATACCTTGGTCCAAATGTCTTTCCTTTTCTTGTCAGGCCTAATCGGTAGCAGATATAAATACGAGAGAACCGGAATCGGCGGATGAGCGCCGGTTATCGGATTTGGAGACGTCAATGAGCAGCGTACAAATCGATCAGAAGAGCTATGAGATGCCCCCGCGAGAGGGGATCAGCATCGCGCATTTTCTCACGGTCGCCGACGTGGAGCGATCGGCTCGCTACTACGAAAAGGTCTTCGGCGCTCGCATTCTGACTATGGGTGACGGCAACGCGCCTCCGTACCTCCAGCTGGCGAATATCTGGATGATTCTGAATGTTGGAGGCGGGCCGACCCCGGATAAGCCGACGGTAACGCTCAGCGTCCCCGACCCGGATCACATCAACAGCTTTATGAATTTCCGCGTGGCGGATATTCAAGCCTGCTACGAACTATGGAAAAGTCGAGGAGCCGAGTTCATCACGCCGCCGATTCCCAAGTACGGCGAGATACGCTGCTACATCCGCGATCCCGACGGCTATATCATCGAAGTCGGACAGAGCACCGACCTCACCTACGGTTAACGCTCAGCCCGGACGGGCTGGATTTTAATCGAACTTGGGGACAATCGAAATGGGGATAGACGGGATATTCCCGCTGCGCCGCCGATCTTTCTCCTACCTTGCTCTAGTGCGGCTCTGGATTTAATAAGCGCTCGACGCGCTCGGGTTCACGCGCAATGACCTTCAGCGCTTGAGATATTTCGCCGGAAGCAGAATCGCGATGCCTCGCCACGGGTGCAGAGCCAGCAGATCGGTGTCTCCCGTGAGAATCAGGTCTGCGTTGCCATTCAGTGCGACTTCGAGAAACTTGTCATCTTTGGGATCGCGGCATTCGCGGACCGGATACACAACCGGCACGAACTCAGCTACCCGTCCAAGCAGTCGCAGGAACTGCTGGCGGTCGGCAAGATTGATGTAGCGGTCAAACTTAGCGCGGGCAAGAACGTCGGCCAGTTCGTTCATGGTGGCCTCGGACACGAGTAAGAGTCCGGAATCGGCGGCCGTGCGAACCGCGTCGCCCGGAACTGAGGAGGGCAGCAGGAGTCGGCTAACTAGGCAGTTGGTGTCGGCGACGATACGCTCGCGCTCGCGCATCAGCCCTTCAATAGCTTCTTCAGGACCGATTCCGTCATGCCGCGAGTCTTGGCCTGGTCTCCGATTCGATCGCAAAAGCGCTGGAACTCCGCGCCGTTGAGGTCGCGAATCCTTTCGTATTCCTCGGCGGACATGATCACGGCAACGTCCCGGTTTTGGCGGCGAATGACAACCGGCTCGCGCTGGGCGGCGTCCAAAAGCGCGGCCAGCCGCTGCTTGGCGTCGGTGGCAGAGACAGTTCGCATGTTGTCTATAATAGATAAAATAGACAAACTCGTCAAACGTATCAACGTGTGGGGCGGACACTCTTGTCCGTCGCCTTTGACCCTGGCTCTAAAGCAGGAGCCCGCAAGCCAGACTCAAAAGCACCCGGCGGCGCACCTTCCCGGGCTGGCCCACCCTTACGCTGTTGTAAAGCTCGGAGATGTCGTGTTGACAACAAATCTTCGATTAGCTAACCCGGCTGATTGAAAAGGCTTGCCGGGGAGAGGAAATCGTTATCGCGCGGGGATCGAAGCCGGTCGTACGGTTGGTGGCGATCGAGGACTCGCGCGGCAATCGCAAGCCCGGAGCCTTGAAGGGAAAGATTCACGTGGGCCCTGAATTCTTCGAGCCATTGCCTAAGGACGAACTGGAGCGCTGGGAATAAGGCCGAATGCGTCTTCTGCTGGATACCCACACGCTGCTCTGGTGGCTGTCGGAAAACCCTTCCTTGCCGGCCTCGGCGCGCAAACTCATCGCCAACAAAAACCATTACGTTCTGGTGAGCGCCGCTTCTGCCTGGGAAATTGCCACCAAGGTGCGCCTGGGAAAACTTCCCATTGCCCTAGACCTGGCTCATGACTTTATCGCGTATCTTGAGCGGGAGCGATTCGAGACTCTGGCGGTAAGCGCCGAGCACGGCATTCGAGCGGGCTTGCTGCCGGGACCGCACAAAGATCCTTTCGATCGCATGCTGATTGCGCAAGCGCTGGCGGAGAATCTAGCGATTGTGAGTAACGATGTCGAGTTTGACGGCCACGGGGTCAAACGGGTCTGGTAGTGAAGTGCCAACGGAGGACGGGCGCCCGTCCTCGATTTACATCTCAGGCCCTGCGCTATACTTGAGCTTGGATGGCTAGCGACTCCCAGAAGACTTTTTACCTCGAAACCTTCGGTTGCCAGATGAATGCGCACGACTCCGAAAAGGTCGTCGGCACGCTGGTGTCCGAGGGATACCGGCAGGTTCAGACGGTCGAAGAAGCCGGACTGGTTCTCTACAATACCTGTTCGATCCGTGACAAAGCCGAGCAGAAGGTTTTCAATCGGCTCTCCGATTACAAGAAATTCTATAAGCAGGGCAAGCGTTTCGGCGTGCTCGGCTGTGTGGCGCAGCAGGAAGGCGAGAAGATTTTCGAGCGCGCTCCGTATGTGTCGATGGTTTGCGGGTCGGCGTCGTATCGAAATCTTCCACAGATGCTGGTCCAAATCGAGGCAGGGAAGCAGCGCGTCACCGGACTGGACGACCGCGAGACTGACGAATGTTTCGAGACCGAATTCACTGCCCGCAACAATCCGCATCGGGGATACATCACCATCATCGAAGGCTGCGACAAGTTTTGTGCTTACTGCGTGGTTCCGTTCACGCGGGGCAAGGAGCGCAGCCGGACCTCAGACTCAGTCCTGCACGAGGCCCGACAGATGGCCGAACTGGGTTACACGGAAATTCAGTTGCTCGGGCAGAACGTAAATTCCTATAAGGATCCGGCAGGGAAGAAGACCTTCGCCGAATTGCTGGCGGCCGTGGGTGAGACTCCGGGCATCCGGCGAGTGCGGTTTACGACTTCCCATCCCAGAGATTTTGGCCGCGACATTATTGAGGCCATTGATGCTGTTCCTACTCTTTGCGATCACGTTCATCTGCCGGTGCAGAGTGGCTCCGAGCGGGTGCTGAATGCGATGCAGCGACTTTATACCCGCGATCAGTACATGGAACGCATCTCATGGATAAAGGGGGCGCGGCGGGACATTAGCATTACGAGCGATATCATCGTTGGGTTTCCAGGGGAGACTGAGGTTGAGTTCGAAGCAACTTTGGCGCTGCTCGAGGAAGTCGAGTACGACAGCATCTTTGGCTTCAAGTATTCGCCGCGGCCGAATACTCCCGCGCTGAGCTTGGAAGACGCGATCCCGGATGAGGAGAAGGCGCGCCGGTTGGCAGTGCTCAACGAGAAACAACGCTTGATTCAGAAGCGGCGTAATGAAAGATATATGGGAGCTGTCCTTGAAGTAATGGTTGAAGGCAAGAACGAGGCTCGAGGACAGTGGATCGGGCGGACTTCCCACAATAAGGTGTTTAACTTCACCGCTCCCGAGGACGCAAAACCCGGTATCGGCGGATACGTGACTGTGGTGACAACCAGCACGTTTCCTAACAGTCTTTTGGGCGAATTGGTGGTATAAGAAGCTTTTCCGGAGATCGCGATGGAAGTCGAAATGAAAATTCGGGGCCTGCTGATGGATCCGGTTACGAACATGCCAATAGTCATCCTTAAGGATGCTGGGACGGATACGGTGTTGCCAATCTGGGTGGGGATTTATGAGGCGAATGCGATTGCGCTGGAGATTGAGAAAGTGAGCACACCGCGTCCCATGACCCACGATCTGATCAAGAATGTGCTGGTGGGGCTCGACACTTCCGTCCACAAAGTGGTGGTGACGGAGTTGCGGGAAGATACGTTTTATGCGGTGATCTGGCTGGAACGCGAGGGGCGGATTGTGAGCATCGATTCGCGGCCTTCGGATGCGCTGGCGTTGGCTTTGCGGGTGGATTGTCCGATCTTCGTGGAAGATGAGGTTCTCAAGAATTCCAAGTTGGCTACTACAGCTTCCGACCGAGTTACAAGCGACGAACTGCGCAAGTGGTTAGAAGGGTTGAATGACGAGGACTTGGGGCGTTACAAGATGTAGCGGGGACGGACAAAAGGCTTTAACCACAGAGGAAGCTAAGGTTCACAAAGGAAGTTCAACAGCTACGACCCTCCGATTCAATTACGCCGTCAATTTTCATGCCTGATCCGGCGGAACAGCTTCAGCAAATTTACGTTGCAGGATTCGAGCTCAAGGTCTTCGACCGTTTTCCCAAGTGCGTGGGAGTGGTGCGGGACCATTGCATCGCGCTGCTGGTGCCGTCGGTTGACGGATTGCAGATGTTGGGCACGCCGGGATGGCTCATGGGGGAAGCTATGGGGGTTCTTGTTGAAACGGGAGGCCGGCGGGTTTTTCAATACAAACAGGAAATCGTTGAGGCTACGCCGGAAAGGCTGGAGGCTCTGAGGCAGTTTCGCGAAGATCTACTGAGGTTATTGCATCTCGATCATTGACTTTACATAATACCTAAACTCACCACCTGCGCGGCAACCCGCGCCAGTCGCCCGTTTCCGCGGGCGCGTGTGCCTCACCCCCACCATCCCACCCGATGCGGTTGAGGACTGTAGCATATTTCACCGCGCCTTGCACGTTTTTAATTGCGAACACCTCACGTCCCTAGTCTGGGACGAACTCACCGTAGATCAGCAAGCCGAAGTCATTCTGCTCATGCGCGAGCTGCAGCGGAGAAAGCACGTATGCCGGTAACGCGCCACGTCTCGCTAGCGGAGATTGATCCGCCTCCGATTCCCGCACGCATGGCGATGGACGATGGCAAGCTCGCGGAGCTGCGCGCCTCCATGCAGGAGATTGGATTGCTGCAGGCAATCGGCGTAGTGGCCAAAGACGGCCGCTACGAAATCGAGTACGGCCACCGGCGTTACACCTGCGCGTGTGACTTAGGGTGGGCCACCATCGAGTGCAAGGTCTTCACGCCCGCGGAGATTGCCTCCGGGGCGGCGATGCTAGCGGAGAACATCTACCATGAAGAACTCTCGGCCGCCGAAGAAGCGCTACTTTTTCAGGAGCACCGCGAGCTTTACGGGCTCGACGAAGCCGCGCTCTGTGCCCGATTTAAGAAGTCGCCTGACTATATCGGTGACCGTATACGACTCCTGCGCGGTGACCCGCTCGTTTTTGATGCATTGTCTCATCGTCGAATTACGTTCGCAGTTGCGCGCGAACTCAACAAGTGCGACGACCAGGCGCATCGTCGGTACCTCTTAGACGTGGCTGTCACCACGGGCTATAGCTCGCGCGTGATGGCCGATCACGTCAGACAGTGGCGCTCCTCCGTGAGCCCACAGCAGGCGCCGGGAAGCCCTCCCCCACAGGCGGAACTACCGGCGCCTGCACCCGAATACCGCCAAGAGTGTTGCTTGTGCGGTGGCTATCGCGATCCGTGGGCGATGGTCAACGTCATGATCCACAAGCATGAGTTGGACGCGATCCGCGAGCAGATTGAGCGCGCCGCGCGCGAGGTGGGCTAATGCCGACACCGCGACTGCATTCGCTGCATTACATCTGCGAGTTTTGCAACGGGGAATGGCGCTTTGCTGCCATCTCCGGGCCGAAGAAGCAGCCAGCCTTAGCGGTAGTCAGGTACTGCCCTTTTTGTGGGCACGTCCAGGTTAGGTTTTTACCCGACACCATCGCCAAGGGGGCCACCGCGTCATGAGATTTGCTGAGCAGTTTGCCCGATTTCCGCTGTGGAACCTGATGGCCTGGCTAGCGTGGGCCGCGACGTTCGCCGTGCTCGAATTTATGGGCGTGCGCAGCGGCAAGTACGCCACCCTGACGTACCTCTCGCTGCACACGGTACCGCGGTGGGCGCTCGCGATGTTTCTAGGCTGGCTGGTTTTCCATTTCATCGTGCAGTACGGAGCGGCTCTCGACTGATGAGCGTGGAAGCTATTTCGTGGGTGTGGAAGCACTCCAAGAGTCGGCTAGCGGCGCGCCTGCTATTGCTGCGGATCGCGAACAACGCCGATGAAGACGGCCAGAACTCCTGGCACACCGTGCCATCTATGGCGAAGGCTACGAATCTCAGCGACCGCCAGGTCACGCGCGCCTGTCGGCAACTGCAGGCTCTCGGGGAAGTGGAAGTTAAGTTCCGCGCCGGGCCGTATGAGGCCAACGTGTATTCCATGCCTTTGATGGGGGGTGACAAATTGTCACCCCCACCCCCGCTAAGTGCAACCGATGCACCCTCGCCCGCGGCGTGTGGTGACAACTTGTCACCACGTGTGGTGACAAATATGTCGTCGTGTGGTGACAAATCGGTAGGCGCAATAAGGAAAGAACGTCCTATAACGTCCAGATCTAAAAACCTTATCACTCCTAGCGGAGCGCTGAAGCAATGGCTCTCGATCAAAGAGCGGCTCAAAACCGAGCTACCCCAAGCCGAGTGGGAACTGTGGGTGCGGCCAGCTCGATTGCTCAAGGCGCTGGCCGGGCAGTGTCTGTTAATCGCGCTGCCTCCAAGTGACCGAATTGCGAAAGCGGCCGCGGCGCGCAAGGCGCAACTGCAGGCGCTAGCCCGCGAGGCTGGCTATAAGGCGCTGAGTTTCACGCGCTACCCCACGGAGCATGACTTGGAGCGGTGGAAGAACGAGTACCCGGATTCTTACGCGGATCTGTTCGACGCATTGAAGAACCGCGGAGAGGAAGCGAGGCAGCATGATTAGTGACAAGTGGAATAAACGAATTGCAGCAGTGCGCGCGGCGGTCAAAGACCCTCGCAAGTGGCCCGTGATCGTGGGCGTCGGCTGTGTGATGTTGCTCGCGGTGCTGGCCTTCCAGGCGGTACTCGGCAACAAGGAGACAGACCAGCAAACCCTTTCCATCAGCGGGAACACGCTCACGTTCCCAGACACTGTAGGAACGCAGTCGAATAGCTTTGAAGTGAAAGTCACCGGCGCGCCCACTACGCTAAGCATTACCGTGAGCGGGTGCATGCGTGGCGGAACTTGCACAACGCTCGCCACCAGCACTTCGACCAGCAATCAGGTCATCAGCACCGCGGGCGGGCCTTACGACAATTACCAGCTCACGGGAACGTGGACGGGTGGCACGTCTCCAACGCTGTTGGTCAACCGCACTGGCAGTTCCGCGCGTAAGCAGTCGCCCGCCACCACCGCGATAGTTAATGCTTCGCTAGCGACGGGCGGCGACATGGCGAAGGCCATCAGTGCGGCCTGTCAAACCTTGCCGGTGACGGGCGGGCTTGTGGACGCGCGCGGCGTGCCCACTCCGATGTGGCTCAACTCTCAACCGTGGGCGGGCTGCAATAAAGGCGCCACCATCCTGTGGCCAGCCGGGCGCATTTACACCAGCAACATAATTTTCATGCCTGGCAACGGTGCCCGCCCACAGATGCACGGGACGGGCACTTCGCCAGGATCGGGCACGGCCGCGGGGACGATGATCACCGCCTGCAGGCAGGACACGAACGATGCCAATTTCGCCAACCTGAATTGCGGCGGCAATCCCTTCGGATTTCCTCAGTTCCCCAACGGCGGCGCGTTCGCGCCCAACTTGAGCAATAGCCCCTTTACGACTACGGGCGCTGGCGCGCCGGTGACCACGGGCACGCTAGCGCCGGTGATCGTGGCGGGCGGCAATGGAGCCTTAAACGGGCCGCTGATTGGCAACTGCTTTGGGGAAGTCATCACGGATGTGGACATAAACGCCGACTTTGCACCGAATAGCGTTGGCATCTACACCGCCTGCGGGCAAGAACTGGTCTCCGTGCATGACGTGGATATTACCGCGTGGACGAACGCGGGGATCTACTGCGAAGGCTGCAGCCACTCCGAGTGGGCAAACTTTATCGACACGTGCAAGCCTTCCTGCTTCAACCCCGATCCGGGCGGGAGCAAGGCGAATATCGGCATCGTAACCGCGGGCAACATGGTGCGGGCGTCGAACATTACCACCATCACGATTAACAACGTGGCCGCGCCCTGCACCACCAACCCCTGCAACTTGTCCTGGCTGCCCTGGCCGCTAGAGACGATTCAGATCGTGGACGCTAGCGATCCGACCTTTGCGGGAGTGTTTCAAATCTGCGGGCCATCGCAGAATGCCAGTTGCATCACACCCACGAACGCCAGCAACGTCACCACCTTCACGATTCAGAATACCGGCTCGAACGGTGCGAGCACGGCGCAAGCGCAAGTGCTCTGGCCACAGTATGGCGTCTGGTGTGAGGGTGGGTGTGGCTGGACGTTTTACAACATGACCGTGACGGGCAGTCCGATATCCGACAACCCGCCCACCGGCACGGGCTTATCGCTGACCAGTTGCTTAGGCGTCGATGGCACGCCCAGCGGGGTATTTAGCGGGTGGCACTGCGAGATCGCGAATGGCGATGCCTTCGCGGTGGGGCAATTCAGCCAAACCAGCGGGTTGACCTTCATTGGAGCGAACTACGGCGGGGTGCAGAAAAACACCGGCAACGCAGTGATTCACTTCTATGCGAACGCGCTGGGCAACTCCGCGGTCACAACGTTTACGCAGTTCAACGGTGGCCAGCCGATCATCAAGGACGATCACAACAATTACACCTGGCTAGCGTGGAGCGGGATCACTACCGGAGGCCACGGCTGCACCGGTACAGACGTGGAGCAATGCGTCGCGTCCGTGTATTCGCAAGGTGTGCAGGGGCAACCCTTGTGCCAGGCGGGAGGCGCGACGGGTACGCCAAGCCCCGCGGCGTGCGGCTCTGCATCGCTCGGTAAGATCGCCATTCCCGCTAGCGCGGGCACTACGTACACGATCAACACCACCGTAATCCAGCCTAACAGTATCGTGCTGCTGCAGCAGACTACGGACAACACCGGATTGCCAGGGTCGCCCACGTGCTCCGCGACAGCGGAACTCCCGTCAATTTCTCAGTTCACCAAAACCACGGCGACCAGCCTTCAGTTGACGGGGTTGGCGAACCCCGCGGTTGTGACTTGTGTCGTCTATTCGATTACCGCGGGCTAGTCGCGCGGTGGGGTGAGCAATGGAATCGCCAACGGGGCTTATCCCTGAAGCGTTGATGAATGCGGGGATGAAGAAACAAGTTCTCGATTACCTGCTAGCGCAAGCCTGGCCGGGAGACTTTAAGCGCCAGGTGCTGGCAGGGTGGGGCAAGGTGGTGGGGAATGCCATCACGCTAGCGGACTCGAACAGCGTGGCCGCTAGCGGATGGGACTAATCACGGAGGATGTATGCACAACTTGTTGGAGGTGGTGGAGTGGTGGTGGCTGCTGCGTCGTGTGCGGAGCGATCCGGCGAAGTTCATCGAGCGCGCAGCCTGGCACGTGGTAGACGATCCGGTTGAGCCGAGCGGTTCGGGGTGGAGTGGCCTAATGTGCGCTGCTCACTACGTTGCTGATGGCCAGGAGGTGCCAGCATGGCTTTTCCGATAATGACGGGAAACAGGCGGCGCGCGATGGGGCGCGCGGGGTGTCCTTGTGGCGATGGTGCGGCCTGCTTAGGCCGCATCCCCACAGTGTCTCTAGTCATGCAGCTATCCACCTTGGGCGAGAAGGACCGGCTACGCGCGCCCGCGGTGACAATTCGGCTGTGTGACCGTTGCGTCCGGTTGCTCCGCACGAAAGTGGGGCGCAACGCGCGCAAGGCGCTCGTACAGGCGATCCAATATGCCGCGGTGGAACTCGCCAGGAAGAAAAAGAAGTCCGATGCTGCTTGAGCTTGACCTCTACCGCAAGTGGGAAACGGCGCGCAGTGTGTGCGGTGAGCTGTGGCTCGGCGGGGATCTATGGCTCTACACCTTGGAACCCGCGCGCGAGAACCCCGTCCTGCCTGGCCATCCGTGCATTCCCGCGGCTCGCTATCGAGTGGTGCGCACGATGTCACCGCGGTTGAAGTACATCTGCCCGGAAGTGTTGGACGTGCCCGGCCGGTCCCATATCCGCTGGCACATAGGCAACCGGCCGGAGGATGTTGAGGGATGCGCGGCCGTGGGCGAGTTCCACGGCCTTGACTGGGTAGGAAACTCGCACGGCGCTTTTAATCGCCTGATGGCCGTGCTTCGCGGTTATACCGAAACATGGGTCACGTACCACGATGGCCCACCCTTTGAGGAGAAGGAAAAAGATGGACAACGAGAAACAGAACTCGCTAGCGGACAAACCGCGCCGGGTAGCTCAACTTACGCTGGTGTTCGACCTGGAGACCCTGGTGCTGGAGATATCTGGCTCCGTACCAAATAACGCGGTGGTGCTTGACATAGCGCGGCGCCTGCTGGATGAAGCACAGTGGCGGGCGCATCAGGACTGGCTAGCGAACCAAAGCCCGAAGCTGGTCAATCCTGGTGCGCACTGGCCAGCGCGCTACGGTAGGGGCTAGCGATGGCCACGCCAGCAAATACGCCCGAATCGGACCGCCTGACGTTCCCTGCCATGCTGCCCGCGGAAATCGCAGTATTCCGCGCGTGGCTGCGATTGCACCAGGGAGAATATGACCGCTTCGATTACAACACCAGGGTGGGGCCTGGCTTCGATCCGGGGCCGACAGCGCCTGATTTCGTGCGCGCCTCTAGCATCGCCAGCACGCGCAAGCGAATGGACGCGCTATTGTGGCAGGGCGACCAGCCCACCATTATCGAGGTAAAAGATCGCGCGGGTTTGTCCGCCATCGGGCAACTGCTCGGCTACGTCACGCATTGGAAGATTGAGCACCCGCACACTGTTCCCCCCAAAGCCTTGCTAGTAGCGAATCGCCTTGCGCCAGGAGTCGAGGAAGTGTTGCGCGAGCATAACTTGCCGTGGGAGTTGGTGCAGGTCTAAGCTGCGATGGGGGGAATATGGCGACCGATTTAATCGACCAAGAAGCCGGGATTGGATTCACTCTAACTCGCCTGGCTGGCCCAGACAGGACGGCGCTGTACCAGGTCACCACCGCTAGCGGACATGTGACACTGACGAAAGGGCAACTTGACGAACTGGTGCATGCGCTTCGCTATTACAAAATTATCCAAACCTGAATGTCTATCATTCCGATGGACATAGCCACCCTGCCCCTATTTCAAAACTGAAAATGTCTGTGTATCTGCGCGCGGCGGAGCCGCCGACACGGCCGCGCACCGATCGCGATCGCGAATTCGTTGGCGCGCGTTTTCGCTAGCCAATGGATCCGCGTTTTGCTACGCTAGCGGACACTCGGCCGAGAGGTCGCCGCGGATCGCGGGCACGCTCGAAACTGCAGGTACGCTAGCGAACGTCGGCCGGAATACACGGAGGCCACTTCAATGGAGTTCATCACAAAGCACTGGTTGGGAATTATGGTCCTGTCCACGTTCACCTGGTACGCCATTGCTGTCCAGGGCGGTCACTACCAAAAGGGCTTCTTCCCCGGTCTAATATTTTTGCTCTTGTTCGGGACCTGGCTGCTCCGGGGTTTCGTCCGGTTCTTAGGGCGTGCGTGGCATCATGGCGCCACACGCACTCGCTAGCACGCTCGCTAGTGAGCTATAAACGACGATCTCCCAATGGGTGATGGTCTAGCATGGGTCATTCTGCCGCGGTGATCCAGGGTGGCACGGGCTTCTTCGCCGCTCGAAGCACCGCGGCTTTGTATTGCGCAAACTTCCTCTTATCCTCGGCGCCCTTGATCTTCTGCAGGACGGAGTACGAAAGGATCAGTTGCGCTTGCTGGTCGTATCCCTGGTCCGTGAACCACTGGTCTAGGTAGGTGAAATCCGTGATGCCCTCAACAATCGCGGCTTCCACTTCTGCAAAGGACAGCGACTTGCGCGGCACTTCTTGTTTGAAGCCTACTTTCGCCCGAAAAGCCTGCTCTTCCAAATCACTCAGCGACAGGTTGCTCAACACCGAGTTGTAGGTGGCCTGGTCAACGTGTCCGGCAATGTACGCGGTTTCCAACTCAGAGAGCAAAGCATTCTGCTGCGTTTTAACCGCGGCAAGGTCCGCGGCCTTGAGCTGGAGCTTGGCCTGGTCTTCAGGCATTCCCGTGAGCGTCAGCTTGTTGATAACGTCTTGCTCCGTGATGTCTCCATTGTTGCGAAGGAGGACCAACTCGGAGAGCGCCATCTTTTGTTCGAAGTCAGTCAGCACGAACGCGATGAGTTCATCCGGATAGCCGAGCTGCGCGAGCGCGATGCTCACATCGCCCTGGCTCATCTGCCCGCTGTGTAAAGCTTTCACAAGCTGCGCTTCCGCTAGCTGAGTCGGCCGGTACTGCGACATGCAGTATTTGTGGTAAGGCTTCTGAATCGCGTTTTGGATGAGTGGCTGCAGCGCTAGCCGTTGCAGCCTGCTTATGCCCAGCGCGTGCATTAGCCCATCTGGCAGCTCGTGGAACTCCTTGAAGAAGCCGAGTGACGCAGCTTCGGACAAGATAGACAAAAAACCCTGCGTCGTCGCGAAGTTCACACCGAAGCCTGCGAACTTGCGGGCGTTGTCGGCGCCCTGATTCGGAGACACCGGACCGCCACCGCCAAAAGCACTTTCAAAAAGGCCGAGCACAGCATTGCCAATCTGCTGATTGCTCTCCATGTCCGCCCCGGCGCCACTGCCCGCGGAAAGCTCCTGGCCGCTCAAACTCGTGCCCAGCATCTCGTTGATGGTTTCCGCTAGCAAGTTGTTGAGGTCTTCCCGCTGCTCCTCCTTCGCATCTCCGATGGTGGCAAGAAACGATCCGGCGATGAAGCTGCCTATAGCAATGACGATCTGCATCACCGGGAGCACGATCACGGCGACAATAAAGAACAGCCCGGCCGCGGATGACGCAAGCGCCTCCGCTAGCCAGCCCGGCGTGGCGAACTCCGAGTAGAGCGAAATCAGAGTGTCGTGTAGCTGGTGGGCTTGCGTCTTCGCGTTGTTAAAGTCGATCTGCGGGGCTTGTTGGGTAGCCATAGTTAACTCTGTACAAGAGGGCTTATCAGCGCGTTGCGGAGCGCCTGCTCTGCGCACGAGACAGGATCGGAGCACACCGGCTCGGGGTACAAGTCATCGTTGAAATAGTCGAGCACCGTCATGCCATCCATTGACGTGTCCGCTAGCGGGTCTACTCCGTCCCACCCGCCGAAGTTTCCTAGTCCGTCATCACCGCCCAAGTAGCCACTTGGGAGCGGGTTTTGCGTGGTGTTGGTGAGATTGAGCGGGAACTGCGTAGGCCCTAGCCCGTTGCCCGCGTTGCTCCGCGGCGATGGGAAGAAGTAGCCCAGCGGCATACCACTTACACCGCGCATGAAGCTAGGGAAAATGCGGCGCATGCTCATCACGAACGTGGGACGGCGAAACAGCCCGAGCGGATCGGAGAGGGAATTAACAATGCCAATGACGGCGTTCAAGTAGCCTTGGATTCGTAGAAAAATGCCCGCAATCGCGCCTTCGATTTGTCCTAGCCTGGCGTCCAGCGCGCCCGCCCACTTCACCCCGAGCAATCGCAATATCTGCAGGTACTGTCTCACGTGCTGAATGAGGTTAAGAATCGGCTTGATGTACAGGCGGAAAATGCGGTCAAGGAACGCGCGCGCCTGCTGCAGCCACTTTATAAACGGTCCAAGGTGCAATTCGAGCCAGGCATGCAGCTTGCGAATGGCATTGATGATGTCAGTAAAAATCTTCTTAAAGAAGCTGTCCCATAGCGTGTGCAGGAACGCGGCCACCTTCTTGAGGATGTTCACCAGAAAGTTGAAGACGGCCACCAGCAGGGAATAGAGGAACTGCGCGACGGCGACCAGCAGCGCATAGAGGAACTGCAGCGCCGCGATTATGCTCGCGGCGGCGTCTCCGAGCGAGTTAGAAAACGCATCGAGCCAGTCCCACATTTGTATAACTCCTAGTTCACGGCCGCGGCGCCGGCGAGCTGGTCCAGTACGAGCACATTCCTTGCCCAGCGCGGCGTTGACCTATACAGCCCAAAGCTATGCCTCTAGCGAATGGATGGACTGCAGTCCGGCAACTTCCGCCTGAATGTCACTCTTGATGCGATCCGCGGTCGCTTCCGCTTTGTTGTAGGTGAGCACGAACGGGCCGTGGTCGCCCACGAAGAAAGTCACCTTGCGTTGCGCGATTTGCGCCCCGCCTGGTCCGAACGTCGCGGTGTCCAGCACGCTGATGTCATGCACGTTTAGATTTACTGGTGGCATAGTCTTACGTCTCCCTTCCTACGTGTTGCTGAATCGGCCGTGGATGTTGCCATCGCCCGCGCCTGGTGCGGGTGGAAATCCACTCGTCGGAGCTGTGGGCGTTGTCGGCTGCGGTTGCGGCTTTCCGGGCTTCGTCCCACTCGGTGGCGGCGGTGGGGGTGGCGCCGATCCGCCACCGAAGCCCGCGTCCACTCCCGCTAGCGAAGCCTGCCCACCCGCAAGGAATGCGGCGTGCTCCGCGGCGATGGGCGCGAGCACGGCCGCATCGAGCGCGCCCGCCACAAATCCCACATCGGCCAGGATGGTGTCGAGGATCGGCACCGCGGCAATGTCTGAATCGATGGTGGACGCGACCAGGTTAAATAGCGCGTCGAAACCATCGGCGCCCGTTCCCACGTTGCCCAGAATGCTATTCGCCAGGTCTGAGAATTGCGGCTTGCCGGGCGTGTAGGTCAAAGCACCCTTGGCTAGCGGCGGGATCGCGGGCAGCTCCGCTAGCGCGTTGCGTTGCTGCCAGGTCTTAGTTGATGGGGGCAATGGAACCCTCTTGCGTGCGCTGCCAGTATTCAGGATCGCGCGAGCTGAGGTAGTGCTCGATGCGGTCGAGCTGGTGCGAGTGCTTGTCCACCTGCGATTCGGTGTACTGGATGGTCTTTACGAACATGCCCAGCGTCACCAGCAGCAAGCCGAACTCGACCACGTGTAACCAGTCACCCGGATTGAGTCGGAATGGATGCGTGGTCATGTCACTTCGCCGCCGTTCCGGTGATCTTCTCAACTGTGCGCGAGATTCCCAGTCCAAGCATGCCTCCTAAACACGTGAGCAGCGTTCCCATGTCGAGTTGCGGAAAGGGAGTGGGGTGGCGAAGCAACGCGGAAAGCCAGGTAAACAGCGGGCCGAAGACGAATTGAAACGCCAGGCCGAACCCGCACACCCAGCCCACGAACGGGCGCCACCCCGAGACAAACAGACTTCGATTCTGTGCTTCGGCCAGGTTGACTTGAATCTGCCCGGCGATGTTCTGCACTTCGCCCGTCAGCGTCATTTGCGCTAGCGTAGCGCGGGCCGCATCGTTCGCGGCTTTATCCGGCACCAGGCGGTCAATGAGCGCCGTGATGGGATTCGAGAGTAAGCCCAGAATTGCACTCATACGTTGATCCACTCCTCTACGATGACGGAGAGCGCGGTCCACTGGTCAAGGGCCTGCAGATTCAGGGTTGAAGTCTGGAATACAGTCGCGGGCGCGGTGATGAGTGCCGCGGGCAGGGGCAAGGTTTGATTCAGCGGATTGACCGCGGCTAGCGGCATATCGACCGCGGCCGTGTATTGTGTGGATTGGCTAGCGGGTTGCGTTGCGGCCGCGGCTTCTGCGAAAACGTCTTTTCCCCCTGCCTGCGCTAGCAAGAACAGCAACCGATTCGCGACGGCTACGTTCGTGGTGAGCGCCGCGGTGATGGTTTGTACGCGCCATCGGGTGGTTGCTGGTTGTACCACTGTTGTCTCGTTGCCCTGGCTTGGCACGGCGCCCGTAAAGGTATAGACGAAGCCTGGCCCATCTGTCGAGCTGCGAAGCTGTGAGCCTGGCCAGGTTGGCTGAAAGCCTGTACTCACATAGTCCGCTAGCAACGTCTGCTGGTACAGCGGTTGTGACGCGGTGCCGCGTAACACGGTGAGGGTTGCGAAGCACTGCCCGCGGAATAGTGGCCCACCCTGAGGCGTCACCACCGCGCCCACCAGGTAACCACTCAATTGCGTGGCGGTGATCACGTTCGCAGTGCGGTCCGATGTGGGCTTGCTGATGGTGTACTGCTGAATCACCAGCGTGCCATCGGGCTTCAGCACGCGCAATTGCACCGTCACACCCTGCAGCGCGGCGTTGCTATTCCACACCGTGAGCTGCAACGTGTCATCCACGGTGATGAGGAAGCCCGACATAACTACGCCTGGCCGTCCTTCCGCGACGAAAGAGAAGTCCGTCGCGGGCGCCGCGGGCGCGGGTGGGAGATTGTCGGACACGGCCGCGGGCGCGGACTCTGGCGCGGCCGCGGTAAGCGCGTCCAAGTTATCGTAATTGCCGGGAGCTGTGCTCATGCCTAGAACTGTAGCCACTCCTTCACGAACAGTACGATGTTCGACCACTGGTCGCCCGCCTGGATTCCGGTGGTGAGCGAAGCGATGGTCCAGTTCTGCAGCATCTTCAGCGGATAGGGCAGCGCCATGACCACCGCGCTGTCAAAGAATGCTGTCACCACGGTCGCGCCCGCCGAATATACGAACGTGGTGGCCGCCACCTGGTTCGTGAGCGACGGCACGTTGTAAACGGTGTGGGCTTGCCCGTCTGTGATGATGATGTGCGGCACACGATTCGCTACTACGGCGCTGGTCGCGAGCTGCGCTTGCACTGCGTTGACGCGCCACCGCGCGGTAGCGGGCACGGGCGCACTCCAGTCCAGGCCCACAGCCGGTGACGCCAGGGTGATGATGCGCTGCTCCGCTAGCGCGTAATGGCCGCGGCGTGAGCCTTTGTGCATCTCCTGGTCATCGCGGAATTGATCGGCGCCGCGGATCGGCGCGTACTTGTGCCCGTCCGGGCTGTGATGCACGGTTGCGCTTTCGGCCTGGCCGCACGCGCATAACACCAGCAGTGTTGTCGCTGCATTCATGTTGCCCTCTGTGAAAAAGGGCGGGCGTCGATGCGCCCGCCCTTCCTCCCCTTTGCTACTACGTCGCTAGCTAAACTCCGTACTGCCCGCCCGAGCTGCTGCCGGTCTTGGCGGCCAGTTCGACCATGTAGAGCGTGACCACGCTGGTGACCGCGGCGGTGTGACCCGTCGCATCAATCAGGATGGCGGTCTTGTTGGCGCTATTGAAAACCGGGATGAGCGGCAGGTTGTAAACCTGGCTCAAGCGCTGAAAGTAATTCGACATCAAGTGACGCTGCGTCGGCTCGCCAGGGATGCCGATTCCCAAGTTGCCTACGTCGGCGCCTTGAATGCGGACCGTACCCACGCGGGTGTCTACCATCGCGCCCAAGAGAGCATAGTCCGTGTTGGCCTTGAAGTTATCGTTGACCGCATTGATGGCCACCTGGCCGGTATAGGCTCCGCTAGCGGCGGTGGTGGTGATGGACACTTCCTGGCCGATCCGGTTGACCCCGTTGGCGATGAGCGTGGCGTTGTCGATGAAGCGCGCCGAGATGCCGGGCAAATTCTCGTAATAGACGAGCAGGTGACCGGTGTCGATGTTGGCGGCGCTGCCGGTCTGTTCCGCAATCAAGATGTCTTGCGGGACGAGCTTCTGACGCCACCCGAAGGCCGCGAGACCCGAGAGCAGCGGCTCGGTATCGTTGTTCACGATGCGCGAGCGAATACCTTGCACGTTGTCATGCAAGCGCGGGCTGCGCACGCGGAGCACGCCCGCGGCGGTATCGTTGAAGGCCCACTTTTCGAGCAGCCACACGTTCGAGGTGAGCGGCGCGGAACGGATGGCCAGGGAGTTGCCAGCGTTGACGGTCCACGCGGTAAATACCGCGCCCGCGCCGGTGACCGAACCGGAGATTACTTCAAGCGCAGCGGCGAAGCACGCCAGCGTTGGCTGCTCGAACGATTGCGCCATGATGGAACGAAGGATGTTCATAAGTGTGCCCTACCCTTTCACTCCGTCCGCGGGCTCCGCGGGCTTGAGGTACTGCAAGAAAATTGAGACAGCGTGGTCCAGCTCATAACCCAGCGCCTCGATATAGCCGATGGCCTGCTTGGCGTCCGGTGTCGGCGGCTCGTTCAGCTTGACCGCGTTGCGCGCGGAATAGATATGCGCGAGTTGCTCCGCGGAGAGCGGCAACGGTTCTTTCTTCGCGGGATCGAACACGGGAGGAAGCGAGCCTTGCTTGGCTAAATCCTGCAAGGGCTGGGTCTGCCGCAAGTGCGACTCGCGTACTCCATCGGGCGTGTCCAGGTCCGATCGATTCTTGCCACCGCGCGCGGCATGCCCTTCCGGAAAATCGTAGGCATACGAGGCAAAGCGATCCACGTAGGCTTCGCCTTTGTAGTCGCTAGCGGCCGGGTGTCCGACTGGATAATCGCGTTCCATCGTGTGCCCTCGAAAGTTGCGCGGATATTATCGAGCGACGCGCCCCGCTCACTTCACGTTGCCTTTGCGGCGTGTGAATGGCGGTTACTAGCCGGTTTTCATCTTGCGGAGCGCGGTGCCCACGACGGTGACCCGGTTGTAATTGCTGGGGTCGCCCTTGGGGCCGCGCGGCGGCAAAGTGATGCCCGACAGAACTTGCAGAACAGCGGAGATGCCGTTCTGGTAATAACCCTTAGCGGCGGCTACACCTTGCGGATAGCGGGCGGCGCCCACGTTCGCGGCCTTCGCCTTCCACTTCGACGTACCGGCTGCGTTTACGCCCTTGGCGAACGAGCCATTGGCGGCGGCGGTTTGTACGCCAGCAGCCCAAGAGCCCGCGGCTGCGGCCGTGTCCGTGGCCCAGTCTTTCTGGGTGCCGTTGACGCCCGAGGCGTAATCCGCACCAGCAGCGCCCGCGCGGGTGGCCCACTTCGCGGCTACGGCGTCCGCGGACTTGACCTGCAGACAGCAGGCCAGCCCCAAGAATCCATAGAACCCGTCAAAACTTCCCTTCAGAACTCGCATAGGAAATTGCTCCTTGCCCTGGCGTGAGTGATACCACCCGAAGCAGGGAAGAGGGCAAGGGAAAAATATCGCGGAAACCCGCGCCCAGACTGCGCGCGCAGAGTTATCCACATAGTAATCAGCGTTTTAGCTTGACACGGTAACGCAAAAGATTCACCATACGTGCGCCACGGGTGGTACTGCTACACGCGAATATACCCCCGGTGGTGGTACCGATACCATGAGTGGCCAACCCATACCGTGCCAAATCCAGAAACGGGGCAACTCGCTCGGCATTACGCTAGCCAAGCGCGTGCGCGAGCAGCTACCATGGCGCGAGGGTGATTTTGTCGCCGTGCGGGTTTGCGGGGAAAAAGTAGTAATTGAACGGGTGGCTTTGGAGAAGCTGGCCATAGTTCGTACTGGAGGGGAGCAACCTTCCGTGTTTCCGCCTTACGAGCGCTAGCGCGGTTTAACTCCCAGATTAGGCGGGCTTCGCGGTCCGCCAGGGCCTTGCGGTACTTGTCGGGGTGCAGTCCATAGGTGTAATAGTGGGCGGCAACCCAGGGATCGCGCCAGCCTTCGAGCGCGCGGCGTAACAGTTCGCGGCAAAAGTGCCAGTGCTGGCGCTCTTGGTGGGTAGGCGCGGCCGCTTCGCTAGCGGCGAAGCGTGCGACCAGGCGACGGCGCCAGCGGGTGGCTGTACTCGGCAAGGGCGGTTGTAATCGGGCGAATATGAAGCCGAGATGAAAAGGGCACCAGGTTGGTAAGTAGTCGGGAGGGTGTCACGAATGGCGAACTTTACAGAATACCTATTATCGGACATTACATCGCTCCGCCGGCTTTGCGTCGCATACCCATATCCTCAATCGTTCTTGCCGCTCGCCATGTGCTCGGTTGTTTCCCCTGCCAGGACGATCTTGGCGTGGAACAATGTGCCAGCAACTCGCGTTGCGATGGCGATTAGTTCCCTTTGGCCGGTGAAGACTTTCACCGTCCTGGCCTGGGAGAGTTCGGGCAAGTTCACGGGGCGGCCAGTGCGGATGCGTGCGGCCATTTCCTCGTTGGCGGTGATGCACGGAAATTGTGGCAGAAGTTTGCGGGGATGAATGAAGAGATCTTCCGTTTGATTCGCCTTACAAGCTGCGGCCACTTCTTCCAGTGTGTGGGCATCCGCCAGTTCGAATTCGCCGACTGCGGTCCGGCGTAACGATTCCAGGTGAGCGCCGCATCCGATTCGTTGGCCCATGTCATGGGCTACCGAGCGTATGTAGGTTCCAGAGGCTACCCGGGCGCGGAAAGTAGCGACAAAGCCTGCCGAGCTTTGCTCGGCCACCCGGACGAGGACGTCCGGGCCTACGTGGGCATCGCCGGAATTGGGGTCGCCCTCGACTCGCGTAATCTCGAATTCTTTAATCTCCACTTGTACCGGCTTTAACCTGACCTCGGCGTGCTTGCGAGCCAGTTTGTACGCGGGGACGCCCTGGACCTTCTTAGCTGAAAACGGTGGTGGCGTCTGTTCGATGATGCCTTGAAATTGGGTGGCGAGTTGGCGCACTTGATCGAGGGACAGGGTCACCGATTGGGGTGGGCTTGTAGGTTCGCCTTCTGCGTCGTAGGTATCGGTGGCAAATCCGAAGCGGATCGTGCCTTCATAGGTTTTCTCGGATGAGGTGTAGAACTGTGCCAGGCGGGTCAGATTACCGATTACCAGGGGCAGTACTCCCGTGGCCAGCGGATCCAGCGTGCCCAGATGCCCGATCGAGCGCTCTTGCAGGATGCGGCGTACCCGGTTAACGACATCGTGCGAGGTCAGGCCGGAGGGCTTGTCGATGATGAGGAAACCGTTCATGGACGATTGGGGTTTATGAAAGCCGTAACTCGGGCGAAACCTTTGCGCCCCCTGGAAATCCTGCCGAGCTTTGCTCGGCCGCCCGGGGACGAGGGAGTCCGGGCCTACGCGTGCATTGCCAAAAGTTTGTAAACGGCATCCTGGTGACGCGTCTGGCGTGCACGTACTTTCATAGGCGATGCTGGTATTCTTGTTCGGATGACAGGCATTCTTGTCGCCAGTTGTTCGATTACCCGGATACCAAATTAGCAGATTTTCTAATCCTGCATGATTCCCATCCGCGATGACACGCCCCGGTTCGGCACTCCGTTTGTTACGTATTTCATTATCGCTCTGAACACGGTGGTCTTCGTGTTTGAATTGTCGGTCGGTGGAGAGGGTCATCGGGCACTGAACAGCTTCATGTACCACTTTGGAGTGGTGCCGCTGCACTTCGAACGGGTGTTGGCGGCGTGGCCGAACTCTTCGCTGACCGGTCTCCTTCTTCCTATTCTCACCTCCATGTTCTTGCATGCTTCATGGCTACACCTTATCGGGAACATGTGGTTTCTTTGGATCTTCGGAGACAACATTGAAGATTATCTCGGCCACTTTACCTTTCTAGTTTTTTATGTGGTGAGCGGCTTCGCGGCAGCAATTACTCACATTCTTCTCAATGGTGGCTCGAACGTGCCTAGCGTCGGAGCGAGCGGAGCAATCGCCGGAGTGATGGGGGCGTATTTCGTACTCTATCCGCGAGCTCACGTGCTGATGTGGTTTCCGCCTATTTTCTTCTTCCACCTGCCAGCATGGCTGGTGCTGGGATATTGGTTCTTCGTGCAATTTATGAGTGGAACGGCAACCGCGATTGCGGAGACCAGCCAGACCAACGGTGGGATTGCGTTCTGGGCTCATGTGGGCGGCTTCATTGCGGGAATCGTAATGATCATGCTGTTGCCGGAGCGGCCACAACGATACCGGTATGCGGCTTGGTAAGTCGCGCTCGCGTTAGTCGAAAAAGGAAACACGTCCGGCGTACAATTTCGTGGACCTGGGAATCTCGCCAAGGAAACCCAGAATTCACGGAGGGCATATGGCGCAAAAACTTTTTCTGCTTGGGGTCCTGCTCGTTTTACTGCAAGCATCGGCGTTAGCGGAGGACGCGAAATCACCCAAACCGCCCAGTTATTGCAAACCTTGCTTGTTCTATGGGGGAGATTTCGGTTCGGTCCGAAACGCAGGCGGCATCGCCAACGAGGAGGACATTCTGGTTCCGAACGCTGAAGTCCTAGTTCCCTTTGACGTCCCAAAGACTCAGCAGTGGGAGGCAATTGGATTGTTCACCAACGATTTGTCTAACGTTGACCTGCTCGATCCTAAGCAAGCCATTTGGTCAATCTCAACCGGTGTCACCCAGAACAATTGCGGGACAAAGTTGGTTTCCGGCGACAGTCGTGCCACCTTTAAGCCGACCGGACGAAGCGTATTCGGTTTTAACGAGTACACGACGCTGGTAAAGATCAAGGCGGCTCATCTCAGTCCCGGGAGATATTGGCTAACCACGGTACCCGAATGCACCAAGGGTTCGAGTTGTGCCAGCGCGCGGTATTTTGCAACTGAATTCACCGGAAAACCCCGGGACCCGTTCGGGCCTCCGGAGCCGTGTAATCTGTCTTACTCCACCTCAGACGAGCAAAACTGCACGATCATCACCGCCAAGGGTTGCAGCCGGTTCTCGGCTGGGGTGTTGGGGACGAAGAAGGCTGAAGGCACGCTGGTCGATCTCGATGGCAAGTGACGCCTCGTCGAGTAGGGGATCAAAGATTGACACACCGTTCCCGTGGCCTGCACGGACGAGACGCTCACGCCCAGGTTGCGTGCTGACCGCTATAATCTTGTTGTGAGTATCCCATCAGTGCGGCAGGTTGCGTCCGCGGAGTTCCCTACCCGTTGGGGAACGTTCCGCATCTTTGGCTTTCAGGGTGAGTTTGGCGAGGGGACTAATTTACAGGCAGGCGCCTCGCGCAAGGAAGAGGCTGTGGCTTTGGTGATGGGCGATGTGCAGTCGGCGCCTCCGTTGGTGCGCATCCATTCGCAATGCCTTACTGGTGATGTGTTCGGGTCGCTCCGCTGCGACTGCCGCCAGCAACTGGAGATGGCGCTGGCCATGATTGCCGAGCAAGGCGCAGGCGTGCTGATCTACGAACAGCAGGAGGGGCGCGGCATTGGTTTGATGGCGAAGTTGCAGGCTTATGAGTTGCAGGATGCGGGATTGGATACCGTGGAGGCGAATGAACGCTTAGGATTTGAAGCTGATTTGCGCGCGTTCGCCATGCCGGCGGGAATCCTGAAGGCGTTGGGCGTGTCTAAAGTGCGATTGCTGTCGAATAATCCTGACAAAGTTGCGGCGCTTGAGCGGGGCGGGATTGAGGTGGTAGAGCGGGTTCCCTGCGAAGTGACGCCCAGCACGCACGCGGAAGAATATCTAAAGACCAAGAAAGAAAAGATGGGGCATCTGTTTACGTCGCGGTGACCGGCGCAATGCAGAGATCCTTCGTTGGGAGTCGTTGCTTCGCAACGACTCCGCTTCCTCAGGATGACAAACGTATCAGAAGAGTGTGCGTCAGGCGGGCCAAATCCCGAGCGCGGTCTGGCTCAGGATCTGTTGTTGGGTTTCTGGAGGCAATGGCAGCGACCGGAACTCATCCAGATTCTGCTTGATGTCGGGGACCCCCGGCCCTGGCCAGTCTGTTCCGAAGAGGGTTTTGTGGGAGATCTCCTGCAGACGCGGAAAATATTTCAACAAGGTTTTGGGTGGAATGCCGCTGATGTCCAGAAATACGTTTGGGTGCCGGCGCACCAGGAAGAATGCGGTTTGCATCCATAGCGGGCGTCCGCCATGGGCCAGCAGGATTTTCAGTTTAGGGAAGTCGACGGCGACGTCGTCGATGTAGATGGGATCGCCATACTTGTTGCGGGCGCCGGGGAAAATTGAAGTTCCGGTGTGAAACATCACTGGAATGCCGTTGGCCTCGGCGGCGCGATAAATGATCTCCAACTCCTTCACTCCTGTGAGATAGTCGTTGGGAAAAAGGAGCTGGTGTGGCGGATGAATCTTAATCATCTGGATTCCCAAGCGCAGAAGCTGTTCCACGTCGGCCATGACGTTTGACGTATGCCGGGGATGCAGGCTTCCGCACGAGAGGAGGCGCTTCGGGTTTTCTTTTACGTAGTCAGCAACGAATTCGTTTACGCCGGAAGTGAAGCCGATGACCTCGGGAGCTACGTAATTGATGAGCATCGCCCGATCGATTCCAGCTTTATCGAGATACTTCAGGAATGCCTTGGGGGAGCGGCAGAACTCGGCAATTTCGTCGTAGTTCGCGCGCTTCTTCTTCATCAGTTCGAGGGCCTGAGGCTTGAACATTTCCAGCGGCTGAATGTGGATGTGACAGTCTGTGATCATGGTGAAGGAACTGCAGATCCCTCGTGTTGCTCGGGATGACAATATCTCCTGAGAACCTTTCTAATTGTTTGCCGCCAGCACTGCCCGTTTCGTAAACACCCGGATCATCTCCCGGCGATATTCGGGAGTCAGCGCAGAAGTGGTCAGCGGCTTTGCGGTTCTCGCGGCTAAGTTTCCCACGGCTTCCGCCAACGCTTCGTCTATTATTTTTCCGGCGAGTAACTCGCTTGCCCCCTTCACCAAAAGCGGAGCCGGATTGACGGCGGTGACGGCGACACGCGCGTCGACGACGTGGCCGTTGGAACGTTTCATCACGATGGCGACTCCCGCAAGCGGATAATCGATCGACCCTCGAACCCGAAGCTTGCGATAAACACCGCGGTAGTCGGCGGCAGACTCGGGCAAGAATACTCTCGTCACGAGCTCATTGGGCTGCAAAGTTCGATAGGCCACACCGTCGCCGGTATAGAAGTCGCGCAACGATACACGTTTTAATCCGGAAGCGCTGGCGATTTCAATTTCGGCATTCAAGCACAGCAACGCCGGAGGCGTATCCCCGGAAAACGCCGCCCAGCAATTGTTTCCGCCAGGTGCCACATGACACAGGTCTCCGTCTTTCTTGATGCAGAAGCCGCAGCCTTTGCGCCAGGTGAGCGACTGGTTGTACCAGAGGCAGCGCGTGTCGAGACAAATGTTTCCGCCGATCGTGCCCATGTTGCGTAGGAGAGGCGATGCGACCGTCGCGGCGGCCTCGGTCAGAACCGGGTAGCGTCGCCGAAGCACATTGGAGCGCTCGACGGTTGTCAGTGAAGTCAGCGCTCCGATCTCGACGCCGCTTCCCTGCTGCTCGCGAATGCCTTTCAGTTCTGCGATGTGACGGATGTCAAGGACATATTGGGGATCGAACAACTTTTGCCGCATCGACGGAATGAGGTCCGTGCCTCCGGCAACGATTCGAACTTTGTGGGACGGGGCGCGCGCGGGCGAGTCGGCCGCAGCCACACGGCCGCTGTGCTTTGCCAGGAGAGAAACCGCTTCCTCTACCGTGCGTGGGCGCAATAGCTTGAATTGCGGGAGGCTCAATCGTCACCTCCGGCTTGCGCGGGTGCTTCGCGGCGCGAGGGGTCGAGCGCATGTCGCAGCGGCCCCTTGCCGCGATACCACAGCGATCCGCCGTGTTCGCGAAATGTTGTGGGCGAAGTGGGATCGACGCCTTCAGTCAGGTTGATGTTCTTCGCGTTCTTTTTCGCGCGTAGAGCTGACAACACCCGCTCCGGGGTAAACGGGGACTCGTGCAGGCGAACCCCAACCGCGTCGTAGATCGCGTTCGCGATTGCTGGGATGGTCGCTGCGAGCGAGCCTTCGCTGCACTCCTTCGCCCCGAATGGGCCTTCGGGATCGATGCTCTCCACGATGATTGGTTCAACCTCGGGGGATTCTACCGATGACGGGCTGCGGTATTCGAGCAGGCCTGGGTTCATCAGCATGCCGTCTTTCCAAATCATTTCTTCGGTGAGCGCCTGGCCCATGCCCATCCAGACGGAGCCGATGATCTGACCCTCGACTGAAACCGGATTCAATGCGCGGCCACAGTCGTGCGCGGCCCAGACTTTGTGTACGGTGACCTCGCCGGTGTCCTCGTCCACGCTGACTTCAGCGACTTGGGCAGAGTAGGAATACGCGGGCGACGGGCCGACTCCTCCGCCTTTATGTTTGCCGCCGCGGGCCTCGGGCGGCGGTGCGTACGAACCGGTTCCGGTGAGAGCGCCGTGGAAGTCGATGGCGGCGACAACGGCCTCTTCGAACGTCATCCAATCTTTTGGGCCTTCGTCTTTACGCTTTTGCTGTAAGGAACCGCGGAGGATTTGACCTACGACGCGGCCGCTGACCGAGGCGCCCGACTGAGTGACCTCTTCATCGGCAGTCTTAGAAACAACTGGTGGAACACTTCCCTGCTTGTAGACAACGTCGCTACGAAAGATCAGATCTTCTGGCGCGCAGCTCATTTTGCGAGCGGCTGCCAATGCGATTTGCTTTTTTACTTCTGCTGAGGCGCGCAATGTGGCGTTGCCCGCCATGAAAGTTACGCGGCTTGAGTAGGAGCCGATATCGATCGGAGTGAGGTCGGTGTCGGCGGCGACGATCTTGACCCGTCCGAGAGAACAGCCTAATACCTCAGCGGCGATTTGGGCCGTCATGGTGTCGGAACCTTGGCCGATTTCAGAGGCACCTGTGTAGACGACAACCCCGCCGTCGCGATCGATCTTGATATTCACGGTGGAGTGGGGCATGTCCGAGCGGATGATTGAGTTGGCCGCGCCGCTTACGTAGTGGCTGCACGCAATGCCAAGGCCACGCCCCTGCGGCAATTTGCCCTTACGTTGTTTCCAGCCGGAGCGGTCGACAGTCTTTTCTATACACTCGGGCAGGCCGTAACTCTGCACACGCAGGCCGTTCACCGTGATGCAGGGCGGCTGTAGGAGATTGCGTTGCCGAATTTCTGCGGGATCCATTCCGATCTTTATTGCAAGTTCGTCCAGTTGCGATTCGAAGGCGAAGCGTACGTTGACTGTGCCGTGGCCGCGCATCGCGCCGCAAACCGGCTTGTTGGTTAAGACGCGATATCCGTCGTATTGAATGTTGGGGATGTCGTAGAGCGCGCCCAGCAAGGCGCCGGAATAAAGAATGGTTACGACGCCGTAGGAGCAATAGGCTCCGCCATCCTGGACTACGCGTGCCTTGACAGCCGTAATGCGGCCGTCTCTCTTCATGCCAGTCTTCAGATCAATAATCGTGCGCGGACGTCCTCGATGCGCCCAGAAGACTTCCTCTCGGGTATAAGTGATTTTTACCGGCGCGAGCGCTTTTCTTGCGGCAATTGCGGCGATGATTTCGAGCGGGATTACTTCACTTTTTCCGCCGAACCCGCCGCCCACGAGTGGCTTGATGACGCGGATTTGCGCCATTGGCATTTCGAGCACCAGCGACAGCTTGTGTTGCAAGTAATACGGAACTTGAGTTGACGACTGCACCGTCAGGCGTCCGCGACTGCCGGTGTGCGAATCGATTTCGAACGCGGCCAGAGTCGAGTGCGGCTCCATCGCGGCATGGGTAACTTCATTGGCGATGAAGCGAGCTTCGGCGACATGGTCGGCTTGGGCAAAACCTTTGTCAGGATCGCCGAACACGTGGTGGTAGTCTTTTTCAAGATTGTGAGGCTTGTTGTCGTGGATGAGGTCGGTCTCGGCCTTCATTGATTCTTCGGGATCGAAGTACGCGGGCAAAAGCTCGTATTCAACATCAATCAATTCCAGCGCCTGATCCGCCGTGGCTTCGTCGACTGCGGCGACACAAGCGACGTTATCGCCAACGTATCGAACTTTATCCAATGCGAGGGCGTACTCGTCGTGACCGACCGGGAGAATGCCGTAGGGATTCGGCGCGTCTTTCCCCGTAACGAGTGCGACAACACCTTCCAGTTTCTCGGCGCGGCTAGTGTCAATGCGCTTGATGCGGGCGTGCGGGTAAGGCGAATGCAGGATTCTGCCAATGAGCATGCCGGGCAAACTGAGGTCGTCGGTATACTTGCCGGCCCCGGTTGTCTTGCCGGCGGCGTCGACCATGGCCGTGGGTTTGCCGATGATGGAGAAGTCGTTAGACGTTTGTCGTGGGTCGTTGGCCACTACAGATTCCTCGCTTCGCTCGGAATGACGAGATTAGAGTGAGCCTTCACTTCGCCGCCGCCATTCCCTTCTGCTCGGCGTCTATCGCAGCTTTGATGGCCTGATACATCTGGCTGTAGCCTGTACAGCGGCAGAGGTTTCCGCTCAGCGCGCTGCGAATCTCTGGTTCGGTTGGTTCTGGATTCTCAGCCAGCAGATGTTTGACGGTCATGATGAATCCCGGAGTGCAGTAGCCGCACTGCGCTCCGCCCCAGTCGCCATAAGCTTTCTGGATGGCTGCAAGACTGCCATGCTCGCTCACACCCTCGACCGTCGTGATCTGCTGGGCCTCGCAACTGGCAGCGAGCAGCGTGCACGACATCATCGGTATCCCGTCCACGAGGACGGTGCAGGCGCCGCAGGACGAATCGTCACAGCCGCGCTTCGATCCGGTAAGGTCGAGATCCTGGCGTAACACGTCGAGCAGCAGCTTGCTGGGCTCGAAAGCGAGCTCGTGCGAGCGGCCGTTGACTTTGAGTTCTATGAGTTCTTTTTTCATTCGTAAACCGGCAGTTAGCGCTTGGTAGTCGGCATTTGGTCCTTTAGCTTCGAACGTCAGCAGCGAGAAACTTCTAAGTGCTAATTGCTAAATGCCTATTTACCCTTCCACACTGGCGGCCGTTTATCCAGAAATGCGTTAACTCCCTCTTGTGCGTCGTATGTTTTCATTAGTTCGTCGAAGTAAATCTTTTCCGCACGAGCCAGGCCTTTGTCGAAGTGCATAGAATCCCAGGCATAGATCGCTTTCTTAGTAATGGCCAGCGCCGCTGGACTGAGTTGCGAAAGGTGGTGAACTGCGTCTTGAACTGCATGTTCCAGATCGATTTCAGGCACAACGGAGTTTGCCAGGCCGATGTTTGCCGCTTCTTTACCGGGGATGCTGCGTCCGGTGAGAACAAGATCGGCAGCGTGTTTTTGTCCTACGAGTGCAGCCAACGCAGTGACTGCCACCGGCGGATAACATCCCAGTTTGATCTCAGGAAATCCCCAGGTCGCAAGCTCCGAGGTGTAAACCAGATCACAAACCATTGCCAGTTCAGCGCCACCGCCGAGGCAATGGCCATGCACGGCGGCAATACTCACTTTTTTTGAACCTACTATCGCGCGAATGACCGCATGAAACTTGGCGAGCATCGGCTCAACCTTGTCGGGAGTGTGAGCCCCAACATCAACTCCGACGGAGAATGCTTTTTGAGAACCGCCTAGGATCACGGCTGCGATGTCACTGCGAGATTCGATCTCGATTAATGCTTCGGCCAGCTCTTCCATCATCGGAATGTCGATGATGTTTAGCGGCGGATTGTTCAGACAGATTCGTGCGATGGGCGGTTGCAGATCGAAGGTGAGCCGAGAGAAACGAGTTTGAGTCGTGGTCATCGAGTTCAGAAACCATTTTTGCCGTATTGGCGGATGGTGTTCAACTCTTCCCGGCAAGAACTGCCGAGCGTTGCTCGGCCCCGACGGGTCAGAGAGCCGTCCCTACACGTACCTGGGGCGACAAGAACCCTTCCTCATCCCGTGGGGCTACAAATTAATCGCCGATTTGCGGACTTCTCCAATTGACGATAGCGGATCGCGTGCACCTTCTTTCGGTGCGATCCATTTCTTCTCGTTGTTGATGATGTCCAGCAAAAGCTTCTTATCTTCAGCCGTGGGCATGAAATCGTTTACGTGTTGCTCATAAATCTTCTCATCCAACGGTTCACCGGTCTGAGCGTGGAACTTCTGCCCCGCCCATCGGCCGATGTTGCGATTGAACTTGATATTCGGCGCGTACAGCTTCGGCTCGCCGGGCTTGAGAACGCTGTTGAATCGCTCGATCAGCCCGGCAACTTCGTCACGATAAAGATGCCGGTTGTAATCGTTCAGTTCGTCGACCTTTGCTTCTTGCGGATTCTTTGGCTCGTCGTAACGGCCCTTGACGCCCCAGACATAAGCCCAATGCGCCGAGGATGAGTTGTCGGTGCCAAACAGGTCGTACGAACTCGAGATCCACTTATTCAGATATTTCTGGATCAGCCATGCCGGGATTACGCCCGCTTCGACAATCCGGCGGAGGCCGTCGTTTCCGGTGCCCATGTGAAACGCCTCTTCACGCAGCATGTAGGACATTGAGCGTCCTAGCGGCGCGAAGGCTGAGTACTTCAGCATTTGCAACTGGAATTTTCCGTCGCGGTCGACGAAGTCGGTGTAGGTAAAAAAGTCCATCCAGTTGTCGACGTCGACGTTGAAGGCGCCCAGCAGGCGTTTGTTGTCGAAGGCGCGGCGCTCGAGCATCTTTTGGGCTTCCACTTTTCCCGAGTAGCCGAAGTGATCGATCAGCAGCGCGCACATCTGCCAGCCGTGGCGCATTTCCTCGATCATCACGCGAGTGATGGCTTTGCGATCCCAGTCGGTGGGCGCGCTTTCAAACAGATTCCGTTGCTGCTCCACGCTGGCAAATTCCGTGTCGCCTTGATAAACGATCAGGTTGATCAGAGCATCGCGCATCTGCTGGGTGGGCACCTGCCGCAGGTTTTCCCACTTGCGGCGGCCTTTGAAGGCGCCGAACTGGATTTCATCAGTTTCGATAGCGCCATAAAGCGTGTCGAATTTGAAATCAGCAATCTCGTCGTGATTGACGCCGATATCTTTCCGCCAATCGTCGAACAAACCTACCCAATCACTGAAGGTTCCGATTTTTGCTACTTTCCCTGGCATAGTTCCTCTCTACAAAAAACCTTATAACCACAAAGGACACGAAGTATCACGAAGGAAAACCGCGATAGTTTGCTTCCTGTAGCTTCGTGTCCTTGGGTTCTGCTTTTAAACCATGTTTAGCCAAACTGTTTTCATCTCCGTGTAGTGTTCGATGGCATGTACGCCTAGCTCGCGTCCGAAGCCGGAACTCTTGTACCCGCCGAAGGGCAAGGAAGCATCCATCAGGCCATAAGTGTTGATCCAAACCGTGCCGGCTCTGAGCTGCCGCGAAACAGAATGCGCCTTCTTCACATCGCGAGTCCAGACCGCGGCCGCAAGACCATAGGGATTGCTATTTGCCTGCTTGATGACCTCGTCCACATCATCGAAGCTGAGCGTCGCCAGCACCGGCCCGAAGATTTCCTCTTGGGCGATTTTCATGTCGTTCTTTACGCCGCCGAAAATTGTGGGTTCAATAAAGAATCCCTTGCCGCCGTCGACCGAAACTCGATTTCCGCCCGCAATCAGCTTTGCGCCTTCTTTCTTTCCCGCTTCTATGTAGCCGAGAACGGTTTGCATCTGCTCCTGGCTGACGATTGCGCCCATGCGGGTTTTCGGATCGAGCGGGTCAGCCGGCTGCATCTTCTTTGCGCGAGCGACAAGTTTCTCCAGGAATTCGTCTTGCACTTTGCTCTCAACGAACAAACGCGAACCTGCATTACAGACTTCACCTTTGCCGTAGAAGATTCCGGTGATCGCGCCTTTGACGGCGCTGTCGATATCGGAATCAGCGAAAACGATATTGGGGGATTTGCCTCCGAGTTCAAGCGTCAGGCGCTTCATGCTGTCGGCGGCGCTACGCATGATGTCTTTGCCCACGTCGGTCGATCCGGTGAATGCGATTTTGTCGATTCCGGGATGCCGGACGATTGTCCTTCCAACTTCCGACCGGCCCGTGACGATATTCAACACCCCTGCAGGCATGCCCGCTTCGACCGCTATTTCGCCGAATCGCAATGCGCTCAATGAGGTCAGGCTAGCAGGCTTCCACACAATGGTGTTGCCGCAAGCTAAAGCTGGGCCAAGTTTCCAGGATGCCAGCAACAACGGGAAATTCCACGGGACGATAAGACCGACCACGCCCACCGGCTCCCGCAACGTGTAGGTGAACGCAGTCTCAAGCGTGTTCACTGTTTCGCCGTGAATCTTCGTTGCCCAGCCCGCGTAGTAGCGGAGAACGTCGATCACCATCGGCATGTCGACGTAGCGGGACTCAAATATTGGCTTGCCGTTGTCGAGAGTTTCGAGTTCAGCGAATTCGTCGATGTTCTGTTCAAGCATATCGGCAAGACGCCATATGAGGCGTCCGCGCTCGCTGGATGACATCTTGCGCCAGGGGCCATTGCGGTCTTCGAATGCGCGCCGCGCCGCCTGAACGGCGTGGTCAACATCCGCTACAGAAGCCTCCGCAATCTGGGTCAGAACCTCGCCGGTTGCGGGATTGGTGGTGTCAAAGTGCTTCGAAGCGTCGGCCCACTGGCCGTCGATAAGCAACCGACCGGCGGAGAGTTTTGTTTTGGTAGCTGCAATCATCTTTATTCCCATCGATAGAACGATGGAGGCTGGACGAGATGCCCATCCTCCATGCAGGGACTATTTTATTTTGCCTTGAATACTGCTGGCCGCTTTTCCACGTAAGCCGCGAGGCCTTCCTTGGCGTCTTCGCTCTGGAATAGTAGCTGTTGATTCTCGCGTTCTACTGCCAGCGCGGACTCCATCGGAATCTCCCAGCCCGTTTGCACCGCGCGCTTGATTCGTCCCACAGCCTTGGCCGCTTTGTTTGGCGGGCAGAACTGGCGGGCGTACTCCATGATGTTCTCCATGAAAGCGTCGCGGTCGAAAATGTCGTTGATGATGCCAAATTCCTTCGCCTCTTCAAAGGAGAACGTGTTTCCGGTCACCATCAACTCGATGGCCTTGCTCTTTCCGACCAGGCGGGAAAGCCGTTGCGTGCCGCCAGTGCCGGGAAGCACGCCGAGGTTCACTTCCGGCAAGCCGATCTTGCCCGCGTCCTGACGCGCGATGCGAATGTCCGCAGCCATCGCGATTTCCAGGCCGCCGCCGACGCAGTGCCCGTTAATTGCCGCGATCACCAACTTCGGGGTGTGCTCCAGGCGAAGCAGCATTTCATTGGCGTGCAGACAGAAATAGTATTTGAAGGTTGGATCGACGCTAGCGAGCATCTTGATGTTAGCCCCGGCAGAAAAGAATTTATCGCCCGAACCAGTAAGCACGATGACGTAAACATCGTTGTCCATGCGGGCTTTCAGGATGGCTTCATCGAGTTGCCGGTTCATTTCGTAGGTGTATGTGTTAGCGGGAGGATCGAACATCTCGATCACCGCGACGCCGCTATCGGTGCGGTAATTCACCAGTTGCTTCGTACTCTCGCCCGCTGCCGGTTGCACTGTTGTTGCCATGTTAAAACTCCTTTTCGCAATGATGGTGGTATCTGAATTTAGTTCGATTTCTTTTTCTGCGATCTCTTACCGTGAACCATCCGGTGCCGAATGGTGGCGTTGATTCCCTGCAGGAAAATGTCGCCCATTCCACGTGATAAACTGCCTGCGTCCGCATCGATCCGCGGGTTGTACCAGGTATAAATCCAATTCATCATGCCGAACAGGCTGAGCACCGCCATCCGACTAGAAAATTCTAGTCTCTTTGCGAGTTTAAAGTCGTCCAGCAGGCCGACGCATATCCGATAGTACTCGCGTTTGATGGCGGCGATCTCAGCGCCGAAGCCGTTCTTCAACACCTCCGCTTCGTGCGAAAGAACTTTCATTGCTTTGCGATTGGCGAGAAAGTATTCGAGATGATTAAGGATGAACACGCGAATGCGCTGTTCCGGATCGGACACCTCGTCGAGGCGTTCGCGGAGCCGTTCAACGATCGTACTAAAGGTGTGTTTCTGGATCAGGTAGAGAAGTTTCTCCTTGGACTCGAAATAATGATAAAGGCCGGACAAGGACATGCCGCTGGAGCGAGCCAGATCTCGCATGGACGCGCCTTCGTATCCTTTTTCGTAAAAGACTTCGGTCGCGTGCAGGAGAATTTTGCCAAGCCGGCGATCAAAGCGAGTTTCCGCAGGGAGCTCCAGGTTGGCTGCGCGACGGCGAAGTGAAACGACAGACGCGACTGGGGAGGACAAGGTCATGAAAGTTCGAACGTTCGTTCGAATAATCATAATGCAGTGTGATGAGAATCACAAGGCCTTGTGTCAAGCGGACACTCCTGTTCGTTGCCTTTGCTTTTGACGTTAGTTAGTGCTGCTCTGAAAATTCAATCCGAAAACAAGAGTCGGCGCCATCCAAAGCCTACACAAATCTAAAAGCAGCGGACAGGAGTGTCCGCTCTACACATTCAATTGCGTATGTCAGCCATCAACCGCTCGACCTCTGCTTTCAAATCAACGGTCAGCGGCAGCAGGGGCAGGCGCACGGGGCCGCCAAAATAGCCGTTGAAGTCCATGGCGTGCTTCATGCCGGGGATGCCGAGTTCTCCGACCACACGATCCGCGGCTTTAGCAATTCGCTCCTGTTTTAACCGGGCGAGTTCGATGTCGCCTTCTTTCCAAGCGGCATAAATCTCATAGCAGGCGGTCGGGGCTGCATCAGCGAAGGCGAGAATCGCGCCTACCGAACCGGCCTGCAAGGATGGTTCAAGCTTGTGCGCTGCACCAACCAGCACCTGAAATCCGATCTCCTTCTGTCGCGTCTTCAGGCCTGAGACCACCGTGACAGCGGAGGATGACGCGTTAGATGTAGTTGTCAGCGCGCCCACCGAAACCAGTTCCCCGCCCTGGCCGTTGCCTTCGCTGGCAGCTTTCAACATGCGTGGCGTCACTGCGTCGAATGTTTCTGTGACCGTGGCGCTGCGCTTCACGTGCCGGGTGCCCTCGACCATGCGGCGGACTTTTTCCACGTCACCGCTCGACTCCTTGATTCCGATCAGGTTGGGATGCTCAGCAAGTTCAATCACGAGTTCCGCAGAAATATCGTATCCGGTAGCTTGTGGGAAATTGTAGATGATTACCGGTAACGGCGAGCGGTCGGCCACGGTGCGATAAAACGTCAGGATGTTGGCAGGTTGCATCTGCTTCTTGTAGTAATGTGGCGTCCGCACCATTGCAACGTCGTAGCCAAGTTCGGCGGCGAACTCTGTCAGGTGCAAAGTTTCGAACGCGGATTCAATCCCGGTACCCGCAATCAGAACTTTGCTTGGCGCAGCCGCGTCGCGTGTGGCCTTGAGCACATCGCGCCGCTCCTGGTCGGATAGTAAAATCGCCTCGCCCGTCGAACCGAGCGCAACAATCCCTGCGACGGGAGTCTTCGAGTAATGCTCGACGTTGGCTTCTAGTTTTTTAAAGTAAAGGTTTCCGTCTGGATAGAACGGAGTCGTGATGGGTGGAAAGATGCCGTGAAGGAGCATGGTTTGGTTTCTCCAGTTTGAACGTCGCATCTAGGATACAGCGGAAGAGGTTAGTCAGACGCGATTTTAGCCGCCTGCTGGCTACCCTCGAACCGCATGCCGGTCGGCGTGAAGCTTCTGCAGCGCCTGCACTCTGATCTTTCCGCGCTGCAATGCGGAAATTCCTTCGGCGGCGGCGCGGGCGGCGGAAAGCGTTGTGATCGTCGGGATGCGCGCACTCACCGCAGCGCGCCGGATGGCTTTCTCATCGAAGAATGGATCGACGCCATGTGGCGTGTTGATGATGAGCTGAATGCGTTCGCCCTTGATCAAGTCGACCACGTTCGGCCGGCCTTCCTTTACCTTATAAACGCGTTCGACGGACATGCCTGCATTCTCCAGCACGTCCGCAGTACCGGCCGTGGCCACCAACTTGAAACCCATATCCACGAATTTACGAGCGACTTCGGCCACTTGCGGCTTGTCATGATCGGTGACACTGACGAAAACGGTCCCTTGAGTTGGCAGTTTCTGTCCTGCGGCAGTTTGCGCTTTGGCGAAGGCTTCACCGAAGTTATCCGCCACACCCATGACTTCGCCGGTGGATTTCATCTCGGGTCCGAGCACCGTATCCACGCCAGGGAATTTGTTCCATGGAAAAACCGGTGACTTCACGTAAAAGCAGGATCCGGTGTCGAGGTCGGCGCGGCGCTCGATGAACTCTGGCAGAAACTCGCGCAGCTTGCGTCCAGTCATCAATCTTGCCGCAATCTTTGCCATGGCCACGCCTGTTGCCTTCGAAACAAACGGGACAGTGCGCGAGGCCCGCGGATTCACTTCCAGTACATAAACTTTTCCAGCGTCACCCCCTTTGGACTGGCCGTTACTCCTAGGGATGGCAAATTGAATGTTCATAAGACCGACTACTTTCAGAGCGCGCGCCAGCTTGAAGGTGTATTCGCGCATGCGGTCCATCAAGGCCTGGGGGATATCGACCGCCGGCAGCACGCAGGAAGAGTCCCCGGAGTGGATGCCGGCCTCCTCGATATGTTGCATGATGCCGCCGATGACCACGTCTTCGCCATCCGACAGCGCGTCCACGTCGACTTCGATCGCGTCTTCGAGAAAGTGATCGATCAATACCGGGCGGTCCTGCGAATATTCCACCGCCTCTTTCATATAGCGGACGACGGTCTCTTCGTCGTAGGCGATGACCATGGCGCGTCCGCCGAGCACGTAGGAGGGGCGGACCAGCACTGGGTATCCAACGCGATTTGCGCCTTCGACGGCTTCTTCGATTGAGGCCGCCATCGCGCCTGGGGCTTGTGCGATATCGAGTTCGTCGAGCAATTTGCCGAAGCGCTTGCGGTCCTCGGCCAGATCGATATTCTCCGGCGCCGTGCCGATAATATTTACGCCTGCCGCCTTCAACGGTAATGAGAGGTTCAACGGCGTCTGCCCGCCGAACTGGACGATCACACCCACGGGCGCTCCCGCTGACGCTTCGTGTTCGCAGACGGCAAGCACGTCTTCCAAAGTCAGCGGTTCGAAGTACAGGCGATCGCTCGTGTCGTAATCGGTGGAGACGGTTTCCGGGTTGCAGTTAATCATGATCGTCTCGTAGCCGTCGTCGTGCAAAGCGAAAGCCGCATGACAGCAGCAATAATCGAATTCAATTCCCTGCCCGATACGGTTGGGTCCGCTGCCCAGGATGATTACTTTTTTCTTCTTTGTTGGAGCTGCTTCATCCTCTTCTTCGTAAGTCGAGTAAAGGTACGGCGTGTAGCTTTCGAATTCTGCGGCGCAAGTGTCCACACGCTTGTAGACCGGCTTAATGCCGTGCTTCCTTCGCTGATGACGAACTTTGTCCTGATCCCCTTTACCGCTAAGCCGCCAAGTCCCTGCCAGCCGTCCGTCGGAAAAGCCCATGCGCTTGGCTTCGCGCAGGACCTCGGTCGGGACAGATTCCATGGGATGCTTCTCCAGTTCAAGCTGCATATCATTAATTTCTTTGAGCTGGTAGAGGAACCAGGGATCGATAGAGGTCATCTTCGACAATTGCTTCACGGTGTGGCCCTGGCGCAAAGCGTAGCGGATGTAGGAAAGCCGCTCCGGATGCGGAGTCACCAGCCGCTGGGTGAGAATCTTAGGCTCGATCTTCTCTCCGCCAATACGTTTGCCCGTGTCCAGCGAGCGCACTGCCTTCATCAATGCCTCTTTGAAGGTGCGTCCGATGGCCATTACTTCGCCCATGGACTTCATCTGTGGGCCCAGATTCTCGTCTGCCCCGGGAAACTTTTCGAACTGCCATTTGGGAATTTTCACTACGACGTAATCGAGCGTGGGCTCGAAGCAGGCTGGAGTCTTGCGGGTGATGTCGTTCGGAATTTCGTCGAGCGTATATCCGACGGCCAACTTGGCGGCGATCTTGGCAATGGGAAAGCCCGTTGCTTTCGAGGCCAGAGCGGATGAACGCGAGACCCGCGGATTCATCTCGATCACCACCATACGTCCAGTGCCCGGATGAATACCGAACTGAATGTTCGATCCGCCCGTCTCCACGCCGATCTCACGAATCACAGCGATAGCCGCGTCCCGCATGGCTTGATACTCGCGATCGGTAAGCGTCTGCGCGGGGGCGACCGTGATCGAATCTCCGGTATGCACGCCCATGGGGTCGACGTTTTCGATTGAGCAAATAATGATGACGTTGTCATTCAGGTCGCGCATGACCTCGAGTTCGTATTCTTTCCAGCCGAGCACCGATTCTTCGATCAGGGCTTCGTGTACGGGAGAGAAATCGAGTCCGCGGGCGAGGACTTCCATCAACTCTTCACGGTTGTAGCCAATACCGCCGCCGCTTCCGCCCAGGGTGAACGATGGGCGGACGATCACTGGAAAACCGATCTTGCCGGCAAACTCCAAGCCATCTTTGAGATTATTTACCAGCGCAGACTTGGGAACGTCGAGGCCGATCTTCTGCATCGCGTCTTTGAAGAAGAGCCGGTCTTCGGCTTTCTTGATGGCGCTGATTTGTGCGCCGATCAGCTGGACGTTGTATTTATCCAATATCCCGCCATCCGAAAGCTCGATCGCGAGGTTGAGAGCAGTTTGACCCCCGACCGTGGGCAGAACCGCGAAACCAGCGCCGGGTGAGAGTTCGCGCTCGACTCGGAGGATCTCTTCCAGATATTCGCGGGTCAGTGGCTCGATGTAAGTGCGATCGGCGACTTCCGGGTCGGTCATGATGGTGGCCGGGTTGGAATTGGCCAGCACCACTTCAAAGCCCTCCGCCTTGAGCGCCTTGCAAGCCTGCGTGCCGGAGTAATCAAACTCCGCCGACTGGCCAATGATGATGGGGCCAGAGCCGAGAATCAGGATTTTCGAGATGTCAGTGCGTTTAGGCATTTATGCAGTGTTGGTTTTGCCTTTGAGATGGGCGGCTTCGGCGATATTGATCGCCTCGATGTTTTCTGACCTTGATGCCTTGCTTTCAACTAGAGAGTTGTCATCCCGAGCAACGCGAGGGATCTGCAGTTCCGCCTTCCCTCTCCAACTCTCAGCCAAGTCTTGCCATGTCGGATTCATCGATTTGATCAGAGCAAGGCGTTTCGTCCGAGTCCATGCCTTAATCTGTTTCTCTCGGGCAATGGCGTTACCAATGTGCTCGAAGATCTCGTAGTACACCAGGCGATTGATGTGGTACTTCTTCGTGAAGCCGTCGATGTCGTCGCTCTTGTGCTGTAGTGCGCGCTGATAAATGCTGTTCGTCACACCCGTATATAGGTTCAGTGACCGACTGGCCATGACGTACACGTAATAGCGATTATCGCGGCTCAACTACAGATCCCTCGCTTTGCTCGGGATGACAAATTTAGAAAGGAATGGGTTTTCACCCTTTCCACTCCTCCATCAGCTTCACGAAATCCTTGAACAGATAATGCGAGTCATGCGGGCCTGGCGAGGCCTCGGGATGGTACTGCACTGTGAACAGCGGCAGATTCCGGTGACGCATGCCTTCCAGCGTGTTGTCGTTGAGATCCATGTGGGTTAGTTCGACCTCGCTTTGCGGTAGCGAATCAGGGTCGACGGCGAAGTTGTGGTTGTGTGCTGTGATTTCGATTTTGCCAGTGTTCAGTTGCTTCACCGGATGATTGCCGCCGTGGTGGCCGAATTTCAGCTTGAAGGTTTTTCCACCTAAAGCAATTCCTGTCAGTTGGTGTCCTAGACAGATGCCAAAGATCGGCAGCCGTCCCATCAGTCGCTTGATGTTATCTACTGCATAAGTACAGGGCTCGGGATCGCCCGGGCCGTTCGACAAAAACACGCCAGATGGCTTCAGCGCTAACACATCCTCCGCCTTTGTCTCCGCGGGGACCACCGTGACCTTGCAGCCTTCGCCGCGCAGCTTGCGCAGAATGTTTTGCTTGATGCCGTAATCGTAGGCGACTACGTGGAAACGCTCCGGTTGGTCTTTGACTCCTACCACCTCTTCTGGAAGATGAGAACGCTCTCCCCTTTCCCAGACATAAGTGTGCTTGGTGCTCACGACCTTGGCCAAGTCAGTTCCATCCATTTTCGGCAAAGCTCGCGCTTTCGCGATGAGTTTCTCGGTGTCGGTTTCGAGCGTCGATATGACACCGCGCATGACCCCGTTGTCGCGCAGATGACGCACCAGCGCGCGGGTATCAATATCGCCGAGCACCGGAATCCTGAATTGCTCAAGGTATTCTTCCGCGACCTGCTGCGAGCGCCAATTGGAGCTGACGCGGGAAAACTCGCGCACAATCAGACCCTCGATATACGGCCGCGTGGCCTCGTTGTCTTCAGGATTGGTTCCGTAGTTTCCGATTTCAGGATTGGTAAGAACGACGATCTGGCCAGCGTAGGACGGGTCGGTAAAAATTTCCTGATAGCCGGTGATGGAAGTATTGAAAACTACTTCCCCGTAACATTCGCCTTTGGCTCCGTAGCCTTTGCCGCGGAAGACTCGGCCGTCTTCCAGCGCAAGGATAGCCTGCATTCGTACTCCAAGGAGTGGATTTTAGAGATTTTAGCAGGCAAAGTGTAATCCGCAAAGAGATTCGATCGAGTTTAAAAAATAAATGGAACAAATCGCTTGGTTCGGCGCATGTAGTCACGATAGGGCTCACCCAGATTGGTTTGTAGCGCTTGTTCCTCGACCCGCACTCGATAGAAGTAACCAATCGCTCCGACAACCAGCAAAACCAGCGCGCTCAACCAATTTGTCATTGCCAAGCCGGTACCCAGATACATCAGCATGCCGCCGGTATAAGACGGATGGCGAATCCAGCGATAAGCGCCGTCTTCAATCACTGTCTGGCCAGCCACAACCCTCACGTTCGCCGTAAAATAACGCCCCAGCGTGCGAAAACAATGCCGCCGGAGCCAGACGCCGGAGAGCAGTACCGCAATGCCCACAGCAAACCAGATTTTTTGGCCATTCGTCAAAATAAAGCGATTCCACCATGCAATGGCGAAAGCAGCTAGAAACGCAATCTGGCTCGCAATCATAATCAATCTCATAGATCCGCGATCGGTTTTCTCAGCAGCGGCCGGCCGAGAACGAGCAACCAGACGAAACTCGGGTACGAAGGCAAACAGGAATACTGCCCAAAACACCCATGAATAGGGTGAGGTGTAGATCAATGGTCGCATTGTCGGCTTTCAAGCGTAACCGGGGAGGATTACCCGGCTAGCGGACCCGGCCCATTTTGTCCATAGGCCAATACCCAAACACTGCTTTGCCGTAAATATAGTTTTCACCGACTGGGCCAAAGTCACGGCTGTCATTGGACAAGCTGCGATGATCACCCAACACGAAATAGCTGTCCGGAGGAACAATTACTTCGGCGTACGATCGCTCATCTTCGTAGGCACGTGGCACGTAGTCTTCGTCGATCGGCCTGCCATTCACGAACACCCGGCCCGCATCAATCTGGATATGATCGCCAGCCAGGCCGATCACCCGCTTGATGAAGCTCTTCGACGGGTCTCGCGGATAACGGAAGACGATAATATCGCCGCGTTGGATTGGCTCTAGCCGGTAAACAAACTTGTTCACGAAAATACGTTCCTGGTCCGCGAGCGAGGGCATCATGCTTGTGCCTTCGACTTTCACTGGTTGGTACAGGAAGATGATGATGAAACAGGAAATTGCCAGTGAGATGATCAGATCCCGCAACCAGACGGACAACACCATGGCGCGCGAGGGCGCCGGTAGAATTGGTTTGCCATCGTAGATCGCGTTGGATTCTGTAGCGTCTGCCTGTCCGGGCATAGTATTTTCTAATTCTATACGGATCAAGCTTCGCGTGTAGGTTATTCGTGAGCCGTGAAGCACAGCCGTGACTACTACGACTGCCGGATTCGGGTTACAATATCACAATATCTGAACCGAGGAACCGGACTATGTTGAAGCGGGGACTGGCACTGACTTTTCTTTTCCTTGTAACGCTGACAGCATCGGCTCCCTGGGCCACGTCCCAGCAGCAAGGGGTGGTTCCTGCGTACAATGCGGGTCCGCCAGCGAAAGGCGTCAAGCTTCCTCCGATTCTAGGCAAGGATCAATTATGGGCGGACAACGCTCAATTTCCTTATCAGACGCACGCCTATGATTTGGCCGCGAAGATCCCAGCCGTGCTGCATCAACAGCCTTGTTACTGTTATTGCGACAGAATGGGACATAACAGCTTGCATAGCTGCTTCGAGAGTACGCATGGTGCTCGCTGCGACATCTGCCTGAAGGAGTTGTACTATGCCTATTCCGAATCGCGGAAAGGTAAGACCGCAGCGCAGATTCGTAAGGGAATCATGCAAAGCGAGTGGCGGCAAGTGAACCTGGAAACGGCAGCTTCAATCAATTAGCGAGGAGCGCCTACGCAGGCGCGAGGGGTACTGAATGCGGATTGACGCGCCCCCCGGAGCCGCGTATAAACTGCTAACATTCAGGGGTCGGTTTTCCACAAGCGAAATATCGGCGTTCCGAACCGCGGGTCACATAAGCGGACGAGGAGAAGACAGGAGCTGTCAGACAAAGTTTATGTCGAACTAGCTAAGTAAAAGATAAGAGGGATATTACGAAGAGCACAGGAAGAATTCTGCAGATGGCACAAAAGACCACACCCAAGAAATCGGTTGGCGACGATCCTCATTTTGCACAGGCTGTGCAAAATTACGAGGCGGGTTTACGGGCCATGCAAGAGCACAAATTCGATAAGGCAAAGACCTTTCTGCAAAAGGTCTTGGCCGGGGGGAGCAAGGAGTTGGCGGATCGCGCCTCCGTCCACCTGAATGCGTGCAATCAGCAGACCGAGCGCGCTGTCGCCCAGTTCAAGAATCCGGAAGAGCACTACGACTACGCCATCTCACTGATGAACGTCGGCGACTATGTGGGCGCTCGCGAACACCTCGACAAGTTATCGAAGCAGGCGCCGAAGGCCGATTACGTCGCCTATGGCTTGGCAGCTTTGGATTGCCTCACTGGTCACGTCGAAGATTCTCTGCGCCATCTGGATGAAGCGATCCACCTGAACCCTGGCCTTCGTTTTCAAGCGCGAAACGACTCCGACTTTCAAAATCTGGCCGAAGATCCTCGCTTCACAGAGTTACTATATCCCGACCCTGGGGCCGAATTGCCTGCTCCGGCGGAAGCTGACGAGGATCGCTAAGGCAGCCCTCATGATGGGCTACTCCGACGAACACCCGGATCCCTTGCAAGGTTCGACCGCTTCCAGTGCCAGTAGTGGTCTGCGGGTAGTTGCCATTGGTGGTGGTACGGGCCTTTCCACACTCCTGAAAGGCCTGAAGTGGTACGTCGGGCCAGATCGCCCTGCAGCGAAATCCGGCAAGCCGGAGATCTCCGATCTCTCTGCGGTAGTTACAGTCAGCGACGATGGCGGCTCCAGCGGACGTTTGCGCAAGGAATTTAACATGTTGCCGCCGGGCGACGTCCGCAACTGTATCGTCGCTCTTTCCGAAGATGAAGCTTTGCTTTCCAAGCTGTTTCAGCACCGATTCGTTAAGGGGTCGGGACTCGAAGGCCATAGCTTCGGCAACCTGTTTCTCGCGGCTCTAACCTCGATTACAAAAGATTTCAGCGAAGCGGTCCGTTTATCGTCTGAAATTCTGGTGACTCGCGGCCATATCTATCCCGCCACCACTGCTAATGTCGAACTGGAAGCGCTCATGGAGGACGGAACGCGAGTGCGTGGAGAAACGAAAATTACGGCGAGCAAAGGCCGCATCAAAGAGCTTTTCCTGATTCCGCACGATGTTGAACCTCTTCCGCAAACTTTGGAGGCAATTGCACGCGCCGATCTGATCACCATTGGTCCCGGTTCGTTGTTTACCAGCTTGATTCCGAACCTGTTGGTACGCGATATTGCAAAGGCGATGGCTGCCTCCCCGGCAACCAAAGTTTATATTTGCAACCTGATGACTCAGGCGAATGAGAGTCTGGGACGCACGGCTGCGGACCATATCCGCGCCCTCAATGAACATGCCCAGGGACGGATTTTTGACTACGCGCTGCTCAATCGAGCGTCGATCTCCGACCGGTTAAAAGCCAAGTACGCCCTTGAGGGCGCGACCCAGGTTGTCGTGGATGAGGAAGCAATCGAGGAATTGGGAGTTTGTCCCGTTCTCGGTGACTACCTTGATGAGGGCGAAGTCGCGCGTCACGCTACTGATCGGATAGCCCGTGATCTGACGGAACTAGCGGTGCAGGCACGTTCCGATGAGCGGTCGGCCCTGAAGCGCCACACAACAAACACATAAAATGGTGAGCTGGAGCTCGCCGAAGTTAAATAGACAAGCCTCTGCGTTTACATGGATTGCAGCGACGCTCGAATTTGGTCGTTCGTCATAACTGATGCAATCTTTCCAGCCAGGTATCCTGGCCCGTGCTTAGGGCTTCCGTGGTTTGGAGGCAACTGACCCGGGATTCGATGCCGCTGAGGCCGGCGCGGTATATTGGATCGAATGCCAAAGGCTAAGAGCAATCCCTCACATCGCGTCCCGCGCGTTGCCATCGCTATTATGGCAGCAGGCAAGGGGACGCGCCTCAAATCCAAACATCCTAAAGTTTTGCATGAGGTTGGCGGAAGGCCGTTGTTGGCGTACGTAATCGCTGCGGCTTCCAAGGTTGTGCCGCCGAACGATGTGTATGCCATCATCGGTCATGAAGCGGACCGCGTGCGACAAGCTGTTGCCCAGACTGGAATCAACTTCATCCTGCAAAAAGAACAGCGCGGCACCGGCCATGCTCTGATGGTCGCGCGGGATGCTTTGGCATCCTACGACCTGGTAATCGTACTCTCTGGCGATGCTCCCTTGATCAGCGCTCAAACTATCCAGAAGCTTCTCGACTTTCACAGCGCTAAACACCCGGCGATGACGATTCTGACTGCACAACTGCACGACCCAACTAGTTATGGAAGAGTAATCCGCAAGAACCGGCATAGCCCGGAGGTGAAGACAATCGTCGAAGAGAAATCGGCAACTCCGGCACAACGGAAGATCCAAGAGATCAACTCTGGTTTTTACGCTTTCGATGCGAAGCTTCTGTTCTCACACATAGATAAACTAAGCAACGAAAACGCCCACGGCGAGTTCTATCTCACCGACATGGCCGCGATCCTGCGCAAGGCGAAGGAGCACGTGATGGCGGTGGCAGCCAGCGATCCTCACGAAATCCTGGGGAGCAACACTCGCGCAGAGATGATGGATATTGACCAGCACATGCGAATGGCCAAGTGCCGGCAACTGATGACTGAAGGAGTCACGATTTTCTATCCGCAAACCTGCGTGATCGATTGGGATGTCGAGATCGGTCCCGATACTACGGTTGAGCCGTTTGTGCAGATTCTAGGCACCACGCGCATCGGCAGTGATTGCCGTATCCGCTCCTACAGCGTGATCAACAACTCCGTGATCGCAGAGGGTGTGCTTATTCGTCCGGGCTGCGTGCTCGACGAGGCGAATGTGATGAAGGGTGCCGAGCTCGGGCCTTATTCCCGTCTTCGTCCTGGGAGCGAGATCGGCGAGCGGGCGCACGTGGGGAATTTTGTTGAGACCAAGAAAACCCGTCTGGGCAAAGGGTCGAAAGCGAATCACCTGAGCTATCTTGGCGATTCCGAAATCGGTGAAGGCGTAAACATCGGAGCGGGTACGATCACCTGCAACTACGATGGAGAACGCAAACACACCACCGTGATCGAAGACGGCGCATTTATCGGAAGTGATTCGACTTTGGTCGCTCCGGTCAAGGTAGGTAAAGGCGCTTATGTGGGCGCCGCTTCCTGCATCACCGACGACGTTCCGGCGGATTCTCTAGCCCTTGGCCGCGCGAGGCAGATCGTAAAGGAAGGGTGGACGAAGGCAAAGCGTGCGGGCCGAAAGTTGGACAAGCCAATTCTTGGGTGAGATCGATCCCCTGTCCCAGCCTCGTCCCTCAGTTCGATCGGGATAATACCTAGAGTAAAACTATTGCAGCTGGGTGTAAGGCGCGTTCAAGCAAGTCGCATTTACCGTTGCCGGGGCAGCATTCCAGGAAGCAGCAACTCGGATCACGCCGTCCTCATTTGAGCAGAAGCCACGCACCCCGCTCTGATTGAACGCAGCCGGCGCGCTGCCTACGGTGTAACTCTGATTTGGGGGGCCACCGGCGGAGACGCCGATACCGAAGTAATATCCGGTCTTGGCTGTGGCGGGCGCCGTGGCGCTTGCCAGCCCAAAATCAATCAGGCACGCATTCGTGGCTACCGGGCCAGTGGCGGGACAACCGGTCGCCGCCGGGGGGCCTAGAGCCGCCATCGAATTCGAATAGCCCACCGCTGGATAAGTCGACAGATAGCTGACCTGCGCCGTATTGACGGTTCGAACCGACTGCGCTGCCGCGGACTCATTGGCCGAAATCCTTGCCCGCAGCAAATTTGGAATCGCGATGGCCGCGATGATCAGGATAATCGCCACTACAATCAATAGCTCAATCAGGGAGAAACCCTTTTGTTTTCGCATCCAACTTCCCTCTTCAAACAAATTAAGATGATGACGTACTCATCCTCAGTTGCTCGAACGTAATAAACCCGGAATCTTGCGGATTTTCTGCTGAAAACCTGGTTGGCTGGAGCGAATATCGCTACTTCTTGCGCTGGCGGATCCGTACTTCGAAGCTAATTACGCCATTGTAATCGCGCAGTGCGAGGATCGAGATGTTGCGGGTCACGTTGTATTCCGCCTGAATAATCTGCTGTGAGGTCTGCGAAACGTTGGTGGTGTAGGTCAACGTGAGGTTGTCCTTAACCTGCTGCTCAATGGTGACCGCGGGCGAGCTTGTGGTGGGAGAAGTTTCGGTGTTCAAACCTTGGGGGTCGACGCGGATGTGGCTGATCCCGAACAGGCTTCGGGAGCGGTTGCTGATGGCGGAGTTCAGGGCCTCAGCCAGTATGGCGCTGGAGGCTTGTTGCGCAAAGGGCGATTGTCCGCTCTGCTGCAATTGGGCTGACTGCTGTTGGGTTTGGCCGAGGGCAAGCAGGCTGATGATATCCGCCACGGGTAGCGGCGGCTCGGAATGATAGGTGAGATTGAGTTTGTCAAGGCTGCCATTCAGATTCACAGTGATGTCGTAATCGCGAACGTGGGTCGACGCTTGCAGATCTAGTACGGGCGTTGTAGTAACCGGGTTGGAGAAGGTGATATCCCCGCGCTCCAAGCGATATTTGGTCCCGTTGAAAAACACCTCGCCTTCGGTTATGTCGGCGCGCCCCAGCAGAACAGGTTTAGCCGCTGTCCCCCGGAGATGCAAGTCACCGTCTCCCGAAAGCCGGACGACGGCCGTCTGCATCTGCAGTTCCGGCGTAGTCACAATGTGTACGTCCATCCGGATCCGGTTCAGCAGAGGATTGGTCTGCGGCAGCGCCGAACTCTGTGAGGCGCGTGCCAGACCCGCGCCGAAGTCGAATCCTGGAGTCACCGCGAGCTTGGTGATTGTAATGTCTCCGGATAGCACAGAAGCGGCGGTTGTGCCTGCCCATCGCAAATCAGCATTCGCCATCGAACTGACGCCCGGGGGGTAGCGCAACCGCACGTCCTGGGTTTGTAGTGTCAAATTAAAATTGAGCTGATGGTTATACGCAGTAGCGTATCCACCGAAGGTTACAACGCCGCCGCCTACCCGAGCGGTAAGAGTTTCAATTTGCAACCGGTCCTGATTGAAAACCAGAGATCCGTTCAGTGTGCTTATGGCACTGGGCAGATCGCTATAGGCGATCGAGCCATTGGCAATCTGCAACCTGCCCTGGGTCGTAGGCTTGCTGATGGTGCCTCCGACCGTTAAATCGACAGCGACTTCGCCCGAAGTGGTGAAGTCTGAATTAAAGCTTTGGATGAGCTGCAGATTGGCATGACCCTGGGCGCGCAAATCAAGTTCGTATTCGCCGTTGAGCTGTACCGTGCCTCCGACTGTAAGATCGGTGCCTTCACCGATCAAATGGAATTGCTGAATCCGCAAGAATTGGTTGGAAATCGTGAAACTGATGGGACCATTGTTGCGAACTTTAATGTGTTCGACGTCAGCAAAGAAATCGCTGAGATTGCCGATGACTTCGAGTTCGCGAGGCTGGCGCAGCGGCCCTCGTAACTGCAGGTCTCCTGCAACCGCCGATTGTCCCGTCACCCGCCGCTTGAGATAGTTTCTGAAGACGGAATCGACATCGAGATGGTTGAAATGGAGATTTACTGTCGTCGGCCAATCTCCGCGCAGCTGAACCTTGCCCTCAATGTTGAGCTCTGCGTCTTTGAACTGAGAATGCCCGGTCACTTGTAGTTCCGACCCTCGGGTCACGGCCTCGAAGGTATAGTCACCTGCCCGTTCATGGTCGAAGGCGAGATCACGCAAATGAATGTTTGCGTTAATCACTGGCTGTTCCAGCGTGCCCGAAGCCTGAGCGGTGAAATCCATGCGGCCATCCAAGCGAACTCGGCTGGCTTGGAGCGGTGGAATGCCAGCCACATCAAAGTTGTCTCCTGTCAGGTTGAGCCGGAAAGCGCGGCTGGACAGATTGTAGGTGCCGGACCCGGTGACGTGCGCGTCGTAGTACGCGAGATGAAGATCGTCCAAAGAGATTTCGTCTCGGTCGAACACTAACTTGGAGTCCAGGTGCTGAACCGGTCTGCCGCTGATCATGGCGTCGGTAAGGTCGATGTGGCCGTTTCCACGCGGGTCCGCCTTGCTGCCTTCGATCTGCACAAAAATGTTGAGGTTGCCGCTGACGGGAAGATCGTATCCACTGAGAGCCAGCATTTCGTCGGCATCGGCGTTGCGCACGTCAACGCGAGCGGCTATCGGACTCGAATCGGTGAACTGCCTTTCTTGCAATCCAGCGCTGAAGTCGAATGAGAAGGTGGTATCACCATGATGCAGCCGGCCGTTGTGCGCCGCGAAAGCATGCGGTGATAAGTGAACATCCGCAATCAGGGAATCGCAGTGTACCGTTTTCTTCGGCGCACGAGATGTGGCAGGAATCAGCAGGTCGAAGTCTTCGGATTGCAATCTGCCAGCAAAATCGATCGCAGAAACCTTGCCGGTGGCGGTCCCGTTGAAGGTGGCATGTCCTTGCAAAACGACTGGAATCTGTTCCTGGTAGCCCACGGCTGTGAGGGCGGGTTGCCACTCGCTAAGATCGGAGGTCGCCAATGAAAGGCTCATAGCGGCGGTGGAAGAGAGAGTACCGGCGGCGCGAACTTGAGTGGCGCGAGTGGAGGCGTTGAACTCCACAACCTCCAATTCGGCCGGAGCCGCGCGGTACTTCGCGTTGGCGTGGGCATTCAGTGGCAGTTCGCCCGGCTTCAACTGAGCCGGAGCGTTCACGTCCAGCGTAATATCAGCCTCCGTGTTGCGAGGCGATCCTCTCCATTGCGCCTCGATTCGTCCGCTGGCTGCGCCTGCCAATTTCAGCCGATACAGCGGGCGTGCCGCTGAGGACAAGGCCGCTGCGACTTCAGCAGCGGAAACATCTTTCAACCGCAGCCGAACACTTCCCTTCTGCTCGTCGGCAGCATTGCCCTTCGCCGTTCTTTTTGCTGGCGCTGAATTGAGCCAGTTGATGACTTCGGCGTCACCGACTATTTCCCCTCCCAGGAGCCTCGCCTGGAGTTGGGAAAATGCAAGCCTCTGGTGATTGACCGCATAATCGCTGCTCAGTGAAGCACCACGCAAGCCGACCGATTGATCACGCCAGTCAAAGTTCGTAACCGAGAGTTTGCCGGTAGAAGAAAAGACCGCTGATGACCATGAGCCTTCGCCCGCCATCTTGAGGACGCCTTGCCGAATTTCAGTGTGGCGCGCGATCGCGTTTGCTTCGCCCAGATCAAGCGTGAGGTCGTACTTGCCGGTGAAACTGGGCTGGCGGAAATCGACGAGCCGGCCGCTGGCTTCCAGCCGTGAACGTCCGGAAGTCGCCTTCAACGACCTCACTTGGATACCGTCTTCGTTTAAAGTGAAGTGCGCTTCTGTCATCCAGGCCACGGGGCGGTAGTTTTCAAACGTTGTATCGATTTTCCCAAGCAGGAGATTGCCGTCGTAGCGGCGGTGCAGCAGAGAGTAACTCATATCGGCGGAGACATCGTTCGCGATGAATTCGAACGGTGTTCGCTGATCATTCCAGAGCAACTCACCACGCCGTACTTCGAGCTGACTGATCGAAAGGGAGAACAGTTGTTCGATCGATGTTCTCGTCGATGTTGACTTCAACCTGGGCGCAGGTTGGTTGGTGGTGCCATCGCCATAAAAAACGATGTGGACGACGGGATGGTCGAGAACCAGAGAGGAGAATCCGAATTCGGCTCCGAGTGTCGAAATAAGTTTGATTCGCGCGACCAGGTGATCCACGTGCGCGTAAGGAACTTCGCTCGCCGATTCCCGACCATGAGTGGTCAGGTCCCGTATTTCCACCTGGAAGCGAAATGGAATGGTGTGGATCCCGCCCAGATCCACACGCCCGCCCGTGGTGCGCTCCAGTTCAGCCACCACGCGACGTCGCACCAAGGCCTGGAAGGAATCAGTAGTCGCGTACCAACTTAGACTGCCCAACAGCAGTAAGCACAGAACTCCCGCGAACAGCAGATAGTTGCGGAACCTGCGCCAGCGCGGCTTGGCGCCGGGCTCGCTCATCGCAATTGGCCTTCGGACTCCTGTGAGTCTGGTTCGGTGCGGATCCGGCTCCCGGAACGTAGATCCTGCAGCCAGGCGACCAGCATCTGGTTCATCTTCTGTTGGGTGAGCAGTTCTTTGATTTTAGGAGTGACTTCAGCAAGCGGAACTTGCTGGGCTCCGGATCGCCGAAGCTGAGGAAGGAGTTCTTGGTTGTAATAACTTTCGATGCTCTTGGAATCGATGACGACGTTCGGCCGCAGACGGGCATCCACCAGGCCCATTAAGTCCACCTGCAGAGCGACCCGCTTTTTGAGTTCGCTGTCAGTTAGCCCATAGCGTGCGAGGGCTGCTTGCCAGCCAGCTTCACTGTCGGCGCCAGCGTATTGCTTACGAATTTCCTGAATGCGCTTCTCCACTTCTTCGCTGTCGGCGTGAGGAAAGTCCGAAGAGCGCATCTGTTCCCGCAGCAACTCTTGATCGATCAGGCGGTCCAACGCAGCTTTGCCATCCCCAGCCTGCATTTGGCCGAGACCGCGTCCGGCGATGAAAGCCTCATAGCGTATAGCATCCTGCCATTCGCTCTGCAAGATGATGTGATTGTTCACCGTGGCAACGATACGATCCAGAATGTCGCTCGCCTCGGCAGACAACCCCATTGTGAGCGACGCGAGAATGCAAATAAGAATCGAATTCTTTCTATCCATCAGAAGCTCTGTCCAATACTAAAGTAAACGTTGAAGTGAGTGGCGTGCTGCGGTACGAAATACGGCAATGTGGATGTACCACTGATACTTGTACTGCTGTTCACGCAATAGGACGATGTCGCCTGACCGTTGAAGCTGGCTGTCGCTTGGCAACTTGGAAATGCTGGCGGATTTAAATTGTATCCGAAATCAAAACGCACCGGCCCTATGGGTGTCTTATAGCGGACCCCGACCCCTATGGCGTGAGAGACATAGTTGAAATTGCACTGGATAGCAGTGCTCGGCTGCAAGCAGAGTTCGGGGTTCTTCTGGCGCCAGCGAAGCAGGCTGTCCAGCATATTTCGGCCATCGGTAAATACGTTGCCGGCGTCTTCGAAGATCGCGAAGCCTAAGTTGTCCTGGAAGTAGGGCAGCGTCGTTGGTGGGAGACGTAATTCCACGTTATTCAGGAAAAGCGCGCTGCCGCCTACAGGAAATCCGGTCGTGGGGTCGCGCGGGCCTGCCTGATTTAACCCAAACCCACGATGGGAGTTGCCGCCGCCAGTGAAAAAACGTTCGGCTAAGGGAATCACGGTTGTCTCGGGACAGCTAGTTGCGGCTGGATTTGGACACGCTTGACCAGCCGGAAGGATGGCAGTATTGCCGAAGGCAGTCTCGACTCCGATTCGCAATGAACGTGCGAACACGAATTTCTTGTCGGTCGGACGGTTCTTGCCGAATGCGTGATAAGTGGAATTCTGGGCGAGAATGCGGCTGAAATCTGCCTCCGAGCCAAAGTAACTTGAGGCGACTCCAGCGTCGACGGTGGTATAACTGCCTCGGGTGCTCTCCAGATTACTGTCACGCTTGTTGCGAAGATAGCTGAAGCCGGGCTCGCCCACGCGCACGGGGAGAGACAGCAGCGGAATTTCGGCCGGACTGATGTTTATGTTGCTGGCCTTGACCCGGCGATAGGTAAATCGATAATCCATAGTGGTCGATTTGCTTATGGTTTGCTCCGCTTGTACGGATCCCTCCAGGCGCTGCGAGGTGAACGTGGTGACGTCCAGCGTGTTGTCATAGAAGGCTGTGAAAGACAACTTCCAGTTCTGACTGTTAAACCAGCGCGGGGCGGTGTAGCTGATCAGGCCGCGCTGCTGCAAGCTTCCGACATCGGCCTTAAAGGTGATGGTATGGTTGCGGCCGCGGAAATTGAGGCGAGTGACATCGAGCGAGACTCGCGGGCTCACTCCGGTTTGACCCTTTGCCTGGTTGCTACCCACCGCCGATGGCTGACCGGTTTGGAACTCCAATCCTATACCGTAATTGAATGTGTAGCGCTTGGCTTCCTCGACATCCACTAAGACGTTCTTCGTAGGCTCGTTTCCATTGGGATTTTGCACCGCCGTTCCAACCTGACTGAAAATACTGAGGTCGTACAGGCGCTGCTGGGTTTGCAGCATGTCGATCTGGCTGAGCGGGTCGCCAGGTTTGACTTGCAACTCGCGTTGCACAATGAAGGGCTTGGCGAAGTGCAATCCCGAGACAAAAACATTGTTCACGAAGACTTGCTCTCCTTCATGAATTTTGAAAGTCACGTCCATGCGGTTAGGTTCGCTCGATAGCGGCTTGGCAGTCGCCTCAAAAGTGGCGCGTGGAAAACCGTGGTTGAAATAGTAGTTCAGTATACTGTCGCGATCCTGCGCAATATTGAACTCGGAAAAAGGTTGGCCTTCTGTCGTGCTAATGTGCGCCGTGAGCTCTTTGGCGGAGAACGCCTGATTGCCTTCCAGTTGAAATGTTCCCACCAGCGTTTGCGAATCCTCGTCGACTAAAATTGTGAGCCCAAGGTCATTTTCGTGCCCATTGTAGTCATCAAGCACTTTGCTGGTGATCTTGACCTGTTGGAAACCGTTCGCCCGGTAAAGATCCTCGAGTCCTCGAATATCGTTGTTCAGCAACCCCTGGCTGTAGCGGCCACGCGACTCGAACCGGGCGGCCGGACGCACCTGCATGCGAGACCGCAACTGCTCCGTCAAAAAGTATTTGTTGCCGGTAAACTCCAGTTTTACCAACCGATGCCGCGCCCCGGCATCGATCACGTAAACGATTTGCAATGCATTTCCATTTGTATCTGAATGCTGTTTCAGCCCGACTTTGGCATCGAAGTAACCGCGAGTTTGCATGTAATTTAGAAGGTTTCGACGGCCTTCGTTGAGCAAGTCCTCATCGACGGCGTTCTCTTCGAAGATCGGCACATTCTGTTTGAGCACTCCCCGCCTGATTTTGAACCCCTCGGCAATGACCTGAACCTTGGGGCCGGGTTCTATGTCGAAGGTGTAATCGACGGCGTTCGCCTGCTCACGGTAAGACTTCTTGGATATGGAAACCTGAGCCAGCAACCGATTCTGTTTCTGATATTTCTTGCGTAGTCGATCCAAGGCGCTGCTTACCCGCTGCACCGAAACTGGATTGCCGGGGTGCATTTTCGCAATGTCCTGAATCTGCCCCTGCGAATATCCAGAATTGCCGGTCACGGTGACGTTGCCCACCCGTGCCTGAGGCCCGGGATTAATTTGGAAAATTATGTCGATCTGCTGCCTCTCCGGATCCTTGCGTTCACTTTCGTTGATCACGGAGCGGTAATAGCCGTTCTCCTTCATAAGCTGCTTGATATTGGTCAGAGCGCGCTCGACTTGGTCGGGAGTGAACAGATCGCCTAACTGAAGCTTCGAAGCATTCACTACCTGTCCAGCGGTAGGCCGGTTGGGGACACCATGCACGTCGACACTCCCGACAAAGTAGTTTGGTGTGGTAAAGAACGACAAGATCACCTTGCCATCTGGAGTTCGCTCGGCTTCTACGCGGATGTCCGCGAAGCGTCCGGTGCTGTGAAGTCTATGAATGCTTTCACGAATGAGCTCGCGGTCTAAAGGCTGGGCAACTTGCAAGGGTATAAGTTCACGCCACCTCTTCTGATTAACGGACGAGGGGACGTCAGGCCAGCGTATATCAGTGATCGTAAGACCCTGATACTGGGCGATGACATCCTGTGTTTCGGGGGACTGACCCTGCTCCTGTATGGCTGCGGCCTCGCCAGAGGGAGCGGCAGGCGCCTCCACGGCACACATCGCCGCGAGCGCCAGCGCAATCAGGGTCGTCAACAAATTCCCCCTCAGTTGCAAACAGGCTCCCCTATCCTCTATCTGGTTACTCAGTTCGATGAAACCCTGTAGAACTGTGTTGTACTCGGCAGCTCGGACCTCAGCACAGCTCGTTTTCACTTTCGTCTTCCGGAAGCTCTTGCTGAAGCTGCTTGGGCTTCGGGTTTTGAAAACGATGTGGCACCCATCATAATGGTTTGTACGCGCAGAACTGATGACCTCTTTGGAACTTGACGAGAGATATTCGCGGCAGGTGCTGTTTCGCGGGATCGGGGCTGACGGTCAGCGCAAGCTGATCGCCTCGCGCATTACCATTGTCGGCTGCGGCGCTACTGGCTCGGCCCTGGCTTCCCTGCTGGCCCGCGCAGGCGTGGGCACAATCCGCATCATCGACCGCGACTACGTCGAGCCCAGCAATCTACAGCGGCAGACGCTATTTGATGAAGCCGACGCCGCCGAATCCCTGCCTAAGGCCATTGCCGCCGCCAGAAAGATTGCGGTTTTCAACTCCGAAATCGTCATTGAGCCTCACGTTGCCGATCTGACTCCAACCAACATCGCCGTTCTGTTCGAAGACGCCGGGCTCATCCTCGATGGGACCGACAATTTTGAAACCCGTTATCTCATCAACGATTTTGCCGTCAAGAATTCTGTCCCGTGGATTTACACCGCCGCCGTAGGCAGCTACGGGGTAACGCTGAATGTGCTTCCCGGTAAGACCGCATGTTTATCTTGTATTTTCGCCGATCCTCCGCAAGGGACTTTTGAAACTTGCGAGACGGCGGGAATTCTTAACTCGGCAGTTAATCTTGCCGCCTCGATCGCGGCTACGGAAGCCATAAAGCTGTTGGTCGGGGCCAACGACTGTCTGCGACGCACATTGCTCTCCTTCGACCTCTGGAGGAACGAGCGTGCTGAGGTGGCTGCGGAGAAGCCTCGCCCCGGTTGCCGAACCTGCGGCGAACACGACTTTCCGCACCTGGCAGGGGAAGGCCGCCCGCATATTACGTTATGCGGACGCAACTCCGTCCAGATTCATGAACGCCAACGTCCGGTTGATTTTGCGCAGATGAGCGAACGCCTCAAGCCACTCGGCATCGTGCGCCACAACGACTTCGTCTTGAAGTTCTGGCATGAGCCCTACGAGATGACTCTGTTCCCCGATGGAAGGGCAATCATCAAAGGCACGAGCGATAAGACTATAGCCCGAAGTCTCTATGCCCGCTACATCGGATCCTAATAAAAGCCGCGCCCAGAGCCAGTTTTCGGGTTATGATGCACTCGTTCTAGTTCGACGCGGTGTCAGCGAGGAACGTTTTCGGCGGTGAAAGCATCTCGCCGCCCCTAAGAATGCGTCCTGCGGATCGCCTCCGTCGAATCAGATTACCCAAGGTCTGTGGAGGATCGAATGCGCTCGTTGAACACTTTGTGCTTGGTTTTATTGCTGTCTGGATTGGCTGCCGCTCAAGCGACTGTTGTCGGAGGAACGGCTAGCAACTGGGTTCCTGCCTACGGCGTGTACGCAGCACCCTTCGTACCGCTGGTTACCACTCCGTCAGTGACGTTCGCAACTGTGTCACCATCCGCGGCTGGAGCCAGCAATGCCACTTTTGGCAACGTGGCTGGCGCCACTAACGCCACTCTTTCAATGTTCTCGCAACCTCCGGCTGGAGCCTATACCCAAGCCATCTGGTCCCCTTCATACACTCAGCCGACCTGGTTTGGTCCGCCGGCAGTTGGGGAAGCACCCTCAGAGTCCATGTCTGAGAACAGGCCCGCGCGTAGAGCTCACGCGTTCGAGATCGGGGTCGCCTCATGGCAGAGTAGTGAGAGTGCGGGCCACCTGATGGCGGGTTCAACCAGTGCAAAGAAGGCGGGGCGCGCTTACACCAACCAGGATGTGGACCAGGTCAATCAGAAAAACGGCACTGTAAAGTATCGTGGAAAGACTGAACATATCTGAGGTCTAGGCGTTTAGGGTTCTGAGGTTGGGCCTGGCTTGAGGCAATGCGAGCGAGGCCCAACCAAATCATTGCTCGAGGGATTGCACGCTCATCTTTGCGATAGAGCTTCGAGCGCCGCGAAGAATCCCGGGCATGAGATCGCCGCCGCGTCGGCCCGATGAATTGTGGTCTCGCCTTCCGCACGCAAAGCTGCAACCGCGAACGCCATCGCGATCCTATGATCGCCGAAGGAGTCTATTTCCGCTCCGTGCAAAGCCTGTCTGCCTGGAATCTTCAGTCCGTCCTCACGCTCCTCGAGCTCGGCCCCCATGCCTCGCAGATTGGTCACGATCGCGGCAATGCGATCTGATTCTTTCACCCGCAGTTCCTTAGCATCGCGGACTTCTAGACCAGTTGCAGTGTAAGGAGCAACCGCGGCCAACACCGGAATCTCGTCGATCAGCGCCGCAGTATCCGCGCCCGCAATCATCGCGCCTCGTAAATCCCTTCCGTCTACTTGCACGCTGCCAACCAACTCTCCATGCTTCTCTTCCAATTCGGCAATAGAGATGCCTACGCCCATCAATATCAGGATGTCGAGTAATCGGGCTCGCGTGGGATTCATCAGCAGGCCGCTGATCAGCAGCCGGGATTCGGGAAATAACGCCGCAGCGCAAAGAAAAAATGCCGCGCTTGAAAGATCACCGGGAATCTCTGCCTCGATAGCGTGAAGCTTTTGTCCGCCTGTAATCCTGGTTTGATTGCCGTGTTGGACGACTTCTGCACCGAAGGCACGCAACGCCAATTCTCCGTGATCCCGCGTCCGAACCGGCTCCTCGACGCGAGTTTCTCCCTCAGCGAACAATCCCGCGAACAGCAACGCTGACTTCACCTGTGCGCTTGCCACCGGCACCTTGTAGTCAATAGCTTGTAACTGCATGCCCGTAATTCGCAGCGGCGGACGGCCGCCATCATTGGCCGCAATTTGCGCGCCCATCTGTTCAAGCGGCGCAATGATTCGCGCCATCGGGCGCCGCGACAAGGATTCGTCGCCAACGAGTTGGCTGCTAAACTCCTGCCCCGCCAGAATCCCGCTCAGCATGCGCATGGTTGACCCCGAGTTGCCGCAATCGAGTGGCTCGCCAGGTGATCGGAGCATAGGCCCGCGACCGTGAATTAAGATGGCATTTTCGTTTCGTTCCAGCTCCACTCCCAGTGCAGCCAGACAACGCAGCGTGCTCGCACAATCTGCTCCGGTGGAAAAATTCTCCAGCCGCGTCGTCCCCTCGGCAATAGCGGCCAACATGGCGTAGCGATGGGAGATGGACTTATCCCCCGGCAACTGGAGTGCTCCCGAGATGCTCTGCGCCGGGCGCACCACGACCGTGGAATCCCTGGTTTCTGTCGTCATCTTGTAATTCAATATAGCGGAAAAGAGAGGTCGAAAATTAGGACCCCGAGACGAAAGGATCAAAAGCGTTGTTGAGACACCTGGAGGAACCTGCAAATGAATCCAACAATCACCCAACCTCTCAGACCAGCGCCTTCGCTTCGGCCGTAGCTTCTTGCAGAATTTCCGTTGGCACTTCCTTGATGGTCACATGGAATTCGAACATCGGCGTCTCACTGCCGCGGCCCCAGCGGCTAGCCTCCCAGTGAGCCCGCAGGAACTTGACTTCCGGGTGCGCGGTCAAATCCAGTAGCACAGGATGCTGCGCCTGGTAGAACTTCTGCGGAAAGTTCGTGAGAGGTTTTGGGCCCCAGGTCGTTCCGTCAGCCGATCCGTGAATGCTCACGTCCAGCGACTCCTGTTCGACGATGGCGGTAATATTCAGGCTCAAAAGGTAAACGCGATTCGATGCAGCGCTAACGTCCACCACTGGACCATCGCCCTTAGCGTTGACCACGGTCTTTTCCGGAACCAGAAAAGTATCAATCATCACGCGAGCATTGTAACAAAACGGCCTTCGTGGCTTTGACTAGGACCCTCGAACTGTATCCAGGAACTGCCGTAATAATTTTCCTGCTTCCTCGGCCTGCTCCCACGGAGAATAGTGCCCGGCCTTGACGATGACCTTCATCTGACTCCCCTGTATGTTTCGCCGCATCAACTCCGCCTCAGCGACGCCCGTGAAAGTGTCCTCGTCGCCTGTCACAACCAACGTCGGCACATTAATTGTCTTCAGGGTCTCCACTGAGTCAGGACGCTCCGCCATACCCCGCAGCACCGACGCTACGTCTTGCGCCGACATCTTCCGCATCATGCGCAATGCGCCCTCCACCAGGTCCGGACGCGTGCTGACAGTCGTCTTCCCCATCAGCTTGGGAATCAAGCTCCCAAAGAAAGGTTCGGTACCGCGCTCCATCACATCGGCCGCCGACTGTAACCGCCCACTTCGTGCTTCGGGATTATCCGCCTGCGCTTTGGTATTGCACAGTACCAGTGCCTCCACCCGCGCACGGTGTTTTCGCCAAAATTCGAACAACACATAACCACCGATTGAGACTCCCACGAAAGGCGCGCGCCCTACTCCTTCCTGGTCGAGGATTCGGGCGATGTCCACAGCATTCTTTTCCATCGTAGCCGGACCTTCGCCAATGCCGGAGTCTCCATGCCCCCGCAAATCGGGGAGAATTAGCCGGTAGTTTGAAACCAACGATTGAGCCGCCGGCTTCCAGAACTCATGATGGGCAGGAAAAGGATGGAGCAAAACAACCGGTGGGCCGCTTCCTACGACTTCGTAGAATATCTCAGCATCGTCGCTCGTAATTAGAGGCATCGCCAGATTTAACCACAGCGAAGGATCGACGAGCGAGTCGAATCGTCACGGATTGATCACTTGTTGCACTCCGGCCGGAGCCGGAAGCCGCAACGGCTCATCCGGCATGACGATCCACGCAACCGGATACGCCAGCAAGCCCACGCCCGTCATCAAGGAAACGAACAACCAAGCCAGGCGTACCACGGTCACGTCCAAGTCGAAGTACTCCGCGAACCCGGCGCATACGCCGGCAATCTTACGGTCCGCCCGTGGACGCACGAGGCGTTTTCGCGCTGTGACTGCACCCACGCGCGTGCCACAATAGGCGCAGATGTTCGCATCGTCCTGAATCACTTTTCCGCAATAATTGCAGTACATGGCCTACCTCGCTAATGTTAGATACGCAGCAGTGGTCCCTCAGGTTCCCAGTGGGCACCAATTCTACTCTTCCCGATAAGGCTCCTTCAGCAGCCGGTTAGCAGTTTCCGCGAAGGCCGTCGCTGGATCGGTTGCTATGGCGGCCTGGTATTTCTTGATGGCGAGGTCGCGCTTTCCCATTACGTCGTACACCTCGCCTGCAGCTAAGTCCGCCTTTTGCAGGACTTCAGGATCTGGCCCTGTCGCCTGAGGCACCTGCTCATAGGCCGCGACCGCACCAGCGTAATCCTTCTGGCTGCGAAGCAAGTCGCCTAGGCTGAGTGCTGCAATTTCATAATGCAACCCCTCATACTGCCGTTCTCGCCCAGCCTGCCAAACTCTGCGGTAGACGGCGGCAGCGTCCTGAGTATTGCCGGCCGCCCGCAGCAGGTTTCCTTCCTCCAGCGCCATGAGCACGTCGCGGGGGTAGCTCTGAAGGAAGCCACGAGCAATTGGAAGCGCTTCCTGATAACGGTGTTCGCGGCGCAGAAATAGGACGAGCAGAATCTTTGCGTCCGTGCTGGTGTCGCCTGTTCCTTCAGCGCACTCGTCAAGATATTTAAGCCCTTTTTCTTTATTGCCACCAATTCCGAGCATGCTTGCGCTCGCTCGCAGCGCCAGGGGAAGACTGCCCATGACATAGTTGTGTGCTCCCACAATCAGCTTTGCGGGCGCGTCGCCAGGGACAAGTTCAAGCACGCGTTCGTGATCGCGCCGGGCCCCCACTGCGTTTCGCAAAGCCGAAAACCAGGCGTGTTCCATCATCGCGGTGTAGGTCGCGAACTGGGCGCGCGTCACCCCGCGGGCGTAAAGCGCTGCGACGTCCTTGGGATTTTCACTGAGAGACTTTTCCTCCAACTGCAGCGCTCGCTGCACCAGTTGCTGGATCTGTTGCTTGACCTTGGGATCAGCCGGGCGATGAGCGGCGCGAATAAAGCTGTCATTGGCGTACTCCCCGGTGTTCAACGCGCCCATACGATAGAGCTCGCGAAACAGAACTGCCGTCAAAAAGTGATTTACCGCGAACGGGTCGTCGGGATGCCTCTGCAGCACCTGATCAAAATCGTTCACTGCGCGGTCATAATCGAGGTTGTAAAAATGATCGAAGGCTGAGCGATTCAACGGGTCGTTGGGGCGAAAGGACAAGCCGCCGTCAGGGCTAGTGACTTGGGTGTTCGTTTGCGCGGTTGCCACCGCCAACAGAAATCCCAGAAGCAGAAAGCACAGGGTGCGGGAAAACAAATTCGGCGTTCCTCTGATTCGGTTTTGTGTATTGAGTTTATCTGATGCTCGAGCCGTTTGAGCGATTGAACCAAGAACAGCAATTCTCCAGACACTTGTCTGCTGTAAACCACTCTTGGAAAATTAGGCAGCACTAACCAATCTTTGCCGGGATGTGGTAATTCTTGCCTAGCGGCCCAGATAGAAGCAGTCCTTGGGGAAGCTAAAAGTTCTCCTATTGCAACAACTTAACGTTCTCTTCGCTTTGGTCACTGGCTTGCGCTTAGTGTGGTTACCGGCTTCATCGTCTCGGGGAGAATTCGGATGTCTCAAGTTGTCGATAACGCGCCGCAGGAATTCTGGCGGCCTCCGCTCGCCCAACCCGAGACCGCTGTACCGGCAATGGTCGAGGTTTGTGATCGTTGTCAGACCGAGTTCATGGTGGGTGCGAAGTTTTGCCATGATTGCGGGGCGGCCCGTCAACCGAGAGCCTATTCTTTTACGCACAACAACTGGAGCCGCGCACTGGAATTCCTCCATGTTCTGGAATTCCACAATGTCAAGGAATGGCTTGGCCTCCCCCTGGCTTCGCTGATCGCTTTTTTCACGGGCGTGGGTTGCATTCTGGCAGCAGTTGCCGTCGGCGTCATTTACTCAGTTCAGAACCTGGCTGATTTTCAGGCCATTCAATCGTGGCGGATGCAGTGGCTCCTGGCGGCGCTGGTAGCCTTCGTCGCGGGAATACTGCTGAAGCAGGCGGGCTCGGTCAAGAAGTGAACACAGTTCGTGCCAGGATTTGATATTCCTCCCCCAAGTCCCCCCACTAAGACGTCGTATGCATTCCCTGCGAAATGCCCCCGGGCCGGGCGGCACACTCAAGCCGTCTGTAGTGTTCAGGCCCATGACATCCTTTACCGGGAGTGCCAAGACATCCCTTACACCTCATGCGCGGACGGCGGGAACAGCGTGGCTTTGCGCGATATTAAACCCGATTTCCGCTCCTGTCCGATTCCAAGTTCTCCAACGAAACACTACCCACGAGCGGGTGGGATTTCCTAACCGGCGGGCGCTATCCTGCTACTTTCGTCGCCACCCACTCCCCGGCTTCTCTCGTCCCCAGCGCTCCGCCGACGTCCTTGGTGGTCCGCTTCTGCTGTACCGCTTGCAGCACGGCGCTTTCGATTTTGCTTGCTTCTTCTGTTAAGCCCAAATGACCTAGCATCATCGCCGCAGTCAAGATTGCTCCAAAGGGGTTAGCCACATTCTTTCCCGCGATCGGCGGGGCTGAGCCGTGTACGGGCTCGAACATCGAAGTCTTTCCCGGATGAATGTTGCCGCTGGCAGCCATACCCAGGCCGCCCTGCAGGCCAGCCGCAAGATCAGTGATAATGTCGCCGAACATATTGTTTGTGACGATGACGTCGAACTGACGCGGGTCGCGGACCATCTGCATGCAAAGCGCGTCCACGTACATATGCTCGGCTTTGATCCGCGGATACGCGGCACTCACTTCTTTGAACACTCGCTGCCACAGCCCACCGGCGTGGGTCATAGCGTTGGATTTGTCACACATGAGCACGCGCTTGCGCGGGCTGCCGTCCAGTTTTGGATGCAGTTCGGCATATTTAAATGCATAGCGGATTATTCGCTCGACGCCCTTGCGAGTATTGATATCTTCCTGCACTGCGATCTCATCCGGCGTTCCTTGTTTGAATACTCCTCCGGCATCGGTGTAAACGCCTTCAGTATTTTCGCGGATCACGACGAAGTCGATGTCCTTGCGCTCGATGCCTTTGAGCGGGCACAGTGCGGCATCGAGCAGGCGCACCGGACGCACGTTGGCGTAAAGATCCATCTTGAAGCGCATGCCGAGCAGGATCTCTTTCGCGTGGATATTTGAGGGCACGCGTGGATCGCCAAAGGCGCCGACGAGAATCGCATCGAAGTCACGCTCCAGCATGGCGAAGCCGTCCTCCGGGACGGTAATGCCGTTTGCCAGATAACGGTCTGCGCCCCAGTCGAACTCGGACATTTTGACGTCGGCACCGGAAGCAACAATGACCTTGACGGCTTCGGGGATAACTTCTTTTCCGATGCCGTCTCCGGGAATAATGGCGATGCGTTTCTTCGAGCTCACGGCAGGAAAGGTAACACAGTCGACGCAAGATTTGCGCAGAGCGCTTGGTCGCAGAGTGTGCTAGGAACGGCCGCAAGCCGTGCTCATGCGGCTTTTAGGCGTCGCCGAGCCGACGGCTACCGCGTTGGTAGTCCCCGAACTCGGCGTTGGCCTATCTGACAAGCGGATTTTGGGAAAACAGCGAAGTTACCTGCGATCGCCGTCGTGATTTTTGTCTCCGGAAGCTGCCTGCTGGGCGCGGGCCTGTGCCTGAGGACTCAGGGTTACCTTGTCCTGCGGGGCGGATGGCTGTGGTGGTGCGTTCCGGGATGACGCTGCCTTCACCGCCGCTTCATTCTGTGCTGCAGGCGTACTTTGAACGGGATTGGTATGCATTGTTTCTCCTCTTCAATACCACCATCGGCAGGCCGGAAAGAAACTTTAGGACGTACCACCCGAGTACGTACCTCCCAACACAAGCTCGTACGGAGCGCGGCTAACTCTAAGGATCTAAAAGGACGCCGGACGGTGCCAGCAAATCCCGATCCCTCGTCCGGCTTGTATAATCATAATGTTAGTGTATGACCTCTACAGCAATCCATGGCAATCCGGTTACTCCTGCTGCGGACTCCGGCAACGTACGCGCCGAGTTTGATGCACTGCTCTCGGGGTGCGGAGTTTATGACCTGAGCTCAAGAGCTAAGATCACGCTCACGGGCAGCGATCGTGTGCGCTGGCTCAACGGGATGGTCACGAATAATATCCGCGACCTCGCGGCAGGGCACGGCGTCTATGCCTTTCTGCTGAATCCCCAGGGACACATTCTCGGCGACCTTTTCGCCTACAACCGCGGTGACTCTGTAATGGTCGACACCGACCAGTCTCAGTCACAAAAGCTTCTGGCTACCTTCGATCATTACATCATCATGGACGACGTCGAGGTTGCTGACATCAACGAGAAGCTGACTGCAATCGGGATCGCGGGACCGAAGGGACGAGAAGTATTGCGTGCGGCGGGATTTGACATATCAGAACTCGAGCCGCTGCAATTTTTAGATCTGACATGGCAGAACGTAGCGGTGACCACCGTCCGAGCAGACAACCCAAGCGTCGAATCTTATGAATTATGGTTATCGCCCGATCAGGCGGGGATTCTGCGCGACGCGCTTACGAAGGCTGGGGCAACGGCAGTGGGTATGCCGGCATTGGAACTGCTGCGCATCGCGGCTGGGATTCCCCGCTACGGGCAGGACATCCGCGAGCGTGATCTGCCGCAGGAAACTGAGCAGCAGCGGGCGGTGCATTTCAGCAAGGGATGTTACATCGGGCAGGAGATTGTGGAGCGTATTCGCTCTCGCGGCAACGTACATCGGAAGTTCACGGGATTCGAAGTTCAAGGTCCGCTGCCAGCGCTGGGCACAAAGATCCAAGTCGATGCGCGCGATATCGGCGAGATCACCAGCGTCGCTTCCCTGCCCTTTGCCGCCGGCGAGCGAGCTGTGGCTCTAGGGTACATCCGGCGCGAAATCGCGATTCCGGGCAGGCAATTTCAAGTGGGCAGCACTCAGCTTTCAATCGCGTCTCTACCGTTTTCGGAAATATTCCAGCGCGAAAACCTGTAATCATTGAAGGGATAATCTATGGCTGAAAAGAGGCAGGAAAGTTTTACCGTCACCGACCGGCGCTTGTTCACTTCCGAAGGCGAGATTCGCCAAGAGGTTTCGCAAGAGGAAGTCTCCAGTGCAGCACCCACTACGCAGCCCGCAACACCAGCTCCGCAGGAATCGGCTCCAGGGCAGCCTGAGCCGGACGCGCCACCCCCTCCCACAGCTGCGGAACAAAAGCAACAGGCGGACGCATACCACAAGTCGGCGAAGGATATGGACGCACGTGTCGAACTCGCCGGACATTCCACAAAAGAATTGGAGATGACGTTCGAGCGCTTCATGGCTTCGTTATACATGTCGGCCATGCTCCAACTCGGCCTGATGCACGAGCAAGGTGGGCAACCGCGGGTAGACTTGATTGGCGCCCGGCAGACCATCGACACGCTTAGCTTGCTGTCGGAAAAAACCAAAGGCAATCTCACCAGCGTCGAGGAGAACTTTCTGCAAAACGTTCTGTATGAACTTCGCATGGCTTACGTTGAAGTGACCAATGCGCTGGCCCGCCCGCCGCAGACGCCGGCCGCGAGCGGCGCCGCCACGAAACGATGAAGGCAACGCTCACGGTTTTAGGCAGCGGCACCTCGATGGGAGTGCCGACCATCGGGTGCGACTGCGCCGTGTGCCACTCTTCGGACCCCCACGACCGCCGTACCCGGCCCTCCGTTCTGGTGGAGTATGGCGGCAAAACCGTGCTCATCGATTCCACTCCCGACTTTCGCGAACAGGCCATCCGCGAGGCTATTCGCAAACTTGATGCTGTGTTCTACACTCACAGCCATGCCGATCACATTTTGGGCCTCGATGATTTGCGCCCGCTGAGCTACCAGCACAAGCCCAACAAGCTCCCACTCTACGCGCGGCCGGAAGCGGCGGATTTTATCCGCAATACATTTCGCTACATTTTCGACGCGGACTACAAGTTCGGTGGATTGGCTCAGGTGGAACTTAAATCATTCCACGGCCCGGTAGACCTTTTCGGCGCGCGCTTTGAACCCATCCCGGTCATCCATGGTGATAGCCAAATCGATGGCTTTCGCTTTGGCAATGCAGCTTATTTGACGGACCACAGCGGCGTTCCCGAAGCTTCATTGGCGAAACTACAGAATCTCGACATCCTGTTTCTGGATGCGCTTCGTCACATCCCGCATCCCACGCATTCCACCGTCGAGAACTCGTTGCGCATTGTGGAACGGCTGCAGCCGAAGCGCGCCTTTTTCACGCATATTTGCCACGACTTGCCTCATGAGGCTACCAATGCAACGCTGCCGCCGAACGTGCGGCTTTCCTACGACGGGATGAAGCTGGATTTCGAGATTTAGATGGTGTGGCGCGGGTACCCTTGCCCGCGGGGTTTTGATACTGGAGACCAGACCAGGCCATGGGAGACCCGCAGGTTGCGCAATTCCTGTGCGTCCGACGGAAACTGGACTAGACCGGCTGTGGGCGGGGACGCCCGCGCCGCCAAAGAATGCAAGTTTTTCGCAAACTCGAAGAGGTGCCCGCCGGCTTTGGCGCCACACTGTTGAGCGTGGGGAACTTTGACGGCGTGCATCGCGCGCACACTCGAGTGCTCGCCAACATCGTCTCCCGGGCGCGGGAGCAAGGACTCAAGGCTGTCGCCGTCTCCTTCGAGCCGCATCCGATACGGATCCTGAGACCTGACTCCGGACTGAAGCTGCTCACGCCGACTCCCGAAAAGTTGCGCCTGCTGCAGGCTACTGGACTGGATGCCGTTCTTCTGCTTCCTTTCACCCGCGACCTCTCACTCATGACTCCGCAGGTGTTCGCTCATGACATTCTGAAAAAAGGTCTGCAGGCGCGTGAAGTACACGAAGGCTACAACTTCCATTTCGGTAACAAGGCAGCGGGCGACGTGCACCTGCTCGCCAAATTCGGCCGCGAAATGGGATTCGAGGTGAAGCTCTATCCCGAGCTGCGGCTGCGCCAGGAGCCGGTGTCGAGCACTCAAATCCGCAAACTGCTCGCCCACGGACAGGTGAGCCGCGTACGCCATTTGCTGGCGCGTCCGTTCAGTATTTTGTCGACGGCCGGCCGCGGGCGCGGCTACGGCTCGAAGTACACCGTCCCCACCATCAACCTGAGCCGCTATGAAGAGCACGTTCCCAAGGACGGCGTTTACATCACTCGTACTCGCGTGGGCAAGGAGTGTTTCGATTCAGTTACCAACGTAGGAAACCGGCCCACATTTGGGGCTGAATCATTTGCCATCGAAACCCATCTGCTCAACTTCCATCCCATTGAACTGAATCCGGAAACAGAAGTCGAAATCCATTTTCTGCAAAGACTTCGTGACGAAATCAAATTCCCGTCGATCGAAGCCTTGCGCGAGCAAATCGCCAGGGATGTGAAAACGGCTAGACGCTATTTTCGATCGCTGAGGCTGCGAGATCGCGCGACGACGTGATCGTCGATGACAACCCGGATGGGATGACAGTTTGGATGGGAGACAATTCGAGGGAAGAAACAATTTGGATGGAAGATAATTTGGACGGGATGCAATCCGGAATGGAATTCTGGGGTACAACTCGGATGGAACGCTGGGCTAATGCGGCAAGTAACCGGCTTCCATCGGCAGCTTCCCGTCGACCTTAACCACATTGACCTGGTCATTGATCGAGCGGACATCGACCAGGCCCACAGCACCCGGCGTTGCTTCCACCAGTTTGAGCACGTCTTCATCGGAATCAACCGTAGTAATCGATCCCTGATGGGAGGCGATGAACGACTTCAGCTCATTCGAGGACATCTTGTTCAGCCGTTCCAGCGTGATCAATTCCCCGCTGGAATTCTTGTGGAGGACGAGAATCACATCCTTGCCATCGTGCCACTTCTTAACTTCCAGACGAAAAATCCTGGCCAAGCGCGCGGAACCGACTTCGCCAACATTGTTATCCTTGTTGACCACCACCGCCATGTGGTGCGCGAAGCAAGGAAGCAACGAGCACATCAGGAAAGCAAACAAGCAGCAGACGCGAGAACGCTTCATAGGAACACTCCACCCAAACCTGATCAAAGCATCCCGCTTCTGCTTTCAAAAACCTAGTGGAAAACTCTCGGCGTTGGTTACCTTGGTGACTTATTAAGCTCACTCTATCGGCTCGATCATGGTGATCTCTTCCCGCAAGCTGCGATCTGGCAGTTGCACCACGACAATGGCCACCAGCACGAGCAAGATTCCAACCGTCTGCAGCGGACGCATCACCTCACCCAGAGCGGCGGCCGCAATGACAATCGAGAATACCGGCTCCAAACAGCTGACTACGATCGCGCGGGTCGGCTCCAAGTGCTGTAACCCAGCAAAATAAAGCGAAAACGGCGCGAGCACGGATATCAACGAGAACACGAGTAAGAATAACCACTGTGCGCCGGAATAGTGTGCGGCCACGATCTTCCAGGGCGGGTTCACGATGATCCAAAATAAAGACGCGCTCAAGATGACGTAAAGCAGCACCGTCCAGCGATCATAACGGGCGAGAATGTTATGGCCACCGACATTGTAAAAAGCGAAAGAAAATGCCGCGCCCAGAGCCGCCATCACTCCAATTGCGTCGAGACGGAATCCTCCGGAGCCGAATATTCCGATGACCAAAGCAATTCCAGTGACCGCAAGTCCCACCGCCGCGACGCGCTGCAGTGTTGGCTTCTGCAGCCCGCGAGTGACGGTATAGAGCAATACCAAAATCGGCGCCGTGTATTGCAGGATGATTGCGGTGGCCACGTTCGTCCGCTGAATCGCGAGGTAGTAAAGGTAATTGGATGCCGCCACACCTAGAATGCCCAGGACGAACATCCGTCCCAGGTCGGCGGCGGGCAGCAATAACCGCTTCCAGCCACGAAGCACCACCAGAGCGAACAGAAGAACAACGAACGAAAATGTTGTGCGGCTCTGCGACAGGATTAGCGGATCAATCGGCCGAAGGTTTTGTCCTTTGGGAAGGAGTTGCCCGGTGAACGCAGCTCGCCCGAGAGTAGCTGCCACGCCCCACAAAAACGTGGCACTGGCGATGTATAGATATCCGCGGACGGGATGCGTTCGACTTGGCAAGTGGTAGAAGGATAGCTGAATTATTTATCGGTATATTCAATCAGGTAGCTGATCTTGGCCGTCTTCCGCAGCATGGCCGCAACCGAGCAGTATTTTTCTTCGGAGAGACGCACGGCATCTTCCACTGCTTTGTGCGATACACTCCCTCCAACACGATAGACCAGTCGAATCTCTGTATAAACCGTCGGTGGAGTTGCAGCCCGTTCCGCTTCTGCGCGCACCTCGATGCTGGTAAATGGCTCGCGCTTCTTGCCCAGAATGCTGGCAACATCGTAGCCGGTGCATGCGCATAACCCGATCAACACAAGCTCCATGGGACTACCGCCGGTTTTGCTGGCACCATCGACAACAATGCCGTGGCCGCTGCTAGCTTGTCCCACGAAACGGAAGTTGTCCGTCCACATCACCTTCGCTTCAATCATGCCAGTCTGTCTCCTATCGTCGATTATCGGTTTGTGGCTCCGGGTGGATCAGCACGCGGAACAACTCGGGCGCTTTCTGCTTGAACTGGAGCTCTAACTCGGTTGAAATATCATGAACCCGCGAGAGCGGCAACTCGTCGGAAAATGTGCAGTGGCAGGAAACATAAAGCCTCCCGCGTACGTGTTTGACCTCGACATCGTGTACATCCAACACTTCCGGAAAATTCGCTACCACCGCTTTCAGCTTTTTCTCTAGCAGCGCATCTCGCACCACCTCGTCCCCAGTTTCGATGGTCGCCGGTTCGCTTTCGATGTGCGTCAGGATCGTCGTAATCTCCGGCACCTCGTGACGAATATCGGATTCGAGCCTGGTCACCTGATCGTGGGCCTCCTTCAAACTCAGTTGCTCGTCAAGTTCGAGATGCTGTTCGACGTGCAAACGCCCGCTCAGATCCTGAACACTAATATCATGCACATTAAAATTGTTGCGCGTCGCCACGGCACGAACGCGGTCGAAAATGTTTTCCCTCCTCGCTGGACGCGCCACCGAACGAACCACGACGTCGGCATCGGGTAGAACCGCTTGCACAGCCGAAGTCACCGCGTCGGCGACTTGCTCGGACCGCTGGAAGGTTACGTTGCGCGCCAAGCCGATGGAAAGATCGGCGAAGTAACGATTGCCGGCCCTCCGAATGCGCACCCGATCTACCTCTAGCAATCCGTCCACCTTGTTAACCGCAGCCAGAATTTTGCCGCGGATACCTGCGGGTGCAGCGTCGAGCAAAGCGTCCACGGTTCTACGGGCGAGCCTTGAACTCACATACACCACAACGCCTGCGACAAACAGTGCAGCCACAGGATCGGCGTCGCGCAACTTGTCCACGCCATACATTCGGCCGAGCATCACCAGGGCCAGTCCAACTACCACAACACCGCTGGAGTAAATATCCGTCGAAAAGTGCAAAGCATCCGCTTCTAGGGCTTGGCTATCATATTTAGCGGCAATTCTTCCCAGCGCCCGCGACCGCCACAAATCCACCGCCATAGAAATAAACATAACCGCAAAAGCAGCAATGCTAGGCTCTATGTCCACATGGTGAAAAAAAAGCCGCCTCACGGCTTCGTAGATGATCCAGATACAAGTTAGAAGCAGCAGGGCAGTCTCAATAAAGGCGGAGAAATTTTCTACCTTACCGTGCCCGTACTGGTGCTCAGCGTCGGCGGGTTTGTCGGAGACGCGGACGGAAAAAAACGTAACGATCGCGGCAATGAGGTCAAGCCCGGAGTGCGCCGCCTCGGATAAGATCCCCAAGCTTCCAGTGGTGAGCCCGACGGCAATCTTTAAAGTCGTAACGGCAATCGCCGCCAGCACCGAATTTCCTGCCACGGCGCGTTTTTCCGCACGCATGGACGCCGGGCTGTGAATTGCTGCCGACCTGGGCATGTGAGCATTATCGCCGCTTACCGCGGTCTCCGCCAATCTACGCTCTCGGGCACATTCTCGCCGCCGCGCCGACAGCGGCCGAACTCTGTGCTAGGATTTTCATTAACCTTTTTCGATCTATCCTGGAGGAATCATTAATGATGACGCAATACGGATTAGTTTGGCTGCTGCTTGCGGCCATGGCCTGGGGTCAGGGCGCAACTTCAACTTCCACTTCTCCGGCCCAACAACCGGGAACGGCACCGAGCGCGGCGGGGCAGCTTGCCGACAATAAGGACGCCGATGCGGCGAAGGTTGCTCCCGATGCTCCCGTGATCACGATAAATGGGCTGTGCGACAACCCGCCGGCCGACAAAACGGCTGACCCGAACTGCAAGACCGTGATCACCCGCGCTGAATTCGAAAAGGTACTTGAAACAGTTCAGCCCAACATGCCCCCGCGCGCCCGCCGGCAACTGGCAACGCGTTACGCCATGGCGATGGTAATGGCGCAAAAAGCACATGAAATGGGTTTGGATCAGGGGCCGAAGTACGAGGAACGCATGAAGTTGATGCGTATGCAACTGCTCTCCCAGTCATACAATCAGGCGGTGCAGGAGAAAGCCGGACAGGTTTCTGACAAAGACATCGAAGATTATTACCACGCAAATACCGCCGCATATGAAGAGGCTACTTTGCAGCGAATTATGGTTCCGCATTCCCAAACTTTTCCTGCCTCCAAGGTTAAACTGAGCGCGGCCGCAGAGGAAAAACGCCGTAAAGATGCGGAAGAGGTCATGCAGAAAGAGGCTGATAAGCTTCACGCACGTGCGGTTGCGGGAGAGGACTTCAGCAAACTGCAAGAGGAAGCCACTCAACTTTCCGGAAGCAAGGCTAAGGCTCCCAGCACCAAGATGGGCGAAGTGCGCCGCAACAGCCTGCCCCCGACCCACGCTTCCGTTATGGATTTGAAGAGCGGTGAAGTCTCTGCCGTGATCTCCGACCCAGGCGGATATTACATTTACAAGGTCGGTGCAAAAGAAGTCGAGCCCCTGGATAAAGTGAAGGAGGAGATCCGCGCAACGTTGCGCACCCAGCGTATGCAGGAACAGATGCAGGCGGTTCAGCAGTCCGCTACACCGACCCTGGATGAAAGCTATTTCGGTCCCGAAGTGCCACCCCAGCATGGGATGCCATTACCGCCGCCAACGGGGGGGCCGTCATCGAGGCCACCTTCTACTGGCCCTAAATAATGGGTAAAGATAACGAGAAGCCAAGGATTGTCGTAACGGGGATTGCTGGCAATCTGGGTCTGCGACTGTTGCCGATATTGGCGGATTATCAGGTCATCGGATTAGATCTGAATCCGCCCCAGACCATCCATCCCTTGCGCTTCGTGCGCATGGACCTTGGCCTGGAAGAATCCTGTCGCGAATTATTTCTGTTGCTCCGCGAAACTCGCCCGGTCGCAGTCATTCACTTGGCTTTTGTGCTGGATCCGGTTCGCACCGGAGTGCTGGACCTTGATCGAATGTGGCAGATCAATGTTGCAGGGACGGCCCGAGTAATGGAGGCTGTCACCGAAGCCAATCGTGATGATGCCATCGTAGGCAGATTTATTTTCCCCAGCAGCGTTTCCGCATACGGTCCAGACCTGCCGGAACCGGTGAGCGAGGATTTTCCGTTGGGCGCACATACGCTGCCATATGCGATCCACAAAATGGAGGCTGACAAAGTAGTACAGCAACGCGCGCCAGCGTTGCGCAGTTGCAGTGTCTACATGCTGCGTCCACATATTTTTGCCGGGGCCAGCGTGGAGAACTATATGCTCGGCGCCTTTCGCGGCACGCCGAACGGCCGTGCCAAGCGCGCTTCCAGAATGCGGGAGCGAGGTAACCGGCTTCCTTGTATGTTGCCATACGGTGAACAATATCTTGCAAACCGCATTCAGTATGTCCACGTGGACGACATGGCCCGTTTGCTGGCGCACATCGTTAGCCAGACTGAGCCCGAGTCCCAACGCCTGACGGTACTAAACGTTGCCGGACGTGGTGAGCCTTTGACCTTTGCCCGCTGTATCGAGATGGCGCATGCCAAACTCAAGCGCGTTCCCGGAAAGTGGTCTTTTCGGCTGGCTTTACAGCTGCTATGGAATTTGGGTATCTCGGCGATTCCGCCGGAAGCCATGCCTTACATGACGGGAGAGTACATCATGAACACCGACCGTCTGCGCAAATTTCTGGGCGAGGATTATGAGAACGTGATCCGTTACACCATCGCCGACGCCTTCGCCGATTCGTTCCTTGCCAACGCTTCCGTCCCTAGCCAACCGTCCGCGGCTGCACAACAGGCATAGTGGCCCGATTTTTCTTATTTCTTGGTGTCATGGAATAAAATCCCTGATTCCTGGTTTACCTTATGGAGGTGGCAGAGCAGCGTTTGACGGCGGCGACGTTCGAAGAGCTGGCTATGCCGCTTTTTGACCAGCTGTACAATTTCGCGAACTGGCTCGCCCAAGATCGGACAGAAGCCGAAGATCTAGTGCAGGAGACATATGCCAAGGCGCTAAAAGGATTTTCGTCCTTCCAGACAGGCACAAACTTTCGGGCATGGATGTATAGGATTCTGCGGAATACGTTTCTCACATCGCGCACTGGGTTGAAAGCAAGCGCGATGGTCGCGCTGGATTCTGACGATGCGCCAGAATTGCCCGCGGGGCCGGATACGCCCGAAGCCCTTCTCCTTGAGCACTCCCAGCACCAATTACTTCAAACTGCGATCGAAGCATTGCCGGTGCACTTTCGCGAGGTTTTGTTGCTATGTGAGGTCGAGGAAATGTCTTACCAGGAAATCGCGGAGACGCTGTCTATTCCTATGGGAACCGTAATGTCTCGCCTCTCTCGTGCGCGGAAGGCGCTACGTGACAGCTTGGGGCCTAAGCAGGTGAGGACTTAGAATGGCCGACGATTGGACCGCAAAACTCGAGACCTACCTCGACGGTGAGCTCTCCGCAAGCGAGATGCGGGATCTGGATGCTCACGTGCGCAGTTGCCCGTCCTGTGCCGCGGATGTCCTCAGCCAGCTCCAGCTCAAGCGCGCAGTTCATTCCGCCGGCAAACGTTATATCCCTAGCTCTGAATTCCGCGAGCGCATACGCAAGAGTGTCGCGACGAAGCCTCGGCGCTCGCCAATACGCATGTGGCTCGGAGCGACCGCCGCTGTCGCGCTATTGCTCGTCGCTGGACTCGTCTCTTGGTCGGGGCGACAGCAGCAAATGCAACGGCAACAGGTCTTCAGCGAACTTGCCGACCTCCACGTGGCCACCCTTGCCAGCGCCAATCCGGTAGACGTGATTTCAACCGATCGACATACGGTGAAGCCCTGGTTTCAGGGAAAAATTCCGTTTACCTTCAACCTGCCCGAATTGCAAAACTCTGAATTTACTCTGCTAGGAGGCCGCGTTACCTATCTTGGCCAAACGCCCGGAGCCGAGTTGATCTACCAGATTCGCAAGCACCAGATTTCGGTCTTCATCTTTCCAGATCGCGCTGTCGGCCGCGAGTTAGGATCGAGTTCGAAATCCCAGAAAGAGTTGTCATTCAATATCGAGAGCTGGGATCAGGACGGTTTGCGATACTTCGTGATCGGCGATGCCAACAGCAACGACCTCCGCAGTCTCGCGGACCTGCTAAAGAAGGCGTCGTAGAAACCCGGCTGGCTGCGCCTGAGATTGCTCCCTTGTTGTCATCCCGAGCGAAGCGAGGGATCTGCAGTTTTTGGTTTTGACCTATTTTTTCCCTCGATACAGTCCTGCAATCCCGAAGGTATACGGCGTCCAGGAAGCTTCCCGGAATCCAGCCCGGCGCATTCGCCCAAGCATCTCATCAGGGGATGGGAAACGTTCCACAGACGCAGGCAGGTAGGCATAAGGCCCCCGAACACCAGAAATAAGGGTTCCGACTGCGGGGAGCACGCGCCGAAAATAAATCCTGTACAGCTTTCCCATCAAGCCACGAGGCTCGCCAAAATCCAAGATCCCGCACTCGCCATCCGGCCGCAGCAATCGAACTATCTCCCGCAGTCCAGCATCGTAATCCGCGAGATTACGGAAACCAAAAGCCGCTGTGATCAGATCGAATCGCCGGTCTGGAAAGGGCAGGCAAAGCGCATCCGCTTCCACCCAGCGCAAAGGTTTTGTTCCCGCCTTATCATTTGCCCGCTGCAGCATCGCATGTGAAAAATCCACGCCCAGAATTGTCGCTTCGGATTGTCCAGACTGTCGACGAAGAGCAAAGGTCATGTCGCCCGTACCGCAGCACAAATCCAAGACACACGCGCCTGGTCGCCGCAGAATGGAAGCAAAGCTTGCCGCAGTTTTCCCCCACCACAATCGGTCCACGTTAAACGAGAGTACATGATTCAGCAGATCGTATCGCGGCGCGATCGAAGTAAACATCTCCCGTACGGCGCGCCCCGCCGACGCCGGGTCGCTGGCTCCCTCAGGAGCAGCACCGATCACCATCGATTTCGTGGAATTGCTCACAGTTCTTTCACGACTTCGACAACCGCCGGAGCTCGTCTAGTGCCGCAATGACAACCTTTTCCCCGACATCATTCACAATCTCGACTTTACCAATCTCCTGCGGAAGCACGAAATGTATGACGCCGTCGCGAGTCTTCTTGTCACTCCGCAGCAAGCGTACGATGTCGCGAGTACGGGCCTCGATTCTTGGCAAGCTGCCAAGGCGAAGCACGGCGTTGGAAATTCGTCGCGCGACATCGTTATCGATACGGCCGGTCATAGCCGCGATATGCGTGGCTGCAATCATCCCCCATGCCACGGCTTCACCGTGGAGAAAGCGCCGGTAACCCGATTCGGCTTCAAGTGCGTGTCCGATCGTATGACCAAAATTCAGCACGCGCCGTAACCCGTTTTCGCGCTCATCGGACGAAACAACCTCAGCCTTCAACCGCACGGATTCCGCAATCACCCACTCCAATGCTGAGGCATCTCGGCGTAATGCCTTCGCGTCGACGTTTTCGAGGCAGTCGAACAGCGCAGGCTTCCCGATCACGCCGCACTTTAGCGCCTCATACAACCCAGCACGAAACTCACGCTCCGGAAGAGTAGACAGCACCGCGGGGTCGATCAGCACGGCGTGCGGGTGATGAAAAGTTCCAAGCAGGTTTTTGCCCATCCGCAGATTTACGCCCGTCTTGCCGCCGATGGCCGCGTCCAACTGGGCCTGCACCGTGGACGGAATCTGCACCAGGTCAACGCCACGCATGTATAGCGATGCCAGCAACCCAGCGGTGTCACCCACTACACCGCCGCCGAAAGCGACAATCACGGCGTCGCGATCTGCACCTAAACGGGTAAACTTTTCAGCTAACTCTTCAATCGCACCCAGCTTCTTAGAGCGTTCGCCGTCGCGCATCTCTACCAGTCGCGCTTTGAACCCCGCAGTGGCGAACGAAGTCATCAACTTCGTGCCCCACTTACGACGTACAGGTGGCACGGTCACGACGAACAAGTGTCGGCGGTTTCCAATCACGTGACGCAAATGTTGTCCCGCTCGTTCCAGCAAGCCGTTTTCTATGACGGCATCGTACGGACGTGGCTGTACCGCGATCGTCACTCTCGTCATGGAATCTCATCATAGCGTAACCGTCAGCGCGGCTACGCGCCACGACTTAGTAAAACCATTAACCACAAAGAACACAAAGGTTCACAAAGGAAACCCCCTAGCATCTTGCTTCTCTTGGTTTCCTTTGTGAACCTCTGTGTCCTTTGTGGTTAATGCTCTTGACCTCGCGGATCAAGCAACGATGCCAACACCGAAATCAGCAGCACACTTGCAACCACTCCCAACGCCACGCCGGTTGGAATCTGATAATAGTTTGAGGCCACCATCTTCGCCCCAATAAAAATCAAAACCACGGCCAGCCCATAATGCAGATAGTGAAACAGTTCCATCATGCCAGCCAGCACGAAGTACATAGAACGCAAACCCAGGACTGCAAATACGTTGGACGTATAAACAATAAACGGCTTCAGAGTGATGGCCAGCACCGCGGGGATCGAATCCGTGGCAAACAGCAGATCCGTAGTCTCGACCACCACCAGGACCGCGAGCAGAGGCGTTGCGTACAAACTTGGCCGCCGTACCAAGAATTTGTCGCCCTCGTAATCTTGGGTCACTCGAACCCAGCTGCGAAACCAACGCAGCATCGGATTATTTTCCGGTTCGATCCCAGTTTGATTCTGGCGAAACAGCTTGATTCCGCTGTATACGAGCAGCGTTCCGAAAATATAAGTAATCCAATGAAACCTTCGAATCAGGCCGATGCCCAGAACAATAAAGATGGCGCGCATCGCTAAAGCACCCACGATTCCCCAAAAGAGCACCTTATGCTGGTGATCTGACGCCACGTGAAAGTAACGAAAAATCAGAAGGAAGATGAATAGATTGTCGACGCTCAGCGAAAGTTCAATCACGTAGCCAGTGACGAACTCCACGGCAGTTGCATGCCCGTACCGAAAATAAATAAGTATGGCGAATGCACAGGCCAGCGCGATCCATGCGAAGCTCCAGGCCAGCGCCTCGCGAAATTTAACCGCATGCCCCGGACGTTGCAAGAATCCCAGGTCGAGGACCAGCATGCCCAGCACGAAAAGATCGAAAAGAATCCAGAACAGTAGCTGGCTCAATATCGTTCCGTTGAAAGTTTTGATTGCCAGATTCCAATTGCCAACGCAATTCAAATCGACAATCGGAAATCGGCTCTAGTCAGCCCTTCCCCATTTACCCTCTTGCCAGGGCTGCCACATGCCAAACGTTTTCATCAGGTCATCGAGGTGAGTTTCGCGCATGGTCTGTTCGATTTGCGCATGATGGAGCCGAGGGCCGAGCCGTTCCGGGGCGTAGGCAATGCCAAATGTCAGGGCGGCGGCTTCGGCTACGTGTTTCTTCAACTGCGCCAGATCGACCTTGTCAAAGGTGTCGGACATGGCGTGATAATTGATCAGGTAATTCGCTTCCTCTTGTTCCGCTACAAAAGTTGGCACGCCTTCCAACATGAAATCGAAGTGATCCGTGCCCCATTCCGCGGTAGTCTTCAGGGTGGCCGCATCGAACTGCTTCAGGGGAGCAACCATATTGTTTGCGGCGTCGACCACATCTTTACGCCCCCCGAGAGAAAATCCGCTAACCCGGCCAGTTCCAGAATCGAAGATAACCACCCCCGCCGCCTTGTCCAGCTCAGCGCGATGCGCGATCGCGTAGGCATGCGATCCCACCAACCCCTCCTCTTCGCCCGAAAAAAGGATAAAGCGAATACTGCGCCGGGGCCGCAGCCCAGCCGTTTTGATGGCACGAAGCGCATCAATCACCAAAGCCGCATTGCATCCATTATCGAGCGCACCGGTCCCAAGTTCCCACGAATCGAGATGCGCTCCGAGAATGACGAATTCGTTCGGCTTTTCGCTGCCGCGTATTTCGGCTACGACGTTTGCCGCCGCGATCGGTCCGCCAATCCGATTGGGAATTGCCAGGTCAGCACGAAGCTTCTGCCCCGAAGCCAGCAGCCGAGCGATACGAGCAGCGTCTTCCCGCGCCACGAGCACCATGGGAATGCCCGTAATTTCGCCTTGCGAAGAGTCGGTATGGCGATAGAGCAAGTCATGCGGACGCGTGGATTGGAAAGCAATCGCCAAAGCCTTCCCTTGCATCGCGCGAAGAATAATCCCCGGCGCTCTCAGGTACTCAGCGAACAGGTCATCCCATTTTGCCATTTCCTGCGAATGCACTAACAGTAAGGCACCCGAAACATTACCCGCCTTATTAAAGTCCTCGACTTTACCATCGCCGACGTCGATGACCGGCACTTCCTGGTGGGACGCGAGAGCCGGAGCCCATGCCATCGAAACCACCCGCACATCGAATTGTTCCGGCGCGCTGATGCTCATTCTGGTGAAGCCCTCCGCCCAGGACGCCTGAATGTTGAAATTTTCCGTGTGGATATTGTCCGCGCCCGCAGCTTTGAAGGCCGCGACACCCCAATCCACAGCCTTTCGCATTGCCATGGTTCCCGGTACCCGTCCGCCAATCTCATCGGTGAGATGTTGCAGGTTCGTTTCGAGCGGTGAAGGCTTCAATGCTTCGGCAATCACCTGGTCGACAGGATTCTGGGCGGACGCCATCAGAACAAACAATAAAGATAGGACCAGACACGCTTTCACGATTCGCATAAGGTTGGAATTAGAAATCAAATCGCGAAAAAGCGAAAGCGCAAAACACGCTAGAGCTACGCGCGACACTATGAACCGAGAGTTCTATTTCTTGTCGAGCATCCGCACCGTTTCGAGGGTCACGGTTCCCACAATCTCCAGGCTCTTGGGGCTAAGTTTATCCACCGTGTCTTGCGTGGTATGCCAGAAAACATTGTTGTAGCCGTAATCGAAATCAATCAGGTCTGCGCTGGGAACGCCGCGCTCCACAAATGGCTTGTGGTCGTCATCCATGGGAATGGCGCGGGCAAAGAAGTGAGATTGATAGCCCATGCGGGTCGCGGACTGATAAATCAAATCCTCAAGCCACGGAGTGGAATTCTGATCGCGATCAACGTTGAGGTCCGCATCACCAATCATGTCTTCCAGCAGGAAGGCTTTGATCTTCTTAATGGTTCCGTCATCCTGCCATTTCTGGGCAAGATGTCGCACTCCGTAAAGCGCCTCGGGGTCGAACCACGGCAGCCTCATCGATTCTTCCGCATCGTCCCACAACAGCCATACGCTGTAGCCGTCCAGCTTTTTTCCGCGTAACTGGTTGGCGATTTCGAGCAGCAGCGCGCTCGAAGAAGCACCATCATTCGCCCCAATGTAAGCGGTATTTCGCAGGGGATAATTGGTATCGTAATGACTGGCGATCACGATGATGCCGTCACGCGTCCCCGGAAACTTCGCAATAATATTGCGGACGGGAAACTTCCCCGCTGTCGCGTCCACCGTGAAAGCGTCATCTTCGACCGAATCACCTTTTAAGTGGTCGTGAATGTAGTCTTCAACTTTCTTATGATTCGCGCTCCCAATAGGACGAGGCCCGAAGGCCACGATTTCCTTCACATATCGCATCGCCCGAATTTCGTTGAAAGACACCCCTCCGCTGGAATTGTCAGTAACCCTGATTTCAATATGACCCGAACTGGCGGCAGGCTCCGGGGCGGCGACTGCGCCTTTTTGTTGGGAGCAAGCGAGCAAATTTAGACAACATACGAGGCCGATGATCTTGAAGACTCTCATCGCGATTTTCGTTCCGCCCTAGCTTTCCGCTGCTTTGGATGTACGAGGTAAGCGATTCCGATGCTCGCCAGGTACAGCCCAATCATCGGCGCGGCGAAGATGCACATGTTTAGAATGTCGGTGGTCGGCGTGATAATGGCTGCAATAATAAAAATCACCAGAATCGAATAACGCACGTTGCGCCACATCCAACCCGCGCTTACCACGCCCATTAGCGCCAGAAAGAAAACCAGGATCGGCAGTTCGAAAACTACGCCCAATCCAAGAATCACGGTTAGAAATAAATCGGTGTATTCATGGATGGTAATCATGGGCTGGAACTGCTTGCCGTACCCGATCAGGAACTCCAGCGCCGCCGGATAAACCAGCTTGTAGCCGAACGCGCCTCCCGCCAGAAACAGGCCGACCGTGGAAAACATAAAGGGAACGACATAGCGCTTCTCGTTCCGATAAAGCCCCGGCGAAATGAACATCCAGACCTGATAGAGCACTACCGGACACGCAACAAACAATCCCGCCAGCATGGCAACCTTCAAGTAAAGGTTGAAGGGGTCGGTAGGATTCAGATAGACCAGGGTCTGCGGCATGTGGTTCCGCTGAAGCGCTTCCATAATCGGCTTCTGCATCCAGCCGACAATTTTCTCGGCGTATCCCCAACACGCGAAAAATCCAACTGCAACCGCAATAATCGAATAGACAAGCCGACGACGCAATTCCTCGAGGTGATCGAGGAAACTCATAGCAGGCATGGCTTCCTTGGACGCCGCGGGCAGTTCAGCGATCTCAGGCATCGTGTGCCTTCAGGATGGCCTGTCGTTCAGAGGCGGGTGGTTCGGAACCTGGGTCAAAACCCGGTTCTAAAGCTGGGTTGGGGCTAGCGACAGGTTCCAGCGTCACCGGCGAGGCAGCGACGGAACCTTGAGGAGGTTGGGACGGAGGCAGAATCTGCTGATGATTCTCCATCTCCAACTGGGAAATCTCCGACTCGATCTGGGCTTTGAACTCGTTCGAGGCGCGGCGGAACTCATTCAGCGCCTTGCCTATCTGGCGCGCAATCTCGGGTAACTTCTTGGGCCCAAAAATCACCAGGGCCAACAAAAACAGGAAGATTGTCTCCGAGAAGCCCATGAAATTCATCATACTGCCCTTGGATGATGGCGGCAACGCCATAGCCGCGATTTGACAACCGCGTTACATCTTCCGATAGTCCGTCGAGATTACGGAAGAAAGTTCCGAACCCCATGGCTCCCCTCAGCATCTTAAAGAGGGAGTGAGCGGGTAAAGCTTCCCTTACCTGGGTGGTTACTTAGGGTCCATTCAAACCTGGTTTGTACGATTTGGGGACGTGCTATACTGCGCTCAGATGCGGTCGCCGGGCCATGTCTACGCCCGAACCGAAGGACACTAACAGATGGCCCGTAGTTCTCGTCGCACACTTTTTCTTTCAGTCTTCGTTCTCGTCACCTGCGGATTTCTTGGCATGGTCTTCGGCCAGAAGATCAACCCCGCGGCAGCCCCGGGCGGCGATTCCGACGTGCGTGACAGCCTGCGCCAGTTTACTGACGTGTACAGCTTGGTCGAGCAGAACTATGCCGAGCCGGTGAACGCCGACAAAGCTATTTACAATGGCGCCATTCCCGGCATGCTGCACGTGCTCGACCCGCACTCGAACTTCTTTGATCCCAAATCCTACGCCCTCCTGCGTGAGGATCAGCGCGGCAAGTACTACGGCGTCGGAATGACCGTCGGCCCGCGCAACAACAAAGTCATCGTGATCGCGCCATTTGCAGGCACGCCTGCTTACCGCGCCGGCATTCGTCCCGGCGACATCATCGTCGCAGTCGACGGCAAGCCGACCGACAACATGAGCACAGGCGATGTGGCCGACCTGCTGAAGGGTCCAAAGGGCACAACCGTCCATATTACGATCGTACGAGAAGGCACGGAGAAGCCTCTCGAATTCGCTGTAGTTCGCGACGAAATCCCGCGTTATAGCGTCGACTTGCACTTCCTGATCAAACCCGGAATCGGCTACCTGCACATCACCGGCTTTAACGAGACTACTGAAAAAGAAGTCTCCGATGCGCTCGACCAGATGGGCGATTTGAAAGGCCTGATTCTCGACCTGCGCCAGAATCCTGGAGGCTTGCTCAGCGAAGGCGTAGGCGTCGCCGACAAATTCCTGCGCAAAGGTCAGTTGATTGTTTCCCACCACGGCCGTAACTCGCCCGAGAAGCGCTATACCGCCAGCCACGGCGACGGCGGCAAAGAATATCCTTTAGTAGTCCTGGTCAACCGGGGCACGGCCTCCGCGGCTGAGATCGTCGCTGGCGCCATCCAGGACCATGACCGCGGCCTGATCGTGGGCGAAACCACCTTCGGCAAGGGCTTGGTGCAAACCGTGTATCCGCTCTCCGAAAATACCGGACTCGCTCTAACCACGGCGCACTACTACACCCCCAGCGGACGCCTGATTCAGCGCGACTACGCCAATGTCTCGCTCTACGACTATTATTTCGATCGTCCTGACGACGAGAGCAAAAGCACAGCCGCGAACCGGGAGATCAAGCTCACCGACGGCGGCCGCACCGTCTATGGTGGTGGCGGTATCAGCCCTGACGTTGCGGTTCCTCCCATCAAGAGCACTCCGTTTCAGGATTCGCTGCTGCAGCACTATGCGTTCTTCAACTATGCCAAGCACTACATGGTGAATCATCATCCGACCAAGACCTTTGAGGTCGACGATGCCGTCATGCAAGACTTCCGCAAGTTCCTCGATTCGGAAAAAGTTCCGTTCACCGAGGCCGAACTGCTGCAGAACAACGATTGGGTACGCTCGAACATCAAGAGCGAAATCTTCGTAAACGCTTACGGCCAGGAGGAAGGCCTAAAGGTAAAAGCGGAAGCCGATCCCGAGGTCCTAAAGGGTCTCGACCTGCTGCCCCAAGCTAAGCAATTGGCCGAAAAAGCCCGGCAAGTAGTAGCCCAACGCACCACCGGCCCCATGAGCCGCTAACCCTCCGCTCACACGTAGCCCCGGACGCCTCGTCCGGGGCGAGCCTCCCCAAAGCAATTTGTAGGAAGATTTCCTGAGTCACCACGTCGCAGCCGCGCCAAGAACCACCCGGCGCAACGGCGAATATCGCCAGTAACATTGACTTGCCCCAAGCGCTATGTGACAATCCGCCCATAATCGTTACGGGTGCTTGCGCAGGCTCACCCACCCCGGATTTCTTAATGCATCCAACACCGCAGTCCCGGCAAATCATGGCCTTAACCGTATGTCCATAGCTAGAGAAGGAGCACTGATATTGACTTTGCCCGCTTTGCTTTCCCTCGCTGCCGGATGGACAGACTGGCGCTTTCGCCGCATTCCCAACTGGCTGACCGTGACCGGTCTGGCCCTGGGAATCGCGGCCAATTCCTGGCTGCGTGGCTGGCCCGGCGCCAAAGATTCCCTACTCGGAGCCGGCTTAGGATTGGCCCTGCTGCTACCGTTTGTGCTGATCCATAGCCTGGGCGCTGGCGACTGGAAATTCGTAGGCGCGCTCGGAGCTTTCCTCGGCCCGCAAAATCTGCTTACGGTACTCCTACTCGGAATCCTGGTGAACGGTCTGATGGCTGCCGTCATGGTCGTCTGGAAAAAACGCGTCTGCGAGACCGCCCGCAACCTGGGACGCATGTTGGCCGCTTTCCTGACCATGCACTTGCCCGGACCCGACCTGACCTTGGATAATCCAGACTTAGTGAAAGTACCGTTTGGCGTGGCCGTCGCCATCGCAGTCATTCTGTATACCGGCCGCCAAGCTTGGGGAAGCGCGTGAAATGTAGACGTGCGCGAATCCGCGCGTGCTGGAGTGAATCAGGAGTGAGTCGGCTAAAACAAATCGTAACCGGAACGCGCGGCTCGGAAATCGCCGAAGCAGCCCTGGTGATACCCATTTTTTTCATGATAATGCTGGGCATCTATTGGTTTGGACGAGCCTTCAATACCTATGCCACCATCAATCACGCGGCTCGGGAAGGTGCACTCGTCGCAACTATGTCCAATTGCGCGAGTTGCGGAAACACGGCAACAACCCCAGCCACAGTAGCCAACGCAGTGACGGCGGCGTTACAGGCTGCCGGACTTAATCCCAACAAAATCCAGACCTATGCTCCCGCAACTGTCTTTTGCCCGGGAGCTCCGCCGTGCAATTCGGCCAACAACAATATAACCGTCTGCTCAAATGTTCAACTCACCGCCCCTGCGAGTCCCGGTTCGCCAGTTTGCGGAGTCACCGTAAGCTTTCAGTATCCATATAATTTCTCGCTTCCTATTCCTGTCCTCCCGTACGGGTCAAATCCCTTCAACCTGCAGTTGAAGGCTGACGTGCAGATGAAAGGAGAATACTGACGCGAATGGGCGGTCAAGATAAGCTCGGCGCAATTCTCCGGTCGCACCTCTTTCAGCTCCAAGGTATCGACGGGGCTGCGCTCATCGAATTCGCCGTTGCTCTGCCTCTGCTCGTGGTTCTAGCCATAGGAATTTTCGACTTTGGCGGAGCATTCAATTTGAAGCAGGAGCTGAACAATGCCGCGCGCGAGGGGGCACGGTTCGGTGCCAGCCAACCAACAAATGACATCTTGAATACGGGCACGCCGCCGACTATTGACGCCGTGCGCTACCTGGTCGCTTCCTACCTACAGGGTATGAGAGTTAACGACTGCGGGCTCTCAACCATGCCGGCGCCGGGCGGCATAAGTGGACCAATGACCTGGACTTATTCCACCACCGGAACCTGCGCTAGAGCTCTAGTACTGACAATCACACATCCCTGTATCTCGCCGAGTTGTCCGGCCATAGCCGGGGCCACGAACGTGTACATGCCCGACACCTATGTCCAGATCTCATATCCATACCAATGGCACTTCAACAATGTTATTCAGTTGCTCGTGCCGGGTGCCAATTACGCGATCTCAAACATAACTACCGATGCCACGGCTGCGAACATGAACTGAGGATGGGGATGAAGCAGAAAACAGCTTCGGGCGGAAATAGGCGGGAGCGGGGCCAGACCATCTTACTGGTCGCAGTCTCGCTGGTAAGCTTGCTGGCCATGGCGGCACTCGCGATCGACGTCGTGACCCTTTACGCAGCTCGCAGCGAAATCCAGCGGACCGCCGATGCCGCCGCCCTGGCCGGTGCCAAAGCGGTAGCGGATTCTGGCGTCACCACCCTTCCTCCCGGCGACCCCAACCTGTTAAACGCCGTGGCATTGGCTCGGGCCATGGCAGCATCCGCAATTAACGCAATGGAGACGGCCAACCCTGCGATCAATCAGGTGGCCGGGCAACCGATTACGTGGTCGCATACCGTCACCTTCCCAGCGACCGCTAATCCAACCAACAGCAATCCGCACGTCACAGTTACACTGCAGGTCACCACCCTACCAACGTTCTTCGCTCGAATCTGGGGAAACCGCACCGCCACCGTAAACGCCTCTGCCACTGCCGAGGCTTACAACCCGGCGAATGTGCAGAGTTTCACGCCAATTGCACCTAAGGGCGTGAAGCCATGGCTAGTCGCCAACGTCGATCCCAACAACTCGGGCGCTCCATTCATTGACCGTGCGACCGGGGTCATTGAAACTAATTTAGGTGCTAACGTAATCGGAGAGACATTAAACCTTACCGCCGATTGCGTAGCACCTGGACCCGGTTGCACCCTGCTCACCGGCGGGAACCCTCCCGGAGTCGGGCCTTGGTCAACAGGCGGTTACCCGCAAGTCGAGTACGTGCCCGCGGCGGTTACTCCTGATGCCGGATCTAACGTCTGCCCGTCAGCTTGTACGGGGGCAAGCCCGTATGAGCAGAGCATCGAGTGTGCAGACATGACGACCTCGTATAAGGTTCTTTCCTGCGGAGGCGGAACTGCCAGCGCCAACTGGGATAGCCTGGTCTACCCAGGCGGAGTCGGCGGCTTAAGCGATCTCGGAACCGAATGTCTTATTCACGCGACCGGAACAGGAAACAATAAAGGTCAGGACACGCTCGACCCTTCCCCGTGGCCTTTCAATCCAATGCAGATCACTGCAGGAGCGGGAAACCCTCCGCAGAACGGATATGTGGTCACGACCAGCAACTCTATAGTCACGATTCCGGTCATCGACCCGACAACTTTTCAGGCTGTTAGTCCATTCCAGGTAACCGTGGTGGGATTCCTGCAGGCATTCGTTAATGAGGTTCACGGCTCTGGAAATCCGCACCATGCGGGCGATATCAAAGTCACCGTGCTCAATATCGCTGGCTGCGGTAACTCACCCACCACCGCCTCTCCCGTGGTGGGCGGCTCCGGGACTTCTCCTGTTCCCGTCCGCCTGATCACGCCTCCGTAACTACGCGAAGGACCCATTGCTTTTCAAGGATGCCGAGGACAGTCTGGCATTCGTCGGGATACCCGTTCTGCAGTGTTTCGTGGAAATAAGAGATCTTTGATAATTTGACGTTACCGTCTGCGCGTTTGTCCGGGCCATGCTGCGAAAATGCCGCGCTTGGCCAAACATCCCTGAGCGAATGCACGATCCATGTTGAAGTCTGCGTGCGAACTAAACCTTGAAATTCGCACTGAACCAGGTAGCAGGTCTTAGCTGCAAAGCGGCGTAAGAATGCAGCCCACAGCGCAAGCTGTGGGTCAAGACCGGCAAGCCGAAGAGCCCCATCGGGGTGAAAGGGTGCACTCCGCCGCAAAAGGTACCATTTCCGGGACGTCCGAGATGGGCCTGCAGCTTTCTTGGCGTATAGGCGTAACTCCCGTGTTCTCTGTCCCGATATGGAAAGTAGAAATCAATGAGGTTTGGGCGATTTTACTTTGTCAGCGGCTTTAAAATATCTCCTAGAACATCGGCTCCTTCGACGCGCTCCAGGTGAGGATTCCTGATTCCGTCGTGGTAGTCGATCGAGTAGGTCTTGAAGAACTTCGCATTCTCCACCAACAAATCAATGGGCTGCTTGCTATCTTTGGACGCACGCAGCGCATCCTGCAAAACTTCCTTCGACCAGGCCCGCCCATTGATTGCAACCAACTTCATCTCTGGACCAATCCCGGCCGCATAAGCGGGCGACCCATGGATTACGTCCGAGAACTCGCCGTCTTCCTTGACCACAAAGCCCAGCGAGTAAGAAGCATTCACCGACTTGCGCAGTTTTTCTGCCGTGTGAACGAACACGTTCGGCTGATCGTTGTAAACCAGGCGCCATCCGCCGTGTTCGATGCCGGCAAACGGCGCGTGATCGGCGGTTGAATTCACCCGCTCTTGCAGAAGGCGCGCCCAATCGTAGGGCGTGACCTGATTCAGCGCGTGCACGACATCGTCAAATGTGTACGGCACAACTTTCGGAGGACCACTTTCACCGCCATGAAAGAGTCGGCAAAAATCATCGAGGGACTTCTGCCCGTGGCTCTGCTGCCGGATGATGGTGTCCACCTCCAGCCAGATCAGTTCCCCTTCCGGATAGTAATCCAGACCGCGCCGCCAGTTCTGCCAATCCGGTCCTTGCATGCGCAAAATTTGCACCGACCGGGCCGTGTCCACGAGCGGGCGCCATGTACGTCCCGGACGATGGTCGAGCATGGCCGCAGTGTCCGCTAAAGATTCGCGATACTGTTCTGGCGTCCACAAACCGGAGCGCGCCGTCAAAACATTTCCAAGATATTCAGTCAGCCCCTCGTACACCCAGAGTAGATCGCCAACCATCGGATCCTGATAATTGCGCGTCGCCAATCCCGCAGGCCGCCGATATTTTCCGTTCCACGAATGCGTGAACTCGTGCGGCAACAAACCCGCTTCCATCAATCGGAGATCGGGATCAAGCAGAGTGCGCTCCCGAACGCTGTTGTCGCTGGACTGATGATGCTCCACGCCGTGATGCCCCGCCTCGTCGCTGAGAGTCAGAAGAAAATGATATTCAAGATAATGACGCGCCCCGAACAAAGCCCCGGTTTCCGCCACCAGTTTGCGATACGCAGCCTCATCCGCAGGGGTCATCGCAAGGGCGGCTTCGCTCTCGCTAACCATGTCGATAACGTGCAGTGGCGTTTCGCCCGGCTTCGTTAACTCGATCTTGCGATAATGATCCCCCGCGATCAGGGGAGAATCGACCAAGGTGGTGAGCGAAACCGGCTTGAATTTATTGAGCTCGTGATATTTGAGGTCGCGTCCTTCAAGTGTCAGCGCGCTCCCGAACGTCCATCTTAAGGGCAACTGGATCGACGGAGTCACTTCCATCTCATCCGAACTCGCGCCCTGCGGATAAAGCAGAACCTGATTCCAGTTCAAGTCGAGAACATTGGTCGTTGCCGCCGGGCCGCTCGCGCCGGCGCTTCCATCGTTGGTGATGGTATCGAGCGAAACCTGCAGTTCATTTGCGCCTGCCGGTACCTCGACGTGGAAGGCATACATATCCACGGCATCGCGTTGCCACGCCAGTGTGTGCCCACCGGCTTCCATCTTCACGCCGGTGACATTCGCAATGGGGCCGGAGGGACGATGATTGCCGGGAATCCATTTCGGATACACCAGCGTAAGCGGACCGGGCCTAACCGGAATGGTCAGCCGGGAGTGATAGATATTACGGGGCGCGTCGCTCAGATCAACCAACAACTGCATGGACTGGGCGCCAGCGAGACTGGACATAAAGGAAAGAACGAAAATTATAAAGCATTCGGCAAGCAGGAAACGGCGCACGTTCGAACTCCTCCGCCAAAACTAAGGCGGAGGTGAGCTTAACGGAGCCGATGAGGTTGGCGCAACTCAGATGAAATCGGAAACCATCATTTCACCGCACCCAGCCTCTTGTCGAACAAGCCGGTGGTTACTTGTTCAAGTTGACGGCAGGAGGTTGGGCGCTGGCGGAGGACTTCTCGATTTCCGCCAAGCCCTTCTTCCCAAGGTCGAGATCTTCTGGTTGTTTGGCCAGGCTCAGAAAAAGTTGCATATGTTCGGACGCCGCCTGGTAGTTCTGTTTCTGCAGGAGAATCAGGGCGAGCAGGTATTGCAGCTTCGGAATCCGATGGCGTTCATCCATTCGGATTCCCTGTAACGCGCTCTTTTCCGCGTCATCAAAATTCTTCAGATTGTAGTTGGCAACCGCGCTGTCGTAATAGGCGTTAGGAAAATTTACCGGGTTCAAGCTGACCAACTTGGCCGTGATGTCAATGACGTTGTGCCAGTCGCGGGCAACCATGGCTAGCTGAGCCAATCCGTCGTAGGGATTGACGTACTTCGCATCCGCTGCCACGGATTGTTCGAAAGAGTGTTTGGCTGCCTGCGCGGCTTGATTCTGCGCTTCACTTTGCGCTTGGTTGATCAAGACAGTATGCAATTGCAGGCATCCCAGCTGATACCAGGCCGTCGCATATCGAGGATAAATCTGAACTGCTTTCTCGAACGATTTCTGAGCGTCCTCTAACTTGTTCTTTTTTTCCTGTTCCAGCCCCTTTTCGAAAGCCTTCTTAGCTGCAGCGGGAGCGAGAGCACTGGTCACACTAATGCTGGTACCGTCGACGTGCGCTAACCGGTGCAATGGGACCCGGCCTACGTCGACGCTATTCATCAGGCCGGTCCGGTTATTGAGCTCCACGGTTTGAGAAGAAAAACCTGCGAGCTCGGCCTGTAGCTGACAATCCCGCAAATCCGGCATCGATTGCGTGCTGGACCTCACTGCCATGTTCGAACTGCTGGCATCGCTGATCGAAGCCGCTGCGCCCTGGCGGGGGTCGCCGAATTGAAAGCTGAAGCTGCCATGCGAGTCACTGTAGGTTTCGCTGTGCCTTCGGCCCTGACAGATGGTTTGGATGACCGCGGGCTCGGTCAATTCCGTTCCATCATCCAGAACCACTTTGCCCGTGACGAAGACCGCACTGCCCCCTGTAGGAGGGGCGATTGGAGGAAGGCTCGTGGAACCGGTTGAGGCTGGAGGGCCGAGGGAAGGCTTGCCACCCCCGGAGCGCTGGGCCAAAGCAGAAACGCTCAACGCCAAGACAAGAAACGTACAACCCAAAAACCGGGTCCTCATGACCCACCCCCCGGGATGCTTCACCGGAGTATATCGCTTTTGCGGAAGGGTTTAGAGATTTATGTCATACCGCTGCAAAGATTTTACAAATACGATCCAAATGTGGCTGCTCGACTAAACGGCAATTGGAAATGAATGAAATACGCGAAAATCTGTGCCGCTCCCCAGAGCGATTGTGGTTATGCCCTCCGGTACTAAAGTTTCCGGCGCTGGAGACGATATTCCTAATAGATAGGGGTTCCGCTTTGATACCGCGATGAGCCCCGAAGGAGTGCCTTTGTGAAAGTCTTGATCGCTGAGGATGAGCCGCTGTTCCGCAAGCTTCTGTCGCAATTGCTGTCTTTTGAATTCGAGCTGACCATCGTGGAAGATGGCACTACCGCACTGGCCCGGCTTCGGGAGGAGAATGGACCAGTTCTGGCAATTCTCGACTGGGTGATGCCGGGAATGACGGGCATCGAAGTGTGCCGGGAATTGCGTGCCAGCCGGCGAACCGCAGGTATTTATGTGATCTTGCTCACGGCAAGAAACAGTGCCGCGGATATCGTTGCCGGCCTTCGAACTGGCGCCGATGACTACGTTACGAAACCGGTTCAATCGGAGGAACTTCGCGCCCGTGTGCAACTCGGCTGCCGCATCATCGAACTGCGAGCCGCACTCAAAATCGAGGTGGGAGCGTTGGCGGTCGCCCTCGCCCGCGAGAAACTGCTGCTAAAACGGTTGGCGTTGATCCCCGAGCGCCCTCAGCGGCGGGAATCGAGAAAAGGAATTTCGTCGGTTGTCTGAAAAAACTGACGCCGTCGCGATCGCCGCAGGTGAAAATATTCTAATGGCCTAGGAGCCCGAAAACTGTCACATTTGTTGTAGTCCCGACATAAACCCTTCCGTTGACGATGAGCGGTGTACCAAAGTGACTGGCGGTTCCGAATTGATCCCGCTGATTTCCTGCCTGGTTCGAGTTGTAGAGTTCGTTCCCCAAATTGGTCGCATCGTAGGCATGCAACACATCGAAAGGATCACTGTGCTCGATTGTCCAGACGATGCCGTTGCTGGAGCCGTTAGCGGAAACACTTGGTGTCGTGCCAGGAAAGGTAAATGCAGCTTCGCTTCTCGAATGCGGCGACGCAGACAACCTGGCTTGCGAGAACTTGAATTGCAGCAGGTGGTTTCCTACCGGTCCGTAGTAGATATTTCCATTGAAATAAGCCGACGTGGCCCATTCACCGCTTTGCAAAGCCCCGTCGATCTCCTGATAAATGGCCTTGTCGTTATTAGGGTTGAACTTTCCCATGTTGTTGCGATCCACAATGTAGATATTTCGGTCCTTCCCCGCTCCAATGGCTAGATAGCGTACTTTTCCTTTGGCATCTTTCATGTCGGGAAGTACCACGACACCTCCAGAACCCAGGTCTTGATCTTGATCCGACTCCGAAACCGTGTCGAACATGTTGAAATAGTCTGCTACACGGAGTTTGTTCTTCCGGGTTGAAACTTTGAGAAAACCGTTTCCGTAGTCTCCCTTGTCGGGGAAGCCTTTTTTGTTCAGCGTGGTGTCGAACGTGCCGTTGGCATCCAGGAAAAAAAGATTGTCTCCGTCGGAGGCAATTCCGGCTCCGCTTTGCCAGATCGATCCCTCGCTGCCATTGGGCGTCAGATTCAGCACACTGGTTTGGGCCAGTGTTCTCGCGTCGTAACCGATTAACCATCCGGTGTAAGGCCGCTGGTCACAGTGAGAGGTCCAACCGGTATAGATCACATGGTTCAAGAGGAGCAGGCCCTGGCGCTCGGCGTATTGCCCGGGATCAAAAATGACGTAACCGTTGTGGCTGTTGTCGCCGGTGCCGGGATATCTGGCCTTAACTGCCACTGGCCCCCCGAATTCTTCAGTTCCCGTGGTTATGTCCAGGGCGTGAATGCGCTGGAAGTAATTCGAGGAATTTTTGCTCGTCGCTACAACATAAATGGTGCCGTGCCGACCGCTAGAACGGTCGATGACCGGAGTGGAGGTTACACCGATCTGCGGACTGATCTGGAAGCAACCATGATCATCTGAAGGCGACTCGCCCGATCGCAGTAGGGAGACGTGCCACAGCTGAGTTCCGGTATCCGCTTCGAAGGCGTACACGCTGTCGTTCTCGGTGACGGTGTAGACGACATTGTGCTTTCCCTTGCCTGGAATTGAAACCGCGGAAAGAAACAAGGGTTGCGCATCAATGATTCCGTCCACTGGAAAGGTGAAGAGCTTTCCAAAGCTCGAGGAATTGACGTTCTTGGTCGTCAATATGGTTTCGTGCAGGTTTTGACCAGTACGGGCAATGTCGTTGTGATAGGTAACAACATCCGTGGCCGAACTCGCCAGCGCGGTGCATAGGCTGAAACACATCAACCAGAACAAGCCTGATGATTTCAATTGCTCTTTTTTGCGGATCGCCGAGTCGCCGGTGTCGCAGGCGGAACCGCACGAAGCGCCGGAGTCTGAATTCAAATCAAAACAATTGTGACGGATGCTTAGCCTGGCAAGCATAGAATCTCCAAAGTTCTCATCGGCACGGCGTTCTCGCATAATTGCAATGTGCGCTCGGGCACACTCTGCTGAAGCGCAGGTTTTGATGCTTGATTTAAGCGTTGAGGTTTCAGGGCTTATCAAAATCCTGCAGGCACTGCGCCCGCAGCCCGCATACTCAAAATTCGCGTCGGAGGGGGATCCTGGTTCGGCTCGAGCTCGCCATTCACCCGGCGGGCCGTTCCACCACGGTCCAGGGAACAGTGTCTCGTGTCCCCCGGCAGTCGTCAATATGAAAGGTTTTGCACAGGGCCGATTGAGTTGAAACTTGATCCACGTCAACCGGATTGGTAGAAGACCTCGTCCTATGCCAGAATTCCAGCGGCAGTTGCGGGGCGCGACGGACAATCACTAATGTGGTAACTCGACGGGTATTTTGAATGTGCAATTTGCTTCGATGCTTTCTCTCCGCCCTGCTCTCGGCATCTATCGCTTCGGCAGCACACGCTCCGGCTCAGGCCTCGGCTGGAGGGGCAACTCCTAGCTCCAACGGGTACGTAGGCAATCAGGTCTGCGCGGCGTGCCATTCTGCGATCTTCAATTCATACGCGAAAACTCCCATGGCGCATGCCAGTGGGACTGCGGTCGAAAACTTCATCCCCGCCGATTTTGTGCACAAGAAATCCGGCGTTCATTACCGCATTTACGCGGATGAAGGCAAGGTCTGGCTCAGTTTCGAGCGGCCGAACGATCCCGGAGTGCGGGGCAAGCGTGAGTTGCTCTATTACATTGGCTCGGGACGCCGCGGGCGAAGTTACTTGTTCGCCGTGGACGGATTTCTGTTTGAGTCTCCAGTGAACTGGTACACGGACCGGCAAGTATGGGACATGGCTCCCGCTTATGGCAACGCCAGCGAAATTCCAATGAATCTGCCGGCGTTTACCAGTTGCCTGCATTGCCACGTCAGCGGAATGCAGCCTCCGGTCCAGGGAACGGAAAACCGTTATCCGGTCCCGCTATTTTCCTACTCCGGGGTGACGTGCGAACGATGCCACGGGCCTGGAGCCGCGCACACGAAGGGAGGCTCGATCGTCAATCCAGCCAAGCTGGATGCGACCCGCCGCGATGCAGTGTGCATGCAGTGCCATCTTGAGGGCAAGGCAGCGATCGAGCGGCCTGGGCGGCACATTTATGATTTCCAGCCAGGCCAGCAACTCTCGGATTACATACGCTACTTTGTATTTGCAGATCAGCAAACTCACGGCCTGGGAGCGGTCAGCCAGTTCGAGGAGCTGGCGCAAAGCGTGTGTAAGAAGAAGTCGGGCGAGAGTATGTCGTGCACCAGTTGTCACGACCCGCACTCCGAACCGTCCGCAGCTGAGCGCGTTTCGTACTATCGGCAGAAGTGCCTGGCGTGTCACGGCGGAAAGCTTGGAACAACGCATCACGCCGACCAACCCGACTGCACTTCCTGCCACATGCCTTCTTCCCTGAGCGCGGACGTCGCTCACACCGAAGTGACCGACCATCGCATTCTTCGGCAACCACCGATCTCTCCTCAGCTTCTACAGAATGGAAATACCCAGCCAACCCTGCCGCGGCTGGTTCGCTTTCCCGACTCTCAGAAGACCGATGAAGACGTCCGAGACCTCGCGCTGGCATGGGAATCTTTGGTGAATAGCGGCATGACCGTGGCCGCTCCAGAGACCGAACGGTTACTTAGGTCGGCCATCGACAAATCGCCCAACGATCCCGCAGTGCTCTCTGCTTTAGGATATTCCGCGCAGAAAAAAGGTGACCTCGGTCACGCTCATGAGTTCTATGAAAAAGCTCTCTCCATTGATCCCACGTTGATTGATGCGGCCACGAATCTGGGCGCAATCGAGGCCAACCGCGGGCATTTGCGCGAAGCGCTAAGGCTCTGGCAGGATGCATTCCAGCGCGCTCCTGGCCAAAGCCGGATTGGGATGAATATCGCCCGGCTGTTTTGTGACACTGGACAGCCCAGCAGCGCACGCGATTATGTTCTGCGCGTGCTCGAATTCAATCCCGATCTGCCCGAAGCGAAGAATCTCTTGCAACATCTGAGCCGCCCTTCCCCAAACTGCAAGGATTAGAAACATTTTGCTGCTGTTTCCCTCTTCCCTGCAGCCAGCGACAGATGTAGGCTAAACGACCAGAGGTCTCGACGATTATGCTTCGAGCGCAGCGGGCACGTTTGATCTGGATCTCCCTCTTTTTTTTGATTTCTCTGGATGCTTTTCACACCTACGCACGGCCTGCATCCCCGGAACAGACTAAAGGGGGCTTGGTTCCGGTCCTGCAATATATCCGATCCGACTGGGACGTTCTGACACGTTCCATGACCCGTTGCGACAGTGTCGTGGACCCTAAGTTGCCAGAGGCGGTCGTGCTCTATTTGCCGGCAGACTTCGCAGAGCCCGATTCCGTGAAGCAACTCGAACACGACTGCAAGGTCCACGTTGAACACTTACCCACGGTCATTCAACATCCGGGTCAGCCTGGCGTGGATACGATTTCGCCGCAGGGTTTGCTCTTCCTGCCCAATAGCTACGTCGTACCCGGTGGCCGTTTCAACGAGATGTATGGATGGGACAGTTATTTCATTATTCTCGGCCTGGTCCGCGATCATCGAATCGACTTGGCGCGTGGGATGGTGGAAAACTTTTTCTTTGAAATCGAACACTACGGCACGGTGTTGAACGCCAATCGCACTTACTATCTGACTCGTTCGCAGCCGCCCTTTCTGACTTCCATGATCATGGAAGTTTATAACGCGGAGAAGACTTCGGGGCATAACGACAAAGACTGGCTGGCGCGTGCCTACGGATTCGCAGCCCGGGATTATGAGATGTGGATCCACGAACCCCACTTGGCGGAATCCACTGGCCTTTCACGCTACTACGATTTCGGGATGGGTCCGGCTCCTGAGAGTCTTCAGGACGAGAGTGGACTTCGTCGCAAAGTGACCGGCTACTTTCTGCTCCGTCCCGACCTTTCCCGAACTTACATGGCGATGAAGGGGAGCACCCCGGACGCCGTCGGCCCTGATTACAACGTGCAAGTCTGCGATGTAGCCACGACCATGGCACGGCCGGGATGCGATGCTGCCGGCACAGTCCAGTTAGGCGCCGATTATTACAAAGGAGATCGCAGCATGCGCGAATCGGCGTTCGACATTTCTTTCCGCTTCGGACCCTATGGCGCGGCCACGCATCACTTTGCTCCGGTCTGTCTCAACAGTCTTCTGTACAAGACGGAGAAAGATCTGGAGGAAATCAGCCGGCTGCTGGGCAAGACCGTCGAACCCGCGCAATGGAAACAGCGGGCGGAAAAACGCAAGCAACAAATAGACAAGTATCTTTGGGACGATCAGCGCGGGATGTTCTTCGACTACGATCTTCGCACGGGAGCGAGATCCACCTACGAATATGTGACCACGTTTTATCCGCTGTGGGCGGGGCTGGCAAGCACGCAGCAGGCGCAAGCGGTAGCTCGAAACGTGAAGATATTTGAACAGCGGGGAGGCCTGGCCACGAGCACGACAAATACCGGCATGCAGTGGGACTATCCCTATGGATGGGCCCCTCTTCAGTCCCTAGCGGTCGAGGGGCTGCGCCATTACGGATACGCGGCTGATGCGGATCGAGTTTCGTACGAATTTCTTTCCACCGTGGCGGAAAACTTCCGGCGCGAAAAAACCATCCGGGAAAAATACGACGTGGTGACACGCTCATCGGAGGCGCATGTGAGCGCCGGATATCAAGCCAATGTCGTCGGCTTCGGTTGGACTAACGGCGTTTTTCTCGAACTCTTGCAGGAACTGCCCAAGGAAATGATTGACCGATTAGATAAAGACCAGGACGCATTGCCGCCTGGCCATCAGTAAAAGCTGGTGCGTTTCGGCTTTCTGGGGTCGCGCCATGATTCAACCCATACTCTGTCATCCTGAGCGCAGCAAATTGTCCGCGAAACAGAGAGTTTGCGAAGTCGAAGGACCCCGTGGACGATTGTGTCACGATGAAGTCCAAAGGCATTCTAACGGGACTTCCGACACTCCCAGATTGTGAGAACTCCCTGATACCTCTCTCTGGGGATTAGCACTATCGGGGTCCTTCGACTGCGGCGTCGTTCGCTTTGCGCACGATGCCTGCCCTCAGGATGACAGGGCTTACTTGCTGCTCTCACGTTCCTGTAGTTTCTCGGCCGACTTGAGTTCCCTCTCTGCGTCTTCATTGCGGCCCAGGTCGCGGTAGGCCTGGCCCAACAAGTGATGAGTGATCGAATTATTGGGATCCATCGCAACCGCACGCTCCAGCGCGCGCGCGGCCAGGTCGAACTCGCCTTTCTTCTCCAGCACTTTTCCCATCAAAATGTATGGGCCGGTCGAGGTCGCATCGAGCCATATGGAGCGTTGCAACAGTCGTTCGGCGTCGTCGAACTTTTGAATACGCGAATAAGCGTCCGCCAGTTTGTAGTAAGTCGGGGCATGCGCAGGATTGATTGCCTTTTCCTTTTCGAATTCGGTGATGGCTTCGGGAACGCGCGACTTGTACAAGTAAAGTTCCCCCAGCAGGAAGTGAGCTAACGGAAGTTTGGGATCGAGCGCAATCGCTTTTTGTGCGTATTCTTCCGCTATGGGATCAAACTCCTGCCGCAGAAGCATTCGCGCTGTAAATAAACAACTGGCGGCGGAATCTGACGGCACATCAAACATGCGCGCGAACGCAGTGCGAGCTTGCGGATAGTTTTTCACTTGGATATACGAGACCCCCAAAATGTAAGCAGCATCCACATTTGCGAATGGATACCAGGTTTGAACCTTTTCAAGTAACGGAATAGCCTCGTTTGGGCGACCAGAAAGATAATAGGAGAGACCCAACAATTGCACAGCTTCATTGTCCTTTGGGTTTTCTTCCACAGCCTGTTTCAAATAACCCGCGGCCTTTAGAAAATCGCCCTTCTTGTAGTACGCCGCCCCCAGTTCGTGGGAGAGCCCGGCAATCTTCGGATTCTGCGCTGCGAGCGCTTGTAGTTCCGAAAGAGCTTCATCGTACTTGCCTGCGAGCATTAGCTTGCGAGCCGCCTCAAAGGGTGATGGCCGAGTTTGGAGCGATGGAGATTGCGCCTGGTTCGATGGAGGCGGACCGGGCTGAGACTGAGCGAGCGCCGTATGGATGCTGATTAACAAAATCGACAGAAGGGTGGCAAAGCGGATGAGACTTAACAAATCGACCTCCAGAAATATACTGGCATCACTCCACGAAGCGGTGAAGTGAAATCGCGGTTGACCGTCGGTGGTTCTCGCACGTATTGAAGGAAAGCAGCATAACACGTAACCTATCTTCACTGTGGCATTCCCATTCGCCGGAAAGCGCGGCAGCGCTGGATTCTCCCTGGTTCTCATCTTCCTGGCGGTAAACACACTAGTGTGGTTCTCACAGGCGCAGACAACGGCAACCAATGGCGCAGAGGCAGCTTATCAACGCGGTCAGGCGGCCATGCAAAAGGGCGATGCTGCAGGGGCACGCTCGGCTTTTGAACAGGCGATCAAACTCGATCCTCGTAATGCAGACGCGCAGAACGCTCTGGGACAATTGATGCTGCAAGAGGGCGATGTAGATGGCGCGATCAATCACTTTGGTACGGTCACGCGGCTTAGGCCCGGGTTGGCAGTTGCGCACGCTTATCTGGCGCAAGCGCTCGTGAGCAAGGGGTCGCTGGAGGAAGCCGCTCACGAGTTAAGAGTGGCGGTGCGTCTGGCGCCCAAGCAAGCTGACGCGCATCTAGCTCTAGCGCGGGTGCTCAGCCAGCAGCAGAAAACCGAGGATGCAATTTCGGAGATGAAGAAAGCAGTGGCACTGCAGCCCGCACTACCAGATTTGCATGATGACCTTGGCGTGCTGCTGGCTCAGCAACTCCAATTGCAGGATGCCGAAAAAGAGTTTCGCGAAGCCTTGCGGCTGGATCAAACGTATGAGCCTGCTCGGCTTCATCTGGGAGTTGCGCTTTTAAATGGAGGCCAACGCGATGAGGCTCAAACGGTGCTGGAGCAAGCGGTTCAACTGGATCCCAGAGACGGAACTGCGCAGTATTACCTGGGCACCGCCCTCGAAGCAAATGGCAACCTCAATGCTGCCTTGCGGGCATATGAACAAGCGGCAGAACTAACTCCGAATCTGCCAGTGGTTCAGACCCGCTACGGTCTACTGCTGCAGCGATCGGGCGATCCCGAAAAGGCCGCAACCGCATTCGCCAAGGTGATTGAACTCACTCCCAATGACCCCGAGGCGCACAACAACCTGGGTCTCGCCCTGATGCAATATGGCCAAGGCGATGCCGCGGTGAAGGAATTCCAAACAGCGTTGAGACTACATCCCGATGACGCCGGAATCCGCGGGAATCTCGGCCTTGCTTACTTACAGAAATCCGATTTTGATGCCGCGGCGCGCGAGCTTCGCGAAGCACTAAAGATCTCGCCTGCGCAAGCTCACCTTCACTACGACCTGGCGGTCGCACTAAAGTTGAAGGACGATTTACACGGAGCTATCGCAGAATTGAAGGAGGCGATCCGACTCGATCCTGAGTTGGCTGACGCCTATTACACCTACGGCGTCACTCTGTGGCAAAGCGGTGACTTCCCGGCCGCGGTCGAGCAGCTGCAGAGGGCCGTCCGTGTGAAGCCGGACTACGCCGAGGCGTATTACACGCTGGGTACGACTCTCAAACAGATGAACAAGTTGCCGGAGGCTGCCGCCGCGCTCCGGGAAGCCATACGCTTGCAGCCCGACTTTGCCGGAGCGCACACTACCTTAGCTGCGGTTCTCCGGCAACTGGGCGACACGCAAGCAGCATCCGCTGAGAGTAAAACTGGAGCCGAAATCAGCCAACAAAAAACCAGCCTCCAAGCCGCAACCTTTACGACAAACTCCGGGCGACGTTTGCTCGAGGCTGGTGATTTGGAAGGCGCCCTATCCCAATTCCGTTCCGCGATTAATTCCCAACCAGCTTATGCCCCGGCCCATTATCAGCTTGCCCTGGCGCTGCAAAGGAAAGGGGACAAGGCCGGAGCAGCGGCGGAATTTCAGAAGGCGGGAGAGCTGGATCCTCGGTTCAAATCGCCATTCGAGTAATGAATTATGGCTTGGCCTTGCGCAGCGCTACTAACTCCGTCGCTACCGGCACTCCACGCGAAACCTTCACTCGCAATACGGCTTCGAAGGGCCTCAAATCTGATGTCTTCGAAACGTTAAGCCGCTGCAGTAACTCCTCGAGCGATTGAGCTCCGCAGATGTACTCGGCCGCAGCCTGTGTGCCGATGGTTGTTGTCCCGGCCAGGATCATGACCGACTGCGTCGGATTCCCCTCTCGTACTCGCGCGATGACAGAATATTCTTCCGTCAGAGGCTGATTGGACGGGTTGGCGAGAAACGCCTCCGGCTCGCCCGCTTGCGGATGCACGTTGACGATAGCCAAGTCGCCTTGCCGTGGGCCGGACGTCAGCCGTTGGAAAACAAACTCCCGCGTGCTCGGGATTTCCCGTAGTGTGAGGTTCTCCGCTGGCGAGCCGAGGAAAATCAGATTGTTGTTTTTGGCGTCGTCAAGCGAAAGCAAACTGCCGCGCTTCACCAGGATCGGGCGGCCCATCAAGCCGAAAACATGATCAAGATCGTGTACGGCCAGCACTTCGCCGACGCCCGTGTAATGATCCAGGATCAGATCCCGTGAATCGCGGGCGGCGTCAAAATAGCGCATCCCGGTCTCCGGCCGGCCGACGAAAGCCCCGTTGCTAAAGATCACCCATGGCTCCTGCGGCCCGGAAACGAAACTCCCCCAGAAAATTCCAAATGCAGCCGGCACTGGCTCGTTCTGCCGGCTTGCGGTTGCCTCGACCGTGTTACGATTCGCGACCAAGGTTACGATCGCCGCCACGGCAGCGGAAAGAAGAACGATCAGCGCGATGACGGCGATCGCCCAACTGCGGGGGACGCGTGGAGGAGCCTCAGATTCTTGCAGCCCGGTCCCGGTGCCCGTCGGAAGTACCAACATCCCCTTCTGGGAGGCGACCGTCCGATGATGGAACGAGAGGACGTATCCGCCCTTCGGCAGGTCCACAAGGATTGGATCCTCGGCGCCTTCCGAGCCGTAATACTCGGCCAGCTTTAAACGAAGACGTCCAGCCTGCACACGTATGGTCGAATCCAGTTGGGGATCGAAATCAGCTGGCCGGTGAAAAACCTCAGTTGCGATCTCGTATTCTTTGAGCGGCACGCCAGGATGGGTTAGCGCGTGCGTCGCAAGATATCGAAGAAGCTTGCACAGGGACTCAGACCCGTGGAGGACACGGCTCTCCACTAACCTGTCTATCTGCTCCAGGTATTGGTCACCTTGCGCCAAATGGACCCGGGTTACCGCCATGTAACATTAGCGTAACAAGGTCCGTATCTCTCTGCAACCCTAGTAATTTATCTTCCTGTCACTGTATCAAACCTCTTGAAACTTCTCCCAGACCCAACGGTAGTGGTTTTGTACTAGGGCAGAAAATTTCAACTGGTCCCGGAGCAGTGTCTTCGGAGGTCGTGGATTGTACCGGCTCCATTTTCGGGAAGCGGCAGCGGGGTGTCGAGTCTTGGCTCGATGCATATGAGCAAGAAATTCGAATCAGGATTGTCAGCGCGGGGAGGAATGCAATGAAAGACTTTTCCGTTTTGCGTGTTGTGGCAGTGCTCTCGCTTCTTATTGCTGTGTCTGCTCCCTGTGCTTCAGGCCAAGCCGTGTTTGGCAGCATTTTCGGCACCGTTACCGACCCCACAGGCGCCGCTGTCCCGAATGCTAAGGTGACTGTTACCGACGCGCGCAAAGGTACTACTGACGAAGCGACCACGAACGACAGCGGTAACTACTCAGTGACGCACCTTATCCCGGATACTTATAACGTTCGAATTGAGGGGCAAGGATTTAAGGCGGTGGATCAGCAGGACATCACAGTTTCCGCGGACGCTGCGGCCCGCGTCGACGCGCAACTCCAGGTCGGATCCGCCACTGAATCAGTTGAAGTGACCAGCGAGGCGCCCCAACTCAAAACCGACCGCGCCGACGTTGCCATCGAGTTCAATCAGAAGTACGTCGAAGACCTGCCCATCATGAACCGGAATTTCACCAGCTTCGAACTTCTGTCACCGGGAACCCAAAAGATGGTGGGCTGGAGCCATGCCGCGACGGAAAACCCGCAAGGCAGCCAGCAGATCTTTGTAGATGGGCAGCATTTCAGCGGTACTGCTTACGAGTTGGATGGCACCGACAACCAGGATCCGATCCTAGGCATAATCGTCGTCAATCCAAACTTGGACGCCATCCAGGAAGCGAAAGTGTCGTTACAGAACTATGACGCGGAGTTCGGTAAGGCGGTCGCCGGTGTTGTCACCGTCCAAACCAAGTCTGGCAGCAATGACTTCCACGGGAGCGGGTTCTGGTACCGCCGCACCGATGCTACGGCGGCCCGCGATCCGTTCACGCAGTTCGCTCCTAATCCGCTGACCGGGAAGTTCATCCCGTCCGACAAATGGCAGGAATTCGGCGGTACCATTGGCGGACCGATCATTAAGAACAAATTGTTTTTCTTTGGCGATTATCAAGGCACTCGCGAAACCAGCGGAGCTACCAACTTGCTGACGGTTCCGACTGCGACAGTGACTTCGACTTGCAATCCCTCGACTAATACGACCGGCTTCTGTGACTTGAGTCAATATCTCAATGCGGGCTTACAAGGCGGAGGTCAAGCATACAACCCAACCACGGGCAACCTCTCGGCCGGAACAGGACGCACTGCTTATAACCACAACCAAATCCCCATCACCCAGATTTCTCCGCAAGCCGCCGCTGTCCTGGCGCTTTTCCCGGCTCCGACGAACAGCAGCGTATTCAACAACTATGTTGCGTCAGGCTCAGGCAACTTCACACAAAACAGCTTCGATACTCGCATCGATTACAATGCGGCCCCCACCGTACTGATTTTCGGACGCTTTAGCCTCGACTATTTCAATGTGTCGGGAAAGGGCTCCTACGGTGCGTTGGAAGGCGTAGGGTTCGGCCCTGGTGGTCTGGCAGGCAGTTCGATTACCCACAACTACAGCTTGGCCTCCGGCGTGACCAAGACTTTCAGTCCAAGTTTGCTGGCCGATTTCCGCTTTGGATATTTCAAGTACAACCCGCAAGCTTCAAAGCCTGACGCTGGAACCGCCCCCATGACCGCCTTCGGTATTCCAAACGCGAATCTGTCTGGACCCCAAGCTGCGGCAACATCTGGTCTGGGAGGATTCCTTCTCAATCAGACTCCGTCAAGTAATTCGGCCAACAACGGTATCAATGGCAGTCCGACCGTGAGTTGGGGTGATGGCTTGGGAGTAGGACGCTGCAATTGCCCGCTAACGGAGAGTGAACAGCAGTTCCAGTGGGTCACAAATTGGACAAAGATCCACGGGAACCATCAATTCAAATTTGGCGCCGATATCCGCTATGCCATGAACCTGCGAGTGCCAAGTGATGCCGGCCGTACTGGCGATTACACCTTCGACTATCGGACTACCTCGAACGGAGGCGTTGGTGGCCTTGATTGGGCAACTTTCCTCTTGGGGGATGTCACGCAAGTAAGCCGGTATGTCAGCACCAGCCTCACCGCGGCAGAACGGCAACACCGCATGTTCTACTACGGTCAAGATACATGGCGCCTCACGTCCAAGCTAACTTTTAACTACGGCCTGCGCTGGGAAGTTTATTTCCCCGAGTATGTCAACGGCAAAGGCAATGGTGGATTTGCGAATTTCGTGCAGGGTGTTGACCGCGTCGCTGGTTTCGGGCCTTTCGGTCTCAACGGCAACATCAACAACGACTGGCACTACTTTGCGCCGCGCATCGGCTTCGCGTATGAGATGACACCGAAAACTGTCCTGCGTATGGGCTATGGCCGCAGTTACGACATGGGCGTGTTCGGTTCTAACTTTGGGCACACGGTTACCCAAACCTTACCGGTGCTCGCGGCTCAATTGGCCCAAGGTCCGACGCAAAACGTGGCCGCGTTTACTCTCGCGCAGGGACCACCGGTTTTCACTTTCCCAGCCATTCCAGCCAGCGGAGTGCTTCCCGTCGCTGGACCGAACTGTTTCCAAGGTCCACTCTTCAATGCCGCAGGCCAAAACACGCAGCTCTGCGTGCAGCCGCACACCCGTCCGACATTCCAGCGGCTTCCCGAGTTAGATGCTTGGAACGCGACAATTCAACATCAGTTGACAGGTACGATGACGATGGAAGTCGCCTACATCGGGAACAAAGGCACGCACGTGTTTGCCGGTGACGGGCCGACCTACAATGCCAACAGTCCTTCGATAGTTGGGTTTGCCGCCGGGGTTCCGCAAGTGCAACGTCGGCCCCTTTACGACAGATTCACCTACCCAGGCTATCCCGACCCAACCAACACCGCGGGAAGCGCGCCCGGAGTATTGCAATGCTGCTCCACCGATCAGAACAACTTCTTGGGAAACGATGCCAGCAGCAACTACAACGCCCTGCAAATCAAGGTGGAGAAGCGGTTTTCTCATGGTTTTCAATTCCTCTCTCACTACACTTTTGCTCACGCCTTCAAGTATGACAACAACTACTATGCCGATTCACCCGGAATCGCCTACGGCCCCGACGACCAGGTCCGCAACCACGTCTGGGTGAACAACCTCGTGTACGAGCTACCCTTCGGCAAGGGCAAGCCTTTCGCGGGAGGAGCGGGACGGGCCGAAGACTTGATCATCGGAGGCTGGCAGATCAGCGGGACGACCACGTGGGGCAGCGGCCTGCCTTGGACCCCGAGCTTCAACGAATGTGGAGGCGAGGAGGATGTATCCATTTGCCGTCCCAACAAGGGAACAGGGTCGTTCCACACAGGAGCGGGTTCCTTTAATCCGGTCACGCACACGGTGCCCTTCTTCACTCCAGTACCTGACATCGTTACCAATCCCGGCGGTCCGTTCGCCGACCCAGGGTTGGGTCATCTGGGCAACATCGGCGTCTTCAGCTTCCGCGGACCGCGGGTCTTCTATGCGGACGCATCGATCTTGAAGAACTTCTCCATTTGGGAACGCGTGAAACTCCAATTCCGCATGGATGCGTTCAACGTGTTTAACCACCCCGTTTTGGGCTTCAACAACAACCAGGGCGGTAGCGGTCAATGTATCGATTGCTCTGGAAACGGCAACATCACCGACATCGAGCACGACGCATCGCCCGGCTCAGCTACGGGTATGCGGCAACTCGAGTTCGCGTTGAAGTTGATCTTCTAGCCGTGTCGTGGAGGACGGGCGTTTTCGCCCGTCTCACGATCGGCCAACTTCGAGCCTCATCCTGGCGAGGAAGTCGTCCGCGCCTTCGCTTATGGTGTCAGCTCCGCGCTTGACCCAGGCTTCTTCGAGTCCTAACATCAAACCGGATGATGCTGGTTAGCTTCCGCCGTTATTCGCGGTTCTTCTCTGATTTATTCGGGCTCCTGGTCCTGTTCACCAGCATCGTCCTGTTCACCAGCATTGCAGCGGGCACCGAACCGCCTAACGCCAGCTCGCCAACCGCCCAGCCCTCGGTCAACTTCGTTGACATCGCTGAAAAAGCCGGCGTGGAGTTCACTAACACTTTCGGCGGCCTGGTAACAAAAAAATACATCATCGAAACCACGGGCACCGGCGTCGCGATCTTCGATTACGATAACGACGGATGGCCGGACATCTTCTTCGTGAACGGAACGACCCTCGAAGGCTTTCCCAACGGAAAAGCCCCGACCAACCATCTCTACCGCAACAACCATGACGGAACCTTCAGCGATGTAACCGCGCAAGCAGGACTAACGGCCACAGGCTGGGGCCAGGGCGTCTGCGTAGGCGACTACGACAACGACGGCTGGGAAGACCTCTACGTCACCGCGTACGGAAAGAACCACCTGTATCACAACCAGCATGGAGTGTTCACCGAGGTCGCAGAGAAGGCCGGAGTTGCAGGATCAGGCAAGGCCTGGGGCTCAGGCTGCGCTTTCGTGGATTACGACCGTGACGGGCTTCTGGATTTGATCGTGGCGAACTACGTAGATTTTGATCTCTCTACCGCACCCGCGCCTGGAGAGCGCACGTCCTGCATCTGGAAAGGGACACCAGTAATGTGCGGCCCGCGAGGCCTGCCCGGTGCGAAGAACATTCTGTATCATAACCGCGGCAACGGCGTGTTTGAAGACGTAACTACCAAAGCGCACATCGACCAGACCAATGGCCACTACGCCTTCAGCGTCTCCACCCTCGACTACGACGATGACGGATGGCCCGACATTTATATAGCCTGCGACAGCACGCCGAGCATCCTGTATCACAACAATCGCGACGGCACGTTCACCGACGTAGCCGTTACCGCCGGCGCCGCTTTCAACGAAGACGGCCGCGAGCAAGCCGGAATGGGCACAACTATAGCCGACTACGACGGTGACGGCCGACTCGACATCTTCAAGACCAACTTCTCCGACGACACCTCGACCCTCTACCGCAGCAACGGCGACGGCACCTTCACCGACGCGACTTTCGCCGCCGGCCTGGGCTTGCACACCAAGTATCTGGGCTGGGGCACAATGTTCTTCGACTTCGACAACGACGGCTGGCCCGATCTGATTCTAGCCAACGGACACGTCTATCCCGAGGTAGACAAATATCACCTTGGCAGCAGCTACCAGGAGCCGCGAATCCTCTATCACAACAACGGCAACGGCACCTTCACCGATATCTCAGAGTCGGCGGGCGCAGGCATTACCACCGCCTCGTCCTCCCGAGGCCTCGCCGTCGGCGATCTCTGGAACGATGGCCGCATTTCCGTAGTCGTAAGCAACATGAACGCCCAGCCCAGCCTGCTGGTGAATCAGGTCCGGTATCCAAATCACTGGATCGCATTCAAGACGGTAGGAACCGCCTCCAACCGCGATGGAATCGGCGCGCGGATCACGGTCCGCGCCAGTAAGCGAATCCTGGTCGATGAGGTCCGCAGCGGATCGAGTTACGTCTCCAACAACGACATGCGGGTGCACTTCGGGTTGGGCGCTGCAATCAAAATCGATTCGGTCACAATCCGCTGGCCCAACGGACGAGTGGAGAGTTTCGAGGAACAGTCAGTCGATACGATTCATACCTTGAAGGAAGGCGCTGGGACTGCCCGAGGACCTGACCCGAAGAAATAGTGATCATAAGTGCCCTCTCCAACCGTTGTTGGTGAAATAGAGATGTAACGCCAATTGGAACGATTCCCTAAGGTGTGGCGGTTCGAATGACTTCCGGGTTGTCGACGGTTCGTTGAGGGTGCAAAATTGAATGTTCAGGCGCTATTGCAAAACGCTTTTTAGCATAAGGAGCATAAATCGAGATTTTCATACTCAGGAGGCGCAATTCACAGCGATGGACATTCGGGAGCGGGATCAAGAACAATGGTGAATATGACCAGATTGTCTAAGAAAGTGGCAATAGTGACGGGCGCGTCGAAAGGCATAGGCGGTGGGATTGCAACGGCCTTGGGAGCTGAGGGCGCGCGCGTGGCCGTGAACTATTCCTCCGACCGGGAAGGCGCCGAACGCGTCGCTCAGGCGATCACCGACAACGGGGGCGAGGCGGTCGTGGTCGGGGCCGATGTGTCCAAGGCCGCAGATGTCGCGCGGTTATTCAAAGAAGTGGATTCTGCGTTCGGAAGACTGGACGTTTTGGTGAACAACGCCGGAGTATTCCGCTTCGGCGCTATCGCGGACATCACCGAAGCGAGCTTTCATCTCCACTACAACATCAACGTTCTCAGCGTGATTCTCACCGTGCAGGAGGCGATCAAGCGGTTCGGCCCCGACGGTGGTAGCGTCATCAACCTCAGCTCTATCGTCGGCTCGCATCCTGTGCCGGGAGCTCTGCTGTACGCTTCCACGAAAGCCGCCATCGAAACGCTGACCAGGGGATTGGCGCTCGAACTGGCGCCGCGCAAGATACGCGTCAACGCCATCGCTCCCGGTCATACAGAAACTGAAGGCAATGTGGCCGCGGGGACCTTTGCGGGTGGTGCCGGCGCCGTTCTGGCTGAGAAGACGCCGCTCGGCCGGCTCGGTCGCGTGACGGATATCGCACCCCTGGCGGTGTTCCTGGCATCAGACGAATCAGCCTGGATCACCGGGGAGGTCATTCGTGCCGCGGGCGGTCTCGTTGTAGCCACCTGAGGGCAATGTGCTGACCTCGCAATTAACAACGCAGTCAGAACAACACAGAAAGGAGAATCTTATGCAAACACTTCAAGCTGACTACTTCGCCGCTTATCACAACCTAAAGCTGACGCGAGATGGCAACGGTGTACTGGTTGCTGAATTCCACAACAATGGCGGGCCGTTCATTATGAGTGCGCAAGCTCACACAGAGTTTGTCGACGCCTTCTACCGCATTGCGCAAGACCGAGCCAACAAGATCGTGATCCTGACGGGCGCAGGCGGGCAGTTCATTACTGATGTCGACTGGCCATCTTTTGGCGACGCTGCCGATCCCGGCGTTTGGAGCCAGGTTCACGACGAAGGTGTTCAGGTGTTGGAAAATATCGCCAACATACGCGTGCCGGTCATCGCGGCGATCGAAGGACGCGCCCATGTGCACTCCGACTACGCGCTGCTTGCCAGCGTAATTGTGGCAGCGGAGGGCGCGACTTTCCAGGATGTGGCGCATTTCTCGGCGGGCATAGCACCGGGCGATGGCATCTTTACGACATGGAGTTACCGTGCTGGAGCGGGACGAGCGGAGGCATTCCTGCTAAATCCACAACCGCTAAAGGCGCGTACCGCATATGAATGGGGAGTGGTCGCCGAAGTTGTGCCGAACGGTAAGGCGCTGTCCCGAGCACGGGAATTGGCCAACTTGTACTTGAAGGCTCCCGAAGTGACCCGCCGCAATACGCGCGTACATTTCATTCAACCGTTGAAAGAGCGCATTGTCCGAGAAGTCGGCTATGGACTGTCGCTCGAGGGAGCGTCAGCGGCTGACCTGGTGAAATCAAAGCGAGCCCAGAATGAGGCTGTCGCTCAGAAAGGAAGAGTCGCATGAAGCGCACCGAAAGCAGCTCATCTGCTTAGGTGCTAAAAAAAGAAGACGCAGCCAGAAGAATTTGATCTGGTGATTCTCGGAGGGCGCGGGGCCTGGTCAAGCCGCGTCGGCTGACTGGGGATGTTCGCAGGCTGGGTGGACCAGCCACGTTCCCCCCACTTGTCCCGCGACCAACTCACGGCCGCGCCGACTGCACATCCGTCCGCGACAAGTCTTACGAAACAGCGGACAGACGGACACTCCCCAATTGGCTGAAACTAGGCAAACCATTCTTGAGCAAGAGCAGATGCGGCTTTGAATCCCCCCTGGTCCATTCTCCCTTATGTGGAGGAGTTTCCGTTTGAGGAGAAAACGCAGAGATAATCTCCTCAAGTAACTTGACAGTGCGTGAGCGCTTCACGAATACCGATATTGACAGAGTGCTTACACCGCGGATTTTCATGATGGCTCCGAACATTCGGAGCGGTTGTCTTTGGCTGGGGAAACTCGGGGGACACATGGGACTTTCCGCAATCTCCTGAGATTAGGCAGGTTATTCTTGAGCAAGAAAGTAGGGAACATCCCGCCTGTCTCTGGTTTTCCGAAGGTTATCGTTGTAGCGCCGGCCAGGTGAGATGGCGATCATGCTTTAGGGCTTGCCCACGTTGTTGTTACGAACGCTAGGTGTCAACTTCCGGATAACGAATTCTTGAAATAGATTGCTAACCGCAGTTGCTCCGATCCCGATTGCCGCGTTTTCGAAAGTTAATTCGGCGCCGTTGCGATCGTTCGCCGGATAATACAAATTCGAGATACCGCCCGCTGCCAGGCTTCCCAGGATACTCGAATAATTTGGCTGCCAGCGTCGATTGTCGCCTTTGCAGATCACCGAATTGGCGATCGCATAAAGAGCGCGTGCTCCCGTACTGCCGTTTCCCTTATAGAAATAACGCGGGTCCTGTTTCAGAAGCGATGGCAGGATGGCCCCTCCGATGAAAGTGCTCGTAATCGTGTCGGCATAGCCCGCGCCGAAGCGCTTTCCGTAACCTTCTGCCCCTTGCCCATATTCTTTGAAGTGATCTTGCGCCTGCTCAACTCCCGCAACGCCCCCCACAAATACTAAAGTGAATGGGTCGATCACTGTCTTCCAGGCGAGCTTGAATTTTTGTTTTGAGCTGAGGGGCACTGCATTGGGAATGTAGCTGACATAAAAATTTGGCAGTATACCAAGCACACGCTGCTTCTCTTCAACCTTGATCTGCTCTTCTGCCACTTCCGTTGGCGAAACTCCTACCTGCACTTCAGTGATATTCGTAGCAACCGCCAGCGGGTTCGGCGGGACAATGAAAGTCTCCCCCGAGCGCAGAGTTCCCGAGAATGTTTGGCTGGCGAAGCCCGCCGACGTAATTGTGACCTGGAAGGGTCCGGGAGGGATGTTGGCAAAGGAGAATTGCCCATCGACGCCTGATAACAGCTCTTGGTTTAGGGAGCGACCTTCACCGGCAAGCCTCACCCGGGCTCCGGCGATGACGGCCCCACTTTGATCCACGACCGTTCCGCTGATGCTTCCGGGCAGTAGCTGGCCGGGCAGTTGGCCTAAGACAATCCCAGGTTGTTCCGGACTTCGCACTTCCGGACTGGATACCGGCGATTGCTGAGGGGCCTGTCCAAAACAAAACGACGTCCAACCCAGAGTGACAAAGGCAAAAACCATAAGTGCAGACTTGAATTCGAAAGCCATGAATACTCAACTTTACCCTTTCCCGTGCTGCCTATCCAAATCACGAAAGTGCTCCATTCCCACACCTCTCCGCAGGGCGGCAAGCCACTCGAATTGCGCTCCAAGAGATCGACCTCCGCTGTGTGCTCTTTCAGCCGTGTGGCATCTAACAGCATGAGTTGCCGCGTGGACTTCGGAGATTCTGGCAAGAACTTCGTCGAAATAGGCAAGCGGCCCAAGGCGTAGGAAACTATGCTTAGGCTTGCGCTGCGCTCGAGGCAGACGAAAATTCGCAGGGTAGGAGATAATGCAAAAACGCAAACTTGGAAAAAGCAATCCACAGGAGTGCATATGCCAGCCCGGAACGATACCCTAACCGACCGCTTTTCTCGATTTCGCGAAATTAAGCTCACTGTGACTGGAAGAAAATCAGGGCGCCCGGTCTCAATCCCGGTCTGGTTCGTATGGGAGGACGACAAGCTTTACCTCCTGCCGGTGAAGGGGTCGGATACGCAGTGGTACAAGAACGTGCTCCAGAATCCATCGATTAAGATCAAGGTAGGAGGGACAGGGGCCGAACTCGAGGCCATTCCGCTTACTGAGGCCAAACAGGTCTCGTCCGTGGTCGAGAAATTCCGCGCGAAATATGGGGCCAGCGACGTGAAGAAGTACTATTCAAAGTTCGACGTTGCCGTTGTCGCTCAGATGTAATCAGCTCCATCACGATCGCAAAAGAGCAATTCTCAAAGGTATGGAAAACCGGTCGCCAGGAAACCGTGTAAACCTGGGGACAGGAAATCCGACTGCAAGTTTTTGCATCTTGACTCTCACCACATCTCCGCCGTAGAGTTTGCCTGACTAAAAAGGTACTTGCCAATCTTCTTGCTCCAACTCCCTGCTGCAAGTTGATCTAGGTCCCTAATTCAGGAGCTTGAAACAATGAAAAAGCAAATTGCGGCCTGCAGCACCTTTGCTGTGGGGTTGTTATGCGTCAGTGTAATCATGACCTGCGCGAGCGCGCAGGTAATCCAGCCGGGCGTTTTCAATACCATCCCGGTGAGAAGCTGGCAAGCGGAGCCATTCGCTCCAGATTTCACGGGCCCAATCACTGTAGGAAAAAACGTCGACGTCAACAAGGAAAACGGACACCAGAGCGAGACCAGTGTGTCCGTAGATCCGACCAACCCGAAACATCTCCTGTTCAGCGTGAACGACCTAAGCGTCTCAACCGGGGCAGGCGCCGTGGTGTGGGAGTCTACGGACGGAGGCAAGACTTTTACCAGTTTCAATCAAAACCCCAGCGCCTTCTGCTACGACACCTGGCTGGGTTTTAATACCAAGGGCGATGCGTTCATGTCTTACGAGTGCTTCGATCAGCGCATTGCCTACAAGAAAAAAGGCAAGTCCACTTGGACGAGCATCCTGTTATCGAACGCCGGCGGCTCGCCCGACCGCGACATGGTGACCGTAGACAACTCGGCCAACAGTAAATACAAAGGCAGCGTCTACATCGGCTACGACGACAATGGCGCGGGCAACACGCCCTACGTGCTGTATTCACGGGACGGTGTCAATAACTGGCAGCGCAGCGCAGCGGTCGGCCCCGGTGGAACGATCGGTGTAAACGTCACAATCGGGCCCGACGGAAGCGTCTATGCCACCTGGGAGGACTACGGGGGCCAGAAGATTTGGGTCGCAAAGTCAAAGAATGGCGCCAAGAGCTTCGGCACACCCCATGTGGTTACTAACTACCGTATCAATACCACTTCGTTCTTCATCTCAATTCCACCTCAGAATTCCCGAGGCGTACTTCCCATGCCGTTTACGGCGGTGGCTCCCGCCGGCTCCGCCAATGCAGGCCGGGTCTACGTGAGCTATTTCGATCAAGACCCGAATGGAAGCAATACCAACATCTACGTCCGTCACTCCGACAATGGTGGCAAGACGTGGTCGGCTGAAGCGAAAGTCGATGATGACACCAACCATGCCTGGCACTTCCATAACGCCATTTCTGTGGCAGCCAATGGTACGGTCGAAATTTCGTTCTACGATACACGTCGCGACTCCAGCAGCGTGAAAACGGATCGCTACGTGAGCCTCTCGACCGATGGTGGTGTGACCTGGCAAGCGAATAAGCGGGTCACGACGGTGCAGTCCGATGAAACCAGATCGGGGACCGATCAAGGCAATCAGTACGGAGACTACCAAGGAAGCGCAGTTGATTCATCGGGCAAATTCCGTTTGGTTTGGACCGATTCCCGCTCCAACGTGACGTTTGAAGACATCGAGGAGGATAGCGCGAAGTAATAGATTTGCCACAGCGAGTAACTGATTTCCCGGCGGGGTTGTAGCATCCTGGGCAACCGCCGGGGCTGGCCAACTTAAACCTCTAATCACTCTTCAGGGTGCCCCGCTCAAGCTCCGCTTGGGCGGGGTTTTCGTGAACGCGAACTTCGGCATGACCCCAGTTTTTCTCGGCGCCGTGCTGTACATTGGGGGCTGGCCCAGACCATCCCAAGTTTCCGCTCTTGGGACAAATTCGGGGACAGATGAAACGTTCCCAGTAACTAGTTTGAATCGCAACCCAGAGCGAAGCGCAGCGCAGCACACACCTCACTCATCCGTGCGGCACTAAGTTCGGCCACACGTTTCCCCATGCGCTGTTGCGACACCGTCACTGCTTTGTGCAGGTTCACCGCGCACGGGGATTTCATGCCGTCCTCCTCATTAGGAACGACTTCCGATGGTACGCCGCGAATCGTAAAAGTGACAGGCGCAACCGTGACTGTGGATAAATACTCGATGGCGCTGTTGCGGGTGAGCACGAGAGCCGGTCGTTTCTTGTCGGGCGCGGCAAACTGGTAGAGCCGAACCTCGCCTCGGGCTATTCTTCCGGCCACGTGGCCTCCGATTCCCAACCCCGCGCTTCCGCCTCGGCCTGCGGTGTTGCGAGTAGCCTTGGCGGTCGCGCTCTTCACTGGCTCGCACTTCCAACCGGCGGAGATGTTCCCGCAGAGCGTCTCGCACCAAAGCGGATCGGTTTCGATTAGTGCGCTTCGCAGCTTGGTCGGCGGCGTGCAGTAGCTTTTTGTCCAGCACGATTTGAACGATTTGCATATGTGGAATCCATTCCACAGTAGACTCCACATAGACAATATTCCAAAGCCAGCTATTACGTGCCATTTTAGGCGGTGCTTCTCGCCAGCGACTGACGATCCTGGGAACACCTTCGAGCCGAATCCGAACGCGAAAAACACTTGCACGCAATCTTCAGCGGGTGCATACTTCGCACGACAGGGGGTGCTCCTATGCACAGAATTGCATTGTTTATAGCCGTTGCCCTGCTCAGCGTCGGCGTAGGTCATACCACCACGCCGGCTGCCGACTGGGCGATTAACGCCACTGCAATTGAGGCGTGCAGCTGTCCACACTTCTGCATGTGTTATTTCAATGCACATCCAGCAGCTCACCACGAAAATGGCAAGACCGAACACTTTTGCAAGTTCAACAACGCGTACAAAGTAAATAAGGGACACTACGGCAACGTCGATCTCACCGGCGCCAAGATTTGGCTGAGCGGCGATCTGGGCGGCGACTTCTCGCAGGGCCAGATGGATTGGGTGGTCGCGACTTTCGACAAAGGCACGACTCCCGAACAACGGCAAGCCCTCGGGGTAATCCTCGGCCACGTATTTCCCGTGAAGTGGAGCTCATTCCAGACCGCCGAAGGCGACATCGACACGTGGACCTTCGATAAAGACCAAGCTCACGCGACGCTCAACGGCGGCAAGACAGCTGAGATCAAGCTAAAGCGTTTTCAAGGGATGACCGACGAACCGGCCGTGTTGAAGAACGTAAAGTACTGGGGCACCCCGCGCAACGACGGTTTCGTCATGATGCCCAACGAATTCGAAACATACAAGGAGGGCCCCAAGCCCTACGAATTCAAAGGAACGAACGGTTTCATGCTCACCTTCGACATGACCTCAAAAGACGTTCCCGCTCCGAAGGGCTCTTCGATGGCCTACTGACAAGTCTTTCCACTTTGCTGCTTAATGCGTCAGAGTTTCTCTGACGCATTTTGTGACTGACGAAAGTTATGCGGGTTGAATCGCGGTCGCTGGAGATGCCTCACCTTTCATTGACTTGCTGGTTTCCCCGACGTAAGATTCGCCACAAATGGTCGGCGAAATCATCTCGCACTACCGCATCCTCGGAAAGCTAGGGGTTGGCGGCATGGGCGAAGTCTACCTGGCGGAGGACAAGCGCCTCGGGCGCAAAGTGGCGATTAAGTTTCTTCCTGCGGCCGTCGCTACCAATGAGCTTGCCAAGCAACGTCTGCTGAGAGAAGCCAGGACTGCGGCCACTCTCGATCACCCGAATATATGCGCGATCTACGAGGTCGGCGAGGAGGGCGGCCACAGCTTCATAGTCCTTCAATACATCGAAGGCGAAACCCTGGCGGCGGCGCTCAAGCGCCAGCTGCCAGACCTGCGCGAGGCACTTGCGATTGCGGCACAGGTTGCCGACGCCCTCAACGAAGCCCACTCCCGCGGCATCATTCATCGTGACATCAAACCAGAAAACATCATGCTCACAACCCGCAGACAGGTGAAGGTGCTCGATTTCGGCTTGGCAAAGGTGCTGCGCGACTCGGGCCTTGCCGAACCTGACGCAGAAACCGGGACCCTGCTGAGCATGCCAGGAATGGTGATGGGCACGGCGCCCTACATGTCGCCTGAGCAGGTGCGCAGCGAGGAGTTGGATTGCCGCAGCGATATCTTCAGCTTCGGCACCGTGCTTTATGAACTGTTCAGCGGACGGCGGCCCTTCGAGGCCAGGAGTACGGCAGAGGTCATCTCTGCGATTCTGACCCGGGACCCCCCGCCGATCAACCGCCCCAGCCTCGCCCTTAGCGGCAGTGCCGAAGAGCGGCTGATACGAAAATGCCTTGAGAAAGACGCAGCGCAGCGCTACCAGTCAATGGGCGATTTGATCACTGACCTACAGCAAATCCGCCGCGAATACGAAAGCGGACAGCTTAGGCCGGTATCCGAGGCAACGCCCTTAAAGCCAGCAATCACCGCCCCTAAAAGCCGATGGCACGGAGTTCGCGTTTCAAAGCCCGCGCTTGTCCTGACAGCTCTGGCGCTAGTGGTGGCGGCAGCCGTGTACACCTTGTCATTTCGCACTCCGAAGCCCACACCCGCGTCGAGCGTCAAGTCCGCCAACCCTGTGGCATACGACGCTTACATGCGCGGCATGGTGAATGTCAAACACGAGAATCCAGCCAATAATGAAGCCGCCATCAAATTGTTTCAGCAGGCCGTAGCTGCTGATCCCAATTTCGCCGCTGCCTACGCCGAACTGGCCCGCGCCTACAGCATCAAGGTACGTTTTTTTGCGCCGGTGGCTGAGAAGAAAGAGCTGAACGAAGAAGCCGAAGTGGACGTGGACAAAGCGCTCGCGCTGGATCCCAATCTGGCAGAGGGTTATTTTGCCCGCGGCCTAATGTTATGGACGCCCTACAAGCGCTTCCCTCACGAACAGGCGATTCAGTCCTACAAACGCGCGATAGAACTGAACCCTAATCTCGATGAAGCCCATCACCAACTGGGATTTGTTTATCTCCATATCGGCCTGCTCGACCAGGGATGGCAAGAGATCCAAAAGGCATTGGCGATCAATCCCGGGAACACTCTGGCGCGATACCGCCTGGGTGTCATCGATATGTGCCGGGGTAAATACGAAGAAGCCTTTCAGATCTTCAATAGCACTCCGCTCGAACAGAGCCCGTCGTTACTGGCGTCGTATACATCCACGGCTTTATTCCGGCTGGGGCGCGATCAGGAAGCCTCGGTGATCATCGAGCAATTCCTCAAAGACTATCCCAAGGACGAAGGCGGGCTGGTTACGAGCGTGAAAGCCATGATGCTGGCGAAGGCTGGAAAGCAACGTGAGTCAGAAGCCACGATGCAGCACGCCGTCGAGATCGGCCGAGGTTACGCTCACTTTCATCACACCTCTTACAACCTGGCTTCTTCCTATGCGCTTATGAATCAGCCCGAGCCAGCAATGAAATGGTTGCAAGTGACCGCCGATGAGGGCTTCCCCTGCTATCCGCTTTTCGAAGGTGACGCTCACCTCGATAACCTGAGAAAGGATCCGCGGTTTATTTCATTTATGGCGAAAATCAAGCAGCAGTGGGAACACTTTAATGCCACGTTGTGACTGGGGGTGAAAGGCAAGGCCGCAACGATTCTAAGTTTTGTGGAAGTGGCGCCGCCGCACCTTGTCGGAATGTAGTCCGAGCTGCATGGAGGACTGAAGCCATCTCCTAGTCCAGTCTCTCTCGTAGAGTCAATTTCGAGACGCCCATTAATCGGGGTTGTAGAGGAAGGTCATTCGTAGCTCAATATCCTGACCGGAGAATTCGGAAGGCAGTGCCGGAAATGGGTTCGAAGAGGTGATGCCAGTCCAAGCGGCGTGATCGAATGCGAAATCACCCGAATTCGAGACCAATTTCATTCTGGCAACTTTGCCATTTTTGAGAATGGCAAATTGGATCGTGAGTTTGGCCTTCTTCATGATGGGTGCCTTCGCCGATTCCGGAATATTGTTGTACCAATTCAAGCGGACTTCGTGCAGCACATGCTGAAGATAGGGGGCGAAATCCACGCCCATCGGATCGGATAACACCTGCGGCGGTCCTATCACGGCGACTGGCTTTGGGCCCTTGCCGAGGACGTAGGAGGAAAAAGCACCACAAATCAGTAAGGCGGAAATCCCGAAGCTGAGGAGAGATTTCATAAACAATTGCGTCTAGGAGTATACGTCCCTTCGGCATTGTACGCCGACCACCAGATTGGCTCGTGGGTAACGGTCGAAAACTAGCAGTTGCACGACTGATTGCTGCGCGCGATTGTATCAGTTCAGACCCTACTCGTTTAGCTACCTTGTCTCTTCGTTCGATCAAATTCCACGGTTCGCACGATCCCCTCGCCCTCCTTCACATAAACCAACTGATTGGGCTTGATGTCCTTCATCGTATCCACTTGTCCGCTGGGCCAGTGAATCTCCAGCAAATCCACCTTTTCAGCTTTCCCCAGGCCAAAGTGAACTCGCAGATCGTTCTGCGAAATGTAACTGCCGCCGCTGCGGACTTCGTCGATCTGCTGATGAGGTTTTGACTCATCCGGCGGGTGCGTGACGCACTTCAAACGAGCCCCGATGCCACTGCGGTTCGACTTGGTTCCGATCGTCCGGACCTTGATCCAGTTGCGGTTTAAGCGAGAGTCGCAGCGCAAAAGCTGCGGCGGTCCGTTGATGGTATTGACCACGACATCGATATCGCCGTCGTTGTCAAAGTCGCCAAACGCGCAACCGCGCGAGGCGCTAGGCGTAGAGATGCCCGCCCCAGCATTCAGCGAGACATCCTCAAAATGTCCGTTGCGCTGATTGCGATACAGCAGCTTCCGCTGGGCGTAGCCAGCTTCGGTCCGCAACTGTTCGACTTCCGGATAAACGTGGCCGTTGCAAATCAAAATGTCAGGCCAACCGTCGTTATCGAAGTCGACAAACCCGCAGCCCCATCCCAGATACTGCGTGTGCATGCCCAATCCGCCGGTGAATGTTGCGTCGTCAAACTCTGCTCCACCGCGATTGTGGTAGAGCGACGGCGTGTCTCCTGCGAAATTCGTCTTGACGATGTCCAGATTGCCATCCAGATCGTAATCGGCCGCAGACACCCCCATCCCAGCTTGCGGTTTGCCGTCAGCGCTCAAGGCGCAGCCCGCTTCGATGGCAATATCTTCGAATTTGCCGTTCTTCTTGTTCTGATAAAGCGCGCTGGCAGTCGAGTCGTTGGCTACATAAATGTCCGGCCAACCATCATTATCAAAATCAGCAACCAGCACCCCGAGACCGTAGGTGCCATTGGCCCGCGTAATTCCAGCCGCCTCGGAAACGTCCGTGAAGCTGCCGTCTCCGTTATTGTGATACAGAATATTCTTGCCCCCGTTCAATCCGGGTGGCCCGCACGCCACCATCACGCTCTTATAAAGGCAAGGTCCGGACTCCGGCACCGGCGCCGTCGCCAGATCAAGATCAATGTAATTCGCCACGAACAGATCGAGGCGCCCATCCCGGTCATAATCAACGAACGCACAGCCCGTTCCCCAGCGAGTCTTTTTCCCCGCAACTCCGGCCTTCTCGCTAACGTCAGTAAAAGTTCCATCTCCGTTGTTGTGGTACAGAACGTTCTTGCCATAGTAGGTCAAGAACAAATCTTCGAAGCCATCGTTGTCGTAATCTCCGACACAAACACCCTGCCCCCAGCCGCTATGGCTCAAGCCAGCTTTCACAGTCACGTCCGTAAATGTGCCGTCGCGATTGTTCTTGAACAGATGGGATGCCGGCTCATGTCTTGCGGAAAAACCTTCCAGACGCCAACCGTTGACCAGAAAAATATCTAGCCATCCGTCATTGTCGTAATCATAGAAAGCCACACCGCAGCCCGTGGTCTCGAGCAGATATTTATTCTTATGTTCGCCGCCAAAGATGGTTTCGACGTTTAGACCAGCTTCGCTGCCGACGTTTACGAAGCTGACGCCCAAATCAACATCCGGCTTCTCGTCCTTTTCCGGAATAGAGGACAAAGCGCGCAGGCGAAGCGGCCGGGCCAAAGAGAATACATTTTCCAAAGAAAGTACCAGCGCAGACCGGCTCAGCGATCGGAGAAACTTGCGGCGTGAAAACATCAAAAGGAAGTACCCGTGTGCCCTTAGCTCATGCTAGAATTCGCCCTTAATTCTGTAGGACAACCGCCCGATTTGCAAGCGTCCACACCTCGACGGGCTGGACGGCAACGGAGTTTCGAACGGCCATTTCCAACCCCAGCAGCGTTCTTCGCAGCAGATGTGCAAGATTCATGCGACTTCGCGCCGCATTGCTGCTGGCCATTTTTTCAGTCTCGGCCTTTGCTCAGAACACCGGTCTGTCACTTTCGCGCCCTGTGCGCCCGTGGGAGTTTCTTTCGGCCGTCGGAACCCGAGCCGCGATGTTCGGCAACGAAGCCGGAACCTTCGAGGGCTGGGTCTACCCACTGAAAATCCTGCGTGATTTCCACCTCGTATTTCATATTGAGGGCCGGGCTCTCCCTGCAGAGTCACTAGCACGAACGGTTTCTGTCCAACCCGAAGCATGTTCAATCCTGTATGCCGGTGATACCTTCCAGGTCCGCGAAACTTTTTTTGTGCCGGTACATGAACCGGGCGCGGTCATCGTAATCGAAGTCGAGACCGCGCATCCGCTCGAAGTTGAGGCCGTCTTTCAACGCGATTTTCAATTGGAGTGGCCCGCAGCGCTGGGTGGAACCTATATCAACTGGGATCCAAACTTTCGGGCCTTTAAGCTGGGGGAAGAACAGAAGAAATTTGCCGCGCTGGTGGGTTCGCCAACGGCTGCACTTTCCGGCGAAGAATATTCCACCAACTACGCCTCGTCGTCGCAGAACTCTTTCTTGCTGGGTCCGACTGCCAAAGGCAAGGACACGAAAGTGGTAGTGATCGCAGGTTCTTTAAACGGCCCCCAGGAAGTCGAAGACAGTTATCGCAGACTCGCCAGTACATACCCCGAACTGCGGCGCACTTCCTCCGACCATTACAGGCACTACCTGAACGAAACCGTGAGCGTGACGCTGCCCGACGCCCAACTACAGCAAGCCTACGACTGGTCCCGCGTCAGCATGATCCAGGGCATGGTCAACAATCCCTACTTGGGCACCGGATTGATCGCAGGTTACCGAACGTCTGGGGACGGCACCCGGCCGGGCTTCGCCTGGTTCTTCGGCCGCGACGCACTCTGGACTTCCTTCGCGCTCAATGCCGAGGGCGACTTCGCCGACACCCGCACCGCGCTTGATTTTCTGAGCCACTACCAGCGCGCTGACGGCCGCGTCCCGCACGAAATCTCGCAATCTGCAACCTTCGTTCCGTGGTTCACCGATTATCCCTATCCGTATGCCTCAGTCGACGCCACTCCGTTGTACATCGTGGCGATCGATGATTACGTCCGGAAAAGCGGAGACATCAATTTTGCCCGTGAGAAATGGGACAGCTTGTGGAAGGCTTACGAGTTTCTAAAATCCACGTATGACGCGCAAGGGCTGCCGCGAAATTTCGGACTCGGCCACGGCTGGATCGAGGGTGGCCCATTGTTGCCGGTAGAAACCGAACTGTACCAAAGCGCGCTCGGAGCCGAAGCCCTGCACGCACTATCGAATCTCGCTCACCTGACCGGCAAGGAAGACTTGAGTAATAAGTTAGCCGATGAATTTGCTCACCAGAAACAATTGGTGGAGCACTCATTCTGGTCGCCGGAGAAAAACCTCTACGCCTATGCTCTGGACCAAAACAGCCAACGCTTGGACACCGCCAGCGTACTGTCCACTGTCCCGCTCTGGTTCGGCCTTCTCGATGAAGACCGCGCACAGCTGATGATCGAACAACTGGCCGATGCAGATCATCAAACCGACTGGGGGATGCGAATCATCTCATCGCAGAACCCCTTGTACGATCCGGGCGGCTACCACTACGGTTCAGTATGGCCGCTGTTCACGGGGTGGGCCACCGGCGGCGAATACCGCTATCATCGAGCGCAGCCCGCTTACGCCAACTTACGCTCGAACTCGCTGCTCGCCCTCGACGGAGCGCTGGGCCATGTCACCGAAGTTCTTTCTGGCGATTACTATCAACCTCTCTCTACCAGCTCGCCTCATCAGATATGGTCGGCAGCCATGGTGGTCAGTCCCCTGCTGCGTGGCCTGCTCGGCATGGACATTGACGCCACATCGCATCAATTGCGCTTTGGTCCTCATGTCCCCGCAGAGTGGGAATCCTTCGAGGTCCATAAAATCCACGTCGCTGGTGTCACCCTTGATCTTAATTACAGACGCACAAAATATGGCATCACGCTTGAACTGCGTCGTACCGGTGCGGGCGACTGTGCCCTGGAATTCTCGCCTGCCCTCAGCCCACGTGCGGAAGTCGCGGGGGCGGAAATCGATGGTCGTGCCGTTTCAGTGCGCATGGAACGCAACCGCGGGGATCAGCACGTCACGCTACGCTTCCCCATTCACAGTGGAACGAGCACGCTCCACATCCGTCTGGGGAACGACTTCGGCTACGACATTCCCTCGAAGCTTCCCCCGCTGGGAGAACGCAGTCAGGAATTGAAAATTCTTTCCGAATCATGGGGTCCAAGCAATGAAAACTTGGCAGTGAACGTGTCAGGGGTCCCGGGAAAGCAATACGACCTGATGCTGTGGAATTCGGGACAAATCGCAAGTGTCGAGGGCGCCAAGCTCGTCAAAGAACAAAATGGCGAAACTCGAATCCGCGTCGAACTGCCAGCAAACGACTCTCTTTCCTATGCCCACGGCAAGATTATCATTCGTTTTGCAGGGAAAGGCAGCCAGCCCAAGAGCCGAAAAAAGGGCTCTGACAAATGAGGAAATTAACTCATCGTCCATCAGTTTAGCTGGCCCCAGGTCGCGAGCTAAGCTAGACTTTTCACAACGCTTCAGAGCCGACATATCAGGATTCCCCCGGGAGGACGTTTTATGTTCCGCGAGTCAGCCGCATTAGTTCTTTTCGTCGCCGGTTTCTGCTGTATGCTTCATTCTCAAAACCAGCCAGTAGACGCGGAAGGCCACCAGTGGTGGCAGCACGCCGTCTTCTATGAGATTTACCCCCGCAGTTTCATGGACAGCAACAACGACGGCATTGGCGACCTGAACGGCATTACCTCCAAACTCGACTATCTGAAAAGTCTGGGCGTCGACGCCATCTGGATCACCCCGTGCTATCCCTCGCCGCAGGTTGATTTCGGCTACGACGTCGCCGATTACGTGAATATCGATCCCATGTACGGAACGCTCGCGGATTTTGATCACATGCAACAAGAGGCGAAAAACCGCGGCATTCGCATCATCATGGATTTCGTAATGAATCACTCGTCCGATCAGCATCAGTGGTTCATCGATTCCCGATCCTCGCGCACTTCCGCGAAGCGCGACTGGTATATGTGGCACGACCCCAAAGGTAACGCAGAGCCAAACAACTGGGTGTCAGAATTCGGTGGATCAGCCTGGACCATGGATTTCAAAACCGGGCAATTTTATTATCACTACTTCTATCCGCAACAACCCGATCTGAACTGGCGCAATCCCGCGGTTAAGGACGCGATGTTCGATGTGACCCGCTGGTGGTACAAACGCGGAGTTGCTGGCTTCCGGCTCGATGCCGTCGATACTCTCTTCGAAGATCCCCAACTGCGCGACAACCCAGTCCTTCCGGGCTTGAACAAATACGGCGATCCCAACGAAACAAATCTTTACAACACCAAGTTGCCCGAGGTTCACGACGTTCTCCGTGATCTGCGAAAAGTCGCCGACGAACATGGAGCCGTACTCATCGGCGAGACCTGGACCAAAGACGTGAACGAGCTCAAGCAATATTACGGCGAACACAGCGATGAGCTGCAGATGCCGATGGACTTCATGTTCACCAAGGTCGATAAACTGTCGCCACCAGAATTCCGCCGGCAAATTGCCGCTGTCGACTCAGCCGGAGGCTGGCCCGTGTTTGTTCTCAGCAATCACGACATCGTGCGTTCGTATGTGCGCTACGGAGATGGGCAGAATAACGTGGCCATCGCCAAATTGATGGCGTCGCTTTATTTGACTCTGCGCGGAACTCCGATCATGTACTACGGCGAAGAAATCGGAATGCAAAACACCGATCCGGCGCGAAGGGAAGACGTGAAAGACCCGATCGGGCGGATAGGTTGGCCGAAGGAAAAAGGCCGCGATGGAGAACGCACTCCCATGCAGTGGGACGACAGTCCCAACGCCGGTTTTACGCGCGGCACGCCGTGGCTGCCGGTTCCGCTGATCTACAAGACGGTCAATGTCGCCAACCAATCGAACGATCCCGCGTCGATCCTGAATGTCTATCGCAAGCTCCTCCAGCTAAGACATCAAAATCGAGCGCTGCTGGACGGCGACTACGTAGCTCTGAACGAGAGCGATCCCAATGTGCTCTCCTATCTGAGACGTTATAAGAATGAAGCTGTGCTGGTCGTGCTGAATATGTCGTCGAAACCCCAAGCGGTGAGTTTCGATCTTGCTCCTCAAGGTTTCCCCGCAAAGAGTGCGCGTACGCTGCTGACCACCATGACTCCAGGATCGAAAGAGACATCCCTGTCGCATTTATCGCTGGAACCGTTTTCCGCATATATCGGAACCGTTTCGAAGTGAGCACTGGGGCGGCAAACTCAAGGCCTCGCGCCTGATTCGGAAGATAATCCTGGTTTCCTTCGAAACGGAAAAGGTGTATAAGCAGGTGGTCTGTTCCGCGTCCGTCCGCGCCTCGGTGGGGACTGTACGATGCGGAACCGACGCGTAAGTGTGCAAGGAGCCGTTGTGTTGAGAAGGTTTCCTATTACTCTTGCACGCGCGACTGCGCCGCCTTACCAGTCGCCGGCTGGCATTCTTGCGGTAGAGAACTTCCCGCAGTTCCAATCTTTCCCCTGCTCTAAGTCCTCGAAAATACCTGAGCAGCAAGTTATCTGCGAAGCCGCAGACCGCTTGGAATCTGTCGAGCAAGGACACAAATATCAACCTAACTTAATTCTGCAATCTAAAGGGCTTCCGAAACCCAACGGAATCGAAGGTCGGCAGTGGCTTTTGATAAGAAGTGGAGATTGCCATGAAACTCTCGCTTAGAGGTCTCCTTTTGCTGGCCTCACTAGCGGCGCCTATCGCAGCAGCGCAGAACCCAATCCAGCATGTAGTGGTGATCTTTCAGGAAAATCGCACACCCGACAACCTCTTTCACGGTCTACCTGGCGCGGATATTGCCAACACTGGCTTAGATTCGAAGGGTAACGTCATTACACTCACGGCCGTACCGCTGGCGAACCGCTACGGTATGGATCACACCCATGCTGATTTCACTACGATGTACGATGGCGGGAAGATGGACGGCGCCGATAAGATCCCGGTGGTTTGCGCCCCAGGGGCAAAGAATTGCCCGCCTCCCAACCCGGCCTTCAAATACGTCACACTCTCGGATGTGGCGCCCTACTTTCAACTGGCCGAACAATACACTTTCGCAGACCGCATGTTTCAGACCAATCAAGGGCCAAGTTTTCCGGCGCATCAGTTCATTATCTCCGGCACTTCGGCGCCGACCGCGACTAGCGATTTATTTGCTGCCGAGGAGCCGGGCGGGATCACGGGGGCGATCGACAACAGTGGTTGTACCGCGCCCCAGCAGGAACGCGTAAAGTTAATTGATCCCTCTGGCGGGGAAACGATGAAGATGTACCCGTGCTTCGATCATCCTACTCTGACCGACCTGCTGGATACCGCCGGAATCAGTTGGCGTTACTACACTCCGTCGGCCAACTTTGTATGGACTGGGCCGAACGCGATCTCGCATATCCGCTTCGGCAACGATTGGAACAACGTTATTGTGAATCCTGCACAATTATTCACCGACATCGCAAATAACCAACTCCCCGGGGTTAGCTGGGTAATTCCCACTGGGGCAGAATCAGACCATCCAAGAAATAACCGGGGTATGGGGCCTTCGTGGGTGGCGTCCATCGTCAATACCATTGGGCAAAGCCAGGATTGGTCAAGCACCGCCATTTTTATTACCTGGGATGATTGGGGAGGCTGGTACGACCACGTCCCTCCGACCATCTACGATTCCTATGAGTACGGTTTTCGCGTGCCTCTGATCCTGGTCTCGCCTTACGCGAGACAGGGTTATGTTTCGAAGGCTACTCACGATTTCGGCAGCATTCTGAAATTCATCGAGCAAGTTTACAACCTGCCTTCGCTTGGCTACGCCGACGCCCGCGCCGACGATTTCGCCGATTGCTTCGAATTCGCAGAAAAGCCGCACGAATTCCACCCTATCCAGGCACCCTACGACGCAAACTATTTCATCAACGTCATCCAACCTCCCGGAGATCCCGACGACGATTGAACTTTGAAGATGGCGCTGGCGGAATGAAAACTATGGTGGAGCTAGTCGGGCTCGAACCGACGACCTCCTCGTTGCGAACGAGGCGCTCTCCCAGACTGAGCTATAGCCCCACGTGTGTGGAAACTCTGAAGTAACCTACTGATTTTACCAGTGTTCGACTGCTCGGGCTACAAGTCATCCAGTGCCCCGAATGTTCGTACGCTCCTTCCCTTCCCGCCCCGCTTCGCGCTATAGTCTCTGTCCGGTTCTTTTGGAGGCTTCTATGGCTACTGACACCCGGCCTGAAGGCAAAGTCAGGAGTTTCGGTCAAAACATCGAAAGCGATCTGGCTTCGAGATTCTTGCGCGTGGTGGAAACGGCGGCTATCGCATCGGCCCGCACCATGGGCCAAGGTGAGCGCAAACTGTCCGACCAGGTCGCTACCGAGGCCATGCGCCAAACCATGGACAGTATTCCCATGCGCGGGACCATCGTGATCGGCGAGGGCGAGCGCGATGAAGCGCCCATGCTTTATATCGGAGAGAAGGTCGGTGCGGAATTTCCTGACGGCACCGGAGTGCCGGAAGTCGATATTGCGGTGGACCCTCTCGAAGGAACCAATCTTTGCGCTACCGGAGCGCCTGGCGCCATCACCGTGCTGGCGGCTTCCGAACGCGGCGGCCTGCTGAATGCACCCGACTGCTACATGGAAAAAATTGTTGTCGGTCCTTCGTGTAAGGACGCCGTGGATCTGGATGCGCCGGTAGCCGACAACCTTAGAAATATTGCCAAACGAATGAACCGCGACGTGGAAGACCTCGTCGTGATCGTGCTCGATCGCCCTCGCCACGAAAAGTTGATTGGCGACATCCGTGCCGCTGGCGCCCGCATCCGGCTCATTGGGGATGGTGACCTCTCAGCCGGCATCGCTGCCGCGGTCATCGGCACGGGCGTGCATGCAGTCATGGGCTCGGGTGGCGCTCCTGAAGGCGTGATCACGGCTGCTGCGATTCGCTGCTTGAACGGGTACATGCTGGGCCGTCTGGTCATCGACAAGCCTGAGTTGGAAGAGCGCATCGCCCGCATGGGCATCAAAGACAAGAACCGGATCTACGAAGCCGAGGATCTCGCTCCCGGCAAGCAACTGATCTTCGCCGCCACCGGCGTGACCGAGGGTGCCTTGCTCAAAGGCGTTCGCTTCTTCGGCGAAGGCACGCGAACCTCGTCGGTCATCCTGACGTACCGGACCGGCAAGGTACGATTCATCGACAGCATTCACTTGGAGAAAGGTCCGGACGTGAAAGTGCGCTTCGCCTAGAGGATCTTAAGCAACTTGCTCCGCACTAACCGTGCGCAAGCACTCGAGCAAGGCACTCTGCGATCGTGTCTGATAGTGGTTTTTCAGATGCACCACGCCGATCCTTCGGTAAGAACGTTCATCATCGAGCCGGACAAACCTCCACTCCTCAGTTGACCTGCTGTTGCGGATCAACCGACTCGGCCGGGATGACAGATTGTGAGTTGTAAAACTTTTGTCATCCCGACCGGAGCATTGCGATTGGTTTATCAATCGCAATGCGGAGTGGAGGGAGGGAGCGTAGTGAAAACTCATATTACGGCGTATTCCCGAAGAGTTTTTGAAGAGACTTTACAGCCCCCAACTTAGTTCAGTTCAGTTCTCACCAGTTCCACCAAACGCTTCGGCGCAATCAGCGCGTAACTACCTATCAGCAATTCTTTCACCTCGTCCCAATCAATCTTACCCACGTCCAACCGGAGCGCGACCCAACCTTTTGAAGCGATGTACGCCGGCAAATAGAATCTGCGCGGCTGAGCCTCAGCCAAAGCCTTGTTGTCCCCGGGCAACACCTTGCAGGTAACGGCGACGATGCCAATCGCCGTGATGGTCATCGAGAAAATAAGCGAACGTCTTGCTGCGGATCAGGAACTGAGCATGCCGTCCGCAGATCTTTCGTTTGGTCTCCGGCAGCGCGAGAGCAATCTTGGTCAGCTCCGTAAGGCGCGGATCCTTCATGGGTTCCCCTTTGTGTACCTTTGTGTCCTTTGTGGTTCTAGCTTTTGAACTTCATTTATCACAAAGGACACAAAGGTCCACAAAGGTTGTTCGCTGCCACAACTCCCTATTCAAATTGTTTCTTCACCTCCGCCGGAACTCTCGGCAAAGGATGAGAATTCTGCGAGGGGCCCTTAAACAGCGCAACCGTCTGCTCAGCTCGCCTGGTTCCGTCATGAACTGCAATCTTGTGCGGCTTCTCCGCCGGATAGCCTTCCCACAAGGACACACCGGCATAGGCGCCGTCTTTGCGAAGAATGTAGTAGACCATGTCCACGAAGCGCAGCTTGTTCATGTCCCCGTTGTAGTTGCGGACGATGCGCTTGAGCGCGTCCGTGCCGGCGTCGACCGGAGACATGCCGTGCCGCATATTCTCCACGATCGTGTGCGCCCCCGCGACCTTAATGTTCTCTTCCCCGCTGCCAGTCGCGCCCGCCGAACCCACATCCTGATCGGTGTAGCAGCCGGCTCCGATGATCGGCGAATCGCCGCAACGTCCTGGAAGTTTCCATGCCAAGCCGCTGGTGGTAGTGCAACCCGAGATCTCTCCCTTTTCGTTCAGGGCCGAGCAATGAATCGTGCCGGTCGGAGGAAACAAAACTTTGTGTACCGCTTCCGCTCGCAACTCAGGCGCGATGCCGAGATCGGCAGCCCGTTCTTCCAGACGGCGGAAACGTTCCTGGAACAAATCGGCTTGCGGCTTGATGTCAGGCGCCTCCCAATGCGGATCAGCCAGCCCCGGCCCCCACCAATCTTGTGATGAGTGATACTCCTTCCACAGCAGCCAGATCTTCCGCGAGTGGTCGGTCAGCAGATTCTCGCGAGGAAATCCCATGGCCACGGCAAAGCGTTCCCCACCCTCGCCCACCAGCATCACGTGGCCGGTTTGGTCCATCACAGCTTTCGAAACCAGTGACACATTCTTGATATTGCGCACCCCGCCAACCGAGCCCGCCCGCCGCGTGGGCCCATGCATGCAACAGGCATCAAGCTCGACGACGCCTTCTTCGTTCGGCAAGCCGCCAAGGCCGACGCTGGTATCGTTAGGATCGTCTTCCGGCCCCTTCACCACCCGAAGAGCGGCGTCCAGCGTGTCTCCGCCGCCAGCTAAGAATGCGTAGGCATCATCCAGATAGTTGAATCCGTTGTTGGCGCAAACAATGATGGGGCGCTTGCCCCCGCCTGAACCTGACTCGGCCTTATTCGCCGGACTCTCCTTGCTCGATTGACTCTGACTCTGTTGTCCCTGCAGACCCAGTGATAACGAACCCACGACAGCCGTAGCAAGAAAGTCGCGACGTGAAACGGTCATCAATCCCTCCCTGGAATGAATGCTGGCAAGCGTCCGCCAGAATAGCATGCGGGAGCCATGGAAGCTCGGCCCATGCGAACGCCTGGCGCGGGCGTCCGCGTGTTTTAGTAAATAAAAAGACGCTGACCGTGGTTCCGATGAGCGTCCTCCCTGTGCGGCTCCATGGCTGAGCGCCTACCCCGCTACAAACAGATGCATAACTTCCGGTTGGCCCGTTAATCGCCCGCCATCCTGCTGTCCTGGAGAACCGGCTGCGAATGGTTGTTCCCATGGGCTGGACCGCTGCATCAAGCGATAGGTCGGCTCGGCAAGAAAGGATCAGGCCAGATTCAGATATGGCTGCCCAATAACGGACATCCCGTTTTCGGAAACGGACGGTATCGTGTCCTAACAGGGCCCTTCGCAAATGTTTGGATCAAATCTTTTCAGTCGCATAGCCGTTTTCGACTTACGGTCTGAAATTTGCTCAAACTTCAGGAGTAGCCCTACGTCTAACCGAGTCTTAACAGGCAGATGGGCCGAGAGGAGGCGTCCACATGGAGACTTTACTTCAGGATGTTCTTTACGGTTTGCGCATGTTGCGCAAGAAGCCCACATTCACGATCGTGGCCGTCCTGACGCTGGCTCTGGGCGTGGGAGCCAACACGGCCATTTTCAGCATCGTGAATGCCGTGTTGCTGCGTCCTCTGCCCTACCGCGATCCCGATCGTCTGGTAAGAGTCTACTTTAACGAGCCCGGCGTAGGATTGCGGGACGTTACGTTTTCTAAGCCCGAACTGGATGACCTGCAGACGCGAGCGGGTGTCTTTGAAGATGTGACCCCGATCTTTGAGGGTAGCGAGAATTTGACCGGCACCAAACAGCCCGAGCGCGTCGAGGGGGTCAACGGCAGTTTCAGCTACTTTTCCATGCTGGGCGTGACCCCGCAAATTGGACGGCTGTTTGCTCCGCAGGACTTCGCGCCTGGTTTCGCTCCCGAGGCCGTGATCAGCGATGGCCTGTGGCGCCGTGGCTATGGCGCCGATCCGAATGTTCTCGGCCGTACCATCCGGATCGACACTGATCCCCTCACAATTATTGGGGTTCTGCCACGCGGATTTCGCCATCCTGGACCGACGACTTCGGGCGACGCGGACGTGTTTGGCGCCGGCGGATTCAGCGGAGATCCCTTTCCCCCGCCAATGCGTGGTACCCGGATTTTAATAAATGGAATCGGACGACTTAAGCCTGGCCTGATACTGGCGCAAGCTCAGGCGCGGCTCACTGCCATGGCTGCCCAATTACGCCACGACTTTCCCACCGATTACCCGCCCCAGGCGCAATGGACAATTGAGGTTCAACCATTGCAAGAAACCTTGGTGGGCAATGTCCGGCCCATGCTGCTGGTTTTACTGGGTGCGGTCATCCTGATCGTTTTCATCGTATCGTTGAACATTGCCAATCTCCTCTTGGCGCGCGCTTCGGGGCGGCAACAAGAGATGGCGGTGCGGTTAGCGCTGGGGGCGAGCCGCGGCCGCATGGTCCGCCAGATGCTGACCGAGTCCATGCTGCTGTCGCTCATCGGCGGTGCCGCGGGAATCGTAACCGCGGTGGGTACTTTGGGTTTCATCGTGCGCTTTATGCCATCGAACGTTCCCCGGCTCAACGAAGTACGAATCGACTGGGTGGTGCTGGCGTTCGCCCTGCTGATTTCCATTCTTACCGGCTTAGTGTTTGGACTTGCTCCAGCGCTTCATTCGGCAAGAGTCGCTCTTTCCTCGGCCATTCGTGAAGGCGGTCGCGGTTCCGGCTACAGCACGAAGACCGGCCGATTGCGGGATGTTCTAATCGTCTCTGAACTGGCGTTCGCTGTCATACTGATGGTGGGAGCGGGCTTGTTGCTGCGCACGCTGCGGGGTCTGTTGCAGGAAAGTCCGGGCTTTAATCCAACTCAAGTTGTCACGGCAAACACGTGGCTAGGAGTTCCCAACGATCCGAAGACGGATCCGTATCTCGGTATTCCTGGTAAGGCCACCTTTGATCGTGAGTTGCTGCGGCGCATGAAGGCAATTCCGGGAGTAGAACTCGCCGCAATCACCTCATCTCTACCGACCACCAATAGCAACCCCAACGCGGTCGGTGGCTTAGCGATTGAAGGCTTAGCGATTGAAGATAGACCGGTCGAGTCCTCGCAGGGTCTGAGCGCCGAGAGAATTCGGATAAGCCCCGATTATTTTAAGGTGTTACAGGCGACGGTCCTACGCGGCCGCTCATTCACCGAGGGCGATGAAGACGGCAAACAGCCGGTGGCCATCATTGATGAAAGCACCGCTCGTAAGTATTGGCCGGATCGCGATCCGTTGGGCCGCCAAGTGCGGTTCGGACAAGACCCTACCAAGCCATGGACGACCGTCGTAGGTGTCATTAAGGATATCAAGAGTGACGGTCTCGACATCGATGGCGTTCCCCACATCTACGTTTCGACCTATCAAGACCCCAGCAAACAAGTGAACGTGGTGTTGCGGACGTCTCTGCCCGCGACCCTGCTCGAACCACAGATTCGGCATGAAATCGAGAGCATTGATCCCGGCTTACCCGTATTTAATGTTGTCTCTATGAATGACATCCTTGATCGGTCACTGGCTTCACGCCGTTTTTCTGCCGACCTCGTAGGCGGATTCGCCGGACTGGCGGTGCTTCTGGCCTCCATCGGAATTTATGGCTTGCTGGCTTATATGGTCAGCCAAAGATCGCGCGAGATCGGTATTCGCATGGCCTTGGGGGCCGGGCGAGGCGGCGTCCTGAAGCTGTTCTTACAAAAAGGCGTCGCACTTGCTGGCGTGGGAATCATTGCCGGAGTGGTTGTTTCTGCATCGACTGCTTCCATGATGGCAAGTTTGCTTTATGGCGTTCGCCCGCACGATCCGGCTGTGTTTCTGATCGTGCCTCTGCTTTTGCTTGTAGTCGCCCTTCTAGCCAGCTACCTTCCAGCCCGGCGCGCGACGAAAGTGGACCCAATGATTGCGCTGAGAGAAGCATAGCGAACCACCTCTGCAGTGTGGAGGCAATCGCAACAATTCCCAACTCCCGGCGGTTGTAATATCGCGATTGCACTCCGTGAAATCCGATCGGCCACTTCTCAACCAGTGTAGCGGCACTTGAGAAATCGCGCCGTTCAGCCGAACGCACCTGACTTTACCGAACCGATTCGCAGGGCGTACATCGTTTTCGCCTTCCGCGCGAAACAATACGCACGAGATTCCCGAATCGGGACTGGGTCCGCAGTTCGTCTGCTTTCTTCTTGACCTCAAGTGTGCACACGGGATAACATAAAACAACATTAGTTATCTAAAAGATAATCGTCGATCTTTGACAACCTGACACGAGCGCAAGCGCCAAGCCCCATCAATCCTGGCGAAGGCGGAACTTTTGCCACTGAGCAGTTCTAGCCGCAATACCAAACCGGACCGCGTCCAAACCGGGCACCACCCTAACTCCAATGTTTCCAAGATTTTGCCCGTAACTACCTTTAGAACCATAGATCTGGAAGGCAAGAAAATTCCCGACCCTTTGTTTTCTAGATTTTGCGCCAGAATGGAGATTTTTTTTGAGGGAAATATTGCACCAGAATGTGTGCAAGAGAAGAATGTGTGCAAGAGAAGCCGGGATTTCAACGGCAGCGGTTTCGGCCGCGCAGCCAATTTTTTCAGGACACTGCCCGCAGTCCCTGGCCCTTGCTTTGATCGGCCCGGAAGCGTAGCAGCGCGGCGATGTTTCCAGCCCGGTCAAACTCGGCATCATCTTTAACGTAAAACAGTTCAACGTCGCGGCGGATGGCCGCGGGAATGATGGCTTCGGTTACGTCTTCGATCTCGCGAGTTTCGTGGCCGCATACCGGACACTGACGCACCATATGCGCGTCAAGGTGGCTGCAATTAGTGCACTCTACCGCCAAATGCGAGAACTTATCGCCGATTAGGAGCGTCTGCACTTCGCCTAGCTCGAGCGACTTTAACACTCGACGCAATCCGGTCACTCCGCGGGCGTTGCTTTTGGCCTGGCTGATTGCTTCTCGGGCGAGTTCATTGCAGCGCTGCTCGAGTGACTCGCGCAGGATGCGGCTTGAGTGTTCGCGGATTTGCTCGTTCGCGATCCGGTTGAGATCGGCCGGGAAATGGCCGAGCAGCCGCTGTTTCACATAAGGATGCAGTTGAGCTTCGAGCTCATGCCAGCCGGTCTCGTGACAGCCTATGATCAACTTCTCGTAGAGTCCTTTTTCAAGCCCCGCGCTCAAGTGCTCGGCTACGCCTTTGAAATGGTGCAGGGCTTCGTCGGCAACGCGGCGCTGGGCGTGGCCGCCGTCGTACCCGGCGTAACCGTCGCTGCGGCCTTGACGAGCTGGCGGCGTGCGGAACATGCCTTCGCGCTCTTTGAGCTCGTCGAGGCGAAGATCGAAGAAGCGGGCCTTTTGGCGATCGACGAGTGCGATTGAAAGACGAGGTTGTGCGCCCAGAAGCAGGGCCAGCGGCTTCAAATGGAATTGGCGGTTGGCAAAGAGCTGGGTTCCCGGAAGTTGCGATGGGAGATCGAACTCGCGCCAGAAGTTGCGGCTGCCGCAGGCAAACACTGCCCGCGCTCGCGCTTGATTGCCATGCAAATTCTCCGCAAGTTCGAGGATGCGATTCAGATCGGCACGGGTGCTGCCGTTCTTGCTGCTCTTCTCGGCCTCGCGCAGGGCTTTGCGAACCAGGTCCTTGGCAAGAATCGTTTCTTCGCGATGGGATTTATTTTGCGGGGTGCGCGGTTCGAAATAAAAACTGAGGGCCCAGCCTTCGTCACCGGTGGTGCGGAATTGAGCCAGCTCACGGATCTCTTCGCGGGTAATCATCAGCGATTCTCCTGAGTGCTGTCGATAGTTCAAGCTTTGGCAGATGCCCGGACCAGTCCTGCGGGTTTTGGCTTGAAGCGCTCGGCCAGCGGGGCCAAGTGCCGCAAATGTTCACGCGCCAACTCGATGGAGGATCGCACTTCATCCGGCTTGCGGTCGGTGATGACCCCTATTTCGTCGAGCGAAAATCCCTCGATCGCGTGCAGGATGAAGGCTTCGCGATCGGGGCGGTTGGCGCCCTCGAGCGCGAATTGCACCAGCGTAACCATTTCGTCGGAAGAAGCGATGTCTTCCGGTGTCGACGCGCGGCGATCCGCGATCACGTTTTCGCCGGTTAGAGTTTCGTCCGGCTGATGGAACTGGAGTTCAGGCTCGTCGCTGGCGCGGACGTTCGGCCGGCGGGCGGAATCCTCCAGATGAACCGAGAGCAGGCTCTCAGGGCTGCGGGCCGAGAGGTCCTTGATGGCGCGGAGCGCTAGCCGGTAAAGCCATGGTTCAAGCGCCAGACTTTCCGGCTTTTCTCCCCCATTACCCAACGCGCGCGCGATGGCTTCGTCAACGACTTCTTCTTTGGTCACCAAGTCGGGAGTGATCTCCTCGGCAGTTTCGCGGAAATAAAGTTCGCGTTCGACGAAGCGTTCCAGGCGTCCAAGACTGGCATTCACATAAGTGCGGATATCGTCGGATGAGGCCGTGGGTACGCGCACGGCCGCGACGGTGTCTTCGAAAGCAACTTCCGACTGTGGACGGAAATCGGCGACCCGGCGACGTTGCCATTTGTGCGAGTTCCGCAACAGATCTTTGTGTTTGCCGATCTGCTGCAGCAGGTCGTCAAACGCGGCCTTCACCGCGGACTGCGCGGTCGGAGCAGATTTCTGCACCGCCATTTGCCCCGAAGGCAGGCGCAAGTTCAGCGATACGGTGGTTCCCTCACGCGGGGAATTCTGCTCCACTACCCCGCGCAAATGCACCAATTCCGGGCGATAAACCTGCAGCCGCTTACGCAGCTTGTCGACCAGGTGGTTGATGTCTTTTTCGATGTCGGGAGTTTTGCGGTCTCGATAGCTGATGTGGACATTCATTGCTCAGGCCTCGGATCACGGAAGAGATTCCGTAAAGATTTCCGGTTCCTTACAACCCGATTCTACACCCGTGTTTTACGAGGTGAACACATTTCGCAGCACTCGAGCCATTTTTTTCATGACAGCTTTAATGGCACCAGTCCATACATCGAAACCCGTAGGCCGTGATGAGGCATAGTTCATGGCCATGCACCAACTTCCGTACAACGCGAATGGGGGCAGCCAATTCTAAGTAACAGCTTATATAAGCGAAGGTTTTGTCCAATGAAGTTTTCCCTCTGTGTTTTCCTACTTCTTATTCTTGCGATGCTGGAAAGCGCCTGCGGCGGCGGTTCGTCTCCGACGATGACGACCGGCAATGGCGGGGGCTCCATTCTCGCCGTTTCGCACGTTTTCATCGTCGTAGAAGAAAATCATAGCTACGGTGACGTCGTCGGAAATGCCAGCATGCCCTATTTCAACCATCTCGCGACCTCGTATGGATTGGCGACTCAGTTTTATGCCGTCGCCCATCCGTCTCTGCCAAATTACTTCGAGTTGACCGCTGGGGACGGGACTTCGATCACAGGCTTGGCGGGCGACGCTTACGTTGGGCCTATGACGCAAGACAACGTGGTGCGCGCATTGACGGCCGCCGGCAAGACGTGGAAAAGCTATGCCGAATCACTGCCGGCAGTTGCGTATCTGGGCGGCGATAGTGGCGCATATCTGAAGCACCACAATCCTTTTGCCTACTTTTCAGATGTGATCAATGACTCCACGCAAGCGAACAACATCGTACCGTTTAGTCGACTGGCTACGGATATTGCGAACGGTAGCGTGCCGAACTACGCCTTCATCGTTCCCGACGTCAATGATGACGCCCATGACTGTCCAATTGGAATGTCGACTTGTACCGATGCGCAAAAGCTCACCGCCGCCGACCAGTGGCTGCAGACGAACATTGATCCAGTGATCAAGAGTTCGGTTTTCCAGGACTCACTGATGGTGATTTTGTTCGATGAAGGAGACCTCACCGATATCGCTAATGTTGGCGGTCACGTGCCTGCAGTGATCGTAAGTCCGAAGAGCAAGATGGGCTATCAATCAACCACTACCTATCAGCATCAGAGCGTGTTGCGATTGAGTCTCAAGGCGCTGGGTGTTACGGATCTTATGGGCGACGCCGCCAATGCCCCGGATATGGGAGAATTTTTTCAGTAGATAAATCGGGACACGGGACGGAGTGAAGCTTAAACCGCGACCGTGACCGAGGTTTCGGTGCGGATCACTGGGCGGTAGAGCGTGTCGCGCTCAACGGGTTCGCGTCCGGCTTCGCGGATCAGGCGGACTAACTCTTCGCGGCGCATGCCTTGGGGGGTGGTTGCGCCGGCGTCGTGATAGATCTTTTCTTCGATGACGGTTCCATCAATATCATCAGCGCCGAAGCGCAGCGCGATCTGCGCGATCTTTGCGGTCATCATCTGCCAATAGGCTTTCACGTGCGGAAAGTTGTCGAGCACTAATCTACTCACGGCAATTTGCTTGATGTCGAGCATGCCTGTCGTTTTCGGCAAGTGTTGCAGCAGAGTGTTGTCCGGATGGAAAGCCAGCGGGATGAAGGTTTGAAAGCCGCCGGTTTCGTCCTGCAGATTTCGCAATTTAAACAGGTGGTCGACGCGGTCTTCGTCATTTTCCACGTGGCCGTAGAGCATGGTCGCGTTGGACTTCAGTCCGATCTGGTGAGCGAGCTTCGCAGTCTCCAGCCATTGGTCGCCATCGATTTTGTGATCGCAGATGATGTGACGGACGCGGTCGGCGAAAATCTCGGCGCCGCCGCCGGGAAGCGAGTCCACGCCTGCGGCTTGCAATTGTTCGAGCGTCTCTCGAATGGAAAGCTTGGCGCGTTTTGCCAGATAGGCGACTTCGACCATGGTGAACGCTTTTAAATGGACTTGTGGGAAGCGCTGCTTCAAGCCGGAAATCAGGTCGAGGAAATATTGAAATGGCAAATCCGGATGCAGCCCGCCTACGATGTGGAACTCCGTAACGGCTTCGCTGTAGCCGGAGGCAGCGGTCTGGAAAGCTTCCTCGAGCGCCATGGTGTAGGCACCGGGCGTGTCTTTCTTTCGACCGAAAGCGCAGAGCCGGCAGGCGGCCACGCAAACATTGGTCGGATTAATGTGGCGATTGACGTTGAAGTATGTTTTGTCGCCGTGCATGCGCTCACGCACCGAATTCGCCAGCCAGCCGACGGCGAGGATGTCCGGGGAACGGTAGAGTGCGAGCGCGTCGTCGGTGTTTAAACGCTTACCGGCGAGGACTTTTTCTCTGACGGCATAAAGCCGGGCGTCGTCACTCTGAAATGCGTGGCTCTGACGTGGGTGCGTGCTGGACATTACTTAGATCATACCGCAGCCATGTGTCGGAAGTCCCTGGCAATTCTCGAGTTCATTCGTAGAGACAACAATCGCGTTTTCATTTAGCATCCACTAGAAATTGGCCGCTGCCGCGAATCAAATCTTTTGGCAAGTGGCACATTCCGCACCCTGGAGCGGTCCATCGCAATCTAAGATTTCGAGCCTATGGCAGACGGACCTGAAACTCGACGTGACGCGCAAACCGATGTCACGGCACGTGCACCAGCAACGCCGCCTCCCGCGGTGTGGCGGCCCTCGTTCAATCCCTGGCTGATCGCGGTAGTGGTCGCTTTGGCGGCGTTCATGGAAGTGCTCGACACCAGCATCGCCAACGTCGCGCTTCCCTACATTGCGGGCAACCTTGGAGCGAGCAACGACCAGAGCACTTGGGTGCTCACTTCATATCTTGTCTCGAACGCCGTTGTTCTGCCGATCAGCGGATGGTTCGCGAGTGTGCTTGGCCGCAAGCGGTTTTTCATGACGTGCCTGGTAATTTTCACGGTGAGCTCTCTGTTGTGCGGATTCGCGCTGAGCCTGGGAGCGATCATTGTGTTTCGTATCCTGCAAGGCTTGGGAGGAGGGGGGCTTCAGCCCATGGCTCAGGCAATCCTGGCCGACTCGTTTCCTCCCGAGCGTCGCGGTCTGGCGTTCGCGCTGTACGGCGTCACGGTCATCGTCGCGCCTACGGTCGGGCCGACCCTGGGCGGCTGGATCACAGACAACTACACCTGGCGCTGGATCTTCTTCATCAACATTCCGGTGGGGATTCTCGCGCTGTTGCTGGTTTATCGCTTGATCGAAGACCCACCCTGGGCGAAGCGCGTTAAGGGCGCACTGGCGAGATTCGATTATGTCGGCGTGTCGCTGCTGATCTTGGGGGTGGGCGCGTTGCAAATCATGCTGGACAGGGGCCAGGAGGATGACTGGTTCGGTTCTCGTTTCATCACGACGTTGGCAATCCTTACGGTGGTAGGGCTGGTGTCGATGGTCATCTGGGAGTGGTTTTACAAGAGCCCGATTGTCGACGTGAAGCTGTACAAGAATTTGAATTTCCTGGGTGCCAACGCCATGATGTTTGTGCTGGGACTCATGCTCTTCTCGACCCTGGTGATGATGCCGCTTTTTCTGCAATCGCTCATGGGCTACACGGCGGAGTCGGCTGGCCTCGTGCTTTCCGGGGGTGGCCTTCTGCTGTTGGTTCTAATGCCGATCGTAGGGTTTCTGTCGTCCAAGGTCTCGTCGCGCTATCTGGTTGCGTTTGGCTGGATAACGCTGTCTTTGGGCTTATACTATTCGACCCAGCAACTGGACCTGCAAATCAGCTTTTTTAGCGCCAGCATGTTGCGCCTGGCTCAGGTGTTTGGACTGGGCTTCCTGTTTGTTCCCATCAACCTGACATCGTACGTGGGAATGCCAATCGAAAAGAGCAGCAGCGTCGCTGGCCTGGTCAACTTTATGCGCAATATCGGCAGCAGCGTCGGGACTTCGATGGTCACGACGCTGATTGCGCGTCGCGCCCAGTTCCACCAGGTGTACCTGGTGGCGCATGTCACGGCGGGACGGCCCACCTTTGCCGGGGCGACTGCGGCCATCGCAGCTCGACTGGTAGCATCGGGTATGGAAGCCGAGCACGCAGCGAGGCAGGCTTATGGGTTGGTTTATCAGACGGTGATTGCCCAGGCCACGACATTGGCCTACATCGACACTTACCGGATTCTGGCGATCGGAGCGGCGATCATGTTTGTTTTGTCCTTTGCGTTGAAGAAAAATCAACCGGGCGGGCGGCCTGTCGTGATGGACTGATCCAGGAGAGATATTGATGATTCGAGTGCTTACGATCGACCGCGAGTTTGGGAGTGGTGGCGTGGAGATCGCGCAACGTGTCGCTGGTCGGCTGGGCTGGAAGCTGTGGGACCAGTCGTTGACCAACGAGATCGCGCGGCTGATGGAGTGCGATTGCCGGGTCGTCGAGGAACACGAAGAGAAGCGGGATCCCTTGTACTACCGGCTGTTCAAGGCTTTTATGCGAGGCAGCCACGAAGGAAGTTTGAACGCGCCAGGGCTGAAGATGGCCGACACCGATTGCATCCGGGAGGTTACGGAGCGGGTGGTGAGAGATGCGGCTGAGGGCGGTGAGTGCGTCATTGTAGGGCGTGGGTCCGCCTACTATCTGCAAAACCGCTCCGATGCTTTTCACGTTTTTATTTATGCTCCGTTTGAGGGGAAAGTGCGGCGGCTTCGGGCCGGCGGGAAAAGTGAGAGTGAAGCGGTACAGCTCGCCGAAACCGTGGATCGCGACCGGGCGGCTTTCATTAAACAATATTTCGGCGTCGAATGGCCGGACCGGCACCGCTTTGATCTCATGATCAACTCCTCGATAGGGTTGGAGGCTGCGGTGGAGACCATACTTGAAAGCATCTTACTGCTGGATAAAGAAACGCGATTGGCGCCTTCGCAACCGGGCACGTCAACACCTGGCAGATGACTTACGCTTCATTTTGGCGGCGCGAAGGCAATGCATAGATCCTTCGTTTCGCTCAGGATGACAGGGGTGATTGGTTGTTGCGCTTTAGCGTCGCAGCAAGAGATCTCCGGCAACGAAGAAGAAGAACACGACCGAGATCACGCCATTCATGGTGAAGAATGCGGCGTTGAGTTTCGAGAGGTCATCAGGTGCGACCAGGGAGTGTTCGTAGGTTAGCAACAAAGCTACGGCTATGACTCCCACAATTGCCAGCTTTCCCAGTCCGAAGACTACAACCAGGCTGATCAGCAAGAGCAGCATTACGAAATGAAAGAGGCGCGAGATCCAAAGGGACTTGCCGATACCGCAATAACGCGGAATCGAATGTAGTCCGGCTTGCTGATCGAACTCGTAATCCTGGCAAGCGTAGAGCACGTCGAAGCCGCCGCCCCAGAAAGTTACCGCCGCAGTCAGCAGCAGGATTCGCGGGTCGAGCGAGCCGCGGACGGCGATCCAGGCGGCAGAGGGCGCAATCCCCATGGCAAATCCTAAAACCAGATGAGACCAGCGGGTGAAGCGTTTGGTGTAGGAGTAAAGGAGAATCACGGCCAGAGCAAACGGAGAAAGAATGAATGAAAGCCGATTGAGCTGGGATGCGGCGAAAACAAACAGTGCGCAGGAAATCAGAACGAATGTGACAACGAAACCGGGAGTCAGCGTGCCGGCAGGGAGGGCGCGGGTTTGAGTACGCGGGTTGGCGGCGTCAATCGAGGCGTCGGCCAAGCGATTGAAGGCCATCGCCGCGGATCGAGCAGTGACCATGGCGACGATGATCCAGGCTAGTACGTGTCCGGTGGGCAAGCCGTTCGCGGCGAGCATGGCTCCGCATAGCGCGAATGGGAGCATGAAGATGGAGTGCTCCCACTTGATCATTTCGAGGGTGACGCCGAGGTTGCGAAGAACTGACACGAGTAAATTGTAACCCTGTTTGCGAGGATCTTCTGTCGGCGCTTCGCGTCCTTGGTGGTCAAGACGTTCAAGGGCATCAACCGACCACAGAGAACACCAAGGTACACGAAGGAAGGCGGCGCGGAGTTCTACCATCCCGAGCGATATCCCTCGCTGCCAATCAGGGGGACGAAGCGGCATCCTTCCATGGCAGTCACCACTGGCTGGCCTTCGTGCTTACGCACTAACTGCAACGCCTGGGCATGCGCGGGACCAACTGGGATCACCATGCGTCCGCCTTCGCGCAATTGTTCAAACAACGATGGAGGAATCTGCGGGGCTGCTGCCGAAACTACAATTGCGTCGAACGGTGCGCGTTCTGGGAGGCCACGGGTTCCGTCGCCGAGCACGATTTCCACGTTGGTATAACCAAGGCGGGCGAGTGTGGCTTGCCCGGTGCGAGCGAGCGACGCGTGCCGCTCCACCGAGTAGACCTGCTTAGTGAGTTCGGCGAGCAGTGCGGTTTGGTAGCCGGAACCGGTGCCTATCTCAAGAACGGTGTCCGAGGCATTCAGCGCCGACGCTTCCAGCATAATGGCAACGATGTAGGGCTGAGAAAGCGTCTGGCCCTCGCCGATCGGAATGGGGTGATCTTCGTAAGCCTGGTCGCGATACTCCGGAGAAACAAATTCGTGGCGGGGAACGCGAAGCATCGCGGCCAGCACGCGCTCGTCCCGGATTCCGCGGGCGCGCAGTTGCGACTCGACCATACCCCGGCGTTGTGCGAAGAATGGATCGACGTTGGTCTCGAGCGACATGCTTCGTGGCCCTCTAGAATACGCGAATGTGCACCCAACCCATGCCCGGAGTCATCCCTTACACTACGCTTCTAGTACCATGCACGGAGAACTCTTGAGGACAGACGAGTGAGTGAGGCCGAACGATACGCTCCGGGTTGGCCGGGGATTCCACCGCGCTGGACGTCGAGCGCGAAAAGTGGCGCGGGTACAGCGCTGAATCAGCATAGTAGGGTTTGGTTTACCACCAGCCACGGCATCCTGAATGAAGTTTATTATCCGCGCGTTGACCAGGCCTGCACTCGCGATATGGGATTGATCGTGACTGATGGCAAGAGCTTCTTCTCTGAGGAGAAGCGTCATTGCACATTCGAAAATGTTCCCGCCTCGCCGGGCATTCCAGCCTTTGAGCTCACCAATACAGAGATACAGGGACGATACCGGATCGAGAAGGAAGTCTTGACCGATCCGTATCGCAATGTGGTGTTGCAGAGGATTCGCTTTGTTCCCTTGCAGGGGACGTTTGCCGATTACCATCTTTACGCTCTACTCTCGCCGCACCTTGCAAATTGGGGAAATGGCAACACTGGCTGGGTAGGCGACTATAAGAGTGTGCCTATGCTGTTTGCCGAGCGCGGCAACTGCGCGCTGGCGTTTGGCTGCTCGACTCCGTGGAAGAAAATGTCCGTGGGCTTCGTGGGATACTCCGACGGCTGGCAGGATCTCGCGAAGAATTTCCAGATGACGTGGGATTACACTCGCGCCGAGAACGGCAACATTGCACTTACGGCAGAGATTGATTTGGAAGCCTGCAGCGGCGAGTTCGTGCTCGCGCTGGGGTTCGGCGGCATCTGGTCAGAAGCCGGACAACAAACCCGATCCAGCCTGCTCGAAACCTACGAAGAACTCCGTCACCATTATATTGCGCAGTGGGAAACCTGGCAGAAGAGTCTGATGAAACTGGACCAGCCTCAGCGTGAGCGCGACCTCTACCGCGCCAGTGCCGCCGCGCTGCGCACGCATGAATCCAAGGATTTTCTGGGAGGAGTAATCGCCAGTCTTTCAATTCCCTGGGGCTTCAACAAAGGCGACGAGGATCTTGGCGGATATCACCTCGTCTGGCCGCGGGATCTGGTAGAGACTGCGTTAGGATTTCTGGCAGCGGGTGCGCAGACTGATGCGGTGCGCGTACTTCGCTACCTTGAGTCTACGCAAGAAGCTGATGGACATTGGGCTCAGAACATGTGGCTGGATGGGCGTCCGTATTGGAATGGTCTGCAGATGGACGAAGCGGCGTTTCCCATTCTGCTGATCGATTGCATGCGCCGGGATTGTCCGTCCGTCTTGGGTAGGCTCACGCGCTGGTGGACGCTGGTTCGTCGCGCGGCCGGGTTTCTGGTTCGCAATGGCCCGGTAACGCAGCAGGATCGCTGGGAAGAGGATGCCGGCTATTCCCCATTCACCCTGGCGGTAGAAATTTCCGGCTTGCTGGCCGCGGCAGATATTGCTGATGCTGTGGGAGAAAAAACGACTGCCGACTATCTGCGTGAGACCGCGGACAATTGGAACGAGAACATTGAACGCTGGACCTATGCCAGCGAAACCGACCTGGCACGGCAGATCGGAGTGGAAGGATATTACGTTCGCATTGCTCCCCCGGAGACGGACTGCGCGCGGTCTCCGGCAGAAGGGTTTGTACCCATAAAAAATCGGCCTCCGGGACAAAGCTCGGAGGAAGCGATTCATATGATCAGCCCGGACGCGCTCGCGTTGGTGCGATTCGGATTGCGGGCTGCCGACGATCCGCGCATCCTGAACACGATCAAAGTAATCGACGCTTTATTGCGAGTGAAATTACCGCAAGGTCCCTGCTGGTATCGCTACAACGGCGACGGCTACGGAGAGCACGAGGATGGATCGCCTTTTGACGGCACCGGGATCGGCCGGCCATGGCCGCTGCTCGCGGGCGAACGGGGGCACTACGAGATCGCTGCGGGACGGCCGCAGGCTGCGGAAGAACTTTTACGCGTCATGGAATTCTCCGCTGAGGGCGGACGTCTGATTCCCGAGCAGGTTTGGGATGCGGCTGATCTTCCGGAGCGAGAATTGTTTCCGGGAAAACCTACGGGTTCGGCGTGTCCGCTGGTCTGGGCGCACTCCGAATACATCAAGCTGCGGCGCTCGCTGCGCGATGGAAGGGTTTTCGATCAACCTCCCCAGACCGTGCAGCGCTACCTGCGAGACAAAAAGAAGTCGACGTACTTTGCCTGGCGGTTCAACAACCGCTGCCGATCAATGCCGCAGGGCAAGAAGTTGCGGCTCGTACTCACGGCGCCGGCGACCGTGCATTACGGCTTCGATGACTGGCAATCTGCGGCAGATATCAATAGCCGTGACACGGGCTTAGGCACCTTTATCGCGGACCTTCCTACCGACCGGTTGTCCCCTGGAAGTGAGATCGTCTTCACGTTCTACTGGCTACAGGAACAGAGTTGGGAAGGCGCGGACTATTGCGTGGTGGTGGAAGGATAGTGCCGTGCCAGCAGAACTGTCATTTCGCCATTGCGCTGTCGGTCCACTCACTAAGTTGTCATTCCCGTTATTAGATTGTCGTTCCGAGGAGCGAAGCGACGAGGAATCTGGGCTTCGTTGGGCACAGGGAAACCCAGATCCCTCGCTTCGCTCGGGATGGCAACAAGATTTTGGGACAGCAAGATTTTGGAACAATTCAATTGTGAACCGCGGAGTTTTGAACATCCCGATTCGTCGCCCTTTACTTCTTCGCTTGGGTTTTCTCCTTAGCGGCAAAGTCCACTAGTTTCTGAAGAACGTCATAGGGAACAGCAGGCACTTTGCGACCGTTGACGAATAGCGTCGGGGTGCTGTTGACATCGAGAGCCTTACCCAGAGCCACCGATTTCTCCACCCGAGATGTGGTTTCGGGCTTAGCAGCGCAGGCGGCAATATCAGCCCCCTTCACCCCAGCGCCATCGGCAAGTGCGGTCAATTTTTCATCTGCATTGGCAGCGGTAATGTCCGTCTGCGCACCGTAAACGTTGGTGATGAACTTCCAGAACGCATCGCTTGAACTGCGGTTGACACAGTCCGCATACGCCGCAGCCTTGGCGGCCCAATCGTGCATGGGAAGCGGAAAGCTCTGGAAAACCACGCGAACATTCTTGTCCTCAGAGATGAGTTTTTCGATCGTCGGATGGGCATCCTTACAGTGCGGGCACTGCAGGTCGCTGAAATCGACCACCGTAACCGGGGCATCTGCCGGGCCGCGCGAAGGCCCGTTCACACCTCGCTCCAGTTCCTTCTGGTCAGCCGCAAACGGATGGGCGCCGAATGGCATAATGTCTCCGGTTACGGCATGCTTGCCGTCCGGGGTAATGTACAGTTTGAGCGCTTGCTGACCCTGAGCCCCGCTGAGCACGATGTTCACTTCCGATAAGCCTTCAATTTCAGAGGGCTTGATACTGGCGATTTTCCAGCTCAACGCAGAGTCATATCCGAACCACTCGTGCAAAAAAGAATTAACCGTTTCTTCCGACGGAGGGTTAGCTTTAACGGAGGCATGAGGCGCGGCAGACTCTTGTTGCGCCACCGCCACCGTTATCAGCAGGAACAGGACGAAACAATATTTCACTAGACGATGCATGCATTCCCTTTCAGTTGTGCTGTATTCCCGGTGAGACGTTGCTTGCAACGTCTCGATTGCGGAAAACTCGTTAAACGTCCGACTTGGCCGCGATGGGAAAACGGCGGCCATAGCCAAAGGCCTTGGCTGAAATCTTGAGGCCCGGCGCGGCCTGTTGCCGCTTGTACTCGCTGCGTTCCACCATGCGAATCACACGCCGAACCAGACTAACATCGAAGCCGCGGTCCGCGGCAATCTGATCCGCGGTGTGCGACTCTTCGACATAGTCCTCAAGAATCGCGTCCAACACTTCATAAGGAGGAAGCGTATCGCTGTCCATCTGACCGGGGCGCAGCTCCGCCGACGGCGGCTTCTCCAGGCTAGCCTGAGGAATTACCGCGCGGCGTGAATTCACGTAACGGCTGAGACGATAGACCATAGTCTTGGGCACATCCGAAATCACCGCGAGCCCGCCGACCATATCGCCATACAGGGTGCAGTAGCCAACGCCTAGCTCGCTCTTGTTGCCTGTGCTAAGCACGATGGCCCCGAACTTATTGGAAAGCGCCATGAGCAGCGTGCCCCGGGCTCGTGACTGGATATTCTCCTCCGTCTCGTCCTCTTTACGCCCGGCGAAAACTTTGGCCAGGGTCTTCTTGTAGCTTTCAAAAATGTCGCCAATACAGAGCAATTCGAAACGGATGCCGAGATTTGCGGCAAGCGCCCGCGCATCATCGATCGAGCCCGTGGACGAATACGGCCCCGGCATGCCAACGCCAATCACATTCTCCGGTCCGAGTGCGTCGACCGCAATCGCCGCGGTGAGCGCCGAATCAATGCCTCCGCTCAAACCGACAATTACCTGACGGAACCCGCACTTGCGGACGTAATCGCGTGTTCCCAGTACCAGCGCGCAATATGCGCTGGCCTCTTCACCTTCGATCTGACTGTGGATCTCGCCTGTTAGGTGATCGGAGTCGAAATACACAATGTCTTCTTCGAAGGACTTTCCTTGCGCGATCACGTCTCCCGCTGGATTGAGCACCAGGCTGGAGCCGTCGAAGACCAGGCTGTCGTTGCCGCCAACCTGGTTGACCATCGCCACCGGAAGCTTGTAGCTGCGCGCAATCGTGGCCAGCATGTCCCGGCGCAATTCACGCTTGCCCACCCAGAATGGAGAAGCCGAGATGTTCAGCAGGAAGTTGCCTCCAGCATTAACCAAAGCTTCGACCGGATCGAAAGTGTAAAGACGTTTGTTCCAGAAGTGTTTATCATTCCAGGCGTCTTCACAAATAGTCAGCGCCATCTGCTTCCCGCAAAACGGAAATAACACCTGGCTTTTTCCCGGGGCAAAGTTACGCATCTCGTCGAAAACATCGTAGGTGGGCAGCAACATCTTGGACTGCAGAAAAGCCATCCTGCCATCTTTCAGCAAGGCAGCGGAGTTCATCACCGACTTACCGCTCTCCACCTGCGCAGGAGTCACCAGCCCGCAAATAACGGCGATGCCGCGGGTTTCGCCCGCAATGCGCTCCAAAGTCTCGCGATTGTGCTGCACAAACGAGGCGCGCTCTACCAAGTCCCGGGGCGGGTAGCCGCATACGGAGAGTTCGGGAAAAAGAATTAAACCCGCGCCATCGGCCTGGGCGCGGTGGGAAAATTCGGTGATTTTCGCGGCGTTCCCCGCGAAGTCTCCCACCGTAGGATTGATCTGCCCCAGCGCGATCTTCACTCTTTCAGTGTAAAGGCAGGCGGCGCGAGAGCCAAGTCGAGGCACCTCGTCGAATCACGACATTCTGTTAAAATTGCACAGCACGATCGGCAATCAAGGGTTACAGCAGCCGGCGAGCTAGCCCAGGGAAATTGCAGACTCCGTGCAGCCGTGTCAAAGCCGACGTAGCTCAGTTGGTAGAGCAGCCGATTCGTAATCGGCAGGTCAGCGGTTCAAGTCCGCTCGTCGGCTCCATTCTTTCAACCACTTGCGATCAGTTCACCGCGACCTGCTGCACACCTGCTGCACGAGCAATTCTTGCCTCCAACTGATTCATGGCGTCGGTCACAACTTGGGACACCGTCTTGATGTAGCTTCTCTGCGTCGTGCTGACATCTTCGTGGCGCAGGATCGCTTGGATCACTTTGTCCGGCACTCCGAGTTCATGAAGGTTCGTGGCTAGACCGCGACGATATGCGTGCCAGCCCTTCCACTTCAGCCCATTTGCCTTGAAAAGGGGTTTGATCACGCGGTCAGCGAGGTTGTCCAAATCCAACGCCCCGCCAATCGTGTTCGGGAACATCCAGCCAGAAGCATTCTCTGGCTTGATCGCGTCAAGCAAGAGCCTCAGAGGCTTGATGATCGGAACGACGCCGGGGTCTTCATCATCCTCGTGGGTTTTGGTCTCATCTTTTAGGTGAGTCCTCCACACCGAACGCCGGATATTGAGAATATCCCCGTCATCATCTTCCCACCATTGCCCCCGAATCTCGCCCTGACGCAAACCAGCGAATGCCGCCACTCCAATTGCCGCCCGGACGACACTCTGGGCAATTTCGGGAGTGTACGCGCCATCCTCGGCGAGGATGACGATGGGCTTCGTACCGGAGAAAAGCTCAAGGTGCTTTTCCACCTCCTCAAGAGTGTAGGCAAGGCGCTTCCGTCCGTGCTTTTTACCCTTGGGGATCGTGACTCCGGTCATTGGGTTCACGCCGTCATAGATGCCCTTGCGTTTGGCAAACGTGAACATCGCAGACAGAGTCACCTTGATGTGCTTGTACGTTCCATGCGCCAAGTCGCCAATTTCCGTCTTGTTCGCGTCTTCTATTTCGCTCATTAGGTTTTCGCCGTCTACGGTTCTGAAGTCCCTGACTCGACCCTTAACGCGGTCTCTGATGTGACACCGCCAAGAATCCTTGTAGCCTTTGACGGTGCTCATAGCCAGCCTCTTCTCAATCGCGGGGAAATAAACGTTCTCCACGAAATCAACGATGCTGACCCCGGCTTCTGATGTGAAGCCGATCCGATTGAGCCTGTCCATCAACTCGTTCTTTAACGGAATGACCTCGCTCTTCTTGGGGTATTCCGTCAGACTGGCTAACCGATGGGCAACCGGGTTCTTCTTCCCATGCTCGCGATACCTTACGTACCACGCGCTGTGAGACTTAAACAGACTTCCTTGCTGGGTTCTCATCAAATGGTTCCTCCATTTTGTGGAGACCCAGCCTTGCGTTGTTGTGTGTTGTAGCCAGCACGACGGTCAAGCCAAGCATTCAACTCCGGGGAACCCCAGCGATACCGCCGATGCTTCCCGAGCCGGAATACTGGGATGGGATCAGAAGTGCGTGACCGCTTGCTCTGATCCACGACCCAAGATTCCTTGATCTTGAGCCGTTGCGCCAGTTCAGCGGATGTTAACACCTCGTAGTCAAAAGCCCTAGACGCCAAGGTCGAAGCTGTCGTGGAGTTGGAGCGTTGAGGCAGGACCGCAGAGATCGCGGAATCTTCCCGCCCGCGATGTAAGGCTGGGTTGTTCAAGCCGGGTGAGTCCGGCAGCGGTATAGGGCGGTTCTTCACAAAAAGCACTCCTCGGTGATGCAGCAATCCGGCATCACCAAGGGCGAACAAGCCGCCCGCGTTGAATTCGATTTCTGCTATCCAGTACCGTCAAGCGCTGTCGAGTCTCGAAACGACTTGCAGGTCTCCATCGGTACATAGAGAAATACTGTGTTTTTGCGACGAACAGCGTCGAATTACAGAACGGCCCGCAGAGTGCCGAGCGTGCGCTCGAATGGCACGTAACTTTCAGTCCGATTGCGATCAACTTTCAGAGTTCACCCATCAAGAGTGACAAATTGTGTCACTGAATTTTCCCTGCATCGCACAACGGAGCCTCAGAAAGCGTCAAGTACAGAACGGTGCCCTACAAAACCATCAATTAGCTGCCAGCGCGGAAAGCCCCGCCCAGAGCCGCGTCTGCGACGGTGAAAGATGCGACATTCGCCGCACTCGCAGCATCATAGGGTTGTTGGCGCGATGTGTTGCGAGGAAACTCAGCATCCCGCACTGATGGAAGCAAGCCAAGGCTGCGCGGAGACTGCCAGTAAGGCAAGTGCGTTAGCGGCTAGGCGCTCAGGCGACATGATGTCGCCTTGAAGGTCGCAGGAGAGACATCCGCCGCGACCTGAAGGATGGTACGAGTCAACGTCCCATTCTCCATGGTCGCGCTTTTTTCTTGTTCGTCAAAGACGCACACAACGGTCATCACGTCCGGCTACCGACGAATTCCGGGCAAAGAACAAGCGAGCGCATCGGCATAAGGAGAAAACGAGTATGCGAGGACCGATGAAACTGATCGACGGAAGTTCTGGACTGATGGAATGCCGAGTTTGCGGTTCAACTCACTATGCAAGCCTTCAGTCCGGGTCAGAGCGGGCGGACGGTGTCACTCGCTACTACCGGGGCAGCTATCAATGCAGCAACGAACAGTGCCCTTGCAACCAGAAGCAATGGGACGAGAGCAAGCAGCGTTACGTGAAGCCGAACTGGCGGAAGCTCGTGCGAACTGTAGCAGTTTAACGCCCCACGATGACCGACGTGATACCAAGACTGGAGGACAAACAATGAAAAAGGGCAAGATGAGTGAAGAGGAAAAACTGGCGTGGTGGTCTGCTAACAAAGCGAAAGCCGAAGCCAAGCGCAAACAGCAAGAGAAGGCGCGGCAAGATCGCGAGGCTTGGCTGAACTCTCCTGAGTATCGAGAGCAGTTGCGTTGGGAGCGCGAGGAACAGGACAGGTTGTTCGCTGCGTTCCACGGCGACAGCTATCACCAAGGGAAGGAATGAACACGACTGGGTATGAAGGTCAGTCGATCCTTCTGTGTGCATCGTCCTTACTTGTCACCAGTCTGCGCGGCTTCCATTTCCTCAGTGAGCTTGGTGTGCCACGTTTCCTGTTCTTCCTCGTTGCTCTCCGTGAGCACCTGCCAGTCTTCGTCGGTAAGCTTGGGACGCTGCTTTCGGAATGTCGCGATGGCTGCATCCCACACGCTTTTCATCGCCTGTGTGCCGAGAATTTCACTGAGTTGGTTGAGGCGGCGGCTGATATAACGGCCCCACCGCCAGTCACTACTTCCGGTTTGCTGAAACGCGAACCAATAGAAGTCGTGGTCGATTCTTTCTAGTGCCCAGTATTCAGCCAGTTGCATTAGCTCGTGCCTCGTAGGCACGAATTGTGGTACTTCTTTGCCATCTTCGCCGTTGATGGCTTCGACGCTGCCAACGATAAAAGGGTCGCTAGGCATTGTGCCCAACCCATCGGTGTCGCGGTTGCTGCCCTTCGAGTTCTGTAAGCGGTCAAGGTTGTCTGTTGAGGTACTGTTCTGTGCTTGGGTTTCACTTAGTTTCTTGTTCATGCGATCCTCTGTTTCTTAAATACTAGGTTCGGGGCATCTCAACGAATTTGTCGTCCAACAGCGAAGAACGTTGAACGAGCAAAACCTGCTCCGAAATATGTTAGGAAAGTAAGGAACCTAGTAATACATAAGTTCTGGGTTGACTCCAGATGACCAGCAACCCGCCCAAGGCTGGCACAACACGGCGGCGTCCCTCATGCCGCCGCCCGGATGTTCATAAGAGTGAAACAGGCAGCGGCAGACTACGCAGACGCAACAGACCGGGTGCCGCCGCTCGGTCCTTGGTACGCGAGACAAAGCTCAAGACTGGCAGCGGGTCAAGCCAGACCCGGAGACCAATCCGCTTGCGGACTTGGACTGGGAAAAGGTGCCAACGTGGGATCAGCCCGTGCCGCAGGCTAGACCTCTGCGGGTACGTGCGCGTGATGGTGATCATTCCTTCCGCCTCTAACTGATCAGCAGTTCATTCTTCTTCAGTCGCAGCTTTCGCCCGCTCGTTATAACCGACCAACTTCGACACGAAGTACGGCTGAGGGCTGGCATCCCGCGAGTGCTCGTCGCAAAAGAACTTGGCGATTCGGCCCGACAGCAGTTCCCATACGAGCACGCACGTCGCTGGATGCGGCAAGGTTCCCTTTCTCTCACACCTCGGTAGCTTCATGTTGAACCCTCGTCGATTCGTGCTCTTCGGGCCGGACTCCCAGCGCCTCTGGGACGTGTAACCCCGAACTCCACCGCAACCCGATAAACAAGCCAGCGGGAGCAACCGAGCAAGTCCGCAATGTGCTGATACGACAGGGATGGATTTTCGACGATCACATCTCGGATCGCGGCGTGTGCTTTCCTCGTACTCGCCTTCTTGACGATTTCGACGCCCACGACCTCAGCAGTTGCCGTCTTTATCTCTGCGTATCGACTCACGATTCCCTCAATAAAAGGATCGCGAATTGGGTCAATAAACGAACTGGCGATCCTGAAGCAACCGACAAATTCCCATGAACATTGGGAATTTCTGGAGATCGGCGGCGGGACTACGTGCGCACTGGCAAGAGGAACCGAATTTCTGATTCCTTCTTTAGATGGCAAGTACGGCAATACCCGCCCACAGAGAAGGTCGCGTCCCGTCAGCCAGTCAGTATTAGGTAGGTAAGGAAGCCTCAGGGCAACCGAAAAATCAGGGCGGGAGCTACTCCAGTGGTTCCCGCACCACATACTGGAGTGATTTGTGCTCGACCCTAAGAAACCAATTTTCCAACGCGGCATAAAGCCCGCAATCTCATCACAACTTAGACCCGCAGCCCCGGCAGAATTGCCCCCGGAACAGCTTGAGCTAAAAAAGCTCCAGCACGAGGACGACTGGCTCTACAACCACAAGGGCAAATCGGTCCGGGTGAAATTCACCGATGGTGAACTCCTCGAAGGCACGGTCGTGAAGGTGCGCAAGTTTACCTTCGTGCTCAACACCGAGACTGGAAACGTTCTGTGCTCCAAGCTCAGCATGAAGTACGTCGCCGAGGTGCTGTGATGAACGCCTCAACCGCCACGGGACTTAGACCAGAGCTTCTCAAAGAAGTTGACGAGGTTCTTGAAGAAGCCGCCGCAGAACCAGAACCACGCCGCACTAAAGTCGAGGACAAAGGTCTCCAACGCCTGATCGCGGAGTCCAGCCTGTATGACCATCCCACACCACGTCTGATCCTCAACCAAATCTCCGCGCTCAGAATGGAAGAGACCAGCCGCTACCCCAAGGATGCGCCCAAGTTCTACCCGGACGGCAGACCGTGGGAAAAGGAAGACTGGTGCTGGATGGGTCAGCGGGAATTGTCCATGCGCTGCGGTCTGGACTCGGACGGTCGTACCTTCCGCTGGTGGATCGACCGCTTCCGGGCAGACGGCACGGTCATCACTCGCACGTGGACGGATGACTACGGGACGAAGCACACCGAGTACAAAGTCATCGGGGAAGCGTTCATGGCTTTCCAGCGTCCCGAAGACGTAGACGCTGCGCTGGCTGCCAGAACACCCCGTTACAAAGACGGGTCGCGCAAAGGTAAGAAGAAGAACGCTGGGATGTTTAGCACGACCAACCAGCCGAAAAAGGTGGACGACCAGCCAGAATTATCGGCTCAACGCCGCGCCATCATGGAGGAAGACGATGAGTAGAGCCACGGTAATCTCAACCGTGACCCACGGTAATCTCAACCGTACTCCTACGGTAATCTCAACCGTGACCCACGGTAAGCTCAACCGTCGAGCCACGGTAATCTCAACCGTAGCCACGGTAACCTCAACCGTGACCCACGGTTCAGATTACCGTTCACTTAGTTGTTCACTTAGCTTTTCACTTAGCTTAGAACCTTTCAAAGAGTTTTTGCAGCTAGTTCGACACGTAGACGAGCAGAGTAGTAAGCGGCTGACGCCGCGCACTAGCGGTCGGTGTGTTGCCAGTCATTCAAGCAGAAGCAAAAACTCAAGAGGCTCATCGGTATGAAACCTTGGGTTCATAGAAGTACAGGGGTCGCTGGTGAATGTGACATAGAACCCTCCGGGGCGATCTGGGAACAAGCCAAGGCTATCCTTGCCAGCAGAGCAAAGGCAAAAGAAGAGCGCGAAGCCAAGCGGGCGGGTCCGGTGCCGAACTGGATCGCCTACAAGGACATCATCTTCGTGGTGGGCAAGAACGTAGACCACAACGGCAACTGGCTCGGCGGGCGGCTGCCTACCTGCAAGAAGTGCGAACGCTGCCTGCCGCCACGTGAGCATCACGTCTGCGCTGGCTTCACGCCGAAGTTCGTTGAACATACGCCGGATCGCAAGGAACGCTGGGAAGCCCAGCGGGAGGAGATTCGCGAGACCCGCAGAGCGGGACGCGGGGTGTTCTGCTCCGAGTGCGGTGCCCTGCTGGAAGACCCAGACGACGAGCAGTGGCACTTTGAAGACCATGAGGGTCGCCCGGAACGCAACCACTACGCCGTGGACGGCGAACATGACGGCGATCTGGACGGCTACGACGACGAGCGGGAAGATGACTACTGCGAAGGGGATGACGATGGTTACAACTGCGACTAGCGCGACCTTGAGTATGAGCAAGTCGAAAACATCCAAGCCGAAGTACGCGCCGATCATCGCAACGCCGCCAGAACCGCGAACCACGGTTCCGGCGAAACCCGTGAACCCTATTGAGCGCCAACGAAGCCAAATGAAGGGGCTGAAGGCGAGCAGCGAGCGCACAACAAGATGATGAAAGATCACAACTGCTGTTACTACAACTGCCCCGAACCCGGCGCGTTCTACATCGGCCCGAACGGCGGCGACTCGTTTTGGATTTGCTTTAGCCATCTCGACCGCTGGAACCAAAACCGTGCTCGCTTCCTTGCAGATGGCGGCGGATGCGAGATGGAAGAACTCGGAGAACTGCTGGAGCGAGGAGTAGGTACAATCCTCCTGTGCAAAATCCTTGGTCGGAGCTTCCCGGTCAAAGCCCCTTCGTCCTCGCGACCGATATAGGCAGCATCGACAAATACAATAAGCTCCACAACAACGACGAGAAGATTGTCGTCGAGTCGATACCCGAACCGTTCATCGGGAATCCACAGTCGGCGAAGGTTGTGCTGCTGAGCCTGAATCCGGGTCATTCTGAGGAGGACGCGAAAGCCCATTCCGATGGCAATTTCAGGAAAGCGATGATGCACAACCTACGGCACGAGGAGCAGGAATGTCCTTTCTACGGGCTGAACCCCAAGTTCGCTTGGACTGCGTGCGGAATTTGGTGGCGGGCACACACGCGCAGACTGCATGACGCTGGGCTGACTTGGGAGTGTATTTCCCGAGGGCTGCTCGTGGTCCAGTGGTTCCCGTATATCATTCCAAGACATCGGGTCTACCTACAAAGCCAGTTTGCCCATCGCAGGATTACTCATTCCAGCTTGCGAGGGAGATGCTGGGGAACAGGATTGTCGTCGGCATGCGCTCGAAGAAACACTGGCTAAATGCCGTTCCAGCGGTGCAGAGTGTTCCGTTCCTGAAGAATCCTCAGAATCCCCACATCAGCGCTGCCAATACGGGTACAGAGTTGTTTGACCGCATCGTTGAAGCTCTTCGCCAGAATTGCCCCTAATCGTTATGAGAGATTCCTACGTTGCGGACGTCGGCGACTTTGGGAAGTACGCGCTGCTGAACGCCCTCGCGGGCGATGACCTTCGGCTGGGAGTGGTCTGGTGCCGTAACTCAGAGCCGGATGCTACTCAGGACGGACGTTTCACGGAATACCCAGAACTCAGAGCGTGCGACCCCGATCTGTACGACCGCTTGGCTCAGATGTTGAAAGCCGACCAACGCTCACTAGCTCATGTCGAGAACAACCACCTCCTGCCCAGCAACACCCTTTTCTACGGCACCGCGATGCCTGCTCCAAAAACTCCATGCTTCAGCGCTGCTGCACGAGAAGCACAGACTCGGCTGAGGTCTGAATGGCTCAACGATGGACTGAAGAAGCTCGTAGGAGCAGAGCTAGTGTTTCTTGATCCTGATAACGGAATGGCTGCGCGAGCGAAGAAGCATTGGCGCAGCAGCGTGAAATATGTTTTCGCAGATGAGGTCGCTGAGTGGCTGAAGCGGGGTCAGAGTGTGGTGCTGTATCAGCATCAACAGCATAGAAAGCTCGTGGAACAAGTCGCTGAGCAGCAGAAGATTCTAGCGGCAGAAACAGCCTGCCACGCAGTGAGTTTTCATCGTCGCACAGCGAGAATCTACTACATCCTTCCCACAGAAGATCACAAGTCCCGAATCGCTGAGCGACTGACTCTCTTTCTTGCTGGCGAATGGGGCAAGCATTTCCGTGCCTGCTGAACGCCCTTGCCGCTGCGCCGGAGAGCTTATGCGGCGGAGGGGTTGATTCTTTTGCACTTCAACTCATCGCCAACTTCAAGCTCAAACCAGAATTCCTCTGAGTATTCGCCGTGCTCGCCGCCGATCAGAACCACCTTCACCTCGTACCTACCATTCGGCAGGTGATCTACCGAGGTTGTATCTTGTTCGTAGCGAGCAGCGGAGTGTCGCGGGTTTAGGATGACGCCGCCATGACCAGCAATCAGAATTGCAGCGATCAAGTAGATTATGTCGCCAACTCCCAGATTGACGGAGCGGTACGCATGTCCTAACCAGCAGCCTGAGTCAATTCTTTTGAACTCGTGGACATTGTCCCCTCTGTAGAACGTGACCCGTGCCCTAAGTCCATTAGCTGGGAGAGTCTTCTTGTTCCGCTGCGGATCATTGGAGAACGGTAGTACGATACCGACAAAGTTGTTCACCTCACCCTCGGAAAGATTGCTTTTAAGCCAAATGTCGGACTCGTCATCGTGAGTAATGTGAATGGTCTCCGGGCGCAAACCGCCGATGTTCGGCTGTATCGCTGCCTCGTCTTTCTCGCCCGCTTTCTCAAGACTGGCAGAGGTTGTGCCGGTAGCCCTCGGCTGCTCCGATTCCGGCATACGCGATGCCATTCGAGCATATAGCTCGTCACGGAACTTCTTTACTTCGCCTTCTCGCAGTCGCTTGCTCTGGCTGGTTGTGCTGTCGTATTCATCGTGATGAGAGAAACAGAGAAACGCGAGATTGTCCGGATCATCGTTAGTATTGTCATGATCCAGATGTGCGATTTGCCCTTTTTTCACGTCCAAGTCGGCATGAAGACCAAAGCAGATGCAGCATCGCCTGCGCGACAACAGGAGAACACGATCTTGCACTTCTTCTGGGATTGGTTTTCGAGACATGTACCGTTAAGAATACAGAATTCGTAGCGCCTCTAGAAAACAGGTGGTCAGTCGGTGATGGCGTGTATCGGATGGGGTTCGTTGATTTGGGATACGCGACGCCTCGACGTGGACGCCAATTGGCGTGCCGACGGTCCGCCGCTGCCTGTCGAGTTTGCGCGGCAGTCGAACGATGGACGAATCACGCTCGTGCTCGTGCCGGGGTTTGCGCCAGTTACCACACTTTGGAGCGTATTCAGCACCCGCGACCTTGCAACAGCGCGTGAGTCCTTGCGGCAACGCGAGGGCATTTTCCGTTCTCGCGCCGATGACTTCATCGCCTGTTGGCGTCGGGGCGAAGAACCTGCATCTGAGTCTTCCGTCACGATCTCCCATTGGGCAGCCGAGAGGGATTTGGAGGCGGCGTTTTGGACAAATCTTCCGCCTAAGTTCGCGGGAACTGACGGTCGTATCCCGACCGAAGCTGACGTAGTTGCCTACCTGCAAGCGCTGGAAGGCGAGACGCGAGGGGCAGCCGAACAGTATGTCAGACGCGCACCACGACAGATTGCCACTGCTTATCGGCGGGCAATTGAGAGAGTGCTGGGCTGGACTCCGATTGACTGATATTTTGTCAGTGGGGACAGATCGCGGCATGGCAGCACACGGGAATTCGGCACACATCTATCGGCTTGAAGACGGCAAGTTTCGGCTGACCTTTGTCTACAAATCTCCGAGCGGCGGGAGTGTGTTGAGCGAAATCGGGGACTTCACTCGTTGGGAACTACAGGAATGGCTGAAAGATCACCTCCATCCTTCGACCGATCTCGACGATTTGCTCACGTCCTTCGAGAAGCAGACCGAATCTACTGTCGCGCTCGGAGTAACGTTGCTGCGAACGCATTTCGAAGACGGACAGCTAGTGAAGTCGCCCGCATCCATTGAGGATGTGTGTCAGTGGACGGGCGAATACCAGCAGCGGTACTTCGGCGACAGAAAAATCACTCTCATAGCCGAGGTCATCGCCAACAAGCATCTAAAGGGCACAGCATGCTTCTCTCCAACCCTGCCGGATGGCGGTGCGATCACCGTTTCCTCAGAACTGTTGCAATTTCAGAGTGCGTTAAGGATTTCGCTTTTGCACGAACTCATCCATGCGAACCTGTTCGTTAGTGGAAAGCATGATCCAGACAATGATCACGGAGAGGCATTCAAGGCAGAAGTGAAACGGCTGATGAACTTGGGTGCATACGACCCTCTTCTCTGAACCACGCAGCCTGCAATTAAGGTACAGAAACGGCGAAAGCCTTCGCTCTTAGATTGGATTGCACGATCTGAACAGGAGCCTCGGATGACGGCGCTTGCTCGGGGTACTCCATTACCTCCCATTGCAATGCGGCTCGCAACGTGCGCTTGATCCGGCGATCACCGAATATCCCCACGAAGCGGTGCTTGCATCGGTCGTCCTTGAAGAACTCGCAGCCTTCCTCCATCAGCAATCGCTTCTGCTCCGCACGGCTACGCTTGTACCTCAGCATTCCGAAGCGCCGATCACGAGTTAGCAAGTGGACGTTTCTTGCATCGTAGACCTTCCCATCCGGTCGCCTGAACTTTTCGGTCGGGCTTGTGGTGCCACAGTAAAGGAAGTTGCACGCCCTAAATATCCGGCCCCGTTCCCCGGCTGCTGGATCGGCATAAGCGATGAAGCAGTGATAGCCGCGAGCAGTCAAGAGGCGGCAGGCAGCCGAGATCAAGTACGAAGCAGCAGCACCAGTATGCACTCTGCCGTCCGACGATTGTCGCAACGGATCAGCCCAAGGCAGGCAGCAGCCCCTTGTGAGCGAAATGACCTTTCCGGCATGTACCGCGCCAAGTACCGATCTCTTAACAGCCGTTCCTGCTGTGCTGCCAAAAGTCACCGTCCCAGCAAGATGCTTACCGAAGAAAAGTCCGTATGCGAATTCCGCACTGCCGAGTGTCCCCAAGTATTCGTGCCCAACAATGACGTTCCGTGCATCTTCCAGCGAGATTTCGCGCACGCTGGCGTTCTTGAAATCAGAAGCTAGTGCCTTCTTTTCGGCGAAGAGAGGATCAGGCTGTTCTGCCATCCGCTCGCGGATCACGCGCTGGAACGCTTTCCCGTTGGCTGGGTAATCCTCAAAATCCTTCGAAAGCTGCGTTTCACACTTCGTCAAGTTATTTGCCGAATTGGATAATGCCAAAACTAGCTTTTTGGTGAGTGTGGGGTTTAACCGTTTTCTGAGTCTAACCACAGTCTCCAGCTTTTCTCGTCGGCTCGCCGACTCGATTTCGCGGATCAACTCTGACGCAATGACATTCACGTCCGGGTCTGTGAGCACCTCTGTCGGAGTGGTGATCTCCCGAATCTCGCGGAGTAAAGCCGAATTGCTGAGTTCGCCATTTTTCTCTAGCGCCTGAACGAGCGCCCGTTCAAATGTGGATTCGTCAACCAGCAATGCAAGACGCTGCCATTTCGAACTTTGGTCTTTGGTGATCCCGATCTCGTCCAACTTCGGAGGTTTGGCGGTAGATTCCGCCGACCGCCTTTTGGCACCATCCTTTCTGGGTCTGCCCGCTCCTCGCGTGCCGGGATTCTTCTCCATATCCAGCAGCAGTTGACCCGCTCGCCTTTCTGCGCGAAGACGTATTTCGCATGCTTGGTTTTGCAGTTGGAGATCACCCGCCAATCTCGCGTAAGTTCGGACCGCTTCCGCTTTGTCGCGGATTTTCTTCGCCTCATCGACACGATGGGCGGCAGCAATCGCCTTGCGAGCAGCGTCGTATTTGATGAGGGCAGTGCTCATACAGAAAGTGTCTGGCACGCAGGCCCAAACGCCCAGATTACCGAGGTCACAAAGTGGTATCTTGTGTCGCAAGTCGAGATCGGTGCGTCGGCGGGTAGGGGCGGAACCGGAGGCAGAAGGTGAAGCTAGAGGACGGGTTGGGCATCTACCAATCGAATGCCACGTTTTGGGAGTTTACATTGCGACTCGAAAGAACCGCCGCAGAACTGCTGAACTTGCTTGTGGATGAAAACTACCAGCCAACTGATGTGGACAAAAGGAAGGCGCACCAACTCTTAGATGAGATTGAAACGTGGAAAGCAGATTGCGACGAGGAAAAGAAGGGTAATTACGCGATAAGGAATTCACCATCAGATGTGTGGAACGCTCTTCGTCAAGCAATGAAAGCTACGAAGGATTTGGATGCCTTACACGCAATCATGACGCTCGAAGGCTTTGGTAAAACCTCAAAGACCGCGAAAAGGGCGTCTGCTGTGCTGCGAATCTTCAAGCCGAGCGACTGGGGCGTTGTGGATTGGAGAGTTGCGGCGATGCTGAAACAGTTGGAATTAAACGATTGGAATGTCGATGAGGCTCTAAGCCGCCCTGTACATGATGAAAAGCCATGGATCACCTACATCGAGATTAACGATTGGTTGACACTTGACCTGAACGCGATCTACAGAGCCAAGCGAAATGAATCCCTGCAACGTACCGCCGATGTCGAGATGGCGATTTTTTCACTGTCATTCAAGGTTCCTCGTTGGAACAGAAGTTAGCTGCACGGAGATTGGCAATGTGCGGACGATTCAGGCTGTCGCGCCGGAAGCAGGTTATCGAAGAACACTTCGACACTGCCGAGTGGCAAGACGACTGGTCGCCAAGGTATAACATCGCCCCGACCCAACCCGTCCCGGTGATCCGGCAGCATCCAAAGGAACCAGTCCGGCAGCTTTCAAACATGAGGTGGGGTTTGGTTCCGCATTGGTCGAAATCAGCCTCCGATGCTGCAAGCACAATCAACGCTCGTTCAGAGACAGCCGCAACAAAACCTGCGTTCCGTGATCCGTTGAAGTTCCGACGGTGTCTGATTCCCGCCGATGGCTTTTACGAATGGAAGAGAACAGGAACAGCCAAGCAGCCGTACTGCTTTGAAGTGAACGAAGGCGAGTTGTTCGGGTTCGCTGGGCTGTGGGACGGATGGAAGAACTCGGAGGGGCAATGGATCAAGACATGCTCGATTCTGACCACAGTGCCGAATGCTGTTGCGGCGACCGTCCACGACCGAATGCCAGTGATCCTTCATCCAGATAGTTACGACCTCTGGCTCGATCCGGGCATGACCGACGTGCAGGTCGTCTCGGAACTGCTGAAGCCATTCGATGCTAGGACGATGCGGTGCTACCCCGTGAGCAGTCGTGTCAATCATGTGGCGAATGATGACGAAGCCTGTTCCACACCCGTAGAACTTCCTCGGTCTCAGAATCTCCCCTTCTAAACGGTGGAGCCTCGCGATGTAATCTTCTGCCCGTACTGTTTGCAGTAAAATGAGCCGTTCCCCACGCCATCGTGACTGAAGCATTCATCACTCCGAAAGTCGCTCAATGGGCAAGAGAGCGCTCTGGAATCTCTCCAGCCCAGTTAGCAAAATCCCTTGGGGCTGATGCCGCAGAGGTCGAGTCTTGGGAAAAAGGTGAGAGCCGTCCACCTTTCAGGAAGGCGCAGGATTTGGCGAGGAGCCTGCGGATTCCATTTGGATTCTTATTTCTCTCAGAACCACCCGCCGAAAAGACTCCGATACCTGATCTCCGAACCGTAGTCGAAGGTCGTCCCGCAAAAATAAGCCCAGATTTTCTGGACTTGCTTAACGACGTCCTCGTAAAGCACCAGTGGTACCGGGAGTATCTGGAAGCGCGTGACGCCAAGCGCCTCCCCTTTGTCGGGAAATTCCGGGTCGCAGATGGCGTTGACCGGGTGGCGACGGACATGACGGTCGTGCTCTCTATTGAGGAGATCAGGCGAACATCTCACACGTGGGATGAGTTCCTGCGTGAAATGACCCGCAGCGCGGAAGCCATTGGGATTTTGGTCATGCGCAGTGGAATCGTCGGGGGGAATACTCGTCGCAAGCTATCGGTCAACGAATTTCGAGGCTTCGTCATAAGCGATGACTTAGCACCGTTGGTTTTCATAAATGGTCGGGATTCCAAAGCCGCGCAAATCTTCACTCTGGTGCATGAGCTTGTACATATCTGGATCGACAGAAGCGGTATTTCGAATCCAGACCAGAAAGAAGGCCCCGCTGAATTCAAGAATACCGTCGAGACTTTCTGCAACAGTGTCGCTGCGGAGGTCTTGGTTCCGCACACCGATTTTCTGAAATCTCTGCCCGCCACGTTCACTGAACTGACGGCTCAGAATCTCGCAGCAAAATACCGAGTCAGCACGATTGTGATTCTGCGAAGAGCTTACGAACTGAATGCGATCACCCGCAATCAGTTCTTCACGTTGCTCGAAAAAGAACAGCAGAAGCAGAAAGAGCGCGAGGAAAGAGAAGCGGAACAGCCGACCGAAGGTGGTGGGAACTTCTACTTCACTCTGCCGATTCGCAATAGTCGTAGGTTAACGGAGACTGTCCTTGGAGCACTCCAAGCTGAGGGTGTCTCATACCGCGAAGCTGCAAGATTACTTGGCGTGAAGACTAGCACGCTTCCGAAACTTATTGAGGGGTTGCCGAGACGCTAAATGGCAGGAACCCCTCCTTACTGGCTCGACTCGAACGTATTCATACAAGCGAAGAACGGCCCTTACAAGTTCAAGACATTCGGAGTTTTCTGGGCGTTTTTGCACGAGCAAATCAACGCCGGAACAATCCGCTGTCCCAAGATGGTCTACCAAGAGATTGTGACGAACGAGGAACCCGGCGATGATCTAGCCAAGTGGATCAAAACCCGTCGCCAGAGTGGACTATTTGTAGAGCCGGATGCTGATGTCCAGAAAGCAATGCAAAAAGTTGCCGACTACGTGATGGACAACTATGAGCAACAGCATGCCGCCGAATTTTTAAGCGGAGCCGATCCGTGGCTGATTGCGCACGCTATCCAGACGAACGGTGTCGTTGTCACTCATGAGTCGAATAGGCATCCAAACGCAAAGAAGGTTCGAATACCTGACGTGTGCGCAGCGTTCGGAGTGTCCTGTATCAATACGTACGAAATGCTCGATAGGCTCGGTGCCGATTTCAGATCGACTGGGCAGAAAAAGACCAAATAGGTAACCGCGTGCATTCTGAAGGCAACTGTATTCTGAATCTTTCAGCGTCCGTTTTCGTTGCCCAAATCACGAGCTTGAGAAAGAGAAGAAACCCTGCGAGTCGGACCTCCTCGCATCCGCCGCCCGCTCTGCGGCTTGTCGCCCGCAAGGAAGACAAGTTGTTCTGCGAGTGCGGCAATGAGTGGAATACCTTTGGCACGGGTGGGTCTGCGCACCGTGCCTTCACCACTGGACTGAACCTCAATGCCTTTCATGCAGTCGATGGTCGCCGCATTCGGAGTGGTATGCGCAGTGAAGCAAACCCTGCTACCCTCTTTTCTTGCTCAGACGCCACACGATGGTGAGCGGATCGTGACCTTTAGCAGCACGAATCAGCCCGCGCCCTTGCAATGCCTTCACGGTACTGGCATTCGCGGATAACGGACGGATCACTTCGCCATCTTTCAGCCTGCGCAGAACCGGATTACTGCCCAGAGAGTCTGTCTCAAGCTGATAGCCGCCTTCCATTTGAGAGAGAAGGTCTTGCTCGCCCTCTGTCAGTTTTGGCGCAACATTTGCCGCTTTCTTCTTCGCCATAGGTGTGCGGAAGATTTAGTTCTCTATTCAGGTAGTTGGATTACCGGAGATTCAGATCGGCAGCAGATGCCGAAATGCTGCCACAGCCGGAACCATGGGCTATGCGCGAGCATCTCGTCGTGCCTTCGATTGGCAGCAGAGATGTCGCTTGCGCTGAGTGGTCGAATGTCCGGCGCTTCGAACATCTCCTGTAGCTGCTCGATGTCGTTAATGATGCGTTCAACGTCCATTCCGTCTCAATATCCAACATAAGCACCGGGACGGTCAATGGGGATGGCAGTGCAAGTGGTCTTTGAACGCAACCATGCGAGTGCGGTGCCATAATGTCGTGAATGGCTTCGGTGCTGCAAACGGCTTCTCCAGACGCTATCCGCCGCGTCCAACGAATTCAGGCGATCACAATCGGATGGATGAGTGTGGAGGCTCTGGTGTCCCTCTTCGCGGCTTCGCGGGCGCGAAGCCCCGCGCTGCTCGCCTTCGGTGGAGACAGCGCCATCGAACTTTTCTCAGCGGTAGTAGTGCTCTGGAGATTTCGTGCAAGTGCCGCACACGCGGACGCGGAAAGGCGGGCTGCCCGTGTCGCGGGAGCTTTGTTATTCGCCCTCGCTGCTTATGTCGCGATCACTTCGGTCGCGAGTCTGCTGGGCTACAGCGAACCCAAACCCACACTTCTAGGTATAGCCATTTTGGTCGCCGCCGCCGCCGTCATGCCGTGGCTTGCGAAAGAAAAGCGGCGGCTGTCAGGAGCTACAGGCAGTGCTGCATTAAGGGCGGATGCCGCACAGTCGGCACTGTGTGCTTACCTCTCTCTGATCGCCTTAGCGGGGCTGGCGAGCAATGCGATCTGGCACGTAAAGTGGGCAGACCCGATTGCGGCTTTAGCGATTCTGCCGCTTATTGTTTGGGAGGGACGGGAAGCCATGCGCGGGAAGGCTTGCAGTTGTTGCTAGATTCGTCCACTCTCGATCCGCAACTTGACTCAAACTACGGAAGGCTTCTAGGCTACTCAGGATGGGTTTTGCGAGACAAGTTTTTCTGGCTATGCTTACCGTCGCTGTCGGGGCGTATGCGTCGGATTGCGGCGGCATGACCACACCAGAACAAGCGATGCAGTGCTGCAACTCAATGAGGTGCCCGTCTCACGGTCATCATGGTCAGGAGTGTTGCAAGACCAT
>Ga0210410_10000049_pt1 | contig 201250 bp, 190 predicted proteins | sample IncBWC4MmetaG_FD_161058 | JGI IMG/M metagenome (GOLD analysis project Ga0210410, IMG submission 161058) | Forest soil microbial communities from Barre Woods Harvard Forest LTER site, Petersham, Massachusetts, United States - Inc-BW-C-4-M | ecosystem: Environmental > Terrestrial > Soil >... | reverse complement strand
ACGAGAAGATCGTTTACTCCATGTACTTTTCCGACTCGAAGGGAAACAAGGTTGAGCCTGAGGAGTATGGAACAGAACATGAGGCCATAGACGATGCGCACGACGTGGTTATTTTTGAGGATCTAGGAAACGGCCAGACTAAGCTCACCTTGATTGGAAATGACCCCATGGAGAGCGCAAAAGAGAGCGGTCAATTCGAGGGCTGGGTTGAGACACTCGATAAAATCGCGGCCGTTGTTGCAGAGCTGGCGCAGGCGAAATAAGAAGTTGAAGTTTTGATGATCGTCATGCGCAGGATACAGCTAAGGCCGGCGGCGGGGGTCTAGTTAAAACGGGCTTCTCGCCGCTTGGCCGAATAGCCACATTTCCGGCTAAGTGACCCTTGGCGCAACGATTCGTCCCGTCTACTATTGCCGGTTCGTATATTCGGATATGGCAGCGAAGAGGATGGGGATGCCGGGGCCGGCGACCAATGTTGCAAAGATCCTACGGCCACAGCACGTCGAGTGAGTAAATCTCCTGCATACTGGTGTCGCGGAGCAAGAGAGGAGAATCGTCGGGGGCCAACCCGGTCCACGCGCCGAAAAAGCCCCACGCCGCGCCTCTGGGAAGATTAGCGGTCGCCACACGTTCCAGCATGCGGTCGGCAACGCGCAAGCGGTAAAAAGGGATCCCTTTTTCGAGTGGGCTTGAAAAGTAAAGGTATTTCGCGTCTCGCGACCACACCGGGTAGACATGGCTGTGGCCGCTGTCCAATTCACTCCACGTCTGGGTAGTTAAATCGAAGACCAACAGCTTGAGCCCATTATAGGTATTAGCGTTGATGAAGCGGCCATCGGGCGACCATCTGGGAGAGAACAATCCCTTCGGCCCGGGGAGGGTTGAAACCTGGCGTGTGTGCAAATTCAGAACATAGATGGAGGAAGTGGGAGAAAACCCAAACTCGCCAAACACCAATGACTCTCCATCCGGCGACCAGTTCGCATCTAATTCATCATGTTCATTATGCTCACCCGATATCAATTGTTCTGGGCTGCCGCCGTCTGCCGGAATTAGAGAGATTTTCCAAGCTTTGCCGGGCGTTGAGGCTGAAAAAACAATGCGCTTCCCGTCGGGCGACCAGCGCGGCAGGGACGCTTTCATGGGCAAGCCGGTAAGCTGAAGCCGTTCGCTTCCGTCCACACGGCTGCGCCACAGTTGGCCTTCGGGGAAAGTCACATAAGCCACCCACTTCCCGTCCCTTGAAAAGTCCAAGCCCTCCGCCGAGATTCCGGAAAGAAAAGTGACAAACTGCCGCGACGCGGAGTCGTAGCGCATCAACTCCCCCCGCGGCTGCTGTCCGACGACGAAGAGCCGTTTGCCGTCCACGCTGGGAGATGGTCCCCAGAAGTGCATCGGCCCTGCCGTCAATTGCACCGGGTCTGATCGTGTCCAGCGGAAAAGACCATGGCTTTCGCGTAAGGCCCTGATGGTTGCCAGCCCATCGCGGATCGAGTTGTATACGAAGTATTTCCCGTCCGGGGTCCAGGCTCCGCAGCATTCGTCGGTCCTATTGTTCCCGCGCGGAGCATTCCCGGCAGCAAACAAGGGATGCAAATTAGTTCCGTCCGCGGAAACCTCCCATAGCGAACCCAGTTGGTCTTTCATAACAGTGAAACGCAGCACCCTGGCGTCAGGCGACCAACGCGGGTTGAAAATGAATCCGGGTAAAGTGAGGCCGGGCAAAGTTGCGAGCCTGCGCGATCCGCTTCCGTCGGCTTTGGCTATAAATAAATTCTGGCCCTTGGAGTAAACGATGGTTTGCCCATCCGGCGACCACGTGGCATCATTCACAATCAAGTCGCCCAAACGCCGAGCGAACCCATCAGGGAGATGTAGAACCCAGAGCGGAGCTTCTATTTCGGGCCCATTCCAAGCATTTACCAGAAGCTGAGATCGGTCTGGGGAAATATCCAAGACGGCGACGTAGTTAGCGCCTCGAAAACTCGCAGGAAGCCGTACAACCTCGCCACCACTGACCGAGGTTTGGGCAAGTATCCAGGCATCTTGCGGTGTCTCCGTAAAGTAAATTCTGGATCCGTCGCTAACCCCGGCCAGAGGAAAACAATCATTAGTGCATTTCGCGACACCATCGTTGGTGATCTGGACGTAACGCAGGACCTTCGGTGCAGCGGGCGCTCGGAGGATCGGTACCAGGATGGAGGCAATTACGACGAACCCTACTATAGCCGCTGCTCCAGCCCAAATAAGCGGTATTCGATTGCTTGGCCGCCTTGTCGGAGTGGCGGCTAGACGCGCAGTCGGACCGCCAGTTGCGCTCACTTCGAGTGGCTTTCCCAAGGATGTCGGCGCGGCACGCGGGAACTGTCGGACGGCACCAACAAAACGGTAACCTCTCCGGGGAACCGTTTCAATGAACGCGGGGTTCTCACCCAATGCCTTTCGCAACAAAAAGATGTGGTTGGAGAGACTACCCTCTTCGACGAACGTGTCGGGCCAGAGCATGGCGATGAGTTCGTCCTTCTCTAGCACGCGCCCACTGTTTCTGACCAGCAGGTGGAGGGTGTCGAACGCTTTCGGGGTAAGCACCACTATCTCGTTATCGCGCAACAACTTGCGTTCGGCGGGGTCTAGACAGAAGGGGCCGAATTCGTAGAGCCGCATGGGCTCCTGGCTTGGCGCCTCTTTCGCAGCGGAGGACGAATCGCGGAAACCTTCAGAGACAGATCGCCGTCCTGTTTCTTCGCTCACGGTTTGTCTCGCAATCCTTGTGAGAACTCTTGAGAATTTGTGAGCTCGCCCAGAGGACTTCCGGTATAGCCGCAAGCTAGGTTGCGTAAAGAAACAGGCGGAAGGGCGGGCCTCTCGTAGATGCTACCCCTCATTTCCGCTTCGTTCAACCTCGGTCTAAGGAGAGTGAAAATGTTGCGCAACCCAGTTTCAAAGAGAAGTGTTATCTCGATTTCGGTGGGCCTGATGGCGCTGACAGTGGTGGCAGCCATGACTCTGTCTATGGTGCCCAGGGCGGCCCATGCAGACGAGCGAAACGGAGAACTCCATGTGACAAAAGAATGCTCGGCGTGGACGCTCGACAACGGTGCCTTCTGCACAATCACGTCCTCGAACCTCCCGGAGATCGAGCGCGGCTCGAAGGTCTTGTATGCTCAGGCCCCCGTAGGTTGCGATAACGGTGGCACCACCTACCCGTGCACGGTCCCCCTCCCAACCCCCGAAGGCGGCTATATCTCCGTGGATAGTAGCGCCGTCCTCTACGTCGGGACCGGCGACTGGGCTGTCGGCCGTTGCACTCTCGATTCGACGGGCAATTCCGGACTGTGCACGTTCTCGGACGGGATCGGGCGGTTGACCGGATTCCGGGCCCGTGTCGTTGTATCGTCTACGGACGGTTTAAATTACTCCTGGAACGGCACCTACAGCTTCAGTCGGGACCATTACTGATAGCGCTAAAGAGGCCGGCGGCCGCCGCTCGCATCCGTAATTAAGTAGCGGCCGCCGGATCTGGCTCCTGCCGTTTTCCGACCCGCGAATGACCCAGGAGAGGCGCACGCGTGGCAGTTGGGGAATGTTCCCAATTCTGGACCAATGATCGGCTACTCGGAAACTATCGTGAAGTTCTGACCTCGCCAATTGGCCCGGATACCGGGTGGACAAGGTCAAAACGGAGGGATTCATCTCGGCGATAGCTTTGCGTGCTTTGAGCTTCTGCGTTGTCATAGAATCTGACGATGCGGCGGCGGTTCTTCGTTGAACAATTTGAGGGTGATCGCGCGGTGATGGAGGGCGAGGCGGCGCATCATCTCGGGCGCGTCTTGCGGGCACAGCCAGGGCAAGTCTATGAATTAAGTGACGGCGCCCGCGTTCGTCTCGCCTGCATAGAAAACGTCTCGCGCGACCAAGTTGAGTTTGCCCTGCTCGATGAATTGCCAGCTTATCAGCCAAGCCTGCACATCACACTTCTCCTTTCCGTGGTCAAATTTGATGCTTTCGAATGGGCTCTCGAAAAAGCAACCGAGCTTGGCGTTGGCAGAATTGTGCCTCTAGCCGCTGGCCGCAGCGAAAAGGCCTTGCTCGCCGCCGCAGCTAAACGCGCCGAGCGTTGGAAGAAGATCCTCCTAGAAGCATCGCAGCAATCCCGCCGCGTTCGCCTTCCTGCGTTGGCGCAGCTAGCGAAGCCGGAGGCCGCTTTTCTGTCCCGTGCCGAAGGTTTGAGAATCCTTCTTTCTGAGCGCCCGGGCGCACCTCCTCTGCGCAGCATCCTGGAAGAGGACAGCCCCATCGGCAGCAGCACCGATGCAACTGCTGAGGAAGCCAATCAGGCGATTGGCGATCCTGCTGAGGAGGCCAATCGGGCGATTGGCGATCCTGAAGGGCGGAGGGCTGCCGGTGGGACCACGGCGGTGACGCTGGCAATTGGGCCGGAGGGCGGGTGGACAGATTCGGAGTTCGACGCCGCCCGCGCCGCAGGCTTTCAAGAGGCTTCCTTGGGACGCCTGATCTTGCGCACGGAAAGCGCGGTGATCGCCGCGCTGGCGGCGCTGAACTATGCCTTGGGCGAGGACTGATTCGCCCGCCTCTTCGCCATATAGACGACGGCGAAATAGACCACAAAGCTCGAAACGAAAATGATGGTCGAAAGTTTGAAATTCAAAGTGATGGCGAAACAGAGTTCCGCCGCGCCGAACAGCCAAATGAACATTTCTCCCGCAATCGCCTGGCCCCAGCGGGCAGGCCTGCCGCTGGAAGGCAGCCTTGGGCGTAGGGAAGGCCACAGCCGGGGAACTGTTGCGAAGTACGCGCGATACGATTCGCCCTGGGTCTGCAAGAGTTCGTTTTCCTCTCGAAGAATCAAGCGATAGTGAAAAACTCCTGCCGCAAGCATCAGGAAAACCCATCCGAGGCGGCTGGCCATTGCCCCAATGCCCGCAAACAACGGAAAAGCCGCGAGGTACAGCGGATTGCGGACATAGCGGTAGGGGCCATCGGCGACCAGCGCTTCTGAGTGCAGGCCTGAATCGTGGACCACCTCCGTGCGCAGATACGCTGTGGCCCAGGTGCGCAAGGCAGCGGAAAGGAAGACAAGCAACGCGCCGCAGCCAAAGGAGATGCGTACCCAGAAAAGGCCCCGCGGGCTGTCTAAATCGAGAGAAGGCGCCAGCCGATTCAGAACGGCCACCGCTGAGTTGACCTGGTCGAAATGGTACAGGCTGAAACCCATGAAGAAGAGGGCGCCGATGATGAAAAAACGATACTCGAACTCAAACTTCGTCGCGCGCATGGGTGGGCGTTCTCCGTTTCGTAACCGAGGTCGTAATGGAATTACAGTCGTTCCATTCCTCCAGCGCCAGGCAACATCCGGTGTGACTTGGCGAATCTTAAAGAATTGTGTGGCGGAGAGCCAGACAATACTACCCCGGTGCTGACTCGAAATCCCATCTGGCGCGCGTCGCAACGGACATGCTATAAATACAAGGCAGCCAAAAATGGACAGCTTGCACGCGAAGCACCTCGGAACCTCGACGCCGCCGGAGAGCCCGCAACCCGTTACCTCATTGCGTGCCACGGCTGGCACCCCCGCATCTCCGGCTCAGGGACCGTCACAGCCCGCTCATTCCATCCGCCGCGAAATCCGTGTCTGGACTCGCGACCTGCTCATCGCCATTGGTCTCGCTCTCGTCATTATCGTGTTCCTCTATCAGCCCGTAAAAGTCGAAGGCACCAGCATGGCGCCGCTGCTTTCCGACCAGGAACGCATCTTCATCAACAAATTTGTCTACCGCTTCGAGCCCATCCAGCGCGGTGACGTGGTCGTATTCTGGTATCCGCTCGATCGCACGAAGTCATTCATCAAGCGCGTGGTTGGCTTGCCCGGTGAATCCGTCGAAATCCGCCAGGGTGTGGTGTACGTCAACGGCAAAGTTGTTCCCGAACCGTACGTCCCGGCGCAATACGAAGACTTGAGCGATTTCGGGCCGGTGCGCGTGCCCAAGGACAGTTTTTTCGTGATGGGCGATCACCGCATCAGCTCCAATGATTCGCGCGTGTTCGGCCCGGTTTCAAGCCGCTATATTTACGGACGCGCCGTGTTTGCCTACTGGCCCGTGGATCATTTCGGCTCGCTCGATTCGGCGGAAGCGAAAACAAAGTGAATGGCAAAATTGCATGAAGACTACGGGAGGCCCCACTGACCGAAGTTCAGCACCGACCCGCGACCCTCGCGCTGGAAGACGGGCGCGTCTTTAATGGCCGCGCCGCCGGCGCCATCACGCGCCGCGGCGGAGAAGTTGTTTTCAATACCAGCCTCACCGGTTACCAGGAAGTTTTCACCGACCCCAGTTATTCCGGGCAGATTGTCTGTTTGACTTATCCGCACATCGGCAACGTCGGCGCCAACCTCGATGATGAAGAGTCTGGGCGGCCGTACATCGAATCCCTCATCGTCCGAGAATTTTCCCAGGTCTCCTCGAACTGGCGATCCACCGAATCGGCACAGCTTTACTTGAACCGTCACAAGATTCCCGTGATCTGGGATATTGATACGCGCTCGTTGGTACGTCACATTCGCAGTGTCGGAGCTTTACGCGGCATCGTCTCCACCGACGGGACTCCTGCGGAGCAACTGGTCTTCGAAGCCAAGCAATTGCCCAGCATGACTGGGCTGGAACTCGCCAGTCGCGTTACCTGCGGGAAATCCTACGCCTGGGACAAGGGCTCCGTTGAAGTAGCGGTCTCGCCGTGGTCTGAACAAATGGGCGAGTCGGACGCCCGCTCCGAAATTCGGAAACATCGCGTCGTGGCCTACGACTACGGGATCAAGCAGAACATCCTGCGTTTGTTGGTCGATCATCATTGCGAAGTGTGGATCGTGCCGGCGCAGACTTCCGCCGACGATGTTTTGGAAATGAAGCCGGACGGCGTATTCCTTTCGAACGGTCCGGGCGACCCGGAACCCGTCAGCTATGCGATCGAAAACATTCGCAAGCTCGTGGGAAAAGTGCCCGTCTTCGGAATCTGCCTCGGTCACCAGTTGTGCGGCCTTGCGCTGGGCGGGAAAACCTTTAAATTGAAATTTGGCCACCACGGTTCGAATCATCCGGTGAAAAATCTTTTGACCGAGCAGGTGGAGATTACCGCGCAGAATCACGGTTTCGCCGTGGACCCCGATTCGCTTCCTTCGCGCGAAGTCGAAATCACGCACATCAATTTGAACGATCACACCAACGAAGGCATGCGCCACAAGAAACTGCCGCTCTTTAGCGTGCAATATCACCCGGAAGCTTCGCCCGGGCCGCATGATTCGCATTACTTGTTCACGCAGTTCACCGACCTGATGAAGGAATTCGCTCAGCCGGGGAGTTCGCGCCGCTGAGAACTGATTTCGCGGGAGACTATGCCGAAGCGCAAAGACATCAAAAAGATTCTGATCATCGGCTCCGGTCCGATCATCATCGGCCAGGCTTGCGAGTTCGATTATTCCGGCGCGCAGGCCTGCAAGGCGCTGCGTGCCGAAGGCTACCAGGTCATCCTGGCAAATTCCAATCCGGCCACCATCATGACCGACCCGGAGCTCGCCAATCGCACCTACATCGAGCCGCTGACCAAGGAATATCTCGAGGAAATCATCGCGTGCGAGCGCCCGGACGCTCTGCTACCAACCGTCGGAGGGCAGACGGCGCTGAATCTTGCCGTCGAGCTTTCCGAGGGCGGAATTCTCGAAAAATACAAAGTGGAAATGATCGGCGCGTCGCTGCGGGCCATCAAAGTCGCGGAAGACCGCCTGTGGTTCAAAGACGCCTGCCGCAAGATCGGCCTTGAAGTCCCGGCGTCCGCCTTGGTGAACAATGCGAAGGACGCGCTGCGTCTGTGCGATCAACTGGGATTTCCTCTCGTCATTCGTCCTTCGTTCACGCTCGGTGGCACGGGCGGCTCGATTGCGTACAACAAGGAAGAGTTCGGCGAAGCCATTTCCCACGCTTTGGACTTGAGCCCGGTGCATGAAGCGCTCGTCGAAGAGTCCGTGCTCGGCTGGAAAGAGTACGAACTCGAGGTGATGCGCGACTTCCGCGACAATTTCGTGGTCATCTGCTCGATCGAGAACTTTGATCCCATGGGCGTCCATACCGGCGACTCCATTACCGTCGCCCCCGCGCAAACACTGACGGATAAGGAATACCAACGCATGCGCGACGCCGCCGCCGCGATTATTCGCGAAGTGGGCGTGGAGACCGGCGGGTCGAACGTGCAGTTCGCCGTCAATCCGGAAAATGGCCGCATGGTCGTCATTGAAATGAACCCGCGCGTTTCGCGCAGTTCGGCGCTGGCCAGCAAGGCCACCGGTTTTCCGATAGCGAAGATTGCCGCGCGCCTTGCCGTCGGAATGGCGCTCGACGAAATTCCGAACGACATCACCAAAAAGACTCCCGCTTGCTTCGAGCCCACCATCGACTATGTCGTGGTAAAAATTCCCAAATGGCAATTTGAGAAATTTCCCGGCGCGGACAGCACCCTCGGGACACAAATGAAGTCCGTCGGCGAAGTGATGGCCATTGGCCGTACCTTCAAGGAAGCGCTACAAAAAGGAATTCGCTCGCTCGAACCGAGTACGCCTTGGCGCGCTCCAGCGGAAACTCCGGACTCGCTGCTTCGGGAAAAACTAGCTACCCCGCGTCCAGACCGGATTTACTGGTTGCTGACCGCCATGGAACGCGGGCTGCCCGCGCAGGAGATTTGCGAGCTGACCAAGATCGATCCCTGGTTCATCCACCAGATTGAAGAAATAACGGCCATGAACCGCCGCGCGGCTTCTGTCACCGTCGAGACGGCTTCGAAAGAATTGCTCCACGAAGTGAAGCGCCACGGATTCAGCGACGAGCAATTAGCGCAAATCTGGAGAACGACTCCCGCTTCCGTCCGGCTTCAGCGCGCGCGCTATGGCGTCACACCCGTTTTCAAGCGAGTGGATACTTGCGCCGCCGAATTCGAATCCTTCACGCCCTATCTCTATTCTACCTACGAGGAAGAAGATGAATCGGACGCGCAACCGCGCCCGAAGATCATGATCCTCGGCAGCGGTCCGAATCGAATCGGGCAGGGAATTGAATTCGATTATTGCTGCTGCCATGCCTCCTTCGCATTGCGCGAAGATGGTTTCGAAACCATCATGGTCAATTGCAATCCGGAGACGGTGTCCACGGACTATGACACTTCCGACCGCTTGTATTTCGAGCCGTTGACCCTCGAGGACGTGCTGGCCATCGTGGAGCGGGAGAAGCCGCAAGGCGTGATCGTCCAATTCGGCGGGCAGACGCCGCTGAATCTTGCCCTCGAATTGAAGCGCAATGGCGTGCCGATTATTGGCACCGCGCCCGAATCGATCGATCTCGCGGAAGACCGGCGGCGATTCGGCCGGTTGCTTGAGGAGCTGAAAATCCCGCAGCCGCGCAATGGGACGGCGCTGATTCCCGAAGAGGCGGCCCGCGTGGCTGGAGAAATTGGATTGCCGGTGCTGGTCCGCCCGAGTTATGTGCTCGGCGGCCGAGCCATGGTCATCGCCTATGACGTCAACACCGTGCAGGATTACGTCGCCCAAGCGGCGCTGATGGGACCGGCGCGGCCGGTGCTGATCGATCAGTTCCTTGAGGAAGCTACGGAAGTGGACGTGGATGCCTTGGCCGATGGAACGGATGTGGTTATCGGCGGGATCATGGAACACATTGAAGAAGCCGGCGTGCACTCCGGCGATTCCTCGTGCGTCCTGCCGCCCGTGAGCTTGACGCCGGCCGTTCTCGACACCATCCGCGAATACACAAAGCGCCTCGCCCTTGCGTTGAAAGTGGTTGGGCTGATGAACGTGCAGTACGCCATCCAGCGCGACACCGTGTACGTGCTGGAGGTCAATCCGCGCGCTTCGCGGACCGTCCCGTACGTCAGCAAGGCTACCGGTGTGCCGCTGGCAAAGGTTGCCGCTCGGTTGATGGCGGGCAAGAAACTGGCGTCCATGAGCTTGCCCGTGGTTCGAAATAACGGCGTCGCTGAAGTCGCCGTGCACGAATTCTATTCCGTGAAGTCGCCGGTGTTCCCGTTCAACAAGTTCCGCGGCGTGGACACCATTCTCGGGCCGGAAATGCGCTCGACGGGCGAAGTGATGGGGATTTCCACTTCTTACGGCCAGGCTTTCGCTAAAGCGCAACTTGCCGCGGGGCAGCGCTTACCGCGCAAAGGCACGGTGTTTCTCAGCGTGAATGACCGCGACAAGCGGCACTTGGACGCGCTTGGAAAAGAGCTGGCCGCGCTGGGATTCCGCTTGCTGGCTACGCGCGGGACCGCTGCGGCGCTGGAGTCTGCCGGTGTCGCCGCGGAAGCAGTTTTCAAAGTGAACGAAGGCCGGCCCAACATTGTGGACCTCGTGAAAACGGGCAAGATCGATCTGGTGATCAACACGCCGCTGGGACGCGAATCTTTTTATGACGAAAAATCAATTCGTCGCGCCGCCATTCGCTACAATATTCCCTGTATCACGACACTGGCCGCGGCGAATGCGGCCGCGCGGGGAATTCACGCACTCCGCGAACAGGGAATTGAAGTTGCCGCGCTTCAGGATTTACACCGCGGGAAAGCTGCCGCTTCAGGCGTGCCTGGCTCAGGAGATTAACCCATGGAATTCTCGGGAATTTTCGCCGCGTTAACCACCCCATTCGCCGAGGACGGTTCCGTTTCAATCGCCGGCCTCAAGCACAACATCCAGCGCTACAACGGGACAGATCTGGCGGGCTACGTCGCGATCGGCTCGACCGGAGAATCGGTGCTGCTCACTCGATCGGAAGTGGAAGCTGTTCTCTCCACCGTAAAGGAAGCAGCCGGAAAAGGAAAAAAACTAATTGCCGGCACCGGCGCGGAATCCACCGCGGAAACGATCGAGCGCACGAAACGCGCCGCGGAGCTCGGCTACCAGGTGGCGCTGGTGAAGACGCCATATTATTACAAACCTTCGTATAAGCCGGATGTGCTGATCGCCCATTACCGCCGCGTGGCGGACGCTTCGCCCATTCCCGTGATGCTCTATTCGGTTCCGCAATTCACCGGTGTTGCGCTGGAGGCGCCGGAAGTCGCCGCGCTGGCCCAGCATCCCAATATTATTGGCATTAAGGACAGCTCGGGAAATGTGCAGCGCGTCGCCGAAATGATTGCTGCGACTCCGGCTGCTTTTCAGGTGCTCGTCGGCGCAGCGGCCACGATTTACCCTGCGCTCGTGCTCGGCGCGCGCGGCTGCATTCTGGCGTTGGCGTGCGCGCTTCCCGAAAAATGCGTTGCGCTATTCGAACTGGTCCGCAAAGGCCATCATGAGAAAGCCCGCGAATTGCAAGCCATGCTGGTCACCGCTTCAAAATTGATGGTTTCCGAAGGCGGCATCGCCGGCGTGAAATTCGCCATGGACCAGCGCGGCTACCGCGGCGGCGATCCACGGCTCCCGCTCCTCCCCCTGCATCACGAACAGAAGAAATGCCTTACTGAGCTCCTGGCGGCTCTCGAACCTGCTGCGGCAAGCGTATAATTCATTGTAGTTAGCCAAGTTTTGATGAGACGTTTTCTCGCGAGGTTCATCTAACAGCCCATGGATTGCCGCGCCCTTTCTGCCCGCACGCTTCCGCACCAGCCCAAACTGTTTCTCGAATACATGGAACATTTTGAAAAGTTAAAATCGTTTTATCCACATCCCCCTGCCATGGAAGCGGTGGCGCGAGTCGCCCGAAAGATCGACTACCCCCAGGAGCGCAGAGCGGTGGTGGCTTCGATACTTGGGCGGCAAAACGTCGCGCTCGGCTCTGGAGCGCAAACCACTGCGAATCTGGAGCGGCTGGCGAAAGGTGCTGTCGCGGTTGTATCTGGGCAGCAAGTGGGACTTTTCGGCGGGCCCGCGTATTCGGTCTACAAGGCGCTTACTGCGATCCAGATTGCCGAGGAATTGACGCGCGGCGGAATCGAAGCAGTACCAGTTTTTTGGATGGCCACCGAGGATCATGATCTGGAAGAAGTGCGCCATTCGACCTGGTTCGACGCGGGCAAATTGGTTGACTTCCAGATGCCGGTCGCGGAAGAAGTTGGGAAGCCCGTGGGACGGATTCCATTGGGAGCGGAAGGCGAAAGACTGGCCAGAGAGGCGGCAGAACTTCTAGAGAAAGAGGGAGGGAGTCTTCTCGCGCAATACCTCCTGGAAAGCTACAAGGCGGAAGATACCTATGGCAGTGCGTTTGGGAAACTGTTCGCGCGATTGTTCGCGCCACAGGGACTCATCTTGCTGGATCCGTTGGATGCAGAGCTGCATAAAGTGGCGGCGCCGCTCTACCAGCACGCGCTGGCGGACCGCGATGTGCTTAACGACAAGCTCTTGCAACGAGGAAAGGAACTGGAGCGCTCGGGATTTGATGCAACGGTCAAGGTGACCTCGAAGAGCACGCTGCTCTTTCGCTTCGAGGATGGCGCCCGGCAAGTGATTACTGCGGCTGGCCAGGAATTTCAGGCAGGCGGCCGAAGCTGGCCACGGGAAGAATTAGTACATCTCACGCACCGCGAACCGGAACGATTCAGCCCCAACGCGCTCTTGCGGCCGGTGATGCAGGATTATTTGCTGCCGACGGTAGCCTCAATCGCCGGGCCCACCGAGATTGCCTATTTGGCGCAAGCCGAAGTTGTGTACCAGCACCTGCTGGGGCGCATGCCGGTGGTCCTGCCGCGAGCGGGTTTCACCCTAGTGGATGCGAAGGCCGGCAAACTTCTGCGCAAGTTTGGACTTGAGGTCGAAGAAGTGTGGGCGGGTTCGCAAGATTTGCGCCATAAGATGGAAAAAAAGTCCGTGACGGGGTCGCTGGCGGCGGACTTCGAGCGCGATCAGAAACAGATTGCCGAGATGCTGGCGAAATTAGGAGAAAAGATCGAAACTCTCGATCCCACGCTAAAAAACACGGTCGAAAAAACGAGAGAGGGCATTGAATTTTATCTCGACAAGTTGCGGCGCAAAGCAGGCATGGCGCTCGACCAGAAAGTGGGGCTGCTCGCAGCCTACGAGCAGCACTTGGAATCCTTGCTCAATCCCCATAAGGTGCTGCAAGAGCGCGAACTGTGTCTCCTGCCGTTTCTGGTGCGATGGGGCGCAAGCGGCATGAGCGAACTGCAAGGGCTTTGCAGCGGGAAGAGACTCGGGCAGCACTTCGTTGTGGAGTTCCCCTAGAAGATTTTTCAATCTACCGACATCGCAAGCTCGGCCATCAGCCTCAGATGCAGACACTCCTTGTAAAGACAGAACGGCGGACGCAGCTCGTGGATGTTACGGCGCAGGTGCAGAAGGCCGTCGCGGGGTCGGGGGTAAAGCAGGGCATTTGCTACCTGTACGTGCCGCATACGACGGCGGCGATTACCATCAATGAATGCGCGGACCCGGACGTGGCGCGTGATATTGAAGGCGCACTGGACCGGCTGATACCGAAGACAGGACCGTATCGTCACAGCGAAGGGAATTCTGATTCGCACGTGAAGTCCGTGCTGGTGGGAGCCAGCGGGGCCGTCCCGGTCGAGGGCGGCAAACTGGCGCTGGGACGCTGGCAAGGGGTGTTCTTTTGCGAGTTTGACGGTCCGCGCGAACGAAAGCTAAATGTGCAGGTCGTTGCAGGTTGACTCTAGGTGACTGTGCACGGCCCCTCGTCCATGATTTTGGACTGATATGATTCCATCAGGGTTAGCGCCGGCTAGTTGGGCTATTCAATTGATCCCAACGCGATTTAAGAGCACTTCTTTACAGGTAGCTGGGGTAGGCCAGGTTGAGGGATAACTATAGCCGGAAACTTGTGCCACCGGTGAAGTGGCGCTGTCATCGGTCGCCAAGGTGACGAGCATGCGGGCGGACCGGAGCGCTGGTTCAAGAAAGAAATCTTCCGGTTTCAACTTTGGATCGAAATCCAGTTCCGAAATCTGGATTGTCAGTTGCAGGCCCCTTAGACGGAATTTGCGAGCCGAACCCCAGTCGGGGTATTCCGCGCAAGTCCCATAAAGTTGTGTGGGCAAAATTATGGATCGGGCAAGCCTGCTGTATGGATCGACAGTTTCTCCCAACAGATTGAGTCCGGTTCCAGGAACATATAGGCCACACTCGATCACGAATTCGACATACCACCAGCTTTCGGGATAGCCGAATGGGGCGCAGCGAAAGTCATATACGCGCTCTCCGGTCGCGGACGTGACCGAAAGAGTAGCGGTCTCTTTCCCGTTAAAATGAAAACCAGTAGATTGTTCGCTCGTCAACCGAATGGATTTTTTAATCGGTGTAATGGTTGGATACGGAGGATCTAGCTTGTGACTCATCACAAATTCTCGAGTGACTGTTCCCGGAATGCGGGTGCGAACAATTTTTGTGCATCGACGTTCGAGAGCGTCGGGAGCACTTGCTGGCCGATACAGGGGTTCACGATACGGAGGTGGCTCGGAGATTGCGGAAATAGCTTGGGGATCGGGCTGGACGACGATAGATAAACGGAATGCGTGAAGCGGCGGAACGACTGCTTCACTTTCGTCGCTATTATTTGAAGTTCCCTTTGCCGGTTTGGCAGGATCGAAACTCAATCGGCTGAACTGAAGTGTTACCACCATGCCTCGGAGGCGGAAGTGCCGTCCGCTTCCAAATTCGGGGTACCTGGCGCAATCTCCGCTCACCTCTTCGGATAACAATCTCCCCCTACTCCACCACGGTTTCTCATCAAACTTGTCGTCGTGAAGTAGGTCGCCAAATTGATCGATTGGGATTGCAAGAAGAAAGCAGTGAAAATCGCCAGAGATGTCGGCCGGGTCAGTCTCCAAATACTTTTGCTGATTCGATGGCTCGCCGGGGTGGCATTCGAGTAGGTAGAGAGGTGTCCCGCCGGTGTCATGAATCTGCAGATGGATCTCGGCTTCTCTTGCAGTCGGGAAATTGAATGTTTTTTCAAGAGGCGCGACCGGAGGCCAGACAACCTGCCGCTCTTTCTGAGCCTGCATTGCGCATGGCCAGAACACTAGAAACAATGGCAAATAGAAAGTACGCATCAGCTACATTGTAGGGCAAAAGGGTCTAGCGCGGGAGACAGCATGCCTGTTGGAGTGGACAGTTAAAATGTGCTTCTGGCGATGTTTGGGGTGGGGGTGTGCTAGAGTTTTTGAGCGATGAGAAAGCTTGGAATCTACGTGCAAGTGCCGTTTTGTCAGACGAAGTGTACGTATTGCAATTTTCATACGGGGGTGGTGGCGAGCAGCCGGTTTGCGCCGTATGTGGAGGCGGTTTGCAGGGAGATTCGGGGGCATCGGGAGTTCCTGGGGGCGGCGGGAATCAGTTGGGGAAGTGGCGAGTGGCGAGTGACGAGTGGCGAGCAGGAAGGGCCGGAGTTTGTGGTGGACACAGTTTACATTGGTGGGGGAACGCCTAGCCTACTGAATCCTGTTCATTTGCAGAACCTGTTGGATGCTATTCGCGAAACCTTTCCTTGCGATCTTTCGGAGGTGACGCTGGAGGCGGATCCGGAGACCGTGGAGGCGGGGAAGGCGGAGGCTTGGGTTCGGGCGGGGATCAACCGGGTTAGTTTTGGGCTGCAGTCGTTTGTGGATAAGGAATTGATTGCGGCGGGGCGGATGCACCGGCGGGCGGATATTTACCGGGCGGTGCCGATTTTGCGAGCGGCAGGGATTCGGAATATCAGTTTCGATTTGATTGCGGGGTTGCCGCACCAGACGCGGGAAAGTTGGCAGCAATCGCTGGAAGAATTGGAGGTGATGGCGCCGGAGCACGTTTCGGTGTATTTGCTGGAAGTGGATGAGGGCAGCCGGTTAGGGAAGGAACTCTTGCAGGGCGGTGCGCGGTATAGCACGGGGGCGGTGCCGAGCGAAGATGAGATGGCCGATTTTTATGAGATGGCACAGGAGAAACTTGCCGCGGCGGGATATCACCATTACGAGATTTCGAATTGGGCGAAGCCGGAGTTTGAGTCGAAGCACAACTTGAAGTATTGGCGGCGCGAGGCGTATCTGGGATTTGGGGCGGGGGCACATTCGTTTTCGGGGAAAGAGCGGTGGGCGAATGCGCATGATGCGGCGGAATATGTGAAGGCAGTGGACAGCGGGCGATTGCCGTTCGAGCAGCATGAGGTGTTGACGGCGGAGCGGGCGCTGGAGGAGGAGTTGTTTCTGGGGTTGCGGCAGCTGGATGGAATCGATGTGGGGCGGATTGAGCGTGCTTATGGCGTGACGCTGGCTTCGCGGTTTGATCCGCTGGCGACGGCTGGGTTGGTGATACGAGAGGGCGACATGGTGCGGCTTGCGGGGGAGAAACTTAGTATTTCTAATGAGGTGTTTGTGGAGATCTTGAAGTAAGTCGGAGAAAGACTTACACAGAGGACACAGAGGACGCAGAGACGGAGAAGAACATGAGTTACACGGTGGCGAAGGGGAACCAGATGGCGGATCCGGACAAGGTGGTGGCGGCGGACGGGGCCGTGGACTTGCGGAGCGATACCGTGACGCGCCCTACGGCGGAGATGAGGCGGGCGATGGCGGAGGCCGAAGTCGGCGACGATGTGTACGGGGAAGATCCGACTGTGAACCGGCTGGAGAAACGCGCGGCGGAGATTTTCGGGAAAGAAGCCGCGCTGTTTGTGCCCACGGGATGCATGGGAAATCTAATTGCCATCAAGATCTGGACGCATCACGGCAGTGAAGTGATTTGCGAAGAGCGCAGCCATGTAAATTTGTATGAGCTGGCGTCGATGTCGGCGATTGCGGGATGCATGCCGCGCGTGGCGAGAGGGGAAGACGGGATTTTGACCTGGGAAGAGATCAAGACGGTCATTCGGCCGAAGATTTATTACGACTCGCAGACCGCGCTGATTTGCCTGGAAAATACGAGCAATATGGCGGGGGGAACCGTATATCCGACGGAACAAGTGAATGAGATTTGTGATCGCGCGCATGACATGGGGCTGAAAGTGCATCTGGATGGAGCGCGGATTTTCAACGCGGCGACCGCGCTGGGAGACCACGTCGCGGTGATGGCAAAAAAAGTGGATTCGGTGATGTTTTGTTTGTCGAAAGGGTTGGGCGCGCCGGTGGGGTCGATGGTCCTGGGGACGAAAGCGTTCATGGAAAAGGCGCGGATTTACCGGAAGATGTTCGGCGGAGGGATGCGGCAGGCAGGGGTGATCGCGGCGGCGGGGTTGATCGCGCTGGAGAAATCGCCCGCGCGGCTGCACATTGATCATGAAAACGCGAAGCGGCTGGCGGAAGGAATCGCGGAAATACCGGGGTTGCGGATCGATCCGAAAAAGGTGCGATCGAATATCGTGATTTTTGATTGTTCGAAGACGGGGAAGACAGCCGTGGAGTTGTGCGATGCGCTGTATGAACGTGGGGTATGGGCACAGGATACGGCAGTGCATTCGGTGCGCATGGTAACGCATTGCGACGTGGACCGGGCGGGATGCGAGCGGGCACTGTCGGTCTTGAAGGAAGTCGTCGGGAAGACGCAAAAGGCGGGGGCGTAGCCTGGCGATGCCGCCACACACCGGATTCACTATTCGACCAAATCTCTACTACTGATTGCTGAAAGGGAAAGCGCGGTTGCGTCAAACCTGACTGGCGGCGGCGTTCGTGTAGAATTGAAGAATCAGCAAAACTTTGCCTTCGTACTTGCAAGACCCAACAGATTGCCGAGGGGACCGTGGAATTCAGTTTCACCGAGGAACAGCAGCAGCTCAGCAAAAGCGTGCGGGAATTTGCCGAAGGAGAAATAGGTCCCCACGTAATGGAGTGGGACGAGGCTTCTCATTTCCCGATGGAGATTATTCCCAAGCTTGGGGAGATGGGGCTGCTGGGCGTCATTTTTCCGGAAGCATATGGCGGGGCGGGGCTGGGCTACATCGAGTATGCGCTGGCAATTGAAGAGCTGTCGCGAGTGGATGGGTCGGTGGGGCTGATCGTCGCGGCGCACAATTCGCTGTGTTCGAATCACATTTACAAATTTGGGACCGAGGCGCAGAAGAAAAAATATTTGGTGCCGCTGGCTTCGGGGAAGGCGATTGGGGCGTGGTCGCTGACGGAGCCGGAGGCGGGATCAGATGCGGGCGGGACGCGGACTACGGCGGTGCTCGATGGGAATCATTGGGTGCTGAACGGGGCAAAAACGTTTACGACCAACGGGCATTACGCGAATTTTTGCGTGGCGATGGCGGTGACGGACAAGTCCAAGGGATCGCACGGAATCAGCGCGTTCATTCTCGAAAAGGGAATGGCGGGATTTCGGCCAGGGAAGAAAGAAAATAAGCTGGGGATGCGGGCAAGCGACACTTCGGAAGTGATTTTCAGCGATTGCCGGGTGCCGCGGGAGAACTTGCTGGGGCCGGAGGGCGAGGGATTCACCGGTAGCTTAAAGATTCTGGACGGGGGGCGAATCTCGATTGCGGCACTGGGGCTGGGAATGGCGCAAGGCGCGCTGGAAGCGGCGACGAAGTACGCCAAGCAGCGGAAACAGTTTGGGCAAGCGATCAGCGAATTTCAAGCAGTGCAGTTCAAACTGGCGGATATGGCGACACAAGTAGAGGCCGCGCGGCTGCTGGTTTATCAGGCGGCATGGCTCGCGGACCGGAAAGATGTGCGCTTCACGAAAGAAGCGAGCATGGCCAAGCTGTTTGCGAGCGAAGTGGCGGTGCGCGTGGCCAATGAGTGCGTGCAGATTCACGGCGGCTACGGATTCATTAAGGATTATCCTGCCGAGAAATACTACCGCGACGTGAAGCTCTGCACGATCGGAGAAGGCACCAGCGAAATTCAGAAATTGGTGATTGCCCGGCAGCTGCTTGGAAAGAAATAATAAGTGATGCGCGAGGCGTCGCCAAGAAGCTCCACAGGAAAAATATGACTCTGCCCGTTGAGAAGTGGGCGGAACAAGTGCGCGCGGGCGAGGTGCGCGCGGTGTCGCGCGCGATCACGGCGATTGAGAATCATCAGCCGGATGGGGAGGCGCTGCTGCGGCTGCTGTTTCCGCACACCGGGCGGGCGTACCTGACTGGGGTCACGGGAGCGCCGGGAACGGGGAAGAGCACGCTGGTAGACCGGATGGCCGCGCAGCATCGTAAGAATAAAGAAGAAGTGGGAATTATCGCGGTGGATCCGACGAGCCCTTATTCGGGCGGGGCGATTCTAGGCGACCGGATTCGAATGCAGGGGCACGCGGGTGACACGGGGACTTTCATTCGTTCGATGGCCACGAGAGGATTTCTCGGCGGGCTTTCGCGAGCGGCTGCGGAGGTAGCGCTTCTTCTCGATGCAGCCGGGAAAAAGCACGTGCTGATCGAAACCGTCGGCGTGGGCCAGGATGAAATTGACATTGTGCGGCTGGCGGATTGCGTGCTTGTGGTGATGGTGCCGGGGCTTGGCGACGACATTCAGAATATGAAAGCGGGGTTGATGGAAATTGGCGACATTTTCGTTCTGAATAAAGCCGATCGCGAGGGCGCCGACCGTTTGGAGCAGCAACTGATGGCCATGCTGTCGCTGGTCATGCCGAGGGATGGGTGGCATCCGCCGGTGGTGCGCACAGTGGCGACAGAGAACAAAGGCATCGCGGAATTAACGGAGACGGTCGCGAAATTCGCAAAGCATTTCGAATCGAGCGGAGAGCGGCAAAAAAAACGTGTCGAGCATTGGAAGAACCGGTTGATTGATTTGCTGGAGTCGCGGCTGATCGATCGGGCTTTGGGCGGGGCCAGCGGCGAAGCGCGGTTGGATGAATTGGCGGCGGAGGTGGCGGATCGGAAGAAGGATCCGTTTACGGCGGTGAACGAGATTTTGGAGCGGAGCGGGCTCGGAGAAAAATAACGATGGCGGCGAAAAACGTGAGGAAGTCCAAGAGCGCGAAGAACGAGCCCAAGGCAACCGTGGGCATTATTGGCGGGAGCGGCCTTTACTCAATGGGCGGCTTGACGAACACACGCGAGATTCGCGTGAAAACTCCGTTCGGAGACGCGTCGGATGCGATTGTACTGGGGAATCTCGAGGGGAAGCGCGTGGCATTTCTGGCGCGGCATGGCCGGGGACACCGCATCTTACCTAGCGAAATCAACTACCGGGCCAATGTGTATGCGATGAAGATGCTTGGAGTGGAACGAATTATTTCGGTGAGCGCGGTCGGTTCGTTGAAGGAAGACTTGCGGCCGGGAGAGTTTCTCGTGCCGGACCAGTTTTTTGACCGAACGAAGAACCGTGCGTCGACATTTTTCGGAGACGGAATTGTGGCTCACGTGGCATTTGCGCATCCGACGTGCGGCCAACTGTCGAGTGTGCTGGCCGATGCGTGCGTTCATGAAGCGATCATGGTGCACCGGCGAGGAACGTACATTTGCATTGAAGGACCGCAATTTTCGACGTTGGCAGAAGCGGAGGTTAACCGGCAGCTGGGCTTTGAGGTGATTGGCATGACCAACGTGACAGAGGCCAAGCTGGCGAGGGAAGCGGAAATTTGTTACGCGACCATCGCCATGATCACCGATTACGACTGCTGGCACGCGGAACATGAATCGGTGACGACATCGCAGATCATCGCGATGCTGAATCAGAATGCGGAAAACTCGCAAAAAGTACTTCGCACTGCGGTGCGGGAACTGCCTGCGGAGCGGACGTGCAAGTGTGCATCGGCTTTGCAGCACTCGTTGGTGACAGATTTGAAGATCGTTCCGAATAAGACAAAGAAGCGGCTTGCGGCCATCATCGGAAAATATATTTCCTAGGAGAGAATTGTGTCCTTACTTGTGGTTGGATCCGTGGCATTTGATGCCCTGGAGAGCCCGTACGGCAAGGTGGAACGGGCACTGGGCGGAGCAGCGACCTATTTCGCCGTGGCGGCCAGTTTTTTCTCGCCAGTCAGGCTCGTGGCTATCGTCGGCGATGACTTTACGGCAGAAGACGAGAAGATTTTTCGCGGGCGGCACATCGACACAGATGGACTGGAGCGCGCTACGGGGAAGACATTTTTCTGGGCGGGGCGCTATTCGCAAAACTTGAACGAACGCATAACGCTGGCGACGGAACTAAACGTATTCGCGGAATTCAAACCGCGATTGCCGGAAAAATACCGCAGCTCGGAATACGTGTTTCTAGCCAACATCGCCCCCGATTTGCAGCGGGACGTGTTGCAACAGGTGAAGAAGCGGCCCCGGCTTGCGGCACTGGACACGATGAACTACTGGATTGAGAGAACGAACGCGGAGCTGCGCGAAACGCTCAAGCACGTGGACATCCTGATGATCAACGATTCGGAAACACGCGAGCTTTCGAATGAACATAATCTTTTGCGCGCTGCAAAGCACATTTTCAAAATGGGGCCGACAACTCTGGTGGTCAAACGCGGCGAGTACGGAGCGATGATGGTGGACAAACGCGGAGTGTTCAGCGTACCCGCGTTTCCACTAGAGGAGCCGCACGATCCAACGGGAGCGGGAGACAGCTTTGCGGGCGGCTTTATGGGCTACCTCGCGGGATGCCGGGACAAAAGCGATGCAGCTCTGCGGCGCGCGATGGTTTACGGCTCGGTGCTGGGTAGTTTTGCGGTTGAGAAATTCGGGCTGGACCGGCTGCGTCATCTGAAACGAAGCGAGATACACGCCAGGGCACGCCACTTTGCGAAATTGACGCAATTCAAATTGTAAAAATATAGAATTTCGCTCAGGCGGGCGGTGGGGCGCCACAACGATGCTTTCTGTTCAGGAAATCCTATTGCGGTTGTCGGTGGCGGCCGGGTTGGGCGCGATCATCGGCATTGAACGCGTTGTGCGGAAGCGTCCTGCCGGCGTTCGTACCAGCCTCTTTGTTTGCGTAGCGACAGCATTGTTTACGATCCTCTCCAACGAACTCGCGCACCGCTTCGGCGATACGAGCGGCACGCGAATCGCCTCCAATATCGTGCAGGGGATCGGTTTTCTTGGAGCGGGCGCCATCCTGCGCGGACCGGGAGGCGTACTGGGGATGACTACAGCGGCGACGATCTTTGTCGAGGCCGCTATCGGTATGGCCGCCGGGGGAGGCATGTACGCCGTCGCGGCCTACTCAACCGGCCTGGTGCTCTTTGGCTTGACCGTCATCGGCTGGGCGGAGCGCTATTTCAATTTGAAGTGCCGGCTTATGGTCTTCCGGGTCACTACAAGCCACGCGGAAAGCGTGGCCACGGAAATACAGCGGTTGATGGCAAGCCTGAAGATCCCCATGCAACACTTCCGCGTTTCGATGGCGGGTGCAACCTCCATCGCTGAATTCGAAGCGGATGTGACGCACAAGCAGCAGGAGGAGATTGTCTCTCAGCTCAATCGCCAGGGTGTGATCACCGAGGTGGCTCCCCTCGAGGGCCATCAAGAATGAACGGAAGTAATGGAGCTCCAAGAAAACCAAAAGCACTGGCCGCCGGTGCGCGGCTCGGCGTATTTGCCCCTGCATCCCCTGCGAATTCCGTGGATCTGATTGCCGGACTCGCGGAACTGAAGAGGCACGGGTTTCAAGTGGTCGCGAATCAAGACAGCAAAGGGGAGGGATATTTTGCGGGCCCGGCCCTGGAACGATTGAATGGCTTTCTCGGAAGCGCCAATTCAGATCAGACCGATGGACTAGTGGCTTTGCGAGGCGGCTACGGTTCGAACTATCTGCTGGATTTCGAATTGGAAAAAAGTCTGGCGAATCCCAAATGCGTTGTGGGATTCAGCGACCTGACGACACTGCAGACCTACTTATGGCAAACGTGCGGCTGGGTGACGTTCTACGGCCCCATGGTAGCGGCAGGGCTCAACGCCGGAGCCGGTGCGCGAAAGGGCTATGATGAGGGCTCGTTCCTCCAGGCGATTGGCAAGACGGAAGGCGGCTGGAAGTTACGGTTGAAAGGTGAGCCGGTGCTGACGGGGATATCGAACGGGCGAGTATTGGGCGGGTGCCTGACGTTGTTGGAAGCCACGATTGGAACGCCGTGGGAGTTGGACACCAAGGATTCGATTCTGATTCTGGAAGACCGGGCCATGAAACCGTATCAGGTGGATCGCGTGCTCATGCATTTGAAACAGGCGGGGAAATTCGAAGGGGTACGAGGGATCGTCCTTGGAGAATTTCTGGAAAGCGACCCAGTCGTAGCCGGAGCACCCAGTGTACGAGAAGTTTGTGCGCGAATCCTGAGGCCATTGGGAGTTCCCATCGTATTTGGAGCACCCGTAGGGCATACGGAGCGGCCGATGCTGACTCTTCCCCTTGGAATTCAGGCGCGGCTGGATGCGGAGGGAGAGGGAACGTTGGAATACCTGGAGCCGGCGGTGGTTGCTTGAGCGAAACGAAACATATTCACGTCATCGGAATTGGCGGCTCAGCGATGGCGCCGCTGGCGGGAATGCTGCGCGAGCATGGCCTTCGCGTCACCGGATCGGATTCTGGAGTTTACCCTCCGGCTTCGACGCTGCTCGAGAGCCTGGGCATCTCTTACTTCCACACGTTCGACGCGGCGCACTTACAACCGACGCCTGACCTGGTGGTGGTCGGGAATATCATCGCGCGCGGAAATCCGGAGTTGGAGGAAGTGCTGGACCGGAGCATTCCGTATCGCTCGATGCCGGAGATGCTGGAAGAAGTGTTTCTGCCCGGAAAACACTCGATCGTGGTCAGCGGAACCCATGGAAAGACCACAACAACAGCGATGCTCGCGTGGATTTTTCATGTGGCAGGCAAGCGGCCTAATTTTCTTGTCGGTGGCGTAGCGGAGAATTTCGGGAAGAGCTACGGACTTGCCGGCGGGGAGGAGTTCATTCTCGAAGGAGACGAGTACGAAACGGCTATCTGGGACCGCGGGCCGAAGTTTTTTCACTACCACCCCGATGATCTAATCCTTACATCGCTGGAGTACGATCATGCGGACATTTACCAGGACTTTGAGATGTACCAGTTGGCGTTCCGCCGCTTGGTGAATCTTGTCCCAAGGCGGGGGAGGGTCGTGATTTGGGGGGACACGGAGGATTCCGGGCCAGCACTGCGGCGCGCGGCGGAAAAGGCTTTCTGCCCAGTGGCAACGTACGGGTTCGCCGCGGGGAATGATTGGATCGCGAGCGACCTGGTGGTCGAAGGCGAAACGATGCGGTTTAAGGCGGCGAACCGGGGAAAAGTGTTTGGCGAATTTGCGCTAACGGCCACGGGACGGCATAACGTCCTGAATGCCATGGCAGCTTTGATCGTGGCTCAGGGGCGCGGCATCGATGCGAAAGAAATTGGCAAAGCGCTAGCGACATTCCGCAGCGTCAAGCGGCGGATGGATGTGAAAGGCGAGATCGGCGGCGTGTTGGTTGTTGATGACTTCGCGCATCATCCGACGGCCGTGAAAGCGACCATTGAGGCGGCGCGGGGCCGGTGGCCGGGCCGCCGGCTATGGGCAATTCTTGAGCCCCGGTCGAATTCCATGCGACGCAAGGTGTTTCAGGAGGCTCTGCCGAAGGCGCTGGCCCTGGGCGACCGCGTTGTCCTTGGGGGAGTGTTCCGCGCGCAACAATTGGGCGATGAGAACCGGTTGGATCCGGAAAGTGTCGCGGAGAGTGTACGCGCCCTGGGTAAAGACGCGCGCGTTTTCCCAAGTTCGGAGGCGATTGCCGAGCACCTTGGAAAGGAAGCAAAGCCGGGCGATCTCTTGCTGATCATGTCCAACGGAAGCTTTGATGGCTTGTGCGAAAAGCTTGTGAAGAAACTCAAAGAAACCAGGCAGTCCTTCACGGAGGCCAGGAGCCGGTGAGCGTTCCGCTACGCTGTAGTCAAGTTTGTCGTCTCGGAGTTATGCAGTTTTTTGCATTGCTAGTTCTCAGCTCTCCCGCCCGCGCATTAATTCAGTACAGCGTTTCTTTGGAACACCCCGAGCAGCACTTGTTTCAGGTAACCATGGTTATCCCCAACGTAAACGGGGAAGTGACCGTACAAATGGCAGCGTGGAATGCACTTTACCAGATTCGAGATTTCAGTGAACACATCAGGCAGGTCGAAGCCTTCGCGCGGCCGTCACCGTTGCCCGTTCTGAAAGTGGATAAGCAAACTTGGCAAGTTTACGGCGACGGGACCATCACTGTTCGCTACGCGATTTACTGGGACGACGTTGGACCCTTCGGCACACAAATCAATGGCGATCACGCTTTCATCAACCCGGCGATGGTTCTCATGTATGTTCCAGACCGTCGCGCTGAAGATGTGTGGCTCACGTTTCGCGACGTACCGCAAGAGTGGCGATTCGCTTCCGCGCTCGTGCAGCAGCGAGTGTTTTCGGACGTCCCCGCTTCGTCCACTACTTTTACGGCCTCCAATTATGACGCGCTTGCGGATGGACCGGTCGAAGCCGGCAAGTTTCAAGAGTTTGACTTGCCTGGAATATCGCCGCGAATCACCGTCGTAGTGCACGGCGAGAATTGGCGAAAGAAAGAGGTCCAAGAAGATCTGAAGCGCATTTGTGAATACGAACTGAAGCTCATGGATGGCGCTCCGTACGAGCGCTACGTATTCATTCTCCATATCGGTAAAGGCGCAGGTGGCGGCGGGATGGAGCACGCGAATTCGACGGCAATTGGCACATATTCGGGTCAATCCTTGGCGGGTGTGGCGGCGCATGAGTTCTTTCACCTGTGGAATGTGAAGCGCATTCGTCCCGCCTCGCTGGAGCCGGTGGACTACACGAAAGAACAGTTCACACGCGCGCTGTGGTTCGCGGAAGGGGTGACCAGCACGTACGGTTCGTATACCTTGGTGCGCAGCGGCATCTGGAGCAAAGAGCAATTTTACGCCGACCTTGGACAACAAATCAGCGAACTGGAAGCCCGGCCCGCGAATCACTGGCAAAGCGCGGAACAGTCGAGCCTGGATGCCTGGCTGGAGAAGTACCCGCTCTACAATCAACCGGAAAACAGCGTGTCGTATTACACCAAGGGGCAGGTGCTCGGGGATTTGCTGGACATTTTGATCCGCGACCGCACGAGCAATGAAAAGAGCCTGGACGACGTGCTGCGCGCGATGAATACAGATTTCGCGAAGCAGGGGAAGATGTATCGAGACAGCCTGGATGTGCGTCTGACCACGGAGAAAATCGCCGGCAGTTCCTTTGAGGAGTTTTTTGCGAAATACGTGGCGGGGACGGAATCGATGCCCTATCAGCAAATTCTTGGACTCGCCGGTTTGGAATTGCGAAGCGCGGAGCACCGCAGGCCGACGCTGGGTTTCCGCGTAGAGCGCGATGCGAGCGGAGCGCTGATTGTGCGAAATGTGGGGGCCGATTCGCCCGCTGCGCAAGCAGGACTGCGCGATGGGGATGGGATCCTGAATTGGAATGGCGGGGAAGTGCCGCGCCGGCTGGAGCGCTGGGTGCGCGAACAGAAACCGGGCGACCTGGTGAAACTGCGGGTGCGAAGAGAGGACAAGGAAGTCGCAGTCGAGTTCCGGCTTGGCGAAGGGAAAGAGACGGTCTACGAGATTGCGGAAGATGCGCACGCAAGTGACAAAGCGCGGCACATCCGCGAGGGAATACTTCGCGGACAAACTTTAGCGTCGCCTGTTCAGTAGCTCCCAGGAAACGTCGCTTTGCTTTGCGCGCGCTTCGGACGTTACGTTGTTGCCCATGTTCCGCTTGACCCGCGGCGCGGGATTCGAGAAAGTCTTGCCTGCTCATGCTTCGAACTCTCTTCATCGTAGTCTTCATGTCGCTTTACATTTTGCTTCTAGGGCCTCCGTTGCTGGTTTACACCGTGATTACCAAAACCCCCGGACCGCTTTACTGGGCGGGCATTAAGGGTGTGATGTTTTTCGTTCGCGCGGTTGGAGTCCGCGTGCGCGTTGTGGGCCGCGAACGCATCCCGGAGGGCGTATGCCTTTTTGTTGCGAATCATACCAGTGCCGCGGACGCGCCGGCGGTGGTGGGCGCCATTCCGCGGCGGATTGCGGTCCTCCTGAAGGAGTCGCTGTTTAAATGGCCGATCGTGGGGCAGGCTTTTCGGTCGGCGCACTTTATCCCCGTCAACCGGAGCGCTCGCGACGCGGCAATTGCCAGCGTGGAGAAGGCCACGGAGGCGATGAAAGCGGGGCAGTCCTTTTTGATCTACCCCGAAGGCACGCGCAGTCCTGATGGACGCCTGCAAGAATTCAAGAAAGGCGCCGTGGTGATGGCCATCAAAGCTGGTGTCCCGATCGTGCCGATGGTTTGTTCCGGCGCGCATCGCGTGATGGAGAAACGCTCTCTAGTGATTCATCCCGGCGAGATCGTTGTCGAGTTTCTGCCTCCTGTTGACGCGTCGAAATATTCTCTGGAAGAGCGCGACACGTTGAATGAACAAGTGCACGATGCAATGGCCGCGGCGCTGCCCCCGGACCAGCGGCCCGCTGGTTTCCCTGGTGCGACCTGAGGCTTGGTCCACGTCATCCATTCTTCAACGTCCCTCCAGTCGCGCCACTTTCGTTTCGAGTTCGCGAACGCTCTTCTGCAATTCAGGCAGCCGATTCAGGGCGGCCATGGTCTTTAGCCATTCGCGGTTCTCCACCGCCGGATATCCGGAATACAGCGAATGTGGTGGAACATCGTTCGGAACGCCGCTCTGAGCAGTAATTACGGCCCCGTCCCCCACCGTCAGGTGGCCAGCGGTACCGACCTGTCCTGCTAGAATGCAATTGCTGCCAACTTTGGTGGAACCAGCCAGACCCACCTGTCCACAAAGCATGGTGTCTGACCCCACCTGCGAGGCGTGGCCAATCAGGACGAGGTCGTCGAGCTTGGAGCCGCGGCCGATGCGCGTTTCGCCGATGGTGGCGCGGTCCACGCAGCTGTTGGACTGGATTTCTACGTCGTCTTCGAGAACGGCGGGGCCGGATTGCGCGATTTTGTACCAGGCGCCATCGTGTTTCTTGGCGAAACCCAGGCCATCGCCGCCGATGACCACGCCGTTTTGCAGGATGACGCGGTTGCCGATGCGGCAGAATTCGCGCACCACGGCGTGGGCATGGGCAAAAAAATCATCGCCGATCTTCGCGCCGCGATAAATGGTGACAAAACTATGCAGTACGGCATTGCGGCCGATTTCGGCATCGTCGTCCACATAGCAATATGGCCCGACGTGGGCTCCCTGCCCGATCATCGCGTTCTTGCTTATCGTGGCGGTGGGATGAATGCCCGGTGCGTAAGTGGGCGGCTGATAAAAGAGCTCGATGGCGTGGGCAAAGGCCAAGTAGGGATTCTTCGTGCGCAGGGCTGCAAGTACGGGCAGGCCGGAGGCGCGGTCGATGACTACGCCTTCGTCCAGCAGAACTGCCGAGGCGCGCGTGGTCTTGAGGAGCGGGAAGTAGCGGCGGTTGGCAAGAAAGGTGAGCTGGCCCGGTTCGGCTTGCTCGATGCCGGCCACGCCACGGACTTCGAGGTCGGGGGGACCTTCCAGGCGGCATCCCAGTTTTTGGGCCAGTTCAGAGAGTTTCATCGGGGCGCTCCTCAGCACTTCCTCACTTTGCGTTTGCAGTCTCGCACAAGAGAAAGAAGTAAGGAAGTAAGGAGGTAACGAAGTAAGGAGGCAACGAAGTACACCCCTCCCCGTGTTTTTTGTAAGTGTTGCATCCGTGGGACTTAGTGGCGAGTGACTAGTGGCGAGTGGCGAGTTCCAATATGGGAAGAATACCCCCGTACCCCCGGTGTTTTCGTAAGAGTGGCAAGGAAAGGACTTACGGCCTACGGAACTTGGAAGAGTGTACGGAGAATGGGAGGCGCGCGAAGGATCTGAACGTCGAGGGTATTGACGAGACCCCGGCCCCCTATGGTTTTTGTAACGATATGATGTGAAAGGGTTTAAGAGGTGGGGGTCTGCAAACGATATGATTCCATGGGAGTTAGGGAATTGGGCATTGGGGACAGAGTTCCGGCGGCGGAAAGAATCAGGAGGGCGGGGCGGCACCATAGCTGCACTTACGGGGTAAGTATAGCACGAAAGTATCGAAAGGTTAAGTGTTTTACATCGATTGGTCGAAAATGAGGGTTAAACGGTCGTAGGGCGAATTAAACGGCGTCGGCGGACGCGAGTGGAATGAGGGAAAAAAAGCAAAGTCAAAAACCGCACCCTTTGAGAATCACAAAGAGTGCGGCACCCCCTCTCGATTCAGTGGGTTAAGGGCCTGCCACCCGCCCAAGCGGCCACGGCTTAGCACCTCCGCACCACCCGCCCGGCTTAAAAGCTAGAGCGATCTAGGTACGCCACTTCCTGCTGATGTCCACGCCGAGGTTCTCAAGGTCGGGGAAAATGCTCGCTCGAGAGATACCGTATTGCCGGAGGCTTCGGTAGATGGTCTCCTTTGAACCTTTTTCGACTTCGATTTTCTCAAGAAATACCTTCTCCTTTTGGTTTTTGGCATCTCTGTTTAGCTCATTGGCCGCCATAATCATGTTTCTCGTTCTGCCGAATATGAAGAAGTGGCTACCCTGGACGGCGAGTCTGCGGTCGACATGCGGGGGATCAATGGCCGCTGGATAGTCCTGCGATAGGGAAGTTCCTGTCGAGAACGCAGCCTCCAGTTCGGGCAGCCATTGTTTGGATTCCTGCCATTCCGGTAGTAGCGGACCGGAGAAAGTCATGTCCAAGGCTCCGTTCCATCTCACCGGATCTACTACCCAAACGGCGGAGTTGCGCCTCTCATTTGTGTCCTCAACTGCAAAAAAGAGTGCGACTAGGGGATTGTCCGTCCAATCTAGTAAACGGGTGGGTGCACGATAGTGCTGCATCAGGAAATACCATTCATAGGAAGTGGGCGGGATCCTACCTTGGATTAACTGCAGGGCGCGACTCTGAAAGTCTTGCCGAATCTCAGCTTCGTCGGCTTCTTTGTACTCTGGCCGATACAGTTTTGGTCTGAGTCCCCAGCTTTGAGAGGATGAGCCTTGCCCGCGGTACCACAGCTGTTCCCACTTTTCTCGTTTCCCCTTGCTGCTAAAACCAAGTTTGCGATGAAGGTCGTCGACGTACCTTAGCAGTCCATCGACCGTCCTGATTCGTTTTCCCGATATTGTGGGCATGTCTTTACCTCGTCCGCCGTTGTCTCCTTTGGGGGTGGATGCGTGATGCAATCTGGCAGAGGAACCTCCATTTAGGAAAAGTTATTCGCGGAGGACCTTCTCTGCGCCGCCCGCTGCCCACTCATGATAGAGCATCTAGCAATCGCGCGGCGACGAGTCCCATGCTCTGCACCGCAGTGCGCGACTGTGACTGCGTAACCGTCGGGAGGAAGGGGCGGCCGTGACCCGTACCCTGTCGGTTTCGGAGTCGGTTAACGGCACAAGCCAGCTCGAATAGGGCCAAGTCCATCTGTTCTTGAGCAGTGAGGCTGGGCTTTTTCACAGCGCACAGTCCCACTGCGGCGAAAGCCTGCCCAACTAGCATCGGAAAATTCTCTTTATCAGAATAATTACCGAAGCGCTGAAACAAAACGTGAGCGGCAACTGCCTCAACTAGGTCTTTGCCCGTGCCGGTGACAAGGGCTGCGTCGAGGACGCCCCGGCGGGCGCGCCGAACGTATGCCCTCAATGCCTCCGTTAGCGCCCGGCCCGTAAGTGTATCGAGGACGACCGGCAGCAACTCACCTGTCTCGGCCAGATTGAACCCCTCGCTGGTAAACGCTTCTCGCAGGTCCTGAATAGCGTCAGCGCCGACGAAGTTGCTGGAGCCCTCGCGGAATCCACCAACGCCGCGGACAAGGGCGACGAGGAGGTACACAAGCCTTTCACCTTTTTCGGTGTCGTTCTCGATCGCCCAGTGCAGTACGCCACGGACTCGCTTGGCCTTGCCGATGGGTCTTCCAGCCTGATTCGGATCAGCCTGCATCAGGTCCGCCCTCCGGAACTGGCCCTCGATTTCTGAATGGCTTGGCTGACGACTGCCAGTGGGTGACTGCGAGTCGTCTAGCAGGCGTGCGAGGGCAGCGATGACCGCGTCGGTTAAAGGTGCGGATGGTGGATTGGCCTGGTTGGTAGCCATGAACTTCGCCCCTCGTCGGTGCTGGAGGTTGATTGGCCTCCATAACGTAAAGGTATACCCGAAAAGTGAACTTATAAAGTGGGAGGCAGAAAATAGAATTTGGAAACGAGAAGGTAGCAAAGACAGGCTGGAATCTGGAAGGCAGGAGGCGGGTTGTTGCCGGTAAACATGGCAATGAGGGTGTGCTGCCATTCTGCCGCCAGGGATTGGCAAAACGGGCAAACGTCAAGCATGAAGGTGAATCTAAACCCGCAGAGGGTGCCGCGTTTACCGCGAGCGAAGGCGTGTCGCACCTATGGCGCTCAGGATTCATTCTGCTACGATTCCCAGCCCTTGCGGGCTGGGCTAAATTATGCCGCGCCTACGGCGCTTGGGATTCTTTTTGCTACGTTTCCCAGCCCTTGCCCTTCGACTCCGCTCAGGGCAAGCGGGCTGCCGTTTCTTCCGCTTTGCCTCCCTTGTCCGTTTAGTTAGATAGGAAGACGTAACGGTCCCCAAGCGATGGCGTTTCCATGAACCTCGGCTTCATGGAGCGCTTCATTGCCGCCGGTATGGGCATATTCGCTGACGGGGTATCGATTCTTGAAACTCGCCGATACGGAATTCAAGGAGGAAATCATGAAAACGCGTGTTTTGGCAACTAACCTAATGGATTGTGTCATCACAAAACTCTCGCGGTATAGTCCGCGGCGCATTTTTCACCCGGCACTTCTGGAAGCCGTCATGCGCAAACCGTTCAGAGGGTGCACTAGAAAAGTCTCGTTTCTGATAATCGTTGTCGTGCTGGGAATGGTGATGGCGATGCCAAATAATTCATTCTCAAACACATACTCAATCACGAGCGATGCCTCGAATCGCTGGCCAGGAGCGATGATTTTTCACGCCCCGTGCGGCGTGGCGCTCGTCAGTGGCGGCGGCAGCACTTATATGGCGCCGCCGCCGAGGATCGATTTTAGCGCCTCCAACAGCCCAGATGCGCTTTGCGCCAGCCTGATGAGAACCCTGACCGATCCGGACCAAACCGCCGTCACCACTATCGGCGCGGTCAATCCACAATATGCGACGTTGCCTGGAGGGATTCCGATGCCGCCGGTAAGCACGATGCCCTTCGTGCCCCAAGATCCTCAGAATGCCCCGACCCCTTACGTTGAAGTGTCGACCAGCGGAACCATGCAATTTATCGTGCCCATAAACTGGCGCGATGACTCGGACACCATGTTTGATGGGAAGTTTGATGGTGTTGTGGAAAGCCCCTACGATGCCACTATCTGCCCAAATCAAACCACGAGTGGAGCCGTAATCGACCCTGTTACCGGATTTGCGCAGGCTGCGTCGATACGGGCGCCGCTGTGTTCCATCACCACCCCGGCAAACTATCTCAGCGCGCTGAAGCAAGGCCACAAAATCGGCTGGGCGGAGGTAAGCTACGCCTCCGTACTCACCTATGGGCCTACCGATACTCCCGCTCCGGGTTCCCAGCCGTGGCAAAAGCAAGCTCCTGGCGGGATGGTTGCCGGAGCATTGTCGATACCCTACGAGACAGAGAACAACTCCACCGTTCTGCGCATCGCGTTGCGCTATGGCACCGGATTTGGCGGTGTTGCGCCTCTGACGTGGGGCGGTTGGCCGACGCCCTACTGCACGTCGATTGGCAGAGGATGCTTGCAGCCCTCCGATTGGGCTGGCATGCAGACTGCCTGGATGCCGTCGCAGCCTTTCACCGTACAAATCCAGCCGGCATATGAGGTCCAGTTCCACATTCTGCCCACGCTCATCCTCTATCAGCCGCCCGGAAACCAAAGCAGCAGCTCGATCTCCGCGCAAACGAGTTACACCCAAACGTATCAAGTGGACCAGGCTTCTGCGATTACCGATCAGAATGAATACGACACCAAAACCAAGAGTGACTTTAGTTTCGATCCCGGCTTCAACGTAGCTGGCTTCACTGGGCTGGTAAGTTTTACCGACAGCACCACATGGGACAATTCCACTAAGACAGCAACAGGCGCACAGTACGCCACCAGCGTGTCGTCTGTGGTGACCCAGGGCGTAACGTCCACCTTAACCACGGCAAAATTGGATTCCTCCGCACCAGACGTTTCACACCTGACCTTCCAAAATGAGCCATTCTGGTCCGATCAGATCCAATTCGCAGTCAATCCGCAGTTTGCCGTGTGGGACTACCCAAGCGGTCAACGACTGCAACCGCTAGGCACTTCCTTCATTAAAGCATTTTCTGTCGCGCAACTTGCCAGTTGCGCTCCTCGCGCGTTTGAGATCATCAATCCAGCCGGTATAGCCTTCACCTACGATATCCTCAATCCAGACAATACCTCGACGCACAAACAGGACCAGGTGACGCCGTCCGAGTGCGCCCGTTTGCTCTCACTTGATCCCTTCTATGTAGGTCTGTCGCAAGCTGCGCCACCACCCATGGGAATCTCTGTACCGCCCGCCACTCGACCCTTGTCGACTGCGGTGCGGCAGGATCAGTCCACGGAGGTCAAGTCATATACGACCAAATCGAGCTATACGAAGACCTTTACCGCCACCGCCACTTCCTCCCGGCAGAATACAAAGTCCAGTGGAATCACCGACGGAATCTTCGGGTCCAAACTGGCCGCCAGCGTCGACTACACCAATACATTCACCACGACAAATCAAGTGGGCTTGACTCTGGGGACGACTCAGACCGACACCACTCAGCACACCCAAACCTCCACTATAAATCTGGGTGATTGTCCGTTGGTCGCTGGCAAATCCACTTGTGATGCGCCACTCCTCAATGCGCCCAATGTACAGGTTTTCCAGGACACCCGATTCGGAACGATGATGGCGGTTCTGCCCGACCTCAACATCGCGCCACCCGCGCAGGCCGGTTCAAATTGGCCCAATTTTGGGAATCTTCAAACCGGCGGCGGATTCCATATCATCAACAATGGCGGCCAAGGCAGTACTGGATCGCAGAGCGGCAACAATGGAATCAATACAGCCAATATCTATCATGCCCTTGGCCTAACTCCGCTCCACATGAACTTGAATTTTGCAACGATGGTGGCCAACAAGCCTCCTATAACCGTGCGTCCACCCATGGTCCGTTCCGCAATCAGGGCGCCGTCAGTGCCGCCTCGTCCAGCGCCGCCAATCCGCGTCGGCCCTGGCCACGCGATACCGCTGGCGCAATCAATGGAGGCCCAACTTGCGGCGAAGTATCCAGCGGTAAGGGCCACCCTGGCCGCACGGGTTGACGGCCGGGCTTTCGCAAATATCAGGGGACTCCAAAGAACTGCAAACGGGAAATTGGCGGTAGTTCGAGCGATACCTAATCCGAATGCTACACGGGCGGGTGGCCGCCCCTCGATCCGGTGATACCTCCTGGGTGCCCCATCCTTGCGGTTTTGTTTTACGCAAGGGTGGGGCCGCTTTTTAGCTGGCGGGTGGCCGCGCCTTAATTCCGAGAAACGCCTCTGGGAGCCCCTACCCTTTGCGCCCAAGAAGAGTGCGGCACGCGTACCGCGAGCCAAAGCGTGTCGCATTTATCGCGCTCAGGATTCATTTTGTTGCGCTTCCCAGTCCTTACCCTTCGACTCCGCTCCCGTCGTGGCTCAGGACAAGCTAAAACTCCGACCCCCAAAAGGCATTCAGGAGATGGGGAAAGGCCGGACTAAAGTCCGGCCTCTACAGAGGCGCGGAACAAGGCACCGGTCTTAAGACCAGCCACTACAGAATTATTCGTTGAAGAGGCGAGGTTGGGAGGCGACGGCTGCTGCGGCAGCGGACTTGCGGCGGGCGATGCCTACGACTCCGAGGACGGTGACTTCAATGAGGGCGGCGCGGGGGATGAAGATGCGGTCGGTGGAGGAATTCAGGTCGGGAGGAGTGATTTGCAAGCCGTTATCGAGGAGCGAAAGCAGATCGTTGGGGACGACCCCTTCCAGTGCTTCGCCGTCGGTATAGCGCAGTCGAACCCAGAGGCCGTCGAGCTTGGGGCGGCTCAGAAACGCTTTGCGCTCCGGCTCGAATTCGTCGGAAAACTCGCGAACGAAATAAATGGAGCGGATTTTCGCGAGGGGAAGCTCGAGGTGCTCGCCATCGGGAGTAAGAACGTCAACGGGATCGGCTTGTCCGAGGCGCGCTGGGTTCAAGTATCCGCGAAGGGGTTTCTTGTCGGCGAGCACAACGATGACCTTCTTGTGCGTCGAGGCTGGGGTTCTAATTTTCAAGATTCTGAAAATCCCGGTCCGGGATGCGTAGTGCGTCAGCTTGAATTCTTGACGTAATTGTGTCACGGATCAAGAAATTCAACCTGAGCACTACGCCGAAATGGCGAAATTTGCCAATCGGCAAAATGTATGTTATGTTAAGCGGGTTTTTCCTGTCAACTCATTGTTTTCATTAGGGTTAGGGGCTCCGGAGTGCTGCCCGTTGACCGATAAAAAGCATATCCTCAAATCGGCCTCGATCATCTCTTTGGTCACAATCGTCAGCCGGGTACTCGGCTACGTCAGGGATCAGCGCATCACCCTCCTCCTTGGGACAACTTTAACGGCCGACTCTTACTTCCTGGCTTATCGAATTCCCAACATCTTCCGCCGGCTGGTGGCCGAAGGATCAATGACGGCGTCCTTCATTCCGGTTTTCACAACGTACATGAGGGAGAAGTCTAAGGAGGAGCTCTGGGAGTTTGCGAACCGCTTGTTCTGGACGATGGCACTGGTGGTGGCGGTCATCACGGTCCTGGGGATGGTCTTTTCCCCCATTGTGGTCCATACGTTTACCTCCAGTTCGGGGAAAAGCGTCGCTTGGGACGAAGCGGTGACGCTGAACCGCATCATCTTCCCGTATCTGTTTTTTATCGCGCTGGCTGCGCTGGCCATGGGCATCCTGAACTGCTTTCATACCTTCGGATTGCCTGCGGCGACGCCGGTACTGCTGAATCTATCCATCATCGTGTTTTCCGTTGGAGCGGTTTGGCGCTACTTCAAAGAGCCCGCCGTTTCGCTGGCGGTGGGCGTGCTCGTGGGAGGCGTGCTGCAATTTCTCGTTCAGGTTCCTTCGCTGGTGCGGAAGGGAATGCGATTCAGTTTTGGGATATCGTTCAACCATCCCGGCATCCGGAACGTGGCACGATTGATGATTCCCCGGTTTTTCGGAATTGGGATCGGACAGATCAACTTTTTTATCGATACGTATTTTGTGCTGGCAAAAGGCATGCCGCAGGGAAGTCTGGCAGCTCTGTCGGTTGCGGACCGCGTGATGGAGCTGGTGCTGGGCGGATACGCGATCGCGGTGGCCACGGCCATTCTACCCATGATGTCGCACCAGGCGGCAGCAAACGATTTTGAATCCCTGAAGAAGACGCTGGCGTTTTCGGTTCGAATCGTGGCTTTCATCACCATTCCCGCGGCGCTGGGGCTGATGATTTTGCGCGAGCCCATCATCCGCGTACTTTTTCAGCACGGCCAGTTCGTTGCGGAGTCCACGAAGCTTACCGCGCGCGCGCTTCTCTATTACGCCATTGGATTACCGGCGCTGGCTTCGGTCAAGCTGATTGTGCCCGCTTTCTACTCGACGCGGGACACAAAAACGCCGGTCATTGTTGCCTCGATCTCTCTGGTCATCAACATTGTCTTAAACATTCTCTTCCTGGAAGTATTTTTCAATCGGGTGAAGAACGGCGGTCCCGCGCTGGCGACGGCGTTGGCTACGTTTTTCGATTTCTTCGCGCTATTCATCATTTTCAGACTGCGCTACGGTTCGCTGGGAACGATGGAGATCCTGCGCTCGTTCTCCAAGATTTCCCTTTGCGCGGGAATCATGGGGGTGGCGTGCTGGTTCGGGAACCACTACACGGCATTTACTGTAAACTCGCGCTTCGTCGTACAGCTTGGGGTTTTTGCGGGACTGATTATCGGAGCCACCGTTCTCTATCTCCTGCTCGCTTGGGCCTTCCGGTGCCATGAAATCGAAGAGGTCTATGGTATTGCCATGCGCCGCCGCGTAGCCGGCGACGGAAACGGTTACGCGGAGCCTTGATGGAAATAGCAGCTTCCATTTCGTCGTTTCTGACGCATGTTAGGGTCGAGAAAGGGTTGTCACCGAATACCGTCTCCGCCTACCGCCGGGACCTGATGAAATTCAGCGAGTTTGCGAAAAGGCGCAAGCTAACGCTGGAGGCAGTAACGCGTGACGACCTGGTGGACTTCCTGGCCGGGCTTTACCGGCAAAAGCTGGAGAGCAAGAGCGTGGCCCGGCACCTCGTTTCGTTGCGCAATTTTTTTCGATTCGCGCAGGTTCAGGAATTGATTCCGGCGGACCCTTCGCTGAATCTCGAATCGCCGAAAATCCGGCGGTCCCTGCCGGGTTATCTCAGATTGGAGGAAGTGGAACGGCTGCTTGCTCAAGCGGACTCGGAAACACCATCTGGGTTGCGCGATCGCGCCATGCTGGAAGTTTTGTACTCCGCGGGCCTACGCGTGTCGGAGCTTGTGGGGCTGCGGGTCAGCGACCTGGATACCAAGGCGGGATGCGTGCGGTGTATTGGAAAGGGCGATAAGGAACGAATCGTTCCGATCGGCAAGAAGGCGCTGGCAATCGTTGACGGATATCTTCGCGAAGCCAGGCCGACGTTGCTTGGCAAGGCGGTGGGAAGTCCGACGCTTTTCGTGAATCGCAGGGGCGGAGCCTTAAGCCGCGTCGGAGTGTGGAAGATTCTCTCGGCGTACGGCCGGCGAGCGGGTTTGCGGGTGGCACTAACGCCGCACATGCTGCGGCACAGCTTTGCCACGCACTTGCTCGAGGGCGGCGCGGACTTGCGGTCGGTGCAGTTGATGTTGGGCCACGCGGACATTTCCACCACGCAGATTTATACGCACGTGGTGGAAGAGCGGTTGAAGCAGATTTATAAAGCGCATCACCCGCGTGCATAGCGCGGCAGATCAGGGGAACCCATTGCGGGTGCCTCCGCAATCAGCTGAGCGGACACCCTGAAGCTGAAGGAGAGCAATGCCAGACTATATGTTTTTGTTGGAAAGCCGGCTTTCACCGGAGCAGCGCGCCGCGATGATGCGCGTGCAGGAACTGTCCGCCGCGCTGGGATTCAACGTGTATCTGACGGGCGGAACGGTACGTGACCTAATCACCGGCGCCTCCCTGCGCGATCTGGATTTTACGGTGGAAGGCAACCCCTCGAAGATCGCGCGGGAATTGGAGAAAGGCGGCGCGAAGATCCCCGTTGAAGATGAAAAGTTCCGTCACGTCGAAGTCTTATTCGCCGGAGATTGCGAAGGAAGCATTTCAGCCGCTCGCGATGATCATTATGTACGCCCGGGGACTCGGCCGGAAATCCGCTGGTCCACCATTATGGAGGATTTGCGCAGACGTGATTTCTCTCTGAACGCCATCGCCATCTCGCTGAATCCGGCTTCCCGCGGATTGTTGCTCGATCCGACAAACGGATTGTCCGATATCGAGCGTGCGGAAGTGCGAGCATTGACGATTCACAGTTTCACGAACCAGCCGGTCCGTTTGCTGCGCGTGCTACGGTTCTCGGCGCGCATGGGGTTCAAAATCGAGCAGCGCACGCAAGAATGGTTCGATCTGGCACTGGAGCGAGATCTTCATCACACCATTGAACCGGAAGATGCGGGCGGCGAACTTCGCGCTTTGGCGCGGGAAGAGCGACCAACAGTTGTGCTGAAGACCTGGGAAGAGCATGAACTGCTGAATGCCGTTAATCCGGTTCTCGCGAAGAAACATCCGGATTATGAGGCCATCAACCGCCTGATGAAGGTGCGCGAAGATTTGTTTACCGCCGGTTTCCGCCCGCGGCTCGCCACACCGATGTTGCTGGCGATTCTTGGCCGTTTGAAGGACAGGGAGCAGGCCAGCCTGCTCTCCAAGGCCGGATTCCGTTCTGCCGAAGCGGAGGCCGTGCTCAACTTCGAGGAGGAGGCGCTTGACGCGCAGAAAGAGCTCGTCGGGAAAAAGATGCATGCTCCCGTGGACGCGTATCATTTCTTTGAAAAGCTGCCCGTCGAGCAACTGGCTTATTTGCTGGCCGAATCAAGCAAGAGCGCAGCGCTTTCGAAGATTCGGGCGTATTTGAATAAATGGCGGCCGGTCCGCAATGGGCTCCCATTGGTGGCAAATGAGCTCGAAGCGCTTGGCATGCCCCGGGGACCGAAGTTTGACCAGGTTGTCGAGCAGGTATTCGGGATGCAGTTGACCGGCCGGGGGAAGACGGTCGAAGAACGCGAAAAGATCCTTCGCAAGCTTTCCGGGATCAAGGAGCCCCCGAAAAAGAAAGAAAAGGAAAAGAAACCAACGAAAGCGGCCGAGAAAGCGCATGCCGCCGGGGCCATCGGCGAAGCTGCCAAGCACAAACATGCGGCAGCAAAGGCGGAAACAAAACATCATGTGAAAGGCAAAACGGTTGCGGGGAAAGCCGCCGTGAAGCGTCCCGCACCTGCCGCCCACCGCAAAAGCGCTAAACCGCCCAAGAAAGGAAAACGCAGCCGATAGACTGCGCATTTTGCCGAAATTCGCCACCTGTGGGAAACATCACAATGCGTAATGCAAATCTCCCAATAGAGTTCTAAAATGGACTCCCATGGGCCAACCGCAGTTCGTTCATCTTCACGTGCACACGGATTTCAGCCTGCTCGACGGGGCTTGTGAAACTTCCGAGCTTCTGGATGAAGCTTCGCGCCAGAAAATGCCCGCGGTGGCCATCACGGACCACGGTAACCTGTTTGCGGCGGCAAATTTTTTTTACGAAGCCAGCAAGCGCGATGTCAAGCCCATTATCGGCTGCGAAGTCTACGTCGCCAAGGGCAGCCGGCATGACCGCGGCGAAAAAACGAATGGCGGCGGCCAGGAGCGGGGCGATTATGAGCCCGGGATGCGCGGCTCCAACCATCTCGTCCTGCTCTGCGAATCGCTCGAGGGCTACCACAACCTCATCAAGCTGGTCTCCGCCGGGTTTCTGGAGGGCTTCTACTACCGCCCGCGCATCGACTACGACCTGCTCGCAAAACATAGCAAAGGCCTGATCGCGCTCTCCGCCTGTCTGCGCGGCGCCGTCACGGAAGCCGTCGTGGATGAAAAGTACGACCAGGCTCGCGAAAATGCCTACCGGTTGCGCGACGTATTCGGCAAAGGAAACTTTTTCCTCGAGATCCAGGATCAGGGACTGCCAATTGAGAAAGGCGTGAACAGGGAACTGATCCGCCTTTCAAGGGAAACCGGCATCCCCCTCGTGGCCACCAACGATTGTCACTACCTGCACCATGAAGACGCGCACGCTCAGGAAGTCCTGCTCTGCATCCAGACGGGCAAGACCATGAGTGACACGAATCGCATGAAGTTCGCGACCGACCAGTTTTATTTCAAGACCGCGGCGGAAATGGCCCAGGTATTCAATGAAGTTCCCGAAGCAGTGAGCCGGACCGTGGACATTGCTTCGCGCTGCAATGTGAAGATCGAGAGGATTTCGAATCCATTTCCGGAGTTCAAGGTTCCGGACGGGCATAACTCAGCGACCTATTTTGAAAAAGTTGTGCGCGAAGGTTTTGCCACGCGCGTCCCTCATCTCGAACGCTTCGCGAAGCAGGGGTTTCTGAGGAACTCCCTGGCGGAGTACGAAACCCGGCTAACTGCAGAAATCGAAATGATCAAGAAGATGCGCTATGAGGGCTACTTCCTGATCGTTTGGGATTTCATTCACTACGCGCGTGCGCAGGATGTTCCTGTAGGGCCGGGGCGCGGTTCAGCGGCGGGCAGCCTGGTGAGTTACGCGTTGCGCATCACCGATGTCGACCCGTTGCAGTACAACCTGCTGTTTGAACGGTTCTTGAATCCGGAACGCGTGTCCATGCCGGACATCGATATTGATTTCTGCATGCGGCGGCGCGGGGAGTTGATCGAATACGTCACGCAAAAGTACGGAAGAGAAAACGTCGCGCAAATCATTACGTTTGGCACTATGGCGGCCAAAGCGGCGGTGAAGGACGTTGGCCGGGCCATGGACATTCCCTATGGGGAAGTGGACCGGCTGGCGAAGCTGATTCCGACGACGCTGGGAATCGAGCTGGAGAACGCGCTGGAAGAAGCGCCGCAGTTGAAAGCGGCGGTCAACGCCGATGAGCGTTTGAAGGACCTGATGGCCGTGGCGTTGCGGCTTGAGGGTTTGTCGCGCCACGCCTCCACGCACGCGGCGGGAGTGGTGATTTCGCCGAGGCCGCTGACCGATGTCGTCCCTGTTTACAAAACAAATCGCGATGAAATCACGACGCAATATGACATGAACGCTCTCGAGCGCATCGGGCTGCTGAAGATGGATTTTCTTGGCCTGACGACGCTGACTGTGCTTCATGACGCCGTGCGCATGGCCGAACAGAATCGCGGCGTGAAGATTGAGCTCGACAGTCTTGCGCTTGATGACGCGGAAACTTACAAGCTTTTCGCGCGCGGCGAAACGACCGCCATTTTTCAGTTTGAATCCCATGGAATGCGCGACATTCTGCGACGCTACCAGCCCTCCAGGATCGAAGACCTCACTGCCTTGAACGCGCTGTACCGCCCTGGCCCCATACAGGGCGGCATGATCGACGACTTTATCAACCGCAAGCAGGGAAAGACCAAGGTCGCTTACGAACTACCGCAATTGAAAGACATTCTCGAGGAGACCTACGGCGTCATCTTGTACCAGGAACAAGTGATGCAGATTGCCAACCGGCTGGCGAGCTTCTCGCTGGGTGAGGCGGACATTCTGCGCCGCGCGATGGGAAAGAAGAAGAAAGAAGAGATGGCGGCTCAGCGCTCGAAATTCATGGCCGGATGCGCGGCAAACAAGATTCCGGAGAAGAAGGCCGAGCGCATTTTTAATTTGATGGAAGAGTTTGCCGGGTACGGATTCAATAAGTCGCACTCTTGCGCTTATGCGCTGCTCGCTTATCAGACGGCTTACCTGAAGACCCATTACCCTGTGGAATTCATGGCCGCGCTGCTCACCTCGGAAGCTGGCAACACCGAAAAAGTGGTTAAGTACATCAACGAAGCGCGCGGGATGAGCATCTTGATCCTTCCTCCGGATGTGAACGAGAGCGATCTTTACTTTACGCCCGTTGGGGAATCGATTCGCTTTGGCCTGGCGGCGATCAAGAACGTTGGGGAGAACACGGCCAAAGCGATTCGCGAAACGCGGATGAATCAAGGCGAATTCAAGTCGCTCTATGATTTTTGCGAGCGGATCGAGTCGCGGTTTTTGAATAAGCGGGTTTTTGAAAGCCTGATCCGGTCGGGGGCTCTGGATTCGCTTGGACCTCGGGAATCGATGCTGGCGTCGGTAGATGACGCCATTGCCGCGTTGCAACGGGCTTCGCGAACGCGCGAATCCGGCCAGCATGGATTGTTTGGAACTGCTGCAGCGGCCGCTCCGGCGCCTTTCGAATTGCGTGAAGCAGCACCAATCAGTGAAGAAGAGCGTCTGGCGAGCGAATACGCCATGCTGGGCTTTTACGTATCGGGTCACCCGCTGGCGAAATATGCTTCGCGGCTGGAGGAATTGAAAACGGTTTCGCTCGACCAGGTTGAAGAGCAGCGCAATGGCAAGGAAATCACGGTCGCGGCGTTGATCGTCGGCACGCGGCCGATGCGCTCGAAGAAGGGAGCGCGTTGGGCGATTTTCACGATTCAAGATATGACTGGCGTTCAGGAGCTCCTCGCGTTTCCGGAAAGTTTTGCCCGATTGGAGCAGGTATTGAAGCCAGGCAACCCGCTGCTGTTGAAGGCGCGCGTGCAGGTGGAAGAAGCGGGAACGCGGCTGTCCCTGCAGGAAGCGCGGCGGCTTGAAGAAATCGCTGAGCGCCCGGCCGCCGCGGAATTTCGCGTGCGCCTCGAAATGCGGTTGCTGAGCGAAGATATTTTGGATCAGATGGAAAAACTGTTTGCCGCTTCACCTGGGGCGTGCCAGGTGGTGTTTGAACTTTGCCATCCGGACGGCTCTGTGGCAATGGTGCAAGCGCAACAGCGCGTGAAAACGACGCCTGAATTGGCAGACGCGGTGCGGCAAGTCTGCGGCGAGCGGGCCATCGCGGTGGTGGCCGGATGAACGCCAAGGACAAAAACAAAACGGGGACTCTACCTCCCGACCGACAGAAAGAGTTGGAACGCCAAAAGGAAATTGAGCGCCTCGAAAAAGACGTCGAAGAGCTGCGCCAGTTGGCCGGAGACGCCGATGCGGATGTGGAGTTGGAGCGCATTCGCGAGCAAGTCGCGGAGTTGCGGCGAGAGTTCTATGCGCACCTGGGTCCGTGGCAGCGCGCGCAAATCGCGCGTCACCAGCAACGGCCGTACACGCTGGATTTTGTAAACCTGCTTTTTACCGATTTCATGGAGTTGCACGGCGACCGCGGGTACGCGGACGACAAGGCCATCGTCGCTGGGTTGGCAAAGTATCGCGGACGCCCGGTGGCCATCATTGGCCACCAAAAAGGCCGCGACACCAAACAGCGGCTTATTCGGAATTTCGGGCAGCCGAAACCGGAAGGCTATCGCAAGGCTTTGCGCGTGATGCAACTTGCGGCGAAGTTCGGCCGCCCCATCCTCACGTTTATCGATACGCAGGGCGCGTACCCCGGCATCGATGCGGAAGAGCGGGGCCAGGGCGAAGCGATCGCGCGCAATCTGCGGGAGATGGCCCGGCTGCCCGTTCCGGTCATCGTCACTGTTACCGGTGAGGGGGGCTCGGGCGGGGCGCTGGCAATCGCGGTCGGCGACCGCGTGAACATTCTGGAAAACAGTTTTTACTCGGTGATTTCGCCGGAAGGATGCGCGTCGATCATTTGGCGCGACCCGTCGAAGGCCGAAGTCGCCGCCGCAGCGATGAAAATTACGGCGAAAGATTTGAAAGAGCTTGGCATTGTCGATGAAATCGTGCCCGAGCCTGAGGGCGGTGCGCATAACGACCATGAAGCGGCGGCGCGGTTTCTCGATGATGTCCTTGACCGTCAGCTGGTGACGCTTACAAACCAGCCGATTCGGGAGCTGGTCCAGGCGCGCTACGAGAAGTTCCGCAAAATGGGCCAGTTCTTCGATTTGGGCAACTAGCGGCATCGTTCTGTCCAGCTTTTTTCTGCGACATCACTTCAGTTCGCCGGTGCATTTCGACCCCGTAGCACATTGGAAACGCGTGTTGGACGCAGCGTTGTGCGGGTGCTTGCGGCAGTCTACTCTGAGGTGGCAATCATCCAGGCGTGCCGGTGCAGGGAAATACCAATGGAAGCACAGGCCGGTTCACGGAGAACAGGAATCGTCATGTCGGAACCCTTCCGTCCTTACGAAAAGCTCGTGGAGATCACCATTTTCGGGAAGAAGTTTCAAGTGCCGGAACGTAATTCGCTGCTGCGCTGTTTTCAGTTCATCAGCCCCGAAACGATTCCATACGGGCGGTTTTGCTGGAATCAGGATTGCCAGTATTGCCGCGTGAGCTGCCAATTGCCGGACGATGACGAACCGCGCGAGATGTTGAGTTGCAAGTTTATCGTGATGCCCGGGATGGAAATCACGGAGTTGAGCCAGGAGTTGAAGTGGTGCTTGCGCGCCAAACTGCCATCGGATGCGGCGGTTTCATCGTAAGAGCGGCGCTTGGCAGTTTCGTGCTGTCGGCTTTAACGGACATCCCCCAGCGATTCATTTGCGCTCACGCCAGGCCTGCACTACATTCTAAATGAGACATGGACAGCCCTATCGCAATACGTTGCGACGGATGCGGCCAGATGGCGTCGCCGATGCACATGGCGCGGCGGCTACAGCGTCTGGAATGGTCCACGCGCTCCCGTCCCGTGCATATCGGCACGCTGTTTCTCGGCGCGTTCTCTCCGCTGGAAGAAAAAGACTTCTTGTATTCGCCTAGCGGTGAGTTTCATGGTGAGGCTGGGTCGCTGCTTACGGCGCTGGGTATCGCGAGCGCGGGCAGAGGAGCAGACGTTGTCCATGCAGAGTTTCAGCGGGCGGGATTTTTTCTGACACACGTGCTGGAGTGTCCGCTAGAGAATGGTTTTGAAAATCCAGCAAACGAAGCATCTTTGTTAGCGCAGCGACTTAAGGCGCTCGCCGCGAGGATACGGCGATCCCTGAAACCGAAACGCGTAGTGCTGATTTCGCAAGCACTCGGGACAGTCCTCGAGTCCATTCAAACCCTGGATCTGGGATGCCCCATCCTTCTGGATACACACAAGCCGTATGCTTTGGATTCATCCTTGAGCGAGACCGCTGTAGCCTCATTACGAGAGCGACTTTCCGGGCCAGCATAGTACTGACCTGCCGGACAGCGAATGCCTGTTCATCCGTCACATTGACTTGTGCCCACCATCACAGATAGACCGTTTAGGTAGCTGTGATAGAATCAAACGCATAAACGCATTGAGGACGCAGCAGGAGTACCGCCGTGAAAAAACAAGCAAAGTTTGGCGTAGGAATCAGCGTGATCGTGGTCTCGTTGGGGTTTTTGGCCTGGTTGGGCTATGGCGAGAGCAAGACCTATTACCACACCATTGCTGAACTTTCGACGTTGAACGGCTCTGCGCGAACTCAGCGGATGCGTGTCGGTGGCACCGTGGAAACCGGAAGTATTCGCCGCCTTTCCGGGCGGGTCGATTTTGTGCTCGAAGGGGAGGGCAAAAAGCTTCCTGTGAGCTACATCGGCAGTGATCCTCTGCCCGATACGTTTGTAGATAAATCGCAGGCACTCGTGGAAGGTCGCCCCGCTTCGGACGGCCGGTTTGTGGCAGAGCATGTTCAGGCTAAATGCGCTTCGAAGTATGAAGCTGCGCCGGGTGGAGACAAGCCGGCACCGAGCTCAACCCAGCAAAGCAGCATGTAGGACACCCGGGTTCGCCGGGGGAGAGGCGAGGTTCCCGTGGATGTATTCGGCTCCTTTGCACTCATTCTAGCGTTTGTGTGTGCGGCATACGCCTTCGCGGGCGGCATTGCGGCCATCGTTACGCGACACCCTCTGCTGATTAAAAGTACGCGTCAAGCCGGGATCGCCACCTGCTGTCTGATATTTCTCGGCACCTTCAGCCTGGAATATCTGTTCTTCACCGACAATTTTTCCGTTGCGTACGTGGTGTCGCACAGCAACCGCGACTTGTCCACATTCTATAAAGTTGCCGCATTATGGTCGGGGATGGAAGGCTCGCTGCTGTTCTGGAGCTTCCTCCTGGCCATTTATGTCATCTCGGTGCTGATTGCGTACCGCAACAAGAATGGAGAATTGATGCCGTATGTCGGCATGGTAATGGCCGGCGTGCAGCTGTTTTTCTTGACCCTGAACAACTTCGTGGAGAGCCCGTTCAAAGCCTTGGGAGTATCGGGGGCGGATGGGGTAATGAATTTCGTTTCGCGGACCGATGGCAATGGATTGAATCCGCTCCTGCAATATCCGGAAATGGTGATACATCCGCCAAACCTGTATTCGGGGTACACCGGATTCACGATTCCATTCGCGTTTGCGCTGGGAGCGCTGCTGGCGCGCTACCCGGGAGAGAAGTGGATTCACCTGACACGGAAATGGACCATGATCGCCTGGATGTTCCAGTCGGCGGGCATCGTGCTGGGCGCGCACTGGGCCTATGCGGTGCTGGGCTGGGGCGGGTACTGGGGCTGGGATCCGGTTGAAAATGCTTCGCTGCTGCCGTGGCTTACCGGCACCGCGTTCCTGCATTCGGTGATGATGCAGGAAAAGCGCGGGATGATGAAAGTTTGGAACGTCTGGCTGGTATTCTGCACGTTTTTGCTGTGCATCCTGGGAACGTTCCTGACGCGCAGCGGCGTGGTCAGTTCCGTGCACGCCTTTGCTCAGTCCAACATCGGACCGTGGTTCGTGGGATTCATGGGGATAGTTCTGCTGGTCTGCCTGGGTGCGTATCTGAAAAACCGGGATTACTTGAAGAGCGAGAATCAGTTGGATTCGGTGATTTCGCGTGAGTCGAGTTTCCTCTTCAACAATCTGGTCCTGCTGGTTCTGTGCATCGCTGTGCTGTCCGGCACGCTCTTTCCGGTGTTTTCCGAATGGTTCACCGGAGACCGCATCAGCGTGGGCGCGCCGTTTTTCAACAAGGTGAACATTCCTGCTGGATTGTTGCTGCTGTTCCTGACGGGTGTCGGGCCGCTGCTTGCCTGGAGGAAGACGTCCACGGAAAGCATGAAGCGGAATTTTGGCGGGCCGCTGGCGGTCGGTCTTTTGACCGGAGTGATTGCGTTTGGGTTTGGATTCCGGGCGTTCTACTCGTTGATCTGCCTCATCTTGTGCATGTTCGTGGCGGCCACGATCGTGCTGGAATTCTATCGGGGTGCGAAGGTGATTCGCGCGCGCTCCGGAGCTTCCTTCGCGGCCTGCGCCATTGACCTGACGATGCGCAACACGCGACGCTACGGCGGATACATCGTTCACGTGGGAATGGTCTTTGTGTTTATCGGTCTATCGGGGGCGGCGTTCAACCGCGACATCCAGAAGGGCATGCAGATCGGCCAGAGCATGCAGATCGGGCCCTACACACTCGTTTTGCAGGGCGCGGACAGCAAGCCGGAAAAGAACTACACGGCGCAACGCATGCTGGTGGAAGTGCTGCGCGACAACAAGCCGATGATGATGATGTTCCCCGAAAAGCGAAATTTTGTCACCAACAAAGAGAACGGCACGATGGTGGCGATCTATTCGACGCTGAAGGAAGACTTGTACGTGGTATTTGCGGGCGAAGATCCCGAGACCAACCTGCCGGTGATTCATGCTTTCCTCAATCCGCTGGTCAAGTGGATTTGGTTTGGCGGCGTGGTGGTGGTGTTTGGAACCATTGTGGCGCTGTTGCCGAACCGGCGCGCCGTATTGGTTTTGGCGGGGGCGCCGCAGCCGGCAGCCCATCCTGCTGGCCAACGGTTGCCTTCGCCAGTGGCTTTGCGAGAGGGCCATGATTAAACGCGGACAACTGGTTGCGATGGCGGCGTTATTGGCATTGGCAATTCTGCCCGTGTGGATTTTGCCCGCCGGAGCCCAACAGACGGACCGTGCCAAGCAGATTGGTGGAAAACTCGTGTGCGGCGTGGGAACGTCCATGTGCAATTGCAGACAGATTCTCACGCAGTGCAATCACGTTGGCTGCATGAATTCCTCGGCAATGCTGAAGACGCTGGACCAGAAGGTGGGGAAAGGCGACGCGGAGGAGTCCATCCTTCAGGCATTCATCCTGGAATATGGCCGGGAAGTGCTTGCCGAGCCGCCAAAGTCAGGATTCAACATGATTGCGTGGCTCATGCCAAGCTTTTATCTTCTGGGTGGAATGGTACTCGTTGTTTTGGTGATTTCACGCTGGCGAAGGCGGCCAGCCGCGCAGGCGGCGGGGACAAGCGCAGCGGCGAGTCAACTTTCCCCGGAATTGCTGGAACGTGCCCGCGCGGAAGCCGCGCGCGAGACAGAGGACTAATTCGTGCTTATTCTCTGCGCTTTATTATTGGCTGCCATCAGTTCCGCGGATTGGGCTGTCGTGGGCGCTTGTGCCGCGCTGGCTTTGGCTACGCTGTTGTTTATTTTCTATATTCAGCCGGACGCGTCGGATCTTGCCCCGCGTCGCACCAAACTTGATCAACTGCTGGAGCGACGCGACACCATCTATGACAATCTGCGCGACCTGCGTTTTGAGTACCGCTCGGGAAAATACTCGGAAGGCGATTTTGAGGCCATGAAGACAGCGCTTGAAAATGAAGCGGCGGTTGTTCTTGCCGAAATCGAACAGGTCACGGAATCGCAGGTACGGCGGCCACGCGCGGCGCACCCGGCCGACCGGAGCGCGCAATGATCCGTTGTATTTCGCGATGCAGTTTGGCTGCAACTCTCCTTCTTGCATCTTTCGCGGCCGCCCAGGCCGGCACCGTCCGGGGCACAGTAAAAAATGGCACGACGGGGAAGCTCGGGGCGGGCGTGGAACTCACGCTTATTCAATTGCAGGGGGGCATGCAGGAAGTCGCCCATTCCAAGAGCGACGCGCAGGGGGAATTCACGTTTGACCACCCTGGTCTTGGCGCGCAGCCCATGCTCGTGCGCGCTTCTTACCGCGGCATCAATTTCAATACGGCAGTGCCCCCGGGCAGCAGCACCGTGCAGGTGGATATTTACGAGCCATCCAAAGACGCGAAGACAATTGAAGTGCCTTCGCATGTTGTCATTTTCCAGCCCAACGGCTCGACGCTGATTGTGGGCGAAGAATATCAAATCGAAAATAAGTCGCAGCCGCCGCAGGCCTATTTTCGCGCGGATGGGAATTTTAATTTTACGCTCCCGGAGAAGGGAGCACTTCAACAGGTCGCAGCATCCGGGCCGTCCGGAATGGCCGTCGTGCAACTGCCGATCGACAAGAAAAACAACCATTATTCGATAGCGTTCGCTTTTCGGCCGGGGGAGAACACGGTTCGCTATTCCTATGAACTTCTTTACGCCGGGAACGCGGCAACAGTGAATATTCCAACCGTGTATCCTGGCGGACGCTTGTTGGTTGTGGCGCCACCGAGCGTGCAAATTAGCGGCGAGGGCTTGTCGTTGACAGGGCAAGAGCAGGGAATGAATGTTTACGCGCGCCAGGATGTTCCGGCGGGAACGCGCGTAGCTGTCAACGTTTCCGGCACGGCGCCGCCTCCGAGTGCCGGTGCTGATCAAGGTCCGCAAGGCCGCGACGCACAGCAGGGTGGCGGGGAATCGGCGGGCGTGAATATTCAAGCCGTTCCGGGGCGGCTGGACGTTTTGAAGTGGCCGTTGATCGGGGGCTTTGTTTGCGTTTTTGTATTTGCCGCATTTTTGCTTTCAAGAAAGCAGGTGGTGGCCGTGGCCGGCGTGGCAGACACTGAGGAAGAGGCCGCGCCTGCCAAATTTAATAAAGCAAAAGCGAGTGTGGCGTCCTCACCAGCGGTATCAACTGCATTGCCGCCAGCTCCGTCGAATGGGCCGTCCAGTCTCTCGGAAGTGGATGCTGCCATCGGAACCAGCTTGGATGCGCTTAAGGAACGTCTCTTCCGGCTGGAGTTGCGGCGCCAGGCCGGTACAATCTCCGAGGAAGAATACGCGCAGGAGCGCGCGCGCGCGGAAAAAATCCTTCGCGATCTCGTGCGAGGCTGACCTTTGATCCTGCGTAGCACTCTTTTTGTTCCCGAGGTCGGTCGGTGACCGCACCGGCTTTCTCTCCCACTGGAATCCGCTTCGAAAACATCGAAAAACGCTATGGCGGCCTTTACGCTCTGCGCCGTGTCTCGCTGGAAATCGCTGCCGGGGAATGCGTGGTGTTCGCTGGTCGCAACGGTTCCGGGAAGACTACGCTTCTGCGCATTGCATCGCGCCTGGTTCGGCCTTCATACGGGAAAGTTAGTTACTTGAATGGCCGCGCGGAAACCTCTGAGGTGCCTGCGACAAGTGGTTTCCTGGCGCATGCCACCATGGTCTATGACGAGCTGACGGCGGAGGAGAATCTTCTGCTCTTCGCAAAATTGCAGGGAATCGCGGACCCCGCCTTGCGCGCTGAGACGCTGCTTGGCGAGGTGGGGCTCTTGGAGAGGCGCAGTTCACTAGTGCGAACCTTTTCGCGCGGCATGCGCCAGCGGGTTGCGATTGCGCGCGCGCTTCTGAACGAACCATCGGTGCTGCTGCTCGATGAGCCGTCAACCGGGCTTGACCCCCAGGGCATCACGTGGTTGGCAGAGTCGCTCCGTCGCATGCGCGACGCCGGGCGGACCATCGTGATGAGCCTGCACGGACAATCCGAAATTTCAGCTTTGGCGACGCGCGCGATTCGCCTCGATGCCGGAGCAGTCGTTGCCGACACCCGGAGTGGGGCAACCCTTCACTCCATTTTTACGTTTGCGGGTTCTTGAATGGCGCTTCTCTCCAATACGGCCGTGCTACTCGGAAAGGAACTTCGCACAGAGTTTCGCTCGCGCGAGCTGCTCACGACCACAGTGGTGTTTGTGTTGCTTATCTTCATGATTTTCAGCATTACGTTTCACCCGACAACGACCGAATCGCAGCAGTTTGGTCCAGGCTTGCTTTGGGTTGCATTTCTTTTCGCGGCTTCCTTGATGCTTCAACCATGTTTCTTGCGAGAACAGGCCAACGATACACTGAGCGCACTGCGGCTTTCCATAAGCGATCCTTTTGCGATTTTTTTCGCCAAACTGACAGCAAATACTTTTTTCCTGCTTTTGACGGAATTGCTGATGCTCCCGTTCTTTGCAGGTTTCTTTAACGTCCGCGTCTTCGCGGTCTTGCCGCAACTGTTTGTTGTTTTCTTTCTCGGGAGTCTGGGAATTGCTATTCCAGGCACGGCGTTTTCAGCGATTTCCGCGCAGGCCCGCATGCGAGAGCTGATGCTGCCGTTGCTGCTGCTTCCCGTGCTCACACCGATATTGATTGCCACTACCGAATCGACCGCGGCGCTTCTTCAACCCGAACCGAGCATGAACTTTGTTGGACTTGCAATTATCACCGGTTTCGACGTGGTTTTTTTGACTGCGCTTTGGCTTTTCGGCGAATATCTATTGGAGGAGTGAGGGAGATGCGAAACGGCGGGCAGGGAAGTCGCTGCTGTACGGGGGGTCTGGCGTGTTAAAAAGCGCTCTCAAAGCAAGCATTCTTTTTGTCTTGCTTGCCGTTACCGCGTACTTGGCTTTTTATTACGCCCCTGTTGAAAGGACGATGGGCATTATTCAGAAGATATTCTATCTGCATGTTTCCAGCGCCCTTAGTTCCTTCGTGGCCTTCGCAGTCTGCTTCTACGCGAACCTGAGATACGTCTTCACGCGACAAGCGAAATCGGATTGGCTGGGCGTATCCGCCGCTGAGGTTGGCCTGGCCTTTATATTTGTTGTGCTCATCACCGGTCCCATTTGGGCGCACCCGGTGTGGGGAATTTGGTGGACCTGGAGCCCGCGCCTGACTCTAACGTTTGTTCTTGGCTTGCTCTATGTTTCCTATCTGCTGCTGCGCTCGATGATCGAAGAACCAGACAAGCGAGCGCTCTTCAGCGCAATATTCGGTATTTTTGCATTTCTGGACGTGCCCCTCGTGTATTTTTCGATTCGTTGGTGGCGGGACCAACATCCCACTCCGGTGATCATGGGCGGACCGGGTTCGGGGCTCGAGCCGCGGATGCGCGTCTCATATCTTTTGATGTGGGGTGCGCTCACGGGGCTGCTGATTCTGCTGATGCATGCGCGGTACAAACTGGAGGCGTTGCGCGCCAGTGTGGAAGAGTTGCGAAGAGAGGCGGAGGTTCAATGAAGAATCTGGATAGCGTGCTCGCGGCATATCTCGCCGGATGGGCGATCTTCTTTGTCTACTATGTTTCAGTAGCGCAGCGCATGAGCACACTGCGCGAAGAGGTCGAGCGGCTGAAGTCGCTTTTGACCAAGGGAAAATAGTTTGGCAGGGAAGAAGCGAGTCGGGATTGTGTTGTTCCAGCTTGGCGGGCCGGATTCGCTGGAGGCTGTCGAGCCATTTTTGCTGAACCTGTTTCTCGATCCGGATATTATCCCGCTCGGGCCTTTTGGACTTCTTCGCGGTCCTATCGCGCGGCTTATTTCTTCGCGCCGTTCCAAACCGGTTGCAGAGCGTTACGCAGAAATCGGTCGCCGCTCGCCGATAGCGACGCTGACGGAACGCCAGCGCGTCCGCCTGGTGGAAGCTCTCTCGCCATACATCGAGCCGGTGGCTGTGACGGCCATGCGTTATTGGCATCCGTTTACTTCGGAAGCCGTCGCCGCGCTGAAGAATGTGGGCCCGCTTGACGAAATTGTGCTTCTGCCGCTGTACCCGCATTATTCCTATGCGACCACGCTGAGCAGCCTGAAGGAATGGCGCCGCGTGTACGGTCAACCCGCAGGCGGCCCTCCAGAGCGCACGGTGGATCATTTCTTCGATCATCCGCTTTATATCCAAGCTCTTGTACAGAGGATTGGTTCCGTACTACGGCAATTCTCCGACAGTTCGCGTATTCACCTCGTCTTCAGTGCCCACGGCTTGCCGATGAGTCTGGTCGAAAAGGGCGATCCCTACCCGAATCAGATCGAGGCTACCGTGCGTCTCGCGGTTGAACTGGGCTCGAAGCAATTTCCCAACTGGCCAAAAACGCATTTACTGTGCTACCAAAGCCGTGTCGGGCCGGCCAAATGGCTGCAGCCGGCGCTCACGGAAACGATCGAGCGGCTCGGCCACGAAGGCGTGAAAGAAATGCTCGTTGTACCGCTTTCGTTCGTCACCGAGCACATCGAGACGCTCCACGAAATCAACATCGAAGCGCGCGAAGAAGCGGAGAAACTGGGAGTCGAGAAGTTCAGGATGATGCCTGCGGTCGGCGACTCGCCTCTCTTCATTGCCGCGCTGAAGGATCTCGTGTTGCGCGCCGCGGGCATCGATGCCCAGGAACGGTCTGGGCGGCTTTCCACGGCAGTGAGTTAAATGTATAATTTGCCGCTGGGACAGGGGCGATGACATCCACTTATCATCCGGGAGTGCACCGATTCTCTGTTTTCGTTGTTTTTTGGACCATCCTTCTCTTCATTGCCGGGGCTCTTGTTACATCCAAAGATGCAGCCCTTTCCGTGACCGACTGGCCGACTTCGCATGGCACGATGGTTCCACCGCTTTCCTCGCTGCAGGGTGGGGACCTTTTGAGTTTTCTCATCGGGCAGTGGCGGGTGGTTTGGGAATTCTGGTGCTCGTCCTAGCGGTGTTGCTGTGGGTCAAGGAAAGCAGGGTATGGCTGCGCTGGCTCGGGTTTGTTGCCGTGCTTGGAGTCGTCGTACAAGCCATTCTGGGCGGCCAGGTGGTGATTCGGCTGCTTCATTACTGGCTGCCGGTCATCCATGCTTGCTTCGCGCAAATCGTTTTTGCTGCAGTCCTCGGCATTGCTGTTTTCACCAGCAAGTGGTGGGTTTCCGAGAGGCCTCAACTGGAAGACACCGGCGCGCCTTCGATTCATTCTCTGAGCATTCTCAATGCGGCCGTGATCTACGTGCAGGTGATTCTGGGCGCGGGCTTCCGGCACAAAGACATTCCGGTCTGGCCGCACATTGCGGGCGCCATGATCGTGCTTGGCGTGGTGACGTGGACCGCGGTGGTGTTGCGGAAACGGTTCGGGCAATCGCACGAGCTCTCGAAAGCGCGGATTTTTCTTCATGCTATTTTTGGCGCGCAATTTCTCCTTGGATTTGCGGCTTACTGGTCGCGGATCAGCACGGCGGACGCGCCGCAGCCGATGCCGGTGATGGTCACGTTGACGGTGATCCACACGGTCGTGGGAGCGATCCTGTTCGCGTTTTCGGTCCTCGTCGCGCTGATGTGTTACCGCTTAATTCCGCGTGGAAGGGAAGCGGCCGCCACGGAACCGCAGGTGACCACTGGATGAGCACGGCGCCGGCAGTTAACCTCACGCTTTCCGCTCGCGCCAATGGCTACGTGGCGCTGACCAAGCCTGACGTTTCTTTTCTCGTGCTGATTACCACGGCTGCTGGTTTTTACATGGGCGCGCGCGGCCCCATTGCCTGGCTGCACATGATCCACGTCGTATTCGGCACCATGCTGATCGCCGGGGGAACAGCGGCGCTCAATCATTACATCGAGCGCGATTCGGACGGATCCATGCGCCGAACGGCATCTCGCCCGCTCCCGAGCGGCTTGCTGAAGCCCCGCGAGGCGCTTCTGTTCGGCGTGGCACTCGCGATCGCCGGAGCCGTGGACCTGTATTTCGTTGCGGGAATGCTTGCTGCCGGACTAGGAGTGGCTACCTGCTTGAGCTACTTGCTGGCTTACACGCCGTTGAAAAAGCGCACGGTATGGGCGACATTCGTGGGCGCATTTCCCGGAGCGATTCCTCCCATGATTGGGTGGGTGGCGGCAACGGGTTCGCTCGATCGCGGCGCCTGGTTGCTTTTTGCCATTCTCTTTCTCTGGCAGTTTCCGCACTTCCACGCGATTGCCTGGATGTACCGCGAAGATTACGCGCGAGCGGGGATCCTGATGTTGCCCGTGGTCGACCGCGAAGGGATGCGAACGTTCCGACAAATCATTCTGTATGCAGTTGGCCTTGTGGGAGTGAGCCTGTTGCCCGTTCTCTTGGGGTTGGCCGGCATCGTGTATTTTTTTGGCGCTCTGGTGACTTGCACAGCCCTGGTGCAGGTTTGCCTTTGGGCCGCCAGCAACAAGACAAACACTCGCGCCAAGTGGCTGATGCACGCCACGGTCATGCACATTCCGCTGCTGCTGGGCTTGATGATCTACGACAAGATACCGCGCTGATCCAGCAGATTCAAAAACAGCAGCTGCAGGAAAGGACAAACATACTCCTATGTTTTCGCAACCGGCTCTCAACGCCTCTCTGAACGCAACCAGCGCGCTGCTCCTGGCGGGAGGCTATGCCGCGATACGAGCGGGAAAGCGGGACGTACACAAGAGATTCATGGTGTCCGCATTTTGGGTTTCCGCTATTTTCCTAGTGTCGTACGTGATTTATCACATCCGCGTAAAGCAAGTCGTCCTTTTTCAAGGGCAGGGGTGGATCCGGCCGGTTTACTTTGCGCTACTGCTTTCGCACATGATTCTGGCGATCGTAATTGTTCCGCTAATTCTAATCACGCTGCGGCGCGCCTGGATGGAAAAATTCGACAAGCACAGAATTATTGCGCGGTGGACGCTGCCGCTGTGGTTCTACGTGTGCGTGACGGGCGTGATCGTGTATCTGATGGTTTACCAGATCTACGCGGGAAAGAGTAACTGAAGCCCGGCAATTTGCGCGGCGCGAATTCCCTTAGAATTGCGGAGAATTATCCTGCCGGAAGCCAGGCGGCACCAGTGCTCCCGTTTGGGCAGAGCGTACGGCCGAACGTGTGCCGGATTTCGGGAACACGATATGCCAGAAATCCACGTTGGGATTGGCGAAGGCGACTCCCACGAATCTCCTCTCGCGCTTCTCGCGCAAGGAAGTGACGATGCAGTCCGTGGACTTGGCGGTGTGCTCGTTGAACACTTTGACGATTTGCCCTGGAATCAACGGTGTGTCCATCAGGAGCAAGGCGCCGTTGGCGCTCACGATGTACGTGGAGGCCTTCAAGTCGATGGTTTCGCCTTCAGGCAGGCGGCAACGCACCGTCAGAGGAACCTGAAGCGAAAGGCGCGTGGTGCGCCGGCGTTCCGGATATCGCGTTCTTTGCATGGGCGAGGACTTCCTTGGGGACAGGGGCCTAATACTGGCATGAATGCTCGCCAAAACCAAGAGAATTAAAGGCCTGGAACTCCTAGTACTAGGGTATTTACTTAGAATCGAGCTTGGCAATGACGGCGTCGGCGAACTCTTCGGTGCCGGCCTTGCCTTTAACGTCGCGGGTGGTGTGTTTTGCTTCGCGATAGACCTTTACGAGGGCTTTGTGGATCCGCTCGGCGGCGGTACGTTCGCCGAGGTGGTCGAGCATGAGGCAGGCGCTCATTAGCAGCGCTGTGGGATTGGCGAGGCCTTTGCCGGCAATGTCGGGGGCGGTGCCGTGGACGGCTTCAAACATGGCGCAGTCGTCGCCGATATTGGCGCTGGGGACCACTCCCAGGCCACCGACGAGGCCGGCGGCGAGGTCGCTCATCACGTCGCCATAAAGGTTCGGGAGCAAGAGCATGTCAAATTGCAAAGGGTCCATCACGATTTGCATGCAGGCGTTGTCAACGATGAGCTCTTTGTACTCGATCTCCGGGGATTGCGCGGCCACTTTGCGAACCGATTTCAGGAATAAGCCGTCGGAAAGCTTCATGATGTTGGCTTTGTGGATGGCGTGAATTTTTTTGCGGCCCTGGCGTTTGGCGTAGTCGAAGGCAAACCTGGCGATGCGCGTGGAGGCTTTCTCGGTGATGATTTTGAGGCTTTCGACCACGCCGGGGACGACTTCGTGCTCGAGGCCGGAGTACAAATCCTCGGTGTTTTCCCGGACGAGGATCAGGTCCACATTTTCAAAATGGGATTTTACGCCCGGCAAGTTCTTCACTGGACGCAAGTTGGCGTAAAGGTCGAGCGCCTTGCGCAGAGCCACGTTTACGCTGGGGGCCCCACCGGCGATGGCCGTTCCCATGGGCCCCTTAAGAGCTACGTGATTCCGGCGAACAGATTCGATGGCAGCCTGATTGACGGACTGTGCCTGGTCTCCGGAGTTGCCGGTGCGCCCGGCGATCTCTTCCCAATCAAACTTGACGCCGGAGGCTTCCAGAATGCGGCGTGTGGCCGCGGCGACTTCCGGGCCGATGCCTTCGCCCGGGATCAGGGTAACTTTGTGTTTCATAGATGCATCTTATTGTAAGCGAAGCGTCCTTGGTTGTCGAAACGGGGCAATAAGCCCTATTTCTTGATAGGAACTGGAGAGTTGTGCACGCGGGGAAGAGGTTTGCTATAATAGAAACGTCGGTAGCTTCGCGGGTTCGCCTGCGAGCGGAGGCTAAAGGAATCTATGATTAATTTGACGCCGGTTGCGAGCACCAAGGTGAAGGAAATCATGCAGATGCAGAGCCCTGTGCCGACGGCCCTTCGGGTGGCGGTTGTTGGCGGGGGCTGTTCCGGTTTCCAGTACCACATGGCGTTTGAGAACCAGACTTCCGAAGCGGATCAGATTTTCGAATTTGACGGCCTGAAAGTGGCTGTCGATCAGATGAGCTCCATGTATCTGGATGGAATCGAGATTGATTACATCGAGACGCTCGAGGGAGCGGGATTCAAATTTAATAACCCGAACGTCAAGAGCACCTGCGGCTGCGGCAGTTCGTTCAGCGTGTAGTTTCGAGCAGGGAAGCGCGCGCTGCGCTTTAACGGTTTCTTCAGGCTCCTGAGCACTTCGTTCAGGAGCCTTTTTTATGCCGAGTAGCCAATCCGAATGGGACGCCAAGCACAGGCTCGCTGCCCAAGCCCCAGCGGCCGAACCTGCCGGCATTGTGCGAGAGCTGCTGCCTCTGCTGCCGACGGGCCATGCGCTGGACTTGGCTTGCGGGACGGGAAGACATACTCTGCTCTTGGCCCGCGCGCCATCAACATGTTACGGCGGTGGACTGGTCGGCCACGGCTTTGGAAATCCTGGAAGCGAAAGCACGCGCCATGCCGGCCTCCGTGCGCCGCATCCATAGCCTTGAGCCGGCCGGGCGGTCCTCGCGTGGCGGCATCGATCTAGTACAGGCGAATCTTGAAAAAATCGCGATCCCGGAACGATCATACGACCTGATACTCTGCATCCGCTACCTGCAAAGATCACTTTTCCCTCTGATATGCCGTGCTCTTTGCCCGGGTGGAGTGTTGTTGTTTGAAACTTATACGCAAGCGCAATTGCAGTTTGATGGAGGTCCGCGGCATCCGGATCATCTGCTCGAAGCTGGTGAATTGCGGAAAGCGTTCCCCGAGCTCCGAGTGCTATTTTATCGTGAACTTTGCGCTGGCCAGGGAATTTCCAGCCTGGCCGCCCAGCAGCGGGGATGAAGGGCCCCACCCAAATGTCATCGAGGAAGTCACATATCGCGGCGACATCGTTTGCAATCTTCGGGATCCATCCGTATCCTAAAGCTCGGGCATGAAAATAGCGCTCGCGCAGTTCAATCCCACCATCGGCGACTTCGCAGGAAATTCGGCGCGCATCCTGAGCCTGGCTGCACAAGGCAAGCAGCGCGGCGCCGACCTGGCCGTATTTTCCGAATTATGCCTTTGCGGCTATCTCCCCCAGGACCTTCTGGAGCGCCCCGCATTCATCGAGCGAAACCACCGGGAGTTGATTGATCTCGCCGCGAAGATAGCCTTGCCCGCTGTCGTCGGTTACGCCGGGCGCGTGAAGAACGGAACAGGGAAGTCCATCGCCAACAAAGCCGCTGTCCTCTGCGGAGGGCGGGTTGTTTTCGAGCAGAGCAAAATGCTGCTGCCTACCTATGACGTCTTCGACGAATCGCGGTATTTCCAACCGGCGGACCGGCAGTCCGTGTTCGAGATTCATGGCGAGAATTTAGGCATCACCATCTGCGAGGACGTTTGGAACGATAAGAATTTTTGGGCCAAACAATTGTATCCTCGAGATCCCGTCACCGAGATTTTTGGGCAGGGAACTACGGTGTTGCTGAATGTTTCTGCTTCGCCCTATACGCTGGACAAACGCTCCTTGCGATTTGAGATGCTGCGGTCGATTGCGCTGAATCACCATTGCCCCGTCATTTATGTGAACCAGGTCGGCGGCGACGACAGCCTGATTTTTGATGGAGCGAGCATGGCGTTGACTGCCGATGGCAACGTGGCCGCGCAAGCCCGGGCCTTCGAGGAGGACTTGGTTCTCTTCGACACAACGACAGGGGAAGGCGAAATCCATGATCAGCCGCAGGATGAACTAACGTACGCGTATCGTGCCCTGGTCACGGGAACGCAGGATTACGTTAGGAAGTGCGGATTCAAAAAGGCTCTTGTTGGCCTGAGCGGCGGCGTAGACTCTGCCGTGGTCGCTTCGATAGCCGTCGACGCGCTTGGAGCTGGAAATGTACTGGGCGTTTCCATGCCTGGGCCCTTTTCGTCGGAAGGCAGCAAGGCCGATGCAGCAGCACTGGCAAAGAATCTGGGCATCGAATTGATCGTGGTTCCGATCAACGAGGTGTTTGATTCGTACAAAAAGTCGCTGGCGCCAGCGTTCGGCGATCGGCCCCCCGACGTGACCGAGGAGAATATCCAGGCGCGCATTCGCGGAAACTACCTGATGGCTCTGTCCAACAAGTTCGGTTCGATGGTTCTCAGCACTGGCAACAAATCCGAACTTGCAGTGGGTTACTGCACGCTGTATGGCGACATGGCAGGGGGCTTGGCAGCGATTTCCGACGTTCCCAAGTTGATGGTGTACGAGTTGGCGCAATGGATCAATCGCGGCAGGGAACTGATTCCCCGGTCGACCATCGATAAGGCGCCCTCGGCGGAACTTCGACCCAACCAGAAGGACGAAGACAGTCTGCCACCCTACGACGTTCTGGACAGAATCCTGAAGGCGTACATCGAAGACCTGAAGAGCCCCCAAGAGATCTCCGATCATTATGGATTCGATTTGAAACTGGTTCGGGAGATTGCGCTGCTGGTGGATCGCAATGAGTACAAACGCAAGCAGGCCCCGCCCGGATTGAAGATTACTTCGCGTGCTTTTGGCTTTGGACGGCCGTTCCCAATTGCCCAGAAGTTCATTCCTTAACTCATGAGGTCTTTCGTGAAAACAGCTCTGAAACTATCGGCAATTCTCGCAATCAGCTTGTTTGCACAGGTAGTGCCTGCGCAACAGGCTAAACCAGCAAGCTCTCCCGTACAAAGGAACATCGAGGCGTATCTGCGACACCTGTATGCCTTCGGCTCAGATGTCGCAATCGTGGTAGGACCGTTAAAGGAAACCCCTGTTGAAGGGCTGATGATCGTCGACATCGATGTGACCATTGGAGAAAACAAAGAAGCCGCCAAGTTCTACGTCAGCAAAGATGGCAAGTTCCTGTTTCGCGGAGAATTGTCGGATATGACGAAGGACCCGCTGGCTGAGAATCGCGCGAACATTCAGATGAATGACGCCCCGTCATTGGGAGACGCGAAAGCTCCCGTTACGCTTGTGGAATACTCGGACTTCGAGTGCCCTGTGTGCAGGAACCTTCACGACGTGCTGCGGGGGATGCTGCAAAACTACGCCGGAAAAGTGCGCGTGGTGTTCAAGGATTTCCCCATCGAACAAATCCATCCCTGGGCCAGGACCGCGGCCATCGCCGGCCGCTGCGCCTACCAGCAAGATCCCAAGGCCTTCTGGAAGATGTATGACTTCATTTATGACAACCAAGAGCTTATCTCGGCGGCGAACGCCTGGACAAAGATGGCTGACTACGCCGGGCAATCCGGGTTAGACGCGGGGGCGTTCAAGAGCTGCATGGCAAGTCCAGAGGCAGGCGCGGCGGTCAATGCCAGCCGGGCTAACGGACAGAAACTCGAAGTGAACAGCACGCCAACTGTTTTTGTCAACGGGCGCCGCCTCGTTGGAGCGGACGCGCACCTGCTTGAGCAGTACATCAACTACGAACTCGGCCAAAAGAAAAACTGAGAAGACCCTACAGAGAAGAAGTAACTGCCGGAGGGGAATTAGAGTCCAAGGAGTGGGCCGTGGCTAGACAGAGGTATTTAGCTCCATTTCGTAGTAAACATAATATATCTTATGGGACGCGATGTCAATAGAAATCTCCTGTGTTCTTGTGGGTTTCTGTGGATAACGTCTGGCGGCCTCACTTGTGACTTGTGGGTCGCGGGGCCAGCAGCCCCACCCGTCTTCGGGATGTTCCAAAGGCTGGCGCGGGGGGTGCGCCAGCCTTTGGAGCGGACGGGCTGGGTCGCGCCTTGGCCGGCGCGAAATTGATCGTCGTTGCTCTTAGTTAAACCAGCTAACACCTTTGTTTCTGCGAAGAGATGTTTTTAACGGCAATTCCTACGTTGAGAGTCGCGCTGCGCCAGCCAGGGTAGGCAGACATGTCCGGGAAGATTTTTGGAGGGGAAGTACGGGGAAAGTACTTCCCTGCTCCGAGCCGGGCCAGTTCCCTAATTGAGACCGATCTTGGCGAGCAGTTTGGCGAAGCGCGGATCGGCGCGGATGGGGTCGGCTAGGGGTTCGACGTTCAAGTACACGAGGCGGTCTACCTTTTGGTCGTAAGCAGTATTGAGCGAGCGGAAGGCTTCATTGGTATTCCCGAGTCCCACATATACGGCGGCCACGTAGAGATCCGGCACGTACCTCGAGTGCTGGGCTTGCTTGAGGGTCTGAATAGCACTTTGCGCTTCGGCGGCGTTGCCGGCAAGGGCCTGCGCGTGGCCATACGCCATGACCAGGAACGGGAGGTCGTGGGAGGACTCCCGGGCGTGCTGGAAGACCGCAATAGCTTGGGAATACATCTTCTTTTCACGGAGAGCGCTGCCGAGCCAGAATTGAGCGTATGGAAAATCCGGATGCACCTTGACGATTTGCTGCGCTTCGTCGATCGCGGAATCGTATAACCGGCCGTAGTAATAAGTTTCTGCCAGCGCAGCGTGAAAGAGTGGGTTAACGGGGTCCAAGTCCAGCGCGCGCCGGACTTCGGTCAGTGCCTCGGGGATACGCCCCCGGACAATCAGCAGGTGGCAGTACCATTCGTGGGCGGTGGCGTCGTTCGGATTCAGCTCGATGGCACGCTGCAGTTCTTTTTCAGCGGTGGCCAGATCCCAATCATAGCTCATGGCCACGTTGCCGAGAATGGTATGGGCTTCCGCAAGGCGCGGATCAAGCTGCAAGGCGTGCTTCGCGGCATCTTTCGATTTGGGCTCCGCGTCGCTCGGCAGCATGCCATCGTTGGGAACCTGCCCGATGATGGCCCTGGCTCCAGCCAATCCGGCATAGGCCTGGGCGTAAGAGGGATCTTCCTGAATCGCCAGCTCGAAAAATCGAATGCTGCCAGCCAAGTCAAGGCGGCTGCCCAACGTAAACTTGCCCCGTAGATAGTCATCGCGGGACTTGGCCAGCGCCTCCGGAGAAATCTTTGACGCTGGCGGCTGCGTGCCCGCCAGTACAAGACCGGATGCGACGGGCAATGTCGCTTTCATTTTGCCCGCGATGATGTCGGCGACGTCCGATTCCACTTGGAGAAAGTCAGAAAGCTCGCGCGTAAAAGATTCCGACCACATGGGCGTATCGTCGCTGACCTGGATGCATTGAACGTCAATGCGCGCGCGATTCTCAACCCGTTGTACGCTGCCCTCAAGGACGTATTGCACGGAAAGGCTTTGACCGATGTCCTTGATGGTGCGGCCGGCCATGATCTTCGCGGACGTCGGAGCGATGACGCCAAGGTGAGCAGGATCGAGCCGGCCTAACTGCGTGGTGATGTCTTCGGTCAGGCCTTCGCTGATGTAGTTCTGCGAGGGATCGCTGAGATTCTTGAGAGGAAGCACGACGATGCGCACTTTGTCCTGCGTTGCGGGCTGAGGATGGGACCAGCGATATGCGCCGTAGGAGAGAAGACCGATCACGGCGAGAGTGGCGGCGGCAACGGCGATAGGTTTTCCCATCATAGGCCGCGGAAGCGGTTCGAGGTGGCCCTCCGTGGAAGCGCCGTTGGGCGCGGCGGGATCCCCGTCCACGGCCGTGGAATTCGTTTCGGGCAGCTCCGTATCAGGAGGAACATAGGCGGCATCGGCCTCGGGGTCGTCCACCGGCTGGCGCTTCTTGAACCAGGCATCCAGTTCGCTGGCGTACGCATATACGGTGGATTTTTTCTGATGCTCGTGGCGATGGACGGGAAGATCTTCGGTCGTTTCCCAGCGCTGCACGGTACGAACTTCGCGGCCGAGATGAGACGCAATCTCTTTCCAGGAAACGAGTTTTTTCTCTTGAGGGGAGGAACCCCCGGGACCTTGCGTGGCTCCGTTTTCCGGTGTGTCTGGGCGCGACATTGAATCGGTTGAGTGCGCGGATTATACCTCAGGATTTGTGTGCGAATTGTGAAAACCGTTTCAGTGCGTGGCTTTGGCGGCTACGGCGCCGGCGGCGGCGCCGAGGGCAAACCACTTGGCGGCGCGAGCGATGCGGCGCCAGGAGCTGCCTCCGCGGGCGATTTTGAGGGCCTGATCCCTTTCTTTGGTGAGCGCGGAAGATTTGGACTTTTCGTCGGCAAGGTCGCCTTGAGCGGCGGCGAGTTTGGCCTGGCAGGCTTGGCAGTCGAGTGTGAAGTCGTGAAGCGGCTTGAGATCCTCAGCGGGAATGATGACTTTGGTTTGGCTGGGATTTGTTGTGGCGGATGAGGAATCGGCACTGGGGAGATGCTGGCCCGGCGCGGTCGGAGCGGATTGCAGGACGAGTGGAGCGGGCAGCTGGATTTCGCGAGGAAGGTCGCGGACAATCTGCGCGGGAGTTACCTCGATGCGCTTTTCGGTTGCCAGGGCGGCGAGTGTTTGTGCGAGCTGCGCTTCGCGGTCGTGCTGGCGGGCATCGGCTGCTGCCACGAGCTGCTTGGTTGCGGCGAGTTCGGCGTTGAGTTGATCGCGATCGCGGCGGTCGGCTCGCCAGGCTTCGACGAGAGCGACACAAAGAATCACGGCAACGAGGATTGCGGCGAGTTCGAGCCAGATTCGCGAGGGCATGAATCGATCCGATGACTGAAGTGGTGGCACAGCCACTCCTGGCTGTGCGGTCTTGCCAACCGATTACAGGCGCCGAAGAGCACAGGCAAGAGTGACTGTGTTACAGGTAATGCGAGCGGCGAGAGAGAACCTGGCTGGCGTAGGCCGGGTTGGCGCCGCCGTTCCAAGCGAGCAGGGCGCGTGTGGAGTCTCCGGCCATGGCGTCAAACTTTTTGCGCAGAACTTTGCAGCCGATGGCGAGCCCTTGCTCCGGATCACAAAGCGCGGAGAGGAACAGGGCATCGAAGCCGGCTTCGCGCGCCACTTGTCCCATGATCTGCATCAGGCCCCAGGAGAAGCCGCGGGCGTAGGCTTCCGAGGCGGAAATCTTGTTGTTTGTATATAAGGATGCGACGTATTTGTTGAAAAAGGCCGGTTCGTAACGCATGGCCCAGGGATTCCACCCGGACTCCTGCTCGACCACGGCGCAGACGAGCGCGGGATCGAGCGATTGCGCGATGGCGGCCTTGCGCGCCAGCATTAGGAGTTGTGAAGGAACGCCCACGGATGATTTTCACCTCGAGCGGCGATTGCCGTTCAGGTCCACGAAGCGCACCATGGGCGTTTCGGGCAGTTCAATTCCCTGCCGCTTGCCGATTTCGTGCAACGCGGTGTAGATGTGCGGCAAATGGATGGCCGCAATGTCGCGGACGAAGACGCTGACGATTTCGTCATTGCGCATGCGGCGATGCAGCCAGCGCAGGAACAAGACAAATTGCACGCCGGCGGAAGCGACGGCCGCCAAAACGCCGAACCAGTGAATGGGCATAGGAGATCCTTAGGGACCGCGAAACTGTCATCCTAAGGCGAACCGATGAGGTTCGTCGAAGGATCTCAGCTTAAAGAGTTGCCTCTTAGTGTGAATTTGTCGCTGACGTTTGCGTTGAGATTCTTCGTGCATCCTCATCGGATGCACTCAGAATGACAGCTGGTCTTAGCCTGCTTTAGAAGAAGGCGCCGGGGAGGGCGCCGAGCGTCGAGCCGACGCCGGAGCCGAGCGCGGAGAAGAATCCGCCACCCGCGCCGCGAGAGGCGTTTGCACGCGTGTTCAGCAACTCGGCGGGAATGCCCAGGGTGCGGCCGAGGAGATTCGAGTCCATGCCGAAAAGGCCGGAGAGTCCTTGCAACGCGGCCATCTGTCGTTGAAAAGCAGTGTTGGTGAAGGCCATCTGGTTTTGCTGCGCCTGGCCGGCTTCGGCAATTCCCTTCTGGCGCGCCAGCTCATCGGTGAGCTCGCCGAATCCGGCGGAGTTGCGCGTGCGCGCCAGGCGGTTCTGCGCGGATTGCTGGAGCGAATCGAAAGCGCTGGCGAGCGCGCCTTGGGATTGTCCGGTGACTGCGGCCTTGTCCGCGGGACTGAGGCCGGGATTGTTCAGGATGCTCTGGTATTGCGGGAGCAGAAGATTGCCGACTTGCTGCTGCTGGCCGAGAAACTGCTGGTTCATCGAATTGAGACTGGCCAACTGCTGGTCGGTGAGTTGTCTTGTGTAGTCTTGGGCGCGGGACATAAAACCTCCGGTGTGCGATCGGGCTTGGATTTTTTGTCAGATGGTTACGGTGATGGAGATCGTTGCGCCATCGGGTTGCGTGGCGGTCGCAGTGGCGTGCGACAAGCGCGCCTGGATCGCGGCGAGGGCCGCGGCTACCGGCGCGGAATCCTGTGTATCTTCCGTATCGAAGATGAACGACGCGGAAAGATTTACGGGATCGTTGGGATTGAAGTCCCACGAAGCGGTGTTGTTGGTCGTAGGCATGATTGCTCCTTTATTGCGCTTACCGTTGTTGGTGCGCAGTCAATTTGTGGCAGTAGGGCGTCCAGGAATCATCGCGGAGCCAGCCGAGACGGGCGATGCGCTTGCCGAATTTCTTGGCGATCGGCGGCGGCAGCCAGGCGTGAACGTCTTCGAGGCCGCGCTGCCAGGCGTCGCGTTCTGCTGCGGCATGCAGCGCCAGGAGCCATTGCCAACGCTCGCGCGGAGTGCCGGCTTTTGGATCGAGCAGCAGATAGGCTTCCGCGGTTAGTCGCAGGAAGGCCGCGCCGAGAATCGGGCCGTTCCCTTCCGGCTCATTGCCCCTAGCACTGGTAGCGCCAACTCCTAGCTGACGATCTTCATTTTTTGTTTCCGCGTTGTCGTCCGTGAGAACGAGTTTCGTGACGAAGAGCGGGTTGCTCAGATCCGGCAATTTGTAGTCGAAGCCCTGCGCGGCGTGAATCGCACGTAATGCGTCGAGGTCGCGTTCCTGGTATTCGCGGACAAGCATAAGTGCAAAGGAAGAAGGGTCTAAAGAGCGACCACTACAAGATCGTTTGGCGGACGATGCGCGAGCCGGGATTGATGCCGAAGCCGTTGCCGCCGCGCGGGACGCCGTTGGGAAAAACGCCGCTGCCGCTGGACGGCAAAGGCGCTGGGCCGGTCGAGCCACCTCCGGCTACTGCGATGGGCGGTGCGCCGAACGTTACGGGCGCTGAAGGCAACGAACCGACGTACTGCGAATAAGCGCGCCAATAGAGTGTTTGATTGCCGAGCTGCGCGTAGAGATTGCGCGAGGCGCCCATGAAATAGACGCGTGGCGCGCCGAAGGCTGGAGTCGTGTCCGACTCCGCAAAATAAAATAATCCGGGACGCGCGTCGGACGGATCGGTGATGGAAATATCAAACCAGCCGTTCGAGGCTTGCACGCTGATGGAGGCAACTGGCGTAGGCGCCGGGGCTGGCGTGCTGGGATCCACGCCCGCGCGCTGGCTGGTGGCGTTCACCGACGCGACAATTTTCACCAGCGTTTCGTAGAGATACGGATCGCGGTCCTTCAGCGGTGCTAATTGGGCAACGGTCAACATCAAATTTGTCCCGTTCGCGGGTCAGCGCGGTATAAAAGAAAAGGAGTCCTTCTCATGAGCAAACTTCTATCTTTTTATAGCCAGCGACTGGGCTTACTCCTTCTTCTCAGCTCGGGGCTCACGCTTTTCTTGGTTCCCCGATGCAGTGCGCAGGCGCCAGCTCAGGATCCACAGGCCGCCTCAACTCCCGCGGGCACTGCGCCGCAGTCGGACGCGGAGAAAAAAGCCGCGGAAAGAAAAAAGCGCTTCGAGGAACAGAAAAAGCTTCTCGACGGCGGCGGAAGCGCGGGCGCGGGAGCAAGCGCCGCATCACACGCGCCGCAAAAAGACTGGGAGTTCTGGATGGATCCGCTCTACGCGAACATGCTGACGAACGAAACAGTAGAAATCCATATGTGGGACTGGAGAAACAACGACGTTTCCGCGAGAGTGTCCTGGTCCCTGAGCGGCTCCGGCGTGGTGGACATGACGGTGAAGCATCATGCCATCCTTACGGCAAGGGTGCCTGGCACGGTCAGTGTGATTGGCCAAATCGACGGAAGAAAAACCATCGAAGCTATCGTCACGGTTTATCGCGGAGAAAAACTCCCTTCGGGCACTCCGAGAACGGTGTCGTCGCCGCCGACAAGAACAGAGGGCAGGCGCAACGTCCAGACCGTTACGGTACAGCCCTAACGGAGTCACACGATTTGCATAATACAGTTCGCATAAGACAGAAGGAGGATTCGCGATGAAACTTGGCTCCTTTCGCCTGCGCGGCTTCGCGATAGCGGCGCCATTAACTTGCTTGAGCCTTGCGCTACTTGGTTTGTGCAGCGCGAAGGCTCAAACGCAATCGCAATCTCAGCCCCAGACTCAGTCGCAGTCGGGGAGCGCTTCCTCGCCTGCCACGCCCGCCGATGATGCGGCGGCCAAAGCCGCTGAGAGAAAAAGAAAGTTCGACGAGCAACGGAAGATGATGGAATCCGGTTACTTGCCGTCAAAGGAAGAACAGAGCCGCGGGAAAGTCGATCCCGACTTGTCGCTCTCGCCGACGGACGTCAACCTGTTGATCCACGACCGAGTGATTTTTCAGGTGTATTACAAAGGGAAAGCAGTCACGGGCAACTCGTGGTCGGCAATGCCTGGCCGGGTCCTGGGGTCGTGGTTCGAGAAAGGCGGAATTTTCGTTATTGAAGCGAAGAGCCCCGGTACCGCGCGAGTTGGTGTTGAATATAATCAGCATTACGCGAATGTGATCGTAACGGTTTATCCCGGCGACAAAATGCCAAAAGGTGTGGACCGCACTGCCGAAGCGATCAAGCCAGCCGGTGCCAACTGAGTTCAAGAATAATGAGCAGGTCGCGACAGATTTCACACCGCAGGCCGACCATTAACCCTGAAGTCGCCGCATATTCGCCGCTGACCTCATGGGACTAATTCAGGCCGCGGACGGGGGACCAGGGATCGACGCGGACCGAGGGCGTGAATTTTTGCAGCTTGAACCAGGCGCCGGACTGGTTGGTGCTTACCTGGAAGGCGACGCGTTCGCCTAAAACATTAATCGGCAGCTCCAGATCTTTCAGCGAAGGCGAACTCAGCGGGAGCGGCTGCTGCGTTTGCGGGACGCTGGGCGAATCCGCGAAGCTAGTCAGCGACAAGTTCCCTGCCCCTTCGACAAACATCGTGAGATAGCTGAATAGTTTTCGGTGCGCTCCGAGATTGAGCGATTGCTCGACGGCACGCTCCGGAAAATAGTGCGTGGTGTAGTAGCTCGGGATGGCCGTGCCGTCGTCGGAAAACTGCGTGTCGCTGAGCTGATAGATTTTCCCGGTTGCGCCGCCTCCGCCAACGCCGGGCGTTCCCCCACCCAGCGCAACGACCGCGGTGCCATTGCTGCGTTCGATGAGCGCGCAAGCGTTTGCCGCGATGGTCCAGGGAGACCACTTGCGCGTTTTGTCGGTGGCGGTTTTGCGGCCGGTGTAGGTGATGTTGATGGGCGGGCGGCCAGCGATGTCTTCGGCGTCGTCGAGATCGCGATAATCGAGCATTAGGATTTTGTTCGGCGAAGTCGCGCTGCCAAGCGGGACGCCGACGAAAATGCGGCGCTCCTTGGTGTCCACCGTGACCCAAAGCGTATGGCCGTACTGCCAATTGATCTGGTTCCAGGTGGGCTGGATTTCCTGGGAAATTTTGATGGGCTCGCCGCCGCTGAAAATGTACAGCCCGGTGCGGTGAGCGATGACCACCCAGTCTTCGCCAATGCCCACGCCGTGAACGGAGGGCGTGCCGAGTTTGCGCGACACTTCGGCGATGGACCAGAGCGCCGGCTCGTTGGTGCCGTCGTCTTGCGTGACGTGGAGCGAATGTTCTTTGACGAAGTACAGCCGCTCGCGCAATTTGAACGCCGCGCGGATGGCCTGGCCGTTGTTTTCCGCGATGCTGAGCAAGCCGTCGATTCCGTCGTAGCTCTCGGGATCTTCGACGCGGCTGGCGCGCACCAGCGAGGCGTTCACCGGCTGCGCAGTCGGGAAAATCTCGATGCAATCGATGTAGAACTGGCCGTTGGAGTTGGGCGTGCCGTCGGCGTAGATGCGCAGGACCAGATCGGTGGGAATGGTGGAGAGTGGCGCGGTCAGTTCCGCGGTGTATTCGACGTAGCCGGTGGTGAGCTGTGCGGCGGTGAGCTGCAAGCCGGTGGTATTAATGCCGCCGCTGGCGCTAAAGAGATGGACGTGTAGTGTACCTTGCGAAAGCGTGGCATTTCGCGCGCAGCGGGCGCGCACGGTGTAGTCCGTGTTCGCCTGAATCAGCGGCGCGCCGAGCGCATCGCTCACCGCGCCTTGCGTCATCAAACCGCGCGTCGCCGTGCTGCCGTTGCCGACGATCGAATACGCCGCGCCCCAGACGACAAAGTTTTCTTCATCCGTGCCGCCGGGCGCGAAAACGGAATCCGGCGTCCACCCCAGCGGATAATGCGGCAACGCTGGGCCGGTGAAGCCGCCGTCGAAGCCGAGGTTCACCCAGTTGTTCATTTTGTTGCGCTCGCCCCACCAGAAGAGGCGCTGCGCGTAGTCCAGAACGCCGGCGCAATCGCCGAGCTCGATGAGCTTGAAGAGATCGTCGACGTTGGTGCCGGCGAGAAGAATGGCGTCGGAGAAATCCACGGCGAGGGACGTCGTCGTGTTGTCGGCGATGACCATGTTGCCGCTGAAGAGCGTCGAGCCGCTGCCGGTGTAGAAAAAGCTCGCGCCCCCCGCGCCGGTGAAGCAAAGGATTCGGCCTACGACATTCGACGGGCCTGTGGGAATGTTGGTGACTACGGCGCGCTTGCCGCCGCTGGCGGTCCAGCTTGCGGCGGGGCCCGGCTTCGTGAGGTAGCCCTGGCGCGTTTGAAAAATCACGCAGACTTGGTGCACGCCGGCATCAACACTGCCTGCTGCGGCTGCGGTGCCTCCGCCGGAAGCGGCGAGTCCGCCCGTGGCGGCCGTGAAAGTAAAGTGCGTGGAATCCGGTACGGTAGTGACCGGGAAAGTGCCGTTGTAGCCAGCGACGCCGATGCCGGTCGTTGTGACGAGCTGCCCAACCACGAAGCCGTGCGCGGCAGTGGTTTGAATTGTTGCAGTCGCGGAGGCTGACGTGCCGCCTCCCGAAGCTGCAAGCCCTGACGCGCCTGCAATGTAAGTGAAATGCGTGGTCGTCGGCGCGGAAACTACTGGGAACGTGCCGTTGTAGCGTGAGACGCCGACGCCTGCGACAGTCACGGACTGGCCGGCGGAAAGGCCGTGCGCGGACGTGGTGGTGATGGTGACGAGAAAACCGTTTTCGGTTGCGCCGCTGGGACTGGCAGCAATCGTAACGGCAGCGGGTTGTGTGGCGCCGTTGGGGCTCGCGGTGATGGCGACGATGACGTTTTCGTCGACGACGGTAGGCCCCGCGCCGGGGCCGCTCTGGCTGACGCGATCGAAATTCGTGTCGTCGTACTGACGCGGCAGGTCGTTGCCGGTTTTGCCGTCGCTGATGGCCAGGTATTCGCGGCCGAAGAGGGTCGCGGAATTTCCGTAGGCATTCGCGGCGAGGCCGCTGGCGATGCTCGAGAGCGTTCCGGGCGTGGTTTCTTTGTAGAGCACGCCGTTGGAGTCCAGCGCCATGGTGCGCAGCGTGGAGTTCAGCGTTTCGTAGGTCTTGACGTAGTTGACGGTGGGATTTCCTGCGAGCGGTCCGAAGAGCGCTTGCATGCCGGGCCGCGTGGCTACGCCGCCGTTGCTGAAGATCACGTCCTGGCAATCGGGCGAGACGCCGTGCGGCAGGTCCGCCGGAGACATGTCTGTCACCAGTCCGCCGAAGATCTCGATGGGCGCGTCGAGTGAGCCTGCTGTTGTCATTCATTGACTCGTTACTACTACCTATGATAAATAAGTGTTGCCAGGCGCGCTTCGGAGAGTGCTCCCAGTGGGGGTACTGGGCACGCTTGACACGCGCTGAGGGTTGCTCTGCAGCCCCAGGAGTTCGAGTCTCCCACTCTCCGCACCGCTCTCAGCGCGGCTATTGACAAGGCTTCAACCGGTGGTATGCTTCTCTTGCGTGTCAAGCGTGCCCAGAATTTGGCTTATTTAGGGCGGTTCTCCGGAACCGCCTTTTTTTTTGTGCTAGACTGAAATTGCTTGTCAGGCGCGTCCAGTACGCGTTTTGGGGCGGCGAGAAATCGCCGCCCTTTTTGTTTTTACGGCTTGGCTTCGGCCAAGGGCTCCACCTCTGGCTCCGGCTCCTGCTTCCCTGCCCCGTCCGCTTCAGCACGCGCGTCGGACCTGTCCCGGCGCGCCCTTCGGGGAGTGCCGAGGCCGTATTGCGCAGCTTTTTCGCGGTCGAGGATGGCGCCGCAGGAGCGGCACACGGCGACGCCGGGCTTGATCTTTTCCGCGCAGACGGGACAATCCGCCTGGGGCTTCGGATCGTACAGCCACGGCTTCTCGACGCCGAGCTGGCGCGCGGCGCGGCGCTCGAGGTCGGTGATGAACATGGGATTCTTCGTGCGCTCCCATTCGAGATCGGCCGCGTTCACCAGCTTGCGTTGAAATTCTTCGAGGCGCCGGCACGCGTCCGAGAGCTCGGCGCCGGTGGGCAATTCACCAGCGGCGACAAAAACGCCGTGGAAGCTTCCCTCCCCTGAATCGCCATTGATTTCGCGCGCGATGTCTTCGGCGATTTCTCGCGCGGTGAGGTGGATGTCGTGGGTGCGCCTGTCACCGAGGTCCATCACGGCGGTGCACCCGCGAATCGGGGTGATGGCAAATGGTTCGCCGGGCTCGGGCGAACGCACCTGCAGCGAGCCGAAATACGTGCGATGGCGCGGCGGCCATTTTTCCGTCGAAATGTTGACCAGCGACACCGTGGTCGTATTTGTGCTCGTTTCTATGCTCATAAAGACCTCACTTTTTCAGAATTCTTTCGACTCTATTCAGCTACCACCCACCCGAGGTATCATTCCGTGCGTTCTTGCTTGGGGGGTATTTCAATTCCTAAGTTCGCATTCGGATCCCGGTGCACGCTTCTATTCACCACTCCAGTGCCCGGCAAGCAATCCACATGAAATCCGGCGCGCTTTTCGCTCGCTTGCTAGCCTGCGCGATCTTGCTTTTCGCTTTCGGAGTGGCTGTCTATCGAGCGAAGGTTCAGACCATTGCCCACGACGAGGCGCTCACCTACGAATGGTTCCTCGACCAAGGCGTTTACCACGTGCTGCAATACAACCCCGCCAATCACGTGTTGCAGACGCTGCTCGCAAAACCGATTGTCAAAATATTTGGCGTTTCCGAGTTCAAACTTCGCATACCTACGCTCATCGGCGCCGCAATCTACCTGATCGCTGTGTATCTTCTTTGCCGGAAGCTCTTTGACGATGGCCTGGTGATGGTTCTCTCGGCGGCGATGCTGGCTCTAAATCCGCAGGTAATGGATTTCATGGCAGCGGCTCGCGGCTACAGTCTCGGGTTGGCGGGCCTGGCGGTGGCCATGTACGTCTTCGCGCGGCTTGGCATCCGTGGCCAATTCGACCCGGGCGACAAAGAATGGCGATGGGGATGTTCCGTCGCTTCCATTTCCCTGGCTCTTTCGGTAGCGGCGAATTTCACGAATATCGTGCCGGCCACCTGCCTGGCGGTCTGTTTTGCCGTTGTGGCATTGGGCGGACTAAAGGCCGTTTTCAAGTTCAGCGATCACGCGGTGCGCGATTTCGCGAAGTATTTCATTCTTCCCGGTGCAGCCGTTGGATTCTGCATCCTTTGGCCATTTTTGATTCAAGCACGAGTCGCGCAAGCTAAAACTCACCTGAACAGAGCATCGGATGCCGTACGGGATATTTTCAATGCTTCGTTCCTGTACAAGTGGACGGACGATGTCTTCAATAGCCTGGGGGCGGTGCCATCCGCGGCAGGCAGCTGGCAACAGAGGGTCACGGAACTAGGCGCGAATTTCCTTTTTCCTCTGCTCTTCTGTCTCGTGCTGGTTGGCTTGGTCTTGACGCTTCGTACCGCTACCGATTTAGGGACAAGCCGAGCTGTCCAGTGCCGGATTTTCGCAGGTACGGCGATTGCGAGCGTCGTTTTGACCGTCGTTCTTCACTTTGCGACCGGGGTCAACTACCCCTTCAGCCGATATTGTCTGTTTCTTGTTCCTTTGTTTACGATCGCAGGAGTGCTAGCCGCCCAAGAGATATCCTCTCGATTTCCTTCGTTCCTGTTGAAAGGTACAGGTCTGCTCCTTGCCGCTATCGTCGTCTCTGACTATGCGTTCTCACTCAGTGTCAAATCCTTTCGCTACAACGCATGCGACGTAATCTCGCGCGATCTTTATCAAGCGATTGCGAAAGATGCGCTTTCACGGGGCCTGACCAAGGTGCGCGTGGGCGGCACATGGTGGTACGAGCCGGAAATCAATTTTTACCGGCTCCGCGACCGCGCGAGGTGGATGCTGCCCTATGACGTCAAGGATCGCTCCTATTGGTGGCAAGATCCCGGGGCCCTTGAACCTGCCGCCTACGACTATTTCGTTTTCGTTCCGGCGATGGATCCGTATCTAACCGGCCCCCGCGTCCGGACGATCTTTCACGATGAAAAGACGCAAGCGACCATCATCGCGATTGCCCACGACTGAACGCGGCCTCGCTTCTCGGATCACTAGTGCTTAGGGTACTCGTCTCGGAGGGAAGGTCCGCCTAGCGCACGGCAATGAGCATGACAGACCGCGCGGTTTTCGATAATATACATTTCCACTCTCAGAAGGCGTGAGAAATGAAGCTAGTTCTTACTGGCGCCCAACGTTTTCACTGTCCCGGCTGCGGAAGTCTGGCGGTCCACAGGTCAAGAAGAATCGGACTGATTGAGTCCATTTTTCACTGGGTTTTCTTCATCAGCCCCTACCGGTGCAGCGACTGCGACTTTCGCTTTTTCAGCTTCCGTCGAACGCTTCCCGCCTCTCGAAAGCAGGACCCCTACTGCACGACGACGAAATTGTAGGTTTCACTGGCCGTCGGGGTGATGGACGCTGCCGTATTGTTGCGAAAATTGATGGTCGCCACGCTTTCCCGGCGGTACTTGGAGAAACGTTTCCCGCGCTTGAAGAACCGGCTGTCTTAGCGGAGTTCGGGATTGCCCGGGCAGGCGCAAGGCTATGTGTGAACTGGCCTGGCGACAATCCGGCTGATGGGCTTGTCGAGAATCTCACTTTTGGCGATGGGACTCCCCGCAAGCGAAAACGTGCCGTATCCCATTGCCGCGAGTTCGTCTAGCGCGGCGTGCGGGTCGCCGCCGTCGGAGGCGACCATTTCGTTGTGCAGTTCGATAAACAGAATCGGTGAAGCGTGGCTCAGTGTGGCTCGCCCGCCTCGCAAGGCGGCGGCTTCGTGCCCTTCGACATCGATCTTGATGTGAGTTGGAGGTCCAAACTCTTGCGCCATCTGGTCGATCGTCGTGGCCGTGGCCGGCGAGAGCTCCCTTGTCGAGCGGCCTCTCACAAGCCGGAAATAGCCATCGGAAAAAACGCCCGCGTTGAGCATGTTGAGCTGGCCCGGGGCATCGCTCACCGCCGCCTGAAGGATCCGGACGCGATCCGCGCAGCGATTCATTTTGACCTGCTTTGCCATCATTTCAGCGGCCGCAGGAGATGGATCTACTGCAACCGCGCGGCCGCCAAACTGCGCCGCGGCGAGGCTGAACAGGCCGAAATGCGCGCCGAGGTCAAACAGCAGCATTGTTGCGCTGCAGTGGGCCAGGAAATTCTGAAATTCCGCGCTTTGCTCCGGATCGGCGATCTGAGACCGGCAAGCGACCCTGTACGCATGCGGGTGGCAGACTATGGACCGCCCGGGAGAGAAATCCAGGGTTTCCACCGCCCCGAGGGAAAACCTGGCCGCGTCCCACAACCACTCGGCCGAGCGGGTGGGAGACCGGAGCCAGTTCCGCACAGGGCGCGGAACTACCGCTCTGACCAGATTTTTCAGAACATCGGCCGGCATTAACTGTGAATCCCGCCGAACACTTTAGCACATGACCACAAACGTGTTCCGGCTGCACAGCCGCCATTTCCGTTCCGGCTGAAGACCCTCCGACTCTTATGCACGCCAGGTTTATTGCACAACGACGAAATTGTAGGTTTCACTGGCCGTGGGAGTGATGGAGGCGGCCGTGTTGTTGCAAAAATTGATGGTGGCGGTGTTTGCGCCGGTGACGTGGCCGGGCGTGGCGCTCAGGCCGGCTTGCTCCGTGGGCTTGTTCACGCCGATCAGAATGTCGGAAGCGAGCAATCCCGTGACCGTGAAGCTTTGCGCTGCACAGGTGTTGGCGGCCACGGAAGCGGGAGAAAGCGTCGCGGTGTAGCGGCCGTAGCGAACAAGACTTGGATTATTGGTCGCGCCGATCGTAACGCCCTGCGCGAAATGCTGCGGCCTGGTCCAGTCCTGCTCGGTATCGAGCTGCCCGAGCGGATGAAGATTGCCGCCGCTCCAGTTCTTTTCCGTGGCGACGCTGCCGGAGATCAGCAGTCCCGGTGAACCGGAAGTGATCTGCGTGTCCGTGGCCGTCAGCGTGGAGGCGCCGTTCTTGAAGCAAGTGAGCACACCGCCGGGAGCAACCTCGAGGCGCAGAATGTCACCGACGGTTCCGGCCGAAGCCGTGCTCGTAAGATTGGTGGTGGCCGCGTTCACGACGCGCTGCAGGAAGATGTTCGTGGTGTTCTCGACGCAATCGTAATAGGTCGAGCTGGCTCCGGTTCCCGTGGAGAGCACGGTGACGCCGGGAAAATCGCTGGCGCCATTGAGCGCGGTGATGGTCACCTGGGCAAATTGCACCGGCGAAAAAGAATTGGGGTTCCAAAAGCCGGAGTTCGATGCGCCGCTGGACGTGCCTTGAATCTGGTTAGAGGCGATGTTCAAGCCGTTCTGCTGGACGGTCCAATTGGAACCGATAGCGCCATTGGCGCGGGTGGCGTTGTCGTAGGCGCTGTTGACGTAGCTGCTGACGGGAAAGATGCCGGTGACATCCGGAAGCGTTTGCGTGCGATTGGCGCTCAGCGTGCCGCCGATGGTGTCGGCGAAGCCGCTATTCACATAGGTGATTCCGCTGGTGGCAAGCCCGGCGGAACTGAGAGATGCAGAGTTCGCGGAACCTGTAGCCGGTGGGCTTACCGTATAGAAGTTCGAGCCTAGATCAGCGAAGCTGGTGCCCTGCACGCCGGTTCCGATGGTGTCCGCGAGGCTGCCGGTAAGAGTAGGGCTGGATCCGCGAGCGCGGCCGGTGGTCACTTGCCCGGCAACGGGAACCCAGCTGACAGTGACGGTTTGCGTGCCGTCCGTGGTGGCCGCGGCGCTGTTGGCAGATGGAAGCGAATTCTTTCCGTTGGCGTCGTTGGCGACGATCGCGTAGTAATACGTTCCGGCAGCCACGCAGTTCGTCGAGCAACTGCTGTGGGCGCCAACAGCGACAGTTGGAGTATTGGGCCGAGGCATGGCGTAGCCCACCGCCGAAATCCCAGAAGCTTGAATGCCTACTCCGTTTCCCGCGGTGGTCACGTTGCCCCCGGATAGAACGCCCACGCCGCCCGGCGGCACTGTTGCGCTCAAGGTCGTACCGGGAGCGAAGATTGAATATCCTGTCGTTGTGACGTTGGCCCCTCCGGCGGCAATGACCTGGCCGCCGACGCTTGTGCCGAGGTTGTAGGTATCGATCGTGGCGGCGGGATTCCCAGCGTATGCCACGTCAACGAAAGCGTTCCCCGGTTGCGCGTTGGGCGCGTCGTCGTCGCCGCGCTCCAGGCGAATGGTGGTGCCAAGGCCGCCGTAAGCCAAACGAATGAATGGCCCTTTGCCTATCTCGCGCAAAAAGTCTTTGACCTCGTAAGGGCCGGATTGCGTCAAGCTAACGGCTGAGCCGCCGCTATTGAGCAGCGGGAGAGAATCAATCTGGATACTTGCGCCGCCACCCTGAAACGCCCAGCCGTGCATTTTCAGCGAACCGGCCGCGGCGTAGGTGCCTGCATTTCCTCCGGTGGCCAGGGACTGCGTGGTGATCCGAATGCAAGGAGGGCCGAGGATAATTTCCGCCGTTGTGCAAGCGTTTTGATTGCCTGGGTAGCCGATGGTGGATTCCGTGGGGCCTTTAATGACCGCTGCGGGAGTGTTCACGTTGGACGCGCTGTTCGAGGAGCCGAACCCGATGCGGTCCATCAGCAAGCCGAACACGCTGCTGGCGTCCAGGACAAAGCCGATTTGCTGGAGCTTATTGGCATTGAACTGCAAATTCTCGAACTGGTAGCCGGAGGAAGTCGGAAGCACTTCGACCAAAGGGAAAGCGTTGCCGGAGATGGAGGCGGCGTTGTTGTAGAGGAAGGAGGTGCTGCCGCCGTTGCGCTGGCCCTCAAAAAAGACGCCGCCGCCGCGGACCACCCAGGGCTGATCCAGATTCACGGAAGGCATGAGCAGGTGCGCGCTGCCGCTGTTGGCGGAAGTGAACACCGTGGCGGCTTCAAACGGAGGGTTGGCGGCGAGCGGAATGTAGCAAGGCGTTCCGTTTCGCGAAGCGGTCATGCACGCCAGAAGATTTTGCGAATTGTCGTGCAGCGCAGTTTGCCCGCTGGCGGTGGCTCCGGCAGCGTTGGCGACCACGATGCTCGTTGTGCCGCCGCCGGAGACGATGGTGGTGGCGAGGTATTTGTTGGCGGCGCCGCCGGGAGACGAAGGCACATAACTCGGGATGAAGGAGGCGGACATGTTGGTGCCGCAATCTTCGTAGTACGAATCGTTCCCCTGGACGACGAAGGACAACGTGCCGTTGCGATAGACCCACCAGCGCATCACCGTCTCGCCGCCGGACTGGATGGTGTTGGGAATCACGCCGTTGGTGTTCATCGAAAGAATGTTGCAGGCGAGGACGCCAGCGGTAGCGGAGGCGGATTCACTTGTTACCGTGTAGCCGTTCGGCGCGGGCGAATACACCGTGAACTGATTTGTGCCGTTGGTGGCGATGATGGTGTAGTTACCGTTGAAGTGCGCGTTCGTGAAGCCCGCGATGTTGATGGGCGCGTTGACGGAGAGGTTGCAGTTTCCGGAGCAAGTGTAGACCTGCTCACCGTTCAGCGTGTTGTTCCAGGAGGCTGCGGTTAGCGTGACGCTGTTGACGCCGAGTGTGGCCGCGCCAGTTGTGGTCGTGCCGTTTGTTGAAGCGGCTGTCAAGCCGCCCTGCAAGTCCTCGGCTACGACTTTATAGTTGTAGGTCGTCGAGCCGCCGGTGATTCCAAAAGGGACTACGCTGTACGCGGGGGGAGTTGTCAACCCGCTCGCCGCGCCGCAGCCATAGATGACGATGCCGTTGCCGATGTTCGTGCCGGGGAATTTGCTGGCGTCCTGGAAGTCCAGCGCGGAAGCGAGCGTTACAGAAGTGCTGCTGTTCGTGCAGCTGGCCGTGGTCGTTGAAGGCGAGTTATTGAAGTATCCGCCGTAGCGCCCCATGTCGCTGTACGGGTCGGGACCCTTGATGTGCAAACCGCTGTCCATGTTCTGGTTGGCGGTGAAAGTGTTGACTGCGGTGGTTTGCGCGCCGGCGCCGAGCGGGCCAACTTCTGTGCCGGTGTCATCTTTGTAGTAGAGGCGCTTGTCGGCGGTCTTGGTGTACATGTTGACCGTGCCGGAGCTGGCTGATCCTGGCGGCGTGCTTTGATTGGTGAGATTCAGCGTGCCGCTGGCCAGATTGCCGATGACGGTGGTGCTGCCGTTTACGGTGAGATTGCCGCTGAGCGTGAGTGAGAACGCGCTGATGCCGCCGGTGAAAGTGGGTGAGGCCGGATCGTTGGGCAGGATGACGTTGGGGATTTGTTTCGTGGTGATCGCGGGGCCGGAGATTTCGATTTCGTATTTGCCGGGAGCGGCGTAGAAGAAATAGTTGCCGAGGCCGTCGGTGGTGGTGGGATTGGCGAGCGCTTGGGTTAGTCCGGCGTCAGAGTAAATCAGCGCCAGCGGCGTGCAGGGCTGGCCGCTCGCGGGCATGGCGCAAACGCGGACCGTGGCTCCGGCCAGCGGGATGCCGCGCGAATTGAAGACTATGTCGTCCTTGCGCGTGCCTTGCGCTTTTGCCACGGGCACCATCGGCCACGCATGGAACAGCAACGCAAGCGTTACCCAGAGAAATCCCATCGCTGGTTTTGATCGTATCATTGCTATCCTTCTAGTTTCGATGAGTGAATCTCGCACGCCATTGGTGGGTAGCGTAAGCCTGGAGGTCTTTTGTGACCGAATCTCAAAACTTGGTCGTTACTGTTACCCTCACTCAAAACGACTATCGCAAGGCACTGGTGGCTCTAGCCTCTCCGAAGAGGGGTTCGGCAAGACGCATTCTCTTTTGGATATCGCTAGCCTTCCTGGGCTACATGCTTTATTCCCTGATTTCAACTTCAGACGACTGGCCATACAGGGCAGTGTTCGTCTTTATATTTGCGGCCGTTGTGGTTGCACTTATCAAGTATTGCTTGCCCTACTGGGCCGCGCGTTCCTTCATCAAGAAGAATCCTGACAAATTGGGACCGAGCCGCCATGAGATTGGTCCCGATGGGACCAGCTACCAAAGTGTTCACGGCGAAGGGAAAATGGCATGGACGGCGTTCCATCAGATTCGCGAAACGCCAGACCTTTTTCTGCTCTATACGCAGTCAAATTTTGCTCAAATTGTTCCGAAACGATGTTTTGAAAGACCCGAAGAGATCTCTCTCTATCGTGAGATTGTTCGGAAGTACTACCACGGCAAGACGGATCTACTAAGTAGCCCTTGGAGCGGCTCGCGGGCACGAACATGAAGAGCGACAGGCCTTGATTGATTTGGTCTGTATGGTAGTCTTCTGGCCTAAATGACTGGAATACCTACAATTGAAGTAACTACCGCTGTTAACTACCGAGATCTTCAGCGGGCCAACTTTCAAATTGCCCGCAGCGCAACAAAATGGAAGCGTTCGCTGATTATTTCGATAGCCTTGTCAGCAGTTCTCTTTCCGGCGATCTCGTTGGCCTATAGAGACGGTAGTAATCTGTTCTGGATGACCGTCATCGGGATCGGTTTTGGAGTCGTGCTCTGGACGTTTATTACGCCCGTGATGATTATGGTTGCCTATGCCTTGTCTTATCTCACTGCAGGAACTCTGATCCGCAACAATCCGAACTCTAAGGGGCCCACGACGTACCAGTTTTCGGAGAGTGGTTATTCCTTTTCTGGGCCGCACTCAAAAGGGGACGTCCTCTGGTCCGCCCTGCTGAAGATACAGGAGACGCGAGACATGTTCCTTTTCTATCCGCAAACGAACCTCGCATATGTCATCCCAAAGAATTGTTTCGACTCGCAGACCACCATAGGTGAGCTAAAAAACATGCTGCGTGCGTTTTAGAGAGGAGATTTGACCCTGCTCGGCTGAGTCTTAAAGCAGCTTGCGGGCGGTGATGGTGAGCTGGACGATGTCGCCGGTGACGCTGCCGGGATAGGCGCCGGCGGAGAGTTCGGTGCCGCCGCCGGTGAAGGCTTTCAGCTTCCAATTGTTCAGCGCGCTTCCCTGCACCGGCACGTAGTAGCCGGCGTTGCCGTTCTGGCTGTCTGCAAAGACCTGGATGAGTTGATCGCTCGGCAGCTTGTCGGCGACGGTGGTGAAATCGAGCGTGTCGCCGCCGGTCGGGTAGTTACCGGAAAAAGCGAGCGTGCCGATGGCGTAAAACAAGTTGCTGCCTGAGCCGTCGGCGTTACTTGGTAAAAGCGTGATCGTAATGGGCATAGTTGCTCCTTTTTTTTGGGAGTGCAGGAGCTTGCTTCCGCTTTTCTTCCATGCGCGATGGTTTCCGCGCGCATGATTTTCCGGTTTCAGGACCGGCGGTCAACCGACGGAAAAGCGGCGTCAAGCCGCCGCACTCCAAAATTCGGCGAACGCTCGGCGGCAACTTAGAACGGTGTGTAGCCGCTACGAGCGGAAAACGGGCGGCGGCGGCGTGCAGATTGCTGCTCGCGGCGAATGGCGGCGGCGACCAGGTCCTCGATCGCATCGGCGGCGGCATCATCCCACTTTTCCGCGAGCGGGCTGCCGCGCGCCCAACCTGCGAGCGCGGCCGTGGCGTAGGCAATGGCTTCCTGGGCGTTGCGCACCAGCACCGGCGAAGTCGCGTCGGTGAAATCCGGATAAGCTTTCAGGTAACGCAAGCGAATTTGCGTGTCCTGTGTGGCGCCGAGGAAGTAGAGACCGTCGGCGCGCCATTCCCAGACGCTGAGCGTCACGTCCTGCACGCGCGAAGGCAAACCACCGTGCTGTGAGAGGTCCACCATCTCCAGGAAATCGTCCGTCGAACCGTTGGGGCGCTCCCAGATTTTTACCGGCACAAGCAAATCAGTGGGAAGCTGGTTCGGCGGCGCAGTGGCGTCGGTGATGGAGACTTGCAGCGATGTGTCTGTCTGGGTCATGGCGGTGACGACCAGCAGCACGTCGTCCTGGATAAATCCGCCGCCGCCGGCGTTGCCGAGGGCGCGCTGCAGCTTGCGGTACGCGGAATTGGCGTACGGCAGCAACACCGTGTCCGTGAACAGGTTGCCCTGCGAATCATTCAGCAGTGAGCGCACCAGCGAGGTGATTTGCCCCGCTGTGTTGTACGCGGATGAGCCGACGACAGGCATCGTTTCAGTCCTTTTGTGTTGTAGGGGCGGCCCTTTAGGGCCGCAGCCGGGCAGAAGCCGGGCCTCTACCTATCCCTTCGACGAGACGTATTCTTGAATTGCTTGCTAGGCGGTTCCAGTATTCGCAGATGCCCTCAGGGCAGCTTCGGCTGCCCTTTCTTTTTCTGGGCTTTGCGCCGGGAAGGCGGGCGTAGCGCGAGAAGTAGAATAATCACGAGAAGAACTTCTGCCGGGTCGCCGCCCTTCAGGATTGAGCCGAGCTGGGCGTGAATCGCCACGCGCTCGTCGGGGAGGAGTGAAACTTTGTCGCTTTTCACGTTTGGGTTCCTTTCATTCGTTGGGAAGCCCCGGCGTAAAGACGCTGCTACACACCGTCTTGAGGCAACGGGGATTTCTGCAGATAGGCGGCGATGCCGATTACAGCGTTGATCAGCGCGGCGGCCGCAGCGATGCGTAGCGTCGCACCGATTCCTGCTTGCAGGTTGAAATGTTGCGGATCGATGCCCACCGCGGCGAACCCTGTGAGGATTCCGCCGGCGCCGCCGCTGATAGCGGCGGCGAGAATCCCTTTGAGCCAGATTTCCACTCGGTTCATAAATTGTTCTGGTAATATTTTGCTAGCTCTCTTGGAGTCTAAGCGGCCCATGCAGATTCGGAGCAAATCGAGACTTCTAATTGGAATCGCCTTTGCACTTGCGGCAGTGGCAATCTATTTCGGAGATTCCGGATTGAGTATGCGGCCGCTCGACTACATATCAATTCTCGGTTTCTCTCTCGCTTCCATCTCATTTCTTTGGGACGCTTTCCACATGACGCCGAAGGGCAATTGACACGAGTTATGAAACGCTGACAAACGGTTCCTTGTGGAATGCGGGGACGGCGTCGTCCATGACGTCGAAGGCCCATTGGTCGTAGGTGCGTTCCGTTCGTCGCTCGCGGTCGTACAGGCGGCTGCGCGTTTTCACCCGGGAGAAGTTGCGTGAGCACTCGATCGCGCGGGCGATGTGCTCCGCTACCGTTGGCGTGAGTTGCAGGAATTCACCGCGCGGCGTTTCCAGCGTGAAGCAATGTTCGTATTCTCCGCGCGAGGGATACGGTCCGAGCGCGGGGACGCTGATGCCGTTCTCGCGCTCGATGGTTTGCGCATACCAGACGCGGGGCGATCCGTAGGTTTCCGGCGGCAGCCAGCGCTCGATGTGCCAGCGATTGACGGCCGGATACTTCGGTTCTTGTCTTAGTTCAACGCGCTCACGTAAGAGAGCGCCGTGCTCGTCGCGATCCTCGAACTTGCCGCCAATCCACGCCAGCCGGTTCCAGCCCCACACGGCGCGATAGTTCGCTTCACCGAAGCGATTTGTTCCACCGGCACGAGCGAGACGATACGCTACATTTTCGGGCGCGTCGTGCGTTTCGCGAAGGACTCGAATCATTTGCTTCGAGGATTGAAATCAATCGTCTTCACGACGAATTTGTGGTCGCCGCAGTCGAGCACCAGGTCGGTGACCTTGGCGATTTTCGTCTCAACAATCGCGTCGTGTTCGCGGATTGATGACGCGCACTGCAGCACAGTGCCTGGCTTGAGTTCGCGCGGGCCGGAATCGAGCTGCACGCCGATGTCCGGCGCGATCATGGGCCGAAGAATGGCGACATCGTGTTCGCGGTCCACGCGAAGAAACACAAACATCAGCGGATCGGTCTTGCTACGGGCGAAGAGCCCACCGCAAAGCAAAAGACCGATTCCGCCGATGAAAAGCCTTTTCATTTTTAGAGGAGGCCAAAAAAAACACCCCAAACGATTACGCCTCGGTCGTAGGGGCGCAGCATGCTGCGCCCCTACGGACACGATGTCCACCAGCCGGAGTGCCTTTAGTAGCCGCTGGGCCGCGCCAGGGTGTCGATGAACGCGCCGGTACGCGGCGAGTCGTCCCACACCTGAAACGCGGTATCGAAATAAAAGATGTAGCTGGCTGCGAGGCCGCCGCTGGCGCCGTAAATCGGGAACACCGTGTTGCCGTTGACTTCGTAGAAGTCGATATCCTTCAACACGGCGCGGCCCCAATGCGAGAGGTCAAGAAAATCCACGCGGGTCTGGTCGGCGTTGACGCTGGACTTGATGGGCACTCCGCTCATGGTCTTTCGGCCGCTGAAGAGCAGGTCGAGGTCATTGGCCCCGCCACCGCCGCCTTCCTTGATGATCTGCGAAACGGTGATGCCCAGATTTTCCCAGGCGTGCTCCTGCTCCACAGCCATGTAGGCGATTAGCTTACCGACGTGGTTGATGCCCAAGGATTTTCGGACCTTGTTGATGGCAAGGCGGACGTTGCTCGGAGTGAGCGCTGCGTTGCCGGCGTTGACGCGAGGCGTCTGCAACTGAATCGGGTACGTCGCGCGGTTTAGATTGAGCCAGGTGCCGGTGGTCGCGTTGTTCTGGTGATACTTGATGCCAAAGAGCGACACAGGCTGCGAACCGGTGAGGCCGTCGTGCACGATCACGTCGGTGGCCACCGTGCCGGTGGGCACGTTGTCCACGGTGATTTGCTGCGTGGTGATGGGATCGGCAGAGAGCACGGTGGTGGTCACGCCGGCGGCGACGTTGCGGTTGGTCGTCAGAGTGGTGTCGTAAATCTGGATGGTCTGCCCGGGATAGACGAGCGCGGCGCCGCTAGGCACGGCCATCGTGAACGTGGTGCTGGCGATGCTGTTGATGGTGCCGAGGACGCCGTTCCCGGCAGTCTGCATCAGCTTGTCGAGGAACGCGCGGAACTGTTTCATGCCGTTGGCGACTTCGCGCTTGGCGGCGTTTTCGATAGCGCGCTCGCGGCCGGTGGTCGCGTATTCCACCAGCTTCGTGATTTCAATCGCGAAGCGGAAGAAAATCGGCGAAACCTGCGCGACGTCATACGCGGTGCCGGAACCGCGGCCCAGGTCGCCGCCGTCGGCGTTGTACGAGCCGGCTTTGCCGCCCGGGTTGACCTGTAAAGGCAGGCGCATGTTGCGGCTGGAAACTTTCTCCACGTCGCCGCGTTGCTGGATCATGGTGAGTAAAATGTCGTCACGCTCGTAGAGCAGGGGCACTTTGTCGCGCACCTTCTCGAGCTGCAACGCGACGACGTTCGCGTTCGCTTGTGCTGGCATCTGTTGTTCTCCTTTAGAAATCAGAAAATGGAAAAATAGAAAAAAGAAATTGGTGAAGGTGAACCCAATTGCGTCGGCCTGGGCATAAGGCTATTCGCCCAACTGTCCGAATTCACTTTTCCAATTTCTGGTGTCACCAGGGCGTCTCTTGAGAAGGCGCCAAAAATCAGTGTGTTTCTCTTAGAAGTTTTGCCTCTGGCTGCGCTAAACTGCGGTTACGATCCATCCCCAGAGTGTCTGGATGAATTACGTCAAAAGCGTTCTCGCCGGGCTCGCGGCAGTATTTGTGATTTGCGTATTCATCCCGACGCTTCCAACTCTAGTCAGCGTCTGCGTGTTCGTTATTAAGCATCGTGGAGAGGGAGGAATTGCGGTAAGCGGCGTGCGCTGGCACGCGCCCTCATTTGTTCAGTTGCTCTTCCTTTTTGCAGTCTTTGGAGGAGGTTTTATGTGGGAGCTTCGCAGGCTTGCAAAGCGGCAACTTCCTCCTACGACCGACTCGACGGATCCTCCGATTTCATAGTTCAAGAATCTGTTCGTCGCTCAGCTTGCGGTAGTCGACGCGGCGCGGGTCGGACCGCGCGGGGTTGCGCTGCGAATCCTTGCTTTGAGCTGGATTTGAACCGGCAGAGGAACCCGCCAGCGGGGACGCCGCCGCTACTTCCCTTCTTGACGACGTGGCATCGGCCCGTGCGGACTTGCCGCGGTGCGATGCCAAAGTTGCTTGCGTCCAGTCGTTCAAGACGCGCTTTGCTGCTACTGGCACGAGTTGTTGGGCGCGTTCGCCGATCAGCCGCACGACTTGCGCGCGTGTTTCGTTGTCCAATCGGCGCCCGGACAAAATCTGCGCCACCTGTTCACCGAGCTGGCGGTCGCCTTTAAGCGCGGCCTCGACCTCCTGGCGAATCGCCGCGCTCAATCGCGTTTGCAGGGGCGGGGCTTGCCCCGCCCTGCTCGGTGCGTCTTGAGCGCTTCGTCCAATATTGGGCAGAGCTTGTTCCAGAGTTCGTTCGATCGCTCCGCCGATGCTGCGCTCCAAATCTTCGTTGGCCGCTTTTTCAAAACCGGCGTAGGCCGCCACGTGGGCTTCCTGCCCGGAAGCATTGTTAAATTGGGACGAAGGTTGTGCTTCGTGCACGCTAGAAGCACGAGGCGCCGCTTCGACAGATGGATCCGTAGGGGCGGGGCTTGCCCCTCCCGCTGACGCGGTGCCACCATTTGCGGCGGGCGTCGCCCCTACAGCCGTTGCGCCGGGCTGCTTCCCGGCCTCCTCCAGGGCGCGCAAACCGGCGAAGACCATTTCGCGAAACGCGGCGGGATCTTCGCGGAGCATCTGTTGCGCGAGTTGCGCGCGTGATGCGCTTACTTCCTGCGCGGACTTGCCCGTTGCGCCAAAATAGGCGCGGTCAATATCGTCAAGGACGCGCGCCCGTTCCGCGGCCGTACGCGCTTCGTTGACGCCGCCCGGATACAATTCCTTCAGCGCGCGCGCATCTTCGGGTGTCGCAATCGCCGCGCGATACGCCGCCGCTTCCTGCTTCGCCTGTTGCACGCCATTCCAGAGCTCCTTCGCTTCTTCTGCCGTCCAGGGATCCTTCATTTGCGCCGCGAGCCACGGCGGGGGTTCCTGCAGCACAGCCGCCGCCCCTGGCTGTGCAGTAGGAGCCGCGCCCCGCTGATCCTGTGTAGCGCCGGCTTCCAGCCGGCTCTGTTCCGCTTGTGCAATCTCCGTGGAGCGTGCCGGTTGAGCGACAGAGACTTCCACATCCTGCGCTTCCGGCTCGATCTCCAGGATTTGTTCATCCGTCAGCGCGAACAGATCGTGCGGCGAACTATGTCCATTCCCTGAAGGCGCTGCATCTTGTGGACTTTGTTGACCTGCTGGCATCAAGAGTTTCCTTTCGCGATGGGCAGCGGTGCCGCCTGCGCTTGTGCCAACGCCGTCTGTCCCATCGCGCGGAGGTGAGCTTCGGCGTGGGCGCGGACGTTGGCGAAGCCGGCGGGGTTGGTCATGCGCGCGGACTGGCCGGCTTCGGAGTTGGCCCAGCGTTTGCACTCCTCGAATTCCGTGGCGTGGTCGTCGAGCAATTGATCCACCGGCACGGAGGGAAGCACAAGCGCGTGCGTTGCGTGCCCCGCGGAAGAAGGCCCATGCGGGCCTTCTTCCGCGGACGCGTCGGGGTTGGCGGGGCTCGCCCCGCCAACCCCGCTCGCGGATGCTTGTTCCACCGCCGGTGCTGCGGGCGACGCTTGCGTCGCCCCCGCTCCGGCTTGCGGCGAGGTGTGCGGGGCGCCCGCCGCGGCGGGCGCCACCACGGGCGGGGAGACGGAAGAAGCGGCCGGTTGAGGAACCGGCACGTTAACAACGATCGGCGCACTCGAAAGCAGCAGCTGAATCTCGCGCAACTGTTTGTTGCGCGAATCCTCGCCGGGTATCACCATTTCGGTCAGGCCGAGGACATTTTTGATGTAGCCTAGATTTGCGGGCTCGGTTAGCGCGCGCTGCAATACGGGATCGTTGATGGTGAAAAGTTGCTGCAAGACGCCGCGCTGCTGGGACTTCAGCCGCGGAAAAGTTTCGTCCGCTTCGGGATGCACGCAGATGTTACCCTTCAAATCGGCGGTGCGAATCGAGCGTGCGTCGAGCACGCCGTCGGGACCAAGCAGCGGAATCTCCGCGTCTTCGGGACGGTTCTTGCGGAAGCAATCGACGGCCAGCAGCAGCACATCGGCGTAAAACTGCTTCGTGCGCCGCCACACCAATCCGAGACGGCCCATGGCCTGGTCGCGCGCCAGCGCGTAGCCCGAGGCGGTCTTCACGTCTTCCATGTTTCCGCCGAAGATCGCGGGAAAAAGCCCGGTTAGAAATTGCGCGACAGGACCAATTAGATCCTGCTGATGGCGAATCATGTCCGGCGGAATTTGCGCCGGCGCCGGCTGAAAAAACCCCGCCGCGAGCGGCTGGCCCGGACGTGCGCGCGCCGGAAAATGCGCCGCAGGTTCGGCCACCTGATTCGCCAGCGCGTCAAAATCCAGGACTTGCGGATCGGCGTAAATCGGCGGAATGCCGTACTCGTACGTTTCCGCTTGCATGTTGGAAAGAACGTTGTAGCGCTCCTGCACTTGTACAAGCGAGTCGCCGACGCTCGGGCGGTTTTGCCCGTCACCGGGAAGCGCGTGCAACACACGCCAGTGGTCGTCCATCGATTCGCTGCGCGATTCGCAGTAGACATCGCCGGCGAACGCGATGTAGCAGCCGTCGGGAAACATGACGAGCAACTCGTTGCGCACAGCTTCATCTTCGATCGCGTAGAACGCCCAGGGCCGGAGCCAGGTCCGGTCAAAGGTGATTAAGTTCATCAGCGCGTCGCCGGGATGGATTGACGGCAAGCCCTGCTCGACGCTCAGCCGCGAAACGCGCGCGTACACGTCTTCCGAGCCCTGTGACGGCGCAGATTCGATTTTGTTGGCGGCCAGCGGATACGCGGCTTTTAATTTCGCGCGATGCACTTCCGCCTGCCATTGCAGGTAGGGGTATTCGTGCATCTCGTTGGCCCAGACCGGCGTGTTCAGCTCGAGGCCGCCGGCGATGGAGATGACTTCCTGGCCATTCGGCACGCGGCGCGTGCCAACAACACGCGGCACCGTGACGCGCTCGGCTTTGCGCAGGTTTTCTTCGCGCAACTCGGCGCCGCATCCGGGACAGTTAGTTGCCTGTAGGGGCGCAGCATGCTGCGCCCCTACAACCGAGGCGTCTTCCTTGCCATCGCTCCGTTCGCCCTCCGAATTCCCGTTTTCGAGTTTCGCTTTTCCAGTTTCCTTCCCACACTCCGGGCAAACGTAGACATCTTCACCCAGGGGAATCTCCAGGGCTTCGAGGAGGGTTTCCTCGTGAAAGCCGAAGCGCTGGCCATCCGCGACGTAGCGCACGTACGCGCCAAGTTTTCCATCGGTCCAGAGAAAATAGCCAATCGACGTGAGCAACTGCTCGACGTGATTGTTCTGCTCGACAAGCTGCGCGACGTCGCTAGCCGAGCGCGCCGCGGCAATGTCCGCGAGCGATTGGTTCGATTGGGGGTAGAAGCGAACGCTCGGCACGTCCTGCGACAAAACGGCAATGAACGACAGCCCAAACCCCTGATAGAAATTCGTCACGAACTGGTAGCGCGGCATCTCTTCGAGTTCGCGGTCATCGCTGGAACGGTTCTCGTACGGCAAATGCCAGTTCATGTCATTGGGATTCCACCAGGCGTATTGCAAGCCTTGCCAGAAAAGCCGCGCCTGACGAATCCGGCGAATCTCATGCCGCCGTGCGACCACGCCTTCCTGGCGGTATTGCCGCACCAGTTCGCGCAGCGCGTTCACCAGTTCCGGTTTTACGTCGTCGAGCCGCTCGTTATTCGGACCCAGATCGACCGGCGTATTTGCAGCGCCAGCATCTTGAGAGTGGCCGGCGTTTCGATCGACAGGCGATAGACCTACCCCAGCAAGTTGGGGCGCTACCCCCGAGGAGAGGTTGCCGTCCGCCGGCGCGATCGCTCCCGGAACACCCGTCCAGGTTTCAGCTGTGCGATACCGATCCATTCGTCCTCACAAAATCTGCGTCCTCTAACTTGTCATCTGCACCGCGGGCGGCGCCGGTCTCGCGCCAGGCTTGCAGTTGGTGCCATGAGCGTTTGCGAAGTCGCGGCAAGGGCTGCGGCTTCGGCGCTTCGGGATACTCCACCGGCGGAAATCCGGCCGTGCCTAGAAGCGAGTTCGTCAGCGCGCGGTTCTCTGCCCTTAGGCGGACAACTTCGCCCTCAAGCAGCCCGACATACCTCGTTTGAAGAATTTCGCGCAACCAATTCAGCATGCGGCACCCGTGACCCAGGATTCATCCTGTGCGCTCTAGCTTTGACTTTCGGCCCGAGGTGCACAGACTGAAGTCTGTGCCACCAAATCTGAACTACCCGCGGCGGCGCGGGAGAGATTTGGGTCGAAACCGTTTGTGCGCTTCGGATTCGAGGCGCTGGTAATGAATGGCGCGCGAAGTCGGATCGGTGGCGCTGACGCGGCGCGCGATCTGCTCGTCGAGCGGCATGCCGTGGACAAAAGGCGGCGCGCTGGCCGGCGAATAAAAGGGCGGGGCTTGCCCCGCCCTGGCGGGCCCGAAGGCCAGCCCAACACCGGCGAGCCTTCCGCCGGAGACCAATCCGTACCGCGCAGCGTCGGCGGAATCGTCGCCTTCCACTTTGCGAATGTCTTCCTTGCGCCGTTCGTCATGGACGAGTTGCGGGAGGCACTCGATCAGCTTTTCGCAATCTTCGGTGATCAGCCAGGCGTTGGATTCGAGCATCTGGTACATCAACTGCCAGCCGCTGACGCGGTCGTCATCGGCAGGAGCGGGCCGGGGCAGACCGTTGACGATGAGCACGTCGCCGAGTTGCTCGGCGATCGAAGATTCCGAAGTGCGATGCGCGAAGGCGTCCGGCGAAAGAAACACTTCGCTGATGTCATCGCGGCCGCTGCGCTCAGCGATGGCCTGCGCCAGCATGCGCGGAGAGAGTCCGTTCTGCACGAACTCGCGATACGTGACAATGCGGGAGTTGAAAGTTGAAGGTTGAAAGTTGAAAGAAGAATCAGAAGCTTTTGTTTCGGCTTTGCTTTCAACTTTCAACTGTCGACTGTCAACTGGAACCGCGCAGTGCCAGTACACCGCGCTGGGATGTTGAAATCCCCAGTCGATGGAGACCCACCGCGGCCACCACGGCTCGAGGCGAATTTCTTCCGGCCGAACGGTGTGGCGCCCGTAATCGAAAATGTTGAAATACTGCCCGGCGAAAACGTTCCAGTCGCCATCGAGAAAAGCGCGCCGCAAATGTTCCGGCAGCGTTTCAAGCGTGCGGCGGTAATCGAGGTCGTTGGCGTAAATCGGGTTGTCGTCGAGGCGTGCGCGAATGAATTCGTAGTCACTCGCCCGGTATCCACTGCGCTCGAACCCCGCCGGAACTTCTTTGTCGACCCACAGCGCTTTGACCCAGGCGTGCCCGATATTTCCCGGGTTGCTCGCACCCGCCATGCACGGCACAATTCTCTTCCCTGCGTTGGCGCCGTTGGAGTAGACGCTGACCGGGCAACGATTGCGCGAAGTCAGGAATTGCCACTGCTTTAGCGTGAAGTGCGTGAGCTCATCGATGCCGATGAACAGGAACTCCGCGCCCTGGTACTGGTAGACGTCGCTCTCGTTACGACAGTAGCCGAAACGCGTGGTCGAGCCGTTGTTCCAGGTAACGACATGCTTCGATTCGTTGTAACTCTTGTAAAACTCGCGCGGCACGTCGCGGCGGAAATACGTAATCAGCGACGATTCCAGTTCCGGAAACGTGCGCCGAAGCAGCAGTGTGTCGCAACCGGCGACCTCGTTCGCCTGCAAGATCGCTTCCCACAGGAGCGCCTTAGTCTTGCCAGGCCCCGCCGCTCCGCCGAAAAGCCGGTACTTGGCGGAAGACTCGTGGAAGTCTCGCTGCCGCGGGAACGGTTCGTAGCATCGGCTTGCGAGCAGCTTGCTCGCTGTGCTTGTGCGAAGGCTGCTCATCGAAAGCTCGAAGCGGATCCCCCGTTACTGCGCGCGCAGCTTCTTTCCGACGTAAAGAGCCGCTCCGCCGCCGATCAGCGCAACAGCGGCTGGCCAGTGATGCATGCTTAGCACCACACCCGCCACGATCGCCGCCACACCGGCAATCTGCGTGACTTCGCCGATAAAATTCAATTTCGCATTCGCCATCTGTACTCCTCCGCGGCTCTTGTGAGTCCGCTTTCGTTCAATCTCGTTTTGGCCGCGGCAAATCGACGACCATTTGCTGCGGCTCTTCGGCCAGCGCGGCCGCGCCCTTGTAGCGCATCTCCGTGAGCTTCTCGACGGCGCGCTGCCTTACTTTCTCGTCCTCGGAATTGACTAGCTTCTGCCAAGAGATGAACAAATCGGTGTTGCGGTGAATCTCCTCGACGAATTCGCCGGGACTAGCGGGTAGCGGAAATTCCCCACCTGGGATTGGCCGCGGTTTTTTCTCGCCGGTCGCCGGTGGCGTTGGGCTAAGTTCGGGGAACACTCCAGGCAGAAGGGACGGTGCCACCTCAGCGTACTCTCCGCAGACCGTGCCGGGCGCGGTGGTGCTTGCGTCCATTGCAGCGGAGGCTCTGCGAGTGTCGTCAGACGCAGCGTGATCCCGCGGCACCGGGATCCCGCCCCGTTCCGTGGAGGCCGGAGCATGACCGCTGGAGCGGTCTAGCGGGCCGGCATGTCCGTTGGGTTTGCTCTGATTTTTTTGTTGTGCCATGAATGCGGTTTTCAGTTGTCAGTTTTCAGTTGGCAGTGAAGAGAAAAGGGCCTTGCAATTTCATGCTTGCGCCGCGGTTTGCGGTGGAACGGCAGTTTATGGAGTGCGGCAGCCCGGCTGCCGCTTTTGAGGTTGTGCTGCCATCGAGATCAAACAGCGGGAGCCAGGCTTGCCTGCGGAAGGCTCCCGCACTCCACATCCTGTTCTACCGTTTGCTCCGGCGGGTAGCGCCGGCGCGCCCACAAAATGAGGCGGTCCGCGGGCACGCCCGCAAAGTCGCACACCAACCTAAGAATGTCGGTTTCCTCTGCACTCGCCGCGCGCAGAAGCCTGCGCGCCAGGACCCTTTCCATCGGCGCGGTTCCGTCAGAAAACAACGGCAGGTCGCAATCCAAGCGTGCTTGCTCGAGCACTGCACGCCAGAGTTTCCTTTCTGGCGTGAGAGCGGGCTCACGCGGGCTGTGCAATGAGGGCGCAAAACGGTTCGACATGGGGCCCTCCTGGTAAGAACTTGTCTTTCAATCCTGGTGCGTGGCTAGCGAAACGCGGAAATGGAAAATCCCAAGCGAGCGCTGCGCCCACCTTGCGCCATGCCGAAAAGAGTGCCGCCGGGCGGTGCGTTCACGAATTCGTCCAACATCACCATCGCGGCCAGCGAGCCGCCCAATCCACTGAACGCTGTGCCATTTTCGTCAAACCACCCGGCATACGGCACGAGCGGAATCCCGAGCAACACATCGCTCTCGAGCCAGAGACGCTTCTCGGTGAAATGCCGCGAGCCCTCGCCGTCCTCGAACGCAGCCGGCGGGTTCGGCGGCTGGCTCGGGAGATCCTGCTCCACTGTTTGCGGCGTGTAAGACCATTCAAATCGCTGCGCCCAGTCGTTTTGGTCATACGCCAGCAGCGTGACGATCGGCCGCGCGTAGTCGATCGGCTCGGCGTCCTGCGGTTTCACACAGAGCGGCGAAAAATCCTTGCTCCACGCCCAGTCCTCGAAAGCGTTCGGCGGCGCTGGAAGCAGAATCCGGCGCGTCCAGTCATCTTCGAGCTGCTGGAAGAACGCTCGTGCGTCGCAGTTCTTGTAGCCGTGAAGCTCGTCGAGCAAATCCTGCGCACTCGGGGGCAGCGGCGGCAGCAGCACGCGCCGGTCTTCGAATTCCGCGCGAGGCGCGAAATTCACGCCGAGTCCAATCCCGATGGTTGCTTCCGCCGCGGCGTCCGCAAAAGCGGGAGCCGTTTGCGCAACCGTGGGCGGCATTTCTCCCTTCCCTACTCGCTGAAAATCATTTTGTAATTCACCGGAACGGATGTGCCGGTGGATTGGGTGTTCAGCACCATAATGCCGTTGACCGCGCCGTTCGAGCCGCTGATGCCCACGGCTTCGTCCGCGGTGAACGCGGCCCAGAGCCCCGTGCCGCGCTGGTTAAACGCGAGCTGCAGGAGCGGCACAGCGTTGAACGTGCCGGTGCCGAGCACCGGCAGTGTCGAGGCCAGCGATGCGGCTGCAGGCGCGTCCGGAACAATCGGGACCGGCGTGAGCGAGGTCCCCGAAGCATACGTACCCAGTGTCGCCAAGCGCTGCAGGCGAATGCGCAGCGCATTGTCAGCGGGCGTGGCGTACGAGCCGACCTGCAACTTTTGCAGGTACGCGCGCAGGCCGGCGTTGGCGCTCGCGGTTTTTAGATCCGCGAGCAACGTGTCCGTATTCGCGCTGGCGTTGGTGTTCTGCTGCGAAGACGCAGCGTACATGAATGGCATGAATTCCTCCGATGTCTCTCGTTATCGAATGTTTTCTTCCGCCAGGCCGAGGCTTCTCATTTCGTTTTCGGGGATGCGTTCAAGCGGGGCGCGCCTGCATTGGCTACTTGTCGACATGGCGCGTGCGTTCAGCGCCTCAAAGCAGTCTTCGCAGAACACGACGATCTCTGCTGCAGCTATATGCTCGCTCGAGTCTTCCGAAGCCCAGCCCCAAGGCCGGCCGCAGTTCGTGCAATAGGTGCGCTCCAGCGGCAGAATCGCGTGCGTGACTCGGCCCGTGTAGCCCTTGAGCCGCGAATCCTCACCGAATTGGAAGAGATTTCCCAAGTCAAATCTTGCGGCGGAAATACGCCCAGGCTAGGGCAAAATCCAGCTCGCTGCGTTTCGGCGGCGCGCCCGACCACATCTCCAAAAAATTCTCGCGCGCTTCTTCCATGCGGCGGTCGCCGTCGGGCATCTGTCCACAGCGAGGGCAGAAACTCGTGCTCTCTTCGTTCTTGCAGGCTTTGTGCAACTCGTGATGCTGCATCACCTGCACGACGGCGCGGTCCGCGACGCGCCACACCGGCGTATCGAGCAGCCGCAGCAGCTTGAAGACGCTGCGGAACCATCCGATTGATGGGCCAATCGACGGCGCATTCCAGCGGGCGGTCATTTTCTTATTGCGCCTGTAAGTACAGGCAACTCAAACTCCTTGCGTATCGAGTTCGCTGATGAACAGCACTCCGGTGCCGGCGCTCACCACCGCGGCCAGCGTCGTGTTCGTGTCGTCGGTGTAATGCAAATAATCGAGCTTCCCGGTAGCCGGATGGCTGTTGGTCGTGGCCGAGACCCCCGAAGCGCCAAACTGGAAAAACATATCCACACTGGGCCACAGCCGGTAATGGCGGTTCTGATTGAGTTGCACCGACGTGCTGGCCGTTCCGACGTTCAACACGGCCGGCGCGCTCAAATACCGCCCGATCTGGATGGCCCGGCCTTGCGGATCGTTCCGCATGCGTTACACCATGAACTTTGCTGTGATGCCGCTGCCGCCCGTCGAGGAGTTGAACTTGATGCGCAGAAATTTTGCCTGGACGCCGGCGGCGGTGCGGGCTTCGCCGGCAGTATTCGTCGTGGTGTCAATGGTTTGGTATTCAGCGTCCACGTCGGACATAGCGCCTTGCAGGACCAGGCTCACCGCGGTCGGCGCGGTGCCAAAGATAGTCTGCCAGCGCACCGTGAACCCGGTTTCGGGCGCGTAGCCTCCCGGCGTGGTCAGCGCAAACTGGCTGCCGGCCTGCGCGCCGCCCGGGAACGCTTCGTTGTTGAAGCTGAAACCCACATCACCCGGAAACAGCGAACTTGGCGGAGTCACATTTTGATAGCTCGGCATCTTGGCTCCTTGCGGCGCAGCGCCGCGGAATTCATTCGTAAGTTCTTAGTTTTTAGTAATAAGTCAGAAGATAGGGGGAACGATGAGAGCGATCCCGCGAAGAGTTACTTCAGAAAAAAATGCGCCCTAAAAAGCAAAACGCCCCGATCAATGATTTGTCGGGGCGCACTTTCTTACAAGAGAGAGTATATCACATTTTTAAGTTTTGTCAAGGAAAACTTTTAGTTTCTTGAAAAATATTTCTTATTCCCGCGTTTTCAATCACTTCCGGCCTGTGGATTTTTGGCGCGCGAGGAGTGGTAAACTCCCTCAAAAGGAGTCTCCGATGCGATTTCATACCGTTTTCGTTTTGTGCCTCTCGCCTCTGGTGCTGGCAACTTCCCTGTTTACAGGACTTTCCGTTGGCGGAAACCACTCGCAACTTTATTTTTCGGAAGCTCAATCGTTGCAACCGCCTTTTCCCTTGCGGATAAGCTTGTCCAAGGCGCTCCGACAGCCGCGGTCTGACGAAACTCCGCCGCTTCAAGACAAACCGGCCACCACGCCGCAGCAGGAACCCACCGTCGCCTCCACGTTCTTGCCCTTTTTCCAGTACGAGGAATACCAGGTCTGATCGGCTGCGGAAGCCATGCCCGCTGAAAAATACAGTTACCGGCCGGCTGAGGGAAAATTCAAAGACGAAAAGCCGCAGTTCGGTCCCTCGGAAGTGCGTACCTTTGCCGAACAGGTCAAGCATGTCGCGTGCGCAAACTTTGGCTTCGCCGCCGAACTCGACGGCCAGAAGCCTCCTGACGCCTGCGACAAAGGAGGCCCGAGCCCCGCGAAGACCAAGAAGGAATTGCTGATCTACCTGCGCGATTCCTTTGTCGCCGCGCGCAAATCAATAGGCGCTATCGACGCAAAGAATATGTTTGAGCCCATCGAAGGCCCCTACGCCGGGCCGAACACGCGACTCGGCATCGCTACCGTCATCGTTTGGCACAATGCCGACCACTACGGCCAAATGGTTCTGTATATGCGCCTGAACGGCATCGTCCCGCCAGCCAGCCGCCCGAATCCGCCGAAACTGCAGGAAACGTATTGAGCGATGGGTCTGTTACAATTTTTTCGTGACTTCTTCGACCACGGCACCTCGGCTTGCCAACATTCGGCTGCATCCCATCAAGGGGCTCGATCCGGTGTCTGTGAAAGAAGCGCGCATCGGCCCGGGCGGCGGGCTCGCATTTGACCGCGCCTGGGCGCTCTACTCCGCGGACGGGCAATGGGTGAACGGCAAGCGCACTGCGGCGGTCCACCTGATTCGCGCTGCGTATGCCGCTGATCTCAGCTCCGTCACACTTTCGGTTCCGGGCGACCGGCGCAAAATCCCTGCAAGAACATTCGCGTTCCCCGGCAACACCGAAGATGCCGCCGAATGGTTTAGCGTGTTCTTCGAGCAGCAGATCATCGTCCGGCACTCACCCGAAGGTTTTCCTGACGATACCGTCGCCTACGGCCCGACAATCGTCTCCACGGCGAGCTTGCAGGCGGTCTGCGAGCTCTTCCCCGGCATGACGCTCGACAACGTGCGCCAGCGCTTCCGCACCACGCTGGAAATCGACGGCGTGCTCGCGTTTTGGGAAGATCAACTTTTCGGCGAAGAAGAACGCAGCGCAGTTCCCTTCCGCATCGGCGAAGTGAATTTCGAAGGCAGCAATCCCTGCGCGCGCTGCCCTGTTCCTCCGCGCGACCCGCAGACCGGCGAGATCATTCCCGGCTTCCAGAAAATCTTCAGCGATTACCGCCGCTCGCATATCCCGCCGTGGAGCCCCGAAGCCCGCTTCGACCACTACTACCGCATGGCCACCAACACGCGCGTCGCCTCCACCGAAGCCGGCAAACTCCTGCGCCTCGGCGACGCATTGCTCCTGTAGAGGCCGGGCTTGAGCCCGGCGATTCTTCCTGCCCCGGGCCGCTTGGTCTCCCCCGCCCACGCCCGTATACTACGACGCGTCCTGCTGCGTTCTTGCAATAGGCTTGCTGCGGGCCGGGCGGAACTTCTTCCATGAAACGCGCAAAAAAAGCTGTCGCCGCCGCTCAGAGACTCGAGCGCTGGTTCAAGCGCGGCGTACTCGGCCGTTCCTGGATGCTCAAAGAGTTTGCCAGCCCTATCACGCAAGAGAGCATGCTGCTCGACAAGCCGCGCTGCGAGGCCTATCGCGAAGCCATTCAGCGCACCATAAAGCCCGGCGACGTGGTCGTGGATCTCGGCGCGGGCACCGGCTTGCTTTCTTTTTTCGCGCTGCAGGCCGGAGCGCGTCACGTCTACGCGATCGAAATGAGCAAGATCGCCGACGCCACCGCCGAATTGATCGAGGCCAACGGCTTCCGCGACCGCATCACGCTCATTCGCAAAAACTCAAGAAAAGTGCGCCTGCCGGAACGCTGCGACGTCCTGGTCACCGAAACGCTCAGCGCCTTTTGCTTTGACACGGAAAACACCATCGAATTCGTCGCCGACGCCCGCGAGCGCTTCCTGAAGCCCGGCGCGCGCATCATTCCGGAATCCGCGGAGACTTTCCTCCTGCCCTTTTCATCCGAGGCTTTTGGCGCGGGCCGTTTGCCGGCGCGATTCTACGATCTCGACTACAGGCCGTTTATCAAGCGGCTTTTGAAGGCTTATCACCTGGTGCGCGCTTCCGGCAAACCGTTTGTGGCTCTCAGCCAGCCCGCGCGTTGTTATCAAATCGATTTTCGCAATGCCGCGAAGAACCCGGAACAGACCTTTGTTCCCTTTCGCATCACCGCCGATGGCCGCCTCGATGGCTTCCTCGGCTGGTTCGAGGCCCGCCTCTGCGAAGGCGTCACGCTCAGCAATTCACCGTTTCTGCCGCTTACGCACTGGTGGCAGCTCTATCTTCCCGTTCTCGACCAGCCCGAGTATCGCGCCGGCCAAACCCTGCTTCTCTACCTCGACCCCAACATCGTCGCCGGCCAAGCCGAATGGCAATACGCCGTCCAGCCGGCAACTACTCAATCTTCTAGTGGGGGGCTGCCGAAGTGAATCAAGCCCCGCTACTCAAGAATCCCTGGTTTTTGGGCACAAACGGCCGCCTTGCGGTGTCAAAATTATGTTAATGCTCTTTCCGCTCGACAGCTTGAACCCCGCACACTTTTGGTTTCAGATTCCCATGCTCACCAAGCTGTTTTTGCTTTTCCTTGTGGCCGTTTCCCTTTATCTACTGATCTCACTGGTGCGAGTTCTTTTGCGTCTCCCGTCCCTGAAAAGTCTTGCGTTCACAGAAGCTTCTGTGGCTGGTGTACGATCATCTCTAACTGCTCTTCAGCACCGCCTGAACAATTTGCGATCTCTTCTTCTTTTTGCATTCTTCTTGTTCGCCTTCTGCTTCTTTCTGCAAGTTCCCGCTGCTTTCGTCACCTTTGGCGACTCTAAAGTGCCCGGTTTCACCCTTATCCTGATGCAACTGGCGACTTACTTCGAATATGCCACAGACGTCTGTTTCCTTTTTCTCTTCCTGCACTCCGTACATTGGCTAGCATCTGCCCGCGTGGAGGCACTGGTTAAAAAACTTCAACTTTCTTAGACGGCATTGATTCCCACTGTTGCTTTCTAAAGCTGCCCGCTAAAATACTTCCGCGGGGGAAACATGCCGCGGCTCAGAAGCTCCTTGCCGCAGCGGCGGCGGATCTGCTCCGACCAGTTCACCCAGCTGTGCTCGCTAAGCCCGAGAAAGTGCCGCGCATTTTCATACGGCGCGAGGCCTAGGTAATAGAGGCGAAACATCACCATGCGCGAAGCCCAGTCCGGCCCATCCAGCGCCGCCTGCCCAGCAAGGGCGAAATCCGCCACCCACTCATTCAGCCGCGGACGAAAGTCCGGACGCCACAGAAACTTGGCCGTGTCTTTCCAGTTCAGCGCCGAAATGCCGCGCTTCGTCTCCAGCACTTCGCGCGCGCCCCGGTAGATTTCCCAGCACACGTCAAACGCTAGCTCCGGCTTCACGCCCATGGCGCCTCCGCTCAATCAGCACTGAACGTAAATCCCGCGATTCAGCAAGCCGCGCCTTGCAGCGCGAGTTTCCTTCCACCGCTTTGCGCTCGCTCACCGACGACCTTCCTGCGAATGGCGCGCCTCAGCTGGTACTCCCACACCGTGCCGAAGTCTTCCCCGCGCAAAACCGCGTCCAGTGCCCGCGGCCGCTTCTCCACCACGAAGCCGCCGTACTCCGGCTTTCGCAAATGCCGCAACTGCGCGGAGATGCTGGCTTGCGGGTAGTGCGTCAGCTTGGCCAGCTCCTCGAGCGTCAGCCACGTCTCGCATTGCCGCGCGCTCAGCATCACGTCGCAGAGCACGTCGCGCTGCCTTCGCCTGCCCGCGCACACAGACTTGCTGTGGCCGGCGGACCGCGCAAATCTCTTCAGTTCCCTTCTCCGATTTTTCCGCATCACTGCCTCCTCTCCCGCTTTCCTTCACTCTTCAGCGGGAAACTCTTCGTTGGGCGCCTCTCGCTCCTCTTCACGCCCGTCTTCGCGTTCCTCACCGTCCGGATCATCCGGACTCCACGCCGTGCGTTCCGGATCTTCGTAATCTCCTGCGCAAGCGCTGCAAGCGCGCATCGCAGGCATTTCGCCCGCACCCTCGCTCAGAAAAGATCCGGCCCTTCTTGCCCGCGCAACGGAAATCCCTTCGCCTCGCCGCCGGACATTTCCACAGTTTTCCACATGCATACTCATAAGATGGGCTGGACATTAATTACTGACCTGTTACTGTACGGATTGAGGATTTCCAGGAGGCGCCCGTGACTTGTCCCCGCACGCAGCCACCGTGGCAGTTCCTGCTCTCGGCTTCGCGCAATTCGCTCCAGAGCTACGAACTCTCGCGTCTCAGCCATGCGTCCAATCTCCGCAAGGAGATTGCCGCGCTTCTCGATCAATGGATGGAGGAAAACTCGGCAGCCATGCTCGCGCGCTGGTTGATCGAGCAGCGGGAGCATCCGCCACGCGTACAGGAATCGTCTGGCGCCGGCGATGCGCTCCCAAGGCCCGGACATGGTGTGTCCGATAATGTTTTGCCGGATCGGGCGGTCTCCCCGCCGGCAAACTGCGGCCCCGCTTGAGGTGAAGGTTATTTTTCGAGACGTATTCGACAATTCGCCGCAAGCTTTCCCGCTGAGCGCTGCGCTCGCCAACAGGCCCAGAGGTGTGCCCAGCCTCAAGCTTCGCAGCGGCTCCAAAACGCTCACCGCCGCGCCCTCTCCCAGCGCCCCGCATCTCTTCGCATCCCCGCGCCTCGCACTCCCCATGAGCATCTCTGCCTCCCCACACCACCCCAAAGTCTTACGTCTTGGCAGCTTTATAGGTGTTATGAGACCCAGGAGAGTGAACAAGCGAGGAATTGCTGCGGCAAAATTTAAGAAAAAGACAAGCGCATGCAGCGGACTAGCTGTTTGGATTTGAAAGTGGAAAAAACTAACGTGCAGTCACGGCAGGCAATAATTCTTTTTCGAGAAGCTGTTCTTTGCGGTAAACGAGAGAATTGATGTCGTACGTCGCTAGTTCAAACCCGTGCCCGTGCGTTATCGCGTCAGTCGGGCATGCTTCCACGCAATAACCACAGAAGATGCAGCGCGAATAATCGATGTTGTACACGCTGGCATAGCGTTCGCCCGCGGAAATGCGGTTGGCGTCGACGTTTTCCGCTGCTTCGATGTAGATGCAGTTTGCTGGGCACGCCGCGGCGCAAAGGAAACAGCCCACACATTTTTCCAGTCCACTTTCATCACGGTGCAGGACATGAATCCCACGGTAGCGCGGCTGAAAATGTACCGGCTCATACGGGTAGTTCTCCGTGACCGTCTTTCGAAAGATATTGCGGAAGGTCACGCTGAAGCCTTTTACCAGCGCTGCAAACGTTTCGCCCACTTCGCGTAGGATCGATGGCATAAGCAAGCAGTCTAGCAAACGGCTCTGAGCCGGGCAAATCGACTGCGGATTTGGGTAGTGCTCTAGTCTAAATTAGACGACTACCAGCATTTCGATTCCCACACCGTCTCAGGCTTTTAGCGCTTGGATGATCTGCTTCCCGTGAAAACGCCCGTTCTCGATAAAAATCTCTCCCGTGTGCCGCCCGCCAATGACCACGCCTGCCAGATGTATCCCTGGCACGTTGCTTTCGAGCGTATTCGGATCCAGCGCCGGCCTACGGCTCTCCGCATCCAGCTTTACGCCCAGGCTTTCTATGAATGAAAAATCCGGGTGATATCCCGTCAGGGCAAACACCTGTTTTGCCGGCACTCTTTTGGTTTGCGCGTGATGCTCCACCACCACTTCATCCTTCGTGATCTCATCCACACGTGCATCGAGCAACGCCTGAATCTGCCCGGCTTTGATGCGGTTTTCGATGTCTGGACGGACCCAATACTTAATGGAGGCACCCAATTCTCTTCCCCGATGGACCAGCGTGACCCGCGCGCCGTTTCGATAGAGATCGAGCGCCGCCTCGGCCGCAGAATTCTTGCCGCCGATCACCACCACGTCTTGCTTCCAGAACTCGTGAGGCTCGCTGTAGTAATGCGATACATGGGGCAGGTTTTCGCCGGGCACGCCCAGTTGGTTTGGGAGATCGTAATAACCGGTCGCCACAACGATTTTCTTGCAGCCGTATCTCTCTTTCGTTCCCTTTTCCGTTTGCGTGATAACCGCAAAGTTTCCATCCCGGCCTTCGACACGCAGAACGCGCTCATACAATCGCAATTCCAGCGCGTAATGTTCTGTAACCTTACGATAGTATTTCAGCGCTTCGATGCGCGTCGGCTTCTCCGCCGCGCACACCAGCGGCAAATCGCCGATTTCCAGGAGTTCCGGCGTGGTAAAGAAGACCATGTTCACCGGATAGTGGAAAATCGAATTGCAGAGGCACGCTTTGTCGATGACCAGCGGCCGCATCCCCGCGCGTTTGGCTTCAATCGCGGTTGCCAGGCCTGTTGGCCCGGCGCCTATGCAAATAATGTCGAAGGTTTCCATCAGAACTTCAGTTTGCAATTTGTTCTGGGGAATTGCAAATTGCGGCCATCCTACTGCCTTGGAGGCAGATCCAGGATTTCAGATAACTCGCGGCGGAATGAATCGAGCTCCTGCAACTTCTCCGGGGTTGCCGCTACCTCTCGCTTCTTCCAGACGAAGACTTCGCCAGACCCGCGCTCTATTTTCACGCTTAGGTTGCCATCTACCAAGTACGAAGGTGGTGCGAGCAACTTAAGTCCCCCGTTCGGAACTGGCGCCAGCACGGCGGCGCAATCCCCCTTCCTCATGCAGAGGACATTTTCGTACGGCGGAATCACAATCGGACGAAAGCCCGCCGCGAACAGGCGCTCGACGACCTGGATTTGCTGTGGGCTGAGTTCAACCATGGACTGTGGGGGTGAGCCCCGCGCACTAGTCTTATTAAGACTAGTCTAAATGAGACTAAGCAGCCGTCGAATCCGCTTCCGAGGAGGAGCCTTCGAGCTGTGTCAAAATTTCGCGCAGTGTGGAAATCAATTCATCGCGCGAAACGTGGCTCTTCTTGAACTGAATCCGGAATTTAAAGCTCTCGCTCGGCGGTTCAAATTGAAAAATGAAGGGCTGCGGACGGTGCGGCCCGGCCTGCTCTTCACGGCGCTCGCGCCGCGCCTCGTCGCGCGTCAAGCCGCCCTGCATGATGCGGTGAAACATCTCCATCATTTTCTTTTCGGTCGGTTGCCGCGCGATTTGCAACAGCAGCGACTTCGACAGGATCCCGTGGTCAATGCATTTTTTCCGCAGCGACTCCGGAATATTGCGTAGTGACAATGTCTCCGTCACTGAAGAACGCGCCCGGCCGATTTTCTTAGCGATGTCCTCGTGCGTATATTCAAACTGCGTGCTCAGGCGGTGCAGCCCGTCCGCTTCCTCAAACGGCGTCAAGTCTTTCCGCTGGATGTTCTCGATCAAGCCGATTTCGAGGGTCTCCGCGTCGTCCGCGGTCTTTTCGATACATGGAAGTTCCCGCAATCCCGCCGCGCGTGAAGCGTGGTAGCGCCGCTCCCCGGAGATGATGTAGAAGCAGTCCTCGCGCGGCACATAGCGCACCAGCAACGGCTCCAACACGCCTTTTTCGCGAATCGATTCCGAGAGTTCCCGCAAATCACCCAGCGACTTGCGCGGCTGGTCCGGATTCGGGCGGATCTGGTCCACGCGAATCATCCGTCCCACCGCCGCGCCGCTATAACTTGTCAGTGATTCGACGTAGTGCGCGTCATGCCGCATCTTCAGCGTGATGGGTAGCCCGATTCTCTTCGACACGTTGGATAACCTCCCCTGCGAGTTTCTTGTACTCGACCGCGCCGGGTGATTTCGGCGCATAGGTTAAAATTGTTTCCTTGTAGGCCGGACTCTCTTCCAGCCGCACATTCTTGGTGATTTTGGTTTTGAAGAGTACTTCGCCGAACACGGAGCGAATCTGCCCGTGAGTGTCCTTGGAAATGTTCGTGCGCTTGTCAAAAAGCGTGATGACCACGCCCAGAACTTTCAGCCCGGGATTGGGACGCGCGCGGATTCGCTCGTAGGTTTCCAGCAGATCGTCAGTCCCTTCGATCGCGAAGTACGCCGCCTGGATGGGCACGAGCAGATGCGTCGAAGCCACCAGTGCGTTGACAGTGAGGATTCCGAGCGAAGGCGGGGTATCCAGCACGATGTAATCGTAATCCTTCAGGAGCGGAGTCAGCGCGTCTTTCAGCTTGTACGGTGCATCAAACTGACCCGCCAGTGCTTGCTCTAATTTCGCCAGCGCCAATCGTCCCGGCCCGAGAAACAACTTTGGATCTTTTGTCGGTTTGACGACCGCCGCCATCGTGACGCGGCTGTCGCTGAGTACCTCGAACATCGACGTGGAAATCTCACCGGAATCATAAAAAGCAATCGTCGAATTGGCCTGCGGATCGAGATCGACCAACAGCGTGCGCTTGCCGCGATTCGCCAGCGCCGCCGACAAATTGATCGCCGTCGTGGTCTTTCCGACGCCGCCCTTTTGATTCGCAACTGTAATGATGGCAGTCATCTGTTTCTGCCTCCGTCCGCTCGTCCTGCCTGCCCCGAGCGTCTCGGGGAACGAACGCGAAGGGCGCACGCAGAAGCGGTCCGCCCCGATCTGGCAACTGGGTTCCTATATATGGGTGCTGCCTTCAGAAAACCCCCAAGGCCTAGGCTAACTCTACGTTTTCAAGACATTAAATGGCAAGGAAAAAGTGGAAGGAAGGCAAAAGAAAGCAGTGGAAATCTTGCGGCGGCTGACTCAAGGGCGGCTCCAGGCGGAACCGCAAACTGCCCTAGAAATCGAGTCCCCAGAAATCGGGAGATGGCTCCAGAAGTTCCACGCCAAGTTCCCATCCCGCGGGGCCTTCGTGCCCGCGCCAGATAACGGATGCATCGCTGGAAATCTGGTTGGTGAGGTTGATCAAGCGCATCTTCTGCCCCACACCGAAGCTCTGCGGCACGATGGCGAGGCAGCCTTTGGGCCCGATGTCCTTCGTGTAGCCCTCCGCGCGCAAAGCACGACCCGCTTCGGTCCACTCAATGGCCACGGATACTCGCGAATTGAGGCGTCCCGTGCCGCGAATGTACTTCACTCGTTCTTCAAAGCGAATCTCTTCTGAAAGCGCCACGGATTTCTCCTCAGTGCCGTTCCGCCAGATCGACCCCATCACGAGGCAAAACTCTGTAATATCAACAGCCTAGAGACGCGTCTAGTCCGGGTCAATGGGACTTAGCACCCAGTACGCTCCAGCGGTTACCCCCCAACCACGGCACCTGTTTCGTTCTCGTACCAATTCACCTGAAGTCCTTTTGCTTGAAGTACCAAATTGAGCCTTCCCAACGCCAGGCTTTCGCCCCACAGTGTTTTCTGTATACGAATCTCAACCTGCGCCATCGTCCCTCCTTGGTGCAAGGAGGCTCAGATGGAAGTGCATGAATCCGAGCGGCGTATCTCTCGCCGTCTTCAGTTCAAAACCGCACTGCGAGTTCGCGTTTGGAAAACCGGTTCGGCAGAGCGAAGATCGGAATCGCAAAATCTCTCCGAAGGTGGGGCCTTTTTCGCGACCGATGTGCCCATGGCAATCGGCTGTGCGGTCGAAATCCTCCTGAAAATGCCGCACGAAGTCACCGGAAAACTCACCACCGAGTGGCGATGCACGGGTCACGTTGTGCGTCTCCAACCCGTCGAGACGCCGTGGGGCAATTTGGGTGTCGGCGTACAGTTTGATTGCTATGAAATTCTGCGGTCAAAAACCGCTGCGTCACCCTGAATCTGGTTGAGCAATCAGGCAAACCGACACGCCATCCATGAAGACAAGCCCACTCTTGCCCGGTGATTCAGAGACCCTCACGGGCGGAGCTAGAGGCTCGATGGCGCGCCGGGCCATCGTCAGAATTCGGAGGATGACATGCAGCGGCGTGGCCTGATCGTCGACGATGAACCGCTTGTTTGCGAGCTGATTGGAAAAGTGTTGAATTCCGCCGGCATGGAAGCATTGAGCCTCACCAGAAGCACGGAAGCTCCCGGCATCCTCGAGGAAGGAAAGTTTGATGTGGTGTTCCTGGATCTGCACATGGCTTTTCCGGATGGAATCGAGCTCGCCCGCCAGATGCGCTGCTCGCGGAACAACCGTACCACCCCTATCGTCCTGATCAGCGACGACCAGCGTCCCAGCGCTCTCTCCGTCGGATTTGCGGCCGGGGCCAGCTTCTTTTTGTATAAGCCGATTGACAAGGACCGTCTCTTGAAGCTGGTTCGGGCCACGCAGGGCGCCATGGAGCACGAGCAACGCCGAACCCGTCGCGTGTCCATTCAATCCAAAGTGCGCTTCCTGTTTGGCAAGGAAGAATTGGAAGGGGAAACCGTCAATGTCAGCATGAGCGGTCTTTTATTGCAGGCTACCCGGATCGCTCCGGTCGGTGCATCCCTGCGAATGAGCTTGCAGCTTTCTCAACAAATGAGGCCCATCATGGCTGCCGGATCGGTTGTTCGCGTTCAGCGCGGAAATCAGATGGGCATTCAACTTGACCAACTGACTCTTTCCGACAGCGAGAGACTGCAGGAATTCCTCTTGCCGTTGATTCCTACGGACTAGCTATTCCCGCCGCACGCTCTACCCTCTGAGATCGATTCGTTTCTCCGGCGCAACCGTTTGCTCCTACTTCCCTGCTGCGCTTACACTCATTCATCTCGTCTAACAATCATGCTAAGGCTGCAAACTTTCCGCGCCGAGTTTCGCCCCACGCTGCGGCTGGCCTTTCCACTCGTACTTGCCGAGCTTGGCTGGATGAGCATGGCCATCGTCGACACGATGATGGTGGGCCGTCTCCCCAATAGCGCTACGGCCATGGGCGCCGTCAGCCTAGGTTCCAACATCTTTATTGTGCTGGCTCTTTTCGGCGGCGGCCTGCTGATGGGCCTGGACACACTTGTCTCGCAAGCCTTTGGCGCCGGAAAACGAGAGGATTGCCATCGTTCACTGCTCAACAGCATTTACCTGAGTATCGGCTTGGCGCCGTTCCTGGCTGCGCCCGTTTGGCTGCTTCCCTCGCTACTTTCGGGGATTCATGTGGACCCCAGTGTTCTTGAACTGGCCATCCCTTACACCAAGGCGCTAACCGTCGGACTGTTGCCACTCTTGCTCTACTTCGCCGTGCGCCGCTGTTTGCAGGCCATGAACATGGTGAGGCCGGTAGCTTTCGCGCTCGTCAGCGCCAATATCGTGAACGCGCTTGGAAACTACGCGCTGGCTTACGGACACTTTGGAATTCGCGCCATGGGAACAGTGGGTTCGGGCTGGTCGACGGCGATCGCTAGAACCTACATGGCTTCTGTTCTTGTTGGCTACCTCTTATGGTATGACCGAAAAAATCGCACCGAGCTCCTGAAAACTCCGGTTGACATCGATCTCCCGCGAATTCGCCGCTTGATTACGCTAGGGCTACCGGCGGCCATCCAATTCACGCTGGAAAGCGGGGTCTTTGCCCTGGCCACAGTGCTCATCGCGCGGCTCGGCGCGGTGCCGCTTGCCAGTCACCAGATCGCTCTCAACACGGTCGCGCTCACCTACATGGTGCCGCTCGGAGTGGCCTCCGCTGCCGCCGTGCGTGTTGGTCAGGCTATCGGCCGCGGAACTCCTGGAGCGGCTGGCGATGCCGGCAGCACCGCGATTTTTCTAGGTGCTGCCTTCATGACTGCCGCAGGTGTGGTCCTCCTCACCGTACCGAGATGGATCGCGCGCGCTTACACTCCCGATGAAGCCGTCATCCGCAGCACCATTCACCTGCTCGCTGCTGGCGCAGCTTTTCAACTTTTTGATGGTATCCAGACCGTTGCGACTGGCGCCCTGCGTGGCACGGGGGATACACGCACACCGATGTTCTGCCACTTCACGGCGTATTGGATCATCGGCCTACCGCTCGGCGCGTGGCTCTGCTTCAGCCGAGGCTGGGGCGCCTTCGGCCTTTGGGCCGGCCTCAGCCTGGCCCTTATTTTGATCGGAATCGTTTTGCTCTTCGCCTGGCGCCGCACCGTACGCCGTCTGCTACTTGCCCAGCAGGCAGGCTAATTCGCAAGGTGATTCTTGATCGAGACAGGACTTAAACAATCTCCACCAGCTACATCTTGTAGCGGCCGAGGTCATCGTCGGACAGTCCCTCGAGGTAGGTGCGCAGCTGTTCGCTCGTATTGTGCTCGGAAAAGGCACTGGAGATTTTCGAGCTTTTCAAAACCTCTTCATCCACGAAAATTGGGCAATCCACACGCAGAGCCAGAGCCAAGGCATCGCTGGGGCGCGAGTCGATGGTCATCATCTGCCCTTCGCGCTCGACCCAAATCAGCGCGTAAAAAGTGTCGTCCTTGAGTTCGTTCACCACGATCTTCTGAACGCGCACCTCGAGCCCCAACAAAACATTCTTCAGCAGGTCGTGAGTCATCGGGCGGGGCGTCTGTACTTTTTCAATTTCCAGGGCGATGGCGTTTGCTTCATAGACGCCCACCCAGATTGGCAGGATCGCCTGGCCTTGCACGTCCTTCAGCACCACGATGGGCATGTTTGTAACGGGGTCCATCATCAGGCCGCGGATTTTCATCTCCACTTCCATCGAGGCCTCCCTAAGCTAACGGACTTGCTCGCCCACCAGACAGTTCGGAGTCGCTCCCGTAATGCGAACCTGGACGTAGGTTCCCAGAAGCTCCTTCTCTTGTGAAGCAAAATTTACGACCACGTGCGACGTTGTGTATCCGGACCACTGGTTCTCGCGGCGCGATTTTCCGCTGACCAGCAGCTCAAACGTCCGATCGACCAGTTTTTCGTTCGTGGCCGTCTGAATTTCCCGCTGCTTTTCCTGCAACACGCCCAGCCGTCTGCTCTTTTCCTCTTCCGGAATCGCATCAGGCATCGCCAGGGACGACGTATTTGGCCGCGGTGAATACTTGAACGAAAACAAACTGTTGTATTTCACTTCCGCCAGGAGGCTAAGCGTTTCTCCAAAATCGTCTTCCGTCTCGCCGGGAAATCCCACGATGATGTCGGTGGTGATGGCAATCGGCCGCTTCGCATCGCGGATCATGGCGATTTTTTCCAGATACTCGCCGCGCGTGTATGTCCGCTGCATGGCCTGCAGCACCTTTGTCGAACCGGATTGTACCGGCAAGTGCACGTGGTCGCAGATCTTCGGCTGTGATTCCATCGCTTCCACAATGTCCGACGTGAAGTCGCTAGGATGCGAGGTCGTAAACCGTACCCGCCGGATCCCTGGAACATCCGCTACTGCCAGCAGTAATTCCGAAAAGCGCATCTTTCGCGGCGCGGGGTCCGCGTATGAGTTCACCGTTTGCCCCAGTAGTTGAACCTCGGAGTAGCCGAGTTCTGCAAGCTGCCGCACTTCTTTCAAAACAGAATCGCTGGCGCGGCTCCTCTCCGGTCCACGCGTGTAGGGCACCACGCAATACGAGCACGCCTTGTCGCAACCTTCGATAATGGTCAGGTAGGCCCGCCAGGGATTGTCGCGCCGCGTCATCTCCGTCTCGAACGTTTCGTCCGTATCCGTGTCGAGTCCCGTCACGCGGTGATTCCCTGCCTCAAGTTGCGCAATCATTTGAGGCAATTTGCTGTAACTCGCCGACCCGCACACCAGGCTCACCCACGGCGCGCGCTTGAAAACATCTTCGCCTTCCTGTTGCGCCACGCAACCCAGCACTCCGATAATCTTTCCTTCGCTTAGCTTTTCCCGGTACTCACCCAGCCGCGAGAAAACTTTCTGCGCCGCTTTTTCGCGGATGCTGCAAGTGTTGTAGAGAATCAGCGACGCCGCGTCCGGCGTTTCGACCTGATGGTAGCCACGCGCGAGCAGCACGCCGGCCACTTTCTCCGAGTCGTGATCGTTCATCTGGCAGCCGAACGTCTCCAGGAAAAATGTCCCGCGGTCAGGCACTTCGACGTGCTGGCGTGCGGTGGCGGTGGATGCCTGGCTGGTCAGTCTCTCTAACCCGATGTCGAATGGTTTGCCCATGCCCAAATCGCAGTTTACCACACCTGCTTCGCTCGGCAGGTTTGCAGAAGGGTCGCGCGGCGCTGCACGTCCTCGGCAGAAAGTCTACCCTTGTCCGATAAGCAGCAAATCGAGAAACAGCCGCATCCTATTGGTTGCACCCTCTGGATGCGTATGCTACGTTTTTAGCGCCCAGAAAAATTTGTTCTCACTGAGGGGTACAACATTTTCCTGTTCACCGCCATTCTTCAGACCGATATCGGAAACATCCTCACGCAAACCGGTTGGGTCGCCCGCGGCGTTCTCTTCATCCTACTTTTATTTTCTCTTATTTCCTGGGCGATGATTTTTCAGAAACTGGGGCTGTTCGGCCGCATTCGCCGTGAGAGCGACCAATTTCTCCGCATTTTTCGCGCGACGCGCGGCGTGGCAAACCCTCAGGCTCTGGCCTCGGCGGGCTCGCCGTTTTCCTCTGTCTACGCGGCTGGCTATCGCGAGCTGCAGAGCCAGGTTGGCGGCGCCACGGGCAATCCTGGCCCGCCCAAACTGAAAAGTTTGCAGGCCGTCACCGTTAACATGCAGCTTGCTTCCGCTGACGAAGTTCGCCGCGTGGAAAAAGGCATGTCGTGGCTGGCGACCACCGGGTCGGTCACTCCCTTTATCGGACTTTTTGGGACCGTATGGGGGATCATTGACGCTTTTTCCGGCTTGGGCAGCGCCGGCGCCGCCAGTCTTCGCGCCGTTGCGCCGGGCATCGCGGAAGCCCTAGTGACCACCGCCGCGGGCCTCGCCACCGCAATCCCTGCGGTCATTTTCTACAACCAGTTTTTGCAGAATATTCGCGATCTCGGGCAGCGCCTGGATACTTTTGCCATGGAAGTCACCGCGCAGATCGAAAAGACGTTTAATTAGGCTTGAAGGCCGAACCGCCCCGGCCGCATCGAATAGTTAGGAACATGCAACAATTATCCAAATCGACGCAGACTTCGCTCTCCGAGATCAACATGGTCCCGTTTGTGGACGTGGTGCTCGTGCTGCTCATCATTTTCATGATCACCGCGCCGATCCTCCAGTCCGGCATCGAGGTCGACGTGCCGAAGACGCGCACGGTGAAGGAAATCAACCAGGAACGGCTGGTCGTCACCGTGGACAAGGCTCAGCGCATCTATCTCGGCAATGAGCCCATCAATATTCACCAGCTTGGCTCTCGAATCAAATCTCAGTTGAAAAACACGCAGGAGGGCGTTTTTCTCCGTTGCGACGAGACTGTTCCCTTCGGCAGCTTTGCCGCCGTTGTCGACGCCCTTCGTATGTCCGGCATCAGTAACATTAGTATCGTCACCGAGCCCATCACCACGCGCGCGCGTACCCAATAATGATGACCACCGCCGCCAATTCGATGGATTCTCTCGGGCGCCCTCGCTACGGTGACCAAAGTCTTCGTCAGTTCCTCATCTACTCGATCATCATGCATACCAGCGTGGCTCTCGTTATCGCTGTCTCAGCGTTTATCCAGTTTAGACAAGCTCGCTGGGGTGGCGTTGGTGGTGACCTTGGCGGCACGAAAGTAAATTTGGTCAATTCCGCTGGAATTCCCATGCCCAAGGAAGCGGTCGTTAAGGAGAGCAAAGCCGTGGACCCAACCAAGGGTCTTAATAAAGAAGAGCCTCCGAAACCGCCGGAACCAAAAACCGACGCCACGAAGATCCCAAAATTCGAGAAAGAAAAGCCTCTACCTCCGTCCCCCAAGTCTAGAACTCTCGACAGCAAGACTCCGCCCGCGGACAATGCCGTCCCCTATGGCAAAGGCGGCAATCCTGATCTTCCGACGGGCTATTCTTCGACGCCCGGTGCCGGCTCTAGCGGTTCCTCCATCCCAGGTCAGGGAAGCACCGACTTCGCCTCGCGGTATGGCTGGTACATCGCAGCGGCAAAGCGCCGCGTCGAGCCCAACTGGAACCTGCTCTTCCTCGATCCCCAGGCTCGTAACTCCCGGACGCTTCACTGTGAAATTTCATTTACGATCTTGCGGGACGGAACGATAAAAAATCTCCGCGTATCACAGTCCAGCGGTAACTCTTCCTTTGACACTTCCGGCCTGCGCGCGATCCAAAGTTCAATCCCCTTTGATCACCTCCCGCCGGATTGGAAAGCTCCGGACGTCGACGTTCTTTGGGATTTCCCTGATAGAGGCACCCCATGAAAGGCGAATCGAATTGAGAATCGCGATTCCAGTTATTGCTCGGAGGTCAGAGTGAATAGTGCTTCAAATCGATTCCGCCTATTTTCACTTCTCTCAATTCTCGCTCTGGCTGCGCAATGCACATCCGCACAATCCCAAGGATGGTTCCGCGCGGGCACTGGCCTCGGCGACGCCAACAAGCCTCGCGTGGCCATCTCCGACTTCGCGCCGCGCTCTGATGCTGCCAAGCCCCACGCTTCCCTCTTCACCCAGGTCGTGCGCGACGATTTGCAATTCTCCGGCATTCTTGAAGTTCCCAGCTCCAGCTTCTACCCTCCGCAAGCCCCCAGCGTCCCCGCGGAACTGAAACCTGCTGCCTGGATCGACCCGCCCACCAACGCCAATTTCCTCGGCTTCGGAAATCTCTCCGAATCCGCTTCCGAAGTGGCCATCGAAGCCTGGCTTTACGACGTGCGCAATCCTTCCTCCCAAGCCGTCGTGGGCAAGGTCTACCGCGGCGCTCCCACCGACCTCCAGGTGCGAAAATTTGCCCATCAATTCGCGGATGAAATCATCAGCAAGCTTTCCGGCGGTCTTCCTGGCGTCGCTGGAACGCAGATTGCCTTCGTCAGCTCGCGCGGTGGCTCCAAGGAAATCTGGATAATGGACTACGACGGCTCCAACCAGCGCCCGCTTACTTCCCTGAAATCCATATCTCTCACTCCCCGCTGGTCGCCAGATGCTTCGCGCATCGCCTTCACCTGTTTCCGCCCCTCGAACGGTGTCACCAGCGCGCAAATCTGCATGTTCTCCATGGATACCGGCAAACTGGTTTCGTTTCCTGCCTTCCGCGGCACCAACATCACGCCCGCATGGTCGCCGGATGGCACCCAAATCATTTTTTCATCCTCGATGCAGGGGAATCCGGAACTTTATCTCGCCGACCTCAACGGCGGCCGCCCCAAGCGCCTGACCAACGCCAACGGCGCGAGCATGTCTCCCAGCTGGAATCCCAAGACCGGCCAGACCGTTGCTTTCGTCAGTGACCGCGGCGGCACTCCTCAGCTCTACCTGATGAATTCCGACGGCACCAGCACCACGAAGCTCGACTTGCCGGACAAGGGATACGTCATCGATCCGGCATGGGCGCCCAACGGCCAGTTGCTGGCCTTCAGTTGGCGCCGCCCCAACGATAACTATGACATTTACGTCATGGACGCCGCCTCTCAGCAGCTTGTCGAACTGACCCGCGATCAGGGCCGCAACGAGCGTCCCAGCTGGGCTCCCGACGGCCGCCACCTCGTATTTGAATCCACCCGCGGCGGCACACGCCAGATCTGGACCATGCTGGCCGACGGCTCTCAGCCCCGCCAGTTGACCACTTCCGGCCACAATGAATCGCCCAACTGGTCGCCAAAGTGAGGATTTTTGAAACAAGTGGGACAGTTCGTGCATCTCATGCACAGGCGCTTTGTGTCGAGCTCTTGAACGCGCAGCCGTTACTCTTGCGCGAAAATGCTCGGAAAATTCCCGGTACGATGTATAATATATCGTGATGCGACATATTACCCGGACCCAGCCCACTGGTGTTACCATAGGCTCTCTTCTGGTGGGACGAACACGGGATTTTACTTGCTGAGGAGGATTCGCATGAAATTGGCTTCACGCTCTCTCTACCGCGCCGGCTTGTTCGTGATGCTTGCCGCTGCTGTGTTTACTTTCGGTTGCAAGAAGCCGCCGAAAGCCCAGCCGCCTGAAACTAAACCGCAACCACCGGCAGCTGCCAGCCCCACGGTTACCTTGCAGGCCAGCCCGTCCACCATCAATAAGGGTGACTCGGCGACGCTCACCTGGAATTCTACGGACGCCACTCAATTGAACATCGACCAGGGAGTTGGTGCCGTCACTGCTCAGGGCTCGACCAAGGTCACACCATCCGACTCGACAACCTATACGATCACCGCGACCGGCCCGGGTGGCTCGACCAGCGCAACGGCCAGTGTCACCGTGAACGCTCCAAAGATCGAGACGCCGCCGCCGCAAGTTGACCTCAATGAGCTTTTCCTGAAAGAAGTTCGCGACGCCTATTTCGATTATGACAAGGCGGACCTGCGTCCCGATGCCCGCGCCGCGATCACCAAGACGGCGGATTTCCTCAAGAACTATCCGCAGATTAAAGTCCGCATCGAGGGCCATTGCGACGAGCGCGGCTCCACGGAATACAACCTCGGCCTTGGCGATCGCCGCGCCAACGCCGTGAAACAGTTCCTCGTGTCTTTGGGCATCTCTGCCGACCGCATGGACGTCGTCAGCTTCGGCAAAGAAAAGCCCTTCTGCACGGAGAGCAATGAAGCCTGCTGGTCGCAGAATCGCCGCGGCCATTTCGTCAAGGCCAACTGACCGCCCTCATCGGCTTCCGGGGTTTCCCCGCGGCGCCGAATGGTTATGACTGATAGGGCCGCGAGGCCGGGCAAACCCTTGCTCACTCGCGGCTCTCTTAATTAGAGTGAAACCTGCTCCCCTGGCCTGTATTATTTTCTAGTGCCCTTCGGAGTCCTTTAGGAGGATTGTTCATGCGTATCCGCAACATCGCCATCTTCAGTGCCGTTATTCTCGCCAGTGCCTTCGCTGGGAGCCTCGTCGGCCCCCGTCCTGCCGAAGCCGTCGCCCGCGAACTCATCGATCTTCAGCGCGACGTCACCACCCTGCTTCAGGGCCAGAAGGATCTTTCCGACAAGATGATCCAGGACCACACCATGATGAAGACGCTCGTCGAGCAGTCCAACGACAACGTCGGCAAGCTGGCCTCCACCATGGGCTCGCTACAGAAGTCCGTCCAGGATGTTCAGGCCAATTCCGGCGCGCGCCTGGACACCATGTCTACGCAGGTCCAGGGGCTCTCCGACAATCTAGAGGAAATCAAGTCCCGCCTCGGCAAGCTCAACCAGCAGCTTGTCGATCTTCAGAATTCCGTACAGAGCGTCGATGCCAAGATTTCCGGCAACGCGCCTGCAACCTCTGGTGGAACCGCCACTCCGACCGCCGGTGTTGTTTCGCCAGCAAATTCTTCCGCCGTCCCCGCAGGCACTCCCGCGCCTCCTTCGGCCAACACGCTCTATGAAAGCGGCCTCGCCGACATCCGTAGCGGCAAGCAGGAGCTCGCACGCTCCGAATTCCAGGACTACCTGAAATTTTACGGCACTACCGATTTGGCTTCCAACGCGCAGTTTTATCTCGGCGAGATCGCTTACGCACAGAAAAATTACGATCTTGCGGTCAGCGAATACGACAAGGTCTTGAGCAATTACCCCAAAAGCTTCAAGCTCGCCCCCGCTCAGTTGAAAAAGGCAATGGCGCTCATCCAACTCGGCCAAAAAACCGCCGGTGTTCGCGAACTCCGCGAAGTCGTCAAGCGCTATCCCGGCACCGAAGAAGACCGCCTGGCCCGCGCCAAACTCAAGGAGCTAGGCGTCGCCGTCTCCGCCGCTCGCTAGCTCTACGTCCCTCCCCCGGCACCGCCCTCGCCTCAGTACAGACGCTCTTCAACGCCATGCGTTTCTTCTTATCTTCCCCAGCCTTTCGACCTTCAAACCTGCCTGCCTCCAACGCCTTTATCTCCTCACCCGATCATCTCTGTCCTCGTCGCTTCGAACGGTTGATCCAGCAAAGCATCTATTTTTTTAAGGAACGCCACGGTATGCGGCAATTCCGTATGCTTCTGCAACGCCGCTTCGTCCTTCCACCGCGAATGAATGTAAAACAACCGCCGATCCCGCGTAGAACGAAAAAGGTGAATGCTCAAGCAGCCCTCTTCTTCCCCCGAAGGCCCTTGCACTTCCCGCATCGCGTCTTCGACTGCGCTCTCCTCTCCCTCCCGCGCATGCAGCCGCACAAACGTATATCGCTCCAAGGCTTCCTCCTCACCCCGCTCATTCCTTCGGCACAAGCTGATAGCTCACAAAAGCGAATTGCTTCCCATCCGGCGACCATGAAGGCACATTCATCGTCCCTTGCCCGCCGAACAATTTCGCCAGCACCGTGATCTTCCCGCCCTTCATCGACATCATCCGCAGCATCACGTCTTTATTCTCCGGATGCCCGGTCACGCTCGCATCGTAGGTCAGAAAAACCATCTGCTGCCCATCGGGCGAAAAGTGCGGGAACCAGTCATTCTCTGGACCGAACGTCACCTGTTCCTGTTCGCTTCCATCCGCCCGCATCCGCCAGATTTGCATGTGCCCCGTGCGCTCGGAGTTGAAGTAGATATACTTCCCGTCCGGCGTGTATTCCGGCCCGTCGTCCAGCCCCTTCGCCGTTGTCAGGCGTGTTTCATCTCCCCCGGCGGTGGAAATCGTATAGATGTCAAACTCCCCGTTTCTCTCGCCGACGAACGCCAGCGTCTTCCCGTCCGGCGACCACCCATGCCAATACGAAGGCGCGCTCTTCGTGATGCGCCGCGGAGTGCCGCCTGCGATCGGCAGCATATAGACGAGCGACTTGTGCTCATCCTGCGTTTGGTCGCTGATAACCAACTCCCTGCCATCCGGAGAAATCCCGTGGTCATTGTTGCACCGCGTGGCGAATCCCGTGTCAATCGTCTGCGGAGTTCCTCCCGTCACAGGGATTTTCTCGATGTGCCCGTTCCGATTGAACAGAAGATTCTTACCGTCCGGCATCCAGTTCGGCGCTTCAAATCGTCCCTCCGCCACGTAGATCGCCTTCCGGTCTGCCGACTCGACGTTAATAATCTCCAGCATGCTGGCGAGTTTCGCCACTTTCTCCCAAGTCAGACCAAGCGCCGCGACGTCTCTACTCTCTTCCTCCTTCACATTGGAAAACACCGCCTTCTCCACCACGTCTTTCTCGTGGCTGCATACTCCAATCCCCACATAGAACGGTTCCTTCAGCACAATCTTTCCTGTCGCCCCCGCCAACGCGAATTTCCCGTCCACTCCGGCCACCCACATGCTGAAGTAATCCTTATGCTTAACGATTCGCACCCGCTTTGGTGCCTCAGACATCGCCTGCACCTCATGCGTCAATGCCCCCTCCTCATCCCGGTATTGCAGCGACGTCAATCCGCTTCCGTGCACCGCCACGTCCACATAAGCTGCATTGCTGTCGAGGCTCTGCCGCACCATCAACACTGCCTTGCGATGTGGATTCTTCCCCACTCCCACAAACGCGATGTCAGCCGTCAGTGTCACGTTGCCCCCTGCCCGTTTCCAGGCAAATTGAAACGCGTCGTTCACAAACCACATGTTTTCCCCGCTACCGCCGATCGTGTAGTTCCCCTTCCCCGCGTCGTATTCCACGGACCCGGCATGAAGAACCGTGCCAACATCTCCGTGGCTCTCAAACATCCCGACAGCCGCACCAGCCGGTGCATTCGATTGTTGAGCCCGAGACGCGTTCCTCGCGGCAAACGCCAACACGAAAGCGCAAGTCAGCGCTATCAGGCATGCGACTTTCTTTTTGCCCACGGTGAGGGCCTCCCTTCACCAAAACGCAGGCAACGTTAGGATGCCTCCGAACAATTGTCAATTACGCTGCCAAGGGCAATCTCCTGCCTAGCTCCCCATCGATCCGCCTGGCTCTCCGCCTCATTTCCCTTTTCCTCTCTCGCATGTTATCTTCGCCCTCTCAGGGAGAATTCCATGTCCGTCAATAAGGTTATCCTCGTCGGCCGTCTCGGCCGCGATCCGGAAACGCGCTACACCGGCGGCGGCCAGGCCGTCGCTAATTTCTCCGTCGCCACGGATGAATCCTACAAAGACAAAAACGGCGAACGCCAGAAACGCACCGAGTGGCATAAAATTGTCGTCTGGGGGAAGCAAGCCGAAATTGCCCAGCAATACCTGAAGAAAGGCTCGCTGGTTTTCATCGAAGGCCGAATCCAATCCCGCGAGTGGCAGGACAAGGAAGGCCAGAAGCGCACCAGCTTTGAAATCGTCGCCAACAATTTCCGCATGCTCGGCGGCCGTGGCGATGCCGCCGCGGCAGGCGCGGGCGCCGGCGGTGGCGCGAGCTCACGCTCCACTGGAGATGACTTCGAGACTCACGCCGCGCCCGCTGAAGATTCCTACAGCGGAAACGCGCCCGCAAGCAGCGGTCCCGAAATCTCCGACGAAGACATACCCTTCTAGGTGGCACAGCCACTCCGGCCTGTCCTGAGGCACGAAGGGGCTGTGCGGCTTACGTCGGACAAACTCGGCCGAGAGCGCTGAAACGTCCCGTATTGTCTTATTTCATCCTTAAATTCGGAGAAACTAAATGCCGCCAGTTAATCGCCAGCTTCGTCTGCAATCGCGCCCAAAAGGCCTGCTCGCTCCCGGTGATCTTCAACTCACCGAATCGCCGTTGCCCGAACTGAAAGACGGCCAGGTACTTGCGAAAGTGAAATACCTTTCGATCGATCCGACAATGCGCGTCTGGATGGCCACGGACAGTTATCTCCCCGCAGTGGCCATCGGCGAAGTCATGCGCGCGTTTGGGTTCGCAGAAATTGTCGAGACGCGGCATCCCGATTACAAGAAAGGCGACCGCGTCACGGGCCTTACCGGGCTGCAGGACTACGTCGTTCTGGACGCTTCCGCTAAGCAATCGTTCCAAAAAATGCCCAAGATCCCGTTCGTCTCGGACACAGTTTTTGTCGGCCTATTTGGCCTTAGTGGGCTCGCCGCATTTTTTGGCATGGAGATCGCTCAAGCCAAGAAAGGGGAGACGCTAGTGGTTTCGGCCGCGGCGGGCGCCACCGGCAGCATCGCCGGCCAAATTGGCAAGATTCACGGCTGCCGCGTTGTGGGCATCGCCGGCAGTGACGAAAAATGCGCCTGGCTCACCAAAGATCTCGGCTTTGACGCAGCCGTCAACTACAAGCTTCCGGACTGGAAAGAAAAACTTGCCGCCGCCACTCCCAACGGCATCGACATCGACTTTGAAAATGTTGGTGGCGATATTATGCGCGCGGTTCTGAATCGCATGAACCTTCATGGGCGTGTCATTCTGTGCGGGCTAATCTCCGGCTACACCAAAGACGAACCGGGACTCGCCAGTTTCGTCACCGTACTTGAGAAGCGCCTTCGCGTACAGGGCTTCATCCTCGTGGATTACGTCTCGCGCTTTATGGAGGCCGCGACGCAACTCGGCCAGTGGAAAATGTTCGGCAAGCTCAAGGACCGCGAAACTATCGTGGAAGGTTTGGAGAAGGCCCCGGACGCCATCAACATGCTCTTCACGGGCGGCAACACCGGCAAGCTTATCGTAAAAGTGTAGAGTCGAAGGCCGTGCGAATTTGACCGGACCTGATTTCAAAACTTAGAAACTGCCTCAGGAACTGGCCTACCGTTGAGTGTTGCGCTTTCTCTCTAGGTCCTGCCGCTGGAGGAATTCCTCGAATTTCGGTTTTTGCTCTGGAGTGAGAATCGCGCGGATTTCCTCGCGCGCTCCTTGACGCAACTTTTCGATTTGCGCATCCGTTTGGTCGTGAATTGCTTTGGACTCTGCATGCCGCCGCATGATAATCGCATCCACCTGCTGCGCTTGTGTGCTTGTCAGACTTAATTCCCGCGTGAGCTGCTCAACGCGCTGTGCACGGCGAACCGCTTCGGATAGCGGAGGGTTCGCCGCGGACACCGAATGGCGCGCAAAACCATAGCCGATCATTCCCCCAAGCGCCGCGCCGAGCAGGAAAACGACGCCGACCCAGAGGGCCGCTTTCCGTGTTGCAGACGTTTCGCTCATCAATTGCTCTCCGTCACACCGATAAGGACATCATCCTGATTCGCCTGCGGCGCAGTCTCAAAGAGCGATTCTTGACTGGCTGCCACGGTCAGCGGATGATTCGCTACGGGAGCCGGCTTCTCGTACAACCAGGTGCTACCTACCAGAAGCACGATCGCAGAAGCCCACGCCAGCCGCGATGCAAACCGCGGAACCTCGCTCCAGGCATTCGCCAAATTCGCTAATTCCCGCTCGCGCGCCGCAATCACATTCATCACTCGCGCCGCAAATCCTGGTCCCGCTTCCGCGCTGGCGGTAGTCATTCCCCTGAAAATTTCCCGGCTCCCGATGAAGTCCTGCGCAGCTCCGCGGCAGTGCGCGCACGCGGCAACGTGTTCACGTTCCGCCGGCCCCATCACCGCAAGCAATCCTTCCAAATTCCCAGCCTGAGCCCGCGCCGTAAACTCCTCGAGGCCATCCTGAAATTCCATGCACTCTTCATTTTTCATTTTCAAAAACTTCCACATGCCAACCTCCTAAAATCCACTCCCGCTCGTTCCTGAATCTCCCCGTTTTCTTGCCTGGCTCACGATTCGTCGCCGGGCCCGGAAGAGCCTGACCTTCACCGTATTGCCATTCAGATCCAGAACCTCGGCGATCTCCTCGATCGAAAACCCTTCCACTTCTTTCAGGATCAGCATCGCCCGGTCCCGTTCATCTAATCCTTCCAGCAACTGCTCCACGCGTTCTCGCGCCTCTATCCTCTCGCTGATGTCCGGCCCTGTATTCCCTTTTTCGCCGGACGTAATAACTTGCCTGGCCTGTTCCTCACTTAGATCAGACTCATATACCAGGGGCCGGACCTTTTTCTTCCTCAGCATGTCCCAGCACTCGTTCACCGTGATCTTATAGAGCCAGGTGCTGAATGCCGCGCGTTGATCGAAGCGCTTCAGCGAAAAATACGCCTTAACGAACACCTGCTGGGCGATGTCTTCCACATCCTCCCGCCTACGCAGGATTCCTCCGGCCACCGCAAACACTCTGTGCTGATGCCGCCGGATCAGCTCCTCAAACGCCTCCTTGTCCTCACCCTGCGCCCGCCGGACCAGTTCCCGGTCCTCCGCGGTCGCCACAGGCTTGGACAGATGCCCTTGCGCCCCCGCCGCTGACGGTGGAGGTGCTGGGGGCTCTAGTTTTGGGACGCGCGCCATGAAGATTTGGTTACGCCTATTATCCTCTGTATGCCTCAACCTGCATCAAATGTTTCATTTTTCGCCCGTTAAATTTCCACTTGATTCCGCACTTGCCTACATGGAATAATATCTTCATGATTATTGGTGACCGCCTTCGCGCACTCCGCGAAGAAAAGAAACTCTCCCAGGGCGACATCGAAAAGCGCACCGGCCTGCTTCGCTGTTACATTTCCCGCGTCGAAAATGGCCATACTGTTCCGGCCATCGAAACACTGGAAAAGCTGGCTCGCGCTCTAGAGTGCCCACTCTATCAACTCTTTTATGACGGTGAGGAACCGCCGGTGTTGCCGAATCTCCCCAAGCGGAAGTCGTCCGATGACATCGCCTGGGGCAGCGTCGGTAAAGATGCACGCTTTCTCAACAAGCTTCGCCGCTTGCTGAGCAAGGCCGATGAAGGGGATCGCAAGCTGATTCTCTACATGGCGCAGAAGATGGCCAACCGCTAGCTCGGCGAGCTTCCACCTTAGGCACTAGCTATCTCTGTGTTCAGACTCGATCCGAATAAGCCGCGCAGACCCGCTGCGCGGCTTGTTCTTTTCAAACCTTCCCCCGTCTCCTCCACTCCGTCGACCTTCAATGCCTGATTCGACTGTTCCATACTGGAACAGTTCTCCACCTGCCTTCATTCCCATTCAATTGTACTAGGTGGCTTAGAGCTAACATCATAGACGACACGCGTGACGCCTGTCACTTCGTTCACGATCCGCGTCGAGATGCGTTCCAGAACCTCTCCCGGTAGCCGTACCCAATCCGCCGTCATGGCGTCATCGGATTGCACCACCCGCACCGCAACCGTGAGCCCGTAGGTTCGACTGTCCCCCATGACTCCCACGCTGCGGATGGGGAGCAGTACTGCAAACGCCTGCCACACCTTCTCATAGAGCCCAGCCCGCTGGATCTCTTCCACCACGATGGCGTCCGCCTCCCGCAGGGTTACTAGATGGGGACGGGTGATCTCGCCAAGCAGCCGCACAGCCAGTCCGGGCCCGGGAAACGGGTGTTTCACCAAAACTTCCTGCGGTAACCCCAAATCCTTGCCCAGTCGGCGCACTTCGTCCTTAAACAGGTCCCGCAGTGGCTCGATCAGGGCAAAAGGCATCTTTTCGGGCAAACCGCCCACGTTATGGTGGCTTTTGATTGTCGCGGAGGGCCCCTTCACGGAGACCGACTCGATCACGTCAGGATACAGCGTTCCCTGCACCAAGTACCCAATCTCCCCATGGGCTGGCCCCGCTTGGAGCTTCTGGGCCTCTTCGGCGAACACCGCGATGAACTCCCTTCCAATCCGCTTACGCTTCTCCTCCGGCTCGGTAACTCCTTTTAATTGTTCGAGAAAGCGCTCCGACGCGTCCACGCCTATGACATGCAGTTTCAACCGGTCGCGCAGCATCTCCAGCGTGGTTTCAAACTCGTTTTTCCGCAACATCCCTGTATTCACGAAGATATTCGTGAGCCGCTCGCCCATAGCCCGGTGCACCAGCACTGCCGCCACCGTCGAGTCGACGCCGCCGCTCAAGGCACAGATGGCCCACTTGTTCCCGACTTTCGCGCGAATGGCCTGCGTCGTCTCTTCGATAAACGCCGCCCCGCTCCATTTCGGCTCCGCCTTGCACACGCGGAACAGGAAATTCCGCAGCAGTTCCGTCCCTTGTTCGGTGTGGTTCACTTCCGGGTGGAACTCAACCGCGTAGATTTTCTTCTGAGCGTTCTCTACCGCCGCAATGGCATTCTCTGTTCGCCCGATGGTGCGAAATCCTTCTGGAAGCGTTCGAACATGGTCTCCATGGCTGTTCCACACGCGCAGCGATGCTGGAATTCCGGCAAACAATTGGGAATCGCACTGTTCTTTCGAATCATCGACGCTCAATTGCGCGCGGCCATATTCCCGACGCTCCGCTCTCTCGACCTTGCCGCCCAGCGTGTAATTGATCCACTGCATCCCATAACAAATCCCCAGCACCGGGATCCCCAGCGCCAGCACCCTCGGATCGCACTTCGGCGCATCCGCGTCGTAAACCGAGCTCGGCCCCCCGGACAACACGATGCCCGCAGGCTCCATTTTTAGAATCGCTTCGACGGACGCCGTGCACGGCAACACCGCTGAAAATACCTGCTGCTCGCGGATCCGCCGCGCGATCAATTGCGTGTACTGCCCGCCGAAGTCCAGAACCACCACGCCGCCGAGTTCCGCTTTCATTCGGCCTCCCTGCTCTCCGACCGCCTGCTTTGCCGCGCTCTCCGTCATTTCCTGCCCCCTTGCGTTTGCCTACACTGGGCCCGCGACCCGATTGCATTTGTAGGGGCGGGGCTTGCCCCGCCCGGTCACCTTAGGCCACAACGAGATTTAGCAATTTGTCCGGCACGTAAATCTTCTTCACAATCTGCTTGCCCGCCGTGTGTTGCTCCACCGACGGGTCCGCCAGTGCCAATTTGACGACTTCGTCCTCGCTCGCCCCCACGGAAACCTTGACCTTCCCGCGCACTCTCCCCTTCACCTGCACCACAATTTCAACTTCATCCTCGCGCGCCAGTTCCTCGTTGAATTTCGGCCAGCTTACTGTCCACAGGCCGCCCTCATGCCCGAGCATTTCCCAAAGCTCTTCCGAGAGATGCGGCGTCATCGGCGCCAGCATCAGCACCAGGAGCTCCAGCACCTCTTTGCGGACTTCGGGTCGCACGGCGGATTCGAGCGATTCGTACGAATAAATCTCGTTGGTCAGCTCCATAATCAGCGCGATCGCTGAATTAAAGTGCCAGCGCGTTTCAAAGTCGCTCGTGACGCGCCGCAATGTCTGATGCGCTTTGCGTAGCAGCGATTTCTCTTCCGCCGATGTTGCAGCCGCACCCACCTTCACACTCTTCAATCCTCGAATCGCGGCTGCATGGCGCTCCACTAGCCGGTACACGCGATTCAGGAACCGCCACGACCCTTCGATGCTCTCCTCACTCCACTCCAAATCTTTTTCCGGCGGTGCAGCGAACAGTGTGTACAGCCGCCCCGTATCCGCTCCGTACTTTTGCGCCATTTCTTCCGCACCAACCACGTTGCCGCGCGATTTAGACATCGCCACGCCGCCCTTTTGCACCATTCCCTGAGTGAAAAGCCGCGCGATGGGTTCATCGTGGTGGACCAATCCCAAGTCCCGCATCACCTTGCACCAGAACCGCGAATACAGCAGGTGCAGGATGGCGTGCGTGATTCCGCCGATGTACTGGTCAATCTGAAACCAGTAAGCTACCTTCGCTGCGTCAAACGGCGCTTTGTCGTTGTGCGCATCGCAATAGCGGTAGAAATACCAGGACGAGTCCACGAACGTATCCATCGTGTCTGTCTCGCGCCGCGCAGGCCCGCCGCACTTCGGGCATGTGGTGTTCACGAACTCCGGTGTTGCCGCCAGCGGCGATTCTCCTTCACCAGTGAGCTTCGGGTTCGGCGGCAGCAGCACCGGCAAATCCTTGTCCGGCACGGGAACCAGGCCGTCCTTCGAGCAGTAAATCACCGGAATCGGCGTGCCCCAATACCGTTGCCGCGATATCCCCCAATCGCGCAGACGGAAGACGATCTTCTTTTTTCCAAATCCACGCGCTTCCGCGTCTGCTGTCATTTTTTGAATGGCATCTTCGCTTTTCATGCCGGAGTAAGGCCCGGAATTCACGATTACTCCGTAATCTGTGAATGCGGGACCAGGAGTGGTCCGCCCTCCAAACCTTTTCTCGAATTCACCCCGAAGCTGCGATTCCTCTTCCGGACTGTTAGAAAGACTTTTGAAGAATGGCTCAAGGTCCAATTCGGCGGCCGGTGTTACGACAACAGGTATGGGCAGATCGTATTTGCGACAGAACTCGAAGTCGCGTTGGTCGTGCGCAGGAACTGCCATGATGGCGCCAGCGCCGTACTCCGCAATAACGAAATTCGAGATCCAGATCGGAATCTGGACTCCACTGAAGGGATTAATTGTATCCCGTCCAGTGTAGAAACCGACCTTCTCCATCATTGCTAAGTCTTCGGTCTTGGTCGACTGCTGCCTAACCCGCTCTTTGAGGGCGTTCCACTCGGCAAGTTTCTTAGGTTGATTGCGAATGCCGGCCAAAAGTTGTGGCATCAAAGGGTGATTGGGCGCAAGGATGATCGCTGACACACCATAAATCGTATCGATGCGTGTTGTAAAGATCTCGATCGAAGCCCCTGGGTAATTACAGACCTCAAAACTAACGAACGCTCCCTGGGATTTCCCGATCCAGTTCTTCTGCATCAGGATGACCCGTTCGGGCCATCCGCCTTCCAACTCCTTCAAATCGTCGAGCAGCTGATCCGCATAAGCCGTCGTCTTCAGAAACCACTGTTCGATCTCGCGCGACTCCACCAGCGTGTCTTCATGCCGCCAGCAATAACCCCCGTTCACCACTTGCTCGTTCGCCAGCACCGTGCAGCACTTCGGGCACCAGTTCACGCGGCTCTTCTTGCGGTACGCAAGCCCGCGCTCCAGCATGCGCAGGAAAAACCACTGGTTCCAGCGGTAATACTCCGGCTCGCAGGTCGAAATTTCCCGCCGCCAGTCGTAGCTGAATCCAAACCGCCGCAGCACTCTCTGAAATTCCGCGATGTTTTTGTTGGTCCACTCGCGCGGGTGCGTATTGTTTTTGATGGCCGCGTTTTCCGCCGGCAGCCCAAACGCGTCCCAACCCATCGGGTGCAGCACGTTGAATCCGCGCATGCGCTTCACGCGCGCCACCACGTCCCCAATCGCGTAGTTGCGCATGTGGCCCATGTGCATGGTGCCGCTCGGGTACGGCAGCATCTCCAGCACGTAATATTTGGGTTTCGAAGGATCGGCTTCCGTTTCGAATACGCGCTCTTCCGACCAGCGCTTCTGCCACTTGGCCTCAACCTTCTGCGGATCGTAATTCGACCCCGTCCCTGTCGCGGGTGTCCCCGCCTGTATGTTCTGATCCGCCACGCTTCCCTATCCCCTTTTCTTCCTCGCCTTTACTTTTCTTGCCGCTCTTTTCTTCTTCGGCGCCTTCTTCTTTGCGAATCTCTGTGTCCTCTGCGTCTCCACGTTATCTTTTCTCTTCTTCTCAGCCTTCCTATTTTCCGAGATCTTTTTCTTCAATGCCACGGTCAACATCGAGAATCCCTTCTCCGCCGCCGGCGCCTGCTCCTTCAATCCCGCCAATTCCCAGAGCATCGCCACATTCCGCCGGTCGTCCCCCGGATCATCAATCGGCGTCTCCGCCACGAACGCCCGCCCCGTCAATCCCTCCGGCGGCATTGCCCCCAACCGTGGATGCCGAAGAATCCTCGCAAACGCCTCCGCTCCAATCTTTCCTTTTCCGATGTGTTCGTGCCGGTCCACGCGTCCACCCAGACCGATCTTCGAATCGTTCACGTGAAACACCGGCACATTTTCCAGCCCGATCATCCCGTCAATCTGCCCGAGCGTCGAAGCCAATCCGCTTTCGCTCTTGATGTCGTATCCCGCCGCAAACAGGTGCGCCGTATCCAGACACACCCCCGCCGGCACATCCCGCAGCCCCGCCAGGATTTCCCCAATTTCCTCCAGCCGCGCTCCAACGGCCGTTCCCATTCCCGCGGTATTCTCGATCAGTATCTTCAGGCCGCCCATTGGCGCGCGCTTTGACGCCTGCTTCACCGACTCGACGATCGTCGAAATCGCCTGCTCCGCCGTCCCCTCGCCCCGCGCACCTGGATGCACCACCAGAAAATCCGCTCCCAACGCCACCGCACGCACAATCTCATCGTGGAACGCCTGGATCGACCGCGTCTGCAGCATCCGCTGCGCCGACGCCAAATTGATCAAATAGTTCGTGTGAACCACCAGCGGCCCGAGCCCCAGTTCATCCCGCCGCGCCCGAAACGCCTGCGCATCCACTTCCGGAATCCGCGCCGACCCGCCCTGCCACATCCGCGGACTCGCCGAAAAAATCTGGAGCGCGTTGCAACCCAGCTTCCGCGCTGTTTCCAGCGCGTTCAGGTAACTTCCCGCGATCGATGTATGGATGCCAATCCGCAGGCTCCCATCCATCCACGACGGGGGCAGCGCTTCAGGTTCCGGTTCCGGGCGGTATTCGTCTTCGGGGTCAAACTCAGTCGGCTGGACGATGGGCTGTTCTGGCATGCCTAGGGGAAATTTCTGCTCCGTCATAAACCAAGTATTCTATCACACGCGCCAAATCACCTCTTTCATCGAAGTCCTAGCGGCGCAGACACCTCTCCTGACGATTCTTCTCTCCACGTTGCGGGGCCAGGACTTAACTACCCCTGCGGTCGCTCTCTCCCAAAGATCGAGAGAGGATTCGCACGCGGCTTCTCTACCAGCCGGCGTGACGAAGCCGCTATCGCCTCGTCCGCCGGGCGATTGGCGATGCGCTCCAGCGCGTCCGCGATCCGCGACAACTCATAGAGCATCTGGTCGCTCACCGCCGATCGCTGCACCACCACCGTCCGCTTCCGTCGAAACAACTGCACCGCCCAGACTGTCGCCAAAACGGCGATCGCTACAATCGCCAGCAATTCTTCCTGACTTGTAAAGGTTATAGTCCGGCCAAGAATAGAAATAATGTGGTCCGAGAGCAAGTTTTCCTCCCGGCTGGGTCTACGCGAGAAAACTACAAAATCATTGGATGCCTTTTCCCCCGCCACCGTCAATGGAATTCGTAGCGCCGGAATCCCTGCTGGCGCTTAATCGGCACCTTCAGCGATCCATTTGCCGCACCCGAGGGGTTCACCTCTTCCCCGCCAGTGTAAATTTGCACTTGACAATCTATCTCTACCTATGTAGACTTATACTATGGGCATTCGCCTCCGTATCTCCCATCAGACTCTCGACATCCTCGAGGCGCTCCTGGCTCGTCCCAGCCAGTGGCATTACGGCTACGCCATTTCTCGTCAAACCAGCATTCCTTCCGGGACGCTTTATCCTATTCTCATGCGCCTCGATAAGTCCGGTTGGCTCGAAACTCGTTGGGAAGACGCCCCTACCGCTGGCCGTCCCCCGCGGCATCTCTACCGCCTTACCGGCAACGGCCGTGAATGGGCCCGCGAAGAACTGCGCTCCGCGCAGCAGCGCGAATTCTGGAAGCCCGCGGCGAGTCAGGCCTGACCATGGTTTCCCCGCAACAATCTCTGGGCTTTCGTGTCGCTGATTCCTCCCTTCAGCTCGCCCTTCGATTTTGGCCCGAGGAATCGCGTCACTGGGGCCACGCCCTGGCCGCCGAGCTCCACGAAATCGAAAAGCCGTTTGAAGCCCTCACCTGGGCCTTAGGGGGACTCATGCTCTTCTCTCGCGCCTCTGCCTCGCACTTTCTGACCTGGCTGAAGCTCCCTGCTGGCTCACGGCTTCCGACAACTCCCCTTCTTCCGGGACCCACCTCGCCTATCCTTCCCAAGCGCTCGCGACTGTTCACCGCTGCGATTCTTGTCTCGACCGCCGCCGTATTGTTTCTCCCGCACAGCCAGGAAGCTGTTTCTACCATTCGCGCAACCTGGCTGGGATACGCACCTTGGGACTTTGATCGAGGCACGCTGGAAAAGCTTGGGGCCCGCGCAGAAAAAGAAAATGACGCGCGCACCCTGGCCTTCGTTGGTTTGACCATGCCGCGACCGGACGAAGGGACGCGTCTTGCAGATAAAGCTGTCTCCCTCGACCCCAGCCTCACATGGGTCTACGCCAGTCGGTTTTATGGCCCGGAGGATGTGCGATTGTCACCTGAAAGGCTTGCGCGTCTCCACGCTTACGACCCGGACAACGCTTTCACTTACCTCACTGCTGCTGATGCCATCGCACACCCGCGCTATAGGGCCATGCTCGCGCACCGTACCCCAGCTCCTCGGGAAATTGAGTCCACGCTTGCCAATGATCCCCAATGGATGGCTCAGATGCAGTCCGCACTCCGCGCGCCCCGCTACGATACTTACGTTCGCAAGCACTGGGAGTTGATTTGCTATGAATGGGATCGCGATCCCGCGCTCTCCCCCGCCATCATCGGACACGGCCTCTGGTCACACCGGATTCCTGATCTGCAAAACCTGCAGATCTTTACGAAGATAGAGATTCAACATGCGCAGCAAGCGCTTTCGGAGGGCCATCCTGAACAAGCCGGAAACATCCTGCAAGAAGTCGATGGGTTTGCCGGGCGCATGGTGGAGCAAGCCGGATCGAACTTCGAGCGTCAGGTCGCCATTGGTATATCGCGGCAGGCCACCCAGGAACTGAGGAATCTGTACTCAGCAACCGGACGTGAGCGCGAAGCTTCAATGGCTTCCACGCGATTGCAGGAGATAGAAAGCCGTCAGCAGGCCTTTAGCTCGATCTCGTACATGGTGGAGCCAGATTCCTTCCGCTGGAAGGCTATCCTCTTTCAGGCTTGCGCTATCCTGCTGTTCGTTTGCGGAGTAACGGTGGCCATTAGCTTTTTCATTCTAGAGCTTCGTCCCCGTTTCTCTCCCCAGCGTGGCGCGGTCTGGCAACGAATTATCTGCAGAACAGCGGACTATGCTCCAGCCTCATGCCTGATTCTTAGCATCGCGTTCTTGGGGGCTTTTCTTCCTATCGCACATCTGTTTGCGCAATACCGTTCTGCAACTGCCTCAATCGAGACGTTTCGGGAGATTTCGGGCACCCTGTGGGGATTGGAGGAAGTCCCAGAAAGATTACAATTTGTATTTGATCCTCCCTTTTTCTGGTGGCTCGTGACCACCGCCCTGATCATCCTCGCGGCCTTGCTTCTATTCCGTCTTTTTTCCGGGGCCAAGTCCGCACCACAAGCCACTCTCTAGGCGATCTCTAACGTGGCGTTATCCGCCTGGTGGGCGAGCCGTCTCTGGAGCTGTGAGTGCAGTCGCGATTTTGCGCTGGCTACCTCAAAACGAGGTGGTCCGAACCAGTCGGGCAACCAGCGTTGAACGCTTTTGGAATTATCAACTGTACCTTGATGTGGAGCTTGTCCTCTCTCATGCCACCGGCCTGAGGCCCTACCGTAGCCGAAGCGTTTTCCACTGTGTCGAGCGCATCAGCTACGGTTTGAAAAGGGACGCCGGAGTCAGCAAGAAGATAAAGCGTGCGGTACTCTCGCCTGCCGTAAATCTGTGACAAGCGATCTGCCAGACTGTTCCAGTCTTCCTGCTCTTGATTGAGAAACAGTTTGCCTGCGTCGGTTATGTGCAGAACGATGAGTCGGTCGTCGCCATCATATTCGCAGCGGGCTGAGGCGAGTTCGACGTAGAAGCCCGTCGGCGTGTGAAAGGAAGCGAACGTCATACACCCCATTATGGCAATAGCCAGTACGGGCGCTGCGATCAGGCCGAATGCAGGGAGTTCAGAGAATCGCTTCGTTGGCAAAAATCTTCGAGCTCCCCGAAAGTGTCGGCCATTTTGCTGCCCCTCGTCTAATGCTTCGCCCTCAAGCAAGTCAATACGTGTGCGGAGGTAGTTATAGGAGCATGTAGCCAGAACAGCCACGGGTATCCCCGCAGCGGTTGTAATAAGTGCTAGGGATATTCTCGTCGTAATCATTACCATGGCAGTATGCTTCTCCATCCCCACACCCCCGAATGCGCTCAAAATGCCGACGCATGTACCCACAAGTCCGAGGTATGGGGCGGTAACGGCAATTGATCTGAGACCGCCCACCTCGATGTTCAGGACGACGGCGAGTGTCCTTCTGCTGGCGCTATCAAATCCTCGCGCGCGTCGAGCTAAGTAGTAGCGGCAGGAAACGTAGATGACGACAGCAAAGACGTAGATGAGCATGAGCGCAAGCACGATGACGTCGAGGCGCCCAAACGAGCTCATCCAGCGCCACAAGTATTGGATAGTCCACTCACACCCACCTGGTTCCCACGGATAACAGTCATCGAGGGTTGACACCACGACACTCCCGGCTACTCCGCTCTCATGCTAATAGACACCACGTTGAATGCGAAGGTTCCCCTTTCCAAATGTTGTTAGCAGGGGGGAGCAGCCCCGATTCTGGTCCTGTCACCGGCTGCCCGGAAACTGACCCATCACTTACGGCCGCGCCCATTTGCCGCGCCCCGCCTGCTTGCCGTAAACTCAAACCTCGTCCACCGAGCCGAGGGAGCCATTCATGCTTGTTGTCATGCAGTCCCACGCCACCGAGGAGCAAGTCCGCGCCGTTTGCCAGCGCATCGAGGACCTCGGCCTCAAGGCTCACCCGATTCCCGGAACGATCCGCACCGCCATCGGCATCACCGGCAACAAAGGCGCCATCGATCTCGGCGTTCTTGAATCCATGCCCGGCGTCGGCGAATGCATCCCCGTCAGCAAGCCCTACAAACTCGTCAGCCGCGACGCCAAGGAAGAAGACAGCATCTTTCGAATTCCCACGCCGTCCGGCGACGTGATCGTCGGCGGCCGGCACATCGCCCTCGTTGCCGGCCCTTGCGCCGTCGAAACCGAAGAGCAATGCCTGGCCATCGCCGACCGCGTCAAAAAATCCGGCGCGCGCCTTTTCCGCGGCGGCGCTTACAAGCCCCGCACTTCGCCGTACAGTTTTCAGGGATTGGGTGAAGAAGGGCTGAAGATTCTCTCGAAAGTTCGCGCCACTCACGGCTTCGGCATCGTCACCGAAGCCATCGACAACGAATCCCTCGACTTGATCGACGAATACGCCGACGTCATCCAGATCGGCGCGCGCAACATGCAGAATTTCTCTCTTCTAAAACGCGCCGGCCGCGCCAAAAAACCAGTCCTTCTCAAGCGCGGCATGGCCGCCACGCTCGACGAATTCCTCATGGCCGCCGAATACATCCTCTCCGAAGGCAATTACAACGTCATGCTCTGCGAGCGCGGCGTCCGTACCTTTTCGGATTTCTCGCGCAACACCCTTGACCTCGCCGTAGTCCCCGCGGTCAAAAAGCGCAGCCATCTCCCGATCTTCGTCGATCCCTCTCACGGCACCGGCAAGCGCCACAAAGTTCTTCCGCTCTCGCGCGCCGCCGTCGCCGTTGGCGCCGATGGCCTGCTTATCGAAGTCCATCACGAACCCGACAAAGCTCTCTCCGACGGCATGCAATCCATCCTCCCCGAAGAATTCATCGCCCTCGCCGACGAAATGCGCCAAATCGCCGCCGTCCTCCATCGCACAATCAATTGACGGCTGGACGTCACGCTTAAACGCGATTTACGAAAGACTCGTCATATACCGTCGGAATTTGCGGCTCCTCACAAACGTTCCGTCTTCTACCCGCCCTCACTCGGCGGCGAAAGTACTACTGGGGTACTAATGTATTATCCCGAGTCTGCTTTGGGGTCTTCACCCAATTGATTGAGAAACTCTTCAGTGTTATCCAACTGTCCAGCGGAGTATCACATCGTCCCCGGCCCCCCAGCTTCGCGCCGCGGATTTCCGCCATCTATCTTGGCCAGGGCTTAATGGCCTCTAAGAGCAGATTCATCGGACGTATGGAGAAACGATTACCAATCGCGATTGTTGTGCGCCTCGCGCCGCTGCAGGATCAGTCTGCCAACGGAACAGAAGTAGCGTACACAGATAACGTCAGTGCTCATGGTGCCCGGGTCGTCGCCCACCGTCCGTGGCAAACTGGCGAAATGATTCAGGTGACTTCCATGCAAGACGAAAACACCCTCCGCGGGAAGGTCGTCTATTGCCAGAAACTTCCGGACGACCGCTATCTCATCGGATTGAATTTCCAGAACGGCGGAGTCAGCTGGTCGAGGTACACCACCTACAGCAAGGACTGACCGAGCTCGACGCAGTTGTTTTTCCTTGCTTTTGTGATTCGGCCGCCCCCATCCTTGAGTGCCCGTGCTCTTTTGACAAACCGGCTCCTACTCTTTTGGCCTGCTCCCCTCCTCGGAAGCCCGCTCCTTGGCCGCGATCCACGCCTCCAGATGCTCTTTCCCTTTTCCACGCAGCGTCTGAATGTTTAGTCCCGCCATCCCTTCCGCATTCGTCCACGCCACTTGCCCCTTTCCGCTCACGCGCGCCCCCATGGTCAATTCGAACTCGAAGTCCAGCACTGCGGCATGCTTCAGCGGTTTTGCGCTCCGCACCGCCAGCCCTCCTCCGCTCAGATTGGTCATGCGCGCCTGCAGTTCCACTTCCCCATCCTTCAGAACCACTGGCAGATTCACCGCATGCCGGAAATAACGCCGCTGCTCGCGCACCAGCAAATCCTTCGCAATCGCCAGGTGCATGGTTACGTTCTCTTCGCTCAACGGCCTGCGCAGCAGAAAGTTTGCCCCCGCATTCAGCGTCAGCGTGGACTCCTTCGCACTCGCCCCGCACGCGAAAATCACCGCCTTGCTGTTCGACGTTCCCTTGCGGATGGATTCCACCAGGCCCAGCGCTCCCGGCACCTCCATGTCCACGAATACTCCATCGACCTTCCGCCGGCCCAGGCAGTCCCTCGCGTCGTGTGCCGTGGGCACCAGCACAAAACGCGCTCCGAACTTCTTTATGCCCTTGGAGACGGCGGTCATCGTTGTATAGTCACTGGACACGAGCACGAATTCGAGCTCTAACGCCTGGGACATTGTGGTTGTGATTCTCCGTTGGTCTGTGAAGGTCTGCTTGCGCGGTCTTACTAACGCTGACAATAATCCGGGACCCGTTCCCCTGTCGAGTGTTTTCTGCGCCCTATTTCTCAGCTCTAAAACGCCAAATTCCTTGTGGTCGATAATCGATTGCCCGAGGTGCCGCCTTCCAATTTCGATTTTCCAATCTTGGATTTCCGCGCCGGTGTACCCGCCGAGCCCTTTTGCCACGTCGCACGTGCAGGCCCGGTCCAGCCCAGTCAACTTTTGCACATCCATCGGCTCTGTGCATGTTTGAGGAGGAGTGAATGAATCGACGTCTGTTTTTTCCGGCTGCTTTAGTTGCTTTAGCAATTCTTGTGGCTCTTCCCGCTGTCGCCCAACACGGCGGAGAGCGCGGCCAAAATCCCCCGCGCGCCAATCAGGGCCATGTCCCGCCTCCGCCTCCCAAGCGCGACAATCCCCACGCCAAACCCGAACCGGAACGCCACTCCACCGGTCACATCAACGACACTCCACACGTCAACAATGACCATTGGTACGGCCACGCAAGTCCCAACGATAAGCGCTTTCACGTCGATCATCCCTTCGAACACGGCCGCTTCGAGCACGTTGGCGCCTCCTTCCGCTACCGCATCGAACGCTTTGATCCCGCTCTTCACCGCTTCTGGCTTCCCGGCGGCTTCTACTTTGAAGTCGCTTCCTGGGATTGGCCCATCTGCGCCGATTGGTGCTGGGATTGTGCCGACGATTTCGTCATCTACGAAGATACCGATCACGATGGATGGTACACACTCTACAACGTCCACACCGGCGTCTACGTCCACGTCACCTACATGGGCACGTAGCGGCAGCCCTTTACCCTGAGCGAAGTCGAAGGGTCAGGTCGGCCGTCTCCTGCCCATTATTTGAACCCATTGTCGAAGACTGTCCCAAATTGAACAGTTTTCCACCTTATTCTCACGTAAGCTGTCCCGATGAGAATGCGCGACATGACGGCAGCACAGTTTAGCTCCGTCCCCTGTCCCACATGCGGTGTCGCGCTCGGCCAGCGCTGCTTGTTGCATTCCGGTAGGCTCCGCACGGAACCCCATCTGGATCGCAAACTCGCCGCCGCCGAGGCCGTTGAATCGAAAAGACTTCCTGCTCGTACCAAACACCGGTAAAGCCGGGTCCGTCAACTCCACAACTTCCAGCGAATCCCCAGTGTGCCATCAACCCTTGGGTTCTCCATTCTGCGGCAGCAATCGCTTTAGCTGCCCTTCTCAACGGTAGAGATGAGTCGTCGGTCGAACTGGTATCGTCACCGACTCAGTCTTGTCATACTAGGAATTATTGGGTACGCTTAGCCTCGCGCGCGGGTCATCTAAGGATTCTTCCCATGCCCCAGACTCTCCCTCGACTCTTTCTATTCCTAATTTCATTTTCAATCCTTCTTGCTGGTTGCGGAAGCAGCCAAACCACCACCACTCCTTCCCCTGCCATCCCCGCTTTCACCAGCACGCCACCAATGGCCGCTGTGGAAGCCACGCCGTATTCCTACCAGATCGTGGCAACGTCTCCGGACATGAGCGCCATAACTTTTGCGCTGACCACGGGGCCAACTGGAGCTACTCTCAGCGGAAATACTCTCTCTTGGACCCCCACTCACCAGCAATCCCGCGCTGCCAATTCATTCTCCGTGACCGCCACCACCGCCAAGGGCGGAATCGCCGTCCAGTCCTGGAGCGTCACGCCCAATGGCACGATCGCAATCTCGGCCGTCACCACCTACTGGACACCCACCGGCAAAATAGACATCCCCAGAGTCTGGCTCGCCGGCTCACCCTTCCCAGCCGTGCTTGTCCCTCAAACCGATGGCTCTGTCATGAGACTGCAAGGGTCAGCGTCAGCAAACGGCGATGGAACCTTTAGCATCCCCGATGTGCCCGCAGGCTACTACTGGCTCCAGCTTTCCACGACCGGAAACTACTGGACCAGCTCCAGCAGTTTTGACGCTGGAGAGGACTTCGTCGGCACTCCAGTGAAAACGACCTCGCAGAGTAGCACCACAACCATAAACTTCAGTCTGTCAGGCCTGGATCCCATCCAGTCTCAGGATCAATTCGTGATCCAGCCCGATACACGCGATAGTGTGTTCCCATTTGTAATCGGCGGAGTGCCTGGAGCCACCACCCTGAACTTCGGAGAGCGCATTTCCTCCAACATCGACTTTTCTCAGATCAACACTCTCTTCTTCAACCAGTTGGAACCGGTGACTTCCGGAACATTCTCCGGTCTGGCCTTGGGGACTTCATTAACACAGTCCAACGTCACCATCACCAATGGCGGCGTGTATAACCTAACCGCCGTGCTGACGCCCAGCCCGCGATCTTCGATCTCGCTAAACATCAAAGGTTCTGCCTGGGCGAGTAATTACCAGAATGTTTCTCCTGTGACCCCCACGCCACGGCTCACCGACTTCTCCGTTTTCGCGCAACCTTTTGTTACCGATCGCGTTGCCAGTGGACTATCAACCATCACAGGCCCGGACCTGACTATGCTGGTGCCAACTGTTCCGTCAACCGGCCTCTTCCACGTTATTAACAACTATTTCTGCGAGCAATCCAGTGGACTGTTCCCTAACACCTCCAACGTTCCCACGCCTCCGGTCATCCTGACCGATCAGGATTTCGGGTCGATTTCTTACGGTGATCCCTTTCCAAGCGCTTGGCCACGTGCATTTGAAATCTGCCAGCAGGCCACCGTGCAAATCCCTAGACCAAATTCCACCACGATCACCGATACGTTTCTCCTGACCTTCGGCGAAACCACCACAATTCCCACCGCCCCCATCGCGCCTCTTGTCGGGCCGGTGCAAAACCCGATGATCAATGGAACCGGCTTCTTTCAATCCGCCACCCTGAACTCCACCGCCGTAAATCTCAGTTGGTCAGCCCCCGCGGGCGCGCAACCCTTCGGCTATTACGTCACCGTCTTTCAGCTCGTGACACTTTCAACCGGAACCATCCAGTACGAGGGCGTCGCAAGATTCGGCACCGCGAAAACTTCCATCTCCGTCCCCCAACTCGCCGCCGGCAGCACTTACATTTTTCAAATCGTGGCCTGGGTCAACGGCGTGGCCAACATGGAAACCAGCCCCGGCCGCTCGCAACTCCCCATCGCCCACTCCACCGTCATCTCCGCCCCCTTCACCATCAACTAGCGCCGTCATTCCGCAGCATTGACCTGCTCGCAGAAATGCAATATCTTCCCTATCGCGCTTCCCGCCTCCGCCTCTCTCCCCGGAAAGGAGCTACCATGTCCAAAAACATTCTGATTCTCCGGCGAATCTCGATTTGCATTCTCTTTCTGCTCACTTGCCCGCTCTCCATCCTCGCGCAAAACGCGACCACCAACCGCAACACCATCCTTCGCCGCGACCCGACGACCACCAGCCCTGTCATCGCGCATCTTCCCCAGGGCGCCAGGTTAACCCTCGTCGATCAAAATCCCGACAGCGGCTTCTATCACGTCAGAACAGAGGAAGACCAGGTTGGCTGGGTCACCTCAGCGGCCCTTACCATTTCCAAAGCTCCGCTGGCGCAACCTGCGCCCCCAACCGCTGTCCCTCCCGTGGACACCACCTGTGACCCCGCCTTGCAGGCCCACGTCTACCATCCCACGCGCTTGATCGTGAAACAGCAGTGCACCGCCGTGACCGGAACGATTGTGGACGCCACCGCCGGCAAAGAGCACGACGGAGTCCGCCATGAGCAGGACGGCGACACCCATGGCTGGCTCAAGCTCGACCCTCAGTTTCAGAATCTCGTGAACGCCGGAAACATCAGCGATGAAGGCGGCAATCTGGTCTTCGAAATCGTGTGCAAGTTCCCCGTCACTCAGGCCGACGCCAAAGCCGCCTGCCAGGGCTACACCAACAAGGTCACCCTTCCGCCCGTCGGCTCTCACGTTCGCATCGTCGGCGCCTACGTCCAGGACACTTTCCACGCCCAGTGGATGGAGATCCATCCCGTCACCAGCATCACCGTCATCCCGTAGGTGGCCGGTCTTCTTCGCCCTGGGTGGCACGGCCATTGCCCGTCATTTCGAACCAAGCAGGCCGATTTTTTCATCCGCTTTCGCTCCTGCGATCGAAGATTCCGATCCGGTCGGAAAAGCGTCGGCCTGCACAGAGAGAAATCTCTCTTCCTCTTTCGTGGCCCACTCTCTACTCTCCTCCCTTCCGATTTCTAGTTTCTGCCTTCTAGTTTCTGATTTCTAGTTTGTCTTTGCCCGTGTTCAATTTTGTACAGACGGTACCCACACCGGAGTTTTACTTTCTGAAGGTCACTAACGTAAGCAGCTAGTCCCGCGATAGCTGTCGTTGGATGCCTCCGAGGACACTATCGCGGGCGCTTCAAAGACGTCCCCGCATTCCCCACCCTTCCCCGGCTCCCGTCGGGGAAGGTGGGGGCTTTCCTCTCGGCTTTCCTACGTTCTCTTTTCTAGTTTCCAGTTTCCGCGTCCCCTGGCGGATAACGTGCCTCCGCACGCGCCTGCTGCCGGATTTGGGGCTTTAGCGGGCGTCGGGGATTGGCGTTTTCTGTACGAAACGGGGCAGATTCGACGATCCGGCGCGCGCTACCATCTCAAGCGTGGGGGAGACGCAAGATGAACACTAGAAGTTGGAACGCAAAAGGAATAAAGCTCGACATGAGATTTAATAATTTGGTGAAAGAATTCGCCGTGAACAACAAGCAAAGTAAGGCGCTTGCCAAGCGCCTTCATGCAGCTGCGCAGGCGTGCGCGAGGCATCAAAGACTAGCCCACCACTCTTAGCTGCGTTTCACAGTGTAGCGTTCAGGCCTGTTGCTCCCCCGTTACGAACGCGAGCGCCGGCCGCGCAGCGCGCTATTTGCGTCCCGGATGGGGTTACGGGGTGGAGGGATCTGCTTCGCGCTTTCTTTTCCGCTTTCTAGTTTCTAGTTTCTGATTTCTAGTTTGCCTTCGCCAATTTCTGCTTTCTAGTTTCTGGTTTCTAGTTTGTCTTTTCCCCCGTCTCTCCAAATCCCCTGCTGACACGAAATACGTGCCCGTCCGGGTGCCGCACGTGCATCTCGCGCACCTTCCACGGCATGTCGGTAGGCGGAAAGGTCACATCCAGCCCCGCGGCCACGCACTGCCTGTGGACCTCGTCAACGTCCTCCACCCACACCGACATCCACACGCCCTTGTCGGCCTCTTCGTCTCCCTCCGGCCCAAACGTGGACGCATTCGCACCCTTGCCGCGGCCCCCCTGCGCTCCCCGGCAAAGAAAGATCTCGCATTCGCCCGACCCCACCGCTCCGAAAGTCGGCGGCGTTCCCCAGTCCCAGCACTTCTTCCAGCCCCACTTCTCGAACCACGCGAAGCTCGCGGCCATGTCGGAAACATTCAGTATCGGTGTAATCGCTTTCGCATTCATGGTGCCGAAGGATAACACAGCCATCCAATTTCACTTTTTCCGATTTGTTGAAGCGATCTCATAAGCGTTTATCCAGGAGTTAAAGGTCTCTGAGACCTTGCCCGCACCTATTGCCGTCCAATGGGCCTACCGTCGTTCTTGCTGAGAAGCCCGGTTAAGCCTCGTCGCCCAGCCCGTTTGACCAGTAAGAACGCCGCGGTTCCAGCTCCCAAACCCGTTCCCGCTGTCGTCAGCGTCCAACCCAGCCCTTGCGGTTCAAGGAGCGAGAACACCGCCGCGAGAATGACCAGATAACCGGTCATCACTCCCAACACCTTGGCCATCGTTTTCAGCACACTCCATTTGGAGTCGGCTTCCGGCCCTTCGTAAGTGCCGCTCAGCTGCGTCATTTCCTCAGATTTGGATGTTAGGTTGAGGCTCCACCACGTTGCTCCGGCTAGCAAAAGCAGCTTGAGCGGGCGCATGTGCCTTTGAAAGGGGGTGAATTCATGGACCTCTAATGAGGGAGGAACGACCGGATATAAAGCATGCCCAACGGTTCTGGACACGCTCTCCGTCAGGGGGCTTACGATCAGCGTGTACAAAAGACCGACCACTCCCGATGACAAGAAATCCATGAAGAAAGTAGATCTGAATTTCTCGGACCGCTGGTCGAACGGCTTGGTCAAGACACGCGCCATCCAGAAACCCAGCATGGTGCCCCCAAACTCAAACGGCAGGTCGATTTCATCGTTCGAATGGGGATTGCTCAAATAACCCGCCTTTTCTGCCCATGCCGTGCAGAAAAACCAGAAGAGTCCGACATTCATGAGAATTCTCGCAAACTGCAGCACCTGGTCGAGATCCGCCGACACGTCCCAAGTCGGCGCGCTCAAGCTGATGGGGCCCCGATCCCCAAGAGCCCTGTAGATGCTCACGATAGTAAGAGGAAAGAGAACGCTGACGATTGCCGGACCCATGAGGAAATCGTTCCAGTGCGAGTATTCGAGCCGGTACAGAAAATCGCCGACCGGCGGAACGATTCGATTCAGTCCGTCGCGAATCCACGTGCCAGGTCCGAAAAAGTGGTGGAGATTTTTGAAATAGAACTTGCCATCGTTTCTGAATTCGGCAAAGAAGCCGATGGTGACCGTGGCAAGCAGTGAAAGCAAAAGGCGAATTCTCGGTGGAACCGGGAAGGTCTTTGGTGAGAACAGAATTCCGAGAGCCACAGCGGCGCCTGCTATGGCCAGCATTCCGGAATTCCTGGCCCACGGCAGATAAGGCCGAGCAGTCTCCAAATTGGCGCGCGCCCAAGCCCAGTAAAGCGCGGTATAGCCAGTCACGAGAAAGGTCAGGAACGAGACGCCCAGGAGAATCATGGTAAGCACGACAAGGCGGCTCTTCCAGGCACTCATGCTTTCTTCCTCAGGTTCAAACTCCCGATCAGGAAGGGCTCTACCAACCAAATGTAGGCAAAGATCACGGCGTTCTTGGAATCTCTAACACACTAACGGATCTCGATAATTCGGTCCCCCGCCTTCAGATTGGATTCGACGGTTGGCCAGGACCGCTCGAACGCCGCCAGCAGTGCTGACGTTCGGCAGTTGCCCAGGCGCACCCAGATAACTTTGATTTTCGCCGCGCGCTGCTTGGCAAGGTAAAAGAAATCTTCGTCCTTGCTGATAATGATGCGCTCTTGAAGTTCGGCGTAACGGCAAATCTCGCTGTCGAGGACGTCGCCCAATCCCGCTTCCAGGACGTGCTGGCAATCGAATCCCCTCTTGCGCAGGTATTGGGCAAGGGAGACCGGTAGCTGGTTATCAACGATGAATTTCACGACGTCGGAAGCACGACGTGGTCAGTCTGATGGGCTGCGTAGTCCAGAGTGGCAAGGATGTCTTCGCGCTCCAGGAACGGGTAGTCCCTCAGGATTTCCTCGAAAGAAGCTCCCGCAGCAAGCAGTTCGAGCACATCGGTAACGCGGATGCGCTGCCCGCGAATGCAAGGCCGGCCCCCGCACTTGCCAGCTTCCACCGTAATTCGATTGAGGCGTTCCAGATTCATTGAATTTCCTGTTGATTCGACAATACGCAATCCACAGTTCAAAGGCAAGCACCGGGTTCCGCGCCCGCGGGTGGGGCATCCCTTGGGGTTTGGTTTTACAAGGGTGCGGGTGTTGGCTTTGCCTTTTTCCTTGCCGGACTCCCTACCCCTTGCGGGTTTGGCGCGGCGATGCCTGCCGACGTTAGGCGAGCGCGATCGCCTCTATGGCGACGAGCACACCCGGGATGTCTGCGCCGAACCGCACCATCGCCCGCGCCGGCTTCGCCCCCGGGAAGAACTCCGCGTACGCCTCGTTCATCTCTTTGTAGAGCTCGGGCCGAGCGAGCAGCACAGTGACCTTCACCACGCGATCGAGAGAGCTCCCCGCGGCTTTCAGGATGGTTTGGACATTGCGCAGCGACTGCCGTGTCTGCTCTTGCATCGTAGTGCCCACGACCTCGGTGGGGCCGCCACCCGGCTTCACGGGGATCTGGCCCGACACGAACACCAGCCCGTTGGCCACGACGGCATGCGAGTAAGGAGAATGTGGCGCTGGGTAGCCGGGTACTTCGACGTGGCGAAGCCCGGAATCGCGCTCTTGTGCGCCAGAAAGTTCCGGCGCCGCCGCAATGCCCGCGCCAAGGATGGCCGTCCAGCCAGACCCTAAAAACGTTCGACGATTCATTTGTGCCTCCCTTCCATCTTAACCAAGCGACTCGCGGGTCTTGCAACCTACACCCAACCCCGCCACTATGCAACGCCAGGTGGCGCTTTTCTACGTGGGGGTTTTGTTTTTTCCTGCTGAGGTTCTTCACGCGCTGTACTTTTCAACCTTCAACTGTCGACTGTGAACCTCTGTGGCGGGTGACGCACCCCTTGGGGTTTGGTTTATAGCTACGCAGCCCGCTTCGCATACCGCCGTTCCAGCAGAAACGCGATCCCTGTCCCAACTAACACGAACTATAGAGAAAGACAGTACGGCGTTACGGACCTCGAAGACCATCGGTGGCTGTTTCGCAGCATGCTCGGGACGTAAACCCTGATCGGTACCCATCTTTAGAGGACTTTACCCGATTTGTTTCTGGGGGTTTTACCTGATAGACGAGGACATTCGTTACAGTGAGTATGTAACGACTTCTCGAGGCGTGCCAAGGTGACCATGCTCCGCAACCTGGTATGGATTGAAAAACCGCACTTACAGGGCTACGGTTGCTCTGAATGCGCGTGGGAGTTCCAGCCCTCGGGGCCACCGGCAGGCAATTCGCTCGACGAAATGAAGGAGATCTTCGAGCGCCGGCGGGATAAAGAATTTGCAATCCATGTCTGTGCTGAATACCCAAGAGCCAAGAAGGCAAAACGCTAAAAAATCCCGGGCGGGCAGGCTTTTGTAGTTTGCAAATCGAAGCTATAACGCAACACGCTTCGCATATCTCCATTCCAGCAGAAATGCGACCCCCGTCCCGATCAACACCAGTGTCCAGATCCAATTGGCGTTAAAGTGCAGCAATCGCTCTCCTGAGAGCAGGAACACGATGCCGCCGATCAGAAATAACGGGCCAGTGATAGCGCAGTGAAAAGAACGATTCCTGGCCCAGTTGGCGAAGCACCCGACAGCAATCGCGAACAGGCACGCCGACTCTGACGGGAAGTGGAGTGGAAGCCAAAAGATCCCGATGACGCTCAACACTCCCCACGCCACCAGCGAGACTACAAACCAGTAGCAAAGCGACGCCGGCGAACTACAGCAAGCCTCCACCTGCTTTGCCATGGCTTGGAACTTCCTTCCCGTCGTCCAAAACGGCCCGCGCTCCAACAAAAAACAACGGCGGGTGTACCAGCCTTTGTCCGTTCCGGCGACTTGCGGAGATACTGGCGCAGGGGATTCTGTCACTGTGCGGTATCCGCTTTAATCAGGACTCAGCCTAACTGCCAGCGGCGAGCCACCGATTCACGAACTCCAGCATTTCCACAGGAATTGTCTCCTGGTGAAAATTCTGGCCTTCGAACCGGCCACAAACCGCAATTTTTTTAGTAACACCATCGACGCTCTCATCTTCGAATCTGATGATAATGGTGTCTTGGCCGTCCGGCTTGTGCCGAACAACATCTCCGACTTTAAAATCGGTGTTCATTGAAATGTTTCTCGATATCTAAATCTAGGCCAAGTGCCTTGCAGCTTGCCCGGGAGCGGGCCGACCGTCGAGATCAGCCCGCTTTCATTTCCGAATCGCGGCGTGGTCCTGAGGGGACGCATATCGCGGTGGAAGCGCCCGGTGATGTTTTATTGATACCACACCAAGTTTTCTGAAACTGTCCCATTTCATACATTCTGCCCGCGCGGCCATTCGGCGCCGGTGCCCCACACGCGGGCGTTGGCGTGCCTGTGGTGAGCGCAGCCGAACCATGGGGATTTGACTTTTCTTCAATTCCATCTATCCCGCTGCAGACAAACCACTTACCAGTAATTACTTGACAAACGGTACGGTTCTGCTATAATGGTTTCGTTGCGCTGGCCAGCTTTTCCAGCGCTTAGGCAAATGGCCTCCCGCCAGGCAGTCCTTCTAACTCCTTTAGAATCCTCCCATCCCCGACCGTTACCCTCTCGCCACCGAATCAGCCGAGTACACCCCGCTTTTTGCAGAAATGCAACTTTTTTATTTTCATGCACTTCCAGGAACCCATTTTGCAACCCTTTTGTTCTCAATTTCATGCAGGAATGGGGGTACCCCCCTTCAAGACAAAAGTCCCGCTCTATCCTTGCTCAAGCGAGAGGTTTCCCTGTTCCTCTAAGTCTTTTAGAAGCAACACTTACAGAAAACAGAGGGGAGGGGGTATCCTTCCCAATTTGGAACCACTCCGCCTCTGCGTTCTCTGTGCCTCTGCGTTTCGTTCTAAGTACTCCCCTTGGCCAAACTCCAAGCCCGCTGTCCCTAATCTGTTCCTCTGTACAGATGGCAGCCACCTCCCCGCGGACTACTGTGAGGGGCATAACCCCAGCTCCAAGGTCCAACTTTGGAGGCACAATGCGCAGCCTCAAGATTCTTCCCGCGATTCTGACGCTCCTGGCCATTTTGACCCTTCTTGCATTGCCGATCCCCGCGACGGCTCAACAACCGACAACCGAGAGCCAGGTAATCGACAAAATTGTTTCACAAGAGCAGGTGGAAATGCAGATGCTTCGCCAGTACTCGCCCATGGTGGAGACGTATATCCAGAGTTTTCGCGCGGACAAGCATCTCGGTTCGGTGCCCGAAGGCGACAAGTACTTTCTCGGCCGCGCCGCACTGGCGAACGGCGTGGAGGTCGAACCTTTGACCCGCGGCGCCGGCACCAAGCACAACAAGATATTCGGAGGCCTGGGGAGCTTTTTTTCGACGGAATACCTCCCGCAGGGCTTCCTGCAAATGATCTATGTGGACATGTTTGGCTTCGACCGCGCGCACTACACCTTTGAATATGTGCGCCGCGAATTCCTCGGCGAAGTCCGCTGTCTGGTCTTTGACGTTGATCCCGTGAGGAAGAATGACAAAGGACGCTTCGTCGGCCGCATCTGGGTGGAAGATCAGGATTACCACATCGTGCGTTTCAATGGCGCGTACGGCGGCTCGTCTTTGATCAGCAATTATTTCAATTTCGACAGTTGGCGCACCAACGCCGGAAAGAATCAATGGCTCCCGGCTTTCATCTACAGCCAGGAAGGCGATCCCCAGGATGAGCAGACCAAGCGGCTGGCCTTCAAGCCCTTCAGGGCGCAGACCCGCCTGTGGGGCTACGACTTGGGCCACGGTGCTGAAGAACAAGAGCTGAACAAAGTCCTCGTCGAATCGGTCACGCCGGTGAAGGACGAGACAGAGGCCGCCAACGACTACTCCCCTCTTCAGTCCGAACGTTCCTGGGGCCGCCAGGGAGAAGACAACGTCACGGACAGCATGGAGCGTCTGGGCTTGCTGGCGCCGTATGGGCCCGTGGATAAAGTGCTCGAGACCGTGGTCAACAACCTGGAGGTCACCAACGACCTCAACATCCAGCCGGAGGTCCGTTGCCGCGTGCTGATGATCTCCACGCTGGAGTCCTTCACCATCGGCCACACGATTGTGCTGAGCCGCGGCCTGGTGGACGTGCTGCCAGACGAAGCCAGCCTCGCAACTATCCTCGCCCACGAACTCGGCCACGTGGTGCTGGGACATCGCATGGACTCCCAATTCGCCTTCCTCAATCGCGTGCGCTTCGACGAAAAGGAAACGTTCCGCCACTTTGGCTTTGCGCGCACACCGGAAGAGGAAGCCGCCGCGAACCAGAAAGGGATCGAGATCCTAAGCAAATCGCCTTACAAGGATCAGTCTGGAAACGCGCGGCTGTTTCTCCAAGCGCTTAAGGACCGGGCGAAGGAAATCCCCAACCTGATCAGTCCGCACCTGGGCGACAGGGTCCCGGCACGATGGTCTATCCTCGCCGCGGTTTTCACCCCTCAGCCGTCGGATGAAAAGCCGGTGGCGACCGCCTCAGCGGATAACGTGCCTGTGAGTAACGCGCCAGCGGCTAACCAAATTGCAGCTCTGCCGATCGGCGGACGCATCAAAATTGAACCGTGGAACGATCATCTACAGTTGTTGAAGTCCAAGCCGGCAGGGACCGTGGCGGAATCCGAAAAAATGCCGTTCGAGGTCACTCCGTTCTTCCTGTATCTCACGCGGCCCGGAGACCACCCACCGGCAGAGACTTCCACCGCGGTAGCAGCGAAGACAGATTCAGAAGCAAAGCCGGAGATAAAGGCGGAAGCAAAGCCGTAGCGGACCTAAAAAAAAGTCCATCCGCATCCTACACGCACCACGATAAACATTGCCGCACGTTTCGGAATTGACCGCCTCGCGTTTGACGTTTCCTTGAGACATGGGACAATTCCATCTTCAAGATGGATCGTTCACGAAACTTTCGTTTGTACTTCCTGGTCGCGGCGCTGGCGTTCGCCGGACTGATCGTGCTGCTACGCGAGCACCGGCCGTCCTTTCTCCGGCCGGGACTACGCCTCTACGCGTACGTCTCGACCGCCGACGGCAACGTCACCGTCGTCGATCTGGTGAAGCTGAAAGCGTTCTCGCGCCTCTACGCGGGGCCGGGCCTCTCCGGCATGCGCGAACACCCCACGCGCGCGGAAGTCTACGGCGTCAGCAGCACCGGCGGTTACGTCTGGGTGCTGAATACGCGCGCCAATCAGATCACCACGCGCATCCCGGTGGGCCCCCTTCCCTACGCTGTCGATTTTTCCGCCGACGGCAAATGGCTTTACACCACCACTTCCGGAAATGACGCGCTCCTCGCGATCGACCTGCAAAGGCACGCCATCGTTGCGCTCGCTCGGACGGGGCGCCAACCCGTCCTCGCGCGCGTCACGCCGAATGGAAAATCCATTCTGGTTGTGAATCACGGTGACGGCTCGCTCGGTATCCATGATGCTGGGACGCTCGCCCTGCGCGCGAGCGTTTCCGTGGTGCCGCAACCCGACGATGTCGCCATTCTCCCGGACAGTTCCGTGGCGTTTGTCCTGAGCCGCTCTGAGCGCCGCATTTCCGTCGTGGATCTGCACCGCGGCGTGCTGGTCTCCAATCTCGAACTGGCTGGAAAACCAACCGACATGCTGCTGAAGCCGGATGGCGGGGAGCTTTATGTGATTTCGCCCGAAGCTCACGGCTTGCAAGCCATCAATACGTGGACGCACGAGGTGGGCGACTACATGGTGCTCGGGTCGGCGCCGACGCGCGGTGTGCTCAGCGCGGACGCCAGCCTGCTGTATGTTTCGGATACCGAGGCGGGGCGCGTCACGCCCGTGGATATTTACAATCGCCGCATTATTCGAGAGCCCGGAAAAGGGTTTCCTGTTCCCGCGGGCGATTCGCCGATGGCCTTGCGGTTTGATCCGAATGAGACGTTGCTGCTGGTCGTAAGCCAAGGCTCCGGCGATCTCGCCGTTATTCGTGTGCGGACGAATTTTTTGGTGACGATGATCCCTGTTGGTGAGCATCCGCAGGAGTTGGCGGTGAAATTGTTTTAGGACGGCGGAAAAAACTTAACGCAGAGGCCGCAGAGAACGCAGAGGTCACAGAGATTGAAGAAACGGAAGTAGCCACTCTAAGAAAAAAGGAACGAAAAGAGAGTTTTTGATTATCGCGTAAGAAATCTTAGAACCTCTTACTGTTTCAACTGGCGGGCTCAAGAACGCTGCTACGGTTCGGGGGGCCAGGCGGAATTTTCTTCGCCGAGACTTACGTCGAGGAAGCCTTCGGAGGGCAGAACGTCGACGGGCAGGCCGCCGTGCCAGAGTGCGACGCCGAGCCGCAACTTGGTCTGGCCTTTGAGGTCGAGCTGGTCCTTCTGGATGGCAACTTCGAGAAACCGTTCGAAAGCCGCTTCGGCGAAGGTTTCGGGTTTCAAAAGGCACACGCGGCCTTTTTCCACCGAGAATTCCTGCAAGCGGCCGCGCTGTAATTTAGCGACGATGGTGAGTTCTTCCGCCGAGCCTATGGCGATGCGAAATTCGGGATCTTCCATTTCCGCGAGAGTGTCCGCGAAGGGATCGATGCGCACGCAGAAGCGTCCTTCTTCGAAGCCGTAGCGCAATTCATGCAAATAAAAAACACGCCCGTGCATGGAGCCGCCGCGGCGCTCCGGCGAATACAAGCCCGCGCCGAGCCATTCGAAATAAGAAGTATCCCGGCCGTCGATTGTTGTTTTGAGGAAACCGGTCGGGGCAAGTTGCACGGCGTGTTCCGGCTTGCGCTTGATGGGCTTGGCCAGTTCTTCTGGCGCCACCTGCCCTAGCGCGAGGTAGATGCCTGTCAAATGTTTTCGATAGAGAGCATCAAATTCAGCGTCGTTGGCGGTGCTGTGCTCGGGGCCGAACCACCAGTTCCAGTCGCTGCCCTCGGCGGCGAGGAGCGATTCGAACGCCTGCTTCAGCGCGCTTTCGGTGGGGGCACCGGGCCTACCCTTTTGGCGCGATTCGAACGCGCGGGCATAGGCATCGCGCGCATCCCACAACAAATCCCAGGCGGCGACGTCTTCGCCGCTGCCGATCCAGACGTCGAAATTAGCGTTGATCCAGGAAGCGGGAAAAATCCCCGTGGTGGTTGAGATTTCGCCGGCGGCGGCGATGGCTTCGCTGGCGGTGAGCGCGCGAAAATCCTGATCGCCCTGGACGCGGCCGTAAAATTCCCGCAAGAAGGCGCGGCCGTTGCCGGGATAATATTCCCAGGCATTTTCGCCGTCGAGAAAAAGATTGATCGTGAGCGGCTGATTGCCGGACGCTCCTTCCGCGAGCTGGCGCATGCGAACGTGGAGATCCGCCGCGGCGGCTTTGGCATCCATGCGGCTGTAAACGAAACCGACAAGATCGGACAGATGGTGATCGCGGAACAATCCGTTGATGGAATTCGCGCCGAGTTGCACGCGCCAGGGTTTGTAGAGGCGGTCGGCGTTGGCGGGGATGCCGTTGGAATCGCGGAAAAATCCCACGTTGAGGGTGCGGCCGAGGACTCCTTCGTCCGTGCCGAACCACTGAAAACCTTCTTCCGCGGCGATGGCCAGCGCCTGATCCGAAACCGAGCCTTCGGAAGGCCACAAGCCGGCTGGTTTTGTTCCGAAGACTCTTTCGTGATATTCGCGGGCGCGCTGTAACTGCTCGCGGGCGTCCTCCGGACGGCGAAAGGCGCGGCGCGGGAGCGGCGTGGCGGCGTTGGCCACGCGGGCGATGTCTGAATCGCAGATGAGGGGAAGGATGGGGTGATAGAACGGAGTGGTGCTGAGCTCGACCTGTCCGCGCTGCGCGGCGTCCCGATAAATGGGGAGCACCAGGCCGAGGAATTCGAGCTGTTTCTTTTTTAGTGCGGCCTTGTCTTTTTCAGAGTAGTCCTTCCCTTTCGTGGCCAGGCGGCTGACGACGTCGTCTTTTTCGAGCCACGATTCTTCCATCCAGGCCAATTGGGAGAGAAGTTGCAGGTCGCGCCAATCGCGGGCCGTGAAGGTGACCAGGGCTTGTGCACCGCCGGCGGGCCGCGACCATTCGTACAGCTCGACAAAGCGCGGCCAGCGCGACATCAAGCGCTCGTGATTCACCTGAAACGCGCGGGCCAGGATTTCCGCTTTGTCCTCGCGGTTCAATTCTTCCGCGTTCTTGAACGCCAGCGAAAACCAGGGCTCGTTGAAATTGCCGCTGGCGTACTCCTCGAGCTGCAGGCCGAGGGAGGGCACGACGTTGAAGGTGGCGTGGAAGTTCGGGAATTCACGAAGCATTTCAACCATGCCCCAATAGTCTTTCAAGGCGTGCAAGCGCGTCCACGGGAGGACGTAGCGCCCGCTTTCCGGGTCGCGATATTGCGGCTGATGCATGTGCCACAAGACAACCAGATGAACCCGCTTCATCGCTTGCGTCTCTCCCGTGCTAATGCTGTTGCCGGAACGTGTCCGGCTGACAGTTGAAGGCTGCTCGGCGTTTTAAGCGCGGTATTCGAACAAATGAGACGCGCCAGTTCCGTCCAGAGTAGAAATCGCCGTAAGAAAAACTATCATGTAATCAGCGGCAAGAGAAACAAAGCGGCGCAAGCTGTGCCCGGCTGGGGAATGGCAGACCGCCGGGAGTGCACAAGATGAAAATCGCGCTACGGTCTCGCAAATAGGGCAGAAGTATGCACGATGATGCGGTTTTCGAAGCAAAAAAGAAATCTCGGTAGCAGGTCAGTCTCCGGTTTGCCCGTCATCCAAACCGCAATCGCCAGCGAGGGTAAACCTCGGATGTCGCTACTGTTTCGCCCGATAGAAGACCGGTGACGGGCCGTCCACGATTTTGAAATCGGCGGGCACCGTGAACAACGACGGATTCGGCTCGGCTCGAGCGATGTTCGTGAGGCGGAAGGTTTGTTCCCCCATGCGGGGGTCGCTCCGTTTGCTGTAGACCACTGTCTTGAGATCGGGCGAAGTCCAAACTTCGGTAACAATCGTGATCGGCCGATCATTTCCAATCTGACCCGCGGGTATCGTGTGCGTCGTTCGTACGCCCTTCACGACAACGCCTTCCATGATCTGAGAACCAAGATCCTCCGAATTAGCCTGGTCCGGATCCTCGATGTTCAAGTGTTTTTCGAAGAAGACTCCTGGCCCCGGAGCCATCGTAGTAACCGGCATTGCATCGGGAGGCGGCAGAGGCGCTCCGTTCCCTTCGACTCTCATATTGACCACTGCACCCGCTACCCACCCCCCGGTACCACCTGGGAGGCGAGGAAGCGCAGGCACTTTCTGCGCGGTCTTCTCCGCCGGATTCAGCGTGTAAGAAGTCTGCGCGACGGGGTCGTGGATGAAAATCAAATGCGGCGTACTGGCCGCTGACAGGTTCCCGATCGCCGGCAAGGCTGTATCCTGACGCGTGCGGCCTTGCGAATCGCGCGCTGTGCTTCCCGTGCTCGTCTGCACGATACGATTGCCGTCCGCGAGTGTCTGGAAGGATTCGTTCGTGATTGTGGCCGAGTATGGCGCACCCACGACAGGACCTGAGGCACTGTCGAACGCACCTGCGGCAACGGTTGCCTGACCTGCCGTCCGATAGATCACGTTCCCCTTCTCTTGCGCAAAGGCACACGATGCGGCTGCGAGAACAAGAAAGAATGTGCGTTTCATAGTGGTGTGGCTCTCCTTTTTAGCTAAACGAATTCACTGCCGCAGACGAACCTGTTGGACAGATCCGTCCGGAGCAATCGTCACGTCGGCAATGAAATTGATTCCATTCGGCATCGCCCCTGGCGGAAACATCGCTTCGGCCGGGATGGCGATTTGGATAGCCGTGTCCATCGGCTGCATCTCCGCGACGCGCTCCTGGACACGCGGAGCCGCGTGACCTCCGCGCATAGTCGCTTTGCGTGGCGCGGGCTTCGCCGGTGTGGCCGCGGGAGCAGGCATAGAAGCACTGTTTATCGTGGGACCGACAAGGGGCGGCTCGACGCGCGTCCGCGGGAATGCCAGGAGAATAACGGCCGCGGCGACAACGGTGCCCGCAAGCACCGGCATCCATCGCGGAACCCGGCGACGTGCTTCCGCAGCCATCACCGCATCGCAATAAGCATGGAAGGTTTCGCTAGCCTGTCGATACGCGGTGACGCAGCGACGGCAGTCCTGACACCGTTCGACATGGCGCTCCACAGCGCTGGCCTCGTCTGTAGGAAGCTCCCCATCGAGCCAGGCGATTAGTTTTGCTTCAACATCACACATTGCATTTCTCCGTTAATTTCCTCATCGCGCGGTCCACTGTGTCTCCAACCGTGGACGTAGCCATTCCCAAGACTTCTCCGATTTCGCGGTAGCGCAGTCCCCCTGCCCTCAGCAGGAGGCACTCCCGCTCAGACTCCGTCAGCAATCGTATCGCAGCTGCGACCCGACGCAACTTCTCTCTCTCTAGCACCAATTGCTCGGGCGTCGCGTCATCCGCCGGGAAGTCCTTTTCCCCGTCGAGTGTTTCGCCAAATCGCCGGTGGTAGCTGGTCTGACGATTGCGGGCCTGATTGTGCGCAACGCGAAACAGCCACCCACGCATGTTTTCCTGGTTTCCACCCGAGGCCATATGGCGCTGCAGGCTGACAAACGCGTCTTGCACCACATCCTGCGCTTCGTCGCTCGTAAGACCGAGACAGACAAGGTAGCGGAGCAGTGGTTTGCGTAGTTCGCGATACAGGGTCGTGACCTCCGAGGAGCCGGCGGCCAACCGCAACAGCGGTAGCGTCAGAGATACGGAATCGTCACTCACAAGAGCCTCCGCAACCCGCCTCTATCCTTAAGAACAAGCGAGAACCCCGTTTTTCCGGATGGCTTGTCCGGTTCCACAACGGATTCTCGCGCCGCGAAAACACCTGTGTCCTTTAGACGCGCTAGATGCTTGTCCCGCATAGACAAGCTGAAAAAGCGGTTGATCGCGGCGCTAATCGGGAACACGATGGCACGGTTTTCGAAGCCAAAAAAGAAATCTCGGTAGTGGGTCATCAGTTTTCGGTTACACCGTTATCCGCCCGAAACCACGTGTGGGGTGCCGGAGCAGTGGGGGCTGAACACCAGCGAGAATCCTTCTTAGCGGGAAGGCCAGGCAGGTCATACAATCATTCATTCAAAGCCGGGAGGGATGATAAATGTACACCTTGTTCCAAGACTTTCGATATGCCTTGCGAATGCTTCGCAAGAACTCCCTACTGACGGCGGTGATCGTCGCTTCGTTGGCGATTGGAATCGGCGCCAACTCCGCCATTTTCAGCGTGGTTGACTCGTTATTGCTCCGCCCGCTCCCCTATCCCCAGCCGGACCGCCTCGCCGCCGTATGGCTGCATTCTCCCGCAATCGGAATCCTGCGCGACTGGCCATCTCCGGGCCAGTACATTGACATCCAGAACGAGAATCATTCGTTCGAGCAGATGGCGCTGGCACAGAGCCGGACCTTCGTGTTGACGGGCCGCGACCAGCCCGAGCGCATCTTCGGAGCGCGCACCCAGTCCACCCTGCTCGAGATGCTTGGCGCAAAACCTCTACTTGGCCGTTTGCTGCTGCCCGAGGAGGACAAGCCCGGCAAACCGGACGTTGCCATTCTTACCGAGCGCGTCTGGAAACGGCTGTTCAATGCAGATCCCGCGATCATCGGTAAGACCATCGTGCTCAACGGTAACCCGTTCATCGTAGCGGGGGTATTGCAGAGTGGTTTCGCGCTTACCAACGAAGTGATGCCGTCGGAAACCCCCATGGACAAGATGGACATCTTTGCGCCCTTGCCCCTGGCAGCCGATGCCGCGAAAAATCGGGGCGACGAAAACTACAACATTATGGTGCGGCTGAAGCCGGGCGTCTCCGTGCAACAGGCGCAAGCCGACATCGAAGTGATCGCCAGCCGCATCCGCGAGAAGGACAAGCGCGACGCCAGCTTTGGCATGCACGTAGTCGGTCTGCAGGAGCAGGTGGTCGGAGACGTACGCCGGGCGCTGCTGGTGCTGCTCGGGTCCGTCGGCTTGGTGCTCCTGATCGCGTGCGCCAACGTGGCAAACCTCTTGCTTACGCGCGCCGCAGGCCGCGAAAAAGAAGTAGCCATCCGCACGGCTTTGGGCGCGGGCTGGCAGCAGCTAGCGCGACAACTACTTACCGAGAGTGTTCTCTTGGGACTTCTTGGCGGCGGAGCCGGGCTGCTGGTCGCGCAACTAAGTATTTACGTGGTGCGCTCGATGAACCCGGGAAACATTCCGCGATTGGAAGACATTGCCATCAATAGCGCTGTCCTGGTTTTCACATTTGGCGTCTCGCTGGCGACCGGAATTCTGTTCGGCGTTGCACCGCTATGGCGCGCCATCAAAGTGGATTTGAACACTTCGCTCAAAGCAGGTGGGCGCAGCGGACAGAGCGACGGTGGTTTGTATTTAAAAAGGCGCAGTTTGCGGGGATTGCTGGTCGTTTCCGAGCTGACGCTCTCGCTCATGCTCCTGATAGGAGCCGGCCTGTTGATACGGAGCTTCGTGCGGTTGCAAAGCGTGCCACCGGGTTTCACCACCGATCATGTGTTGACGATGGAAGTTGCCGCTAGCGGCCCTAAATATCGCGAGGATAAACCGGTGATCAATTTCTATCGGGAAATGGAGAGCCGCATTGCTCATCTTCCAGGAGTGGTGGCCGAGGGTGTCGTTTCGGGGTTGCCACTCACGGGTTCGGTGGGTTGGGGGGGCATCAATGTGGAAGGCTATGCCCCGCCGCCGGGGCAAGAACTGCAGGCGGACATACGAATCGCAAGCACGGATTATTTTCGGACGATGGAGATTCCGCTGCGCACGGGCCGATTCTTCAGCGAGGATGATACGACGGAAAAACAGCAGGTAGCCATCATTGATGAAAAATTCGCGCAGCGCTTTTGGCCAAACGGCGGCGCCATCGGAAAACACTTGTGGTTTAACCCGAAGAAGCCGATGACGATTGTGGGCGTGGTGGGCGTCGTCAAGCAATACGGCCTGGAGACGGACGGCAAGATCGCGACGTACTTTCCCTTCGAGCAACACCCCGGGAATGAGCTGTTCCTAGCGGTGCGCACGTCAGCGGAAGAAGCAGGACTGTCTTCCGCAATGGCCAGCCAGATCCACGCAATCGATCCGGACGTTGTGGTTTACGACATCCGGACCATGCACGACCGCTTGCACGATTCGCTGGCGAGGCAGCGCTTTTCAAGCACCATGTTGGGAGCGTTTGCGGTTTTCGCGTTGTTGTTGGCTGCCATCGGTCTCTACGGCGTGATGTCGCATCTGGTGACGCAGAGTACGCGCGATATCGGAGTGCTGGTGGCGCTGGGCGCACGGCCGGGAAACATTATTCGGCTTGTGGTGCGGCAGGGGATGGGATTGGCGGGAATTGGAATCGTGGTGGGCCTTGTGGGCGCAGCCGCGTTGACTCGCGTGATGACCAGCTTGCTATTTGGGGTGAGTACGACAGACGCATTAATTTTCGGGACCGTGCCGGCACTGTTGGGGGCGGTAGCGTTTGCCGCGACCGTCATTCCGGCGTGGAGGGCAACTCGAGTGGATCCGATGGTCGCGTTGCGAGAAGAATAGCGGCACGGGTCCCGGATCCGCCGCGCCAAAGCCTAGGCAGATCTACTCATAGCGCAGCGCAACGAGAGGATCGACGCCCGCGGCGCGGTGAGCAGGAACCCAACACGCCACCAACCCAATCAGAATGAGCAACACGGGAACACAAGTGAGTGTCCATGGATCGTACGCGGACACGCCCCAAAGCTGTGTGGCAATGACTCGGCCGAGCGCCAGGCTGGCAATCAGCCCGATACCCACGCCAATTCCCACCAAGCGCAGCCCCATGCGCAGGATTAACCTCAAGACATCTGTGCTTTCTGCTCCCAAGGCCATGCGGATCCCGATCTCGTGGGTTCTACGCGCGGTGGTGTAAGCGAGCACGCTATAAACGCCAAGCGTCACCAGCACCAGGCCGATGGAGCTGAAAATCGTCATCAGAAAGAACCCGAAGCGCGGGCCTGCATAGGAAAACTGGCTGATGTACCCTTCGAGGGTCCCAGTAAACGTGACCGCCACGTTGGCATCGGTGGCCCAGATTTCATGTTCCACGGCATTCAACATGGGCAGCGGTTCGCCAGCGGTACGCACGAGAATTCCGCGGAACGCCGAACCCGTGACGGTATACGGGATCCAAATCTCCGGGTCGACGGGATCCTGCAATCCCTGGTTCTTTACATCGGCGACAAGCCCGATGATTTCAAACAGCGGCTCTTTCACGGCGTCGTCGAACTGCGAGAGCTGCGCGATTTTGACCTGCCTGCCGATGGGATTTTCGTTGCCAAGATACTTTTTCACGAAGGCCTGATTCACCACCGCCAGCTTGCGCGCTCCGTACACCTCGGCTTCCGTAAAACTCCTGCCGTCCAGGAACTGGATTTTCAGCACTGGGAAATATCCCTCGCTTACCAACTGAAACATGGCGTTCCATTTTTCTGTGTGGGTCTTGCCGGGAATCTCGATGTCGCTGGGAATTCCGCCGTACGGCGGCAAAGTGCTCGTTTCGGTGGCTTCCACGACACCCGGCAGGGCCTTCAGCCGCTGGAGCAGGGGGCGGTAGAAACCAGTTATCTGGTTTGCTGTCTTGTAGCGGTCCAACGGCAGCGGAAGCCTTGCGACCAAGACATGGTCGGGTTGCAGGCCAAGGTGCACTTCGCGAAGAGCCACGAAGCTGCGCATCAGCAATCCCGCGCCTACAAGGAGCGTCAGCGAGAGACCCACTTCCAAAACCACCACTGCGTCACGAAGACGTCCGTGCCGGAATCCGCCACTGATGCCTTTGCCGCTATCCCGCAAAGGCTCGTTCAAATCCTTTCGCGCCACCTTCAGGGCGGGCACCAGGCCAAACACCAGCGCAGTTAGCACGGCAACTGCCAAGGTAAACGCCAGCACCGGCAAATTCAGCCGGATGACCGCTTCCGCAGGAATAATATTTTGAGGCATCAGTGCAACCAGGAACTTCAGCCCGGCCCACGCCAGAAGCGTGCCCACTGCCGCTCCACCAGCCGCCAGGATCAAACTTTCCACGAGGAGCTGCTGGACCATTCTCCAGCGGTTTGCCCCCAGTGCTGACCGGATGGCGAACTCTTTTTCACGCGTGGTGGCCCGTGCCAGCAGCAAATTCGCCACATTGCCGCAGCCGATTAGCACCAACAATCCCACCGCCCCCAATACGATGTACAACGTAGCCTTGAAACGGCCCACCACCGAGTTCGTCAGCGACTCCAAGTACACTGTAAAATGTTTTGGATAATCCTTCGGATACACTTTCGAAAGCCCGTTGGCTATCACCGTAAAATCCGCTTCCGCTTCTTCCACCGTGACACCCGGCTTCAGGTGCCCAAGCGGAACCCAAAACTGCGGAAACGCCCCGGCGATAGAGTTAGTCGACACCGCCTTGTCCGGCTTCCGAGGGATCCACAGGTCCGCACCCCACCATCCAAACCGCGGCGGCATGATCCCCACCAGCGTCGTTGCCACACCGTTCAAGACAAATGTTTTGTTTAGGATCGTCGGGTCGGCGGCGAAGGTCTTCACCCACGTCGTATAGCGCAGCACAAACACCGGCGGCGCGCCCGGCTCGAAATCCGCTGGTTGCATCACCCGCCCCAGCAGCGCCGGCAAGCCGAGAAACTCGAAGGTACCCGGTGTCACATTGGCCCCATCGAAACGTTGCGTTCCCTCACCCGCACGGTACAACACGTCCAGGTTGTTGGCGGCAATCACCCGGTCAAATACATGATTCTGCTCCACATAATCCAGATACTCGGGCCCGCTGAACCCTCCCCGTCCTCCAGGCTCACTCCGTTCCGCGTCGTGGATTCGGATAGAGTAGAAACGCTGAGCATCTGGATAAGGAAATGGCTCCATCAAGACGTTTTCGATCACGCTGAAAATCGCCGTGGACGCGCCAATCCCCAGCGCCAGGGTGATGACCGCTACAGCAGCAAATCCCGGCGCCTTCCGCAAGTTCCTGAGTGCGTAGCGGAAATCCTGGCCCAAAGTTCCCATGTTCGCCCCCCAATAGTTTGAAGCCCACTCGCCTCGCGCCGTTGTCAGGACGGAACGCGATGTCTAATCATAAGGTTTTGCGTGCGCTATGTTGAGATACGCATTCTTGCCCAAATAAGTTCGACGGGGCGGCATGCAATAAGTCGCTCCCGTTCCAAGTTGGCGCAACTTTGAGGGCATGCGTGTGGTCGCCGGCAATCCGCTCGTGGACTTTTTACACTCGCTCAAGGGATTGTTTAGATAAAATTCGGTCTTCCATGAACGGAGCGGCTGGCGTTCAGCTGTTTCATCAGTACGGGCGATGTATGCTCCCGTCGCACAAGCCTTCGACGAGCGGCGTCAAGGCCGTGCCGGAAAAGCTCAACAATTAGGGAGCTATTGCCGATGACGTTGGTCGCCGTCGCCACCGTGTTACACTCAGCGTTCTCGCCATGCGCATCCTGGACCGCTATATCGTTCGCGAAGTCTTTCGCCACGCCATCCTGGGACTCGTAGTCTTTACCTTCGTATTTTTCGTGCCGCAACTAGTACGGCTGATGGAACTGTTTGTGCGCCACACCGGCTCGAGCGCACAAATCGTGAAGCTCTTTCTGTGCCTCTTCCCGGGCGTGCTGGTGTTCACCGTGCCGATGGCCACGCTGATCGGGGTGCTGCTGGGGCTGGGGCGCATGTCCGCCGATAGCGAGATTATCGCGCTGACAGCGCTCGGAATTGGCCGCCGCCGCATTCTTTTGCCGGTGGGCGTTCTCGCGCTGGCCGGAATGCTGCTGACGCTGGCGATGACGATTTGGCTCGGCCCTGTTTCCATCCGTACGTATCGCGGTTTAGAGGCGGAGCTAAAGACTTCGCAGATCTCGTTTCTGGTGCAACCAAGAGTTTTTGATGAGCGCTTCCCGAAAAAAGTCCTTTACGTCAATGATGTCGCGGCCAGCGGCACGCAATGGCACGGCATCTTTGTCGCAGAGACCGGCGGAGAAAGCGGCTCACGCCTGACCCTGGCAAAGAGTGCCATTGTGATTGCCGAATCGAAAGAGGGAAAGCTGGAGCTGCATCTGCAGGGCGGCACGACGCACGAGTTCTCGCGCGAAGATCCCGATCGCTACGGCGTGACCGCGTTCGGGCAGAGCGATTGGCCCATTGAGGTCAGCGGACTCTCCTCCACGCAGCAGCGGCAGCGGAGCAACCCGGAGCGCTCTTTGCGCGAACTATTCTCCGAGAAGGGTCCCGGCTGGAGAGAGGCGCGGATTGAACTGCACCGGAGGTTTGCTTTTCCACTGGCTTGCCTGGTCTTCGCGTTGATTGCAGTTCCTTTGGGGGCGCAACCCAGACGCGGCGGGCGGGCGGCGGGTTCGCTGCTGGCGATAATTCTCATCGCGGCCTACTACCTGCTGCTGGTCATTGGAACAAGGCTTGCCAGCGAGGGGAAGCTCCCACCAGCCGGCGGCATCTGGATGGCGAATGCGATTCTTTTAATCCTGGGACTGACGCTCTTGCCGCGGATGGAGCAATTCCGTGGAGAAAGCCGATGGCTGCGTCCCTTCGGCTATTTCAAAACCTGGATACGCCTGTGGCGGCGCCGCAAATCGCAAGCGCGTGCGCGAGCCGCAGCGGCGCGCGCCAACAATGGAGAGCGCACAGCGGTGGAAATCGTGGAGCCTACGAGCGGCAGTTTTCCACGCCTGATGGATCTATACATCCTGCGGCGGTTCTTCTTCTATTTCGCACTGATGATGGGAATTTTTATTTTTCTATTTGAAGTGTTCACTTTCTTCGATCTGTTGAACGATATCGAGCGGCAGCCATTCCTGATCGTGATGGATTACTTCCTTTATTTGACTCCGTTTCTGCTTTACAACCTGGCCCCGCTGGCGGCGTTGGTGGCCGTGCTGGTAACGCTCGGCGTGATGAGCAAGAACAATGAGATCGTGGCGATCAAGGCCAGCGGCACCAGCCTCTACCGGCTGGCGGTCCCGCTGCTGCTGGCGGGAATGGCGCTGGCGGCAACGATGATGGTGCTTGACGAGACGTATCTCCCCTACGCCAACCAGCGGCAGGATGCGCTCCACAACCTGATCAAGGGCCGCCCGGCGCAAACCTACACGCAGCCGCAACAGTGGATCTTCGGAGAGCACAACAAAATCTACAATTACGACTTGTTCGATCCCGCGCAAAATCTGTTCGGCGGACTGAGCGTTCTGGAAATCGATCCGGCTGATTTCCAGTTGCGGCGCCGCATCTTTGCTTCGCGCGCGCGCTGGTCCGAATCGCAAAAGGTCTGGGTTCTCGAAGGCGGCTGGGTACGTGATTTCTCTGATGGCACGATTGTCCGCTACGACCGGCTTCCGCCAGTGACATCCCTGCCGGAACTCACGGAACCGCCGAGCTATTTCAACCGGGAAGTCCGGCAGGCCTTTCAGATGAGCTGGCGGGAGCTGAGCGCGTACATCGACGGGTTGCACCGCGCGGGATTTGACGTCGCCAACCTCACCGTGCAATGGCACGTGAAGCTAGCGTTCCCGCTGATGGCGCCTGTCAGCATGCTTCTGGCAATTCCCTTCGCTTTCATGGTCGGAACACGGGGAGCCGTGAGCGGCGTGGCCTTGGGAGTGTTCATCGGGATCGTGTATTGGGTCATGGCACGGCTGCTAGAGGCGATGGGGGGATTGGGACAGCTCCCTCCGTTCCTGGCAGGGTGGTCGCCGGACATTGTTTTCTTTTTTTTGGGGATGAATTTCTTCTTCAAAATGCCGACGTAGAAATACGCGAGATGCCAAACGAGCAGAAATTGCGAAAATACTCGCCCGCGCACTTCTTCAAGTATTACTTTAACTGGATCTGAATCGAACCTGTCCGCTATTTGCCCTTCTTTTTCTTGACAGCCTTTTGTTCAACAACAACTTGAGCTGCGGCGAGGCGTGCGATGGGCACGCGGAAGGGCGAAGCGCTGACGTAGTCCATGCCGATAGCGTGACAGAACTTAACACTATCAGCATCGCCGCCGTGCTCGCCGCAGATGCCGACCTTGAGCTTATGGCGCGTCTTGCGGCCTTGCTCGATTCCCCAGCGCATCAGCAGGCCAACGCCCTTGGTGTCAAGCGACTGAAAGGGATCGGCGCTGAAAACGGCGGCTTTCTTTTCGTCCACATAATCCGGCAGAAAGCGGCCGGCGTCGTCGCGGGAAAGGCCCATGGTCGTTTGGGTGAGGTCGTTGGTGCCGAAAGAAAAGAACTCAGCTACTTCGGCGATCTCTCCAGCCAGCAAGGCGGCGCGAGGCAACTCGATCATGGTACCAACGAGATAGTTGAGCTTCACGCTCGACTTCTTAATCAAGTCATCGGCGACCCGCCGTGTGGCTTGTTCGAGGATGGACAGCTCTTTTCGATCCAGAACGAGCGGGATCATGATCTCAGGTAATACTTTAACTCCGCCTTTTTGGCATTCGAGGGCCGCCTCGATGATGGCGCGCACCTGCATCTCGAGAATTTCAGGATAAGTGATACAGAGGCGGCAACCGCGGTGGCCAAGCATGGGGTTGGCTTCGTGCAATTGCTCGACGCGACGGGCGACAGTCTCAACATCAATCTTCAAATCGCGCGCCAGCTCTTCCTGCTTGGCGCGCTCATGAGGAACGAACTCATGCAGCGGAGGATCGATCAGGCGAATCGTAACCGGAAGGCCGTCCATGGCCTTGAAGATGCCGACGAAATCGCGGCGCTGGAACGGAAGCAGCTTGTCGAGGGCCTTGACGCGGTCCTCCCGGTTGTCTGCGAGGATCATTTCCTGAATGGCCCGCTGGCGTTCGTGGCTTCTCTCGGGCTGTTCGAAGTCGGTGAAGAACATGTGCTCGGTGCGACATAGGCCGATGCCTTCCGCGCCGAACTCGATGGCCTTGCGCGCGTCTTGCGGCGTGTCTACGTTCGTGCGGACCCGGAGGCGACGCGTCTCGTCGGCCCACTTCATCAGCGTTTCGTAGGATTTCGGAAGCTGAGGAACGACAAGCGGCATCGCTTCGGTATAGACCACACCTTCGCTGCCGTCGAGCGTTATCCAATCCCCTTCCTTGACGACTTTGCCGTCGGCGGACATCGAAAGGGACTTGTAGTCCACGTCCAGTTTTTCCGCGCCGACGACGCAGCACTTGCCCCAGCCGCGGGCAACGACGGCCGCGTGACTCGTCTTGCCGCCAGTGGCGGTCAGAATGCCTTGAGCAACGGCCATTCCGCCAACGTCTTCGGGACTGGTTTCGCGGCGGACAAGGATCACCTTCTCTCCACGCTCGGCCCACTCTTCCGCTTTCTGTGCGGAAAAGACAACCTTGCCGACGGCGGCACCGGGCACGGCATTGATTCCTGTCGCCAGGATTTTGGAGCTGAGGGATTTCTTGTCCACTTTGGCATCGATCACCGGATAAAAAAGCCGCTCAATGTCTTCCGGCTTCACACGGAGGAGTGCTTCTTCTTTGCTGATTAGTTTTTCGTTGGCCATGTCCACGGCAATTCGGAACGTGGCAGAGGGCGTGCGTTTGCCGGTACGCGTCTGAAGCATGTAGAGCGTGCCGTCTTCGACCGTGAACTCCATGTCTTGCATGTCGCGATAATGCTTCTCAAGTTTTACTCGAACTTTCTCGAGCTGACCGTAAACGCGGGGCATGGTCCTTTGCATTTCGTGTAAAGGCATGGGCGTTCGAATGCCCGCTACGACATCTTCGCCTTGGGCGTTCACAAGGTAATCGCCGTAGAAAACCTTCTCTCCTGAACTCGGGTCGCGCGTGAAGCAGACGCCGGTGCCGGAAGTGTCGCCGGTATTGCCAAAGACCATCTGAACAACATTGACCGCGGTACCAAGAAGCCCGGTGATTTTTTCCACGCGGCGATAAGTGACGGCCTTCTCCGCCATCCAGGAGCCGAACACGGCGCCGATGGCACCCCAGAGTTGTTCGATGGGATCGTCAGGGAATGCTTTTCCGGATTTTTCGCGGAAGTAGGCCTTGTATTCACCGACCAATTCCTTCCAGCCGCTTGCGGGCACGGCAGTGTCTTCCTTGACGCGGAGGCGATCCCTCATCGCACGGAGCCGGTGCTCCAGGTCCTCCTTGGACAAGCCCATCACCACCGTCGAATACATCTGGACGAAGCGGCGGTAGGCGTCGTAGGCGAAGCGCTCGTTTTTGGTGACAGAGGCGAGGCCCTGGACGGAGCGGTCGTTGAGACCTAGATTCAAAATGGTCTCCATCATTCCCGGCATCGAACGCGCGGAGCCAGAACGGACGCTGACGAGAAGCGGATTCTTGGGATCGCCGAGCTTCTTCTTCGTAGTGCGCTCGAGCTTCGCGACGTTGTCCGCGACTTGCTTTTTGAGTTCCGCGGGATACTTCTTTCCGTTCTTGTAAAAGTAATCGCACGCTTCCGTGGAGATGGTGAATCCGGCGGGAACGGGAAGGCCAATGCGTGTCATCTCGGCAAGCCCGGCGCCCTTTCCGCCGAGAAGATCACGCCATGTGCCGTCGCCTTCCGCTTTGCCTGCACCGAAAAAATAAACCCATTTTTTCACTGGTTGCCTCGCTTACCCTTTTTGGAGTTTTCGCACATCTCTTGCCAATACGTTTCTGAATGGCGGCCGGAAGGATCGTCGGCGCGCCGACTTGCGGCACTTCAAGTACTACTTGAACTTATCATCGCTGCTCTTCACCGCCGATTTCTGAAAAATCCGCGACCGTCGTGAACTCACGAAGTAATTCGGCGAGCAGTGTTAAGCGGTTGTTGCGAACGGATTCATTCTCCGCCATCACCATGACTTCATCGAAGAAGCGGTCCACTGCCGGGCGAACTCCGGCGATTACTTCCAGCGCCTCCTGGTACTTCCCTGCGCGCTTCAAAGCGGGCACTTTCTGCGCCGCATCACGAACGGCGGAGTGGAGTTCGCGTTCCGCTGCGTTCTCGAAGAAATCCGGATTCACTCGTTGACCTTCAGTAAGCGCTACGCCGGCCTTCTCGAGAATCTTTCGGATGCGTTTGAAAGAGACAGCTAGCGGCTCGAAGTTCTTAGATTTGCGAATGGCCTTGAGCGCACTAAGGCGCTTCTGTGCATCCACCAGATCGTCAGCGCCGGCACGGAAAACGGCGCTGACTTCGTCATAGCCGAAGCCTTCCCTCTCGCGAAAAACAAATTTCGCGCGATCGAGAAGGAAGTCCAGAATCTGGGACTCCTGCTCCGGAGTGACCCCGCGTTTTGGCTTGTGAGTGAGCAGCGCTTTCGACGCAGCGCCAATGGCAAGCGAAAGTGAAACCGGCAGCTTCTTCTCCAAAATGATTTTGACGATGCCAAGAGCTGCGCGGCGCAGCGCGTAAGGATCGCTGGAGCCCGTAGGCACGACTCCGACGGCAAAACAGCCGACGACAGAATCCAATTTGTCTGCGAGGGCAACCGCGCAACCGGTGAGATTACGAGGGATGGGATCTTCCAGTCCAACGGGGCGATAGTGATCGTAAATGGCATCCGCCACTTCGTCCGGCTCGCCCTGTGCTCTTGCGTAGAGGCCGCCCACGATGCCCTGGAGTTCCGTGAACTCGCGGACCATTTCCGTGGCGAGGTCGCACTTGGCAAGTTCCGCGGCGCGATCCGCCTCCGCCACGTGCGCCTGGAGCATGCCAAGATTGAACCACTGCTCGGCCAGCCAGCGGGCGATGGCGCGAACGCGTTCGACCTTATCTCGGTAGCTGCCGAGGCGAGACTCGTAAGTTACGCGTTCCAGCTTTGGCAAATAGTCGGCGAGCCGACATTTTTGATCCGACTCCCAGAAGAACCGCGCATCCGCAAATCGCGCGCGCAGCACACGCTCATGGCCGGCACGGATGAGCCCCTTGGAATCCTTGTCGAGATTGATGACCGCCAGGAAGTGCGGAGCCAGTTCCCCATTCCGCTTTTCAACGGCAAAATACTTTTGATGATCGCGCATGACGGTGACAAGAATCTCGTCGGGCAGGGAAAGGAAAGCGGGATCGAAATCGCCCTGAATCACCGTGGGGTATTCGTTGAGGTACGCCACCAGCTTCCGCAGCTCGGGGTCTTCGTGAATGTGAAAGCTTCCCTGCTTGGCGTGGGCTTGTAACTCCTTGGCGATTTTTTCCTGGCGGCGGGACGGGCGAACGATGACACCATTCGAATGAAGTTTTTTTTCGTAGCCGGCGAAGTCGTCCACGCGAATCGCGTTTGATCCAAGGAAGCGATGGCCGCGCGTGGTGTTCCCGGCCGGGATGCCGGCGACGGAGAGCTTCATGGCTTTGCCATCGAGCACGGCAACGATCCAACGGATGGGCCGGATGAAGCGGGCGCCGTCGAGACCGGTCCAGGTCATCGACCGGGGCCACGAGAGGTCGTGCACGGCGCGGGGGAGGACGGTGCCGAGAATCTGTTCCGCGGTGCGGCCGAGCTTGGTCTGTTTGGCGGCTAGGTACTCGCCCTTGGCAGTCCGCACGAGGTACAAGTCGTTGACGTGGACGCGCTGCTTCTCAGCGAAGCTGAGCGCAGCGCGTGTCGGCGCGCCGACGGAATCGTAGGCCACAGACTTGGGCGGGCCGGTCACTTCCGCCTCGACGTCCGGCTGCTTGGCGGGAAGCCCGCGAACCCAGGCGACCAGCCGCCGGGGCGCGCTGAAGCTTTCCACCGTGACGCCCTCGGAAAGACTCTCCGCAGCCAAAAGCTTTTCGATGTTACTGCGAAGGTCTTCCTCCGCCTTCGGGAGCATCCCGGCGGGAATCTCCTCACACCCGATTTCAAACAGGAGCTCGACGCGCTTCTCTTTTGCCCGGGCCTTCAAATGCGCACCTCGCGCCGCGGGCCCGAGCCGCTGAGTTGTTCCAAATATGCGGCTGCCGTGCGGCACGCGAGCGTGCGCACGCGGGCCATGAGTGCTGCACGCTCGGTGGTGGAGATCACCCCGCGCGCATCCATGAGATTGAACAGATGCGAGCACTTAAGGCACTGATCGTAAGCCACAAGCAGCGGATAACGGACGCGGTCCTTCCCTTCCGCGCTCTTGAATCCGTCGAGAAGTTCCTTGGCTTGCTTTTCGTGCAATTCGAACTCGGCCCGAATGGCCGGCGCATCACTGCGATCGAAACTGTATTCCGAAAATTGCTGCTCTTCCAGGAGACGAATATCGCCGTAGGTCTTGTCCGCAGACCACCGCAGATCGTAAACACTCTCCACGCCTTGCAGGAACGCACAGATGCGCTCCAGCCCGTAGGTGAGTTCTACGGAGATCGGGTCGAGGTCAATGCCGCCGCTCTGCTGGAAATAAGTGAACTGCGTGATTTCCAAGCCGTCGAGAAGCACCTGCCAGCCGATACCCCATGCGCCGAGCGTGGGCGATTCCCAATTGTCTTCCTCGAAGCGAATATCGTGTTCCTTCAAGTTGATGCCAAGAGCATCCAGGCTTTTCAAGTAAAGGTCTTGTATGTCCACGGGCGAGGGTTTCAGGACCACTTGAAATTGTGTGTGCTTGTAAAGGCGGTTGGGATTCTCGCCATAGCGGCCGTCGGCGGGCCGACGACTCGGCTGAACATATCCGACTCGATACGGATGCGGCCCGAGTACGCGGAGGAAAGTCTCCGGGTGCATGGTGCCTGCGCCAACTTCCACGTCATACGGCTGTTGAAGCACGCAGCCCTGTTCCACCCAGAATTGCGAAAGGCGCAAAATCAAATCCTGAAATGTCAGGCCCTTCGGCCGCTTCTCAAGTTTTACTTTAACTTTCAAGCCGTCTCCAAAAGTTCGCGCGTCGGCAGCCGCCGCTCAATATGAAATTCGATCCAGGCCAGGGAGGCTTCGCGCAATTCTTTCGCACTTCCCTGCATCGCTGGTTCTAGCGCGACGCGATCGAGCCGCTCGGTAGTGAACCGCTCCGCCAAGACTCGCGCCTCATGGTGCAAAACCTGCATTCCCGGACGGCGACACTTCCCGCAAAAAAGGCCGGACTGCTGTGCGCCGTAAAAGGCCGGCTGCACTCCAAAGGGCGAGTCGCACGCCGCGCAGCGATCAAACCTGGGCAGCCAGCCGCCCAGCCTTACCGTCCAGAAAGCGAAGTAGCTTAGCGGCAAAGCCCAGTCCCCAGTACGCTCAATTTCGCGGACGGCCATGAGTATCAGCCGGAACATCGGCTCGGAGACTTCGTGCTCCGGCAAGACCAGTTCCGAAACCTCACTGATGACCGCCAGCCCGGTGCTCAGGCCATAATCGCTTTGAGCTTTATGAAAAGACTCGAGCAATTCTGCCTGCTGGATGCGCACGAGGTCCCGCGTTTCCTTTTCCACGTACCAAAGCTGGACGTGGGAAAGAACCTCCAGCGTCGAGCCGTAGCGGTTTTTCAGCCGCCGCGCTCCAGAGGCTACGCCGCGAACGCGCCCGGAAGAACGCCCAAGAAAACTGACCAGGCGGTCCGCCTCGCCCAGTGGAAATGTCTTCAGGATGATGGCTTCCGTTTCCCGGGCAGGCATGAGCAGTCGGCGCGCCGACGCTGCGCCGGACCAATCAAGCGACTCAGTCCGATTCGCACGCACACGCAGAACTAAATTAATTACCACACGCGCCACCGCAGCGCAATGTTTCCGTGAAAAAATCCTGAAGAATTTTGCTGTCGCGGATGACTCGATCCTGCGTCCAAGCGAAGTTATTTCCCGAACGGTATTCCAGCTATGCCTTTTGGATCCGGTTGATGCCGTAGTTTAAACCCTTCGCCCCGCTCAGGATTGCACCCTCTAAGGGTACCGTCTAACGGGGCACCCTGGAACAGCCTTTTTAATGTGGGTGGATCCAACAGATGTTCCCATCCGGGAAAACACCAGAAAGCCAATGAATTGGCATGCCTTGGACAGGAAAAACATTCTGTTAACCTGAGCTTTCGCCCCTCAAGTATTATCGGACGCGCGGCCGGCGATACTCCCCTGCTCTTTTCATTTCGCGTGCGATTCGCTACTCTGCTCCAGACCTTCTGATATGTTCATCCCTCTCAAGGACCTCAACCCTTCGCGCACCTATCCCTTCATCAATATCACGCTTATTCTGGGCAACATCGCGGTGTTCATTTATCAGCTTGGGATAGGAGCCACGCATTCGGAGCGCGCCACCGCCGCGTTTTTTCTCCCTTACTGCACGGTGCCCGCTAGAATTCCCGCTTTTTTAGGAGGCCACACAGGCTTTGAAAATGCATTTCTACCCCTGGTTACCAGCATGTTTCTCCATGCAGGCTTCCTGCATATCGCCGGAAACATGCTTTTTCTGTGGATCTTTGGCGACAACGTCGAGGACTTCTTCGGGCACTTCACTTATCTCCTCTTTTATATGGCGTGCGGGATCGGAGCGGGTCTTCTGCACGTGCTCTTCAATTTTCATTCCACCGTACCGGCTCTCGGCGCCAGCGGAGCCATCTCCGGCGTAATGGGCGCTTACATCTTGCTCTTTCCCCGTGCTCGCATTCTCACACTGGTTTTTATCTTCCCGATTCCCATCCCTGCCGTGATCTTTCTTGGCTTGTGGTATGTCGGGCAGTTCCTCGCTGGGTTGAGCACGATCGGAGCGAGAGTTACCGGAGGAGTGGCCGTATGGGCGCACATCGGAGGCTTCCTGTTGGGCATGATGCTAACGGCGATGGCGCGAAGGCGCTAGGGAAACATCTGCGCGATGTAGTTCAAGTGTTACTTTAGGTTTACGGATTGCTTCGCCAGCCAGTCTCCGACTTCCGCCGTCTTCTTGTTCCCACCAAGGTCAGGCGTAACGTAGTTTTCCCGAAGTGCGGCGCGCACAGCGCTGCGAAGCGCGGTTGCTTCCGACTTCCAGCCGAGAAACTCAAGCATCATCGCCGAGGCGAGAGTTGAGCCCAACGGGTTGGCAATTCCCTTTCCCGCGATGTTGGGCGCCGAACCATGCACCGGTTCGAACAGTGAAGTCTTTCCCGGGTGAATATTCCCAGATGGAGCCAGGCCGAGGCCGCCGGCGAGCTGCGCTCCTAGGTCGCTGATGATGTCTCCGAAGAGATTGCACGTGACAATGGCGTCAAACTGCCTGGGGTCGCGCACGATTTCCATGGCGAGAGTATCGATATACAAATGGCGGGAATCGATGTCCGCGTATTCCTGACGCACTTCCTTGAAGACCCGCTGCCAGAGGTCGTGGGCAAAGGTCATGGCGTTCGATTTGTCGCTCATGCAGACCCGCTTCAACCCGTTTTGCCGGGCGTATTCGAACGCATAGCGAATAATGCGCTCGACGCCCTTCCGGGAGTTCACGTCTTCCTGGACGGCAATTTCGTCCGGCGTGCCCTTCTTGAAGAAACCGCCGACACGCACGTACAACCCTTCGGTGTTCTCGCGGATCACCATGAGGCGGATGTCTTTTTCGGTGCGGTCACGAAGCGGAGTGAGACGGTCGTGCAGCAGTTCCACGGGCCGGGCGTTGACGTAAAGATCCAGCTTGAAGCGCAGCCCCAGCAGAATGTCCGCGGCGTGCTGGTTCGACGGCACCCGCGGGTCGCCCAGAGCGCCAAAAAGAATGGCGTCGAATTCGTCGCGCAGCATTTCAACCGCGCCCGCCGGCAGGCTAACGCCCTCTCGAAGATACTTGTCGGCGCCCCAGTCAAACTCGACAAACTCAATGGGCCGTTTGGCAGAAGCGGTTACCGCCTTCAGGATCTTTACAGCTTCCGGGGTGACCTCCTTCCCGATGCCATCCCCGGGAATCACCGCGATCCGTGCCGCCGAACCGCCATTTCGCAAGGGAATGCCGGGCAAAGTCTTACCTCCTCGAGAGCTGGTCTACACTCTAAAAGACGGGACGCTATTCTTCAATTAGAGCTTAGGTCGCGCCACTCCTGCCAAATTGCTGTATTCGGTTTTCTATCGGCCGAATAGTAGCCGCTATATGTCTTTCCTGAATACCTTTGGGATTTTGATCGCGATTAAGTGCTCGAACATGGCTTTCTGTTCGGCCGATTCGAAAACACGTTTCGGAATCACAGTAAATGATCCAACGCCGTAGTAGAGAATAAATGAATGCGAGTCAATGAGTGCGCGGCTGTACATGCTCCATTGAAGATGTGAATTGATGTGCTGTGTGCGAAAGTGGATTTCGTCGGGGGAAAACGTAAGGTCGTATTCACCGCGGTACTTAGGCTCTCGACGGAAAAGCTGTCGTGGCAACACGCCGAAGGCTAGAACCAGCATGAGCATGAATATCGCGGAAATGACGATGGGTACCACCCCGAACCAGATCGAATTTTCCACTTGCCAGAAGTAGGCACCGAGTAAGCCTAAGGCCACGGCTAAGGCGATGTCGAGCTTGGGCTTAAGGCGCAAGGCAAAGTGTGCACGCATAGCTCGGACAAAGTCCTCTTCGGAGTACCGGAACGTAAAATGAATCGCCGAGTCCATTGAGCGCATCTGTTGACGCTAATCTACGTGTTTGACGCGGGAATGTCTCCTTCTTTTGTGATGCTGGATCACGCCTGCAGTGTCGCGCACTTCACTTCAGTTTGGCGAATTCGGCGCGGGCGGACTTAAGGATGGGCACATCGGCGTCAGCGGTTTTCCAGAGATCAAAGAATCTCTGGTAGGAAGTCTTCGCGGCGCTCTTGGAACCAGACAAAGCTTGCGCGCGGGCCTCGCCCAGAAGAGCTAGGGCGCCGGACCAGCAATTGCCCACAACCCCGCGGCTATCAATCAGCTTCTGGAATTCCGCGAACGCCTGCGGTCCCTGCCCCGCGCCAAGATAAGCTTCGCCCCGAAGATACGCAGGCACCATGCAGGAATAGCTCAGGTTGCCAATGAGCTGGCCTCGCTCGTAAGGCTTCACGACTTCCAGTAATTCGATGGCTTTGCCAGGTTTCTGCCCAATCAGTTCAGCCTGCGCGCGGATGGTGGGAAGCCATGCGGACTGCACCACGGTATTCGAAATGTGGGCCGCGGACAAATCATCCATCATGCTTTGCGCGCGGCGCGCATCCCCGGCACGGGCCAGCACCAGGCTCGCGAGCGTCTGCGCGTCACGGCTGTTCGGAGCAATCTCCAGGACTCTGTCGGCACCCGTGCGCGCCTCCTGCATATTGCCAAACGCCGCTTCCCGCAGCGCGGCAATGCCCTGCCAAATGGCCGCGGGCTCCGCGAGTTGCGCACTTTGCGCCGCCTCCACGGCACGGCGGGAAAGCTCGCGCGCTTTTTTCACGTGGCCCACGTACGCTTCCGTATCAGCCTGCAAAGCAAGCATGTCATCTTCGCCGCCTGGTTTTCCGACCGACCAATCCATCTCGCGCTGCATGGCAACGCCGTCGTTCTGCAAAAATGCCAGGGCATAAAGATCGGAATGCATGGCAGCATCGTCGAGTTTGCGGGCAAAGGCCTGATTGATGACGTTCTGCGCTTCTTCCAGACGCATTAGTGCGATGTAGGCCGTCGCCACATTCTCATACCACGCGGAACTGCCCGGATCGAGCCGCAGCGCCTGCTGCGCGAAATTCGCGGCCTGCTCGTAGTCACCAATCAAAAAATACTCTGAGGCAAGATTGCCTTTGGCGATGTCGTCGCGCGGATAGAGTTGTACCCAATCCTTATAACTGGCGATGGCTTTCTGAACGTCGCCGGTTCCCAGGTCGTAGTACAGCGTGGTGATGTGCAGGTGGTCGCGCACTGTCTGGCGGTCTGCCAGTTCGAAAGCCTGGCGGATGCGGTCCGCCGCCAGAGCATTCTGGTTCAAATTGTAATAAGAGACAGCGAGATTGGAGTAGGCCAGGGCAAATCTCGGGTCCCCTTCGATGGCTTTCTTCAGCGGAGCGACGGCCTCGATGGCGCCTTGTTCTCGCGAAAGCCTCCGCCCTTCGGTAAACGCTTTCAGGGCTTCCAGAGAAGAAGTAGTGGCGCGCTCCAGGGGCAAATTGAATTTCTGTAGGGTCGCAGGATCTTCCCCGAACTGGCCGCGAAGTTCCGCGGCCGCCAAACCAAGAGCGTGTACGACCTGATCGCGATTGTCCGCTTCGCTTTTCACACTGGCGATTTCACTCGCCGTGGCGCACCGAAACGCTTCAAGCCGGAGCACGTAACTACCGCCATCCTTGGCGACGCTCCCGGTCAGGTAAACCGTCGCGCCGAGGTTCTGGCAAAGTTTGGCAGCGAGGTCTCGCGTCACGGAACCGTGGACCGCGAGTCCCTGGGACCGCAGCGCCTCCGCTACTTTCTCCGGGGAAATCAGGTTCAGCACCGGGGATTGGCCAAGGCTGATCGCCAGCGCTTCCCCAAGAGCGCCTTCAAACACCGGATCGCCCGTGGAATTTACAAAATCAGCCAAGAGAAGCGAGTCCGAGTCCGTGAGTTTCGTTCCGCCGCGGGAATACCAATACACTCCAGCGCCCATCAAGACGAGCAGCAGTCCGGCGATGATGAGCTTGGTCCGCACCAATCAACCTTTCGGAGCGAAAATCAGCCGACGCCGGTTTCCGCCGGTCTCTTAACTTGCTGCTACGGGTGAATGGACTTCCGGATGGCCCTCGGCACAGTACAGCCGACTTAAATCGATGGTAGAGCGCACGTATATCAAGGTCAATGACGTTGCGGCGAAGCGTTTACGGAACAGCACTATCTTTCACGACAGGAACTCTGCCGGACTCAATCCAATACACACCGCCAAGAGCAATCACTCCGCCGAGCACCTGGCTCCAAGAACCTTTTTCCCCGAGCCACAAAATCCCTAGGATCGTAGCGAGAACGGGAAGCAGATACGTAAAGGCGCCCAACTGCGACGCTTCCAGATAGCGCAGCAGCCAGAAATAAAAAACGTACGCCAACGCCGAACTGCAGATCGCCATATAGAGAACCGCCGCCCACGCTTGCCAGGGTAGCCGCCAATTCCCGGTGCGATAGAGATTGGCGGCTTCGTAGATGGCCACCGGCAGGACGATGAGCGCTCCCGCGAAATGATTGAAGGCCGTCATGGTCAACGGGTCGTACTTCCCTGCTACGCGCTTGCCGAGAACGACGTACATGGCGAAGCCGATCGAGCCGGTCATAGTGATGGCGTCGCCCTCGAGTGAAGCGGAATGCAGGGAGATCCCGTTTTCGGAGGCCAACACCGCAATTCCAAGGAGCGCGACAAGCATTCCGATGACTTTGTGTCCGGTCGCGCGCTCCAGCCGAAGCAGCACAGCCAGCGCCAGGATGTAGATTGGTCCCATCCCGACGATGATCGCGGCGTGGCTCACGGACGTGAAGCGCAGCCCAGTCGTGAAGCAAATCTGATTCACGGTTACGCCGAAAAACCCCAGATAGAGAAAGATCCAGTAGTCACGCGCAACGAATCCGCGGCGCCGGAGATTGGAAGCCCCTGCAAAAGCCGGTAGCCGCGAGAATCCGATATAAACGGGAACCATGACAGCCCCCGCCAGGACCACTCGAAACGACCCCATCGCCAGCGGCGGCAAATATTGCAGCCCGATCTTTGCTGCGATGAAATTGAACGCCCATACCACCACGATCAATCCGATGGATGCGGCGATGACAATGCGGCCGGGGGTTCGTCCGCTGGCGGATTCAATCTGCACAGCGTCAGACCAGGCGTTCTTTTCGAACGGTGAGTTTCTCAATGAGGTCGAGCCGCGGTTCGAATCCGATGCCCGGACCCGTGGGCACGCGAATGGTTCCTTGCGGCGAGACCGTGACTTCGGGAGCGATAATGTCTTCGTGCCAATAACGTTTGCTGGCCGTCACATCCCCGGGAAGCGTGAAATTCGGAAGTGTAGAGAGCGCGATATTGTGGGCCCGCCCGATGCCGGCTTCGAGCATGCCGCCGCACCAAACGGGGATCCCGTGCTTCCGGCAAAGATCGTGGATGCGCCGCGCCACAGTGAAACCCCCGACCCGCCCCAGCTTGATGTTGATGATTTTGCACGCACCCAGCTCGATGGCGGCGCGCGCTTGCTCCTCGGTATGAATGCATTCGTCCAGGCAGATCGGCGTGTCGAGCTTTTTCTGCAGTTCGATGTGGCTGTAGAGATCGTCCCAGCCCAGCGGCTGCTCAATCATCATCAGATAAAAACCTTCGAGCTGTTTCAGGAGCGGCCAGTCTTCCAGTGTGTACGCGGAGTTGGCGTCCACCATCAGCTTGATGCGCGGGAACTCCTGCCGCAGCCGCCGCACCGGCTCCAAGTCTTTTCCGGGCTTGATTTTTATTTTGATGCGCTGATAACCGGCCGCGAGTTCTTTCTTTACCGCGGCGACGAGATCATCTAGAGAATCCTTTATCCCCACGGAGACGCCGCAACTGATTTCGTCTCGCGTGCCGCCGATGAGTTTTGCCAACGGCACGCCCTTCTGCTTTGCCTCGGCATCCCAAACCGCGGCCTCGAGGGCGGCTTTAGCCATATCGTGCCCGCGGACACGCCCGAGCAGGTCCCAAACTTCTGCAGCAGTGCCGAACTTTTGTCCCCGTATCAGTGGCCAAAGAAAATCTCGGAGGATTTGCCACGCGGTGTCCGTGGTTTCCGGACTGTACGACGGCGTCTCGCCCGCAACGCATTCTCCCCAGCCGATCACTCCGTCCACATCCGCCTCCACCAGGACAATGCGGCGAACTTCCGTGCGTTCCATGCTGGTTTCGAACGGCGCGACCAGCTTCATGGAAATCTCTCGCAGCGTGATTTCTCGAATCAGCATAAGATTTCGGCCGCGCCGCCCTTTCTAAAAATCACTCCACGGAGCCAGCAGGTAAGCCCGGTTTCCAGGTCCCGTGCGCAATGCAACTGAGGCATAGCCCTTGGCAAACCATTTGGTGAACTCTTCTCGAAGACGTGCCTGCACCTTGCCCACCTCCGGCGAGCCTTCGCGCTGCCAGCGCTCCAGATCGGAAGGCAATTCGATGACCGCCGGCGCTTCGATGGGATCATTGACGAGATTTCCGATGGCCGCCACCACGCGCGCGGAATCAAGATGCCATTCCACGACCAGCCGATCCGTCGGCAGCCCGCGATGCAGCGGACTCGTGGTCTGCCCGTACAAATTGGGCAGATATTTTCGGCAGATGGCGCCGAGGCGGTTCAAATTAAAATGCGCGTTGCGCAGTTCGAGAGGATCGAACGTCCAGCGGATCAGCCGGATATTGCGCAGCAGGGCTTCGTCGCGCTGAAACAGCTTGAGCATGCGGCCAACTCCGCGATCGCGATATTCCTGGAGCACGCCGGTCATGTGCGAATGAAGGTACGTCACGCCATCTTCGAGGCCGACGACCGCCAGCGTATATCCCACCATGCGGTCGCCATCGAAAGCGCCCAGCACTTGCCCACCGGAATGAGCGGCGACCACGAACAGCGTCGCCGGCTCGACTTCCAGATCTTTCTCGCCCCAGATCTCGCGCTGGAGCTCCACGCAGCGGTGAAATTCCTCCAGACTTCGGCATTTGCGAACAATGATTTCCTGGCTCATTTCTTCGTTTCTGCTCCGCTTCGTTCGGGCGAGTGCGCTTTCTCTTCTGATTTCTTGGCGGCATTCCAAAAAACTTCCATCTCCCCGCGCGGAAGATCCTTGAATTCCCGGCCGGTTGTGCGTGCCATTCTTTCCATGGCGCGAAATCTTCCGGAGAATTTGGCATTGGCGTTCTTCAGGGCGATTTCCGGGTCCGTCTTCAAGAAGCGCGCAAGGTTGACTGCCGCAAAAAGCAGATCCCCCAGCTCCTCCTCGACTTTCCGCTGGTCTTCAATCTTCAGCGCTTGTTTCAACTCTTCCGTCTCTTCCTGCATCTTCTCGATGACCCCGCCCGCATCCTCCCAGTCGAAGCCGATTCGCGCCGCCTTCCGCGTGAGCTGGAATCCTTCGAGCGTTGCCGGAAGGGCTCCGGAAACACCATCAAGCAAAGAAGCTTCTTTCGAATGCTCTGCACCGGTCTTTGACGCGCCCCTGCCGGCGTTCGAACGACGCTCTTCCGCCTTGATCTGCTCCCAGTTACGCAACACTTCTGCGGAATCTTTGGCGCGCGTTTCCCCGAAAACATGCGGATGCCGGCGGATCATCTTGTCGTGAATTTCCCGGATTACATCCGCCACCGTGAAGCGGCACTCCTCACTGGCGATTTGCGAGTGAAAAACGATCTGCAGCAGCAGGTCGCCCATCTCTTCGGCAAACTTCGCGTCATTCCCGCTGTCGAGCGCTTCCAGAACCTCGTAGGCCTCCTCGATGAGGTAAGTCCGCAGCGATTGATGCGTCTGCTCGCGATCCCACGGACAACCATTTGGCGCGCGCAACTGGGCTTGCACGGCCACCAGTTTTTCGAACCATTTTCCCGGACTGAATTGTTTCTGTTTCGCCGGCTGTACTTTTCCGTGGCGTGTTTTTTCTGGCTTCTTCGCCTTGTGCTTCTGCTTCGCGCGCGTAGGCATTCCGTTTTTCGGCCGTCTCCAAAGTGAATCGGACGTTCCACTTTAAGGCGCAACGGATTCTTTGACAAGGTGCGGCACATCATCGTACGCCATTGGATGTCGCCCGTCCTGACAATCCCGATTGGACATGCTCGCGCAGCCTCAAATTCGCAACCCGTGATAAACTGCAAGCTAGACAAATCGCCGAGGAAAGCACCTTGTCCGACCCTAAAGAACACAAACACGAAGAAGCCTTTCGCGTAATCGACCGCCGCCCTTTCACCTCTGAGGGCGAACTGCGCAAGGAAGTCGTCGCGGAGGCTGAGCGGGAAGCAGAAAGAGAAGCCAAGCGTGAAGCGGCGAAGGTTCCACCGCCGCCGCTTGATTCGGCAAAACTTGTGCCCACTCCGCCTCCGGCGGAAGCTCCCAAACGCATCCCGGCGTTCGAAAATCTGGTCCGCATGCTCGGCAGCAACGCCGCCATGGTGCTGGGCGCTTACGCTGACCCGCGCACCGGCCAGCCCATGATCGATCCCGATGCCGCGCGCGAACTTATTGACATGCTCGACTCTTTGCACGAAAAGACCAAGGGCAATCTCGCGTCGGAAGAAGACACCCTCCTCCTGGATCTCCTGGGCAAACTGAAGATGACTTATTTGGAGATCAATCAGGCGGTGGCGGCCGAGGCCGCGAAGGCCAAAGCCAAGACTCGCCCGTAAGATGCGCGACGCGGCCTGCTTCCCCTGCGCAGGATTGGTTCCGGCGCTTTCACCATGCCTCGCACTCCGTTGAAAATCACCGTTCTCGGCTCCGGCACTTCGATGGGCGTGCCCACGCTCGGCTGCCCCTGCCGCGTCTGCAATTCCGCCGATCCGCACGACAAACGCTTGCGCCCTTCCCTGCTGGTCTCGCGCGGCGCCCAGAACGTCGTAATCGATACCAGCCCGGACTTCCGCCAGCAAGCCCTTCGCGCAGGGCTCAACCGCCTCGACGCGATCCTCCTAACCCACGGCCATGCTGACCACATTCTCGGATTCGATGACATTCGGCCGTACAATATCCGGCAGCGCGCGGCGCTTCCGATTTACAGCAACGAAGACACCTTTCAAATCATCCGCCGCGTTTTCGCGTATGTTTTCGACGACAAACCCACTCTCAGCACCATCCCGAGCGTCACGCTGAAGGCCATCGACGGCCCTTTCGAATTGCTAGGCATTCCGTTTATTCCCGTACCCCTCCTCCACGGAGAAATGCCCGTCCTGGGTTTCCGGTTTGGCCGTGCCGCGTATCTCACGGACTTCAGCTCGGTCCCCGATTCCTCGATGGCACTCCTCGAAGGCCTGGACGAACTAATTCTCGATGCCCTCCGGGACATCCCGCACCCCATGCACCAGACCGTCACACAAGCGCTCGCGCTCATTGATCGGCTTAAGCCACGCCGCGCATGGTTCACGCACATCGCCCACGACCTGCAGCACGCCGAGACAAATGAGCGCCTCGTCAAAATGGGCTACCCACACGTTCAGCTGGCCTACGATGGATTGCAATTCGAAGTGGAAGTGGACGCAGCGGATGAAGTTCCGCGCAAAGAGCGCGATTCACGAGAATCGCGAATCGCTCTCAGCGAATCACGGCCCACGAGAATGTCCGCATTTTCCTCTTCGCAAGCCTGGGCGTCCCGCTACGCGACGTTTGGCCATGCCAGCGTGCTGGCCATCGGCAACTTCGACGGCATTCACCTGGGCCATCAAGCTATTCTGCGCGCTACCGTCGAGCGCGCTCGCGCCCTCAATGCGGTTTCCACCGCTCTCACGTTTGATCCTTCGCCGCGCAAAGTGCTCCGCCCGGAGTCCGCGCCGCCGCGCCTTTCCACCAACGCGCAGCGCATGGAGTGGTTCAACGCGCTGGGCCTCGAAGCCGTCGTGGTCCTCCCGTTCACGCTCGATCTCGCACGGCTCACACCCGAAGAATTTGTCCTGCAAATTCTTGTCCGCGATCTCCACGTAAAAGCGGTTTTGGTCGGCCAAGATTTTAAATTCGGCCACAAACAGGCGGGTAACGTGAAGCTGCTGTCCGAGCTCGGCAAACTACATGGATTTGAAGTCGTAATCGTTCCCCCTGTTCTGTATCGCCGGGAAGTCGTCTCGAGCACCATCATTCGCCGCGAAGTCGCCTGCGGGGACGTTTCGCACGCCGCGCGCCTTCTTGGCCGGCCCTTCGCTCTCACTGGCGAGGTCGTCAGCGGCACGGGCACCGGGCGCCGCTTCACCTTCCCCACCCTGAATCTCGCCGTGGAGCAGGAACTGCTTCCCGCCCGCGGCGTCTACATCACGCGAACCTGTTTCGAAGGCGAAACGCGCAGCCATCGCTCGGTTACGAACATCGGCATGCGCCCGACGTTCAACGGTTCCGCGCTCAGCGTCGAAACGCATCTGCTCGATTTGGAGATGGAGACAACGCCGAAACGAATCGAAGTGCGATTCTGGAATCGTCTTCGCGAAGAAAAAAAATTCAACAGCCCCGAAGAGTTGCGCGCCCAAATCGCCCGCGACATCGCGCGCGCCAATAAATTTTTCTCGCGCCTCCGCCGAGCTCGTTTCGTCCGCCAGCCCGCTTAAGCTCGCACAGCCATCGCGGCGTGCTTCTGATAAACGAGCCCCGGAGGCGCGTCACACTTTAGCCCAGCCCGTTTAGGGCTGGGTTAAAGTGCAGGAAAAATCATGAGCACCGTAGGTGCGGCACCCTCCCTTGTTACGTTACGGGCGCTCCACCCGCCATCTGGGGTAGACTTGGCACATGATCCGCCAGATTGCGCCGGTGTTCTTCACCATGGACATTCCCGCAACGCTCGCTTATTACACCGGCAAGCTTGGTTTCGCATGTCTGGGGACGTGGCTGGATCCGCCGGTCTACGCCATCGTGGCGCGCGACCAGCAAGCGATTCATTTCCGTTGCGCCGGGCCGCCCACATCCAATCCGGACAAATACGCGGACGAATTGCTCGACGCGCACCTGTCCGTTGAAGATGCCGACGCACTTTATGCCGAGTACGCCGCTCAAGGCGTGGAATTCACTCGGGAACTTGGCAACACGCCATGGCGCGAGCGGGGGTTCGTGGTGAAGGATTGCGATGGCCGTCTGCTGGCTTTCGGCGCGAACCTGTAGCCTTCTTCGCTCTCTCATACTCGCGGTTTGCGTTGGGGGGTGGCTCGAAGCGCGGCCGCGGTGTAGGATGGGGCGGCTGTTGGGCTGCCAACGCAAGTGTCCCCTGCGGAAGTTTGTTCCTGACCGGCAGTCCCGAGTGGTTGGGTTGGAGGGACTGAAATGAAGAAAATCCTGCCTGTAGTTCTCATTGCAATTGTTGCGCTCGTGGTTCTTGGTGTGCCCGCGCCGGCACTCGCTCAGCATGGCGGGGGTCATGGAGGCGGTGCATCCCATGGCGGTGGGGGCGGGTTCCATGGTGGAGGTGGATCCCATGGTGGAGGTGGATCCCATGGTGGAGGTGGATCCCACGGTGGCGGAGGATTTCACGGAGGTGGTGGCTTCCACGGTGGCGGCGGTTATCGCGGCGCGAGCGGCTTCCGAGGCGGAATGGGATCTCGCGGCGGCGGCGGGTTTCGTGGCAGCGCGTTCCGCGGAGGAACGGGATTTCGCGGCGGGACAGGATTTCGCGGTAGAGGGTTCGGCCGCGGCTTTCACGGTAACGGCTTCCACGGCGGGCGGGGCTGGCGCGGACGCGGTTGGGGTTGGGGAGGATGGGGCTGGGGTTGGGACTGGGGCCTCGGCTGGGGCTGGCCGTATTGGGACACATATCCGTACGGATATTACGACCCGTGGTGGCCGACGGGCTATTACGCGCCCAGCTATGATTCCGACTACGATTCTTACGATTCTTACGATTCCTACGACGACCCGCCACCTGCATACCCAGATCGGGCTTACCCGTATCGATATCGGAACAGCAGGGACACGAATCCGCCACCGCCGAGAGCTCCAGTGAAATCCATCGACCGGCTGCCGGTAGTTGCGCCGAAGGATTCCGGGGCGCCGTCGTCGGATCCCAACCGTCCGCCGAGCGCGAACGGCGTCACCATCGTCAGTGCGGGTGCCAGCGCCGGGGCGAGTGCGGCGTTTCGATCGCCGGCCCCGGCTCGCACAAGCGAGGCCGCGCCCGCGATTACTTCAAATGGCCGGCTTGAGCGTTCCTCGGCACCACGGCGCGAAGTGTTGAACGCTATGCGCGCGTTGCGCGAAATGCCGCCGTTTGCGCGCGAGCGGGAAATCGAGCATGGGCGCTACAGTAATTTCTCGCCCGAAGAGCGGGAAATGCTGAGGAACGCGGAACGGTAAGACACGTGCCGCGCCTCCGGCGCTCGATGAAGATCCCACTCGGCGTGCGCCAACGACGGGAAACGTGAAACGTGGGAAACGTGGGGACGGACAGGACGTTTCCATTTTTAGAGATTTTCGGACTTTACAAAAGCTTTGTTGGACATGGGTTCCAGTACCCAGAAAGGGACCAATCCCTCTTGCTTGCCCTGTAGTTTCTACACGCATCGCATTACCGCTACCACCACCTGTCACTCCATCGCTCCGGCCTATGTGATTGAATTCTCAGCCTATTACCGAATCCAACCCCAGTTTGGAAGGGAGGATGCCCTTCCAACCGTGGGACCAAGAACTCTAAAAGATTGCCCGTTCGATAGGTGTAGTTTGCACCGAGAAACAGAAATGGCGCTTAAGGAGGCGCTGCGGCACAGACTGGTGCCAGCAATAAACGACCTGCACCAGAGCACAGTCGACTTGGCAATCACTCGCACTTCTATAACCTAAGAACGCTCAGCGCGCGCCAGAAAGGTGAGAATCATGCGTATCGCTCGTTTGATTTGTTTGTTGTTGCTCGCCGTTGGATCATTGGCGATCCCGGCGCAATCCCGAGCCCAAGTTGCTGTGGGCATCTCCGTTCAGTTTGGCCCTCCAGCGCTACCAGTCTATGAGCAGCCTCTTTGCCCAGGCGACGGTTACATCTGGACCCCGGGTTATTGGGCTTGGGATCCCGACGACGAGGACTATTACTGGGTTCCTGGGACCTGGGTCGAAGCTCCGGAAGTCGGCTTCCTCTGGACGCCCGGCTACTGGGGCTGGGAGCGCGGTGCCTTTTTCTTCCATGAAGGGTATTGGGGCCCGCACGTTGGGTGGTACGGCGGCATCAGTTATGGATTCGGCTATTTCGGCCACGGGTATGAAGGCGGCCGATGGGATCACGACCACTTTTATTACAACCGTTCCGTGACCAACGTGAACATCACGGAAATCCACAACGTCTACAACACGACCATCGTCAATCGCAACGAAACCCGCGTCAGCTACAACGGCGGCAATGGCGGCATCAACGAGAGGCCTTCTCGGGAAGAAGAATCCTTTTCTCGCGAACGCCACATTGCCCCGGTTTCCGCGCAAAACCAGCACACTCAGGAAGCGCGCGGCAATCGTGAATTGCGCGCTTCAGTCAATCAGGGCAGGCCTCCCATCGCCGCAACGCAGCGCCCCGGATCATTTCGCGGCTCTGCTGTTGTCCCAGCAAAGGAAGCCGGCGGACGCTACGAGCCGCCAGCCAATCGGCACGGCAACGACAATGCTGCTCGTCCCGATAACAATCCCAATCGTCCGCCCAGCGCGGGAGGCAATGCCAATCGTCCACCCTTCGCTCACGCCAAGGAAATTACGCCTCACGATCGGCCAGCTCCGCCGAACACCGGCAGTCCCAAGCTCGACCAGAAATACAGCCAACAGCAGGACAAGCTCTACTCCAAACAGGCACAAGAGCATCAGAAGCTCCAGCAAAAACAAGAGCAAGACCACCAGCGCCTAGCGCAGCAAAATGCCAATGAAGCAAAAAGGCAGCAGGTCGAACAGCGCCACCAGCAACAGACACAGCAAATGGAGCAACGCCACACACAACAACAACAGAAGATGCAGCAGAGGCAGCCGCCGCCGCGCCAGAATCCGCCGCCGAAGCCGCAGAAGGAAAAGCCCTGATGCGCTGTTCGCAGAATTCTTTTTGATGAGCTGCGCGCTAGTGAGGCTTGAATTCAGAAGTACATTGAGGGCGCGGCAGACGAAAGGCTAAGTCCCAGCCAGGACCAGGAGGACACCTTGTTTTCGGACCACTTGATTACCATCGCAGGCAGAAGCATAACCATCACGAGTCACGACATGCTGATGATGTTGGTGTCCGTCGCGACCGGGCTGTTGTTCTGGACGGCCCTATACTTCAGCCGAAAACGAGTTGTCGTGCTGAAAAGGTCGAGCGGAACCGATCAAGTTACCTTGGAGTTGTCTCGCATAGCCGACGCCCTGGAGCGCATCGCCAATCGTACGGCCGATGATGCCATTGCAGCGGCATCGCGGCGCCAACAGCAAATACAACCGCCACCGCAGCGAGAATCCAAAGGTGTGGCGTATTCCATGCTTGGGCGCTAGAGAGACGATACGGCGTCATTCCGAATTGGACGGCGATGATGAGGCGCCGGTGAATGTTAGGTGCCTGACTCTCTCAGCGAGCGATCGTGACGCCGCTTTCTCTGTGACGTTTCTTGAAAAGAGCGGGCGCGACGTGTCGTGCCCTACGAGATTCTAGACCAACAGGGCCGAAGTGTAGTCCAACACGCCAGTTCGCCTGTGATTCGTTGCTGGTAGCTTGGCTCTCTGGCGATAGATAGGGGAGTATCTTCTCGTACTTCACCGCCAGTCCTGCAGCCACCTTGTCACGGTCCATTCCTAGAATGAAGATCAGACGTGGATCATCCGCGATCAGAAGGTTCACTGCCTTCATCAGTTCGGCTGCCTTTGGAACCTCGCATCGATCAAGATCATCCATAAAAACGAACGCTTTCTCTTTTCCGGCATACGCGTCTACGATCTTCTTAAAGTCGGCGTGAAACTGTTCAACAAATGCAACTCGGCCCTCGTAGTCAGGGGAGCGCAGGTATTTTTTCAGATTGATCTCGAGTGGATTGCCAACGACATCCTTCAGCTTTAGCCATATAGTCAGAACGACCGCGAAATACGCCGCGTTTCCTCCAACTAGAAGAAGCACTCTCAAGATGGGATCAAAGCTGGCCTCTCCTTTTTCTTCCTGTTTTCCCTTTTCCTCTTGCGGCGGGAGCCCCTCCGTGGCATCGGGCAACTCGCCATTTTTCGGGACGCTCGTCTTTGCCTGTGGGCTGTTTAATCTGTTGGAGAGTGCAACGAGCATCTCTTCTGCCCATCGGGGCTTATACCTAACGACTTCGATCGATCCGATAACCAAGATGCCCAAAGCGAGCCACACCGCCACTGCCCGTAGCATTTCAAACCAGCCACTCTTCCAACAGTAGTGCGCCCAAAACAGTCTTAGGTCGCCCCACCAGCGGCGGAGCAGAAACCGCTGCCCCCTCATCTGCCTAAGAAATTCCAGCGCAAACGCGGCCCAGAGCGAATCCTCTTTGTCGTGACGCCACGGATTGAAGCGGACAGAGAAACTGTGGATTCGTTCCTTAAGCGACTCTCTCTTGAGTGTGTCTCCAAGTTGTAGCATGAAGGACGATTTGCCGCTGCCCCATTCCCCTTCGATAGAAAGTGCGAGGGGCGGGTCTGTATCTGGACTCAATAAGAATTTGGAGATTGCTTCGACGTACGGTTTAAACCCGAGAGAGTCTTTTCTAGTCGGTGTGTCGCTGATACTGCTTGTGTCGATAGACTCAGCGAATTGTTCTTCCGCCAGGTGGTTAATAGCGATCCCCGTAACGCTTGCCTTAGGGTGCTCACCAAGTGAATCTTGAGCTTCAATTGTCTGCCGTGATTGTTTGTGATTAGGTTTCGAATCGCTGGGGTCCTCTTGACTGGCAGTGGCAGAGGTATCGGTGGTTACCTTGCTGTCTTTGCGCTCCTCCCGCGGGGACGGCGACACTAGATTTGGACGCGGACGTACATTGATTTCGTCCAGCCAGGCTTGCTGCAAGCTTTCGTAGTCAAGGATGTTCTCTGAAACGAAGGCGTTAACGACGGGAGCATTTTCAGAATAGTTGGGATTGGAGAAGTAATTCTGGAAGTCGAGTGCGAAGAGAAGGCCCGTGCGGACCGTTTTCTCACTCACAGCTCCAGCCGTTACCAGGTTTGCTTCTTGCTCTATTTGGCGCAATGCGAACGCTTGCTGTATTTGCTTCTTGTACAAGGACTGGGAGGCTCTGAAAACACAATCCGTGGCTTCCAAGCAATAGTTCCGCTGTTCTGGCGTCAAGTAATATAGCGCTGCGAAACTGGGAAAATACTTGTTCGAAATGTTCCTAATAAGCTGGAGTTGTGCCAGTCCGTCTAGTAATCGGCGGTTTTTTCCGAGTTCGATTCTTTTCTGTTGATAGGGAATTCCACTCCCGGTCTTCAAAAAAGTCTCGCCAACCTCACGTACGAGCGACCTTTGAGCCTCGGGCAGATCCTGGTTCGGTCCTAACAGTTTCCACTCGAATTGCATGTTTCGTTTCCGGCTTCACCTTGGCTCGCTAAATTGAAAAGATGATACCACTCTCGTAGTCATTGAATCTGTAGGCATAGAAACGGGCGGGTGGCCGCGCCTTAATTCCGAAAAACGCCTTTGGGTGGCATACCCTTTCGGGGGGAAACTCGGGGACAGACGGGACGTTTTCTGATATTTGTTTCACAAGACTCGCTTGGCTCACAATGACTGGACACTTCAGAGAAAGGGAAACTTCCCGTCTGTCCCCCTCCGTCGTAGGCGTCGTATACTTGAGCCCCTTTACATCGATAATTGCTTGCCTTTAACAGTGGAATTATTTCGTCAGCTTGCCTTTTTCATTCTGAGCTGCAAGCCCATATCGTATTGCCGCTTCAAGCGTATCGATGTTTATATCCTTTAGAGCTTTAAACCGAATGCAATATCCGGTCACGCTCGCCTTGCCTAGTTTTTTTCCATACGCTTTGGCTAAGTACCTCTTATCTTTGAGACCAAGAATATAGACAGAGATTCCGGTTTTGTTTCCGCTCACACCAATTTGAAAAAACTCTCTGCTTTTTCCATTGGCATATTTTATGGTGTGAAATCCATATCCAATCGTAGGGTTGGAAACAGTATGAGTTTTGCCGTCTTTACCATCGAAGAACCATAATTTGCATTCCGGTGACACTTGAAGTGTGAGCCGATGCAACTCTCGCATGTCACTGCGTTTTGGCTCCGCTTGGCTGGTAATATACTTCTTGATTTGTTCTTGTACGTTCATAGGTTCTGCTCCCCAGTTGCGCGCACGAGATTATACGGCGTTTAATCCTTTTGAACCGCTCCCATTCTCTGTCACACCGGGAAGTTGGGGGAAGTTGGGGGCAGACGGGAAGTTACCCAAATCTCCAATCATCAGGAGCAAACGAGTCTTGCCAGATCGAGCCTCGTAGCTACTTCTTGCGAAGTGCGTCCTCTTCGAGCATGCGCGCCATCAGATGAAGCGGGGATCGGAACGTTGTGGAACTGAGCCGCCGAAACATCTCGGAAAGGTCGACCAAGCCGCGTGAAGCGGCATCGTCTAGCACGCCCAGGGTGCCCACAGTCTTCAAACCGCGGCGGCGAGCTTCGATGCTACCTTGGCGCTCGTCCATCAGGAGCATCGCTCCAGGCAGGCCAGCGGCCAGAGCGATCGCCTGAGATTCGCCTGGATCGAGAAAAGAAAGCCCGGGATCGGTGGCCAGCGTTTCGCTACGAACGATCAGCCAGGAAGGCGGCTGTGCGATCCAGTCGCGCACCTGCTGCGGGGCGTTGGGGTGGGCAAGCTCATCCCGGACCACTCCAGGGATCCATACTCTTTCATACAGACGGGGAAGGATCTCAACAGTGGAGATAAGAACCAGGTAGTTGAGTGGAGCAGTATCGGCTACAACCGCCCGCATTTAGACGCCAAATTCGCGAAGCGTTTGGCGGTCGCGTTCGAGATCTTCGATAGTGTAGTCAAGCTCAACGCCTCGGGCCTTCAGGAAAGCGTCGACCTCCATCCTGGTTTCATACCCAAGCAGGCGTCGCAATTGGGAATGGGAGATTTTCTGTTCGCGGTAGGCCTCTGCAGCAAGCGCTTCGAATGCCGCCCGAGATAGATCCCCCCCAGAAGAAGCTAGTGCCTCAGTGAGTTCCTGGGGCAGACCAATGGTGATGTATTGCATGGTTGTAGCTTACCCAAAATAAGAATCAAAAGCACGCTGGCTGATTGAGCAAGTAGCGAGGTGGCGGATGACGAGAAAACTTAAAGCAGATTCCTCACCGCCATTCCCGCGCCGACCTTTTGCGCCCGGTAGCCGCGGGCAGGCGCGGGAATGGATTCGGAATGACAACCAACGGAGCCATTCCGGGGAGGTAAACTCGCCACTCGTCACTCGCCACTATTCTTCTTCTGCAGGCACTCCGCGCAATAGCCGCCGACTTCGGTGCGCGACACCGTGACCTTCATATTGAAATCGCGTGCGATTTGATCTTTCAACTGCTCGTACAAGCGGCTTTCGAATTCTCGCACCTTGCCGCAGCGCAGGCACGCCACGTGGATGTGGTCCCGCGGGCCGTGCGTCTCGTAGTAGTGGCGGTCGCCGCGAAGATGCAGCAAATCCAGTTCATCAATGAGGCCTTGTTTTTTCAGGAGGTCAATCGTGCGGTATACCGTGACCAGGTGCACGCCTGCGTCAATCTTTTGCGCTTTGGCAAGAATCTGGTCCACATCCAGATGCTGCTCGGCGTCGTCCATCACCTGCAGGATGACGCGGCGCTGCCGGGTCATGCGGATTCCCCGCGCAGCTACCGCTTGCTGAAGTTTTCCAGTGGTTTCCGCAGTATTGAGACGCTCGCCGGTAGAGACTCGGTGAGACGGCGATGCAGCCATTTATGGTTCTCCGCTGGCGCGGCCGCTCCGGCTTAGGAACGTGTCGGGAGCAACCCCACCACGTCATTGTACATAATGTAAGCAAACAGAACTAACAGGAAGACCAGCCCCACTTGAACGAAGCGTTCTTTAAATCGCAGGCTGAAATCCTTGCGGCGGATGCCTTCCAGCGTGAGCAACAGGATGTTTCCGCCATCCAAAATCGGGATGGGCAGCAGATTCAAAATCCCGAGATTGATGCTCATGCCCGCCAGCAGCAGGATGACCGAGATTGGACCACGGTGAACGGCATTCCCCGCGGCGCGCGAAATCTCCACCACGGTATGCAGCTGCCGCACCGAAATTCGCCCGCTGAAGAGTCTTCCGACAATACCGAGAATCCTTCCGGTAACATCGACGGTATTGGCCAGCGCTACATGAAAACCTTCGCTGAAAGATACGCGCTTGTAAATAACGTCTTCTTGTTGCGAAATCCCGATCTGGTAATAAGACTCGCCCGTCTCGGTCAATGCTTGGACCGGCGTCACCGTCTTGTGGAGAGTCTCTCCCTTGCGCTGGATCACCAGATCCAGTGGGCTTCCCTTGGATCCGCGCACGGCTTCGACGAATTGGCCCCACACTTCAATCTTCTTTCCGTTGACGGAAACAATGCTGTCATCGGCTTTGATTCCCGCACGCATGGCGGGCTTTCCGGACTCCACAAAATCAACAATGGGCGCCCGGGGCAAATACGCGATTGCGGTATCGGATTCGAGCAAACTCTTTGGCATCATCGCAACGGTGCGAGTCTGCCCGTTGTTCACGACTTCCAGGTTCAGCTTGTCTTTTGCTCCCAGCTTTGCCAGTTGTACTTCGGCTTGCTCCCACGTCGCGGTTTTCGCGCCATTGATCGACACGACCTGATCCCCGGGTTGCAGCGCGTCCGTGGAAGAAGGAGTGTCCGCAGGAACGGCAACGATTTGTACCGGCTTGTCGAGGTACGCGGAGTATGGCATGCCCACGAGCGCGAAAAATCCCGTCAGCAGAATGATCGGAAAAATCAGATTGACCGCCGGACCCGCAAACGAAATCAACGCGCGCTGCCACCGCGGTTTGCTCATCAATTCATCCGGCGCACCAGTCGGCGCGACGTCATTCGAATCCACTTCCGACAAATCCTGTCCCGCCATCCGCACGTACCCGCCCAGCGGCACCGCGCTCACGCGGTAATCCGTTGCTCCGCGCTTCCATCCGAACAGGCGCGGCCCGAATCCGATCGAGAACACATCAACACGCACCTTAAACAGGCGCGCCACAACAAAATGTCCCCATTCATGGACGAGGATCAATACGCCCAGGACGAGCGCCATTCCAATTAGGACATCGATTGCCATACTTTAGTAGATCCTTTCGTTTAAACCCTTAAGACGCCGCCGCTGTCGTCACCGCAAGTTTGGCCACTTCTTCCTTCGCCATTCGACGCGCTTCCTCATCCGCCGTGAGCACCTCTTCCATCTTCTCAAACCGCACGCGCGGCGTTCGAATGAGCACCCGCTCGATCACTTCCGGAATTCCCAGAAACGGCAGCCGCTGCTCAAGAAACGCCGCGACCGCAATTTCGTCCGCCGCATTTAACGCGCACGGCAATGCCCCGCCCTTCTTCATCGCTTCTCGGGCAAGACGCAGGCAAGGAAACCGCCGCGTCGAGGCTTTCTCGAAATCCAGCCTTTTCAACCTGGTCCAATCGAGGGCTAGCTCATTAGATGCCAGCCTCTCAGGATAGGTTAACGCATATTGGATGGGCATGCGCATGTCCGTGGGGCCCAGTTGTGCCAGAACAGAACCGTCTATGAACTCCACCATGGAATGAATCGTGGATTGCGGATGAACCACGACGTCGATCTGGTCGGGCCGCATGCCGAAGAGCCAGCGCGCTTCGATGACTTCGAAACCTTTGTTCATCATCGTGGCGGAGTCGATGGTGATGCGGTTTCCCATGCGCCAATTCGGATGCGCCAGCGCTTGCTCCGGCGTCACGCTGGTCAGCGCCGCGAGTGGCGTCTTTCGAAACGGCCCGCCCGACGCGGTCAGCACGAGGCGGCGCACTTCTCCGTGCGTTCCTCCGCGCAAGCACTGATGCACCGCGTTGTGTTCGCTGTCCACGGGAAGCAGCTCGTGCCCGGCCTTTTTGGCCGCGGCCATAACGAGTTCGCCCGCCGCGACTAGCACTTCTTTGTTCGAAAGCGCGACTGTCTTGCCGAGCTTCACCGCCTCGTAAGTCGCTTCGAGGCCCACTACGCCAACTGCCGCTGAAACTACAATCTCGGCTTTCGAATGCGTTCCGACGGCCAGCATTCCTTCCCGGCCATGGTGAATCGCCGGGAGCGGCGAAATTCCTTTTGCCCGCAAAAGCGCAGAGAGATCATCGGCCTTCTTCGCGTCGCCGACCGAGACCACTTCCGGCCGGTGCCGATCGATCTGCCCAACCAGTTCCTCCAGGTTGGTCCCAGCCGCCAGCGCAACCACACCAAATCGCCCGGGCAAAGCCTCCACCACCGAAAGGGATTGCCGCCCAATCGAACCGGTTGAACCTAAAATAGCTAGCTGTTTCACGGAGTCCTTTTTGGGAGTGCGGGAACTTGCTCCCGCTTTCCGTCATCTCGGCCCGCCACGTGGAGGCCAAGTGACCTACGACCTGGGAGAGTAGATCAAGATCCAATAATACCAGACAACCGGAATCGCGAGGATAAGCGCATCAATTCGGTCCAGCACCCCGCCATGCCCCGGCAAAATGGTGCCCGAATCCTTGATCCCTGCGCTCCGCTTATACGCCGATTCCAGCAGGTCGCCCACCTGCCCCGCCACGTTGCCCACCGCCGCCATCGCCAACAGATGCGGCAACGGCACCGTCATGAAACGCGCGAAAACCATAGCGACGACCAACGACCCGAGAAAACTCGCGACCGTCCCTTCCCACGTTTTCTTGGGGCTCAAGTGCGGCGCCAGCGGGTGCTTGCCGATGGACCGCCCGACGAAATAAGCCGTCGTATCTCCCACCCAGGTGATTACCATCGCGAAAAGCAGCAGCACTGGCCCCTGTGTTCCCGCCCCATGCAGCCGAATCGCAAATGACAATGGAAACGCAACGAGAATTAGGCCACTGGAGCTGATCCCTGCAGCAGGAAGTGATTCGACCAATGGCCGCTTTGTAAATAGCGTGATCGACGCGATTCCCAGGACGAACAGAAAGAAGGCGCCCGGAATTGTAGGCGCTCCTCCCATAAACCAGAACGTGTGTTGATTGAGTGTCAGCCAGTCGATAAGGGAGTTCGCAGGCCAGGGTGATGCAAGCCATTGTACGTAAATCAGAACAAGTGCGCAGAAAGCGGTCCAAAAGCGGTAAGCGCGATGGCCAATCGCGTCGCCCAGTGCGAAATACTCGAACAGCGCTATCTGAGTCACAAGCGCGGTAGCCAAAGCCACCATCGCCGTTGAGCCCCACAACACAATCCCCACGGCTAAAGGAATCAGCACCGCGGCCGTCGCCACCCGCTTCCAAGTCATAGAAAAGGAATCCCCTGAGAACCCGCAGGGTTCATCACATCACATTAAGCGAAATAAATCACGCCAAGCAGGACCGGCATTCCTGGCTGTCCACTTCTTCGATCCACGCGTCGGAAAGTGAGCCAGGCATTTACAATTATTTCTCTCCGGCGATTTCATTCCACTCGCGTTGGCCGCGCTCGAGCACTGCCGGCAAATCTTCCTGCAACAGAAAACGCTCCTTGATCAATTTCATGGCCGCTTCGCTAAACTTGCTCATGTATTGTTCGCGCGAACCATACCGTTCGGCAACCGACAGCCGCGGATCGCCCGATTTTTCGCGCTCCGCCGCGGTCCTGGCAAGCGGAATAAAGGAGCCGAGGAAGCTGACACGCAGATCGGGAGCGCCGATGCTGGGATCCCGCAGATTCCATCCCGTGTAGGTAGCAAGCGGTGCCTGCAATTCAGGCAAGCGCACGCCTCCCATGTCGTTGCCATCCGCATCCGTTTGTGGAACCAATACGGCAAATGGCTTTCCGACTTTCGGCGGCTCATTGGAAATGATTCCCGACTTCCACTGCGCGCCGAAATCGAGATGGTAAGCCAGCGAAACCTCGTGAGGCGTGTTGAGCCCTGGAATTTTCGGAAATGTCCACTTACTCAGCGGAACCAGCGTGCCGCCCGCGATTTTCGGGTAGGTATTGGGAGGTGGAGGCGTTCCGTCTTTCACCCACTGATCCATGTCGGTGATCAGTGCCCGCCAAAACCATTGGACGGGATTCGGATTAGGTCTCTGTTGTGCAGTGGAATCCGACCCAGGCGTCGCCTTCTGTGGCGGAAACGGAACGGAAAAATGCTGCAATCCGGCAAGCAAATAGATGCGCGTGTTTTCACCAGGCGTCGCGTCTTTTAATCCGTCGGCTGAGGTGTGGATCAGTGAAGCCGAACGGCCCCAGTATTCATACGAAGTATTCGTGAAGAAAATCTTTGGGGCCGTGCGCGATTTACTCGCCGCGTCCAAAAGGCCCGCCGTTTCACCGCTCTCCGAATCGGTCTCGTGAAGGTCGGTGTAAGGAAACAAGTCCGTCGGGAAGAAGATGCTGGACATCGGTTGCGCGTCGCGGGACGGCTGCGCGAATCGATGATTGAAACTCCCCCGGCCGGCGCCGGCCACGTGCGCTATGACGCCGTCCATCACCCGGCGGCCTTGTTCGTCGGCGTTGAAGTCCTGGTAGAGGAAATGGCGGAGGAAGCGGCCGCTCTGCGAAATTCCTACGGCGTAAACGCGGCGGACCGGCGCAGTGGCCTGGGAATCATATTTGAGATAAGAGAGAAAATCGCGCACCGCCGCTAGCCCCACGCCCGCAACCACCGGGTCCTTCGCCTCATAGAGAACCTCATAGAGTTTGCCCGGGAGAAAACCGCCGTCCAAGTGAATGAAATGCGGATCGGCCACCGACTGTCCCTGCACGGAATGGGCAAAGCTCCAGCGGTTGTGAGGGATTGTTTGCCGCGGGCCATCGGGCGTGTCTCGCACGGTCAGGACGTTTTTCGCGCTGCCAGGATCTTCGACCGGATAGCTCTTGCCCCCATCAGGGCCCAGCAGGATATGTCCCAGAGGCATGTCCTCTCTTTTTTGCGATGGTGTGAAATCCGAGCGCACCAAGCCACGAATCTCTTTTCCTCCTGGATCATGAGCAACCGGAGCGGAGAGACGAACCTTCTCTCCTTCGTCGGCGAGGTCAAACTGCCAGCCAAGCCACGCAATGGTGTAACCTTCACGCAACAGAAATCCGTCTCCCAATTCCCCATTGGTATCCGAGGAGTTTCCGCCGTCCACCAGCCGCAGAATTCCCCTTCCCCCACGATTGGAAACCTCGAACAGCACGGCGCCGTTCCCCTTGGCCATGTCTTTGGGTTTGAAGAGATACAGGTCCGCCGAAAACTCGACTTCTCCCTGCGCATTCCGCGGAGCCTTATCGAGATCCACAATCTGGCGGTTATGAATGTTTGCCGGATCAACCGCGAAGTACACCCGCCCAATGATCCTCTCGTAAGCGCCCGCCAATCCGAACGTTCGCCCATCCTGAACGTCCGCACGCGAAACAATCTCGACGCGTGTGACATGCGCCTGAGCCGCTGAAGCACAGAAAATGATCAGCGTAAGAACCCAAACCAAACGTTGACGCAAGGAATGCATTAGCCGCCTCCGGAAGCGCCACAGCTTACAACAGTTTGAGGAAAGTGGCTGGCCACCAAGAATTTCATACTGCGCGGGAATTGATTGGACCTTGCGTCAGCGCTCCAGAATTTCCTTATAAGCGTTGAGGGCCACTTTCTTCGGCTGGCGATCCATTATGAAGTTGTACGTCCGCGTGGAATTTCCCATAACCGCCACCTGGCTCAGCCGCACCATGCCCTGTCCAAAATCTGCGAACAGCGGCACGTACATTGCGAAATTCTCGTCCACTTCGCTCTGCGTGATTTCCGTGTGGACTTTGAATTTTCCGCCTTCCGCCGGTTGCACGTCATACTTGAAACTGTACCGTGGCACCTGCGTACCCCACACCCACTCTCGAAAAAACCAATCCAGGCGCCCATTCTGTTGCAGGTCCATCTTCTTCGTCATGTGTTTTTCAGCCACGGCCTTGAAGGATTCGCTGGACGCGGGAATGTCGCGGTGAAGTTCCATGAAATCCTTCATCATGTCGATGAATGCCTGGTCGGGGTTGCCGGGAGTGCCATAGTCCGCCATCATCAGCGACCTCAGCATGGCCAAGACATACGCGCCCTTCGAATACGTTACGCCCTGATATGCTTGCGCGCTCTTCGGGGAAATGAGGCGGAGTCCCAGCCACAGCGGGCCGGCATCGTTCGGCGACACGCCGAAACTATTCTTATCGAGAATGCGCACGCGCTGGCGTTCCCAGAAATCGATGTAGTCCTTCTGCCATTTCGGCCCCACCGCTTGCTGCAGAAACAATCCCGCGGCAAACTCCGCAAAGCCTTCCGAGAGCCACTGATCGTGATAGGAAGCCCAACCGACGCTGTGGCCGAACCATTGATGCGCCACCTCATGCGGCGTCACTTCCTGGACGAAGCCGGTGAATTTCGAATCAATATGGCCGAAAAGCAGCCACCGCTGGGTCGAGTCGATGTAGGCGGAAATCGGCAAGTACACCAGGTTGGGCCACGATTGCCCAAAACTGAAATTCGGCTGTTCGGTGATGTAAATGTTTTCGTAAGGCCCCTTACCGAAAAACAGGGTGCAAACCTGCATCTGCGCGCGCGCCTGATCCAGCGCGTACTTGGTCATCGCGCCGGGCGCCATGCCACCGAGCGCGCCGTTTTCATAACGCCGCAACGTGTCCGGCAGATCCGGCAGGTAATAACCAGAGATCTCGTAATGGGTGATGGTGTCCGGGAAGTCCATCTTCTTGTATTGCCCGTAGTTGAAGCCCGCTACGGCGATCGGTACCGGCGTCACCCAATGGGTTACGGCAAACCCCGCCTCCGTACTTTGTCCTTCCAGCTTCCCCACGCTGATCAGAACATTCGAGGAAGGCACCTTAAACGTCAGGTCGTAGAGCGCTTTCTCACCAAAGCCATTCAGGTTTGGATACCACGATTGCCTTGCTCCTATGTAGTAGCTTCCAGTCCCCGCATTGGTGACTACTTTGTCCCCGGCGTATTCGACGGTTATGGTGTGAACCTTCCCCGTCGCGGGGGCCTGGTCCAATACTGCGTAAAACGAGCCGTCTTCCTTTCTATTTTCCTGGATGAAATGCAGGTCGTGCCCGTCTTCGCCGATCACGCGCGTGACGCGCAGCGTGGGAAGCAGCCCGAATTTCATAACGCGTTCGCCGGCCACCAGTGGCTGAAACGTAATTGTCGCGCGGCTGAAGAGGTGATCGTTCTTCCCGATGACCGTTTCGATATTGTAGCGGCGCGTGGCGAACAGCCGCCGCTCCTGTTGCGAGCTTGCGGTGTGAGCCAGAAGCTCGGTTTTCAAATGTTGGGAATACCAGATGCCGTCGTCCATTCCGCCGCCATTGAAATTGACCAGCGCCACTTCTTCGGGTGAGTCCAGCTGTGGAATCGCGCCCACACGCGTGCGCATGAAAAATCGCAGGTCTTTGTGCGGCGAGCCGTGCAAGTAGGCGTTGAAAAAAGGAGGGTGTTTCGGGTTGTAAATGGCCGCGAGGACGTCGGCGTCCACGTTGTCAATCGTCTCGTTATCCAGCAACGCTTGCGTGAAACCTTCCGGCACTTCGTGGCGGTGGCGAACTTTGTCCTTCCAATGTTGAAAAGCACTGGCGGCCTCTGGCGGGGTAGCCACTTTTTTCACGAGCGTCGGCTTGAATTGCGCAAACTGGTCGGGGGTGAAACGAAAAACTACCTCGGTGAAGTCTTCTTCTGCGGTGGGACCGCCCGCGCGGCGGACCATTTCGGTGGTGTCGAGCGTGCCGAGAGGTTTCAGGGTGAAGTGCCCCTGCCCGATAAAAATCGCCCCGGTTTCGAGTTGGTTGACCTGGGCCAGGAGGGTAATCGTTCCGGACTTTAATTCAAAGGTGGCCACGTCGATGGGCAGGACAAAATTCTCGGCGTAGAACGTGTCGCCCAATCCGGCATCGCGGAGTTGGCGGTACGCAGTATCTGAATTTGCGAACGCGGCACTTTTTTCGTTGACCGTGACACTGATTTGTTGCGCGGTGATTGTCAACTTCAAGGCAAGATCGACGGCGCCTTTCAGGTCGACCGGGACAACCAGTTCGTCGAATCCTTCCTTGGCAACTCGAACTTCATATTTTCCCGCAGCCAGATTGGGCGCCACGAACTTGCCGGATTCATCGGTAGTGAGCACCAGCGGCGGCAGGTTGCCGCCGGTGATCTGGATGTGCGCCGCAATCACCACTCCGCCCGAGGCGTCCTTGACGGTTCCGGAAATCGTGTCGGCGCGCAGTGGATTGACGAATATCAAGCAGAGCAGCGCGAAGACCGAGACGTTGACAAAGCAAAATCGGCCGAGTGCCCAGGACGCTCTTCTTGCAGATGAATTCGGACCAAGGATTGCTCCGTGCCTTTCTCGCAGTTGGCGCATATCTTCCTCCGAGAAAATGCCTGGGGTTGCTTTGCGGCTTCGGCTTAGCCGCCTCACTCCTGTGTCGCGCATCCGGTTTTGTGACGAAACGTATTCCGCGCCAATCAAAACCAGGCGCCCGGCCTCTCTGATTTAGTTATTTGTTAGCTACTCTACTCTTAGAGAACAGTGATTGTCCAGCGCGGAAAGTTCCTACCCCTTGAAATGGGGACACTCACTAAGGAAGACTACAGACTCAGCGACCCGCCGCGCGCACCGGTTCCTCGGACGAAGGCTCGCCCTCGCGGATGCCGCCATAACGGCGTTCGCGCTTTTGAAATTCCAAGAGGGCCTCCAGCAAACGCGCACGGTTGAAGTCGGGCCACAGTGTTTCGGTCACGAAAATCTCCGCGTAGGCAATCTGCCACAGCAGAAAATTACTCACGCGCATTTCGCCGCTGGTGCGGATTAGCAAATCGGGGTCCGGCAATCCTTCGGTATAAAGGTGCCGGGAGAGCTGCTCCTCGGTGATTTTGTGCGGCGCGCCGTGGCCGTTGCGTTCGGAGAGAATCGCGTTCATGGCATCCACAATCTCCGCGCGCCCTCCATAGTTGAGCGCCACGCACAACACCATGCCCTTGTTCCCCGCCGTCTTCTCCATGGCCTCGCGCGCGTCTTTCTGCACGCCTGCCGGCAGTTCGTCCAGCCGGCCGAGAAAACGCATGCGAATCTCATTTTTCTGAATCAGCGGCATCTCTTTGCGGAGATACTCGCGCAGCAGCGCCATCAGGAAATCAATTTCAGTTTTAGGCCGACGCCAGTTTTCGACGGAAAAGGCGTACAGCGTCAGCGCTTCGATTTTCAAACGAGCGCAGGTTTCAATCGTCGTACGCGCCGATTGCGTTCCCGAACGGTGCCCGGCGATTCGCGGCAGGTGGCGCTTCTGGGCCCAGCGCCCGTTGCCGTCCATGATGACGGCCACGTGCCGCGGCAATTGCTTCAGATCCAGGCTTTCGAGCAGGCGCGCTTCTTCCGGAGTAACCGGGCCGAGGGCACCCGGGTCGGGAACTTGCAGCGTCTTGTGAGTTTGGTTGTGCGGCACGATGTGTATGCAGGCTTTCTGGCAAAACCTCTTTATGCCATAAAGTTAACATACGTTTCGCAGCAGACGCAACGCCATGGTGCCTTGTCCGGCATCAGGACGGCGGCGGCGCGCTTTGCTGAAAAAGAGCCGTGTAGGTGAGCACCAGCGTCAGGGCGATCATGGCGATGGCCGTTACCCAGGCGACGATGTTAAAAGTCAACGTGTTGACGTAGTCCCCCATCAGGTCGCGCCGGTTCACGAGCAGTAGAATGAAAATTACCACTACCGGAAGCCAAATCCCGTTGCCCACCTGCGAGAAAATCAGAATCTTCCAAAGCGGCGCGTGCGGCAGGAGCACGACCCCCGCCCCGACGACGATCAGCACGGTGTAGAGCCAATAAAAAATCGGAGCTTCCTTGAATTTATGGTCCAGCCCGGCCTCGAACCCAAGCCCTTCGCAAATGACGTGCGCCGTGGAGAGCGGAAGAATGGATGCAGCGAAAAGCGAAGCGTTGAGCAGTCCGAAGGCGAACAGAATGCCGGCCCATTTGCCCGCAAGGGGAATGAGTGCTTGCGCCGCTTGCGCGGCGTCGGTAATGTCCCGATGGCCATTCTTGTAGAGCGTCGCTGCGGTGCAGACGATGATGAAAAACACGATGACCATGCAGCTGATGCTGCCGAAGAGCACATCCGCGCGCGCTTGCCGGTATTGGCGCGGCCCCACTTTCTTTTCCACGAATCCGGCCTGCAGATAGAAGAACTGCCATGGAGCAATTGTAGTTCCCACGAGTCCCGTCAGCATGAGCAGATAGCCCGAATCCAGATGCAGGCTCGGAATTACCGTCTGTTTCGCCGCGATGAGCCAATCGGGCTTGGCTAGAACTGCGGAGAACACGTACGAAAGATAAAGGATGCAGGCGAATAGAAAAATGACTTCGACCTGCCGGTAGGTTCCGCGAATGACCAGTATCCACACGAGCGCTGCGGCAATCGGCACCGCAATGTACTTGCTGATTCCAAAAATCTGCATGGACGCCGCGACACCGGCAAACTCCGCCACCACGTTGGCCAGATCCACGAAGAAGCCGGTGATCATTACGAAGAACGTCGAGCGGAATCCGAACTCTTCGCGAATCAGGTCGGAGAGCCCTTTTCCGGTGACCACGCCCATCCGCGCGCACATCTCTTCCGTAACGTACAGGGCGATCGTCATCGGAATTAGCGACCAAAGCAGCGCGTAGCCGTATTGCGCACCAGCCTGGGTATAGACCGAAATCCCGCCCGCGTCGTTGTCCACGTTGGAGGTGATTAGCCCGGGGCCCACCACGGCCAGCAGCAGCGTCAGGCGACGGCGCAGCCCACGGATTTTTCTAAGCAAATCCGTGTCGCCCGCTCTAATGCGGTCAAACTTTTCGGAAATGGCGCCCCAGTTCATCGCTCCGCTCGAATTCCTTTCCTAAGCCTTCACCAGCTTGGACACCACGTCGTCCACGGTGATGGCCCCAATCGGCCGGTTCTCTTTATCAATCACTGTCAGCATTCTCAGGTTGTATTTGTCGAAAAGCTCGAAAACTTCCTTGTCGTCGGCGTTGGCGCGCACGCTGAGCAAAGGTTCCAGCTTCAGTTCCGTCATGCGCTGTTCGGCCGCCGCCAGCAAGAGCCGACCCACTGGAACCGTTCCCGAAAATTGCGCCTCACCGTCCAGCAGCACGATGGTGTCGAGCTGGTCAAAGTTGAATTCCTGCGAGCGCATCCATTCCAGCACTTCGTCGCGGGTCGAGCCCTCACCCACGAAGGCAAAATCCGTGTTCATCATCCCGCCCGCCGTCGCCGGATCGAATTCCAGTAATTCGCGGACTTCATCTGCTTCCCGGCCGGGCATCTCATCCAACACTTCTTCCGAGGTTTCCTTGGACAAATCAGCCAGCAGGTCAGCAGCTGCGTCCGGCGCCATTTCTTCGATGATGTCCGCGGCCTTCTCCGGATCAAGGCCTTCCACGATTTGCGTCGTGAGCCGGGCATCCAATTCGCCGAGGACCGCCGCAGCGGTCTCTTCGTCGAGCGAGGCGATGATGCTCTGCCGCTCGGAAGCGGAGAGCTCTTCCATAATGTCGGCCAGGTCGGCGGGATGCAGGTCCTCGAGTTTTTCGTGGGAGATGCGCAGCTTCACCCGGCGCAGCGGGTCGGGTTCGATCAGGTTCACAAACTCCCAGCGAATCGCGCTCTGCGGCAAGCGGCTCTGCAGCTTTCGGACGACGGCTGACGGAACCACTCCCTGTAACAAGCGCCGCACCGCGCCCGGGAGTCCCACATCCACCTGCGTCAAACGGAGTTCGACGTTGCCGTTGGTGCGAATCGGGGCCAGGTCGAGATCGTTCACACGCACGACTTTTCGCCCACGCGTATCAATGATTTGCTGGTCCAGCAAATCCTTTTTCACCGCCAGCCAGGACTCATTGGGCCGGTAGAGGTCCAGCGCACGCTCGCTGACGTTCAAATCCAGCCGGCCCGCAGCGATGGACGCCACCTGGTCGTGCTTGGCGACGAGCGGCGAATATGTGCCCCGCGAAATCAGAAAATGCGATACGCGATTCGGGGCCTCCGCGGGCTCGACAAAAAACTCGCGCACCCGCCCCACATAGTTCCCCTGGACGTCATAAGCTTTCGCGCCCATCAATTCCGTGGCATAGAGTTCCATGGGCTTCCTTTCCTCGCGCGGTACGCGGCACGCGCAGACTGGTCTGCGTCGCGGACCAGCCGGGCAATAAAAAACCCGCGCACCGGAGAACCTCGGCGGCGGGCAAGTACCTCAAACAATTGGACTTACCGTTAGCCGCCAGCGAACCCTCCCCAGCCGACCGCTCGCGCCGTAGCTTGCGACTCACGCGACATCAACCGGATCCCAAGGTGCCGGACCGAATTCTGGCCACAAACCATCTGACAGATACTAGGGCCAGGTTCGAGTTCGTTACTCGTACTCATCGAGAGAGAATTCACTCCATTGCGTGACCGTTCTGCGGTCACACTTGCATTGATAAGCCGCACCGCGTTGCGATGTCAAGGAAAAATGGCTTACGACATCAATTTTCTTTCGAAAAACACTATTTGGACGGCGGCTTCTTGGCTGGGAAGAGCATGTGGCTGGGTTGCTCGCCTTTCCGGCGGCACTCCGCGACATATAAGACGAGATAATTCTTCAGGACGTAGTCTTGCTTGGAATAGCCGAGCTCTTGGGCGACCCGATCGATTGCCTGCGGTGGGCCTTCCAATTCCACGTAGGTGCCGATGGGCGTCTCATCGAGCTCGATGAGCAGACCCTTGGCCCACGGTTTCGAACCGGGAAGCTGGAAGGTCGTGCGGTATTTTTCATAGCGGAACCAGCCGGCCATCCCCAGGCCTTCGAAGATTTTCGTCAGAGCGTCCGCATCGGTGACTTCGGCTTCGATTTCTTCGCGAACTTTGTAGCGCCCGCGGGAGGCAGGCTCGGCTTGGCCCACTGGGACCTCCGCAGGGGGGCGCTTGAAGGTGACTACGACGCGCGGTTTCGCCTTCGAATCTTTGGCTTTACCGCGGGCCTCAACGGTTTCCGTTCGAATGCGCAGCAATTGGCCGTGCTTGGCGAGCCCGCCTTGCGGCGTATCGAAGATAACGTTTTCCTCGTGAACTCTGCCGGTCCCATGACCAACGATACGAGCCCCGATCTTTTTCAGGGCGCGATGAAACGCGCGCACATCCTCAGTCTTGAGCTTGATTTCCGTTTCGCGCGCCATGTCCCTTTGTCTCGAGGCTGCCTGCTTTGTCCCGCCGCCGACTTCCGATAGTATAGCGAAGCAACCGTATCATTTTGCCCGGCGCAATTCCCAGCCGCGCACAACATTCGCGGATCGGTAAGCGGTCTTCGCTGACAAGAGACTGATGAATCCGGACTCAAACATCGCTGCGCCAGCGCTATCGCGGGAAACCTCGGCGGAGGCGCTTTCGAAACCGCCTATCGCCAGGCGCGAGCCTGTGGAGCAAGTCCTACACGGCGACCGCCGCGTTGACCATTACGCCTGGCTGCGCCACAAAGAAAGTCCTGAAGTCATCGCTTACCTGGAAGCGGAAAACGCTTACACCGACGCGTTGATGAAACCCACCGAAGCGTTTCAGGAAAAACTGTATCAGGAGATGCTGGGCCGCATACTACAGACCGACCTTTCGGTCCCGTACCGGCTGCGAGGCTATCTCTATTTCACGAGGACTGAAGAAGGAAAGCAGTACGCGTTGCATTGCCGGCGGCGGGATGTTGAAGGCTCAGCAGAAGAACTGCTTCTCGACCTGAATCAGCTTGCCGAAGGGCATTCTTTCCTCGGGCTGGATTCTTTTGAGGTCAGCGAGGACAATCATTTCCTCGCGTACTCGCTTGATATCACGGGATTCCGCCAATACACGCTGCAAGTGAAGAATCTGCGCACCGGCGAGACGCTCTCCGAGCACATCGGGCGGGTCACAAGTGTTGCCTGGGCGACCGACAACCGCACGCTTTTCTATACCGTCGAAGATGAAATCACCAAGCGTTCGCACCGACTCTACGGCATGTCCTC